>Ga0210397_10000004_pt1 | contig 389978 bp, 332 predicted proteins | sample IncBWH2OmetaG_FD_160126 | JGI IMG/M metagenome (GOLD analysis project Ga0210397, IMG submission 160126) | Forest soil microbial communities from Barre Woods Harvard Forest LTER site, Petersham, Massachusetts, United States - Inc-BW-H-2-O ... | reverse complement strand
CACACTGGGTTCATGCCTGGTGGGGCTGGCCATTTACCTGAACATTGTCTGGCTGGTGCATAACTGGCGCAACGTGGTGCCGCTTGTGCTGGGCATCATCTTCTTCGCCATGATTATCGCCGGGCTGGTGATCTATACGATTTTCCTGGTGCGTGAAATCCGCCGCAATGAACAACAAGATAGTTTCTTGAATGCCGTTACGCACGAATTGAAGACGCCGATTACCTCGATCCGCCTTTATCTGCAGACACTGGAACGGCGTTCCCTGAGTGAAGAACAGCGGTACGCATTTTATCGCCTGATGCTGGACGACACGGACCGCCTTCTCGGCACGGTTGAGCAAGTGTTGCGCGCGGGGGAAGTCCGGCAGCGGCGTTCGCGGCAACATTGGAAAGACGTGAATTTTTCTTCCATCATTGAAGATAGTCTGGAGCTGGCGCGACTGCGGCATCATCTTCCATCGGACGTGCTGCGTTTTGGCACCGCTCCAGCGGAGCCAATCATCCTGCTGGGCAACGCAGAAGAGTTGCGGACGGCCGTGGCCAACCTGATTGAGAACGCGGTGAAATATTCCGGCGATACACCATCCATTGTTGTGGACGTGGAGACACCGAACATCGATACCGTCACCCTGCGCATCCGAGACAACGGAGTGGGTATTCCCAGCCGCGAGTTGAAACGCATTTTCAAACGCTTCTATCGTGTGCAAAGCCACGCGAGCGGACAGGTAAAAGGAACGGGGCTTGGACTGTTTATTGTCCGCTCGATTGCACGGCGTCATGGTGGCGATGCGTTTGCCGAAAGCGACGGCGAAGGCCGCGGCAGCACCTTCACACTGCGCCTGCCAAGGGTTTATCACGTATGAGCCGAATTCTGGTGGTGGAAGACGAGTCGCATATCGCGCAGGGCCTGCGTTTCAACCTTGAAGCCGAAGGCCATCTGGTGGAGACAACCGGCAGCGGTGAAGACGCACTCTCGTTGCTGAAACAAGATGGAACTTTTGACCTGGTGCTGCTGGATGTGATGCTGCCCGGCAAAGACGGATTTACCGTGGCCAGTGAGCTTCGCCACTTGCAGAATTTTATTCCCATCCTGATGCTCACGGCGCGAGGGCGTCCGGAAGACGTGCTGCGCGGTTTTGAATGCGGCGCAGACGACTATCTTCCCAAGCCTTTTAATCTCGATATCCTGGTGGCCCGCGTTGGCGGACTGCTGCGACGCAAGAATTGGCTGCGAACTCCGAGCGACGCCGTGGCTCCAGCCGCAGACGAGTTTACATTTGCCGGTAAGACAGTTGATTTCCAGAAACTTCAGTTGCGTAACGGCGACCAGGTGTTCCAACTTACATTGATGGAGATTGATCTTCTTCGTTATCTCATTCGCAACGGCGGCCGTCCAGTCACGCGCAAAGAGATTCTGGACAAGGTCTGGGACCTGAAGGAGGACACCGACACACGCGCAATCGATAATTTTATTGTGCGTTTGCGCCGCTACATTGAAAAAGATCCCACCAAACCCAGGCACCTGCTTACAGTGCGCGGCCTGGGATACCAGTTCGTCACCGAGCCGAAATAGTTTTACCGTCGAACCGGTTCTCCTTGCGCAGCCATCAGCGGCATGGCAATCTAGTTGTACATCTTGCCTACAAAAACCCAAACTATCGCAACTTATGCCACCAGCGTTCCCACCGGCGTACTGGACGCGCTGATCGTCGGTGCCGGTTTTTCTGGCCTAGGCATGGCTATCAGACTCCTGCAAAAGACAAATCATTCGTTTCTGGTGATTGAAAAGGCCAGCGAGATTGGCGGCACATGGTACGCCAACCAATATCCGGGATGCGCCTGCGATATTCCTTCTCACCTTTATCAGTTTTCATTCGACCGCAATCCCAACTGGAGCCGAATGTACTCCGGCCGCGACGAGATACAGAGCTATCTCAAGTCGTGTGTGGAGAAATTTGGCATCAAGCCACACATCCGTCTGAACACCAGCATGCGTGAAGCCGTGTGGGACGAAGCCACATCACTCTGGCACGTGACCACCGGCAACGGCGAGCTGATTCGCGCGCGCGTATTGATCTCCGCTGTCGGCGCGCTGCATGTGCCAAAATTTCCTGAGATTCCCGGCGCGGAAAAGTTTGCTGGAGCATCGTTCCATTCCACATGGTGGGATTCGAGTGTCCAGTTGGAAGGCAAGCGCGTAGGGGTGATCGGCACAGGCGCCAGCGCAATCCAGTTTGTACCGGAGATCGCAAAGAAAGTCGCCAAGCTTTCTGTTTTTCAGCGAACACCGCCGTGGATTGTACCCAAGCTGGACTTCGCTATTCCTGAACGATGGCGCAAGCGCTTCCAGAATGTTCCGCTCATCACCTGGCTGGCGCGCTCAGCGCTGTTCTGGCTCTATGAGCTGCGGGTTCTAAGCTTCCTGGGTGAGCGAGGCTTTTTGCGCAGTCGCGCGGAGAAGATTGCAAGAGACCATCTGGCAAAGCAGGTTCACGATCCTGAGCTGCGTGCGCGGCTCACACCCAACTATCAGTTCGGCTGCAAGCGCGTGCTCATCTCCAATGATTTTTATCCGGCGTTGCAGCGGTCCAACGTTGAGTTTGTGACGGACGGCATCCGCGAGATTCGCGAGCACAGCATCATCACGCAGGATGGCCGTGAGCATCCAGTGGATGTACTGATCTACGCCACCGGCTTCCGCGTGACGGAGCCACTGCATGATACGCGCGTGGTTGGCCGCGGCGGAGTCGAGATCCATCAGACGTGGAAAGAACGCATCAGCGCCTATCTGGGTGTGACCGTCAGCGGCTTTCCCAATTTCTTTATCCTGCTCGGCCCCAACACCGGCCTGGGACACAACTCCGTGGTGCTAATGAGTGAAGCCCAGATCGGCTACGTAATGTCATGCCTGAAGCTGATGCAAAAACGCGGCAGCCGGGTAATGGAAGTAAAAGCCGGAACGCAGCGGAACTTTGTTGCTGAGTTGCGCCGGCGGCTGTCTGGAACCGTGTGGGAATCCGGCGGCTGCCGCAGTTGGTATCAGGACGCAAAAACCGGTGAGAGTCCAGTAATCTGGCCCGGATCCGTGGTGAGCTACCAGATCAAAACGCGTTCCGTTGCGGAGAGCGATTATCTGCTAAGTTCCGGGGCGGCGAGATCTGCGGCTGCAGGACAGAGATAATTGCACCGCGGAGGCGCGGAGAAGAATTCAGCTCACAGCAAGGCTCGCCTCCGATCACGTGCGATGTCGGCGATTACGCGCGATGACCCGATTCCTTATTTCAGTTGTAAAAGATCAGATTTAACTGCCTCCTGAGAAGCAGCACTCCTTTATCGACAGCCTGACTTCCTTCCTCCGCTTTTTTATGCCGCTCTCACCAATAAAGGCGGTCCTGTGGACCATCTGCAATCAGGCTTAAACTCCAAAATTTTGGTGTCAATTCGCGCGTTTTCGTGTTCATTCGCGGCCCAAACCCTTACCAATCTGTGTTCATTTGCGCAAAACTGCGGCAAAACCGCCCTCGCTGCTGCCAGCGTCTCTTGAGTCTTTTCCCGCAGATGCTCCGCTCTAATCCGGCTTTTCTTATCAGTGTTATCCGTGTTAATCAGTGGTAAGTTTTTGCTTCTGTGGTAAATCCGCAGCAGTTTTGCCATCCTCTGCAAATCCACAGCCAGTCTGCCTGCCGTCTTGCAATCAATCCTGCCGTCAATCATCGCCTGCGCCGCCACCGCAATCGTCACCTGGATGCCGTTAAAATCCATCAAAAGGTCTTTGGCTTCATACTCCGGTCTGCCTCTTTTGCGCATCACTTCCACGGCTTCGGCCAGGACAGCTTGCCGCTCCCGCTCTCTGCGTTCCGCTGTCGCCATCTGCCCGGCATGTGCATGGCAAATCAGCGAGCCTTTCTCCGCCGGGGCCTTGCACTGCTCACCACACCTGCGCACAATCTGGCACCGCCGATAGTAGGCATACCGCGGCTCTGGCTGTCGGCTGTCAGCGGCTCCTTCCATGTTTCCTTGATGCTGGCTTAGCTGCATAAAGTTAAGTCTTTTCCGCTTTCAATTGCCAAATTACCAAGTTACCCAATTACCAAATTTTCGCCCCCACCCGGGGTATGCCTTTAACTATCATTTCAAAGCACTTAGCTCCGGTCATCCGATGAAAATCTCGTCAAAGCATGCCGAAATCGCGTCGAATCGGGCTCAAATCGCGTTCAAATCGCCTATCTTCAGCCCGATCCGCCCGGTGCTTGTAGCAAAAAGCTAACGGCTAATGGCTAATAGCTAAAGACTATCTTACTCTACCTTTTATTCGCCTATCTGTCTATCGCGAAAAAGGACATGTGGGATCAGTTGCATAGGAACAGCTCTTTGCCGGATGCCCCATCCTTCGCCGTTCTTGCGAAGGGTGGGAAAAAAATCTCGTAAGAAAAATTCCTATAAGAATCTCCCTTCATAAATGCAAAGCCGCCAATCTGAAGGCCTTAAGCCGGCTTGAATGTCCTCCCTGTCTCCGAACAGGTCTTCAAGCGCGAAGGATTCGCGGGCTCGCCCCTCGGAAATCGCTGGGATCGTTTGGCCGTGTCACCAACCCACTCCACTTGCATAGAAAAGGCTGGGATAGAATGACTGCTCATGCCCAAAGGATTGCCCCGCTTCAACAGATTCGTCTTCGCGTTCTTGTGTGGGACTGGGCTCACCTGCGTTCTGTCCTTGTTGCTCGGGTTGTCGTCATCATCAGCCACCCTGTCTGTTCTCCCGGTCATTTTTCTCACACCGGGTGGCATGGTTGCCGATCTTGTAGTGAAACCGAAAGAGTTTAGTCCGCCAATATTGATTCTTGCAGCCAACGGTCTTATCTACTCGGCAATCGCCTATGCTGGAGTCTCCGTTCTTGGACGTGGTCTTGGAGCGGAGAAGCTGCGCACCGCCACGATCAGGCTGGTCTTTCCAGTGGCGATCCTTGTCGGTCTTGTATTTATCCCCAAGCTCAATCCTCTGTGGCCACGCGGGATGACGGAGTTGACAACGCAGGAGGAGCAGTTGCGGCAGGCTCTTCCTTTGGGTATGAAGTTGGACGGGGTTCGTGCTGTTCTTCACTCTAAGGGAATACAATTTCGGGAAGAGACTGAAGCATCTCAAAGTGTTGTCTTCGATGATGGAAAAGGCGGGAGCATCACCGCTGCTCCAGGCGACCAGGTTGTTTCAGCTCGGCTCCAAACGGAAGCGAATCAGTTTCCTTGCGGCTATGATATCCAAATCGTTCTCTTGTTTGGACAGGATGAGAGGATGAAACAGCAGTATGTCCAACGTCTCCGCGTTTGCCCTTAAGCGCGGGATGGAAAGCCAATGTTTATGCTGCCCCATCCTTCGCGTTCTTGCGAAGAGGGGGGCGACAATCTCGCAAGAAAAACTTCCTATAGAATTTCCTCTCATGATTGGCGAGGACTGTCAATGAAAGCTTAGTGCGGCTTGAACGTCTTACCCGTCTCCAGCAGGGTCTTCAATCGCGAAAGGATTCGCGGCCAGCCATCGGCATTCTGGGTATATGCCGGATCGTCGTCGGCCCATTCATCGTTCGTCACCACAACCTTCACGGCTTCACTCTCAGGAGTCAGTTCAACTTTCACTCTCGACATCACCGCTCCGTCGCCCATGCCGAACTTGTATTCAAGCAGCTTCGGCGCTTCCACTCGCACTACCTTGCCCGTCACATAGTGCGTCGGCTTGCCGTCTTTGCCCGGTCCCGACCATGCCATCACTCCGCCCGGTTTCAGTTCAATCTCAAAGTCAGCGCCCATAAAGATCTTCTGGTTGGCTTCTTTCGAAACGAACCCATCCCAGACCTTCTCAATGGGAGCGCCAATGTAAAAGGTAAAAATCAGTGGTGGCTTGGGCATATGAATCCTCCCAGTTCCTCGCAGATCAACCTAAAGCACGGCTTCAAGACAAGGCGCATTCCAGATACCAGGAACATTTTCCAATACATATAACTGGTCGCCTCCATGATAAAAACTCACGCCCTTCACCGTTGAAATCGTCCCCGCATATTTCATCTGTTCTGGTTGGAGCTTATGATGATATTTCCAATCGCGCGCGAATGTTTCCAACGCGGCCTTAGAAATAATTCGCACCGCCGTGCCCTTCGGAAAAGTTTCTTTATAAGGCTCGCTCACGCAGATAGACTACTTCCCTTTCTTTCTCAGCCCGGCCTTCTCTTCCAGCAAGTTGATGGTCACAGCGTAGTCGAGATCAGAGTAGCCATCCTTCACGGCCTCTTCGTAAATCTCATCGATCTTGGTCAGCCCGGGCAGTTCCACGCCGTTTTCCTTGGCCGCATCCAGCATCAGGTGCATGTCTTTATGCATGAGCTTGAGCGGGAAGTTGGGGGTCCAGTCCTGGGCAAGGATAAACGGCTTTTTGTATTCAGCCACGCCGGAGCGGATCATGGAGTTTTCAATCAGCTCAAACATTTTTTCCACTGGCACGCCTAGTTTCTTGGCCAGCGTGAGGCTCTCACACAGCCCTTCATACATGAAGACGATATTCATGTTCTGCGCCAGCTTGGCGGAGAGGCCTTTACCGTTGTCGCCCATGTGGATCACTTTTTTGGCCATGGCGCGCAGCAGCGGCTCAACGCGTTCAATGTTGTGCGGAGCGCCGCCAATCATGAAGATCAGCTGGCCGCTTTCCGCGGCAATCTTTGAGCCGGTCATGGGAGCATCCAGAAGCTCACAGCCTTTTTCCTGCAGGTTTTCCATGAAGAGCAGGCTGGCTGAAGGCGCAATGGTGCTGGAGTCGACAACCACCGTTCCGGTGGTAAGACCTTCAATGGCGCCGCCGGGACCAAAGAGCACATGCTGCACTGCCTTGGTATCTGAGACGCAGACCCACACAGCGTCTTTATCCTTGGCGGCTTCAGCCGGGGTGGCTGCGGTTGTGGCCCCTTCCACATCGCGGGGCGTGCGGTTCCAGACGGTGACTTCGTGTCCGGCTTTCACCAGATTGGCGGCCATGGGCCGCCCCATGATTCCAAGACCTAAGAAGGCTACGCGCATGCATGGCATTAAAATTGGTCGAGGTAGAGCGCGTCAAGTGCTCTATGCTGCCAGCTCTCTGCTGCGCTACAATTTCCGTTAAGCTTAATTCCCTTCAAGGACTTACTACTGATGTCCCACACAACTGCCCAGATTGCACCTCCACCACAGCCGCTGGTTGCGCTGACCGATGACGAAAACCTGTTTCGTGACAACGTACGGCAATTTGCCGATCAAGCCCTGCGGCCGAAAGTCCGAGAGATGGACGAAAAAGGTGTCTTCGATCAAGGCCTGATCGAACAGTTTTTCTCCCTTGGCCTGATGGGCATTGAGGTCCCTGAGCAATATGGCGGCGCCGGTGGAAGCTTCTTTGAAGCGATTCTGGCAGTGGAAGAGATCTCACGCGTGGACCCTTCTGCCGGTGTGATCGTGGACGTGCAGAACACATTGGTCAACAATGCCCTGCTGCGCTGGACCACGGAAGAGCAGAAGCGCCGTTATCTACCCAAAATGACCAGCAACACCGTGGGCGCTTACGCGCTGAGTGAGGCTTCGTCCGGCTCAGACGCTTTTGCCATGCAGACGCGAGCGGAGTTGAAAGGCACTGAGTACGTCCTGAACGGACGCAAGCTTTGGATTACTAATAGCAAGGAAGCAGGCATCTTTATCCTCTTTGCCACGCTCGATCCTTCGGCAGGCTACAAAGGCATTACCGCGTTCGTCGTGGAGAAAGGCTTTTCCGGATTCACCGTCGGCAAGAAAGAGGACAAGCTGGGCATTCGCGCTTCCAGCACCTGCGAGCTGATTCTGGAAGATTGCCGCGTGCCGAAAGAAAACGTTCTGGGTGAACCCGGCAAGGGCTACAAGATCGCGATTGAAACGCTGAACGAAGGCCGCATCGGCATTGGCGCACAGATGCTTGGCTTGGCCCGCGGCGCATGGGAATACGCGCTCAAGTATTCACAGGAGCGTAAACAGTTCGGCAAGCCAATCTCTGACTATCAGGGCATTCAGTTCCAGTTGGCGCAGATGGCCACCGAAATTGAAGCGGTAAAAATGCTGGTCTATAACGCGGCCCGCATGAAAGATGCCGGCATGAATTTTGTGAAGGAAGCCGCCATGACCAAGCTGTTCGCCTCCCAGGTGGCTGAGCGCGTGGCTTCACTGGCGATTGAAATTTACGGCGGCTATGGCTTCACCAAAGATTATCCTGTGGAGAAGTATTACCGTGACGCCAAGATAGGCAAGATCTATGAAGGCACCTCTAACATGCAGTTGCAGACCATCGCCAAGATGCTTTTGGGCGGCAAATAGGCTTAGAACCAGCGATTATTAGCCATAAATCGTACAGAATCAGTCTTTTGTAACGGGGTAACCCGGTTTACAAGGGACTTTATGATTGTTTCTTATGTTTAAGGTGGTTTAAACTACTGGGAATTTCCGGCTGCTCACCCCCGTTTTTGCAGAAATAAAATTGTAAGGGCAGGAGTTTAAGTTGGGCCAGGATTCCGAGAAGGAACTAAAGGACCTTAAAACCGTTCACACCTTTTACCTTGGGCTTCTTGAAAAGAACCTGGGACATGGTGTGCCTGTTCCTGCTGAAATCAAGGACCAGTCTGACCTACCCGCCAATCCTGCAGAGCTCAACCAAAATTTCAAGATGTGGCTGGATTTTGTCGATCTGGCCCTTACGCCTCCGCTTATCCGTGACGCGCTGAAAACCACCGGCTTTGAGATTGCATATGCCTTGCTGCGTTATTTCACCGCCAAGTCATCGCAACGCTCTGGCGATCGCGACAAGACAGACTGCATCATTACCTATCTTTTCCGCAATCCATCTGAACAGCAGGCATGGCAACGTCCTGAAGTCGACAGCTCATACGCGTACATCTCACAAGCGGCGTTGGCGTTTGAAGCCAGCTTATATCGCGCGCTTGAAGATGTGCCCACGGAACCTATGCCGCCGGAACACGTCACCTTGCTGCAGGAATTTGAATATCTCTACCAGGAGCTCGAAGAATTCCGCCACTTTGATCAGATCATCGATTCCGGAATCGTGCAGCGCGTCCGCGAGCTGAAGCAGTCTTTGGGTAAATCGTTTTATCATCCTGACTCGTTGGCCAACCTGGCGGTGTGGAATGATATTTTTGGCCGCAAGTTTGACGAGCTCTTCCATGACGCCGCAGTCCAGATCAAGACCTTTGCAGAAACCGTGCAGCGCGAGGGTGGCAGCATCATGTCGCGCGTGGATGGCGACATCACGGTAAAGAATCTGAGTGAAGTTGAGACGGACCAAATCCTGGCTGAAGATTACCAATCCGCGCAGGACGAATTCCGCAAAGTATCAAAATATAAAAAAGTGGTCGATAGCAAACGCCCAGTAAGGATGGCGGCTTCCATGCAGCGCCAGCCGGCTCCGCCGCCGGTAGCTGCTGCGCCTCCACGTCCCGCTGTTCCAGCCCCAGGCGTGGCATCGGGACCGTCTGCAAATCCGTCTGCGCCGCCGCTACCTCGCACGCCAGTACCTCCAGGTAGGCAGCAGGGTGTTTCATCGCAGACATTGAATGCTGAAGTGCTTGCTGTAGCGCCTTCACAAGCAGTGCAGAACGCCGTGCAGGAAGGAAAAATTCACAGCGCGCGCCTGGCCATCAAGGAACATGTGCGCGCCTCTGATCCAAAAACCGCGAATGTCTTCCCGATTAAAGGATTGAAGATTACGCTTTCGCCAGCGGAAGTGGAAGCATTCAAGGTTGACTATCCTACGGAGAAAAGTTTTCGTGCGGATTACGCCAGCATCATGATGACCATTGTTGCTTACCTCTCGCGCATGGTGGTTGAGGTAGATGAGTACAACCAGAAAGCCAGCTCAGCTTATTTGTGGAAGCCGCATGCTGACGCTCTCGGTTATCTGGTGAGCACGCTGGAACGCCTTGGCATGGAAGCTGATCAGGTAATGGCCGTGGCCCGCGCCAGAGGATTGTCAGAGAAAGCGGCAGCTCTCTCTACTTCTCTCGAAAAACTTCGCGAATACGCCAAGACTGTCTCTTTGACCTTGCAGTCTGCCAATCATCCAAAAGCCTAGTTTATTTTCGTTGGGATTCGATTTACTCTGTGGGATCTTCTTTGTTGTATTCCAGCCCTGAATACGGCTCTGTCTTTGAAGTCTGATGTGTTGACGTAGTACGTTTTTTACGAGCTACAGGTTTTTTGACCCCAAGAGCAATGTCCGCCAGTTCCAGGAAGCGGCTGCTGTTCGGAGCGCCGCCCACGCGGTTTTCCCATGCACGCTCGCCTGCCGGGCCTTTCAGGCTATATCGTGGCGCGATCCACAGGTCCTTTGAGGCCTCTGGCTGTTTTTCAGGCTTTTTTGACATGGAGTGTTGCTCAATTATCGCCATTTGGCAGGCCCTTTTCAACCAGCAATTCGCTTAAAAATTTCTTCGCCAGACTATTGGCTGGCAGCGTTTCCGCGGTTTGCGTTGCAGGGATTTCCCGAAATGATACTTGAAAGTGCCAGGCACAAATCAATTCGTCCGTGACCCATCTGCTGGACAGATACATCTCGAGTAATGGCTTTATTGACATCACTGCTTTTGGATCCTGGCTTGGCTTGCAGAATCAACGCCACCTCACCGGCCACCAAAGGAGTACTGAAAGACGTTCCCCAACCGGCCGCGTAGTTGCCGCCTGGATAAGTCGTAATCACGCCTTCTCCGGGAGCCGCCACCAGAACGCCGTTGGTGCCAAAGTTTGTGAAAGTGCTTTTCACGTCCTGATTGTCGGTAGAACCGACGCCGATCACCGCGTTGTAGCCGGCAGGATAAACCATCAACTGTTGGCCGTCATTGCCTGACGCCGCCACAACCTGGACATTCTTGTTGAGCGCGTACTGAATGGCTGTTTGCAGGGCTGGCGAACTCTGCGTGAGCTCAAAGCTCATGCTGATCACATTGGCGCCATGGTCCGCTGCGTAATAGATCGCACGGATGATATTGAACAGATCCGAGCTGCCGTCGCCGGCAAAAGCTTTCAGCGGCATGATGCTTGCACCGGGAGCAATCAGATGCACCAGGCCTGCTGTCATGGTTCCATGCCCAAACGCGCTGGGAGGGCCGTCAAGAATGCTGGTGCTTGACTGGCTGAGAATTGCAGTTGTCGAGCTGTTCATGATCACCAGGTTCTGGCCATCCAGAATGCTGGTGGAAGACTGTGACAGTGCAGCGGCCATCCCCGGAGGAAGATCGCCGAGTTCAGAAGGATTGTTGCTTTCGTTTACGAAATTGAAACCTTGAACCAGCACTGGCACAAGCGCCGGATGTGTAACGTCAGCGCCTGTATCAATCAGGGCGACTGTTATACCCACACCGGTAAGATTTGTTGCGCTCTGTGCTTGGCTGTTGCGAATAAGGGTCGTGGCTGGTTGAGTTACATAGTTGCTTGCAACCGACGAGCCGAAATACGTAACCACAGAGCGCCCCGGAAGACCATCCAGAATTGAAGTAGAAGATTGCGTTAAATTGGCGATTGTAGCGCCTGAAAGTTCGGGAACGGTAAGCGCGTGGTTCGGCTCAAAACTCAGAACGTCGCTGTCAGTCGCGATGCTGGGGTCTTGCGAAAATGCAGAAACAAGAAATACGCCGTGTTGCGAAAGCTGCGTGACCTGTGAGAGGCCATGTCTGCCACAGACATCCTGTACCTTGGCGGGATTCGTCATCAGGACATACTTGTCCTGCGCCACCATCGATAAGCTCACAAGAAATAACAACCCACTGCAAACACGTGCAAGCAACTTGGAGTGATGCATTGCTCTCGTCAATCCTCTAGCCCGGAACTTCCGACCTTGAGAGGCTCCCTTCAAGTTAATCCGTTCAATCCGTCGAACCCGTCTAATCTGGGAAAAGTATGCCAGAAGGGGAAAGGTTGGGAGGTCAACATTTTTTGCAAAACCCTTAAAATGAACCTGTGAATTCGAATATAAAACGAAGATAGGCCCGAAGAAGGAGCAACAGCGACTATATAAACCATTTCTTATCAATGTTTTAATGAGAATTAGAGAAGCAGGTTAGCTTTCAACCAGAGCTGCTTTGGGTCGAAGCGCTTCTACTGAAAATTCTGCCTTAGAGGCTGCAAAATGGTCAAAACAATTAGACTTGCTAATAATTTTAGGGATTCTGAAGGATGACAGTCTGGAAATTAAGAGGCTACGAGATACTTAAAGGCTTCCTCTTCCATTATTGCCGCCACTGGCATTGCCGGAAGAAACACTATTCACCAGGTTTGTAAGGGACTGGAAGAGATCAATTCGGCCATAGCCCATATCGTTAATCTGTTTGGCCTTCGATAACACATTGTTGATATCACCCGGCCTTGCGTTAGGCTTCGCCTGCAGGATAAGAGCAACAGAGCCTGCGACCATCGGTGTGCTGAAAGATGTTCCCCAGCCTGCTGCGTAGCTCGCGCCAGGATACGTTGTAACAACGCCTTCGCCTGGTGCCGCAAACATCACTACGCCCGATCCAAAATTGGAGAACGTGCTCCGCGTGTCGTTGTTCGTAGTGGATCCGATTCCCTGCACACCGTTGAAGCTGGCGGGATAGACAAGCGTCTTCAACCCATCATTGCCCGATGCGGCGATCAAGATTACATTCCGGTTCAGGGCGTATTGCACGGCTGCCTGTAAACCCGGTGATGGCTGGCTCATGCTGAAGCTCATGCTGATGACATTGGCGCCATTATCAGCGGCAAAATAGATGGCGCGAATCAGGTCAGAGAGATTCGATGAACCATCGGCACGGAACGCTTTTAACGGCATGATCTTTGCCGTAGGAGCTACCAGGTGAACGATTCCTGCGGTCATGGTGCCGTGGCCGAACTCGGCGAGCGTGCTATCAAGAATGGATGTGCTCGATTGATCCAGAATCGACGTGCTGGATTGGTTCAGGATGGCCAGCGCTGAAGTGTTCAGCAGCAGAGTGTTTTGCGCATCCAGAATGCTGGTGGAGCTCTGTTGCAGTTGCGCTGCCACAGCAGGATCAAGATCAGCCAGTTCTGACGCGCCGGCTGAGTCGCGCGTGAAATCATATCCGGGCAGCAATGCGGATGCGAGCGCAGGATGATTCAGGTCGGCTCCCGTATCGATGATCGCCACAATGCCCGCTCCGGTCAGGTTGGTTGCTGACCGCGCATCAGGCAGGCGGATAATGCTGGTTGCCGTCTGCGTTGTGTAGTTGCTGGGAACCGTGCTGCCAAAGAATGTGACCAGGGTGCGTCCCGCCAGGCCATCAAGAATGCTTGTGCTGGATTGTGTGAGCGTGGGCTGCGTAAGCGCGCTCATCTCCGGCAGTGAAGCGCGCTGCTCCGGCTCAAAGCTCGTTACCTGCAGGTCGTTCTCAAGCTCATTTTCCTCGCCGGTAACGTTTGCGGAAGGCGCAGTCACCAGCATCACGCAGGTGGTGCTGTCATAAAGCTCTTTCACCACGGTCAGGCCATGGCGGTCAATCACACCCTGCATGTTCTGGGTAGACGCCGTGAGGATATATGTCTGCTGCGCTGTGAGCGGGAGCCCAAAGGCCAGTGCCAACACGATCAGTAAACCAAGTTTCCTCATTTGATGGCGTCTCATATCTGATTTACGCTTAATTGCAATTTAGAGCTGCGGGGCCGTACCCAGTTTCACTTCAAGTTCCTGTCCCTTGGATTCCAATGGCACCAGCAGGCGCAGATCGCTCTCTGGAACATACTCAAGCTGGAATTCACCAAAGGTATTACTGATGGACCGCGTTAATTCGCGGTTCCCCGCTATAAGAATTACGGGCAGATTCGCCAACGCCTCGTCGGGCGCCTTTTGATTGGCAATCTGACCAACCAGCACCATGCTGGCAGATCCTTTTTCATGCTCAAACCGCAAATCAACAGAGTAGTCGCCGGCGTGGAAAAGCACTTGGCGGTTGATCTGATGAGTACCACGCACACCTACTGGCTGGGGATCATTCACGCTGTCATAAACCATGCTGCCCCAGATGCGCGCCAGCATTGTGGGGCGTGGAGCTTTGGCCAGACCCATCAGTGCTTTTACCTGCTGCTCGGCGAACCGGGGAACTTCGTAGCTGGCTTCCCGATTGCAAATGGCAGCAAACTTAGACAGGACGCCCATTACCTTCTCACATCTCGAGCATCCATGCTGGAGATGGGCGAGCATACGCTCTTGCCGCTCTGTCGGAACCGCGTTCCTGACGTAATCGGCCCACTCGGTAATATCGAAATGGCTTGCAGCTTCTGTCATAGTCTCTTTCTGGGTCCTAAAACTTTACAAAGAGGATACGGCTTCCGGGTCCGTATCCCCTTTTTAGCAGTCGACGGATGAGCCTGCTTCTGGTCATAAGAGTCTCATCTAAGGTCAAAAATATAGGCTGGCCAAAAATTTTTAGAAAATCTCATGAAAACTTGCCCACCAGCGCAAATGCCGCCCAATAATAGGGATGGCGATGCTTTTGTTTCAGTTTCAAGACTGCGTTTCGTAAAGCATTCGCTTTATTCACCGAAATTTTATAGTCCTGGTAAAAATCCCGCATGAATTCGGCCGTGCTTTGATCATGCACCTCCCACAGGCTCACCATCAATGTCCGCGCCCCGGCATAAAGAAGACCGCGAACCAGGCCGATCAACTCGTCGCCGCCAATCACCACGTTCATTCCTGTTCCGCAGCCGCTCAGTGTCACCAGCTCAGCATCAAAGCGCAACTGATAGAGATCAAACAGGCTCAGCAAGGAATTTCCCAGGCGGATGGACGAAAACATCGGGTTGTCCTGGCGAAAATAACCGTGCGTCGCGATGTGTATAAAACGGCTTTGCGGCCCATAAGCCCGTAGCCGCTCTTCTGTCGCCTCTTCACCCACAAAGAGCTGGCTATTCCCCATGGCTGCGGCCACAAAATGTGCCTCATCCTCGATAAAAGGAGCACGCGCGTCCGGAACAGCCATCACCAGCGCATTGCCATTTGTGTTCGGTTGCGCCTTCTCCTGGCACACGGCAAATATCGTGCTGCTGGGAGCGTAGGAAACGGAAAAATCGTCGATCAAGTAACGCTCGCCGTCAGAAAGCGCATGGAATGGCAGATAGTGCAGAAAAGCATGCGGGACAATCACCAGGTGCTCAGCCTTCAGCTGGTCGCGGATCGGCGCAATCAACAGCGCGTAAAGCTCTTCCAGATGTGCCTGTGTCGCCTGCAGCAACGGTCTTTCCAGGCTCTGGATGTAGTCTTCACCTAACCGGAATTTCGCCAGTTGCAATTGCAGCAAGCGAAGTTTTTCCCGCACTTCTACCACGCCGCTTAGCGGCAAAATTTTGAACTCTTTGCGTGAAACCAGGCAGACATAAAAGCGATTGCGAGCCGTGTAAAACTCCAGTAGCAGGGTGTTCTCCGGCAAAATGTTCTGCAGTTGCTCGACGGAAATTGTCTTGGCATTTTGCAGGCTGGCAAATTCGCGGTCCACGCTCTGCACCTGGGAAAAGGCCTTGACTAGCGCATCTTCGTAGCCGCGGCTTGTTAACCTTAATTGCTGGATTCGCTCCTGCGATCTGCCGGTAGGATTCAACTCCTCAAGCTCAATCTGGTGATACGTCCAATTCAATTTCTGGCGCAGGTCGCGGAACTCTCCCATGGCGGGAGAAAATGATTCCGGCTCCTTCGCCGCAATTGATGAGGCGCGAAACGCAATCAGGTCAGCCAGGCTGCGCGACTTTGCCTGTTCGATATAACTGAACGCCTCCCGTTGCGCCCGCGTTCCAAAGCTCACCGCCAGCGATGTGATCACCAGCCCCTCATAAACCGCCAGCTTGTTTTTAAGAAACGCGATCTTCAGCTCTTCCTTGCCCAGATGGCTGCGCAGATCTTCCAGCTTCTTGAATGCCTGTTCATATGCCTGTCGCGCCAGCTCTGTATTGCCGCTGGCCTCTTCCGACTGGCCAAGCATGAAGTAAGCCTGGTACGTTGCGGGCGAATCCACATGCGCCAAGCGTGAGAGCGCTGCGCTGCAGTAACGGCGTGCCTCTTCCGGATCAGAGCTGCGCAGTTCAAGCGCAGCCAGCAGCAGCTCGCACAGCGCTGCCTTGGATGGCAGCACCGAACCGCTGAAATATTTAAGCGCCGCCTCCGCCAGGTCTTCCGCCTGGTCGTTCTCTTCTGCTTCGTACAGCACCAGCGCTTTGTACAAATCGATCAACGCCGGCCACAGCTCATTTTTCTCTTTTACAAACAGCTCTTGCGCGCGATCAAACTCCTCCATCGCGTGCTTGTAGCGGCCTTGCTGGCTGATGGCGATAGCAGAAAACGTCGCCGCCTTTGCCGCCTCATAATTCATGCCCAATTCGGTGAACGCCTTGAACGCATCTTGCGCCAGTTCGGTGCCGCCTTCTGTCAGGTTGAGCTCCAGATAAATCTCTGATTCATCCAGATCGCACAGCGCCTGATGATAATGATCTCCCAGTTCGGCGCAGAGCTTGCGGGTCTGATCATAGAGTTCGATCGCGCGCAGATATTCGCCGCGCAGATAGTGCAGGTAAGCTACGTTATAGTCGGCTTCCGCAACGAGTAGTGAAAAACCGTGTTCAAGGCAGTGCTGCCGCGCCAGGCGGTATGTTTCTTCCGCGCGATCATAATCATTCAAGCTGTAATAGCAGACAGCCAGGTTCCTGAGCACAGCGGCAATGTCCAGCGGTTCGCCATACTCCAGGAATTCTTCGTAGGCGTTTTCATAAACCTCCACCGCTTCCTGAAAGCGGTCCTGCCGGAAATAAATGTTGGCGATATTGCTGTTCAGGCGTGAGAGCCGCAGGCGGTCTTTATGCTGATGAAAAATCCCGCGCGCTTCTTCACCCAGGCTAAAGGCGCGCTCATATTGGCCGTCATAGATCAGGCTCTGCAGCGCTCCGCTGATCGTACGGGCATAATCAACGTCATAGCCATGTTGCTGAAAGATTACGAGGGCTTTTTCATATTCCTGAATGGCCAGCCTGTATTTTCCCGTCAGATAAAGAACGTGGCCCACGGCGCGCACGCTTTGCGCGGAAGAGTAAGGATCGTTCAGTTTCTCCGCAATCCATGTGGCTGCCTGCGCCATGCGGTCGGCCTTCTGCAGATCGACGCGCGCATAAATCACCACGGCATCGTAGAGGGCTTGCACCGCGCTCCGGTTGATCCGGTCTGTTTGCGCGGCTAGAAAAGCGCGACGTGCTCCTTCATCGGCAGTCCCGGCAAGATCAATAATCCATTGCTCGATTCCGAAGTTCGGCTTCTGGGCCATCTAGAATCCAGACTCCGCCAGAATCTTTTGCAGCCGGTTGAGACAGCGTCCGCGTATAAAGCCGATCGAGCCGGTCGCCAGCCCGAGTCTCTGCGCGACCTCCGTGTAAGCCACCGGCGGCTGCTCATAGAACAACAGCTTCACCAGCTCCGCGCAGCGCGGAGTAAGCCGCTGGATGGCGTCACGCACAGCCTGCTCTTCCTGGATCTCCTGCATCACGATTGGCGCAGCGGCTATCTCTTCTGCCACTTCCTGCTCCATGGCATCAAGCTCCACATCCAGCTTGCGCTGTTTTTTCCAGTGAAAGCATTTGTGCGTGGCCACGGTAATCAGCCATGATCGCAATGATTCAATCTTCCTGAGCTTGGAGAGGTTGGTGAACAGGTCAATGCAGACATTCTGAAAAATGTCGCCGGCATCGTCCGGACTGAAGCCGTATTTTACCGGTATGGAGTAGATCAGGCGCTTGTACTTGTCGATAAGCGTGTTCCATGCGCGCTCATCGCCGTTCAGGCACTCCTGTACCAGGCGTTCGTCTTCAGCCGCGATTTCCTTGTTAACTGCTAAAACTGTTTCGTTGGCGTTGTCTACCATTCAAATATTTATCCGGTTAATGTCTTCCGGCGGGGGTGTGCCAAAAAAGTTCATCTGCGTTCCAGAAAGTATACTGTTCAATGATGGCCGGACGGAAATTTCCCAGATCTTCCTGCGCTCCCACCAGAATATCTGGACTGGCTAAATACACTACTGGAAGCTGCTGCGCCAGGACTTCCTGTACCCGGTCATAAATTTTTTTGCGTTTTTGATAATCGAGCGTGACCAGCTGTTTCTGCATCAACTGGTCGATCTCCGCCTCCCACGGCGTTGCGGGCGATTTCTCGTTTAGATGCCATAAATGTGTCTGCGCGTTTGACATCAAAACATTCATGTCTGGCGTCGGATCAGCATCACCGCTCACCAGACCCATCACGATCGCTTCATAATCATGCGAATTCAATACCCGGTCATTCGCCGATCTTCCCTCCATCGGCACCACATGGGCCGCAATTCCGATTGCCTTCAGATCTTCCTGCACCAGCGTGGCAATCTGCCCCCGCTGTGTGTTGCTTGAACTCACCAGAATGGTGAATTCCACCGGCTGGCCGCTTGAATCCACAAGCGTATTGCCATCCTTCCAGGAAAAGCCCGCTGTTTTTAGCAATTCACGCGCCTTATCCAAAGAGCGAACCGGCACGGCGACCGCCGCGTCATACCACGCCCTATTTCCGGGACTTACATGCGTGGCCAGCCCTACGCCGCGATTGCGATAAACCAGCCGCACAATGGCCCCACGATCAATGGCCGCAGATACAGCCTGTCGGAAACGCACATCGCGGAACCATTTCTGCTTTCGCACTACCTCCGGCAGACGACCTTCCGTATCGTCATTCAAGTTAAACATCAGGAAGTTGTATTCCAGCCCCGGGCCGGCGTCATAGAGCTTAAAATGCCGTGTCTGCTGTTCCGGCTCTAGCACGGCGTAATTCTCCGCGCTCAACCCGCTGATGATCTGCGAATCTCCTGCCTGAAAGCGAATCACCTGCGCATCCTGCGAAGGCACAACCACGAACGTAAGCTGGTCAAGATAAGGCAGCCTCTGCCCTTTCGCGTCAATCTTCCAGTAATTCGGATTGCGCTCCAGCAGCACGCGCTCGCCGGGAATGACCTGCTTCAAGCGAAACGCGCCCAGGCCAGCAATCTTGTCCGGAGGCGTGTTCAATGCCCATGCCTGATTGATCTTCCCTTCCTGATAATCCTTCTCCAGCAGATGCCGCGGCAACATGGCCAGACTGTCAAACACGCGCTCCGCAGCGGAGTACGGCGCGGAAAAAATAAAGCGGACTGTATACTCGTCCACTTTCTGCACTACCATTGGCTTGCCACCAATGATGAGGAGATCGCGTTGCGGTGAATGCACCGCCTCATCCAGATAAACCTTGAAAGAAAACAGCACATCATCGGCATCAAAGGGCGCGCCATCAGAAAATTTCAGCCCCTGCCGCAACTTCACCGTGAACTGCGTGCCATCTTTTGACGCTGTCCATGACTTCGCCAGCGCCGGCTCGGTCTTCTGCGTCACACGATTGATGTGGATAAGGTCCGCCTGCATCCGCGCGTTCACGCCGAAAGAATTCTGGTCGACCGCCGTCACAGGATTGAACGTCCGTGGCTCTGACCGCTGGGCAATTACCAGATTGCCGCCTCTGTTTCCTGCCTCGGAGGTTGTTCGTAAAAGCTCCTCCTGCGCCTGTGCTCCTGCGAGCATTGAGACACACCACAGGAAAAAGCACACTATGCGCGCAAGAGCCCGGAATCTCATTGGAATCAAATATTTGATTTTATGCGCTCCTGTAGCGTTTCTGCTAATGAGTGATACGCCAGAAAAACCGGGACGGGCGCAAGTCCGGGCAGCAACATCCACCAATAAGAAACCAGAACGTTATATTGCTGCGCGCGCGCCAGCATATTGCCCCAGCTTGGAAACGGCTCACCCACTCCGAGTCCCAGAAATGAAAGAATTACCTCCGCAAGAATGAACTGCGGAATCAGCACAGCCATCTGTGTGAGCATCACGCGAAACGTAAGGGGCATGAGATGACGGCGTAGCAAATAGGAGTTGGAAGCTCCAAATCCTCGCGCTGCCAGAACAAAGTTGCGTTCGCGCGCGCTCAACACAACGCCGCGCACCAGGCGCGCGGGACGCCCCCAGCCCACAACCCCGATCACCGCAATCACCAGCAAAAACGCAACCACTGGACTGATCTGCAACGGAAGAAAAGCCCGCACTGCAATCAGAAAATAAAACCACGGAACGGTAATAAAGATTTCCGCCAGCCGCATGGCAATGTCATCCACCCGTCCGCCATACATCCCTGCAATGCCACCCAGCAATAATCCGACGAGCGCCGAAAATGACGCGGCTACGAACCCGGCAAACAGTGAAACCTGCCCGCCATACAACAGTCGCGAAAATTGATCGCGGCCAAAGCCATCCGTCCCCATTAGAAAAATGCTGGCGGGCGACTGCACGCCAAACAGATGCCGCGTGGAATGAACCCCCACAATGCTGTACTCGTCTCCATGCACGAAGATGCCGACTTTCGCCGGCTGCGAACAATCTTCGTTGTATCCAATCACACTGCCATCGTCATTTCTGGTGGCATAGACAAATGGCCGCAGATGAAATTTCCCTGCGCAATCCACAAAGTGAATTTTCGTCGGCGCCGCATACGGATGCTCCCGGTCCTGCGTCTCATAGTTGTAGGGAGCAAAAAATCCTGCCAGCACCACCACAGCATGAATCGCCACCAGAAACCAGATGGCCCAGGTAAGTTTGAATCGTGCTGAACCGCGTACCCCAGCCTTTTTATGGCTGCGATCAGCGCTGCGGTCTGCGAATGGCAGCTTCATGCCTGCCTCCGGATTCGCGGATCAAAGACATAGAGCAGGACATCCGCCAGCAAATTGCCGCCGATCAAAAACAGCGTAGAAAACATCACCGCTCCAATCACAAGAAAAAGATCGCGCGCAAGAATTGCTTCCAGCAGAAGTGGCCCCATCCCCGGCCAGCTCATCACCACTTCAACCAGTAGAGAAACGCTCAGCAGAAATGCTACAGATAGTCCAAACAATGAGATCAATGGATTGGCCGCAGCAGGCAGCGCATATCCAAAAAGAATCTTGCGCTGCGACAATCCGTGCCCTTCTGCGGCGCGCATATAAGTTGACTCCAGCACCTCGCGCACGCTGGCGCGCACATGGCGCAGAATGATCGCAACTGAACCAATCACAAGTGCGGCAACCGGTAACACCATGTGCCAAGCCAGGTCGCGTAGCCGCGCCCAGTTGTCCTGATCTTGCGCGCTGACAGACGTCATGCCGCCCACGGGAAACCGTCCCGTTTTCAGTGCGATCAACAGCGCTAAAAGCGCGATCAATACATCCGGCAAAGCCAGCAAGACTGATGTTCCGCCGGAAAATAAACGATCAGCCCAATTCCCTTTCCATCCTGCTGCCAGCACGCCCAGCGGGACCGCGATCAGCCATGAGAGCAACAGAGCAGGCACACTCAGCAGCAATGTGTTGCGCGCGCGCGGCCACAACAGCTCTGCCGCCGGAGTGTTATACGCGAAGGAGTATCCCAGCTCGCCTTTGGCCGTCGACTTCAGCCACTTCCAGTAACGCACCGGCATCGGCTGGTCCAGACCATATTGCGCCCGCAAATGAGCTACGGTCTGGGGTGAAATCTGCTCGTTCAATCTGATCTCACTCAGAAAATCTCCAGGCGCAGCCTGAAACATAAGAAACAGCAAAATCGAGACGCCGAACAAGAGCAGGAATGCGTGCCCGATGCGGCGTGCAAGGTAGCGAATCATACCGTTGCCTCCACGCCGGGGACGTGAAGCTTCTCACTGGCTTCCACCAGTTCGCAGGTGGCAGGCACTGCACTGTGTGCCAGATTCGCAGGGACGGTCCGCTCCACAATGCGCCCCGCATCCATCACAATGACCTCTTCCGCAAACAGCGAAATGAAGTTGAGGTCGTGCGAGATATACAAATAGGTCAGTCCATGCCGCGATTGCAGCTCCATCAAGAGTCGCATCATCTGGGCCTGCAAAGGCAGATCGAACCCGGAGAAGGCTTCATCCAGGATGAGCAGTTTCGGTTCGGCGGCCAGCGCGCGAGCCAGCGCCAGCCGCTGCCGCTGTCCACCGCTGAATTCAACCGGCAATCGCAAAGCCCACGCCGCATCAAGCCCGACCTCTTCCATTAACTCCAATGTACGCGCTGTGCGATCAACCTCAGTTTTCCAGCGCGCAATCTCCATTGGCTCCGCGATGATCTGCCGTGCGGTGAATCTCGGATTCAGAGAGGTGGCTGCATCCTGAAAGATCATCTGGACATCACGCTGCCGATACTCCTGCTGTCCTTCCAGCAATATCTTGCCGGAATCAGGCATCTCAAAGCCGGCGATGCAGCGCGCCAGCGTCGATTTCCCAGAGCCAGAGCGGCCAATCACAGCTACGGTGGAACCTTTTTTCAAATTGAACGAAACTTCTTCCAGCGACTGCACCGCAAACTTCTTGCGTGAGAGCATGCGCCGCTGCACAAATCTTTTGCTCAGATTGCGAACCTGCAAAAGGGACTTTTCATCGGCGGCGGCCGTGCTTGTTTTGTGCGGCGCTGATAGCAGGTTCTTTTCCGGAAACAACACGCGCTGCACATATTCATCTGCACTGTCTTGCAGCTCATTCAGACTGCCGTGCGCTGTCACTGCGCCATTGCGCATAACCAAAATTTCGTCCGCCAGCGTGGAAAGCATTCCGGCGTTGTGTGTGATAAAGATCATCGCCAGGCCCAGTTCACGCTTCAGGTTTTGCAGCAGTTCCAGAATGTCGGCCTGCGTGGCCGTATCCAGAGCACTCAAAGGCTCATCGGCTATCAGCAGTTTTGGTCCGCAGATCAACGCTTGTGCAATCGCCACGCGTTGCCTCTGCCCTCCACTCAATTCATGTGGATAAGCGCGCATGACGCGCTCAGTGTCAGGAAATCCCACGTCGCGCAGGATTTTGCCGCAGCGCAAGAGCACTTCATCATGGCTCAGGTTACTATGCGTCTTCAGCACATCTGCTAATTGGCGGCCTAGAGACAATACAGGATTCAGCGCCAATGCAGGCTCTTGTGAGATAAGCGCAATTTCGCCGCCGCGAATTTTTCTTAGCTGTTGAGCTGTGAGTTTAGCCAGGTTCCGGCCTTGATAGTCAACGCGCCCTGAAACAATCTGGCCATTCCCTGGCAGAAGATGCAACAGAGTTTGTGCCAGTGAACTTTTCCCGGAGCCCGACTCACCCAGCACGCCGACGCTTTCGCCGGCGCCAATTTTCAGATCAACATTGTGCAATGCGTGGATCACATCTCCGTTGGCAGCGTGGTAGTCCATGCTCAGCGAAGAAACGCGCAGGAATTCCTCGGATTTTGAGAAGCCTGGATTGCCGGAAGTCAATCTCTGGTTTGCTCCCTTGATTTGCTCTTTTTAGAGTGGTGAGCCTTGTGCCCACCCATTATGCAACAAGGGTTCGGTCATTGATATCAACTGTTTACCCGTGTCCACCGACCCACTTCACGACCTGATCCGGACCGGCCCTTAGCAACGCCTCAAAATGCGCAAGGGCTCAATACAGGCCCGGAATCGCAGCATAAGAACCAACTGCCAATTCTCGCAAACTCATTGAGGCCAAACAAATTACCTTGGTTTTGAAAATACCTGTTCCGCGCCGTTACTCAGGAATGTCGCCCAGCTCTCGCCAGTTACTAAATTTAACTTGAGGCACCAATTGGCCATTCCCTTCCGTAGCTCTCTACTCAGGTCTTCCCCGTAATACAGAATGGCTCCCCAAGCTGTACATTCCCAATGCGCGATCCAATAAACCCAGTTTTTAAAGGAGGGACGCACCCCTATGCGCCCCAACAAAATAGTCATCGCTTGCTTAGTACTTGGCGTCTTAGCCTTTGCCATAATTGGATGCGGCGGAAATGTGGGTGCAAATTCTTCGCAGACGTCCGCGAACGTTGCGCCAAGCCCAACACCTGCGGCCTCTCCAACCCCAGCGCCCGGAGCATCACCGACTCCAGCGCCTTCGCCATCGCCCACTCCGACCAACACCGTCACAACAACGCTCAGCCATGTAGAAGAAAATGCCTGGCTCACGTGCGGCAACTGCGGCAACAATGGGGCTTCTGGTCCCACCGCAAGTTACTTTGACACCTTGGGCATTGCAGCACCCAGTGAAGATGGCTCTGCCACGCAGTTCACCATCGCGGCAACCGTTCCCTTCACTAACGGATACTTCTATCAGCATCACACGCCAGTGGCCACGCAGATTTACGGTCTTACCTACTCGTTCGACCTCTATATTCCTACCGGGTCAGAAAATCTGCCTCAGGCGATTGAATTTGAATGCCAGCAGATTGTGAATGGATATGTTTATAACTTCAGTTGGCAGGCGCTGTATCCCGGCAATACCTGGCGCATCTTCGACTACGGCTTAAAGCGCTGGGACGCAACGGGCATTCCGCTCACACGTTTTACTCCCGGAACCTGGCACCGCATTGTTGCGGAATATCACAATGATTTAACGAACCATCTCGTGATCCATGACGCGATCACCGTGGATGGCGTGCGCACGCCGGTCAACATCACGCACAATGCTTTCTTCGCAGGCGGCGCCAACCAGTTCACCAACGCGGTGCAACTCGATAGCAACAGCGCTGCCGCCACTTACAGCGTTTACGTGGATCAGATGTCCATTACCTACAATCACTGATTCTTTGCAGGCAGCGCGTGAATTACCTCCGGCGACCAGGTTGGCAGGCTTTGGTCGCCGGATTTATTTTTAGCCACTGCGGCGTTGTAAACCGCCAGTGCTGAACCGTCGCATTCCGCCTGAATCAACTTATCGCGCCCAAAAGTCTTCTCGATCGTTACCGCCATCTTCCAACCAACTGTATACCAAGGACCTTGATACCCAAAGTAGGTATAGCCACGATCCCTGGCCTGATCATGGGTCAGCTTGCCGCTGAGAATCTGACGAAAAAATTCATCCAGCTCCTTCTGGTCTCGATTGAAGTTGGAAAGATCGTTATCCCATCGCTGGCGTTTTTCCAGTGACTCAGTGGCCTTGGGATGAATATCCGGCCCACCTGCCGCGGCAAGCATCGCATAGCCTTCTCCAAAAGCGCCGGCCCAGCTATTGAATTGCTGCACCGCTTCAGGCTGTTGCTTTGTCCATTGCTTACTCTCAGCAGTCGGGCAAGCTGTGCCATAGCCAATATGGTGCAACTCATGCGCCATGGTGTTCTCAAACTGTTCCCGTGTGACTGCCGGATCCAGATATAAGAAGATAGCGGGATCGGTATCCACTTCAAAGACAAAAGAGTTATCGCGCGGCTTGATGGAAGGATAGATCGTTGCCTTGATCGTTGCATTCTGCGGCAGATAAGCCAGCGCCAGCGCTCCTGGCCTATTCATGTCCGCCTGCTTCCACTTGTCCAGGGTTTGCCTGAGCTCTGTTGCGCGAGCCAGCAGCTCCGGAGACAAAACATACTTCTGGAACTCAGCATCGTCCATGGGGCGCTGCATGGATAGCTCGCGCTTTTTAAGCCGGCGATAGCCTTCTGTATCAAAGAGCTTTTTCCAGTCAGCATCCGTGATAGCTGCGCCTGTCTGCTTCTTAGCCAGGATAGCCAGCACTGCTTCCGGCTCGTCAGTATCAAGCCGAACCTGAACGCGCGATTGAGCTTGTACGGCTGCTGCAATCGAGCAGAGTAGGAACACACTAAGAGTGCGGATCATCAACATGGAAGTTTAGACCGCCAATGCAGCAAGCGGTTAGGCATAACCCAAAACTCACTACTCATAGTGTAGGGCGATCATGGGATCAACCTTGGCCGCGCGCCTTGCTGGAATGTAGCTGGCCAATACTCCAACGGCAGCCAGAACCAACGCCATCACAAGAAATGCCAGAGGCGAGTTGGTGTTCACTCCATACAGAAAACTTACAATCAGCCGCGCCAGAAAGAATGCCGCCACTAATCCAGCCGTCAAGCCGGCGGCCATGATCAACGCACTTTGCTTCAAGACCATCAAGAGCACGTCGCGCGGCTGTGCGCCCAGCGCCATGCGAATACCAAACTCACGAATGCGCTGGCCCACGGAATATCCAACCACGCCATAAATTCCCACCGCGCACAGCGCCATGGCGATCATGGCAAAGACGGTCAGCAAGCTCGCAGCAAAACTTGAGGCCCACAGCGATTGCGAAATCACCTCGCCGATTGGCCAGACATTGGTGATGGGCAGGTTGCGATCCAGGGACTGGACCTGTGTCCTCACCGAACTCAACACCGCGCGAGGGTCGCCGTTCGTCCTGAAAAAGATGGTAAGACCACCGCTTGGGTTCTGCACCAGCGGCACATACATATACGGACTGCCGTCTTCGCCCAGCGAATTGTATTTGGAGTCATGAACAACGCCGATTACCTGGGTGGAATCCTTGTCGCGGAAAAACTTAAAGCGCTTGCCGATGGGATCTTCATTCGGCCAGATCTGCTTTGCCGCAGTCTCATTAATAATCGCCACACGCGGACTGTCTTCACGCACCGTGCTGTCAAAAATCTGCCCGCGCATCATCGGAATGCTCATGGTCTTGAGATATTCCGGTGAAACCACGGAAAACTGCGTGATATGCCCGCCCTGGCCGTTGCTTGCGTCTTCATCTTCGCGGAAGAGCGTCCGCCCCAGTCCGCCGTTAAAGAGAGGAATGGCATTGGAAAGCGCGGCATCGCGCACGCCCGGAGTATTCTGCACAGCTTCCAGCGCGCGGCGTTCAAACTCTTTGGCCCGCGCCGCGTCATAGTTCAATGCGCTCAGATCAAATGAAAGCATTGCCAGATTATGCGTATCAAAACCAGGATCCATCTCCTGCGCGTTGCGCAAACTCAGCAGAAAGAGTCCGGCGCCCACCAGCGCGATCAGGCAGACCGCCACTTGTACCGAGATAAAAACATCGCGCAGGCTAAAGCCGAAGCGGCTACCCTTCTTGCGCAGATCCCCGCCCGCACGCTCTTTCAGCTCAGAAACAAGATCAGGCCGCGATGCCTGCAGCGCCGGAGCCAGGCCGAAGATTAGCCCAGTGCCAATGGCGATCAGGAAAGTAAACGCCATCACGTGCCAATCGAGAGTTAAATCCATTCCATCAGCTGGAAGCTGCGGCGGACGAAATCGCCACATCAGGTCGCGGCCGGCAAAAGCCAGTCCTAATCCAAGCGCTCCTCCGGCAATCGCCAGCACCATGGCCTCTGAAAGCAACTGTGTGATCACGCGGCTGCGGGAAGCCCCAATGGCGACGCGGATAGAAATCTCCCGCTTGCGGCCGGAAGCGCGCGCCAGCAAGAGGTTTGCAATGTTGAAACAGGCGATGAGTAGAACAATGCCAACCACAGCCATCAACATGATTCCGGCGCGTTCAAACTGCCCGCGCTGATTGGCCGCCACGCTCGACTGCAGCAGCGGCTGCGTGGTAAAGCTGCGGCCTTTGTTGGCGAGTGGGAACGCCTTCTCCAGATCAGAAGCAATGGCTTTCAACTCAGCCCGCGCCTGCGCCTCCTGCACTCCCGGCTTCAATCTGGCTACCGCGTCATAACCCAGAAAGCGCCGTTCATTGAACAGCTCTTTGGCCAGGCCGCTCATAATCTGGTCATGCATGGAGAGCGGTATCCACATATCGGGCCCGCCAATCACGCTCGTTCCCTGGAACCCTTTGGGTGCCACGCCGATGATGGTGTAACCCTGCCCATTCAGCAGGACATTTTCACCAATCACATTCGGATTGGCGGCCATCGCGCGCTCCCAGAATCCATGATTCAACACCACCACCGGCCCCGCGCCGGTTTCGCGATCTTCTTCCGCGCGAAACGTCCGTCCTAATTGCGCGTGCACACCTAGCACTTCAAAGAAATTTCCTGACGCAAGCTGAGCAATATATTGGTTGGGCTGGCCATTCACGGTGAGGCTCACAGGCAAAAAAGCAAAAGAGCTGATGGCCATTCCATCAAAGGATTGTGCCCGCCGTTGTATGTCCTGATTGTTGGGATAAGAGCTGGGGAAGAAATTATTTGCCAGTGACTTGCGCTGGTCGACCGTAAAAATCTGTACCAGCCTGTCTGGGTCCTTCACCGGAATCGGATGAAAGAAAACCGCATTGATCACGGTGAAAATCGCTGTGTTGGCCCCAATCCCCAGACCCAGCGTAACAATGGCAATCAAAGCAAAGGCAGGCGACTTGCGCAATCCGCGCAACGCGTAGCGTATGTCCTGGCTGATATTGTTCACTTCGTCCCCCGAGCGATCTCTTAGTTTATTAAGAGGCGGTTTATTTAAGAGACGCGCTGGCCTACACATAGTTAGCGCAATATCAGAGGTAACTCAACCACCAATCGCGACGCGTGGCTTTGATATTGGCAAACCAGCGGCACACCGGATAAAGCAGCGCTACAGTCAATATCCAGACTCCATAGACAGTCCACAAGCTATAACCGAAGTTTGCCGGAAACTGATCTGGCGGGCCGCCCATTGTGGGCACGGGATTGAAGATAAATTTTGCTGCTGAGCTGCCATAACGGAGAAAAGCGGCAGCCACCACCAATAAATGGATCAGATAAAAATGCATGACGAAGTAAAACATGGGCACGCGTCCGAAGATGATGAGCGGGTTCGTGGCCTTGAACGGAATTCGCTCAAAGTAAACCAGCAAAAGCAACGCTGGGCCCAGCGTCATCAACAGGAAATCGAGAGATCCCGGATACTTTGTGCAGTTCAGGAAAGAGAGCACCGTGAATATAGCCGACTTCTGGTGCGACCACGGCGCCGGATCGGCGTAGTGATTGATGGCGCGAAGCACGATAAATGCCAGTGTCAAAACAGTTCCGAACCGTAGCATGATCTTGCGCCGTTTTTCCGGTTCCAGCAGAAATACCTGCCCAAAGCAGAAGCCCGCTCCCATCACCCCGACCCACGGCAGGATCGTATATGGAGCGAGTGCCGTCTTGCCTGCAACTGAAATGGCTCCCGGTTGATGCAGCAGGTTCCAGACCCATGCGGCAGAGCCAAATTGTTTGGCGCTGATCCCATCCAGACAATTGTGTAAGACGATGATCGCTACGCTCAATACCGCCAACGCCCGGATTGGCAGGTAGACCAGCGCAGACATGACAACCATGCAGAGGCCAAAGATCCACAGAATCAACAGCAAAATGAGAAAGCGAAAATGGAAATTGAAGTAATAAGCAAACTGCATCACCGTAAGCTCAAGCACAATGAACCACAGGCCGCGCGTCCAGAGAAAACGTGAAAGATGCCCTTTCGTTCTGCGCTGTCCGTAAAAGAACGCTCCCGAGCCGGCAGCAAACATGAATACGGGCAGGCAATAGTGGGTGATCCATCGGGTGAAAAAAAGAATGGGGCTGGTGCGGGTGAGATCGGTAGGTGAAAACACGATCGCATCCGCGTGAAAGAAATCACGTACGTGATCCAGTGCCATGATGATCATTACCAGGCCGCGCAGCGCATCAATGGAAGACAGGCGTGTGCCAGGTTTTGTTTCGGAGCCCATATATTAGTTGAAAAATAAAAGCAGCTTGATTATGCCGCAGAACTGTAATCCCGGAATTTATTTTTGCGTGGCTGCAATGATCTCGTTAATCCTGCCGTTCGTCACATGGCTTATCTATTTGCGACTCGGTAAAAGGGCGTGATGATAAAGTGAGAAGTGCAACATGAAGAAATCGTCAAGAGATGCCCGCAGGCACAAGAGAGATTCGAGTCATAACGAATCCCGCCAAAACACGCATAAACATAATGGCCATCCCAGAGATGAAAAAAGAACAGGCTCCAGCAATCGCCGTCGTGAGCGATTCCCGCGTGAGGTTGCGGTGCTCTATGAGGACGACGCCGTCATCGTCCTGAACAAGCCGCCTGGTCTGCTGGCTGTTCCCATCAAGCGTTCACATACGCCTTCTGCTTTGTCTTTGGCGGGAGAAGAATTAAAGCATAAGCGCCAGCGAGCGCTTATTGTGCACCGCATTGATCGTTTTGTCTCCGGCATACTGCTGTTTGCCAAGACCAATCAAGCCAGGGACTCGCTGATCAAACAGTTTCTGGCTCATACGCCAGTGCGGCAATATCTGGCAGTGGTTCGGGGGCAGATTGAGAAGGAACCTGCAACGCTGGTTCATTACTTTCGTCGCGAAGGTATGTTTCAACTGCTGCGGACGGCAAAGGACAAAACCGCTTCCAGGGCCGAGTTGCATTATTCCGCGGAACGCGTTTTCCGCGATGCCTCGCTTGTTAGAGTCGACCTGATCACCGGTCTGCAAAACCAGATTCGCGCACAGTTTGCCGCCATCGGCCATCCCATCATCGGCGACCGCAAATATCACCAGAAAGAAGCAGAAGAACGGCTGATTGACCGCGTTGCACTCCATGCCGCCCATCTTGAGTTTACCCATCCCGGTACCGGCAAAACAGTCACCATCGACTGCGAACCGCCGCAGGACTTCCAGCGCCTGATTCGCGCATTAGAACGTCCAGGCCGTCCGCAAAAATAATTTCGCACGACAATTTTTCTCCTCTTGACAATCTAGAGAAGTGAGCGCATGCTTCCTCTAGAAAATCTAGAGGAGTACAGCCAATGGCAGACAAAGCAGCAGGATTGGTCCAGGGCACGCTGGATATGCTGATCCTGAAAACTCTGGCGCTTGAGCCCATGCATGGCTGGGGCATCGCCCAGCGCATTGACCAGATCAGCCAGGGCGTATTCCAGGTGAATCCCGGCTCTCTTTTTCCGGCATTCCAGCGGCTGGAACGCTCCGGGCTGGTCAAGAGCGAGTGGGGCGCCACGGAGAATAACCGTCGCGCGAAGTATTACACGCTGAGCGAACAGGGGCGGAAAAAGCTCAAAATCGAAACCAAAGAATGGGAAAAGCAGATTGCGGCCATCGCCCGCATACTTGCCGCGTCATAAAGAGGCTGCCATGTTCAAGAACATAACCGGCGGATTACGTGGATTGTTCCGGAAGCAGGAACAGGAACAGCAATTGGAAGACGAGCTGCGCGCTTACCTGGAGATGTCTGCTGCAAGCAAGATGCAGGCTGGCATGGATCATACCGAAGCACTCCGATCGGCACGCGCTGAGATGGGAAGCATAGCGGCAGTCAAAGAACAGACATATCAATCTGGCTGGGAGTCGGCCGTGCAGGAAGTCGCAAGCGACTTGCGTTTTGGCGCTCGCATGCTGCGCAGAAATCCGGGTGTGACTCTGGTTGTGGTGTTGACACTAGCTTTGGGCATCGGCATGAACACGGGTATCTTTACCCTGTTGAACAGCGCCGGCATGCGTCTTATACCAGTGCCGCAGGCGCAGGACCTGGCAGTAGTCTCACAAACTTTTGACAAGAGCCGCGGTCCTCTCCCAAGAAATGTTCATAACAACGAGAGCTATTTTTCCTACTCTGAATATCTTCAATATCGCGACCACAATCAGGTATTCAGCGGCTTGCTTGCCTATTCCCCCTTCGTTCTTGCGTCTTTGAGTGGAGACCATGCCCAGGAACTGATGGGCACGCTTGCCTCCTGCAATTACTTTCAAGTTCTGGAAGTCGTGCCAAAACTTGGACACGGCTTCAGCGAAGCTGATTGCCGCGCGGAGGGCAGCAATGCGGTGGTTGTACTGGGCAACAATCTATGGCGCACAGCTTTTGACGCTGATCCCAACATTGTTGGGAAAACCGTGCGCTTGAATCGAGTTCCTTTTGTGGTGGCAGGGGTTGCGCCTGCGGAATTCCAGGGTACCGAGCCCTTTCAATCACAATTCTGGGCCCCGGTAACAATGCAAGGCGTCCTGATGCGCAACGATGAATATCTGGAAGATGACAAAATGAGTTGGCTTGGGCTGATTGGCCGCAACAAGCCTGGCATCTCGAAAGAGCAGGCCAGGGCTGATCTTGCCGTGATTGCCGCGCGCATCGATCAACTTCAACCCGGCCGCGTCACCACCATCCAAACCAGCCGCGCCACTCTCTTTGCCCCGCCGGAAGAGCGGCTTGTTCTGCTGGGCACAGGTGGGGTTCTTATGCTGGCAGTTGGCATGGTGCTTTTGATAGCGTGCGCGAACGTCGCCAACCTGCTGCTGGCGCGCGCTGTTGTTCGCCGGAAAGAGATTGCGGTAAAGCGATCGCTCGGAGCCACGCGCTCGCGATTGGTCCGTCAGCTACTGACTGAAAGCCTGTTGATGGCATTGATTGGCGGCGCTTTGGGCTCCATTGTCGCCGTTTGGTTTGCATCGCCGCTGTTGAAAATTCTTCTATCGTACCTGCCTGCTGAAGCTCCGCCACTTGCACTGAGCACAAGTCCTGATCTGCGGGTTGTGGCTTATGCTGTTGGGCTCAGTCTGATTACAGGCATCGCCTTTGGTCTTGCTCCAGCATTACAAGCCACGCGCGCCAGCCTTACGCTTGCCATGAAGGAGGAAAGCGCGGAAACGATGGCGGGATCAAAACGCAGCGGCTGGCTGCGCAACACGCTGGTATCGGCGCAGATCACCGTATGCATGGTGCTGCTGATTGTCGCCGGGCTCTTGCTGCGCGGACTGCAGCGGACGCACACTGTCGACCCCGGCTTTGCGATGAAGAATACGGCTGTAATCTCTTTTGATTTGGTCAACGCTGGTTATAGCCGACAACGAGCCGCGGAGTTTCAACAACAGCTTAAAGAACGCATCGCGGCCATTCCCGGCATCGATCTTGTGGCACAAGCCGGCCTTTCACCTCTTAGTGGCGATCACTGGGGTAGTCAGTATTTCATTTCAGAAAACAATGGCAGCTATCAAATTGAACACAACAGGGTCTCCGCCAGTTATTTTCCTCTGCTGGGAATTCCGATTGTGCGTGGCCGCAACTTTACTCAAGCGGAAATCAGCAACGGCAGTCCGGTTGTGATCATGACTGAGTCAACCGCACGACGCTTATGGCCGAATCAAGATCCTATTGGCAAGGTCATGTTTGAAGGACCAAGAAAAAGCAACGCAGTTCTTGAAGTCATTGGTATCGCAAAGGATTCGCAGCTATCGCGGCTGGGTGAGACCGACACAATGTATCTGTTTCGTCCCGCCAGTCCTAAGGAACAAGTTCGAATCATCGTCATGGCCCACGCCAGCAACACATTGGATGCAAGCATGAAAGAGATGAGAACGGCGGTGCACCAGCTTGATCCGGAATTGTTTGTCAAAGTTACAAAACTTGAAGACAACATGAAGATATGGAGAATGCTCTCTCTCATTCCTTCCATCTTGTCGGCAGCACTCGGTGCTCTGGCATTGCTTCTGGCTTCGATTGGCGTCTATGGCATGGTTGCGTATGCGGTAAGCCGCCGCATACGGGAGGTCGGCATCAGAATGGCCCTTGGCGCCGACGGACGAAACATTCGCTCGCTGATCGTGCGCCAGGGTATGCGTCCGGTGTTTATTGGCGCAGGAGTTGGTATGGTGAGCTGCGCCGGAATCTCCAGTTTCATGTCGAGCGTTCTTTATGGAATCAGCCCGTGGGACCCAATCGCATTTATCTGCGTCCCCGGATTTCTTTTCCTGATAGCGCTTGCCGCCTGCTGGATTCCGGCCCGCAAAGCCGCAAAGGTGGATCCCATGGTGTCATTGCGGCAGGGCTGAATATCCACCAGACTAGCCACGCCAGAGCAAATATAACTGACGGGAGACTACTTTTTGTTTTGCTCAGGTGCGGCAATGCCCACTTGATCAAGGAACGCGATATAGGCAGCTATCAACCGGTAAGACTCGTAGTATGAGTCAAGATGCATTGCAGAGTATTTATCTTTTGATGTATGCAGAATGTGCGCCTTCCAGTTTTCCAGGTTCACTGAATGAATGGTAATGCTGGGAATCTTGCGCTCAAACGATACGGAATCTGCGTATGCATTAAGTTGTTCCACGTCAAAGTTGCTGATAGGAATATTTAATTTCTTAGCAACATAAGCGATGGCGCTGTTCAACCCCTTGTTGGCATGGCTGCCCCAGATCTCAGTTGAACCTAACCCCAGCGTATCCATATTAACCATGGCCGTGGTATTGGCAATTTGCTCCTTCGTCATCTTATGCGCATAAAAACTGGATCCAACCAGCCCTTCTTCTTCATCAGTAAAACCAATGAAAATGTAAGTGTGATGTCGCGGCGTCATCTTTATTGATTCATACAACGACGGCAATAAGGATGCCCCACTCCAGTTATCCACCACTCCATCCCCGTCCCGCACTCGATCAAAGTGGGCGCCCACGATGATGGTTTTGTCTGAGCTGCCTGGCAGCACACAAATCACATTCGGGTTTGTTGAGCTTTTCACAGGTTGCTCCGAAAGGCGCTGATCGTCACAACCGGCGTCAAAAAACATCTGTTTCAATGTAGCTTCGCGCTGTTTGTTGTTGCCGGCGTACTTGCCAAGGCGGGATTCAATGACGCCACGGTCAAGAGTTTTGTACCGGACATCTTCTGCCATGGGCCTGTTCCATGCACACAGAAGTATTGCCAAGACTAAGATGGTGGAAAATTTCTTTTGCATATTTAATGAAGTAAATGCCGGTACGACTTTAAGCGCGATTTTAATTAAAATCCACTCACAAGCTCTCACGGTTTAGAATTCCCGCAGCCCCATGTCTTCTTCACTTCATACCATGATGGACTACCCGCTTACGCTCACCACCTTTTTAGAGCGTGCGAAACGCTATGCCGGTGGCGTAGAAGTTATCTCGCGGTTGCCTGATTGCTCTCTCCATCGCTACACATGGGGCCAACTTCATCAGCGTGCGCGGCGTCTGGCCGAGTCACTCCATTCCATCGGTTTGAAAAAAGGCGATCGCGTGGCCACGCTCATGTGGAACCACTACGCGCATCTGGAGTGCTATTTCGGTGTTCCCTGCGCTGGCGGTGTGTTACACCCGTTGAATCTCCGCCTGCATCCTGACGAGATTGCCTGGATCGTCAATCATGCGCAGGACCGTTTTCTTATCATCGATGATGTTCTGCTGCCGGTGCTGGAAAAGTTTTGCGCCAAGGTAAAGTTTGAACGCATCTTTGTAGTCCACCATCCCGGCCAATCTATACAGCATGGCTTTGAGAATTATGAAGACTGGCTTAAAAGCGCCAGCGGCAATTACTTATTCCCTGCTCTCGACGAGAATGATGGCGCAAGCATCTGCTATACCTCAGGAACCACGGGCAGCCCCAAGGGTGTGCTGTATTCGCATCGCTCTCAGGTGCTTCACAGTATGCAGCAGGCCATGGCGGATTCCTGCGCGTTCTCTCAGCACGACGTGGTGATGTTGGCCTCGCCCATGTTTCACGCCAATGGCTGGGGATTTTCTTACACCGCCGCGATGGTCGGCGCGAAATATGTGATGCCTGGGCCGCATCTTGACGCAGAAAGTCTGTTGGATCTGATCGATCGCGAAGGTGTGACCATAACCTGCGCTGTACCAACCGTCTGGCTTGTCGTGCTGCAAGCACTGGAAAAGCGCCCCAACTGGAAACCGGCACGAGACATCCGTATTCTCTGCGGTGGCACCGCTCCGCCAGAGAGCCTGATTCGTAACCTTGACCGCCGCGGCATCCACCTCATTCATTCCTGGGGAATGACAGAGACCTCTCCGCAGGCCACGGCATCGCGTCTGCCGCCACACGCTCTTGATCTGCCTGAAGATGAGCAATACGTATTCCGCTCCAAGCAAGGCTGGCCGCTGCCATTTGTCGATGTCCGCATCTGCAATGACGAAGGCGAAGCTCCTTGCGACGGCGAGACCATGGGCGAATTGGAGGTTCGCGGGCCATGGGTTGCCGGCAGTTATTACAACGCGCCTGAAACCGCCAATCGCTGGACCACCGATGGCTGGTTTCGTACCGGTGATGTTGCCACTATTGATCCGGATGGCTGCATCAAGCTGGTGGACCGCAGCAAGGACCTCGTCAAATCTGGCGGAGAGTGGATCAGTTCAGTCGATCTTGAGAACACGCTTATGAGCCATCCTGCAGTGCGTGAAGCAGGAGTGATTGCTGTTGCCCACGCAAAATGGCAGGAGCGTCCGCTGGCGGTTGTGGTCTTAAAAGATGGCACGCAGGCTACGGCAGATGATCTCCGTGCGTTTCTCTCGGCAAAATTTGCTAAGTGGCAACTTCCGGACGATTTTGTTTTTGTAAACGAACTGCCGCATACATCCACCGGTAAATTGCTCAAGACAGAGCTGAGAAAGAGATTCAAAGATTGGCAATGGAAAGATTCTTAGTTATTGATCATTCCACCATGCTTACTCATACCTCAACGCCAGATTTGGATCTGTCTTTCCCGCCCGCTGTGCAGGAATGTAATTAGCAGAAAATCCAACGATCATCAAAACCACCACTGAGACGAGATAAATGATGGGATCCACCGTATGGACTCCAAAGAGCAAGCTTGCAATTGCGCGGCTGGCCAGAGCCGATCCTATAATTCCTGCCGCTGCGCCAAGAAGAACAGGCGCCATGCTGTCTCGCAGGACCATATGCACAAGGTCAGATGTGGTGGCGCCAAGCGCCGCGCGAATCCCAAACTCACGTGTTCTCTGTTGCACGGTGTAAGACGCAACGCCGTAAACTCCAACGGCAGCCAGGCAAAGAGCCAGCACGGCAAACAACCCGATCAATGTTGCCGTGAAGCGACGCTCGGCAAAAGATGCCGAAACTACCTCTGTCATGGGAGCAACGTCAGAGACCGGCAGGTTCGGATCAACGGCCTGCAACTGGGCTTGAATGTCGCGCCCTAAAGCCGCGGGATCACCCGTGGCCCGCACAATAATATTGATGAACTTTGTATTGAGCTGATAAGTGCTGGTATAGATATGAGGAAGATTGCCCTCATCAAGCTTGCCGAACTTCATATTGCTTACCACGCCAACCACGGTTATCCACGGCGGAGTTTGCGCTGTTCCATTGAGTGACACATTGTTGGCAAACCTTATCCGCTTGCCTACAACATCTTCACCACCCCAGAGCTGTCGTGCCGCCGCCTGGTCGACCACCGCCACTTGCGCAACATGCGTATCTTCACTCTCCTCGAACATGCGTCCGCGCAGCACACTTGCTCCCATGCAGCGGACAAATTCCGGAGAGACTAATATCCAGTAAGCGCTGGAAGGCTCGCCCTGATCTGTCTTCCCCTCCACGCGTATGCCGCGTGGGTTAAGCTGATTGCGCAGTGGCAATGAGCTTGCCGTAGCTGCATCTTTCACGCCGGAAATAGTGTGCAGGCGGCGAATCCATTCACGGGTCAAAGCAGTACGCTGCTCCGTGCTGCCGTAGACATCTGTGTTGGGATCATTAGGCACCGGCAGCCAAGCTGTGGCTGTAAGAACATTTTCTGAAGAGAATCCCGGATTCACATGCAGCAATTGCCAGAACGTGCGCAGCAGCAAGCCTGCGCCAATCACCAACGTAAGAGATAGTGCTACCTCAACTCCCACCAGCCATTTGCGCGTGCTTCCGGAGCGCACAGTTGTTTCCCCGCTGCGTCCATCCTGCTTTAATGCGCCGGCGTCGACGCGGGTGGTCTGGAGCGCCGGGACCAATCCGAAAATCACGCTGGTTATGATGGCGATGGCCAGCGAAAACAGCAGTACGCGTCCATCAATGCTGATGGCTTCAGCGCGTGGCAGTTGCTGTGGTATTAGTTTGACCAGACTGTCTTCTGTGAGAACGGCAACAAGCGCTCCTACTGCCGCAGCAGCAACACCAAGCACAGCGGATTCAGTAAGAAGCTGGCGCACCACACGAAAACGGCTGGCGCCGAGCGCCATGCGAACCGCCATTTCACGCTGTCGCGTGGACGAGCGAACCAGAAGAAGGCTGGCCACATTCACACACGCAATCAATAAAATCAGTGCGACCGAGAGCAGCAGCACCAGCAAAAGAGTCTGCGTATTGCCGATGACCACATCTTTCAGCGGAGTCAGTTGAACGGTCCAGCCAGACTTAGGTGGATAATCTGCGGCAAAATCTTTACGCAGTGAATCTGAGAGAGCAGTAAGCTTTGCCTGTGCCTGTTCCACCGTAACGCCGGGCTTGAGCCGGCCGATAATTCCAGGCAGTCCCCGCGCGTTGCGTATTGGTCCGGAAAATGGCGCTGCGCGAAAACCTGCTGTGCCCCACAGATCAATCGGTTTGGCGGTTGCCGGGGCAGGATGCCGAAACTCCGGGGGCAGGACGCCAACAATCGTATATAGATCGTTATCAATCCGTACCTTGCGGCCCAGAATGCCAGGATCGCCGCCAAACTCGCGATGCCACAATCCATCACTAATCACGGTGGCTTCGGCAAAGCCATCCGCAATATCCCGGCTGTCAAACAAACGGCCCAGCTGCGGACGAGCGCCAAGAAGATCAAAATAATTTGGGCTCACACCAATAATCTGGATGCGCTCCGGGTGCTCTCCTCCGGTTAAATTCGCGGGCGCAGGAAAGACAACAGAAACCGCATCAAAAATGCCGGCGCGATCGCGCATATCTTCATATTCAGGCTCAGAAAAACCAACGTTTTTGGCCCCCACACCCGGCAGGGCCGCGTTCAGTTGCACAAGCTCTCCAGGATCATGAAACGGAAGCGGCTGCAACAACACTGCATTCACAATGCTGAAGATGGCGGTGTTTGCGCCGATCCCAAGGGCCAGGGTCAGCAAAGCCACAACGGTGACGCCTCTGGTTTTGAGCATTCCACGAATAGCAAAGCGAACGTCTTGCCATAAGGCCATGGCAGCCTCCAGAAATTGTGGGACGAGATGCAGAGTTACCCATAAAGAAAATGCACTTGCTGTGCCATTTGCAGAACGTCACTCGCTGTGGAAAGACAACAGGTTAATCGCGGAGTGAGAGATTGACCGTGTGAATTCGGTGTTCGCAGTTGAAATGAGCTGTTCGAAAATGAACAGCATTACTTCCTTGGCAGCCGCAGGATTCCTTCCAGATCATCCGGATGAAACGCATACAGCATGGCTTCTTCCCGGTCGATATGCCCCTGCGTCATCAGGTTGGCCAATGATTCCTCCATGCTGAACGATCCCGCTTTCTTGGTCATCGTGATTTCCTGGTGCAGGTGCTGAATGGCATTTTTGCGAATGTGCTGGCGCGCGCCGTAGCCGATCAACAACATCTCCGCTGCGGGATAGCGGCCCTGGCGTTTGCTGGGCAGCAGAATCTGCGTGAGCACAGCCGAAAGCGACATCGCCAACTCCTGGCGAATACTGTTCTGACGCTCTGGCGGAAAAGAATCCGCGATGCGAGAGATCGTGGAAGCGACATCCGTTGTGTGCAGCGTGGAAAAAACCAGATGTCCGGTTTCCGCCGCGGTCACGGCGATGCGCATGGTTTCCGGATCGCGCATCTCGCCCACAACAATCACATCCGGCGCCTGCCGCAAAGCAGCGCGGAGCGCTGTAGGAAAATCAGGGGCGTCCGCTCCCACTTCCACCTGCTCAATCACGCTGCGAATATTCGCATGCTCGTACTCGATGGGATCTTCAATCGTAATAATATGTCGCGCGTCGCGGCGATTGATTTCATTAATCAGTGCAGCAACGGTCGTCGATTTTCCAGAGCCCGCTGGACCACCAATCAGCACAAGTCCACGCGGTATCCGCGCCAGTTGCTCAACCGAAGGCGGCAAATGCAGCTCATGCAGAAATGGCACGACAGTCGGCAGCGCACGGATTGTAGCCGCAGCGCGTCCACGCTCTTGATGAAGATTGATGCGGAAACGCCCGAGATTCGTGTTGCGATACGACGAATCGGCGATGCGTGTTTCCAGATATTGCCGCAGCGCATGCGGCATCAGCGCCGGCGTGATGGCGCTTTCAATTTCCTCGCTCATCAGCGGCTTACCGCCCAGAGAAACCACCTGGCCATCCACACGGATACATGGTGGCGCATCGGTAACCAGCAGTAGATCGCTGCCGCGCTGCTCCACGAGCTGCACGAGCCATCGGTTCAGCTCTACAAGAGAAGAATCAGTCAATGACATTTTGGCACGCCAGACAATCCATCAACTTACGATATTTTCGCTTTGATTCCATCGTTTCTCTGGCATAGAAGTTGCAGCGATTTAATTTTGCGCTGCTAACTCAATATCTCTCAGTCGTACTTGCACAATGAAGAAAACTTTTGTTCGTTTACGGCCTTCGAGATGACGACTTCTTGAAAGTCTGGGTAGACGTCAATAAAACGGGCTTCTCCGTGTATCCGTGGTGAAAATTCTTACTTTGCTTCTTTCAGCTTCAGTCTGTCCTTGTTCTCTTCCAGAAAGGCGCGGAGATTTTCTGTCTGGTCCAGCAGCCGGGTCCACTGCTCAAAATAAAGGGTGACTGGAAATCGCCCCAGTCCATATACGCTCACGCCGCCCTTCTCGCTCACTCGGAACTCCAGCGATCCAGTGCGTTTGGTGGCAACCTGCTTCTCCAGTTCGGCAAGGCGGGCTTTCATCTCTTCATAAGTGGGTTCTGTCATCTCGACCTCTAGGAAAAATTTTACATCAGCAGTTGCCCGTTGCGTCGGCTCTTCAGGGCTCAATGTCTACGTGGTGAAGTTTGTTTCCGACCACCCGATCACCCGATCTTTTGTAGCCCTCTGCCTGTACTCGCAGCCGATTCGACCCCACCCAGCTATTGACGCTTTATTGAAAACAAACATCAAACCTCAATTCAACCGGCCGGTCGCGCCTTTTTTCTTATTGTTTTGCCGTGGATTTGACTATTGCTGAATGCTGGCTACCTGCTGATTTCAAAGACCATTCTGCTGGTATCCTAGCGTGGTTCGCGATGCGAATCAATAGCGAAAATGGACATGCCCGAAATCGCGGGAAACTATGTAAGATGAGATTGCCGCACGTTGCTCGCGACAACGCATACCTATGATCAAACTTGTCTATTGCATTACGAAAAAAGAAGGCATGACCGATGAAGAATTCTTCCGCTATTGGAAAGATGTTCACGGCCCCATCGGCGCAAGAATTCCTGGCCTGCACAAACTGGTGCAAAGCCACCGCCTGATGATCTCCACAGACAAAAAGCACGCGGACTATGACGGCATGGCCGAACTCTGGTTTGACAGCGTGAAGACCCTGCTGGCGGCGCGTGAGTCGGCTGAGTGGAAGGCTGCCAGCAAAGACGAAGAAAATTTCATCAACCACAAGAAAACTGCTTATTTCGTAACCGAAGAACACACCATTCTGGACGAGTTGGGAGTCGATCAGCCATAAGACGAACAGGCAATTGTGCTCAGAGGCTGACTGGTTCCAGTGAAGCTATTTCAGACTTTCATCAGATCTTGCTCGCTCGCGAATCTCATCCACACTCTGTTCCACCAGCAGCTCGCCATCACGAAACACCGGCTTCAACTGATCTTCTGGATCATCAACGCCACGCCGTACGCGTACCGTCATCCAGCTTCCGTCTTTATAGTGCAGCCCCAGCCGACCGCGTTTTGAAGCTTTATCATGGCCCTCAATCGGATCTTTGAATACATCCCGATCTTTGCCATTCACCGTAACATTGGAACACTTAAAAGCAAACTGTTGCGTATCGCGATTCAACTGCTGCAGTAGAGCACCACCCATGCCAAACGTAATATTGTCCGCAGACCACCCTGCGCGATTCATCGCCGTCAGCGTGTCCTGGATCGTCCAGTAATTCACGCCATCGCCCTGAATCACGCGCACCTTCGGGTTCAGCACGCGATAGCCCTTGGCATTCGTCTCATAACCAAACTTCGCGCCCAGAATCTCCAGCACCTTCAGCACCACCTCGCGCGGCTTGCCGGAATCCGGACGTACCACCAGGGTCCCTGCGCGCTGCTCAACTTTTTCCCGCAGCACGCCGCCCCACAATTTCTCGCAGGCTTCATACACGTTGTAAGAGTCGCTCACCACAGCCACCAGTCCCGCAGGAAATTGCGTGAGCATATTTTCATAAGCCTGAGCTTCGTTCTCGCGTCCCCATGCCGTAATCGTGGAGTGTTCGGCAGCTGGAATGCTGAAGCCTTCCATCTCCCGCGAGTCGTAATACTGCTGCAGCACGCGAATGCCTGCCACGGTATCTGTTCCTCTGAAGTTGATCAGGTGCGCCGCCGCGCCGATCCCAGCCGTCTCCTCGCTTGAAACCCCACGATAACCAAAATCATGCAGCTTGAAATCGATGAGCGCCGGATCACCTGATCTCTGTAACGCTCCCAAAGTGACTTTACGAATGGCCTGCGACAAAGTCGCCACCGTGATCGGATACCAGACCTTGAGCAGCAGCGTTTCCAGATAATTCGGCAACCAGTAAGATTTTGGATCGGTATTCTCGATTGTCATCAAGACATTCTGAATGCCAACCAGGCTGCCTTCCGGCACTGCCTTGATCGCTACCGGAAGTCTTCCGCCATGCTTGCGGACAATATGCATCCAGCCATCGAAGTTGAACATGCCCGGCGCAATGTGCTTGTCCACAAACGCTCGCGCCTCTATCACGTCTTCTTCGTTCAGTACTACGCCAGAAAGATATTTGCGCAGATAAAACTGCAGCCCGAAGAAGAGCGTTTGCGGAAACATCCCTCCCCGCGATTCCAGGTAGCTGTAAACGTGCTCCGTACCCGGCGGATACTGCTTCCAGTGCGTGAACTTATAACTGTCAGTTTCAAGGACGAGGTTTCGCGGCTCCGTTTTGAGCATGTGCTTTGCATCCTCTCATGCGCGGTCGTTTCCGTGCAATTTGCCGTGAACACTCGTGCCGCAATTAATGCCACTTCCAACGACTATCGCCATGACATACAGACAGCATCAATCGGCGGGTCCAGCAAAGAGGATGTGATTGCCATCGGGGTCCATCACAATGAATGTCCTGGCGCCCCAGGGTTCCTTCTTCAGTGTTTGAGAAAAGCGCACTCCGGCTGCCTGATAGTTCAGGAAAAGTTGTTTGATTTCATCCGCAGTGGCCACAGTGAGCGAGGCGGAGAGTAGATGCTCGCGTTCCCGAATGTCGCCATTAAACACGGATTCACATACCAACCTCAAAGCAAGATGTGCCTGGTCGCGGGAGACCTGTCCGTAATACGGCGGATCACCATAGATGAAGTCCACGGCGAAGCCCAGCTTTTGAGTATAGAAATCACAGGATGCTTTGATATCGGCAATGTACAGTTGTGCCGCGGTTGAATTGAGAACTGGGCGCGCTGCCGGGTGTCCGGCTTCATGCGTCATGACGTAGGCTCCTGATTTGAGCGCCTGCCATCCCTCGAATCCCATCTGCCGGGCCACTAGCTCTTGCGCATCAGCGAGCTTGAAGTTCGCGTCCAGTATCTGCTCATCACTGAGGTCGCGAAACCGCGGCAGAGCAGCCCTGATTTGTGGCGCGACTGGATAATACCGTTCCCGGTGCCAGCGCAGATATCGTTTGGCTTGCTTCCTGAGGTTTTCGATGTTCGGCATAGGCGCAGCTATGTTTCTTGTGTAGGCGGGCGTTGCCCTTTTGCGATGCTCCAGTGCGCCCTACGCCGCAGGAAGATAGTGCCTCTGCGGAGTGCGGTTGTCAATCTCACTTTAAAACTGAGACACCAATCGCGAAAAATACTCCGTTGCGCAGCGACACTGTTCCATGTCACACTAAAGAGATTTCCTCGCCTCAAAATGACAACTAGAGAGGCATCTGGCGGTTTTTGTACGTCATCCCGAACTCTGTAAATGAGAACGCGCAGTCATTAGCGTTCTAATAAGGGTGAGGAATCTTGTATTTGCACGTTTCACAGCATGACAGCAGTGGAGATTTATGGATTTCCGTTTAGCTTCTGACTACAAGCCCAAAGGCGACCAGCCAAACGCCATTGAAGAGCTTACGCGCGGCATCTATGCCGGAGAAAAACACCAGGTGCTGCTGGGCGTCACCGGTTCCGGAAAGACGTATACCATGGCCAAGGTGATTGAGCAGCTCAATCGCCCGGCGCTGGTGCTGGCGCACAATAAGACCCTGGCGGCGCAGCTTTATCACGAATTCAAGCAGTTCTTCCCTGCAAACGCTGTCGAGTATTTCGTCTCTTACTACGACTACTACCAGCCAGAAGCCTACATTCCCGCCGGCGACGTCTATATAGAAAAAGAAGCTACGATCAATGACGAACTGGATAAGCTGCGTCTCTCCGCCACGCGCTCTCTCTTTGAACGGCGCGACTGTGTCATCGTAGCCTCTGTCAGCTGTATTTACGGCCTCGGCTCACCAGAAGCTTATTACGGCATGCTGCTCTTTCTGGAAAAAGGCCAGAAGATCCGCCGCAGTGACATCTTCAGCAAGCTGGTTGAAATTCTTTATGAGCGTAATGACGTTGAATTCAAGCGCGGCACATTCCGCGTTCGTGGCGATATTATTGAAGTTTTTCCCACCTATGATGACAACGCTTATCGCATTGAGCTTTTCGGCGACGAGGTAGATTCTCTCTCGCAGATTGACCCGCTCTTTGGCACCGTGAAGCAGAAATACACTCGGCTGCCTATCTATCCCAAGAGCCACTATGTAATGTCGAACACCACCAAGAGCCAGGCCATCAGCACCATTCTGGAAGAGCTGGCGTGGTGGGAAAAAGAGCTGGAAAAAGAAGGACGGCTGGTGGAGTCGCAGCGCGTTCATCAGCGCACGCGCTTTGATCTGGAAATGATGAAGTCCGTGGGCTACTGCCACGGCATTGAGAATTACTCACGCCACTTCAGCGGACGCAAGCCCGGTGAGCCGCCGCCAACATTGCTGGACTACGTTCCGCGTGACTTCATCATGTTTATCGACGAGTCGCACCAGACCGTCCCACAGCTGCATGGCATGTGGCATGGCGACCGCTCACGCAAAGAGAACCTTGTGCAGTATGGATTCCGCCTGCCCTCGGCACTCGATAATCGCCCGCTGAAGTTTGAAGAGTTTGAAGAGCGCACCAACCAGATCGTCTATGTCTCCGCCACGCCCGGCCCCTATGAGCTGACCAAGTCTGCAGGCGTTGTGGTGGAGCAGATCATTCGTCCCACCGGACTCGTCGATCCCCCGGTAGAAATTCGTCCGGTCAAAGGCCAGATTGACGATCTTCTGCATGAAATTCGCGACCGTGTCAGCAAAGGCGAGCGCGTTCTCGTTACAACACTTACCAAGCGCATGGCTGAGGATTTGGCCGAATACTACGCTGAAGTTGGCGTGCGCTGCCGTTACATGCACTCTGAAATTGAAACTCTGGAGCGCATCAAGCTGTTGCGCGATCTGCGCAAAGGCGAATATGACGTGCTGATCGGTATCAACCTCCTGCGTGAAGGCCTGGACCTGCCTGAAGTTTCTCTCGTCGCCGTGCTCGACGCGGACAAAGAAGGCTTTCTCCGCTCAAGCGGCTCGCTCATTCAGACAATTGGCCGTTGTGCCCGCAATCTGAACGGCCGCGCCATCCTGTACGCCGACCGTATGACAGACTCAATGAAGCGCGCTATGGATGAAACCGATCGCCGCCGCGCCATTCAGGTAGCCTATAACCAGGAGCACAATATCACGCCGGAATCCATCATTCGTCCGCTTTCCATGTCGTTGGCTGGTATTGCCGAATCCGATTACGTTGACATGACGCAGGAAGCCGAGGGCATGCCAGAATTCAAGTCGCAGGAAGAGCTGGATGCTTATATTGAAGGCATGGAAAGCGATATGCGCGAAGCCGCTAAGCGTTTTGAGTTTGAAAAGGCCGCTAAGCTGCGCGACGCAGTACGCGAACTTAGGTCCAAAGAGTTTCTCTTCACTTAGATCTAGGGATGGCCGACGTTCAAGTCCACGATCTTGGTAAACGGCACGAGTTCGGCATAGCTTTTGCACCCGCCGATCCGCGATAGACACGTCGTATCCACCATCTCCGGAAATCGATTGCGATACTCAGACTCATTAGTGAACATAATTCTCATGTCTTTTAACGATTTTATGAACTTGGGGTGAGGGACCACACATGGACTTACGCTGCAGCCGTCGGGCATCTTTGCTGTTTGCGTTACTGAAATTGGCTCCATCCCTTTCTGCATCACATAAAAGTAAACCTGGACGACAGCACCGTCTCTGACCAGTACAGCAGTAGATAAAACCATAGGCGGTGCGAGATGAACAGCGCTTAACAGCTTATTTGTTTCCAGTGAAGAGTACATGCACACCTCGCCGCCAAAGCAGTGGTAATCTTCCTTCTGAAAAGCGCTGCGACCGAGCAATTCGCTTTCACTTTGCCCGATGCTGAGCCCATTGATTGCGTTAAGATCGCGTGCTGCTGCACGGGCCGGAGCAACAATCGCATACCGCAGTAAAATGCCAAGCCCAACAGCGCCTAAAACAATTGCGGGAATCAGATATTTCTTCACCAAGTGCTCCTAATATTTCAATGCAGTCAGAACGTAAAGGATGGCAGGTCTTGCGAGAATTACTTTAGTTTTCGCTATTCTTTTTTTCTCACTTTTTCAACGGACTGGCACTTGGACTAGGCGTAAGAGTTCCGGCAGCAAGCTTCTCCAGCCGGTTGTCAAGGTCATCGCGCTTCAACGCCCCGCTCACGCGGTCCACAATATTCCCTTCGGCATCGATAAAAACTGTTCCCGGCATCACCTGTGCAACTCCAAAATCTTCAAGGTTGTCGAGCGTTGCTCCCGTCATCACGGTTAAAGCATCGCCTTTGTGCTTTTTTACAAAGCTCGCAATGTCAGTCTTTGCGTCTTCGTCATCAATGGATGCGGCGATGAACAGCACCTTGCCCTGATATTTCTCCTGCATTTCGCTCAACATCGGCATCTCCGCCGCGCATGGCACGCACCACGTCGCCCAGAAATTCAGCAGCACCGGCTTGCCCTTGAACTCTGAGAGTTTATGCGGCGCGCCTTTCAGGTCGTGGAAGTCCAGATTCGGCGCAGGCTGGCTGGCGTGGGCAGAGAGCGCAAAACTTAAGATCGCAATAAGAGCTAAATGAGTTTGGGGCCGTTTCATTACGCCTATATATAACACGGAATTCCAGCCATTCTCTCAGGCATAATTTAAACTGAGTGGCTCAAGTAATTAGAGGACTTGTTCTTGAATTCCACCTTCAACCATCCAGTCTCTAAAACTTTGCCGGACAAGGGCCTTTGCCATCTATGCTGATTGCCTGCCTGCTGCTTATTACCGCCATCTTTGGCGGTACGCTGCTCACCTTTCTGTTTGACCGTACCGCGCCGCGGGCGGCCCGCCTGTGCATGGGAGCCTCGATCGGGCTTGCCTTGATGGCCACAGTCGGCTATCTGCTGGCTCTTGCTTTTGGGCTGGGGCTTGCCACGCTGATTCTCAGCTGCACCGCCTTGCTTCTCCCTGCTCTTTTGCTTGTCGACAAGGATCGCCGCACTTTCGTCTTGAATAGTCTGCGCACTCCATCCGCGAAAGGCGGCGTTGGCTATCTGATTTTTTATCTGGCACTGGCAATTATTTTGGGGATGGTCTTTGGCCGCGCTGCTTTCACGCATACGGATGGGATCTTTACCGGCGTCACCAACAACCTGGGCGATCTTCCGCTGCATATTGAGGTCATCAACAGTTTTGCCCAGGGCCACAACATTCCGCCGGAGGACCCAACTTATTCCAGCGTGCGCTTTGCCTATCCTTTTCTGGTGGATTTTCTCGCTGCCATGATGGTGCGCTGCGGCGCTGAGGTTATTACTGCCATGTGGCTGCAAAACATGGTGCTGGTCCTGACTCTCGTGGGCATGATCCACTACTGGACGCTACTGCTTACACGAAACCGGCTGGCTGGATTGCTATCACCGTTGCTCGTTCTCTTCAGCGGCGGCATGGGATGGTGGCTCTTATTTTCTGACGAAAGCAGTGACGGATTTTTCTCGCTTCTGGCGAACCTGCCGCATGACTACACCATTGTCCCTAACAGCATCCTCCGCTGGGGCAATTCGCTCACTACGTTATTCGTGCCGCAGCGTAGCATTCTCTTCGGACTACCGCTGGCCATCACTATCTTCTGCCAATGGTGGCTTGCGCTTTCCCAACAGGAAGACGCAGCCCAGCAGCAGGCGAAAGCTAATACTGACGCCGCTGATACTGTCCAGAAACATAACGCAGCAGCCAGCCCAGCCAGGCTCTCAAAATCCCAACGCAAAGCCGCGAAAAGAGCCGACGTGCAGCGCGAATTCTCCAACTCTCCTATTCGCCGCATGGTGACTGCCGGTATATGTGCTGGCTTGCTGCCGCTCATTCACGCGCATACGTTTCTGGTGGTAATGGCTGTTGCTGCCTGCCTGATCATTCTCTTCCGCGCATCTCTGCGAAGCTGGTTGGTCTTCTTCGCCGTGGCGCTGATCGTCTGTGCGCCGGCAATTCTCTGGCTGGCCCACACCGGGATCAGCACCAGCAGTTATCTGGGCTGGCAGCCCGGCTGGGACCACGGCCAGCACAACGTCATTTGGTTCTGGTTTGTAAACACCGGGCTATTTATTCCACTGCTGGTTCTTTGCCTGCTTCTGCGGTATCCGGCCTTTGCTCTGCCCTCACGTCTGCTCAAGTATTACGCGCCGTTTGTTTTTTGCTTTATTGTTCCCAACCTGATCAAAGTCGCACCATGGATATGGGACAACATTAAAGTTCTTTTTCTCTGGTATGTAGCCTCGACTCCGCTCGTTGCGTGGTTCCTGGCGCGATGGTGGCAGCAACGCTCCTGGGTCCGCTGGCTTGCGCCCGTAATTTTCGCCACGCTGATACTCGCGGGAAGCCTGGATGTTCTGCGGGTAATTTCTGAATCCGAGGAGAATCTTGAATTCGACTCGCAAGCCATCGCCGCCGCCAACACAATTTCTGCTCAGGCTGCTCCTCGCGCCATTGTGCTGCATGCACCAACTTACAATTCTCCGGTATTCTTAACAGGTAGGCGATCGCTGCTCGGCTACCCGGGATGGATGTGGTCGCGCGGGCTGGATTATTCCCAGCGCGACGCGGACATTACAAGCATCTATTCAGGAGGGCCCAATGCAGATGCACTGCTCCGCCAATATGGCGTGGATTACGTGGTGATTGGGCCGGCTGAATATGCAACGTTCCAGGTCAATGAGCAGTTCTGGTTGCAGTACGACAGGTTGTGGCAGGCAGGCGCATATCGCATCTACAAAACCAGGAACCATCAAGTGAAGTGAGGATAGAAAATGAAGATCGGCATTCTTACCGGAGGAGGCGATTGTCCCGGACTGAACGCGGTTATCCGCGCCATCGTGCGCAAAGGCATTTTTCATCATAACGACGAGTTTGTCGGCTTCCTGGAAGGCTGGCGCGGCGTGCTGGAGAACATCACGCGCCCGCTTGACCTGGAAGCAGTAAAAGGAATTCTGCCGCAAGGCGGAACCATCCTGCGCACCTCGCGCACCAATCCAGCCAAGAAAGACAAAGGCATTGAACGCTGCATTGAAAATCTGAAGAAGAATGGCGTCGAAGCACTCATCGCGCTTGGCGGCGACGATACGCAATCCGTCTCGCTCAAGCTGTTTGAACGCGGCATGAAGGTGGTTGCCGTGCCCAAGACAATCGACAATGATCTGAGCGGCACCGACCTCTGCTTTGGCTTTGATACTGCCGTCAGCATCGCCACGGAAGCCATTGACCGCGTGCACACCACGGCAGAAGCGCACAACCGCGTGATCGTAGTCGAAGTCATGGGCCGCGACTCCGGCTGGATCGCAATTTACAGCGGCATCGCCGGCGGCGCGGATGTAATCCTGATCCCGGAACAGCCATTTGATATCGCCGAAATTGCTGAGACTCTCAAGAGCCGCCATGATCGCGGACGCAACTTCAGCATCGTCGTCGTGGCAGAAGGCTCAAAGCTTTCCACCCGGGATAGCGAAGACGAGCGCAGAAAGACTGACGAATTTGGCCACGTGCGTCTTGGTGGCATCGGCAACTCTCTTGCTGCTGAAATTGAAAGCCGCACTGGGTTTGAGACACGTGCTGTCGTCCTGGGACACACACAGCGTGGCGGATCTCCCACTGCTTTTGACCGCATGCTGGCCACGCGCTACGGCATCGGGGCCATTGATCTGGTGCATGAAGGCAGGTTTGGACGCATGGTAGCGCTCAAAGGAAATGACATCACATCGGTCCCGATTGCAGACGCTATTTCGCGCACGCGCTACGTAAGCAAGGAACTGATGGACGTGGCGTCAAGTTTGCGGGAAAAACATTCTGAAGAGGTGCACACCGCCTGAATTTGAGTGAATTCCATTTAAGATATCCGCACGGATGAAATCGACCGCCGCAAGAGCCCGCAGGCGCCGCTCCAATGTTCGGCTAAATGAGAGCGCCAGCCTGACGGAAAAACTCAGCAGCATGACAAACGATGCGTGGTGGTGGAGTGGCATGGCCATTCTGCTGGCAGCCACGCTTCTGCGCCTGCTTTTTCTTACGGAAAAGCCCCTCCATCACGATGAAGGCGTAAATGGTGTTTTCCTCGTCAATCTTTTCCGCACTGGCTTCTACCATTACGATCCATCCAACTTTCACGGCCCTTCGCTCTATTATCTTGCGCTGATTCCCACGGGCATCAATAACCTGTTTCATTGGGGACACGGCCTCAGCACATTTGGCATCCGCTTTGTCACGGCGGTATTTGGCATCGGAACAGTTTGGCTTATGCTCTGCCTGCGCCGCTCCCTCGGAACTCCGGCCGCAATAGCCGCAGCTGGGTTCGCCACCGTCTCACCGGGATTTGTATTTTTCTCACGTTATTTCATCCATGAAATTCTCTTCGTCTTCTTCTCTCTTGGTGTGATTGTTGCGTGGCTCTGGTATCGCGATACCGGCAAGCCGCGCTACGTATATCTGGCTTCGGCTTCCGCGTCCATGTTATTTACCACCAAGGAAACCTGGCTCATCACCGCAGTCGTCTGGGTGATCGCGATTCCCTGCACCACAATTTATTTGCGTTTGCTCGGACGCAAGGATCTCTTGCCCCAACGGCCTGAAAGGGAGCCCGGACAGCCAGAACAACCATCCAACAAAAAACTATTTCTTATCGCAGCAGCTATTTTTGTCACGATTGGCGTCCTGCTTTACTCTTCCTTCTTTACCAATCCAAGAGGGATTTTAGATTCTATCCTGACCTTTACCTATTGGACCAAAACCGGTGAGCACGGCATCTACAACCGCGAATGGTCCACCTATTTTGAATGGATGTGGGCAGAGGAGCGGTCGCTTTTGATTTTGGGTGGACTCGGCGTTTTTACTGCGTTCGTTCGCGCGCGCAGTTACTTCACAGTCTTTTGCGCCTTTTGGACAGTGGGCATTATTGCCGCTTATTCCCTGGTTCCCTATAAAACGCCGTGGCTCGTGTTGAGCCTGCTGCTACCGCTGGCCATCATGTCAGGGTACTTAGTGAGCGAGGCCTATCAGCCGGGCCTTCGCGCTCTGGTTACCATAATCTGTTGTGCTGCCATTGCCGGCTCACTTTATCAGGCCATCGACATCAGTTTTATTAACTATGACGATGACAGGTACATTTACATCTATGCGCACACCAACCGCGACTTTCTTAAACTAATTGATGAAATTGATTCCATCGCTGCCAGAAATCCGGCGAAATATGATATTGGAATTACCGTGATGTCACCCGAACACTGGCCCATGCCGTGGTACCTGCGTGACTATACGCACGTCGGCTACTGGGGACATATTGTGGAGACAAAAGAGCCGATCGTGATCGCTCTTGAGCCTCAGGTTGCCCAGGTTGCAGCACAACTTGGCGATCAATATGTTGCGTTCAGTAGTCATGAACTTCGCCCCGGGAATACGCTGACCATGTTCGTAAGAAAAGACGCTCTTCCGTGATCAACTCGCTCTCCACGGTCAAATTGCATTTCATCACAGCTTGATTTAAGAAGAGTAAAGATCATCTTTTCGCATGATCTCCGTCCTATAATGAGTTCGCTATGCACTCATTCCTCCAAGATCTACGCTTCGGCGCGCGCATGCTGCGCAAGAATCCCGGATTTGCGATTGCCGCCATCCTGACATTGGCGCTTGGTATCGGTGGAAATACAGCTATCTTCACCATCACCAGTTCCGTGCTCTTAAAAGCACTGCCTTATCATGATCCGCAGCAGCTCGTGTCATTGGACCTGAAAAGCAAAGATGGCGAGTCGCACTGTTGCAGCCTGAATCGTTTTGATCTGGTGCATGATCGCAGCCAGGCTTTCTCTGGCGTGGCTACCGCGACGAACGACAACTTTAATCTCACCGGGCGCGGCGAGCCTCTGCAGGTTCCTTCTGCACGAGTTTCTTCAAACTTTTTTGATCTCTTAGGCGTCAAGCCGCAGCTTGGCCGCTTCTTTGTGCCTGATGAATCGCAGGCCGGTGGCAAGCTGGTGATTGTGATTAGTGACGAGCTTTGGCACAACCGTTTTGGCGGGGATAAAAACATCGTCGGCCAGACAATTGCGCTTGATGGCACGCCTTACGAAATCATCGGTGTTCTTCCGTCCGGAATCCAGTTCCCATTTCTTGCTCCGGCCGATATCTGGAGCCCGCGCTACTTTGAGCACAGCTTATTCACCACAGCGCGTCTCCGCATGGGCGTGGGATATCTCACGATCTTAGCCCGTCTAGGCCCGGGCGTTACCCAAGAGCGTGCGACAGCCGAGATGAACGTCCTGAATCAGCAGTTTGAAAAAGAGCACCCCGGCGCGCCGGATGCACAGCCTGATCTCTCGCCAACACTCACCGGGCTGCAGGAATCCGTGGTGGCAAATATCCGGCCCATGCTGCTGATGCTTTCTGGCGCAGTAGGCGTGGTGTTGCTGATTGCCTGCGCGAATGTAGCCAGCCTGCTTCTCTCGCGCTCGATATCCCGGCGCAAGGAAATTGCCGTACGTACAGCATTGGGCGCGCAGCGTTTTGCGATTGTCCGCCAGTTGCTCACGGAAAGTATTTTGCTTGCATTCCTGGGTGGCCTGCTGGGACTTGGCCTGAGTTGGGCCGCAACAAAGTATCTGGCCACGCTGGGTAATAACAATTTGCCGCAAGGCATGCCCATCACGACGGACGCGCGCGTGCTTTTGTTTATGATCGCGATCTCTGTGTTGACTGGGATCATCTTCGGCATCTTCCCTGCGTTGCAGCTCTCAAAAACCAATGTGAACCAGACGCTGCGTGACGAAGGCCGTGGTTCCACGGGCGGTCATCAGCGTGTGCAACTTCGCGGCTTGCTTGTCGTCGGACAAGTTGCGCTCTCTTTGCTTTTGCTGATTGGTGCGGGACTGCTGGTGCGTAGCTTCTCACGGCTTCTCGGCGTGAATCCCGGATTTGATTCAAAGAATGTCCTGACGATGAACGTCTCATTGCCGACGGTCAAATACAACGATCCACAAAAACAGATTACATTCTTTGATGACCTTCAGCGCCGCATTTCCGCGTTGCCCGGAGTACAGTCATCTGCGATCTCTGCCGCACTTCCGCTTACCCCACGGCGCATCACGCCCATGCTGCCTGAAGGTCAGCAGGATGTACCATTGCCGGAGCGTCCATTCCTGATTGTTGAGGCCATCAATCCAACATGGTTCCAGACGATGCACGTTCCTATGCAGGCAGGCCGCAATTTTACTGACGCAGACAAGGCCGGGGCACCAAGCGTGATTATTGTGAACCAGGCATTTGCCAAGCGCTTCTGGCCCAATGAAAATCCCCTGGGCAAACATGTGGTTGTGGGGCGGCAGCCGGCGTCAGAGGTGGTCGGCGTGGCGGGCGATGTGAAGAACCGCGGTCTGGCACTCGACGCACAAGCGCAGATTTATATTCCCTTTCCACAGCTTCCGTGGGGCAATATGAATCTTCTGGTCAGGACTGCGACCGATCCGCATTCCATGATTTCAGCGGCACGGGCGCAGATTGCGGCCATCGATCCTGATCAACCCGTGACAAATATCAAAACCGTGGATGAGCTAATGGACGCCTCACGGGCCCAACCACGATTTATTCTGCTGCTGCTCGCCATATTTTCAGCCGCGGCAATGGTGCTGGCAATCGTCGGGATTTATGGCGTGCTGGCTTACTCCGTGGCGCAACGTCGCCAGGAGCTGGGAATCCGGCTTGCCCTGGGCGCGGAAAAGTCTGACATTCTGCGCTTAGTCGTGCAGCAGGGACTTACTCTCACGCTGATTGGAGTTGGCATCGGGCTGGTTGGCGCACTGGCGTTGAGTTGGATCATGGCCAGCATGCTTTCTGGATTGCTCTATAAGATCAGCGCACGTGACCTCACAACATTCGTGCTGGCCCCAGTTGTCTTTATGGTGATCGCTATCTTGGCCAGCTATTTCCCGGCAAGAAGAGCGACAAAGGTAGATCCGAATGAGGCGTTACGAAGCTAGTTTTTACATCTCGAGCGCCAGCGAGAGATCGCTATGGCAACGATGAACCTATTGGGCAATCCTGATTTGAATCATTGCTATAGTGATCCCTCGCTTTGCTCGGGATTTCAAAAAAAGTGTTTAGCAAACTGCTAACTACCAACTGCCAATTGCTTCTTCCTCACCGTTAACTTCTCAATCAAGTCGGTCTTGATTTTGAATCCACGCCCCAGCGCGTCCGGTACCTTGATGAAGCCTTGCAACGACACTTCCACAGCAGGCTCGATGATGTCTTCTTTCCAGTAGCGCTTGGAAGCCGATACATCTCCCGGCAGCGTGAAGTTTGGCAGACTAGAAAGTGCAATGTTGTGAGAGCGGCCAATTCCTGTTTCCAGCATGCCTCCGCACCAGACAGGAATGCCAGCGCGATGCGCCACGTTATGCACGGCCACGGCTTCGCTGAATCCGCCCACGCGGCCCACTTTGATGTTAATGATCTTGCATGCGCCTAGCTCGATAGCTGCCTGCGCATCACGCCAGCCATGGATGGCTTCGTCAAGGCAGATGCTGGTCTTCAACTGCTTTTGCAGCCGCGCGTGAAAATAAAAATCGTCATGCCAGAGCGGCTGCTCGATCATCAGCAGGTTAAATGCCTCAAACTTTTTTAGGTGGTCGATCTGGTCGAGTGTATAAGCGGAGTTGGCATCACAGCTGAGTACAATCTCCGGCCAGCGAGCGCGGATTTTGGTGAACACCTCCACGTCCCAGCCAGGCTTGCACTTCACCTTAATGCGGCGATAACCGGCGTTCAGCTCGGTTTCAATTTTTTCCAGCAGCTGTTCGTGCGAATTTTGTATTCCGATGGAAACGCCGCACGGAATTTCTTTTTGCGTTCCGCCCAACAGCTTCCACAAAGAAGTTTGATTCGCCTGTGCCTCGGCGTCCCAAAGCGCATTTTCCACCGCGCCCTTGGCCATGCGATGGCCCCGGACTTTGCCGATGAGCGCAGGCACGTCACTGCCCTTCGCGATGTTTTTCCCCAGCAATGCAGGGCCCAGATAACGCTCTGTGGCATACCACGCCGTATCGATCGACTCTTCGCTATAAAACGGATCTTCTCCCGCGACGCACTCGCCCCATCCTTCTGGTCCGTCAGTATGAACTGTTACCAGCAGAATGCGGCGCTCCGTGGTGCGGCCAAAGCTGGTCTCAAAGAAATGCACCAGAGGCATGTGTATCTCGCGCAGCGTAATGGCTTCAACTTTCACCGCGACTCCTTTTAGTCATTAATCTTCTTCCGTTGATGCATACGACCAGTTTTCATCCCAGTGGCCGAGTAGAAACGCTCCGTTATCCTGCGCATCACGCTCATAACCTAGCGCGATCAAGCCCTGAGAAAACGCGGGCACAAACAGCTCGCGATTGCGCTTTTGGATGTCAGCGGCTTTCTGCCGTTCGGCGCCTGAAGCCTTCCATTCATAGACTTGTGCCGGTACTTCAATCCGCTTTTCGATCTGAAATTTTGGCGCCTGTTTTTTATCCAGAAGATCCACTACGCGCTTTGACTTGATCCACCACTCAGCTACCAGGCGGTCCGTGGGAAGCCCTCCCTGTAAAGGTGACGACGAATAACCGTAATGGTTCGCGCTATAACGTCGAGCAATAGCGCCCAGGCGCGAAAGATTAAGGTGAGCGTTCTTGATCTCCAGCGGATCAAAGGTCCATTCCAGCAGCTCATATCCCTGCTGAATCGCGTCGTCACGCTGAGCAAGTTTCATCTGGCGGCCCAATCCGCGATTACGAAAGCGATCGCGCACGGCCAGCATGTGCGAATGCAGATAAGCGTGGCCATCCCGGCTGCCAGGAATGGACAAAGAGAAGCCGACTAATTCGGCGCCTTCAAACGCACCGATCACCTGTCCGCCAATTTTCTGGCTGACCACAAACATGCGCAGCGGCACCAGATCTGCATCGTCAAATTTCCAGACTTCTTTCTGCAAGGCGACGCAGGCATTCAATTCATCAATGCCGCGGCATTTCCGGATCGTGATCTGGCCTGCTTCAGAGGCGGTTGCGCTCACCTGGGGGTCTCCTCCAGTGATTTTGCCTGTTGCCAAAGAGCTTCCATCTCATCCAGCGTGGCTTCTTCCAAAGTGCGATTTTGCTGGCGCAATTGTTCTTCCAGCCAGCCAAAACGCCGGCGAAACTTTTTATTGGTTCTGCGCAGTGCTGATTCCGGATCGACAGAGAGATAGCGCGCAATATTCACCAGCACAAAAAAGAGATCACCCACTTCATCTTCCACGCGATCTTTGAGGCTCTCCGGCAGTTTGAGTTTTTCGGCGGCCGCATTCGGTGCAGGTGCGTCTTGGATTTGCTCCTGCAACTCATGTGTCTCTTCAGCAAGCTTTTCAAACAATCCCTGGACCGTTGGCCAGTCAAAGCCTACATGTGCAGCCTTGGAGCTGATTTTGTGGGCTTCTTGCAGGGCAGGCATTTTGGAGGAGACGCCATCCAGCAGAAGCTCTGGCTTGTTTTGCAAAACATCGCCGCTACTCTGCAAACTTTTTCTCTTTTCTTGTGCTTTAAGGGCTTCCCAGTTCTTCAAAACCTGGGCAGAATCGTCTGCTTTTGTGTTTCCAAAGACGTGTGGGTGGCGATGGATGAGCTTTTCGCTCAGCGCGTCCAGCACATTATCTATGGTAAAGAGCCCCTCTTCCTGGGCCATTTCGGCATAAAACAGGACTTGCAGCAGTAAATCCCCTAATTCACCGGTTAAACCCTGCCAGTCCTTGTTCTCAATCGCCTCAAGAACTTCATAGGTTTCTTCTAGGGTATAACGCTTAATTGAGTTAAAAGTTTGCTCGCGGTCCCATGGGCATCCGCCGGGGGCGCGAAGTCTGGCCATAATTGCAGCGGCACGTTCGAATTTTGCGCCTGTTGACACAAAATTAATGTATCATTGCGGCGTCTTCCCCAAAAAATTGGGTTTTGTGGCCAAAGTATAGTGACGTGGAAATCTGGCCTTCCGGGGGCTGTGTATGTCAATTAATTTAAATAGTGGCAAAAACGTGCTCAAAAGCGCGCTTGATGCCCGTAAGCTTCTTCCCTTCGCATTCGTTCTCATGCTTGCTTTCCTTGTGGCCATGGCCTGGGACAGCTTTTCCCGCACGCGCGAACTCCTGAGTTCGCAGGAATTCGTGGAACGCACCAACAGCGTTCTGCATGAAATGGACGGTGTTGAAGACGGTCTGCAGGATGCTCGCGAAGCGGCCCTGCACTACGTGTTAACGCCGGAAAAACAGGACTTGGTCGCGTTTGAGGACGCCGTCGCCCATACGTGGATGCGGCTGGATCGCATCAACCAGATGACCAGGGATGATCAGGGCTATCCGGAGAAGATTGAGCAATTGCGCCACTGGATCACAGACGAATTGCAGCAGCTGCGCGATAACATGCGTACCACCCATACGCTGCTGATCTTCCATACCCCTGACGCTGACCGCAACCGCGACCGTGTGCGCGATGGAATTCAGAAATTCAAGAACGATGAAGAAGAGCTGCTCCGCCAGCGAAACGAAGCGGCACGCGCACGCGCGCGCGAAGTGGAACGCAGCGTCTCTGTACGTATTGGCGGATTCAGCGCGCTGATGGCTGTGCTGTTCCTGCTGGTGTTGCGCGAATCGAAAAAACTGCGCATTGCAGAGCAGACAGCCCTGTTGGCACAGAACCGTCTGGAAGGATCACTCCAGCAGCTGCAGATTGAAACCGAGAGCGGCAAATTGCTCAATGAGCTACAAGCCAATCTACAAATATGCGTGAGTGCGCCGGAAGCTTATGAAGTTCTGGGCGCCTACGCACAAAGATTTGTGCCCTATAGCGCCGGAGCGGTTTTTGCTATTGATAGTTCACGCAATTTGATGGGTGTGATGGCCAGCTGGGGCGACTCTTTGAGCCCTACGCAGCATATCCTTTCGCCTGAAGACTGCTGCGCCATGCGTGGCAGCCGCCTGCATCTTCGCGTGGAGCATTCACAGGGAATTTCCTGCCGCCATTTCAGCGGCAGCATTCCAGATGCATATGCCTGCCTGCCTCTGGCGGCATTGGGCGAGACGCTGGGCATCCTGCACATCAGCGCTTCCAGCTCTGACACCTTTACGGCAGCACGGCTGGCGATGGTCCAGCAGGCTGGCGAATACGCTGCTCTGCGGCTGGCCAACCTTCGTCTGCGTGAAAAATTGCACGACCAGTCAATCCGCGATCCACTCACCGGCCTCTACAATCGCCGGTTCCTGGAAGCGACTCTGGAGCAGGAGCTCCATCGCTCCAGCCGCCACCATACTGGTTTGGGCGTGATCATGGCGGACATCGACAAATTCAAGCTGTTCAACGATAGCTTTGGCCATACAGCCGGCGACATTGTGCTGCGAGAGATCGCTGCGCTGCTGCGCCGCGCCGTACGGACTGAAGATATCGTCTGCCGTTACGGCGGTGAAGAATTCCTGATTGTGCTGCCTGATACTTCACTCGACAGTGTGCGTGAGCGCAGCGAGCTGATTCGTGAGGCCATTGCCAAGCTTGACCTGCAGCATGCGGGACATTCGCTGGGGAAGATTACGGCATCGTTCGGCATTTCTTTCTCCCAGGATGGAGTGCTGACTCCGGAAATTCTGCTGCGCTATGCAGACGAGGCGCTATATGAGTCCAAACGCCGTGGCTGCAACTGCGTCAGCCTGAGCGATTCCGTGGCCAATCTGCTGGGCGCAGAAGAACCGGACGCCAAAGAGCCGTCGCCTGCGCCACTGACATTCAAAATTGCGCAGAGCTAACGATTCACTCAACTTAAAAAGGAGATGCTGGCCGGCATCTCCTTTTTGTTTTTGTCTCTCACTTGTTCGGTTGCAAAAGGACCGCTTCTCGATCGAGAACTGCTCACTTGAATTACTTGTAGTAAACTTAGATTTTGCGCTGCTGATACTGCATCTTATTGAAAAGAGGGCCCGGCGTATTACCACAGGCCGCTGATTTCCAATGAATCAGAATCCAAACAAAAATCCGCTGGGATACATAACATTTGCTCTTCACTCCCATCTGCCCTATGTAGTCAATCATGGAACGTGGCCGCATGGCATGGAGTGGTTGCATGAAGCCGCCGCGGAAACGTATCTGCCTTTGCTGAAAGTTTTCGGCGAACTGGAGCAGCTAGGCCTCGCTTTGAAAGCGAATGTGAATCTTTCGCCGATTCTGCTTGAGCAGCTGGCGCACCCAGTTTTTAAAGACGAGTTCCCGAAATATCTGCTGCGCAAAATTCAGGCAGCGCATAAGGATGCGGAAGATTTCGCAGCCCTTGGCCAGCAGCACATGGTTGAGGTGTCACACTTCTGGCTGCATTTTTATGAACAATCGTTGCGCCAGTTTGATGACCTTGGTTCTAACATCATTCGCGGATTTCAGCGCTTCTATGATTCCGGCGCAATCGAGATTATTACCTGTGGCGCCACGCACGGATACTTCCCGCTGCTTGGCACTGATTCTTCCATTCGCGCCCAGGTCCGCACCGGCGTGGAAACACACGAGCGCTATTTTGGCCGGAAGCCGCGCGGCATCTGGCTGCCGGAGTGTGGATATCGCCCTGCCGGCGAGTGGCAGTTCCCGGTTACGCCGGTTGGCGCGAGCCCGTCCAGCAGGCATCCGTTTTATCGCGATGGTGTAGAGCAGATTCTTTCTGAATACGGGCTGCGATTCTTTTACGTCGATACGCACCTGGTCGATAGCTCTTCCCGCTTCACTCCATACGAGATGTTGGCAGGAGGAGTTCCGGTTGCGGTGGAAGAGGCGTCAGAACGTCCTAAGAAAAACTTCTATCGCCCTTATTACGCGGAGAGCCCAGATCCGACAGCACATGTAAGCTTCTTCACGCGCGATCCACGGACAAGCGTGCAGGTCTGGAGCGGTGATCACGGTTATCCCGGCGATGGAAATTATCTGGAATTTCACAAAAAGCGGTGGCCAGGTGGCAATCGCTACTGGCGCATTACCGGACCAAAAACTGATTTAGGACTTAAAGAGCCTTACGATCCCCGGATTGCTCTGGAGCGGACGCGCGACCACGCCAAACATTTTGCCCATATCACGGCAGAGACGCTGCAACGCTACGGCAACAATGGCGCAGGCGTTCCCGTTCTGACGGCCCCGTTTGACACCGAGTTGTTCGGGCATTGGTGGTTTGAGGGCCCAGAGTGGCTGAAGAATGTGGTCATCGAGCTGGCCCGCCCGGAGTCGCAGGTAAAGTTGATCTCCTGTCCGGAATATCTCAGCAAGTATCCGCCTAAGGCTTACGTGGCTTTGCCGGAAGGATCATGGGGTGCGGAAAGCAATAACAGCGTCTGGCTGAACGAAGATAACGCCTGGACCTGGACGCACATCTATCCCGCGGAATTAGCGGTACAACAGATCGCTAACAGCGGCTTGTGGCATGGCGACGAAGTTGCCACGCGACTGGTGAAACAGATTTGTCGCGAATTGCTATTGCTGGAGTCATCTGACTGGCAGTTTCTGATCACTACCAAAGCGGCCCGCGACTATGCAGAGAAGCGCTTCAATACCCATCTGGAGCAGTTCCGCGCTCTGCTGGACACGTGGCGCCGATTTGAAGCGACCCATAAGATTCCGGCGGAAAAGCTCCAAGAACTTGAAGCAATCGAGTTGCGCGACTTTGTTTTTCCGGATATCAACCCTGAATTGTGGGCCACAAACGCAGCCGTGCTGGAGCACTCACACCGGTAAGTCATTTGTAATCCATATTTTCCGGGTCTGGCAGTGTCTGGCCGGCAACTCTGCTCGGAAGTAACGTTGTCCTGAACCCAAAAAGCATCTAAATAGATGTAGCTGTGGGTAACGCAATTCCAACTCAGAGCCAGAATTTTGACGTTCTGGTCATTGGCGGCGGCATTAACGGTGTTGCCATTGCGCGTGAGTGTGCGCAATGGAGCAAACGCACACTGTTGATTGAACAAAACGATTTCTCTTCCGGCACCACCAGCCGCTCCACCAGGATCATCCACGGCGGGTTGCGTTATCTGGAGTATGGCGAGATCGGGCTGGTGCGTGAATCCTTGCGTGAACGTGAACGCCTGCTAAATCAGCTGCCGCATCTGGTGCGTCCACTTCATTTTCTGCTGGCGCTCCCGAAAAAATCACATTCCCTGTTGCGCAGCTCGCTGGCCATCCGGACTGGCTTGTGGCTCTATCATCGCTGGGCTGGCGGTAAGCGCCCGCCACATGATGATCGCAGAGCATTTGAGGAGCAGTTGGACAATGGCAATGCGTGGTCAATCTATTCTTACGAAGACGCGCAATGTGAATTTCCTGAACGCATGGTGGCGGAATGGCTGGCGGAAAGCGTTGAGGCTGGCGCCGTCGTCTGCAATCACACACAATTACTGGAGATTATCCGCAACAATGGACATGTGACCGGCGCGCGATTGCGCGACCGTATTTCCGGCCAGGAATATACGGTTCAGGCTTCACATATTATCAATGCGACTGGGCCATGGGCCGATACTGTTGTCGCGGCATCAGGCATATCTGCAAAAAGAATGGTTGGCGGCGTGCGAGGCTCGCATTTGGTTCTGCCGAAATTGAATGGCGCTCCTGAGCAGGCCATTTATACCGAAGCTGTGGATGGCAGGCCGATCTTTGTTATTCCATGGAATGATCAGCTGCTAGTGGGCACAAGCGAAGTGGCTGATTCCAATGTGCCGGATAATCCTCAACCAACCACGCAGGAAATCGACTATCTGTTTCAGAGTTTTGTGCGGTTGTTCCCGCATTCCGGCTTGACGCAGGCAGATATCCGCTTTAGCTTTGCCGGAATTCGTCCTCTGCCTTACACGCCGGGCAAAAGTTCGGCTTCCATCACGCGGCGCCATATCCTGCACGATCATGTCGATGATGGGGCGGCAGGGTTGATCTCGATCATTGGCGGCAAGCTCACGACCGCCGGCAGTCTGGCTCGCGAAGTAGGCCGAGAGCTGGGCATCGATATTCCAGAGCCGGTCAATGTTTTTGCTTCACCTGCCATGGAAGAGGATATGGAGTCCACGGTCAAGCAATGGTCGCGTTTGGTGGCCTGTAAAGCGAAAATTCCTGAAGGCTGCGCTCAGGCAATTGCAGAATGGCATGGCCGCCATGCATTGACGATTGCTCACGCTGCATCTCTGGATGAGCATTTGCGTGAACCGCTTTGCCAGCATAGCTGCCATCTTGTGGCAGAGGCGGTGGAAGCCGTGGCACATGAATCTGCAGTCACGCTGGGAGATATTCTTCTGCGCCGCGTACCCGTTGCTCTGGGAGCCTGCTGGTCAGAGGAGTGCAGCAGCGAGGCAGCACGGAAGATTGGCCGTGCTTTGTCCTGGGACCAGGCGCGCATTCATGTGGAATTGTCGCGGCTGGAAGAAGAACGTGAACAATTCCTGCATCCCCGCCGTGCCCCAGTTACGGACGCTAAAAAAAGCTGTATCAATCAACCAACGCCATTGCAAGGCTCTTTCCCCGACTGCTAGCAGCCTTTGAAAAGCAGCGGTAAAGTTCTTGCCAGCAAACGAATATCTGGCTAAGATCATGCGCGCCTTCACACGCCATGAAGCTGACTTTTTCCATTGCCAATGAGACTGACGCGGGCGCCATTGTCGCGCTGCGCAACTCTGCTGCTGAAGGGCTTACCAGGAAATACGGCACAGGAAGCTGGTCGCCGGTTACGACAGAAAAAAGCGTGCTGCGAGATCCGGCGCGTCCGAAATTTCAGCGGACTTTGATGGCAAAAGAAGGTCCCAACATCGTCGCCACACTTTGCCTGCAGACCAAAAAGCCATGGGCCATCGACGTGGCCTATTTCACTGAAGTGAAGAGAGCTCTCTACCTGATCAATATGGTGGTGCATCCTGACTGGCAGAGAAAGAGTATCGGACGGCTGATTCTTAAAGAAGCTGAAACACAAGCCAGGAATTGGCCAAGCGATGCTATTCGCCTTGATGCCTGGGATGCCAAAGCTGGCGCGGGACCGTTCTACGCTAAATGCGGCTTCCGTGAAACTGGACGCGTAGTCTATCGCAACGCGCCACTGATCTACTACGAAAAGTTGCTCTAGCATCATCATTTGCCGCCAGGGCGTAAAATGTTGTTATGCGCCGCGTTTACCTTGATAACAACGCTACAACACCTGTGCTGCCGGAGGTGTTTGAAGCCATGCGGCCTTTCTATCTTGAACAGTTTGGCAACGCTTCTTCCATCCACCATTATGGACAACACGCGCGCGCTGCGGTGGAAAAAGCCCGCGGACACGTAGCCGCTCTGCTCAATGCGCGTCCGGCAGAAGTTGTATTTACCAGCGGCGGCACTGAGGCTGATAATCTGGGCATCTTTGGGTTGGTGCAGCGTGGCGATCATGTGATTACCTCCACCATCGAGCACAGCGCGGTTTTGAATACCTGCAAGCGGCTGGCACAGATGGGATGCGAGGTCACATTCGTTCCGGTAAATAGTCGCGGTGAAATTGATCCGGAAGAGGTCCGCCGGTCGCTTCGCGCGAATACCCGGCTGATCAGCATCATGATGGCCAACAATGAAACTGGCGTGATCCAGCCAGTTGAGGAGATCGGCAAGATCGCAAAAGAAGCCGATGTCTTTTTTCATACTGACGCCGTGCAGGCTGCAGGCAAAGTGCCAATCGATATACAAAAAATTGCCTGTGACGCGCTCTCCATCTCCGGACACAAAATTCATGCTCCGCAGGGAACCGGCGCTCTGTTCATCAAGAAAGGGACGTTGATTCAGCCGCAGATTTATGGCGGCAGTCATGAGCGCCAGCGCCGCGCAGGGACTGAAAATCTGCCGGGCATTGTCGGTATCGGTAAGGCAGCAGAGCTCGCGCAACAGTGGCTGAAGAACAGCGAGGCCGAGGAAATGGCTGCAATGCGTGATCGCCTGCAAAGCGCGGTTCTCGCCGCGGTGGAAGATGCCGGAGTAAACGGACAAGGAGCATTGCGGGTTCCAAACACGACCAATCTCTGGTTCGATCACATTGAAGGCGAAGCGCTGGTCATCGCGCTTGATCTCAAAGGCCTCGCCGTTTCCAGCGGAGCTGCCTGCTCTTCCGGCGCTATCGAGCCTTCCCACGTACTGCTGGCAATGGATTTGCCGCATCAACGTGCCCGCGCCAGTATCCGGATAAGCCTGGGTAAACAGACAACGCAAGATGATATCGATTTTGCCATCAAGGTGATTCCTGAAACCGTAGGACGATTGCGTGAGATTTCTCCTGCTTACCAGAAGCAGCCTGTCACTTAAAAATCAAGATTGGCTCGCAGAAGACGATGCAGGCCTGGCATGCAGAGCTTCGCGAATCTTATCTAACATGTATCGCAGCGTAAACGGCTTGGGCACAAACATCACGCCGGGATGGCTGGCAGCTTCCTGCAATGACGCGTAGTCCGCGTATCCTGACATGAAGATAATTCCCAGTCCCGGATAAGAAGCAGAGAGCGCAGAAGCCAGCGCCTGTCCTGTACCGCCGGGCATTGCGATATCCGTAACCAGCAAATCAAGTTTCTGATTGTGAACGGCAACCAGCGCTTCCTCTACGCTGGCCGCTTCCAGCACGCGATACCCGCATTCCCTGACGTAATCAGCAAGCAGGGCGCGCAGACTTGGCTCATCTTCTGCAATCAAAATCGTCTCTGATCCACTTCTGTGAGACGAGATTTTATTGCCATTTGTTTCTGGACTGATGGCCTCAATCGTGCGCGGGAAATAAATAATAAATTCCGTTCCCTTTTCCATGGCGCTATGCGCCACAACATGGCCGGAACACTGCTGCACAATGCCGTACACGGTTGCCAGCCCCATGCCAGTTCCCAGTTCTTTGGTGGTAAAAAACGGTTCAAAAATGTGGCTTAGGGTCTCTGCATCCATGCCGATGCCGCTGTCAGTTACTGAGAGGCATACATACTCGCCTGCCTCAAGTCCGCTTGATTGCGCAGTAGCTGTGTCAAAAACCTGGTTCCATGTTTTTACGGCAATGTCTCCGCCATTCGGCATGGCATCCCGTGCGTTGGCAATAAAGTTGATCAGAAGTTGATCTACTTGCGACGGATTGATTTTTACATTCCACAAATCTTTATCCACAGAAAACGAGAGAGTGGCATTGCTGCCCACCAGCCTCTGCAACATCTCCTCCATGCCAAATATGACGTGATTCAGATTGATGACCTGAGGAAAGACCATCTGCCGCCGCCCAAAGGTAAGCAGTTGATCGGTAAGAGCACTGGCACGGTCTGCAGCAGCATGGATCTCCCGCAGGCTGTGATGGAGGTCAGTCGCGTTTGCAGGCAACCGCTTCTCAAGCACCTCCGCGGAGCCACGCACTACTGTCAAAAGATTGTTGAAATCATGCGCAATGCCGGCAGCTAACCGCCCAATGGCTTCCATCTTCTGCGCTGTGCGCAGCTTTTCTTCCAGCTTTTCTTTCTCCGCGATGTCACGGCTTACCGTGGCAATGTTAGTCAGTTTGCCGGCCGTATCAAAGATGCCAAAGCTGCAGGTTTCTGATGGGATCGCTTCTCGTGTAACAACATGCTGCAAAGCGAATCTGCCCTCCCAAACGCCATGCTGGCGGACAACAGGCAGTATTTCGTCGCGTAATAACTGCAGCTCAGCGGGAGGAAGAAACTCATGGATGTGCCTGGATTGGATCTCAGCGTTCTCAGGTAATCCTACAAGATTCTGGCCTGCCCTATTGAGAAAAACAATTTTCCCGGCCAAATCAGTAATGGCGATAAAGTCAGGACTATGCTGCAGCGTGGCCGTCAACAGTGCTCGTTCCCACTCCGCCTGCTTGCGGTCAGTAATATCAAAAAATACGCCGGCAGTGCGTATCGGCTTTGCTGTGTCAGACTCGCTATCAAAAAAAACCTTGCCGCGCGAGAGCAGCCAGCGAACAGTTCCATCGGGCCGCGTGAACCGATAGTCTGAATCATAGTCCGCGCGAATTTTTGGATTTTTCGCTTTCTGCAGCCGTTCCCCAATTCGAATGCGATCTTCCGGATGAACGCGCTCAATAAACCATCCAAACGTAGGCACAGGGCCGTTAAAACCTAAAATCTCCTGCGCTTTGGGCGACCACACAACCTCATCGGTGTGCAGATAGTGGTCCCATGCTCCAATATTTCCTGCCTCCACTGCCAACCGGAGGCGCTCATCCGATTCAATCATCCGTGCTGTAGCAATCTTGCGATCGTGAATATCCAGCGCCACGCCCATCCAGCCGGTGACTTTCCCCACGCCATCACGAATTGGCAACGCACGGCTGGCATACCAGCGGTATTCCCCATCACTGGCGCGTCGTATTCTGAGCTCGGTTTCCCATGGCGTTCCCTCTGCCATGCTTCTCTGCCACTCTTTGTAAATTCTCTCCGCTTCGTCCGGATGAATCACCCTTGCCCATCCGCCATGCCGTGTCTGTTCCACGGTCAATCCGGTCAGGTCATACCAGTATTGATTGGCGTATGGCATCAGGCCTTCAGCATCGCGTACCCACACGATTTGTGGAGACAGCTCAATCAGTGCACGGTAACGCGAATGCTCAGAGAACTCCGGCAGCAGCTCAGATGGGTTCCCCGTGGAATCCGGAAGCATCATCGCCAGTTGGCGGCGCAATCTTGCTATTTCCTGCTCCAGCTTGGCGATAGGGGTCTGGAGAGATGGCTTTTCGTCCGCTTCTGGATCATGCATGATGGACATGTTGGCTGGATACTCGCAGATTAGTTTCGAACTGCTTGCTGGTGAAGCTGATTGTAGCCTGCAACTAACAAAATATTTTAATCAAAAAGCTAAGCTGAAACAGCAGACTATCCACTCGTGGAAGGAGCTATAAGTTGCAAAAAGTCTCTTTTTGGGGCAAAAAAATTTACCAATGATAAAGCTAGCCGCCCTTTGGCCCTGATTCAATGCTGCTTTGAGACGCTATAATAAAAACAGCCATTTATGCCTGCTCAGACCATTGCCGTAGCCATGTCCGGCGGTGTGGATTCTTCCACCGTTGCAGCCATGCTGCGTGCAGAGGGCTATAACGTAGTAGGTCTGACCATGCAGCTCTGGAACCAGCGCCGCCTGGCCGGCCATGAAGGCATGCCAGAGCAGGTACAGGGACGCTGTTGCTCCATTGACGACGTCTATGACGCGCGTCGTGTTGCCGAGGACCTTGGCATTCCCTACTACGTTGTGAACCACGAAGAGCGCTTTGAGCGCGACGTAGTTCGTCCGTTTATTGACGAATACCTTTCCGGCCGCACGCCGATTCCCTGCAGCCTATGCAACAACCATCTCAAGTTTGATCAACTGCTGATCACCGCTCGGCAGATCGGGGCTGATTTGCTGGCAACCGGTCATTATGCGCGTTGTGAGTTTGATCCTGGTCGCAACCGCTGGCTGCTGCGCCGTGCTGCTGATCCAGCCAAGGACCAGACATATTTTCTTTTTGGCCTCACCCAGGAGCAGCTTAGCCGAACGCTCTTTCCGCTGGGAAGCATGAACAAGCCGCAAGTACGCGAGCTGGCCCGCGATCACAAGCTCGCCCTGGCGGAGAAGCCGGATTCACAGGAAATCTGCTTCGTTCCCGGCGGCGACTACAAGCGATTCATTGATGCCTATCTCAATGAGCAGGGTGAGCAATTACCGGATACTTCCGGCGAGCTCGTCACCACAAACGGTCGCGTGCTTGGCCATCATGAGGGCATTCACAACTTCACCGTGGGCCAGCGCAAGGGACTTGGTGTGGCTACGGGCTCTCCGCTGTATGTAATCAACATCAACGGAGCCGAAGGCAAGGTGACCGTCGGCAACAATGACGATCTGCTCTCGCGCACTCTCATCGCCCACAAGCTGAACTGGATTTCCATCGCTGGTCTAAATAATGACGCACCACACACATCCGGTACTCAGGCGAATGTGCCCATGCGCGTCCAGGCAAAGATTCGCCATCGCCATGAGCCTGCTCCCGCGGTAATTGAGCCGGCCGCTGACGGCGAAGTTCGCGTCACCTTTGACGATCCCCAGCGCGCCATCACTCCCGGACAGGCTGTTGTCTTCTATGACGGCGATCTCGTCGTCGGCGGTGGATGGATCGCTGCAGTAGAGCGTTGAGCTAGCCCACCCTCTACCCTCGATTAGGAAAACAAAAGGCTTACACGATTCAATCCCGGGAATACCTGGGTTCCAATTATCAATTTTGGCAATTTCGCCAATATATATATATCGTGCCCACCCACCCGGGGGTACGAACTCTTGTTGAAAACAAACGCCAAACCCCAATTCGACAAGGCAGTCATAAGGCTGTCGAAGCCCATTTTTAATCGCTTTTTGCTCTTGTTTGGAACTGAGTACTGACTACTGAGTGCTGACTGCTATTTTTCAAAGATCGCAACAACCCCGCGTCCTGAGACGCTGCGAGATCATAGCGAGATTGCAATGGCGAATCAAGTGCGAAATAGGACATGGGAAGATACACTTTTTTCTCTGTCATGGTGAGCGAAGTCCCAACGACCCGCGCAGCGAGCGAAAGACGAGTCGAACTTGAGCCATTTCGCGGGCATCTCATTCCAAGCTTTTCTCCGTGCCTCCGGTGGTGAAATAGTCTTTCTCGATCAAGTACCTCAACTATATTTTTCCGTGAACTCTCAATTAGAATGAGTTGCCCCCGGCCCCGCTTTTCGTGATTTAAAAAACATTCGGGCAGCGGAAGTCAATTCTTATTTCCGCATCTTACCAAGAGAGTTTCTTCCTAGGAGAACGATTATGGATAGCTTGAATTTATCTTCATCAATGGAGGCGCAGGCATGAAAAAGCTTCTTATGTTTTTTGGTTTCTTAACAATTCTTTTGCTCGCCAACCTGGGCGCTTTTGCCCAGGGACATGAGGAGCATGGTGGCGGACATCCCGCTCCTGCCGCACATGCTCCAGCGCAGCATGCTGCTCCGGCACAACATGGCGCCGAGCATGGCGTTGGCGGCGGACACATTCCTGCACGCGGTCCAGAGCGTACACCGGCGCCGGCCCATGCAGCCGCCCCCCATCCGCCGGAGCACCAAACCTACCGCGACGCAGAAGGCCATCCTGAAGCGCCGCACGTTCACGCGGAAAATGATCGCTGGGTTGGCCATGCCGGCCATGATGCCCGCTACCATCTCGATCATCCCTGGGAACACGGCCGTTTTACCGGACCAATTGGCCGAAGCCACATCTGGCGTCTTGCCGGTGGTAATCCACAGCGCTTTGGCATTGGCGGTTTCTTCTTTCAGGTCGCAAGTCCCGATATTGGCTTTGTAACTGATTGGGGCTGGGACAGCGATGACATCGTGATTTATGACGATCCCGACGATCCGGGCTACTACCTGGCCTATAACGTCCGCCTTGGAACCTACGTGCACGTGCTTTATCTGGGCGCTTAAATTCGCTCTAAAAACAAAAAGCGGCAGCCATAAGCTGCCGCTTCTTTGTTCGTGCTAAAAAACTTCAGCCCTCGAACACCTCGTTTTTTAACGAAATATTCAAGGGCTGAATACTGATGGCTGATTGCTTATCTGCGATCAATCGGCACATACCTGTTTGGATATGCCGGTCCAATATAGTCAGCACGCGGACGGATCAGGCGATTGTCATCCAACTGCTCAATCACATGGGCTGCCCAGCCGCTGATGCGCGATACAGCAAAGATCGGCGTGAACAGATCAACATCCAGGCCAAGCGTTGTGTATGTGGAAGCCGAATAGAAATCCACGTTGGCATTCAGGCCTTTGTCCTTCTTGATGTACTGCTCAATCTTCTCCGAGAGGTCATACCATCTGGGGTTCGCCGAACGTCCCAGGTCGCGTGACATCTGGCGCAGGTGCGTCGCGCGCGGATCTTCCGTGTGATATACGCGATGGCCAAAGCCGGAAACTTTCTTCTTGTTGGCCAGCATGTTCTTCACATGCTCAACCGGGTCTTCACCTTTTTTATCGATCTCAAACAGCATGCGCATCACTGCTTCATTGGCGCCGCCGTGCAGCGGCCCTTTGAGCGCGCCAATGGCGCTGGTAATCGCCGAATGCATGTCGGAAAGAGTTGCTGCGGTGACACGTGCTGCAAAAGTGGAAGCGTTCAATTCATGGTCAGCGTGCAGGATCAGCGCAACATCGAGAGCTTTTTCAGCTGTCTGCGAAGGTTTCTCACCGTTCAGCTGCAGCAGGAAGTTTGCCGCGTGAGAAAGTGAAGGATCAGGATCGACAATGTTCTTGCCCTTGCGGATGCGATCATAAGCCGCCACGATCATGGCAATCTGTGAAGTCAGGCGGATCGATTTGCGCACATTAGCATCGTGATCGATTTTCTCTGCTTCCGCATCGTAGAAAGAAAGCGCAGAAACTGCGGTCCGCAGGACTTCCATCGGCGTGGCAGTTTTAGGCACCTTGCGCAGCAAGTCATAAATGCCGGGATCAAGTTTACGTTCTGCTGCAAGCTGTTTCTTCAGATCAGCCAACTCAGATTTGGTTGGCAGCTTTCCGAACCACAACAGATAGCAGGTTTCTTCAAATGTGGAATGGTCCGCCAGTTCATGGATATCGATACCGCGATAGGCAAGTACTCCCGCTTCGCCATCGATGTAACAAATCCCGGAAGAGGCGGCAACTACGCCCTCAAGACCTTTAGTATTAGTAATTGTGCTGGTAGACATGGTATTTTTAGCGCCAATTCTGGCTTCTCAGATTGTTTGGAAGCGGCCTGTGCGCAACCTTTCTTTATACTCCAAAAACTTTGGACTTGCCACCCGCGCGGAAACGAAAGTAACTCTCTGGACGAGTAGTTCGCGGCGGACTACAACTGTATTTTCGGCAGATAAATCAAGCCCTTGAATTACTTCCTTCGAGTTAAGATGCAGTGCCAATAAGCGCGGATTCTGGAAGGGACTAACGCCGCGCGGATTGTGCGTTTCCAGAGGCAAAACCAAAGTAACGGTAGTGTCCTATAATCTTCCAGTCGAATAGAACGTCCTCCATCTTTGGCCCTTCGCCAATATTGTGCACGATCATGTTACGGCGGCTCAGCCAGGACTTCTGGTCCACCACTATGCCGATGTGAGTAATCCCGCCGCCGAGGTCCCAGGTGACTAGGTCACCGGGGCTGTAATCGCCAGGCTTGTTTGTGATGGGCAGGGCCTCGCCTTTGCGGCTGAAAAATACCATCAGATTAGGCACGCGGCGATGATCGATATTTGAGTCCGGCCCGCTCCTGTGCCAGCGCGCCTGGCTGGGATAGGCGCTGAAGTTCGCCACCATATCCTCATGCACTTCTTTCTGCAGGTCGATTCCGGCAGCGCGATAAGCCCGAATCACTTCGTCGGTACAAACGCCTGTTTCCGCCGGAACATCACCACCCGGATATGGGATTCGGACGTAAGCCGGGTCATAGCGCACCTTGTGATGAGTGCGTTCAATGGCGGCAGCGTTTAATTTTTGAAGAAATTCCTGCCGTGCCGTGGAGTGCTGGAGAGGAACCAGCACCACGCTCAATAGCAATAAAGCTGAGATTTGTAATTTCCAGCAGCTCTGCATTCTGAGCTATTGGACACCACACGAGGATTAAGGTTCCTGTTTTATTTAAGGTGTATCCAATTCCAGATGCCCATGGCGAAGAACGGCAGTAGCACCGCCAGAACCCAGAGCTTCGCTGAGCCGCGAATCTTCTCTTCCTTTTCCCAGCGGAAAAGTTTCGTGGCAATCAGCCCGCCGCTAATCGTGGTTACCACCATCACGATCACAGCCAGCAAATTCTCTTTCGTTCCCAGCCCCTGTCCTTTCAACAAAATGTTCTGCATGCCTTTCACCAGGTAGGTAGCCGGCACAAAGTTGTGGATGATGGTCATGATTTTGGGAAATTTATCCGCCGGAAAGGTAGCGCCGCTCAACAACAGCATGGGGAAGTAAAAGAGCTGCACCAGAATGGTGCCTTCCTGCATGGTGTTGGCCACCGAAGCAATCACCAGCCCAAGCGCGCGAAAAGCAATCAGCCCCAGAGAAATAAATAACAATAGCCCAAAGAAGTGCGTCGGCAGAGGCATTTTGTACAAGAAGTGCGCAGTCAACAGCAACAGGACGATATAGGGAATAAAAATGGCCCAGCCAGTCACCATCGATCCCACCAGGATTGGCGTAGGGCTGATCGGGGTAACCTTGTAGCGGCGCAGAATGTTCAACTCGCGCTCCTGGATCGCCCGGATGCCGGCGCCAAAAAAACCGCTTCCCAGAACGCCCAACGTCACTGACATGGTCACCACAAAGACCATGTCATCCGCGCTGCGGTGCAGCAATGTGGCAAAGGTAAAAAAGAAAATCAGCGGAAACAGGTAGTTGAAAAAAATCACGGCGCGCAGCCGCAGCGCCAGCTTGATATCCATTGCGATGATGGCCAGATATGGCTTCATACGTCAGTCCCGCAGCTTCTTTCCCGTGAGCTCCACGAATACATCTTCCAGTGTCGGACGTTTCAGATGCACGTCTTCCAGCTGTATTCCCTGCTGATCAAGCCATTTCATGATTTCAAACAGGGTCCGTGCAGGCCGCGAAGAATAAACCGTCAATGCGCGTCCATCATCACCCAGCTTGGTATCAAGCGCTTCCGGCCACTGCGGAAGCACAGTTCCATTCAGCGGCTGAGCCACAACAATATCAATGCGCGACCGTTCCTGGCTCTTCTGCTGCAACTCGCGCGGCGTGCCCATTGCCACAATCTTTCCCGCATCAATAATGGCCACCCGATCGCAGAGCCGCTCAGCCTCTTCAATGTAATGCGTGGTCAGAACCACAGTGCGCTTTTCCGCCTTCAACTCTTCAATCAGCTTATGAATCTCCAGACGGATCTGCGGATCGAGTCCCGTAGTCGGCTCGTCAAGAAACAGCAATTGCGGATCGTTCACCAGCGCCAGCGCCAGAGCAAGCCGCTGCTTCTGCCCCCCGGAAAGCGTTTCGTAATAGGCAGCTCGTTTTTCCCACAGCTGCAAACGCTTAAGCAGCAGTTCCGCGCTCACGCTGCGCGTATAAAACGACCCAAAAAGCTCCAGCGATTCCTGCACTTTGATCTTCACCGGCAAATTTGTCGCCTGCAGGCACACGCCAATACGGTCTTTGAGCTGCTGCTTCTGCTTGTCAGGATCAAAGCCTAGCACCAGCGCGTCTCCGCCCGTCCGCGGCCGAAGCCCTTCCAGAATCTCAATGGTGCTGGTCTTGCCGGCGCCGTTGGGGCCAAGAAGGCCAAAAACTTCACCCTGACTCACGGCAAAATCAATGCCTCTTACGGCTTCAACCTTGTCGTAACTTTTCTGTAATTGATTGACGTAGATAACCGGCTGTTCACTCATGGGGTTTGTCTAGAGTATTTACGCACCGCGATTATGTCCAGTTCGCATTTGTTTCCCAAATCTTCATTTTGCAATCTCGCTGCCCACAATTTACCCTTTTGCTCTTCAGGAGGAACATCCTGCATGGCCAAGAGAACCGCTGTTATTTTCGCGGCATTACTTGTGGCGATCTCGCTGCGCGCCCAGACAGCCGATCCGCAACTACTTGCCGAGATTAACAAGATCAAAGCCATCGACAATCACTCTCATCCGCCCAAGCTGGTCGGCGCCGGGGAAAAGGACGATGAGTTTGACGCGCTGCCATGCGATCCTCTTGAGCCCAGCGATCCCACGATCATTACGCGGCCAGAGAACCCGCAATATCTCACGGCATGGAAGGCGCTTTACAACTATCCATATAGCGACCGCAGCCCGGAACACATGAAAGAGCTGCTGCAAAGCAAACAAAAAATAATGCAGGAGCAGGGCGATAATTATCCCAACTGGGTATTGGATCAGCTTGGCATTGAGACAGAGTTGGCCAACCGGATTGCTCTGGGCCGAGGCCTGCAGCCGCCTCACTTCCGCTGGGTGCCGTTTGATGATGCGTTGATGTATCCACTCAAGACTTCTGCCCTGGCCAGTGAAACCCCGGATCGAAAATTCTTTTTCCAACGTGAGAATGACTTGCTACGCCGTTATATGAAAGAAATCGGCACGCAGACTTTGCCCGCGACGCTGGAGGAATACGCCAGCAAAGTCATTACACCGGTTCTGGAGCTGCAGAAAAAGAACGGCGCGGTCGCCATCAAGTTTGAAGCCGCCTATCTTCGCTCGCTTGATTTTGGTCCATCGCAGCCGCTCGAGCAGGTCAAGATCATCTACAAAAACTATGTGAAAGGTGATGTCCCACTTACACCTGACTATATTCGCCTGCAGAATTTTCTGTTTCGCTACATTGCGCGCGAAGCAGGACGCCTGGGCATGCCGGTACATATCCATACCGGCGGCGGATGTGGCACCTACTTCATGCTCATGGGATCAAACCCGGCGCTTCTGGAATCAGTTCTCAATGATCCCACGCTGCGTAAAACCAAATTCGTGCTGCTTCACGGCGGCGCCGGCCCATTCACCAAATACACGGACTATCTGATGATGAAGCCCAACGTGTATGCGGATTTCTCCGAGCAGACCTGGTTGATTTCCACCCGCCGGCTGAGTGAAAACGTACGCGACATGCTGGAGTGGTATCCGGAAAAGGCATTGTTTGGGACAGATCTATATCCCAATACCCCGGAGATCAACTGGGAAGAGATCGGCTGGCAGACAACGCAGTCCGCCCGTGAAGCACTGGCCATTGCTCTCACCGGCATGATGCAGGATGGCGAAATCACACACGACAGGGCCCTGGAACTGGCTCATATGGTGCTCCATGACAATGCTGCCAGGCTTTATGGGTGGACTTCAGAAGTCAAATAACAACATAGGCCTGAAAATGCTGCTTGGCACCAGCGGTGACATGGACGATCGAACCCCGTCTCAATTTAAGACGCCTGATTCCCTTACATTTTAATGTGTTTCCGCTAATTTACCCTTGACTTGGGCACCGTACGCTGCAAAACTCATGTCTATCCCTTACGTGATGAGCTGGGAGAAATTCTTACACTTGGCTGAAGTCAGCTTCTTCTTGAAAAGCTCTTTGCACCTCAAGAGAATGTTCAGCCCGGGCAGTGTGATTCTGGAAATCAAACTCAATCGTAAGAAAGCCCATCAACGGATTTGCAATACCGCGGACTGTTTTCCATTGAGCGGTCCGGTTTTATAAAAGGCAACGTCGGTTATTCATAGGTTCTTGTCTCGAATTTAGTAGTAAACATGGCGTTCAGCCGTGTGGGCCGAATCTGGGTGGTAGGGATTCACTTCTGGGGATTCCATTGAGACACGTGTGTGCTCTGTCCGGACTTTCTGGGAGTGAATGCAGGAAAGGGGGCACTCTTCAATGGAGTTCCAGGATAAGGTTCTTAAATGCGTAGATTGCGGCGCCGACTTTATATTCACTTCGGGCGAACAACTCTTCTTCCACGATAAGCAATTCAAAAACGAACCCAAACGCTGCAAGAACTGCAAGGGTAAACGGGCCCAGGCCTTGGGACTGCCGCAGAATGGCGGCAATTACCAGCGCATTGAGACCAAAGCGGTCTGCTCCGGGTGCCAGCGGGAAACCACTGTTCCCTTCAAACCAACCCAGGGGCGTCCAGTGTTTTGCCGTGAGTGCTTCCAGCAGCGTAAGGTAACAGCCGCTTCAGCTTAACGGTTCTTCACCCTCCAGAAGCAGAGAAGCTTGGAACCTATAGGTCGTGGTGTGTCTTCTTTAAGCTGGCTTTTTGGCTGCCTGTGCGGCTGCTTGTGGCTTTCCAGGCTTGGTTGCTTTTTGCTGCCGATGGTCCTCATGCTGGATTAGCAGGACCTCAATACGGCGCAGCAGATCATCGGTATTCATGGGCTTAACTAGCATGGAATTGGCGCCCTGCGTTTTCCAGTCGCCGCCGAGCAGCGGATAAGCAGTAAGGATCGCCACTGCCGGATTGTAATCTGTCTTCTTGGCCGCACGTATCACGTCATAACCGGCCTTCTCATGCTCCATTTTCATGTCGGTAATGACCATGTGATAGGTGTTGGCCTTGAGCTTGGAAATGGCTTCTTTGGCTGAAGCCGCCGTCTCAACCTCAAAATGATGGATTTCCAGAATCGTTTTGAGTGTCAGCAGGATAGCCAGTTCGTCATCGACCAAAAGAATACGGCGTTTCATGGGGAACTCCAGAGAGATTCTGAAACTGTTTAAAGCTTGCTAGTTTCTTTATAGCGGCTAATAAGATGCCTTAGCAACTCGATTTGGTTGTGAGTACCTGAAACAGTTTTAATCTCTTACACCCTATTATAATGCCCACGTGCGGGAATATTTTGTACAAAACTTTGGCTGCCGCGCCACACAGGCAGATGGCGCATCGCTTGAGCGCCAGCTTGCGGCACAAGGCATGGCTCCAGCCTACTCCGCAAAAGAAGCTGAGTTTGTAGTTCTTAACACCTGCACTGTAACCGCAGCAGCAGACCAGGATGCCCGCGCCGCAATCCGCCGCATTCATCGTGAAAATCCCGGAGCCAAAATATTAGTCACAGGCTGCTACGCCCAGCGAGCGCCAGAAGAAGTGGCCGCACTTCAGGGTGTAACGTGGGTCGTTGGCAACTCCCACAAGCATAAGATCGCTGAGATTGCCGCGGCCGGACCGTTGCTATCAGACAAACATGAGGCTGGGAATTTTGTCTCTCTTGAGCGTGTTTCTCTCTCTGCTCCTGCGTTCACAATTGTCGGCGACATCTTTGCCCATACGGAATTGATTGCCGCACCGGTCTTTGCCGGTGAGAGCATCGCAGAAAAAACACGGCCAAATCTCAAAGTTCAGGATGGCTGCAATAATCGCTGCTCATTCTGCATCATCCCCAGCGTCCGTGGGCAGAGCCGGTCGATGAAGCTGGACCGCGTGATTGAAGAAGCGAATGCGCTGGTTGCCGCGGGCTATCGCGAACTGGTGCTGAGTGGCATCAATCTGGGCCGCTGGGGCCGGGACTTCCAGCCGCAGCTGCGCTTTGAACAGCTGGTGCGCGCCCTGCTGGAATGTACCGGCATTGAAAAGGTCCGCATCAGCTCCGTCGAACCCATGGACTGGAGCGATGAACTGATCGAGCTTGTAGCGGGTTCATCGCGCATCGCCAAGCATGCCCACGTTCCTCTGCAGTCCGGCAGCGACCATATTCTGCGTCGCATGCACCGCAAATATCGGCCGTGGCATTACGCGGAGAAGATCCGCAAGATCCACGAAGCCATGCCGGATGCCGCTATCGGCGCAGACGTGATGGTCGGATTCCCCGGCGAAACCGACGAGCTATTTGAAGAGAGCCGCAGCTTTATCGAGCATCTGCCATTTACCTATCTGCATGTATTCACGTACTCGTCGCGGCCGGGAACACCTTCAGCAGCGATGCCGAACCAGGTACCGGTGCATATTGCGCGGGAAAGAAATCGCGTGTTGCGAGACTTGGCGGCGAAGAAAAATCTGGAATTTCGGAAGAAATTTATTGGTCAATCATTGGAAGCGATTACCCTCCAGGCCAATGGTGAAGGCTGGACAGAAGCGCTTAGTGACAACTATCTAAAAGTCAGGCTAGACGGGAAGCACGAACCCAACAAGGTGCTGTTGATTGATATTGCCGGAATCAATGGCGATGGTCTGTTGGCTGTCGCGCCTGTAGCCAGTATTTGAACTACTTTGAAATATCGAACCCATCGGACAACAGCGCTTTCTGGCAACTACTTCCGTTTCGTGGTCACTCTGAAAAACCCTATGCGTAGCTCCTTGGCTGGAATCAGGTTCGCTACGTGAGCGGAAAAGTGATCGGCATCCACACGTTTGACTGCTCCATCCCAGCAGAAACTCACATAGACTGTCTCGACTTCACCGCGCACGGTTTTCCAATGCGGGCGTTCCACGATGAGAGTGAAATCTTCAATCGGCGTCTTCCATGTATTCGCGGTGGTCAGAATAAAATCCACGTAAGCATACGAGGCCTGTTTATCGTTCTTGCCATCTGCAATATTTTGCAGTGTCGTGTGCAGCCCGCCATCAATACAAAAGGTTTTGATTTCTTCCGCCAGGTTCTTATCTGGGTTTGGCCCCATACCGTAATCAATGCTGTTTTCATTGCCGGTGATGGGCGAGTATTCATGACGAACGTGAACCGTCTTGTGAGCAGGAAAGACCTGTCGCCAGTAATACTTTTTTCTGACACTCCAGAGCATCTCTCCATCCTGGGAATCAATGAGTCCGTCTCCCACCAGGCGGTACTTCTGCGCGGCTGGAAGCTTCTCAATGTCGGGATAGTGGTCATTTTTTGTGGCATGCCCAAAACTGGCAATATCAATGTCCAGGGAGTTCAGCAGCTGGGTGTATTCCACGTTCTTCAGGAAAGCCCTGGCCTCAACTTCGAAGTGGGCTGGTTTACCGTCAACCATGAGTTGAAAATCGTCAAACGCCGCCACACGGCCGCTCCGGTCCAGATCATTGTCATAGTCCGGGATCGGGAAGGCGACCTCAGTCGTAATGTCCTCATCGCTGTCATTGCGAAAATCGTAGTCCACTATGACTTTCTGAAAAGAGATCCGCAAAACCTCTTTGGCCATGGTGATGCGCGGCTCCCGCTTCATTACCACAATCCCGCCCATGGCAATAGAAGCCGCTCCATCGTCGGCCGGGAGCCTAACGGCCGCAAGAATCAGCAACGAGAGCAAAATTTTGGCTTTCAGCTTCACAATGGTCGGTATTGTTACACTGAAACCAGAGACTCACAATAAACGAGTGAGGAACTTTGGTCGTACTCCCTTGCTGACAGGCCAATCCTGCCCCGGAGACCATGTTATAATTTTCTAGTTTGCCGTAGTGTGTGCGGCGCTCCCTGCAACCACTGGATGTGAGCTGGCCGGGAGTCAGGAGGATCGAATCGATAAACGTTTTATTCGCATGAATGAGCGCATCCGGGCACGCGAAATCCGCGTGATTGGCGCGGACGGTGAGCAGCTAGGCATCATGACGCCGCAGGATGCGACAAGGAAAGCCCGCGAACAGAATTTTGACCTGGTTGAGATTTCGCCCAATGCGGTGCCACCGGTTTGCCGCATCATGGATTACGGCAAATTCCTGTACGAGCAGGAAAAGAAGGAACGAGCCGCGAAAAAGAACCAGAAGCAGATCGTCCTGAAAGAAGTGAAATTCAGCGTCAACGTGGACGAGCACGATTACGTCACCAAAAAGAACCACGTGCTACGGTTTCTGGGTGAAGGCGACAAGGTAAAAGCCAGCCTGCGCTTCCGCGGACGCGAAATGGCCCACCAGAACCTGGGACGCAAGGTACTTGAGCGCCTCATCAATGAAGTGGGTGATAAGGGGATTGTGGAATTCAGACCGCGCATGGAAGGCAATACCGTGCACGTGATTCTGGCGCCGCCAAAGCAACTAACCAGTAGCGGTGGTGGTGCGAAAAAGCCGGAAAAGCCGGCGCAGCAACAGCAGCACACCGGCGGACAGACGCAAACCGGAAGCTAGGATCGAGCAATAGGCAATGAATGATTGGAACAGTTGCCACTTGCTCATGTCGATTCGATCTGGAGTCATTGCCACAAATTAAGAGATTTCAGTTTCACCAGAAATTTGGTGGATTACTAAGTACTAAAATATGCCTAAACTAAAAACACACAAAGGCGCAGCAAAACGCTTTAAGAAAACCGCGACCGGCAAGATCAAGCGCGGCAAAGCGTTCAAGCGCCATATCCTTACCTCCAAAGGGACCAAGCGCAAACGCCAGCTCGATATTGACACCCTCGTGAGCGACGCGGACGCGCCAAAGGTCAGGAGAATGATCCCGTACTAATTTGAGCTGCTTTGCAGGCGTGAATGAGGCGCAAGCCGAATGGGAGCCTGCAAGCGAAATCCCGAACGTAAGTGAGGGACCTCAAGAAATATCGGGACAGAGTTCGGCCCGCCTGATTTCATCAGCGCTGTGGCCGGCCTGAAAAAGAGATTCGATCGCTGCAAGAAAAGATTGAATGCTCACCGCGTGTGACCAGGGGCCTTAACCTTCCCTGCAGCCGCGAATAACCGCCGGAAAATCCGGCAACAAAAAAGGAAGCAGACATGCCTCGCGTAAAACGTGGTACAAAACGCCGCCAGCGCCGCAAAAAGATATTAGAGCGCGCCAGTGGATATTTTTTAACAAAATCAAAACTCTATCGCGCCGCCAAGGAATCGGTGGAGCGCGGATTGAAATTTGCCTATAGCGGCCGCAAGCAGAAGAAGCGCCAGTACCGGTCCATCTGGATCGTGCGCATCGGGGCTGCTTCCCGCGCGCTGGGCATCAGCTATAACCAGTTCATCAGCGGCCTGAAGAAGGCCGGCGTTGAACTGGACCGTAAGATCCTGGCAGATATCGCGACCAATGACGCTACCGGTTTTGCCACCCTGGTTGAAACCGCAAAGCGCGCCAACGAAAAAGCCACAGCCTAAAGCAGCAAAGACTTAACGCAGAGGACACAGAGTCACACTGAGGATTTCAACTCGATGTTACTTTGTGTCCTTTGTGGTTTTTGTTCAACGTCGCAAATCATCGTAGAAAAAATTCTTCTCGCCAGAGTACAATCCCTGCCATGCTCTCGCGCAGATCATTTTTCAAGACCGCAGGCCTTGGCGCCGCTGCGGTAGCCGCCACCGCAACTCTTCCCACCGAGCTTTTCAGCTGGGCTGAGCCACAACGTGCTGCCCAACCGGGCGGCCCGATCCTGCTGAATAGCAATGAGAATGCTTACGGGCCCTTTCCCAGCGTGTTGGCGATGAAGAATCCTTTTGAAGAGGCGAACCGCTATCCTGACCATGGCTATGACAAGCTTAAAGAGCGCATCGCCGCCATGCACAACGTGAAAATCGATCAGGTAACGCTCGGTTGCGGCTCGACTGAAATCCTGAAAATTGCTGCCAGCGCGTTTACAGGTCCGGGAAAGAAGCTGGTGATGGCTTCGCCCACATTTGAGGCGATTGGCTTTTATGCCGATGCCGCCAAAGCGGAAGTGGTCAAGATTCCGCTGGCTGCCTCTTATGCCCACCAGCTCACGCTCATGGCGGAAGCAATTGGCAAGGAAGGCGGCGGACTCATCTATATCTGCAATCCAAATAATCCAACAGGCAGCGTCACGCCGCGGCGCAGCTTGGAAAATCTTGTTCGTGACCTGCCGCCGAACACTTACGTCCTGATGGACGAGGCCTACCATGATTTTGTCCCGGTCTCTGCCGACTACATTTCATTTCTGCAATCGCCAGTGGATGATGAGCGGGTGATCGTGGCGAGAACATTTTCAAAAATCTACGGTATGGCCGGGCTCCGGCTCGGCTATGCTGTGACGTCGGCCAAAAATACTAAGCTGCTGTCAGCCTACAAACTTGAGGACAGCACAAATATTCTGGCCCTGCGCGCTGGGATGATTTCTCTCGATCGCGAAGAAGAACACAGAATAGCTGTGCAGCGCAATGCGGCAGATCGCGATGCATTCATGCATGAGGCAACGGTGCGCAAGATTCAGACCATTCCTTCGTGGACCAACTTTGTGATGATCAATACTCTGCGCCCAATCCAAACGGTGATTGATCACTTCAGAAGAAACAATATACGCATCGGGCGTCCATTTCCGCCGATGGATACATACGCGCGAATCTCACTAGGTAAACCGGACGAGATGAAAGCTTTCTGGCAAGTCTGGGACAAGCTGCCCAGCGCATAACTCTTTTGCTCAGCATTTTGCGACGCCGAAGGCAATTCGCCGCGAACCTCACCACACTCGTTTCCCTCTGCGATGGGCGACAAATTCATACCCGTTCGCTAAAATGTAATCACCAGCTTTAAATATCGGCATCTCAATTGACTGGCAATTCTCTGTTTCCACTCTCTATGGCTTCTGGCGTAAATGGATCAAAAAAATACGATGTTATTGTGATCGGCGGTGGCCACAATGGCCTCACCAACGCCGCTTATCTGGCACGCGCGGGCAAGAAGGTGCTGGTGCTGGAGCGCCGCCATGTGCTGGGCGGAGCGGCTGTGACAGAAGAAGTTTTTCCCGGTTTTAAATTTTCTGTCTGCTCGTATGTGGTTTCTCTGCTGCGGCCAGAGATCATCCGCGACCTCGATCTTCCCCGCCATGGCCTGGAAATCCTGCCGCTCGACGGAACATTTACCCCCATGTCCAACGGCGATTATCTCTGGCGCGTGAACGATCATGGCAAGACGCGGCGCGAGATCGCGCGCCACTCCAAACTGGATGCCGAAGCCTACGAAGAGTTCGGCAAGGCCATGCAGGCCATGTGCCGTTTTGTGAAGCCGATTCTCAGCATGGTGCCGCCCGATCCTTCCACGCTCAACCCGCGTGAGTTGATGAAGCTGCTTTTTATTGGCAAGCGCTTCCAAGGCATGTCCAGCGAGGACAAATACAACCAGGTCCAGCTGATGACCATGAGCGCCATCGATTTTCTGGACCAGTGGTTTGAGACGGACGTGCTCAAAGCGACCATGTCTGCCTCCGGGATCATCGGCACCTTTCTTGGCGTGCGCTCGCCCGGCACAGCTTACGTCCTGCTGCACCACTATATGGGAGAGATTGACGGCGCATTCCGCTCATGGGGCTTCGCCCGCGGAGGCACTGGAGCAATCTCCAACGCCATTGCTGAGGCTGCTCGCGAAGCCGGGGTTGAAATTCGGACGCAGGCGCCGATTGCCAAAATCATTGTGAATGGCAATCGCGCACAGGGCGTGGTGCTGCAAAATGGCGATGAAGTTTATGGCGATGTAATTTCGTCCAGTGTTGATCCCCGGCTTACCTTCATCAAGTTCATTGAAGAGAACCGGCTACCTGCGGAATTTCTGGAAGATGTGCGGCGATATAAATTCCGCGGATCATCTGGCAAGGTCAACATTGCACTGGATGCATTACCCGACTTCAAATGCCTTCCCGGTCCCGGCGCGCATTTGCGCGGCGCGATTTCCATTTCACCCAGTGTTGAATACATGGAGCGCGCTTACGATGACGCTAAGTACGGCAACTTCTCCCGCCGTCCATATATTGACATGGTAATTCCTTCCCTCACCGATCCGTCTGTCGCGCCCCCTGGCAAGCATGTAATGTCATGCTTTGTGCAGTATGCGCCGTACAAGCTTCGTCCGGGATTGAACTGGGACAACGAGCGCGAAGCCTTCGGTAACACGGTCATCGATACCATCTCTGAATACGCTCCGAATTTGAAAAACATCATTATCAACAAGCAGGTGCTTACACCTCTGGATCTGGAGCGCGAGTTCGGATTGAGCGAAGGAAATATTTTTCAGGGCGAGCTTTCTTTGGAACAGCTTTTCTTTTTGCGACCGGTTCCCGGTTACGCGCAGTTCCGCACTCCGATCAAAAATCTCTACATGTGCGGATCAGCCACGCATCCCGGCGGCGGCATTATGGGCGCCCCCGGGCGCCTGGCGGCGCTCGAAATCCTGAAAGATGGCGGAGCAAACTAACGGATGGCCGAGACTCGCGACGTTGTCATCATCGGGGGCGGCCACAACGGGCTTGTCACGGCATTTTATCTAGCCAAAGCCGGCTTCAAACCACTGCTGCTGGAGCGTCGCCCCCAAACCGGCGGCGCGGCGATAACAGAAGAATTTTCTCCCGGCTTCCGCTGCTCCATCCTTTCACATTCTGCCGGCCCGCTGCTGCCTGAGATCACAAATGACATGCAACTGGAGCGGCATGGGCTGAAAGCTATCACACCTGAGATCGGCGTAACGGCACTTTCTCCTGATGGCCGCGCACTCTCTCTTAATAACGACGCAAAGCTGGCAGCCCAGGAAGTAGCCAGGTTCTCGCAACAAGATGCGGCGCAATATCCAGCCTTTCATCAGGCGCTTGAGAAAATTGGCCGTGTGATTGGCGATGCGCTGAAGGTTACGCCGCCAAACATTGACGATCCAAGCCGTGGCGATCTCTGGGCCATGCTGCAAACCGGACGCGGCATTCGCAAGCTGGGCAAGAAAGATATGTATCGCCTGTTGCGCTGGGGACCCATGGCCGTAGCTGACCTGGTTGCCGAATTTTTTGAGACCGAGCTTCTCCGTGCCGTAGTTGCCGCGCGCGGAATTTTTGGCACGGCTCTGGGGCCATGGTCGGCAGGCAGCAGCCTGGTATTGCTGATTCGCGCTGCTGGCGATTCTCATCCTGCAGGCTCGGCTCATTTTGCCGTAGGCGGCATCGGCGCAATCACACAGGCCTTGACAGCATCAGCTAAAGCGGCTGGCGTAGAGATACGCACCGGTGCAGAGGTCAAAGAAATCAGGGTGAAAGACGGTGTGGCAAGCGGGGTGGCGCTTGCTAATGGCGAAGAAATTTCTGCCAGGACGATCATCTCCAATGCCGATCCGCGACGCACGCTGCTTAAGCTGGTTGATCCGACGCATCTGACGCCGGATTTTGTGATGAAGTTGCAGAACTATCGCATGGCCGGAACTGTAGCCAAGGTCAATCTCGCGCTTTCTGCCTTGCCAAAATTCAAAGCCCTGGACAACAACAGCGCGGCACTCCGTGGGCGCATTCACATTGGATCGGAAATCGATTATCTGGAGCGCGCCTTTGATGCTTCAAAATATGGCGAGCTCTCGCAGCATCCCTATCTCGAAGTGACCATTCCCTCTTTGACTGATCCTTCGCTGGCTCCGGTGGGAAAGCATGTGATGTCCGTCTATATGCAATATGCGCCGTACAAGCTGAAAAATTCTGACTGGGAGAGCCAGCGTGGCAATCTGGGCGAAACCGTGGTTAAGACTTTGGCCGAGTATGCGCCAGATTTGCCGGGATTGATTGAAGACGGGCAGATCATTACACCGAAAGACATGGAAGAAACCTATGGCCTGACGGGCGGACACATTTTCCACGGCGAGTTGGCTCTGGACCAGTTCTTTACCATGCGTCCTCTGCTGGATTGGGCGCGCTATCAAACACCGATTCAAAACCTTTATCTATGCGGCTCCGGCACGCACCCGGGCGCGGGATTGACGGGCGGTTCAGGGGCGAATGCAGCGAAAGAAATCGCAAGACATTTGCGCAAGTAATCCTATAATCGAGACATGACTGGGAAAACTCGCTATCTCAGGAGTTTGCTGGTGTCGGTCCTGACCTTAGCAATCGTCAACGTTGTCGATATATTGCTACCGCAAAAATGCTGCGATTTTATCTTTTCACTTGGATTTCCCATGCCATTCCTCAGGGTAGGCGGATATGGCGGCATAAGACAATTTTTGTGGCCCGGAGCATTGGTTGACTTGATCGCCCCAGTAATTCTGGCCTGCTTTATATCGTGGGTATGGAAGAGATTTTTGAATGAGAAGTCGCTAATATCGGCGCCGAAATAGATCACACAAATGTCCAATACCTATTCCAACTCGCGCCCTGAACTTGCAATCACTCAGGCCACCACGCTGCCACAGAGTTATTACACCGATCCGGCATGGTTCCAGTGTGAGATGGAAGCCATCCACTTTGATATGTGGCTCTGCGCCGGACGCACCAGCCAGATTCCCAACTCCGGCGATTATTTCCTGCGCAATTTTGCCAATGCCAGCGTGATCATCACACGGGATGAGCAAAGTAAAATCCGAGCTTTTCATAATGTCTGCCGGCATCGCGGAACATTATTGTGCAAGGAAGAACAGGGGAAATTTGCCGGACGCATTCAGTGCTCCTACCACGCGTGGACTTACAAGCTTGACGGCACGCTGGCCAATGCTCCGCACATGGAGAAGGTACAGGGCTTCTGCGAGGCTGACTATCCTTTGAACGCTGTGGCAACGGCGATTTGGGACGGGCATATTTTCATCAACTTGTCAGCCCATCCAATTCCCTTTGCCGAACACTTGGCCGGACTGGACGAGAAATTCAAGCCCTGGCGCATGGACCAGTTGCAGATGGTGGAGCGGCGCGTCTATCAATTGAAGGCAAACTGGAAGCTGATTATCCAGAACTATTCTGAATGCCTGCACTGCCCCATTGTGCATCCGCTGCTGCAGAAGCAATCGCATTACATGAGCGGTGACAATGAGCCTCCACAGCCAACATATCTCGGCGGGCGCATGGATTTGCGTGAAGGTATCCAAAGCTTGACGATGGATGGCACCTCGAATCGCTGCTCTCTGCCCGGCCTGAGCGCAGACGATCAACGCCACGTTTATTACTATTGCCTGTTGCCTAATTTCTTTCTCAACCTGCATCCCGATTACATGCTGACCTTTACCATGTGGCCAAAGGCAGTAGACCATACCGAGATCATCTGCGAGTGGCACTTCCATCCCGATGAGATCAGCAAACCAAGATTCAACCCATGGGACGCCATTGAGTTCTGGGATATCACTAACAAACAGGATTGGGAACTCTCGGACATGGCGCAGCAAGGCATCAGTTCCAGGGGCTACCAGCCCGGGCCGTATTCCAATCGCGAAGAACTATTGCTGGCGCTGGATAAGTTTGTGCTGGGGCGTGTGGGAAAAGAGCGTTAACAACAAAGAACGCAACGGCACGTAATTCCTTTTTACCTTTGTGGTTCAAACCTCCTTCTATTTCTTCTCAAATATCTCCGACAAAATCCTGCCGGACGATCCGCTCGGCGTTTCTATCCCCAAAATCACAGCCAGCGTTGGCGCAATGTCATTCACCGTAACTGGCTCGTAATACACACCACCTTTGATTCCTTCCCCGTAAAAGATCAGGGGCACGTGATTGTCATAGCTGTAAGGGTTGGCGTGAGTTGTTCCAGGCGGATTGCCAAAGATGTAATAGGGCTCCGGCAGCAGCTCGATATCGGCGGAGCGTGGGCCGTAAAATCCCAGCTGCATGGCGCGGCCAACGGAATCGGCGCTGGCATTGCCTTGCAGAAGGTCGTCGCGCGTTGCCACGCGGGCGATATGCGGCAGGCTGCGCGCGGCTTCGGCCGCAAACCGGCGCACCTCGGCGCGTTCGTCGTCATTCTTGGCGATCGTGGTGTAATTCAGGTAAATAAAACCGTATGCATCCGAACGAATCCAGTCGCCTTTGCCAAACTTTTCAGTAAGCCGGGAGCTGATCTTGCTGGAATATTCCTTTGCATCAAGCCAGCCACCAGGCATCTTGCGATCGTTATTTACCTTGGGAATCGGGGCCACGCCGTGGTCGGCGGTAAAGATCACCAGAGTATTTTCCTGGCCAATGCGCGTGTTGATAAAATCCAGAAGCTTCCCCAGAAGCTGATCCGTTCGGATGGAGATGTCACGGACTTCAGGCGAGTCGGGCCCGCGTTCGTGGCCGACGTAGTCATTGGAAGAGAAGCTGAGCGCCAGCACGTCGGTTGCCTCGTGCGATCCAAGCTGCTCATGCTCGATGGCCTTCTCGGCAAAATCTTCCAGCAGTTCATTTCCAAAAGGCGTGCTCTCTATGGCGCCGCAGAAGCGCACAGCGGAATCGGCCTTCATCGAGCAGAAAGCCTTGTCGCCCGGCTTAGCGTTCACGCCGCTCCAGTCTGCGCCAAGATATTTATAGGTTGGGCGGTCGGCATTGACTTTAGCCACCCAGCTCGGCAGTTGCTTCATGTAATAGTCGCTGGTTACGAAGTGTTGTGAATCATTATCGAACCAGTAAGCTGCGTCTGCCATATGGCCAGCGGGAAGAATGGCGCTGCGATCTTTAATAGAAATGCCAATCACTTTGGAGTTGCGGCCGGCCATCTTCAGTTCGTCGCCAATGGTGCTGACCAGCAGACGATGCGGCGAAGAGCCTTTTGTGCTGGGTGTGCCTCCAAGCAGAGTGGTGGATTTGTCACTCACGCTGGTCACGGATTCATCCGCTTCGCGGCCCCACCATTCATTGCCGATAATGCCGCTCACGGAGGGCGTTGCGCCGGTGAGAACGGTGGAATGGCCTATCGCCGTGACAGTTGGAAATTGCTGATAGCGGGCATCGGCAAAGACTGCGCCATTTTCCAACAGGCGCGCAATGCCGGCATGGTAATCAGCACGGAAGCGCAGCAGGTAGTCGTAGCGGAACTGGTCGACAACAACCATCAGAATCAGCTTTGGCTTACTGGCTGATGGTTGCGCTGTTTGCTGGGCCTGGAGTTGAACCTGATGGCTTGTTGCGAATAGCAGCAGGCAGATGAAAATAAGTAGAAAGGAACGTCGCGAGAGTTTTTTCATGGATAAAGGTGTGCTCACAAAAGTATCGCGCAGCCTAACACGACTGCGCGATCCAGAATATTAAACTTCTGCTAAACCTAAAACTTCGCCAGGCTCTCCATGGCCTTGAACAGATCATCAGCCTGCGGCAGAATCACATCTTCAAGGATCGGCTGGTAGGCAACGAACGTATCTGTTGCGGCCACGCGCTTGACAGGAGCATCCAGGTCTTCAAAGAGTTCGTCGGCGATGCGCGCGGCAATCTCTGCGCCGTAGCCCCAGCTCAGCACATCTTCATGCACCACAATCACGCGGCTGGTCTTGCGGACCGAGGTGGCAATCGCCTCCCAGTCATACGGATTGAGCGTGCGCAGGTCGATCAGCTCCACGCTCACGTTCTGCTCGCGCTCGATTCTTTGCGCTGCCTGCAAAGCACGCGGCACAGTGGCGCCATAGGTGACGACCGTGATGTCTTTGCCTTCTTTCACGATCTTTGCTTTGCCAAACGGGATCATGTAGTCGTCGCCGGGATACGGTGCGCGACCATAAGTCTCGCGATAGAGCCGCTTGTGCTCCAGGAACATTACCGGATCATCGCATCGGATTGCTGTACGCAGCAGTCCGTTGGCATCCAGGGCGTTCGATGGGAAACAGACGCGCAATCCCGGAATGTGCGTAAACAGGCTTTCGCCGCACTGTGAGTGATACACAGCGCCGCCGGTCAGATAGCCGCCGATCGCCACTCGGACGACAGCAGGGCAAGAGAAGTTTCCATCTGAGCGCCAGCGAATGGTCGCCAGCTCATTGCGGAGCTGGTGATATGCAGGCCAGATATAATCGAAGAACTGAATTTCGACCACGGGCTTCATGCCTCGGGTCGCCATGCCGATAGCTCGTCCAACAATGTTGGCCTCCGCCAGCGGAGAGTTGAAGACACGGTCACCGCCAAATTCCATCTGCAGGCCTGACGTGAGCTTAAAAACGCCTCCTTTGCCTTTGATCTGTTTCTCTTTCAGATATTCTTCACGGCTGCAGTCGGCCACGTCTTCACCAAAGACGACGATGCGATCATCGTGGCGCATCTCATCTTTCAGGCAGACATTGATCAGGTCTGCCATGGTCTTGTCCGCGCCCTCCGATTGTGGTTCAGTTGAGAGCTCGCGCGGATCAAGGTCTTCAGAATAGACGTGCTTATAAATGGAGTCAGTGGACGGGAGAGTGGCTTTCAGTGCCCGTTCGGAGGCTTCTTCTATTTCCTGCTCCACGGATTTTTCCAGCTTGTTGATGCCGGCTTCGTCCAGGATGTTCTCGCGCACAAGCAACATCTGCATGCGGGTCACGGGATCGCGCTTGGCATCTTTTTCGCGCTCGGCATCGGGACGGTAGAGCTTTTCGTCATCGGAGAGTGAATGCGAGTACGGACGGATCACGTGGCCGTGCACCAGCGCCGGGCCTTTGCCGGAGCGGATGTAATCGACAGCACGTTTGCAGGCAGCGTAAGAGGCAACGGGGTCAGTGCCGTCACATTCTTCAATCAGCAAATTAGGAAAATTGCTGAGCAGCTTTGAAATGCTGCCGCCTGCGGTCTGCACTTCCACCGGAACGGAGATGGCGTAACCGTTGTCTTCAATCATGAAGAGCACAGGCAGCTTCAGGTTGGTGGCGGAGTTCATGGCTTCCCAGAACTCGCCTTCACTGGTGGTGCCGTCACCGGCGGAGCAGTAAATAACTTCGTCACCCTGAAACTGCACGTCTTTAAATTGGCGATAGTCGCCATCATGCTTTTTTGCGGCTTCAGAGTGCTGGGTAAAATAGCGGCCTGCTTCCGCACAGCCCACGGCCTGCAGAAACTGCGTGCCGGTGGGTGATGACTGGGTCACAATGTTGAGCTTTTTATGTCCCCAATGGCTGGGCATCTGGCGTCCGCCGGAGTTGGGATCATCGGCTGCGCCCACTGCTTCCAGCAATTGCTCATACGGAGTCATACCCAGGGCCAGGCAAAGCGCGCGATCACGATAGTAAGGATAGAACCAGTCATATCCCGGCTTAAGGTTCATGGCCGCGGCCACGTTCAAGGCTTCGTGCCCGGCGCCGGAAATCTGGAAGAAGATTTTCTGCTGGCGCTTGAGCAGGATTTCCCGGTCATCGAGCTTGCGCGAAAGGTACATGAGGCGATAGATCTCCACCAGTTGCTGGCGGCTCAGGCCTTCATAAGTCTTTTCAGCGCGGGCCGGCATCTCGGCTACGGCCGAGGCATTCTTCTTCGAATCAATTTTGGTTACAGCCATGGGTCTCCTCTAAAAACAGGGTGGGATCGGTCATTGATCAAGGGACATGTAGAAGTACCTTCCATTTTAAATCCTAAGATGTTTACCGGGGTATACTGAAAGTGGAATGATTCGAAAAAATCGTACGATTCCCGGCCATACCGCTAAGCTGCTTATTTTTGATCTGGATGGCACGCTGGTGGACTCCCGCGAGGACCTGGCCAACTCCATCAATGCCATGCTGCGGCACTTTAGCAAAAAAGAGCTGCCGCATGAGGTGATTTCCAGCTATATCGGCGACGGTGCACCAATGCTGGTGCGTCGCGCGCTGGGTGATCCGGACGATGAGAGCTATGTCCAGGATGCGTTGCTGTATTTCATGGCATGGTATCGCGAACACAAGCTCGACAATACCTATGTATATGATGGAATCATGGAGTCTCTGGAAGCGATTCAGCGGAGCCGTGATGGCCAGCCGGTGAAAATGGCGGTTCTCAGCAACAAGCCTGTGGGACCTTCGCGCGCCATTGTGGACGCGCTGGGCATGGGCAAATATTTCTTTCAGGTCTATGGGGGCAACAGCTTTCATACCAAGAAGCCTGATCCCACTGGCGTGCAGGCGTTGCTGGAAGAGGCAGAGGCATTTCCAGAAGAAACAATCATCATCGGTGACTCGAACATTGACGTAATCACTGGACGCAATGCTGGAATCTATTCCGTCGGTGTAACGTATGGTCTGGCGCCGCATACCCTGGAAGATGCGCCGCCCGATGTGTTGATTGATCATCCACAGGAATTGGCAACAGTGTTAGGAGCAAGGGAGCAGTGCAGGCTGGAGTTTAACGGATAGATACAGCCCGTGATACCATCTGCCGCTATGCGAATTGCTGCGATCATTCTCATTGCCATGGCTGTTTGTAGTTGTTCTTCAGTCAGCAAAAGCTTTGATGAAGCGGTTAAGGCTACAGATAATTTCCATCAACAAATCGCCCAGGCAGACTACGGCGCCATTTATGATGCGGGCAGCAATGGCTTTAAAGAAAAAAGCTCACGCTCACAGATGATTGATTTTTTCAAAGTAGCCTATGGCAAGCTTGGTGCTTGCGAAAAACCTAACCGCGAAGGTTTTAGGGTTAACTTCAACACGAATGGGCGATTTGTAGCGCTAACATATGCCAGTCAGTGCGCGCATGCTTCAATGCATGAAAGCTTTATTTGGCGTATTGAAGACGGCAAAGCCAAACTGTATGGCTACCGAATTAATAGCGATATATTTAAAGACGACAAAAAAACGCCGTGAGATCTTTTATCTGTGGCATGGAAACGCTTTTAGAAATGCGTCAATGATCAGCTCACTGCCGTCCAGATGAAGCTGTTCGGGGTGTTCCTCCATAAACTTAATCGCAAGACGAACCTTCTGGCTTGTTGTGGCGTTCTCTGGAACGCAAATATTCCCTTCAGGATATTTCGTATCGTAACCAAGACCGGAGCGCACCATGCTGTAAGCATCGATGGCTCCGTCAATATATCCGCTGCATGCGCTTGTTTGCGTTGAAGTGTTGGCTTGACTGGCCTTTACGCTTTCTTTGCACGATTGCAGCAGTTCATTGCCGGTTGTGCAAAATGCCTGACTGCTGATGAACAGCGTGATCCCGAATAATATTCCGCGCATAATGATCCATTATTCCTGTCTCTTTTAAAACCTAACCATGATATTCCTCACGCTGGACAGGTTACAGCGTGCGCTGTGAGCACAAGCCTGCTTCTCTATAAATTTAATAGATTTGGATTGGCTGGCGCCGATTTGAGCAAGGCGGCTTTGCTATCTGCCGAACCTTACATTTACATGTCCACCGGGAGGGATTCTTGATCCAGCGGGCGGTGATTGGTCCTGTCCAACTCCGCTACCGCTGATTTCTAATTCCAGCCCGGCAGACTCAGCTTCTTCAAGTGCTGCCCGCAGAGGTTTGCCACGGAAGTCTGGCACAAGAACTCCTCCGGCCACGTCAAGCACAACGGTGCCGCGCATAGGTTCGGCCGGCCGTAAGCCCGCTGGCTGAATCTTTGCCTCCATAGCAGCCGCATCAGGTCTAGGCGCGACCGGCGATACCGCTGGCGCACCGGTCATCGCGACCGTCTTCAGTCTTGAATCCTGCACTTGAGCAACAGGAAGCTGTGGCGCAGGCTGGGAAGTTGGCGTCGCATCTGCCGGATCTTGCGCACTGGCGATGTAATCCGGCGCGGCTTCACTCACGTCATCTTCTTTAACGTGCGCCCGAATAAATAGACGCTTCGGATCTTGTAGATCAACGTCGTGCGGCACATTCAAGTAAGCCAGTACCTGCTGCGCGACGCGCGAGAAAACTGGCGCAGCTGTTTCACCGCCGCCATCCTTGGGATAGCCGCCTTCAGGAGAATCCAGCACAATCAGCACTGTGACTGCTGGATTATTGACCGGGGCAAAGCCTCCGAACGAGGCAATGTGCTGCCGGTGTGAATAATGTCCCGTAGCGTCGATCTTCTGCGCGGTACCAGTTTTACCGGCGGAGGTGTATCCATCAAGAATGGCGCGCTTGCCGGTACCGCGAAGCACCACACCTTCCATCATGTGCTTCATCTCAGCCGCGGTAAAAGGTGAGATCACCTGGCGGCCAAGCGCAGGATGAAACGCAATCAATTGCGGTGTGCTGCGCGGAGCTGTGGTTCCAGCCACAATGCGCGGTGAGACATATACGCCATCGTTAGCAATCGTCGAGACCATGGCCGCTAACTGAACCGGGGACACGCCAATCTCTTGTCCCATGGAGATCGCGCCAATACTCACCTTGGACCAGCGGCTTACAGGCTTGGTGATACCCCGCGTCTCGCCGGGCAGTTCGATGTGGGTCTGCGATCCAAAACCAAAGGCGCGAATATAGCGATCAAAGCGGTCTTCTCCCAGCCGCAGCGCCACCTTGATGGCGCCCACATCACTGGAATGCTCCAGAATCTGTGAAACCGTCAAGCCAGCATAAGGATGATGGTCGTGAATGCGCAGTCCGTTCACCACAATCGATCCCATCTGGCAGTCGATCACCTCATCCGGATTAGTAATCTTCTCTTCCAACGCTCCAGCCAGTGTCACAAGCTTGAACGTAGAGCCGGGTTCGTAAATATCACTCACGGCGCGGTTCTTGAGCGCCTGGGCGCTCACCTTATTAAAGATGTTGGGATTGAACGTTGGCCAGTTCGCCAGCGCCAGCACTTCGCCCGTGTGAGGATTCTGCACAATCACAGTGCCGGCTTCCGCATGCGTATCGGAAATAGCTTTGGCCAGCTCACGCTCCGCAATGTACTGGATCTTTTCATCGATGGTCAGCACCACGTTCTCGCCGGGGTCAGGGTTCTTTTCTGTGCGCCCCAGCCACTTGTGGCGATTGTCCATGGTAATGAGCATCTTGCCGGGCTTGCCCGTGAGCTGCGGATCAAATTCACGCTCGATGCCGCCGAGGCCTTCATCATCCAGTCCCACATAGCCCAGCACCTGCGCAGCAAGTTCACCCTTGGGATAAAACCGCTTTGACTCTTTCTGGAAATAAATGCCCTTCAGATTCAGCGCTCGAACACGCGTGCTGGTGGCGCTATCAATCTTGCGTGCAACCCACGCAAATGCGTGCGACGCGCGCATACGGCTCTCAATCTCATCGGAATCGGCTTTCAGCACGCGGCTCAAAACATGCGCAGCGGAATGAATGTCTGGAATTTCAGAAGGCACAGCAAAGACGGAGTCAACGCTGACCGTCATAGCCAGATCGTTGCCGCGGCGATCATAGATATTGCCGCGAACGGGAGAGACTTCTATGCTGCGCTGCTGCTGCCGCGAGGCGCGCTGCATGTAATCGCCATAATTGACGAGCTGCAGCCAGACCAAACGACCAAAGATGGCAAAGAACCAAAATAGAAGGAAGGCGGCAAGAATGTAGATCCGCGTGTTGCCGTTTTCTCTGGACTGAAACATTGATCTCAACGGTTGGAATGCAAGGAAAAATCCAGGCAACTCCGGCTGTTTTTCCGGAGTCGCCAGCAAGCACCGGAAACCATCCGGTGCAAAGGGTTACCAACCAAAACTTAAGGCGCTGTAATTACGGCCACAGGCGTTGTTGCTTGCGCCATAATTGGGCCGTTCATATCGTCAGAATTCAGCGGCATTACCTGGCCGGGCTGGGGCGACTCAAGCCCCATCTGGCGCGCCAGATTGTCAATCCTGCCGGGATCGCGCAATGAAGCAGTTTCCAGCTTGAGCGTGCGATTCACTTCCACCAGGCGCTCACGCTCGTTCTTCTGGGCTTCAATGCGATAGCCATATTGAATGGAGCTGAAGTGCTGCCATGCATAAAACATCATGACGAGAAAAAGAGCGGCCACACTCGCGGAGAACATGCGTATCTCGCGGCGGCGCTGCGGATCAATGATCTTTACCAGCCGGGAATTATCGATTGTCTTATGGAAATAAATTTCCGGCGTAATGCCGGCAATGCTGCGGCGCCCAGAAGAGCGCCCATCTACCGGCGTGATCATTCCTGTAATGTGCATTGCCGTCGCGGCCATTTACGCTACCTCAATCATTTCCTGGCGAACTAAAAAAGGACGAAATTGATACTGGTTCTCAAGCACTGAAGCCTGTGTGGTTTCCTGTTGGCGAGCGTGCTCTTCCGCGCGCATCACGCTGTTGATCAAATCTTCAATTGTTTTGCCTTGAAACATCTTGTTGTACCTTCTTTTCTCGAGGGAACTTTCATTTCGGCCTACCACGGCCGGTTAAAACCAATTTTTTATTTTCTTTCCGCGGCCCGCAACTTGGCGCTGCGTGACCTTGGATTGCGATCAATCTCTTCTTCCGTGGCGGTCAGCGGCTTCTTTGTCAAAACTTCATATACGTCCGCCTTTGCGCCATCCCGCAGAGCGTCTTTAACGATGCGGTCCTCCAGGGAGTGAAAGCTGATTACCACCAGCCTGCCTCCCCTCTTGAGTGCCTTGGGCGCTGCCTGTAACAGCGCTTTCAGGTCTTCCAGTTCACGGTTTACGAAGATTCGGATTGCCTGAAAAGAAGTTGTCGCTGGATGAATCCTTTGATGAGCCCCGGTATTCATTGACCGGAGCGCAGCCGATATAACTTGTGCCAGATGAGCGGTTGTTCTTATCGGCCGCGCCCGGACAATGGCTCTGGCGATTCTCCGCGACCTCCTTTCCTCACCGAATTCGTAAATCACATTCGCGAGATCTTCTTCGCGCATGTGGTTTACCACTTGATCGGCGGTACGGTCTCCCTGTGGGTCCATCCTCATATCCAGGGGCCCATCCGCCTGAAAACTGAATCCGCGCGCCGCGCTGCCGAACTGCAGTGAACTTACACCCAGATCCGCCAGCACTCCGTCAACGCTGGTCGGCGGAACGTGCTGGGGGAGCTCGGCGTATGAGCTGCGCAGCAGAGTGATCTTCGGACGGCTATCACCTCCGATCCTGGATAATCTCTGCTGCGCCAGTTCAAGCGCGTTAGTGTCTTTATCGAAGCCAATCAAATGACCCTGTGGGCCGAGGCGCCTTGCGATTTCTAAACTGTGCCCGCCCAACCCCAGAGTCGCGTCGATATAGGTTCCACCGCGCCGGATTGATAAAAAGTCGATCGCTTCTTTTAAAAGAACTGAAACATGGCCAACTTCCCCACTGCCATGCGCCCCCTCGGGGGCTTTTTCCAAACCAAAATCCTCTTCCGCTACCACTAGATGCCCAGTTCGTCGAGAGTCTTCTCATCGTCTGACGTGAACGGGTTCTGCTCTATTTCCTGCTTGTAAGCCTCGATGCTCTGCACTTCGAGGTACGTCAAATTTCCGATCACAGCCACTTCGCCCTGAATTTTGGCCGTGTCGCGCAGCAAAGCCGGTATCAGTACTCGGCCCTGCCCATCGATCTCCACTACCTGGCCGTAATAATTGGTACGGTTCAAAAACTTTTTCTTCGTCGGATTGAAATTGGAGAGCTTGGCCAGCTTCTCCTCGATCCGCTGCCATTCCTCGAAGGGATACACTTGAGCAACCTTCCCATCGAGCGAGGTGATGTAAAATTGAGTGCCGTACTTCTCGTCGATCAGGCGCTTGAATTCCGCGGGGACCTTTAAACGTCCCTTCTCGTCGACCCGAGTTGGATGGTTGCCGCGAAACATTGTTCTTACTTGCTATTGCACTGACTAAAATCGGTAATAAGGAGGCGAAGACGGTAATTTCTAGGTTTGTTTCTGGCCCGAGTACCGCAATTTTGGGGTTTTTCTGGTTCATTGCACCTTATTATCTACGTTGGACCACTTGCCCCTTGAGTCACCTAGTTCTTACCACTTTCAACCACTTTAGACCACATCCTACTCGTAAATGGTTGTGTGTCAAGGGCTATTTTTATACTCCTATGTGGAAAACCGGCTTGGAAAGAGTCAAAACCGGGGCTTGTGGAACTACGAGAGCTGAAACGCAATATGTAGTGTTTACTGCAAAGGTGCGTCATCATTCGGTTGATTTGACTCTGGAAGATTTGAAAGAGCTTACGGAAACCCTGTACCAATTCCCGCTGAAATAAAGCCAACCTATACGGCAGAAAAAGATTCTCTCCTTCTAATCAAAAAAAGGGTATGCACCACCCCGCCCTTCCAAACTCTGACCAGCGTCACTTCGAATCAGTAAAAACAAAAATCGCTGTAGGAGTGTTTTTGAAATGAACAAATTGGTTCCCCTGGCTATTCGCGTATTCGTTGTTACGTTGTTGGGCTTTTCCACGCTGTTGCGCGCGCAGGTCCCAAAATCCAATCACGTTGTGGTTGTTGTGGAGGAAAACCATAGTTTCTCCTCCGTCATCGGAAATGCATCCATGCCTTATCTGAATAGCCTGGCCACGCAAAATGGTTTGGCGACGCAATATTTCGCCAACACTCATCCATCCATTGGTAATTACTTTATGCTGACCGCCGGCCAAATTGTGACCAACAATGACGCGCTCAATTCAACCGTGAATGTCGACAATATCGTGCGCCATCTTCTGACAGCCGGCAAAACGTGGAAAAGCTATGCAGAGAGCCTTCCTTCTGTGGGCTATACGGGAAATGACGTTTATCCGTATTTCCATCATCACAATCCGTTCTCATATTTTTCTGACGTAGTAAATAGTAGTGTGCAGAAGCTGAACCTGGTTCCCTTTTCCCATTTCGCTACTGACCTGGCCAACAGTCAGTTGCCGGATTTTTCCTTCGTCGTACCGAACGTGAATCATGATGCGCATGACTGTCCCACTGGACCCACGGGCTGCACCGATGCGCAAAAACTCTCTACCGCCGATTCCTGGCTCAAGACCAACATTGCTCCTCTACTCGCAAATCCTGCGTTCCAAAAAGACGGTATCCTAATCATCGTTTTTGATGAGAGCGTCGACTCAGACATAGCTCATGGCGGCGGCCACATTGCCGCAGTTGTGGTGGGCCCGCACACGAAAAAGGGATTTAAGTCCACCACGCTATATCAGCACCAAAACGTACTGCGCACTGCGCTTGACGCCATTGGCGTAACCACTTATCCCGGCGCAGCCGCAACTGCGGCGGATATGGCAGATCTATTCGGTACAACAACCCCGGCAAGTTGCACACCTGGCGCAACTGGCGTAACCGTGTGCTCGCCAGGCTCAGGAAGCACTGTGACATCACCGGTAAAATTTAGTGCTGCTGCAAAGTCCACGAACCCGATTACCACCATGCGGGTATATGTGGACAACGTCGCAAAATTCAGCTCGAGTGGCAGCACACTCAATACGGCTTTCGCGATTGCCGCGGGGCCCCATACAGTGGTGGTGCAAGCTTGGGACTCAAAAGGAACTATCTTCAAAACCCCCTTAACTATTCATGTGCAGTAACTACTATTGCAGTAGAAGATAGGAATCAAGAAATGGGCAGGAAAATCCTGTCCATTTCGCACGTTTGAATGAAAATTCTTTTCTGGAAAATTCATTGTTACTGCTAATATCTGCGCAAAGCAGAGCTGGAATTGATTGCAATTTACTACCAGAATAGTTTTTATCCGCTGATTCATCGTCGTTTACTGCGATGGACCTGCATGCTCTTTGTATTGATGATGGCAGCTCCATTGTTTGGACAAAGCAGTCCGCCATTACTCACAGATGATCCCGGAACGCCAGGCCCAAATAATTGGGAAATCAATATTGGAATGACAGCCGATCGTCGCGTCGCAGAGCGCGAATTTGAGGTTCCTCTTTTCGACGCAAATTACGGAGTGGGCGAACGCATCCAACTCAAGTTTGAAATTCCCTATATGTTGCATCGCGCCAGTAGCGAAAACATCCGTATGGGTCTGGGAAATTCATTGATGGGCGTGAAGTGGCGCTTTTATGAAGAAAAGGAGCATGAGTTTGCGATCTCTGTTTATCCGCAATTTGGCTTCAACAATCCCACTCATTCCGTAAGTCGCGGAGTCGCCGATCCCGGGCAAAGCCTTCTTCTTCCGGTTGAAATCACAAGAAAATTCGGGTCGTTCACGCTGGAAGGAGAGCTGGGCTATAACTTTGCGAAGCGCCGGCCGGACAACTGGATTGCCGGATTTGCCATGGGCCATCCCATCACCACGAGGCTTGAATTTGATGCCGAGCTTTACAGAAATGCCAATGTAGGCACATCATCCTTCAGCAACAATACGTTTGACTTTGGTGGGCACTACGAGCTCCGCAAGTCAGTATTGCTTCTCTTCATGGCCGGACGCAGCTTCAGAGGATCATCCAGCGGACAATCACAACTGATTGGCTATTTTGGGTTTCAATTTCTGATTGGAAAACAACAGGAAGAATAGCGACCCCGCCTTCCTCAAAAAATATCATTCGAGCCGCCGGACCCTAAGAGTGTTGTTTCAGCCGGACTAAGGTACATCCTTTAGCGAAGCAGAGTAGATGCTTTTGTAGTCTTACGTGAATCGCAGTGACGAAACTATCCATGATCAATCAGGAGTCGGTACGAAAAGATGACTAGAATCATTTCTGTTGGGCGGCTGTTCTTTTCCCTTTTATTTCTGGTGAGGCCAGCCCTGCTGCACGCTCATAGCTCTCCGTCGAACCATGTCGTGCAGAGAAGTGGCCGTTTCATTGGCCGCCTTATGACTACCCAGTGACAAATAGTCTTAAGCAGGGCCAGTTTAACAAGGCCCGAGTTCGTGCGGATAGAGAACAACAATCGGCGCCGAATGCTTCTGTATTTCGTCTTTAATGCTCAGATCCCAATTCTCCGGTCGGGTAAGCTGCGGCGGATCAATTTGCATACGGTAATAGGTTTGAACCATCTCTGAAACTGATTGTGCCTTGCGCCTGACATCCTGGAGAATGCGCGGATCTGAAATCTTGTAATTTATGTGTGAATTCACATTCATCACGCCCCAAAGCAAACCACCGCTATTAGTTACAAGAGGGTAGAAAAGTTCATCGCCGTAATTTCCACCTTCTCCAGGCTCAACATATCCCAGTCCCTGGGACGTTGATGACGTAACTATCCCGCCAGCGACACTGCTTCGGCTTTGCACTGGCCCCATGGCCAAACCAAACATGCGAATATGGTTTTCTTCCAGGGCTTTGGCAACCGTTTTAGCATTCGTTTTGCGGCTACCTTCCATGTTTGCTGCAATGACAACAATCGCATCACCCGGTTGTGGCTTACCAAACCACTGGATGCCGGCCATAATTGTATCGAGCACAGCGGGGTCTTTTCCTCGGGATCCATCGCCTGGTTGAGTCAAGGCCTGCGAAATGGCATTGTGATCTGAAGTAAACTTCACGTCTTGCCCCGCCCCCTGGGCTGCCATAATGGCGAAGGTATCCTCTGGCCGCGCGCTATTCAGCAATATCTGAATCATTTCCACTTCAGCCATGCGCGAATCAACAGGAAGTTTTTTGTTCGTGTCCGCAACAATTAATACCCGCCGCGGCCCTACATCATAGACAAGGCCTTTAATCGCCACCAGTTTTTTATGCACTATTCCTACAAAATCCTGGGCTGCGACTCCACGCAGAACATCGCCATTGGCATTGATTACGCTGATGGAAATGTCAGATGATTTGCAGGATGACTCCTGGGAAAAACAAGCGCTCGACAGAATAACCACTATGATTATGCAGGTAAGAATGCGGGACATCATTAGAGACTCCGTGCAGATTTTAAAGCAGGCAATTATAAACGCAGACTGACAGGTAAGAGTTATTGTCTGACTTGACTGAACTGGGAATCGACATCCTCAATTCCTGGATTGTATTGATTCAAGGCCTTCCATACGACATCCCAGAATACGTAGTCTTCATTTAATGAAGAGCTGCAGCTTAAGTGCTGGAGTAGACGTTTTGCTTCCTGTGGCGCCAGGAGATTTGCGCGCATGATAAGCCGCTCATGCACATTTGGATTCTCTTCAGCTTGGCGGGCTACTCCGTTATTCTGGTCACACAAGTTAAAAAACTCTTGCAGGTGCAGCCAGAATGCCTCCTCATCATGCGGGGCGCCACGCATTGAGTTAAGAATCGAGACCAGAAGCAACTTTGCCGATGTCCAATCCAGGATTGCCAATCTCCATTGACTGAGCCACAAGCCAAAGATATGGCAATTTTCGCCGCCGCTTTCATATGAACTGGCAATGGCCATAAAGTTTCACGCACAAATGATGTTCCGAATGGAACACTCATTCCCCTCTAAAGCCATCGGCGGTTCAGTTCACAGACGCAGACACCGTAGTAACTCGAAAATGTAAATAAATGTTAAGCAACTAAGGAAATATAATTTGATTTCAAATTATCGCTTTATTTTCGCCATAATCATACAGTTAATAGTCACTGCCCATAGGGACATGCCCCTAAGGCCACAGCACCCCCTTCGTTCAGGACATTATCGAGAAGGGGAATTTTATGAAGTTTTTTTCATCTGATGAAAACAAAAATAATCGTTTATTTTTCAATCACTTACAGCATATTTCCACTTGTTTCCAGAGTGACGGGAGTAATATATTGCAGTACAAAAGTCCACTCACAATAGTCATTATTTCCAGGCGCATTCCATTGATGTGCTCATCAGGATTTTGCGCCGCAAAGAAGTTGCAGTGTTTTATCCAGTTGTAATGAGTCGCAGGCATAAGGACGGGAAAGTTAAGCGTGAATGCCGTATTCAAATCGCGAGAAGTCACTACCTCTCAAAAGGGAGTAACTCTGACCGAGTTAATGATTGTGGTTGCGATCATCGGGGTCGTAGTTACCTTCTCGATCCCAAGCCTCTCCAGTGTTATTGATAATTCCCGGCTTAAATCTTCCATGCAAAACCTGGCCGCGGTCTATCAGGATGCCCGCCTTCGCGCCACGCAAAATGACACCGCTTATGAAGTGCTGGTTTCGGCTGCCGGAGCGGCGCCGGCAACGGTATGCATCGATCTGGATGGAGACGGTGTCTGCGGTGTTGGGGATCCGATCACCACATTTCCTTTGCAGGTGACGATAAGCAATGTCGGCGTACCGGTCCAGTTGAACCTAAACCAGCTGCATTTCACCCCTGTCTCTACAGAGAATTCCTCAATGTTTTCACAACAGGGGATTTTTGCCCAGGGCGTGGCGTGGAATTCTCATGGCATACCGTGTCAACGGGCATCAGCTACCGCTGCCTGTCTAGCGTCCGGATGGGTGCAGTACGTGCAATTTCAGCGATCGAATGGAACCATTATTTACGGGGCAGTAAGCGTAACCCCCACGGGCCATGTAAAAACGTGGATATATTCCACGGGAAATGGAAACGGCCAGTGGCTTTAAAACACTATACAGTCATGCGCAATCACCATCGCGGACACAAGGCCACCTCGCAGCGCGGATTCAGCCTGGTTGAGGTGATGATGGCCCTACTGGTGATGGGAATTGGTTTAGTGGGCGGTATTATGGTGATCGCTGTTTCCACCGTGAATAACGGAAATTCCAAATTGCACACCGCCGCCGCTACGCTGGCAAGAAGTACGATGGAAAAAATCCTGGCCATTCCTCAGGGTCTTCCGGGAAACACGCAGACAAGCATGACGGATTGTGCAGGAAACAATTTTGTCGTTGAAACGGCGCCCACGGCTCCCCAAAGTGGAACTCCACTCATTCAGTCTGGCGCTTTTAATGGTTCGGTTGACTTCTCTGCCGCTCCCGTACCGAACTATTCAATGCAGTATGTTGCGTGCTCAAACACTGGACCAGGCATGGTTTATGACATTCGCTGGAGTGTTATCGCCGGACCTACACCTGCAACGCAGCTCGTAACTGTAAGCGCCAAGCCTGGAATTGGAAATCAGGCTACCCCTGCAGCAAAACTTACTTTGCCGGTTACTTTCCATCAACTGAGGGGGAACGACTGAATGAAACGTCCCCTTAAGCAGACAAATTTGGCCGGGCAGCGTAATACGCGCCAAGGTGGTTTTACCCTGGTGGAAGTTTTAGTCAGCCTCCTTATTATGGGAGTCTTAACTGGCGCCGTGTTTGAGCAAATCAACCACATGCAAACGCGATCAAGTTCTGAAGCCATGAAGCTGGACCAGACCCAGCAGGCACGTGATTTTCTGGACCAGACCGTGCGCGATCTGCACATGTCCGGTTATCCCAGCGCCAGCATGTACACGACGCTTCCCCCCAGTAACATGATTGCTAACGGGTTGATAAGCTTAAGCCCAACACAGCTTGTATTTGAAGGCGATGTCAATAATGACGGGAACGTGTACAGCGTGAATATCAGTTACGTGGCTGTAGATCCGAATGATCCGGGTTGTCCGTGCGTGAGGCGCAACGCTGTTACCAAGATTGCGGCGCCGATTCAGCCAATCAACCAGCCCAACCTCAACTATACCGAGGCAACAAACGTGTTGGCGCCAGGAACAGGACCTGGGCAATCCGGTGAAAACCTTTTCACGTACTATGACCAGGCTGGCGTTGTCCTAGACCCAGCCGATCCCACCACGATTGCCAAAGTCAAGACGATCAAGGTAAGTCTCAGTTTGTTGAGCAAGCGCGATGCGGAGACCGGTGGAGCGGACAATACTGCGATGTCAGCGACAGTGAGGTTAAATTAAGTGGCGTTGATGAGGGCCAAAGTGCAAGGACGCAAAGAACGCGGCATGGCTATGCTTGTGGCCTTGTTTGCGCTGTTGCTGCTCTCCGCCATTGGACTCTTCATGGTACTGTCCTCGACCACGGAAACGCGTATTGACGCAAATTACAACAACAGCGTTCGCTCTTACTATGCTGCGCGTTCCGGGCTCGAAGAAGTCCGCGACCGGATGAAATTTCCGTCGACGATGGCTTCGCCAAGTCCAACGCCGCTACCTCCTGGCGGTCTGGCAGACCTTCTTCCTCAAGACATAGCTGGGAATGCGAATGGCGTGTTGTACATATTGAATCCTGCCAATGGTGAAGTCGTGGATCCAACAGATCCTAACAGCCCGTATTTTGACGATCAGCTTTGCCATGACTACAACTCAGGTGTTGCGGCGAAAGATGTTAAGTGCACGGTTCTTCCCGGCACAACAGGATGGAATCTGACGCCGCAAAATACCACTGCCGCGCCCGGTCAGCTCGGTTACAAATGGGTTCGCATCAATATGAAGACCAATCGCATTGCTGCTCCCTATTGCGTGGATGCAGCAGGATGCGCTGCCGGTACTTTAGACACTGTGGTTTGCTGGGACGGCCAGAGCGAACAGCTTTTGCCCGGAGGCACGACGCCTTCATGTGATGCCAACGGCATGCAGACGGTCTATATGCTGACCTCTTTGTCAGCGACGCCGCAAGTGAATGGCCCTGGAGGATCACGCTATCTGGTTCGTTCTGAAGTCGTCGCGCCATCCATCCGTCCGGCAGGCATGATTACCATGGGGGCAACGAGCTCCACATCTCTACCGGTGCTTGGAGGAAACGGTATTCCGGGTATAGCGATTGATGGGCGCGCACATGACGTGAATAGAAATATCATTGACCCCACCGTGCCGCCAGCCCCCGGGACAACGCCAGCTGCTGCTTGTTCCGCCGTCGCTTCACTGGCCACAAACAGTTCAGCCGGCACACAGCAATTGGAGACAGCCTTGGATCATATCCGCAGCAGCATCGTGACTCAGGCAAATAACTCATGCAATGCTGATGGGTCCTCCACCGATCCAAACCACCAGTGCACCTACGGGTTATGGTGGGTACGCGGCACGGATAGTTCGCCACGATTTGTTACCTCTGGAAGTTCAACTCCCGGCGGCTCTGCACCACCCACGGGCACAACCCCGGTTGCGGGCGGTTCGACGAGTGGCGACGGTCCCGGCGGCCCAGGTAATGACGATAACGGCGGCGGGAGCAACGGTAGCAGCGGCGGGAGCAACGGTAGCAGCGGCGGAAGTGGTCATCATCATCATCATCCGTCTGGAGCTCCTGATCCGACTGGCGCATGCGATCCTGCAGACCGCACCTGCTATACCAATTTGAATCTGGCGTCTCCTGAACTCTATGCAACAGCTCCGACAAGCACGAGCCCAATGCCGGACACGGCGATTGCACCCTTTACAGGAGGCAATGGCAACCAGGCAGACACCACCATTTATCAGCCGGGATCTGTGTACACCATCAGCAATGAAATTCAGGCCGTCCTGAACCTGGTCAAAGCAAGCACAGGCAATTCAAATTATTACGCGGTATCAGCGACAAGCATGGCTCCCAGCTATGGCACAGCCGCATCGCCAGCGATTGTGGTGATACAAGATTCAACCCCAACGTTGACCCTCTCATCGGGTTCTACGCTGAGCGGTTATGGCGTGCTGGTTATTCCCAGCAGTCTGGTAATCAGCGGTAACGCCACGCTACAGTGGAGCGGCATTGTCCTGATTAAATATGCGAACGGCCAAGTTAACATCAATTCTGGCGCACAAGGTTCTATCAATGGCGCGTTACTATTGCAGCCGGGAACAACGCTGAATTTACAAGCCACCGCAGCCGCAACATCATCTTCAGCGTCACCCGTTGCAGGGTTGCCCACATTCAGCCTTACCTATAGCTGTGACGCAATCGATCTGCCATTTAAATCCACGCCCTTTAAAGTTATTTCTTCCACTGAAAGCTCTCAGTAGCCTCTCAAGCCCTTTAATGGCTGACCGAACACTCGCACAAGTTTATCTGGGAACCTTTTAGCGCTTAGGTACGTAATAACCTGCTAGAGGGACGGACGATGACCTTTATTCTCTGGTGCATCCTGCTTGTACTGTGCTGGCCGCTTGCGCTGATCGCGCTCTTTCTTTATCCGCTGATCTGGCTCCTGCTGCTTCCCTTCCGCATTGTTGGAATTGCGGTAGGCGGTGTACTGGAGTTTGTGCGTGCGATTATCCTGCTGCCTGCACGGGCTCTGGGAGCACGGCGCATCTAGCCTTAAATCCTAGACCCCGGTAATTTCACCCTTCTCATTCACGTCAATGCTGGCTGCGCGAGAAACCTTGGGCAAGCCCGGCATCAGCATCATGTTCCCCGCAATGGCAACAATGAATCCTGCTCCCGCGGAAAGGGACGCGTCAGTAATATTTAACGTCCAGCCAGTCGGCGCTCCCAGAAGCTTGGGATTGTCAGAGAATGAATACTGGGTCTTGGCAATGCAGACAGGCACATTGGAAAAGCCCCAATCCTTAAACTGCTGCAGCTTCGTGCGGGCTTTGTCGCTGAAGTTTACTCCCGCAGCGCCGTAGATTTTAGTCGCGACACTCTCAATCTTCTTCTCCAGGGAATCTTCGAGCGGATAAATCGGCTTTACATTCGGACTGGGATTTCTGGCGATTGTCTCGACAACTTTTTCTGCCAGCGCGGCAGCTCCGGCGCCGCCTTTGGTAAAGGCTTCACTCAATGCGCTGACTGCTCCATTCTGCTCACAATATCCAGCCAACTTTTGCAGGTCAGCATCTGTGTCATTAGGAAAGCGATTGATGGCAACCACAATCGGCACGCCAAACTGCTTCAGGTTCTGAATATGCCGCACAAGATTCGGCGCGCCGCGGTCCAGATCACCTTCACCCTGATTGCGCAAGCTCTGTACCGTGGTCACCAGGACAGCGCAAGCAGGAGCAATGCCTGAAGAGCGCATCACAATATCAAAATATTTTTCCGCGCCTAGATCGGCAGCGAAACCTGCTTCATTCACAACGTAATCCGCTAGCCTAAGTCCCATATCGTGCGAGACCACGCTGCTGGTGCCATGCGCGATATTGGCAAATGGTCCGGCATGCACCATAGCCGGAGTGCCTTCCGTGGTCTGCGCCAGGTTTGGCATGATGGCTTCAGCCAAAAGCGCCATCATGGCGCCGGTCGCACCCAGGTCAGCCGCGCGGACCGGCTTTCCGGAGCGTGTAACGCCAATCACAATTGCATCCAGCCGGCGGCGCAGATCTTCAAGGCCATTGGCCATGGCCAAAATCGCCATGACCTCAGACGCTGCTGTAATCACGAAACCAGTATTGCGTGTGAGTGCACCTTTCTTCTCGCCAATATCAATGGTGATGCGCCGCAGCGCTCGGTCATTCATGTCCATGGCGCGCGGCCAGGTAATTTGGGCTGCATCCAGGTCAAGATCATTGCCGTGGAAAATATGCGCGTCAATCAGGGCCGCCAGCAAATTGTGGGCTGAGGTGATCGCATGGAAGTCGCCGTGAAAATGCAGATTGATTTTCTGGCTCGGCTCAATTTGCGATTTTCCACCGCCCGCCGCGCCACCTTTCATGCCGAACACCGGCCCAAGTGATGGTTCGCGCGATGTGATGGTCGCCTTCTTGCCGATATATGTCAGCCCCTGGGTTAGCCCAATGGAAGTGACGGTCTTGCCCTCGCCCGATGCGGTAGGCGAGGTTGCGGTGACAAGAATTAGCTTTCCCCGCCGCGGAAATGCCGGGTCAGAAAGAATCTCCAGATTCAGCTTGGCGCCATATCGGCCAATGGGTTCAAAGTGCGCGTCAGGCAGGTTCAGCTTGCCCGCAATGGTTTGAATAGGCAATAAAGATTGGCTCATAGGCGACCGACGAGTGTAGAGCCCCAGCCCGTAAAGAGGCAAGGGCAAATCAGAATAAATTGGCGATTTACGTTTAAGCGCCAATTTATGTGGAGCTGTTGCGGCAACAAATCGTATAGTCGCGATGAAAAAACGTTTATGCAGCGGGACGAAGCGCAATTATCAAATAAGATAGATTCGGGAAAAAACATGGCATCTTCGACAAAGGAGCAGCTCCGGGATCTGATAACGCAGGAGAAGTGGCGCGAGGCCGTTTCCCTGCTCGCCGCCGCCACGAGAGACTTAGCCGCTGAATTGCTGAGTGGACTGCCGGAGGAACAACAGCGCAGCATCTTCGGGCTGTTGCCTATTCAGCTGGCCTCTGCCCTTCTGAGCTATCTTCCTTATTACGATCAGTACATTCTCTTGCATACACGTCCGCCAAATGAGATGAAGCGCATCCTGGATGAAATGGATCCCAACGAAAGGATGCGTTTCTTCGATGAGCTTCCCGAGGAAGCATGGCAAAAACTGGAGGAGGAAATTGGAGAGCTCCGGCCTCCGCCTAAGACACAGAGGCAAGTTGCGGCTGCTGCACCAGCGCTGACGGCGACACCGCGCGCACCTGAGCCGACGGAAGAGCCCATCATCGACGCCCAGGGGATAGAAAAATCTTTTCTGCAGGCAGACGGAAAGAAAGTACAGATTGTTGCCCCGTTGGATTTGAAAATTTATCCGGGAACGATTATTGCTTTACTCGGCGCATCGGGCTGCGGGAAATCTACTTTGCTGCGCATGCTATCAGGATTGTCAACGCCGAGTTCTGGACACGTTCTCTGGCGCGGCAAGCATCTGGCTGATTGTTCTCCCAATGTTGCAATCGTCTTCCAGAGTTTTGCCCTGTTTCCGTGGCTCACAGTTCAGGAGAATGTTGAAGCACCGCTACTTGCGCGTGCAGTTCCAGAAGAGCAGCGCAGCAAACAGGCGGAAGCCGCAATTGCCACCGTTGGGTTGAAGGGCTTTGAGTCCGCTTATCCGAAAGAACTATCCGGCGGCATGCGGCAACGAGTCGGCTTTGCCCGAGCACTCGTGGTGGAACCTGAAGTGCTCTTCATGGATGAGCCATTCTCCGCGCTTGACGTGCTTACGGCAGAAAATCTTCGCGGTGAACTGCTGGAGCTATGGCAAGCAAAAAAGATCAATACCAAAGCCGTCTTCATCGTCACGCATAACATTGAAGAAGCTGTGCTATTGGCTGATCGCGTGATTGTGCTGGGCCGCTATCCTGCGCGCATTCGCGCTGATTTCCGCATTATCCTGCCGCGGCCGCGTGATCATAAGTCGCCGCAGTTTCTGCTCTATGTGGACTTCATCTACAAAGTCATGACTGAGCCAGACGCGGACCTTACTCCACCGACGTTGAGAGAGCCACAGCAAAAAGGCTATCCTCTGCTGCCGCATGCCATGCCCGGAGGGATCGGTGGCTTGCTGGAATTACTGGCCGACCGTGGAGGAGAAGAGGACCTCTATCATCTAGCGGAGCGGCTGCGCATGGAGGTGGATGATCTGCTACCCATTACTGACGCAGCGGCATTACTGGGCTTTGTGCAAGTGCAGGGCGGCGACGCCAAGCTCACTCCGGAAGGCAAGGCATTTGCCGAAGCAGATATCGCACCACGCAAACAGATATTCAGGCATGCCGCGGTCACACATATTCGTCTGTTTCAGCAGATCGTAAATACACTGGCGGCAAAATCTGATCACACCATTCCCATTGAGTTGTTCCGCGACATTCTTGACGAATACTTCCCCAAAAACGAAGTTGAGCGGCAGCTTGAAATCGCTTTGGATTGGGGCCGCTACTGCCAGCTGTTTACTTACGACCCTGAAACTGAGCGGCTGGTGCAATCGTCTGACGATGCAGTTCAATCTGAACTTGCGGACGCCTCTTCGTGATCAAAAATAGCGCCTCGTCTCGATTTCTGCATGTTCCGTGGGGTGTGCTGCCGCGGCCCAGCCGGTCACTCATCTTTGATCTGCCGGTCTTTGCTCTTGGGCTGGCAATTCTTTATAGCTTTGTGGCGCTTGCGCGTTATTGGAGCGGCCCGCTCACGCCTCAGGTTGAAATTGACTTGAGCGTGCGCGCTCTGCCTCTCTATTCGTTCTACTCTGTGCTGCGCATCCTGATCGCTTATCTGCTCAGCCTCGCATTCACCTTTGTCTATGGTTACATTGCGGCATACAATCTGCGCGCTGAACGCTTCATGGTGCCGCTGCTCGATATTCTGCAATCCATTCCGGTGTTGAGCTTTCTGCCCGGGGTGATGCTGGCGATGGTGGCGTTATTTCCACGACGGCAGTTAGGCGTTGAGTTAGGCGCAATTCTGCTGATCTTTACCGGCCAGGTCTGGAATATGGCCTTCAGCTTTTATTCATCGCTCAAAAATATTCCCACGGAGATGCGTGAAGCAGCGCGGCTCTACCGCTTCAGCTGGTGGCAATCCTTCACGCAGATGGAGCTGCCGTATTCGGTGATCGGTTTGGTATGGAATTCCATGATGTCCGTGGCCGGCGGCTGGTTTTTCCTGATGGCGTGCGAGATGTTTGTGCTGGGCAAACGCGACTTCCGCTTGCCGGGCCTGGGATCCTATCTGCAAACCGCAGCCAGCGCCGGCGATGGAAAGGCCATTGCCTGGGGACTGGTTGCGATGGTCACAATTATTGTGCTCACGGACCAGCTTGTGTGGCGGCCGCTGATTGCATGGGCGCAGAAATTTAAATTTGAGAATGTAGAAGCGAAAGATGTGCCGCGATCGCCGGTGTTGAATTTTCTGCGCCGGTCGGAAATTTTGTCGCTGCTTTCCAGCAAGACCGTCACTCCGCTCTATGAGTCTTTGACGTTGCGTATTGCTCGCAAAAACAAGCCTGCTGATTCCAAGGCTCCAACATCCACCGCACGCAAAGCGATTGGATGGCTGTTGGTTACTGCTTTAGCGATCGGGATTGCCTACGCTCTCTTCAAAAGCGTATTAATGATTGCCAGCCTTGGCTATGGCGGATTGAAGTCGATCCTGATTGGCGCAGCCGCAACTTTTCTTCGCGTGAATGTCACGTTGCTGCTTGGCGCGCTCTGGACTATCCCTGCGGGGGTTGCAATTGGCACCCATCCCAAGCTGGCACGCATCGCTCAGCCGCTCGCCCAAATTGCCGCCTCAGTCCCAGCGACGGCTCTCTTTCCTCTGGTGCTGCTTGCGCTCATACGCATGGGTGGCGGGCTGGGAACAGGATCGATCCTGCTGCTTCTTCTGGGAACACAGTGGTACATCTTGTTCAATGTGATTGCGGGAGCAAGCGCTATTCCGACTGATTTGCAAGAGGTCTGCAACATCTTTGGCTTCAGCCGCTTTGAGCGCTGGCGCAAGCTCATACTGCCGGCGATCTTTCCATATTTGCTTACCGGATTGGTCACGGCTTCCGGCGGGGCATGGAATGCCAGCATAGTGGCGGAATATTTTCATCTTCAAGGACAGATCTTTTCCACGGTTGGCCTGGGCGCGCTCATCAGCCATGCAACAGATGAAGGAAACTCACAATTACTTCTGACCGCTACCATTGTCATGGCGGTAATTGTGGTCACGGTGAACCGTTTATTGTGGCGCAGACTGTATCGTCTGGCGTCAACCCGCTATCGGCTGGGTTGATTTCCTAAACGCACCTAAAATGATCCTAAAGGTTTAGAATTTTCGGCAACTCTTTTTCACATAATCAGCTTCTCTGAAAGAGTAATGATTTCAGGCCATTTTTCCTCCTTTAAGTTGATCATTGCTTTTGCGCTCCTGGTTTTTCTGCCCACATTGGTATCCGCTCAAACAACGGAAGCCCCGACAACATCCACGTCGACGGTCACACAATCACGCACAGCAGATGACCATCTGCAGGGCAATTTCATTCAAAGATTCTTCAAAGCATACGCGCAGGACTGGAAGCCCTCAGATAACAACCAGCCGGATGCGCCTCGCCGAATTCCGCCTGCGCCTTTGGATTCTCCACCGTTTCCCAGCGCAGACTGGAACTATGGCGGCGCATCTGTGATTGGGGCTACTAACACTATAAGCTTCCCACTCATGCAGGCTATCTACAGCGGCCCTTCCGGGCAGGAATGGAAAAATAGCGGCGTGCAGGTTTACGGTTGGTTGAATCCAGGCTTCAATATCAGTACGTCCAGCCACTCGAATCTGCCGGAAGGCTACAACATTTTTCCGAATCGCGTGGACCTGGATCAGGCCGTGCTTTATATCGAACGCGTGCCGGATACTGTTCAGACCGATCACATAGATTGGGGATTTCGCGCCGGAGAAATGTATGGCATTGATTACCATTTCACCACGTCGAAAGGCTGGCTCAGCCAGCAGTTGCTTCAAGACCATCGCCAGTATGGCTTTGATCCTCTGATGGAATACGCAGACCTGTATATTCCGCAAATCGCGGATGGGCTCAACATCAGAATGGGCAGATACATTTCCGTTCCCGACATTGAAGCCCAGCTTGCCGTAAACAATTACACCTACAGCCATTCGCTGTTATTTGCTTATGATCCGTTCACGCAAACGGGCATCATTGGAACGTTGAAGATCAATGACCGCTGGCTGGTGAATCTGGGACTCTCTGCCGGCAATGACATTGCACCGTGGGCTGTGGGAGCAAAGCCGTCACTCACTGCTTGCGTCGCTTATACGTTCCATCAGGGCAATGACCAGATTTATCCGTGCGCCAGCGGCGTTAATAGTGGCAAATATGCGTACAACAACGTTCAGCTCTTTGTGACTACCTGGTATCACAAATTCAATAAGTCATGGCACATGGCTACGGAGGCTTATTACGAATATCAGCGGGACGTGCCAAGCGTCTCCGGGCCAATTGCTCCAGAGCCAAACACAAACGGCGCTGCTTGCCTGCCGGGCGCAATCCGCTGCTTTGCCGGTGAGTGGGCCGTGGTCAACTATCTGCAGAAGGAGTTTTCCAAGAGCAACTACATATCATTGCGTACAGATTTATTGAATGACATGAAAGGCCAGCGGACTGGATTCCCCACATTTTATTCTGAGCACGCCCTGACGTGGGGACATTGGATTGGATCAACGGTTCTGTTCCGGCCTGAGCTGAGATTTGAACGCGCCTATGATGCCAAGGCATATGATCTCGGAACTAAACATAATCAGTTATCGTTCGCCATGGATGTTATCTTCAAGTTCTAAAAGTAATTGCTGTGCCGAGTTATTTAGCTGCGGCGGAACTTTTCTGAGGATACTTTTCATCCAGGGCCAGATTCAGCTCCAGAACATTGACGCGCTCTTCGCCAAGAAAGCCAAACTGACGGCCTTGTTTATATTGGCTGACCAAGGCACGAAGCTGGTCTTCAGAAATGCCTCTGGCCTTGGCGACGCGCGGAAGCTGAAAATCAGCCGCTGCGGGTGTAATGTCAGGATCGAGCCCGGAGCCAGATGTGGTGATCAGATCAACAGGAACCGGCTTGCCAGGATTTTCAGCCTGGAGCGTCGCAACATCGCCTTTTACCCGATCTACGAGTTTCTGGTTTGTGGGCCCAAGATTGCTGCCGGAGGAATTATCAGCCGCGTATCCATTGGCGCCAGCTGCAGATGGCCGCGGATGAAAATAGCCTGCTCCGGTAAAGGGTTGAGCTAGAATGCGTGAGCCCACCACTACACCATTTCTGGTAATAAGCTGGCCGTTGGCCTTGTCGGACCACAGGCGCGCCAGTCCCATCACAATCATTGGATAGATCAGCCCGAGCAAGATTGTTGTGGCAATCGTGTACAGAATCGCAGTCAATAAATTCTTTTTCATTTCTTACACTCCATTAAGCCAGGCCAACGGCACGAATCAACATATCAATCAGCTTGATGCCGATGAACGGCACAATCACACCGCCAGCGCCATAAATCCAGAGGTTGCGGCGCAGCAGCGCTTCCGCGCTCATGGCTTTATACTTCACACCTCGCAGCGCCAGAGGAATCAAGGCAATAATGATCAGCGCGTTAAAAATCACAGCCGAGAGCACAGCCGATTGCGGCGTGGCCAGGTGCATGATGTTGAGCGAATTTAAAACCGGAAACGTTCCGGCAAACATTGCCGGAATGATGGCAAAGTATTTGGCAACATCGTTGGCAATGGAGAAGGTCGTAAGCGAGCCGCGCGTCATGAGAAGCTGCTTACCTATTTCCACAATCTCAATCAGCTTGGTGGGATTGGAATCAAGGTCCACCATGTTGCCGGCTTCTTTTGCGGCTTGCGTGCCGGTGTTCATGGCCACGCCAACGTCGGCTTGCGCCAGTGCCGGTGCGTCGTTTGTACCGTCGCCAGTCATAGCCACCAGTTTGCCTTCACCCTGCTCGCGACGAATCAAATCCATCTTGTCTTTGGGTGTTGCCTGGGCAAGAAAATCATCCACGCCGGCTTCGCGCGCAATGGCTGCCGCGGTGAGTGGATTGTCGCCGGTGATCATCACGGTACGGATTCCCATGGCGCGAAGCTGAGAAAAACGCTCCCGAATTCCGCCCTTCACAATATCTTTGAGATGGATCACGCCAAGTGCACGATTATTTTCCGCAACTACCAGGGGCGTTCCACCAGAGCGAGCGATATTTTCTACGGCGCTCCGGACTTCCTTGGGCAGTGAGCCGTTCTTTTCCTGCAAATATTTGTCGATCGAGTCAGCGGCGCCTTTGCGGATGGCGCGGCCATCAAGATCGACGCCGGACATGCGCGTCTGTGCGGTGAAAGGCACAAAGGTGGCTTGCATCGCGGCAAGATCACGGCCACGCAGACCAAATTTTTCTTTGGCCAGCACCACAATCGAGCGGCCTTCCGGCGTTTCATCCGGAAGCGACGATAGCTGTGCCGCGTCAGCAAGTTGGTCATTGCTGACACCAGGCGCTGCGATGAAGTCTGCAGCCTGGCGATTGCCCAGGGTGATGGTGCCGGTCTTATCGAGCAATAAAGTATTCACATCCCCGGCAGCTTCTACAGCGCGGCCAGACATGGCGAGCACGTTGTGCTGCACCAGCCGGTCCATGCCTGCAATGCCAATGGCGGAGAGCAGGCCACCGATCGTTGTGGGAATCAGGCAGACCAGCAAAGAGACCAGCACAAATATGGTTTGCGGCGATCCTGAGTAAATGGCAAATGGCTGCAGCGTAACCACCGCCAGCAAAAAGACAATGGTCAGACCAGCCAGCAGAATGTTGAGCGCAATTTCATTGGGAGTTCGTTGCCGCTCCGCGCCTTCCACCAGGGAGATCATGCGATCGAGAAAAGTTTCTCCGGGATTGGATGTGATTTTTACCCTGATCTGATCAGAGAGAACGCGCGTCCCCCCGGTCACAGCTGAACGATCGCCACCAGCTTCGCGGATGACCGGAGCAGACTCTCCGGTGATAGCCGATTCGTCAACGGATGCGACACCTTCGACGATATCGCCGTCGCCAGGAATGATTTCGCCGGCAGAAACGATCACCAAATCGTTGCTGCGCAGGTTAGATCCAGGAACATTTTCAGTGCGACCATCTGGCAGCAGCCGGTTCGCCATAGTTTCTGAGCGCGCTTTACGCAGGGTTTCTGCCTGGGCCTTGCCGCGGCCTTCAGCCATGGCCTCAGCAAAGTTGGCAAAGAGCACGGTGAACCAAAGCCACAAGGTAATTTGCAGGTCAAAGCCAAAACCCGGCTTGTGAGCAATGGCATCACGAATAAGAAGAGAGGTGGTGACCACGCTGCCAATCTCCACCACAAACATCACGGGGTTGCGCATCATGGTGCGCGGATTCAACTTGACGATTGAATCGAGCAGCGCCTTGCGCACGATTTTGGCGTCCCACAACGATCTGGATTTTGCTGCCATTGCAGAATGCCTCCTTAAAAGGTTTTATGCGCACTCATAAGCAAGTGCTCAAGAATGGGCCCCAGGCTGAGAGCCGGGAAGAAAGTTAATGCGCCGACAATGATGATCACGCTCACCAGCAGTGCAGTGAATAAAGGTGTGGTAACGGGGAATGTGCCGGGAGATGGCGGCACAGCTTTTTTCTTTACCAGATTTCCGGCTACGGCAAGCATGGGAACGATCATCAGGAAGCGGCCAATCAACATCGTGAAGCCGATGGTGAGGTTGTACCAGCGATTGCCGCCGAGTCCCGCAAACGCTGAACCGTTGTTGCCGGTGCCGGAGGTAAAAGCGTAAAGAATTTCAGAGAGGCCGTGGGGGCCATTGTTGCTCAGAGTCGCCAGGCCCTGCGGCAGCAGGACGGAAGCTCCTGCCAGAGCCAAAATCATGAGCGGGAAGATGAGCACGTAAAGCATGGCCATCTTCACGTCATAAGATTCAATCTTCTTGCCCATGTATTCGGGGGTGCGTCCTACCATCAGGCCGGCGATGAATACCGCTACGACGACAAAGATCAGCATTCCATACATGCCTGCGCCCACACCGCCAAAGACGATTTCACCCAGCATGATATTCACCAGTGGCACCATTCCACCGAGCGGAGTATAGGAATCATGCATGCCGTTCACGGCGCCACAACTTGCATCAGTGGTAATGGTGGCAAATAAAACAGAGTTCGCTATGCCAAAGCGGACTTCTTTGCCCTCCATGTTGCCGCCGGGTTGCATGAGCGACGCGTGCTGATCAACTCCAGCTAAAAGCGGATTGCCATGCGACTCCGCCCAGTAAGCCGTGGTTACTCCGGCAAAAAAGAGAATGGACATGGCGGCAAACACCGCCCATCCATGTTTTTGCGAGCCGGTCATTCTACCCAGCGTGTATGTGAACGCAGCCGGAATGGCAAAGATCAGCACCATCTCAAAAAAGTTACTGAACGGCGTGGGGTTCTCAAAAGGATGCGCGCTGTTCGAGTTCATGAAGCCGCCGCCATTGGTGCCCAGTTCCTTGATTGCTTCCTGTGAGGCGACTGGGCCTTGCGCAATTGCCTGAGTGGCAACGGTATCCATGACAGGCTTTCCGTTGGCATCGACAACTGGCTTACCATCCTGTCCAACTTTCTGGACCTGCTGTGGCTCGACCAGCTTTACCGTGTCATACGCTTTGAAGTTCTGGATCACGCCCTGCGACAAAAGCACCATGGAACTGAGCAGGCAGAGTGGAACGAGAATCCAGAGACTTGCGCGCGTCGTGTCGACCCAGAAATTGCCGAGCGTATTTTGCTCGCGCCGCGCGATCCCGCGAATAAGCGCGACAGCCAACGCCATGCCTACCGCCGCAGAGGCAAAGTTGTGATAGGCCAGGCCAGCCATCTGCGTGAGATAGCTCATGACCTGTTCACCGGTGTAAAACTGCCAGTTGGTATTGGTGGTAAATGAGGAGGCGGTATTAAAAGCCAGGTCCTGGGGCAGAGCAGCAAATTTCTGAGGATTTAGCGGAAGCCATTGCTGTGTCCGCTCAATCAGGTACAGCACAAGCATGGATACGCCGCTGAACAATAACATTGCGATGGAGTATTCCGTCCAGCGCATTTCATGCGACTCATCAATGAACGTAAGCTTATACAAAAGTTTTTCCGCTGGCCGCATCACTGGATCAAGCCAGGTCTTCTCGCGCGAGAAGACCTTCGTCATGAAGATTCCCAGCGGCTTGGTCAGCAGCAGGATGACCACGAAGTACACGAAAATTTGAAACCAGCCGTTCAGCGTCATATCAGAATTTCTCCGGACGCAACAACGCGTAAAAGAGATAGACCATGAGTAAGGCACAAATGGCCAGCATCAAAATGCTTTCAAGGTTCATAACAATGCCTCTTATTTCAGCTTGTCGCAGGCCAATGTGTAGGCAATAGCAACAAGAAAAAACAACAAAGTGAACGAGATCATCAAGAGATCCAACACGGCAAACCTCCTAAGTCTTTAACCATGGATCCTGCTTTCTGAGGCAAACCCAAAATACTGCTGGCGTTTAGATTTCGGCGCGAAACAATCACCGGAATCTAAACGCGCAGCACAGCGGCAACGAGTTTAGAACTTCACCATGATGGCGAAGATCATTCTTGCTTCATCTTTGCGCAGATCTGGACAAAAGCCCGTTGTTCCCGCGACACAGGTGAAGCCTGGTGTAGGTGAAAGATTTGGTCCGGGAACGAAGATAGTGTTCCCCACCACGGATCCCGCGGCTGGATTAGGAACCGTGCTAGTCGCCAAATTCGTTCCGGGAGTTATACCGCCGGGACCGGAAAAATACCCCACATTGGCATGGCGATATCCGTACTCAGTACGGAAGGTGATGTATTGCTGGGGCATCCAGTCAAATGTGAGCGTTGTATCCCAGGCTTTAAAAGGATCGCCCGGGTTTTGTGTGAAATAAGGGGAGCCTGAAATCGCATCGGCTCCATTGATCGGAGGCAGCAGCGCAAGATAACGTCCAGGATTGTCCATGGCGCCGCCACCAATAGTCATGGCATATTTGTCCTTTTTGAACCAGAACCGGTTGTAGGCCATCCACCCGACAAATGTCTGTTTGTGGCTCGTCGGCGTGTCATGATGGCAATTCACGTTGTTAAAGACTGTCTGGCCCTGTGCTCCAACGCTTGTCCCTTGGCCACCGTATTCGCAGCCCAGGTCGCCGGTGAGAGAGAATGCCATTTTGTCGAGAAATTCGTCTGGATGGTCATAGTATTTGACCTCAACGCTGTTATCCGTGTGAATGCGTGAGCGTCCGAACTGGCCATTCCCGCTTCCCAGCGTATCTTCTCCCATACCGTAGTTATTGGAAACGATTGAGAGCCACCCAGTGGGACGCCACAAGATTTGTCCACCCAACCCAGGTTTGCTTCCCAACCGGCCATAAGACTGCCATCCGTTGATGATCCAGGGTTCGATTTTCAACTTGGCAGTCGGAAACCATTGAACACGGACTCCATTGAAGAACCAGGGAGTGTTGGAGGAAACATAAGAAGGCTGATAAGCCCAGTTATCAAAATTGTAGTAGCTAAAAAGACCAATGTAAGAAACGAAAATACCGGCATCGATGTTGAGTCCGTGATTCACGTTGAAGTGGTAACCTGCATTGGCTTCAGAAAAATATTTATACGCGCCGCGCAGGTCCCATTGACCGCGACCAGGACTGGCATCATTGCGCGGAGTGGTTACTCCAAACATACCCGCCATTGTTAAAACACGGGCATTCACATTGTCCCAATGGAAGTTGCCACCAAAGCTGATCTGATCGAGTTGAACCTCGTTGGACCGGAAGGTTTCTGTCGAACCGCCAATGGTGTCATCTTTCGGATGGTTAAATGACGAAACATAGCTTGCGTCCAAACGGATTTCCGGCGTAAAAAACTTTGAATCAAAGACAGCATCTTTTGTCCGGGCATTTCCGTTGAGCCACGTCCAGTCAGCATAAGCAAAGGGCTCGGCTGGTTTGGGTTTTTCAGGTTTGGCAGGCGTCTGATTCGGTTGCTGCTGATTGCTGGCGGCAGTGTTGCTCATAACAGCAGTAGTGGCGGAAGAAGAGGAAGATGAGCCAAAAATATCTTCTTCTGAAACGGGCTGGGGTTGCTGGTCTGTTCCAGGTTGGGCTTTCAGCTGAGTTTCCAACTGCTGAATGCGCGCCTGCATCTGCTGGAGTTCTTTTATAAGTTCAGCATTGGCATTTGCGCCAGCGTTCGTACTGCTTCCGTTCGGCGTACTTGCACTACTGTTCTTCGGATTGCCATTTTCATCTGATCCAGCAGACGAATCAGCAATAAGTTTTCCCGCCGATTGCGTGGTTTGCCCAAAAGCGCCGCCTGGCAAAATCGCAAAGCAGACAGCGGCCAGGATTGTACAGCCGCGCGCCATCGTATTGTTGAAAAGACTCTTGAATATTTGCATTCGAATCTAACCTTTCGGTATCGGCCTCTGTGCCGGGGGGAGCAGTTCACGCCGAATGTTCTGCGCATTGCTTTGAGGCGAAGCAAGTCGCAACCTGAATGTGCTTGAACCAATCTGTTCAAGTTCAAAATCACCTGCTTTTTCATCACACGCTTCTGTTCCAAACATAAGAACGGGCCTGTGTTGCGGGTTGCTTATATGGCGTACAAAAACTCCAACCAGCTTTGTCTGTTCTTTCCGCGCCCGGCTGAATCCTTTAAGGCACCAGAAAAGGGCGGCGATCGACATCCCGCCCACAATTAGAACTAATGCCATGCTCGCCATAAACCGTCTCGGTTTTCATCTCACTTGCATACTGCGTTGAGAGTAGAACCAACACTAGTGAACATTATTGACCATAAAAATAGCCTAAGTGATCCCTAAAGAATCCCTAAAGGTTTGAGAATACTTTAGTGGGAATGAAGAATTCGATAATACTTTGGTGTGATATTAGAGAAATTGACAGCATCTGTAGAAAATCACAGGTGAAATGATCGTTCAATTTCCTTCAGGACGGAAACGGTATCCGACCCTTGGCTCAGTCAGGATGTATTGCGGCGTGGCGCTGGGCTCAACCTTTTTTCGCAGCTGATTGATAAAAACCCAGAGGTATTCGGCGGATTGCACGTTCTGCCCGCCCCATACTGCGTTCAACAGGGCGCGGTGAGTCAGGACCTTGCCCGGATGGCGCGCCATATAAACAAGAAGATCAAACTCTTTTGGCGTAAGGTGAATTTCTTTTTGCTTTACAGAAACCACGCGCGTTTGCAGATCGATGTTGAAGTCTCCAACTTCAATAGGATCCAAATCTTCATCTTCCTGTTTCACGCGACGCAGGTTGGCACGAATACGAGCCAGGAGTTCATTGATGCTGAATGGCTTGGTGACGTAATCGTCCGCGCCTTTATCCAGCGCGTCGACCTTGTGCTTGTCTTCCCCGCGCACCGAGAGAACGATAATCGGAACTTGCGAGCGATCGCGAATATTTTCACAGAGCTCAATGCCGGTCATCTTGGGCATACTCAGGTCTGTGATGACCAGGTCCGGCTTGCTGGCATCAAAGGCCGCGAGGCCGGCTTGTCCATCGTTAGCTACCTGAACCTCATAGCCATGCATGGCAAGACTGGTGCGGAGCACCCGCGTGATCTGCGGTTCATCATCGACAATTAAAATTCTGGGTCGCTCAGCCAAGGGTATCTCTGCCGCGAATGAATGCTTTCGCGCTCCATGTCATCCAGTAGTGTAGATCAAGTGGCTGACCTTTATTTCTCCGATAACACACTGGCGTATTTTGCTTTCCAACTCGTCGTCAGCTTTGGTGTGCCGTTCATGCTGGCGCAGGTGTTCGGCCCATGAGCCTACCAGGAAGACCTCTACATATCGCTCATTATTTTCGACATCGCGAAAGACCTCCCAGCGTGAGGCGCCATCGCGCCTTCTGATTCGCCCATACTGCTGTATATAGCTTTCAAACTCATGCTGCCGTTCCGATGGCACCGTGTATTCAATGGTAACCAGCACCGGCCCTGAATCATTCGCGATCATAAGATTGCCTCCCAATGGGATACGCCAGGGAATCCCGGGGCTCAAATCTGCAGTAGTATTTGGCAAGCGAAACATGAGAGCCAGCCCAACCGAAGCAATGGTCCCAAGACCTGCCGAGAGCAAAGCGGTCTGAACACCTACATGCTGCGCGACCGCTCCCCAGACCGCGCTTCCTACGGCAACGCTTCCCTGAAAGACGAGCAGGAAAACAGCGAGTACACGCGCACGAACCCAGTCTGGAGTAAGAGTCTGCATGAGCGCGCTGATGAGCGAAACAAAACAAATCCATGCCGCGCCGGCGGCAAGCATTATCGGAGCGATCGCAAAAAATGTGTGAACGACGCCAATCATAATCATGGCCAGTCCAACCGTGGCCACGCCGCCTGAGACCACCGCTTCCACTGCCCAGCGTGAACGCAGCGGTTGCAAGATTACTGCTCCGATGACCGCGCCTGCACCGAATAATCCCAGCAGAAGCCCGTAACCGGTGGCGCTCTTGCTGATGTTGTGCGCAAGTGAAGGCAGCAATGCCAATAGTCCACTGGCAAAAAACATCGATGCGCCCTGACGCGCCATTACATATTGAATTTGGGGCGAGAACCTTATGTAACGAATCCCGGCCACAATGGCTCCGGTGAACTTCTCGCGCGGGACAGAAGATTTACGTGGACGTCGCTTCCACCTGGCGATCACGATCAAAACGCCGGCAAACGAGAGCACATTTAATGTAAACGCAACAGAGACGCCGGCAGCGGCGATCACAAGACCGGCCAATGCAGGCCCGACTGCCCGGGCAAAATTGAACTCGATCCCGTTTAGCGCGGAGGCCGCAGCCAGATCATCATTTCCCACCAGTTCCGGAAGAATTGCCCGCCAGGACGGCGCTTCAAATGCATCGCCCGCAGACAGAGCAAATGTCAACGCAAGCAACAACCAGGGAGACATGGCGCCGAATATTGTGAGAACGGTAATCGCAATGGATGCGAGCACCATCCAGGTTTCTGTGAACAGCACCAGCTTGCGACGATCGACAACATCACCCACTGCGCCAGCCACTGCAGCCACAAAGAAGAAAGGTAGAGACGACGCAGTCTGAGTAAGGGCAACATACGCCGGGCCGACGCCAAAGGAAACCATCAGCCAGGCCGCACCCACGTTTTGCATGAACGTTCCGAGATCGGAGACGAGATTGGCAATCAGTAGATTGCGGAAAATGGGAATGCGCAGCGGACGCCACACACTACCAGATCCCTGCTCCACGGTCTTGGCTGTACCGTTCATGAGTGAAGTGGTCTATGGTACAGGAATCAGGCTAAGGTAATGCTTCTTTGATCGCAGCTTAAATAATGATTACTGAAGAGTTGAATGGTGCGCCCGGAGAGATTCGAACTCCCGGCCTGTTGCTTCGGAGGCAACCGCTCTATCCAGCTGAGCTACGGGCGCGATCAGTATTTATGCGGATCTCGCAAGGTGCGAGCTATCCGTTCCTTGCGATATTACCATTAAATCATCCTACCTTCCTACCCACTACCTCTCGCCGCCCGCTGTTTCAATGCCGTACCCGGCAAACACAAGCACTCCTCTCTAAAGTCAACGCTTCGCGAAAATACCCTTGAAGCTTTCCCTGTGCTGCAGGAAGACCAGAATCCACAACACGCAAGCAACCAGCGCGGGCGCGATACTGGCGGGCGCCATCGTCAGGTGAAACGCAAGGATGTTGTAGAGCTCCGCGGCAAGCAGTGTCAGTGCAAGCGGCACGAAAAAGCCGGAGAGTAGCAGCAGTCCGCCAAGCACCTGCAGTGCGAAGAAGAACGCGGCAAAGTGCGATGCGCTTACGGCAACAAAGAACTCGAGTGCCAGGGGATTTGCTGGCGGCGGCTGGTGGATAAAATGAAGAAACCCGTTCAGGCCAAAGACCGTAAACATCAGCCCTAATAGATAGCGCGCGACAATCGAAGTAGTCTTCATGCGTGGTCTCCCTGGAAGGTCTGCGCGTGCGTCTGCACAGCCTGAAGATGAGGCGCGAGAAACGCGTCCCGGTCACGCCCCTGGTTGAGCGCCGCGGTTCCGCCTGCGGTCAGGAAGGTCGAGTCCTTCAGGCCGAGGAAGCCGAAGACCGACCGCAGATACGGCTCCACAAAGTTGAACGATGCCATCTGCGTCTGAGCATCGTAAATGCCGCCGGTGGCAATGATGAAAGTTGCCTTCTTGCCAATGATCAGGCCCTTTGGCCTTCCGTCCGCATATGAAAAGGTCTTGCCAACACGCGCGATCTGGTCAATCCAGAGCTTCAGCACCGACGGGATCCCAAAGTTATGCATCGGTACACCGAAGACGTACTCATCGGCCTGATCGAGTTCGGCAAGGAAGGAATCCGAAAGCGAAAGCAACTCCTTCTGCTTTGGAGTGCGCGCTGCTTCCGGGGTATATGCAGCTCCCACCCACTCGGCGCTTATTGGCGGGATTTGAGTTGCAGTAAGGTCGCGATAAACGACCGTTCGATCCAGGTGGTAAGACTTCCATTCTGTAACGAACGCAGCTGTAAGCTGGCGCGAGACGGATTGCCCATACAGTGGGCTTGAATCAATGTGAAGAAGCGTGGACATTGGTTATCAATTCTCCTATACGGCATATGATGTTTAAACGACATATGTCGATTCAAGTAAATTGACAGATGTCGTTTAAGTGTCATTTTTGTTGTAAAGAAGCGATATACTAGACGCAATGCCTCAGGGTATCCAACAGGACAACGCGGCCGAAACTACAGATCCACGCATCCGACGCAGCCGCCACATGCTGATGGAGGCCTTAGCCAAACTACTGACTCAAAAGAGCTTTGACGAGATTTCGATTCAGGAGATTGCCGCAGAGGCAACCCTAAACCGGGCAACATTCTACCTTCACTACCCCGATAAAGACGCGCTGCTGCAAGCGATGACCGCCACGCGCTTCGGCGAGTTGATTGCGCGCCGTGGTCTATCATTTACCGACTGTGACGGTGCACTTCGAGCCATTGCGCTTGGCGTCTGCGATTATCTTGCTGAGAGCGCAGGTTGTCCTGGTCAAGCGGCGAAGATGCCGCTCGAAGGTTCGGTCATACCGGTAGTGGCAGACATGTTTCAGAAGGGCGCCGCCCATCACCCGATGGCACCTGGCGTCGATTCTCAACTGCTGGCAACCACGGCCGCGTGGGCCATTTTTGGTGCCGCACGCAGTTGGTTTGAGATGCCCAACCGCATTCCTGCTGAGGAGATGGCTGGCAAGATCGAAGCAATGGTGAAGCCAATCTTTCTCAGCGCTTCAGTTCAACCGTAACAATGAGAGGACGGCCCTTCTAAAATGGCCAAGCCGTCCTAGACTTAGACGCGCCGCTATTTCTGGCCAATCAGCAGAAGCGCGCCAATCTTTTTGAAGTCTTTTAACTCTTCTGCGTTTTTGAACCACTTACCGGAATAGACATCAGGCGATGGGCTGAGATCTGGGACGCGCTGCGCCTGCACGTTCTTGAACCCGTGTGTTTGCAAAAGGGTGATGTATTCCGCCTCTGACAAGGCCTTTACCGGGACCTTGAGTTCGCTCACCCAGCGCAAGGAATAATGATTGTCCTTATAAAGGTTGATCAGGATAAACAGTTTTGCACCGGGCGCCATGACGCGATGAAGTTCGTCGAGCGCCTTGCCCTGGTCGGCATAGTAATAAAAAGATTCTACGGAGAGCACCTTGCTGAATGAGTTATCAGCGGCAGGAATTTTTTCCGCCGAACCCCAGACATACTTGATGTTCTGGAAGGCAGAAGATGTCTGCTCAGCGCGGCGCAACATTTCATCGGCAACGTCCAGGCCAACGACTTCGCCTTTGGTGGCTACGCGGGCCATGCGTCGCGAGGCCCAGCCAGTGCCGCAGCCAAGATCGAGGATATGGTCCGACGGCTGGATATCCATGAGCGCGAGCGTCTGGTCTGTGATGCTTGAGTGGTGGTCTTCCATCTCATCGCCTTTGCCGGCGGCGGCCCACTGGTTAAATTCATTTTGTATTTTCTGGTCTGCCTGGGAAGGGAGAGCGTCAACTTTGGAGTCCATGCATCTATGTTACAGTGAGAAATTCATTTTGTGTTACGGCACGCAATGACAAAGCCCGCAAATTCCGCGCAGGAACCATCTGAAGCTTTCTACTGCCCTAACTGCGCCTGTGAAGTGACTGATCCGCTCACATGCGGCGATTGCTCGGCTGTGATCTGCCGCGTCTGCGGTACACCGCTTGAATCCTCAAGCGACCTTGGCATTGGATAAAGGAAACGCATGCTCACCATTATTCTGCTTGTCTGCTCAAATATTTTTATGACATTTGCCTGGTACGGCCACCTCAAATACCAGAACGTGCCTCTGTGGAAGGTAACGCTGGTGAGTTGGGGGATCGCGTTTTTTGAATACTGCTTTCAGGTCCCAGCCAACCGCATTGGCAGCCACACATTTAATCCGGCGCAGTTGAAGACCATTCAGGAGATCATCACGCTGATCGTGTTCTCCGGATTTTCCGTCTGGTATCTCAAGCAGGACATCAAGTGGAACTATGCGGTGGGATTTTTCTTTATCGTAGTGGCGGCATTCTTTATTTTCAAGAAGTGGTAAGCTCGCTGCGCATTAGCCCACTTTCTGCGATTCGCAACAGCTCATTCGCGTGTTCCCGTTCCAGCGTTAGCCAGTCATAGTTTTCTTGACAATCAAACTTCGCGCGAGAAAAATCATGGCGTTCTCTCTTCTGTAAGCCTTCGCCGGACAAAGGGCTGCTACGCGATGAAAAGGCACATCACACCAAGCAACCCCGATTGCGTCCTTTCGTCACAGAACCGCAGATTGGAGATCAAAATGAACAAGAAACATCTTCTTATTTTCACGTGGGCTTTGATTATGGTTTTCGCCGGCGTGCGGGCTTATGGCCAGAATCCGGCGAGCCAGGCAGCTTCACAGGCTGGCAGTGCGGCTTCACAGGCTGGCAGTGCGGCTTCACAGGCCGGAAATGCTGCCGGGAACGCAGCTTCGCAAACTGGCGATGCAGTTTCACATGCAGCGACACAGGCAAAAGATGATACCGCGTCTGCGCTGGGCGATCCTGACACCAAGGCCAGGGTGGAAACAAAATTACAAAAGCTCAGCAGCGAACTGAATCTGACCGATGACCAGAAAACCCAGCTTAAACCGGTGCTGCAGGGTGAGGTCAAACAGCTGAAAGCCATCCATGACGACTCATCGCTAAGCGCTGACCAGAAACAGCAAAAGATGACCGAGATCCACGAAGGCGCAAAGTCACAGATTGGCTCAATTCTTACGCCTGATCAGCAGAAAAAACTGGCCGAGTTGAAAGAGAGCGACGATAACTAACAACAATTTCTCCGCATAGTGCTACCCGGGGAGGGCGGTATGCCTTCCCCGTTTTTTATTGGAGCATGAATTTGGGTAAGCGCTGCCGGCGTCTACTCTTCTACTGTCTCTTCCTGCAACGCTGTTAATATCTCATCTTCGACATTCCAGTTTTTCAGCACCTTGATGGCAATGCCTGTCCTGAATCCGGCGCGGACCAATGCGCGAAAGATTCGCGCAGTATCCTTATCGTTGGCAGGCTCTTTGAGCCGTTTGCGTTTAAGGTAAGAGCGCGCCTGCTCTTCTTCATTCACGGAAGAGAAAGCATCATCCACGGCTTTTTCAATCACGTCAGCGTGTACGCCTTTAACTTTCAGGTCAGTGATCACGCGACGCGGGCCGAATTTCTGGTTGTCGCGCCGATAGCCGGAAAAAGCCGCAGCATACTGCGTGTCATTCAGATACTTCTGGTCTTTCAACCGCAGGATGACCATATCCATCAGCAGCGTGCCAATCTCGCCTTCAGGGACACGCTGCCGCATCAGCCGCTTCATCTCGGCGACGGTGCGCATGCGGCGTCCGAGCGAGCGGACAGCGTAATCATAGAGCGCATCTTCCGTGTCGTAAGTTCGCTTGGGCCGCGGGAAGGGCATGGAGCGAGGATAGCAGAGTCAACGCACTCCGTAAGCCACAAATCCGTCTGTGATAGACTGGGCTTTTCTAAGTCTATTCTCAACCTTTTACCTACCTTTCCCTCTTCGCCTAACCTAATAGTCCACAGGCGCAGCAACTCTGGTTTCACACTCAACTGAAGATCGCAAAAGTAAGAACGTTACGCGGTCCGTTGAAAAAACTCCCTTAATACAGTCCGTTATCGAAACGATCAAGGAGCACACAATGCCAAAAATCAATGCTCGAGAGAATACCCGCAATCGCGCGAATGCCAAGAAGAGGCTGAGAAACCGTTTGCTCCGCACTGCCGCCCCGGCTCCAGCCAAGTCCGCCAAAACCACAGCTAAAACTTCTGCAAAAGCGAAGAGCCCGGCTGCTGGTGCATAAATCGCTAGACGCTGATACGGCTAATGGTTCAGTTTTTCGATTGAACCATTGGCCAAAATTGAAACCAGTTAAGGTTTTGGTTTAAGCTTGACTTAACCTTAACTGTGGAACTTGCACTCAATATCGGTTGGCTAGTACTTTCCGCGGCCATATGTGCATTCTTTGTCTGGCAGGGCGTACCGACCAAAGGTAAAGCACAAAACCTTGGCATTGCCTGCATTGCGATTCTTTGCATGGTCTGCCTGCTTTTTCCAGTCGTCTCCATGACGGATGACCTTAATAGCAGTTTGGCCATGCCTGAAGCCACCAAGCTCAAGCGGCTGATTGATCTAACGCAGGGCGTGCATTTGTTTTCATTTGCGCTCACGCTGGTGATCTATGCTCCGCAACTGCGCAATTGGGCTGCTTTAGCGCTAGAGCAGCAACAAAAACCAGCAGACCAAGCGCGTTTATACTTCAATCTCAACCGTCGACCTCCTCCCATCTTCCAGTCGCTTTGATCCCCATTCAGTCATAGATATTTTTCCTGGCGTTTTCAACGATCCGGAAAAAGACACACGCCCTGCACCAATCGTGCATGGAAATGATCGGCATTAAGCGCGTGTCCCGAGAAGATAGGAGAACTCATGATTTCAATTTGCATCTTTGCCATTCCTGCCGCTGACAAGGCATTTGTCGCGGTAATCCTTGGATCACTGGTGGCGCTGGCAGCCGTCACACGGCGGCTCCATTCTCTCAGAGCAGCCAACGCAGAAAAGGACGCCATTGCCTATCGAGAGCGGTTCCAACAGATGAAAGCCGAGGTCGAAGCAAAGTACGGTCCGTCAGTTGAATTGCTGCGTCCGGAAATGGAGTTGGATGACGATCCGGAGCTGTTCCATGAAGCCTGGAAAGAATTTCTACAGGACCATGGAGGCCATGTGACAACCAGCCGTTGATTGCTTTTGTTCGGAGCAGTTGCCATTGCAGTCCGCTTGCAAGCCGAGCTTGAGGTGTATCTGTCATAAGGAGACGACCACATTGCAGAACACACAGCAATTGCTGCCCATTGCGGTGAAGGAAAGCGTTGCTTCCCAGACCGAGTCGCTGCTCCAGGAAGGCTACGTGCGGGTTGAAGAAGCTATTGCGTGTCCTTTGTGCGGCGAACGTTTTCTGCTGATGCTTGATCCCAGAGACCATTCTCGCCACCAGACTCGGGTGAAAGATGGAAAAGATGCGTTCGCATTTTTTCAGCAGCTCATCATGCAGGACCATATCAACGACCATCCGCATTGGCAGTTCAGGATGACCGGAGCGAGCTAAACTTTTACCACAGAGGGCACAGAGGAACGCGGAGAGATGTAAACCGCTACGCTCTGGCCACAAACTCCCGTGTCTCTGTGGACACCTTCACCTTCTCACCCTCTTTCACAAACAATGGCACGCGGATTTCCAGCCCCGTTTCCAGCGTGGCGGGTTTGGTCACGCTGCCGGACGAATCGCCGCGTACACCAGGCTCCGTATGGGTAATCGTCAACTCCACATGCGGAGGCAGTTGCAACCCAATAGGATTGCCGTTGAACTTATGCACCTGGATGATCAGGCCTTCGGCCAGAAAGTCTTGCGCGTCGCCAATCATCTCCTGTGAGAGGGTGAGCGTTTCAAAGCTCTCCTGGTCCATGAAGTAGTAACCGTCCGCGTCGCTGTATAAGAATGACGCCGGAACCATCTCAAGATCAGGTTCCTTGAATTTGTCGCTGGCTTTGAACGTCTTGTCAAAGACGGCGCGTGTAAGCAGGTTACGCATCTTCAGGCGGACCAGCGTCTGCCCTCCGCGAGCGGTAGGCGTATTCACCTCTACGTCAAGACAGTGGAACGGCGTGCCTTCCAGTTCAAAAAACATCTTGCGCTTAATGTCGATGGCATCGATCAGTGCGGCCATGGGTTCCTTCAGAACATGTAATGGTGGATCAACGAACGTAATAGGATATCAGGCAAAAATATCTTTCTTAAAAACCGCGGGCAGCCAGGCGCCCATGTGCCGGCAAACCCACCACGGAGGCTCGGGGACGCGGAGAGCAGCCAACTCCAATCCCAATATTTGAATAAGGGTAATGATTCCCTGCCTTTTCCGATCACAGATCACAAAATCAACCAATCATCCGATCCTCCCCTGTCCGGATGTCCCGATTACCCGATCTCCCGCCCCTCATTAAGCATCCCATCTTAATACTCGGCCTTTTACAGCCGTTTTACAGGTTTCCTGCTTGGCAAGTGCCTGCGGTTTCCGTAGTCTGTTAAGAGCATCCAAAGAAAGGCCGGTCTTTGGAACGATTCTTTGGGACGATTCCCGGAGACCTTTCCCGGGAACGATCTTTGGGACGACTCCTGGTTTTCATGGGCTTCAGTGCTCATGCAGGTAAACCCAAGCGGAGCAGAGCGTAATTACCGTGCCTATGAAGAACTGGATTACCGCCCTGATTTTCCTGGCCGCAATTCTTATTGCCGGTTCAAGCACTAAGTCTGAAGGACAGCTGGTCTCCCACTATCCTCCCAAGACAGCGCGCATGCGGCTGCGCCTGATTGGCGTTGCTTATGCTGACCGTCCGCGCTCTTCTTACTTCTCCAGCCAGGAGATATTCGTCGCCGAAACCGAGATTAACCACGATGAATGGCGTCTCATCAAGCTCGTCTTCACCTTCCTCCCCTATCAGCCGCGGCTCACTGAGTCAGGTTTTGATTACTCCGTGGTGCATGAGGTCGCGGCCTGGCGAGATCCGGATTGCGACCAGACCCTCGCGCAGCTGACAGAGCGTGAGCTGCCCAAACGCCATGAGCCGCTGGTCTATTCCCGCAATGTGCCCAAAGAGTATCTGGAACTTCGCAAACCCAGCCCTCTGGCTTGCTATGAAACCAGCGCCGACCAATACGTAAAGGCCACCGTCGAGCCAATCTCTCCGCCGCCGAAGCCACCAGAACCGGTGCTTAAATCGCGTACAGAGCAGAAATAACACTCTGGATCGATACAGATTGGGCTGTTCTCCGCGTCTTCCGTGCGCCGTGGTGGGTTGTTGCTTTTCTGATCACCAGATCACACGATGCCGCCCCCTCCCCCTATACCTTGACTAGGATTTCAAAGGACTTGCACAATTCAACCCCGGGGATTTTGCTTTGTGGACCTTCGTGTCCTTTGTGGTTAAAAGGTTTTCCGATGACGCGCGATAATCCGATGTCCCGATCACCGTCATCAATGCCGCACGACGCAAAATCGTCGCGCTTCCAACTGTCATCTTTTTTTGCCTGAGGCCAGTGGCCCGAAGCCTGAGCGAAAGTCGAAGGGGAGCGGCGAAGCCGGGAGTCGAACGATCTAAATTGCGAAGCCATCTTTTACAGCCCTCTGCCTGCATCTTTCAGCCAGACCCCTCCCCTACCCCTCGGCTTCGTCCCATGCCGTCCCAAGGTATCCCAAGGTGTCCCAAAGATCGGCTGAAGGGTCGCAAATCCCCGGAATATCCAATGGAATATCGGTCCTGACACCTTTTGCCGTTGCCTTCCAGTCAGCAGAGGGTTGTAAAATGCGCCCCACTTCTACTGATTACTGACTGCTGATCGCTGAATGCTGATTTTCAAATATCATTTCCTGCTCACACCCTGAGGCGCTGCCAGAGTCTAGGCGATTCTCAGGCGCGAATCAATAGCGAAAAAGGACATTGATCCATTACGGTGTGAGTCAGCGCACTCCGTGTCTTCAAGTGGACGATCCAGACGGAACAGGCCTGGAACACTAAGCTCCAGGCCTGTTTGTTTTCATCTTCTTATTTTGCTGATTAGGCTACTTTCTCGCCGGGCCGGGCTTGCCCATCGCGCATGTCACGAACGTAGTTGTGGGCTTTGATAACGCTATCTGCCTGGCGCTGGATGATGGCGCGCAAGTCATCTGGTAGCTGGCTGGAAAGGGCCGTCTCGTAATCTTTTTTTGCCCTGTCCTCTCCCTGTTCAACGCTGTTCAGTATGGATTGATCGCCCAGGCCAATCGTCGCCTTGGTTTCAAACCATACCCGATGCAGAACAGCAGACACCGTGCCGGAAGCTTCAGGCTTGTCACCCAGCCGCTCTGCTTCGGCGCGGAGTTCCTGTCCAAAACGCGCCCTTTCCAGGCTTTGTTCGCTGAAATATGCTTTTAATTGCGGGTCCGTGGCAACACCGGCCGCATGTACATAACCTGTCTCACCATCTTTGCAGGTCTGAATCAAGTTTTTTATCAGGTCGAGAGTCTCGTCTGCCATTTTTCAATTCTCCTTTGCCGTATCTGAGCAATGAGAAAGATTTTTCACTCGAGAAGATGCCTCTACAAAGAACGAAAAGGAGAGCTCCGGGTGCTCCGTTTTGCTGCGCGCGAGGGCGTCCCCTGCGAAAGGTGCGATTGGATCCACTCTCCCTCGCACACCCTCTTCCAGCGAACAACTGTCTTTCGCTGGTGGTAAAGTCTGCATTGATGGCTGAGACAACAGATCCTGACAGCTTTGAGGAGATAGTCGAGTGGGCATACCGCACCCTGCCCGAAAAGGTCAGGCGTCTGCCGGATTTCCCCGGCATTCAAGTGGTTGACGAGCCGCCGGCAGAGGTATTCGCGGAGATGTCGAGCGAAAGGAAATGGCGCGATGGAACTGAATTGCTGGGACTGTACAGCGGCACACTCAGAACGAAGCGATCATTCTACGATTTGAAGTATGCTCCCGATTTGATCTGGGTTTTTCGCGGCCCGATTCTGCGGTATATAAGTTACACAAAAAAAGATTTGCGCACCGAGGTGAAACGAGTGGTCTGGCATGAAGTGGCACACTGGCTGGGCTTCGAAACCGAGGAACAAGTGAAAGCCTTGGGTTTATGAGCCTCCGCTTCGGGGGGAACGGCGCCACGTCACTCTTGTTTTTTCCACCCTTTCGCAAGAGCGGCGAAGGATGGGGCACCCGGCATTCTCTGCCTTGAATGTCGCGTTTTCCACAGGAATGTCACAAGAAAGTTGTACTCTTTTCAATTGTTGAGACTTCACCATTGCTTCGCCCATGGTAAGGTAGTGGAATGGCATATCCTGGTGAATGGCTCGAAGGTTATGGCTTGGCTCCGGAACCGGGGTTCGAGGAGCCGAGTAACGGCGAGTTGCTTCCTATCGGTTGTCCTGAGAGCTTGGTTTCGCTTGAACTGGCTGAGTGCCTAATACATGCGAGCCGAAATCTTCCGTACCGCTCGGATCGCCCAGTCGACATTCCCAGAGGTAAATCTATTGTGCGTCTCCGCAAGGCCTTGCTGGATCCTTTTTGTGTGGAGCATTATCGTGGGTGGATGAAAGTAGCGGAGGCGTGTGAGTCTCCCGTCGAAGCTGTAGCTTTCTTAAGTCTCTGCGCATCTCTTGCTACTGCCGAATTCCCACTGGCGGTTACGACGCCGGGCGTGATTCCGGAACTTCCTGAACTCGCTGATCGTATGACTCTCGCTCAGGTGGTTCTTCAGGAGCCCGCCGACGACTATCGTATCGACATTGCTCTTCATTTCAACTGTCGGCTTGGAAAGCACATCTATTCCTGTGATTTAGCCATCGAGTGTGATGGGTTGGAATTCCACAGTAGCCCAATCCAACGTGCTCGTGATGAGACTAAGTCACAGTTTCTGGCAAATGCTGGCTTTTCGGTTTTTCGCATCAGCGGAGCAGAGATTTGGAATGCTGCCGCTAAGCATGATCAGAGGATGATAACCACTTTACGGCGTTTCTGCGGCCAACTTATACATGGAATGCTGCCCGAGCCGGTAGAATCTCGTATAAAAGCTACAAACAAGCAGCGACACGACCGCATGGATTCCGCGCACAGAATGTAAATTCTGGTGACAGACAAGACTTTCTTCCTCAACAAAGTGGCACGGCCGGGTGCCCCATCCTTTCGCTGCTGTTGCGAAAGGGTGGGAAAAAAGAATACTGCCTGTACAAACATGCAGGTCAAACTCTTAGAAAACGAGATGGGCTCATCATCGCCATCTAATCACCCACTGATATTCAATTTTTCAATTCTTGGCAATTTCGGCGATTTTGGCAATCCCAAAAAGAAAGGAGACGTCATTTTGAATAACGTCTCCCTTGGGTATGTCGTTGGTGGTTGTTTATATGAGAGCTTATGCTCTTCCGGCGCTAAATCCGGCTTGCTCCATCTGCTCGCGTGCCGCGTCCGCTGTGGAATGGATGCCCTGCACTTTGAGCTTGAAGTCGTCTGGATTGCTGGCGTTCTCCAGTGCGGTCTCATAGCTGACCAGGCCTTGCGAGTACAAATCGTAGAGGGACTGATCGAACGTCTGCATACCGTACTGAGAGGTGCCGGCGCCAATGGCCTCATGAATCAGGCGCGTCTTTTCCGGGACCATAATGCACTCGCGGACAAACGCGGTGGAAATCAGGACCTCGGTAGCTGGAACGCGGCCTGCTCCGTCAGCTCGCTTTACAAGTCGCTGGCTGACGACGGCCCGCAATGTGGCGCCAAGCTGCATACGCACTTGCTTTTGCTCCGGTGGAGGAAATACAGAAATAATACGGTTGATGGTTTCAACTGCGTCTAACGTGTGCAGTGTTGAGAAGACCAGGTGGCCGGTTTCGGCGGCATGGAGTGCTGTAGAAATGGTTTCCAGGTCGCGCATTTCGCCCACCAGAATTACGTCCGGGTCCTGGCGAAGACTCGCCCGCAAGGCGGATCCGAACGAAGGAGTATCTACTTCCACTTCACGCTGGTTAACAAAACCTTTCTTATCACGATGAAGAAATTCGATCGGGTCTTCAATCGTAATAATGTGCTCTGAGCGGCTGGAATTAATGCGGTCAAGCATGGCGGCCAATGTGGTTGACTTACCTGAACCGGTTACACCGGTCACCAGCACCAGGCCGCGGGCTTCTTCGCATATATGCTCGATTACTTTGGGAAGATAAAGCTCTTCCAGCGCGCGAATCTTGGTGGGAATCACGCGCAGTACCAGGCCAACGTTGCCGCGCTGCTGGAACACGTTCACACGAAATCGTCCCAGGCCTGCGACGCCGTAAGCCATATCGAGTTCTGCCGCTTCTTTGAACTTCTGTTTTTGCCGGTTGGACATCATGCTGAAAGCCATGTTCAGCATGTCTTCCGCGGAGACGCGCGGCTGCTCTGTGAGCGGCGCCAGTTCTCCGTCAACACGTACGTGCGGATAGTTGCCCACTTTCAAATGAAGGTCGGAGGCTTTCCGCTCCATGGCAATTCGTAAAAGATCGTCAATGTGCATAGTTAACTCGTACCAAAGAATCCTGGGCGTTGCTGGAACAATCTAATTTTGTTGAGCTTTTTCACAGCACCTTAAGGCGAAAGCGCAAGGAACGCAATCAGGGGAATTGTTGAAAAAGCCATTCCCGTAAAACTGGTTGAATTCCGGGCCGCCTGCAAGGCCTATAAAGCTTTTACCTTCAGTAGTGTATGTCGGGTCGAAGGCTGGCTACAATGTTACCTATGACACAGCCCGTTAATCGTCCTCGCGTTGTGGTAATTGGGGCCGGTTTTGCCGGTATTAATGCCGCTAAAGCCCTGGCCAAAGCCCAGGTGGGCGTGACCGTGGTGGACCGCAAAAACCACCATACCTTCCAGCCCCTGCTTTACCAGGTGGCTCTGGCGGTGCTTTCACCCGCTGAAATTGCCTCTCCGGTGAGGACGGTGCTGAGCCATGCCCAAAATACTGAAGTCCTTTTGGGCGAGGTGACCGGCTTTGATCTGGAAAAACGGCTGGTTTACCTGATCGACGGCTCAGAGATTCCCTACGATTACCTGATTCTTGCCGCTGGCGCGACCCATGCTTATTTTGGACATCCTGAATGGGAAGAGCTTGCGCCTGGGCTAAAGACTTTAGAAGACGCGACCGAAATTCGCCGCCGCATTCTAACTACTTTTGAAACCGCCGAGCGCGAGAAAATTACTCGCAACGTCTCCCTGCCGCTGAACTTTGTAATTGTCGGCGCGGGACCGACGGGCGTGGAGCTGGCCGGCGCGATTTCTGATATCTCCAGGCATCACATGCAGCAGGATTTTCGGGCCATTGATCCGCGGCAGTCACGCATCATCCTGCTGGAAGGCGGGCCGCGTGTGCTGCCCAGTTATCCTGAAGATCTTTCTGCCAGCGCGGAACGCCAGCTGAAGCAGATGGGCGTTGAAGTCCGCACGAATGCCCTGGTCACAAACATTGAGCAGGACTCCGTTTCTGTGGGCAAAGAAAAAATTCCTGCGGCGGTGATTCTCTGGGGCGCGGGCGTTGCTGCGTCACCGCTGGGCAAAATGCTCGGCGTACCCACTGACAAAGCCGGACGCGTGATTGTGCAGCCTGATCTTTCCATCCCTGGACATCCGGAAGTTTTTGTTGCCGGCGATCTGGCTTCCGCCAAGCGCTCCAACGGACAGCCTGTCCCCGGCGTGGCGCCTGCCGCGATTCAGATGGGCAGGTTCGCAGCTCGTCAGGTGAAACGCGCGATCACCGATAAGCCACGTGAACATTTTGAGTATCTCGACAAGGGCAGTCTCGCAACCATTGGCCGCTCACATGCCATCGCCGACTTTCCAGGAAAGATTCACATCTCCGGCACGATTGCCTGGCTGGCATGGCTGTTTATCCATCTGTTTTTCCTGATCGGGTTCCGCAATCGCTTCTTTGTGCTGATTGAATGGGCCTGGGCTTATATCACCTACAATCACAGCGCGCGATTGATTACTGAACCTGGCGAACACGAGCAGCTTGAAAAACCGAAAGCCAAAGCTGGATGAACTAAGCATCCATGCTCTCCATCAAATTGCTTGCCTATGAACCGGCTTTCTTGCGGCCATTCCTTGATTGGCGATACCAGCCATTGTCTGTTCGGCACAATCCGCTGAAGTCAATGTCGCGCGACGAAATTGAAAAGATGTTGGAAGGCGAGAGCACTGACCTCTCACTGATCCTTAAAGTGGAAAGCTTCCGCTGGTTTATCTCTCTTAACGGTGAAACAGTCGGCACGGTCTCGCTCAAGAACATTAGCCATTCTATGGGTTATGGAGAGCTTGGCTACGGCGTTGCAGAATCTCATCACGGAAAAGGCATTGCCACGGCGGCATTGAGCGTCGCCATTGAAAAGATTTTTCGTGAAACCAATCTACGCAAGCTGCTTGCTTATGTTCATGAAGAAAATCATGCATCGCGCCGCGTGCTGGAGAAGCTGGGCTTTCAGGAAGAAGGCCTGCTGCGCGAACACTACGTGATCAATGGCATTCCCGTAAATGAAGTCTTGTATGCTTTGCTCAAACGTGAATGGGAAAACAATTAGTATGGCTTCGCAAGCTTCCCTTCTGCTCATTCCAATGACCTCTTTGTTACCTGCAATCACAAGGCACGATGAATTACTTCATCCGGTGAAAATGAGCATCGGAAGAAACCAAAGCCAGAAGGCGGCCACGGCATCTCATACTTTGAGATTCAGCGACTCACTCGAGTAGTGACTTCGAATGTGCGTGCCATCATGCCGCACCATTTTTGGAGGAGACAAATCAAGGAGGACGCCATGCTCAATGTGCCACTGCTTATTCTGGCCCTTGCTCTTCTGCCTGCTGCGTACGCTCAATCAAGCCAGGACCAGCCATCTCCCGCCCCTGCCAGCACTCCGGAGCGGCAAGACCAGGCCAGCGCCAACCGGAGAATTCATGACTCCATTTCTGATTTACTGACCAGCGATCCCGTGCTGAGTGGCGCAAAGGTTCAGGTCGTGGTGGACGACCATAGCATTACCCTGGGAGGAAGCGTGCAAAGCTATCCACAGCATCAGCGAGTGCTTCAGCTGGTGTCTTCTTACGAACGCTGGCGCAAGGTTGTGGACAAGATACAGACGCAATAAGACAATCCAGGGTCATTTGTTGAGTCTTCTTCTACACACATCGAGAAACAGGAAAATACTTGTCTAGTACTTGTACTTATGGTCTTGTTTCCCAGCCGCGAACTACTAGACTGACCTAGCCAAATCAGGTACTCTGGTGTCGCGGGGGAACCAGATGAAGAAACTTTTTGTTCTAGTTGCGCTCATTTTCACGCTTTGCCTGCCAGCCTTGGCCCAGCAGAACCCAGATGACCAGCCGGCCACAAAAGCAGATATTCAAAGATATCTTGAGGTGATGCATTCACGTGAAATGATGAACCAGATGGTGGATGCTATGGCCAAACCAATGCAGCAGGCCATGCACGATCAATATATAAAGCAGAAAGACGTGCTACCACCAGATTTTGAAGCGCGGATGGACAAGATGATGAATGACATGTTGAAAGACATGCCATGGGACGAGATACTTCAAGCCATGGTTCCCGCTTACCAGAAGCATTTCACTAAGGGTGATATTGATGCTTTGGTTACGTTTTATTCCTCGCCAACCGGCCAGAAAATGCTGCGGGAAATGCCCGGGCTCATGGCCGACTCCATGAGTGCCATGATGCCAATTGTCCAGAAGCACGTCACGAAAGTTACCGAGCGCATGGAGGAAGAAGTCACCGCCATGCTACATGATTCGCAGAAGTCTCCTGGTTCTGCTTCGAGATCGCAAAAATAAAAAGTTCGGCGGGCTGACCTCATAGATTTCAGCCCTCGTGAAAGCATCCATTCGCGAATCAAGGTTGGGACCATTTTGCATACAGAAAGACGGTAGCCCAAGCGCTGCCGTTTTTTTTTGCGCTGGCGGAATTTTCTTAACGTTATCAATCCTGGTGTCTGCCGGCATATCAGCTCATAACTGCTTTATGCTTGGTGAACCATGACTCCCACTCTCGAAACACCGCGGCTCCTCTTGAAACCGCTTGCACTCGCCGATGCTGAGCAGGTACAGCAGCTGTTTCCGAAGTGGGAAGTTGTGCGCTTTCTTACCAACGCCATCCCCTGGCCTTATCCGCCGGATGGCGCGTATACGTTCTATCGTGACGTAGCACTTCCGGCCGTGGAACGCGGCGACGAATGGCACTGGACCCTTCGTGCTAAAACCAACCCCGGGCAAATCATTGGCGCCATCGCCCTGATGCAAAACGAAAAAGACAACCGCGGTTTCTGGATCGCCCTGCCATGGCAGCGACAAGGACTCATGACTGAAGCCTGTGACGCCGTGACCGACTACTGGTTTACTGTGCTCAAATTCCCCGTGCTGCGCGTAGCCAAGGCCATTGCGAATACTGGATCGCGACGCATATCGGAGAAGCAAGGCATGCGCGTGATCGGCAGAGAGGATCGCGATCATGTTTCCGGAAAAAATCACTCTGAAGTTTGGGAGATTACCGCGGAAGAATGGTTTGCGCGGCAGCAGAACAAATAGCGTTCAAAGTGTGCAAATCTGCACAGAATTTAAACATTAAAATCATTAATTTCCTTGCTTTCTCATACTCACTTAAGCTAAACCTACCATCCTCACCATTCGGGCTGGTGATCCAATAGAACTTTTGTGTGTAGAAGGGGATAACCAGCTCTAGCGACTGTTGTATTCGTCCCAAAAATACATTTGTGTTCCACAAATATGCCTTGGCATAGCTGCGCACTCAGACGCCAGTGAGGAGCACTTACCAGGTAATTCTCCAGCGTAACCGCTTCCGGGAGAAGGACTGTAGTCATGATGGTGGTAAATGAGTTTGTTTGTAAAAACCTAAAAACAGGTGTGACCTCGCGGTCCAACTTCAACGCGGTGCAACGCGGAATATTCGGAATACTTATAGTCAGCGCTCTTTTAGGCATGGTGGCATGCGGCAGCGTTGGTAGCGGCTCCGCCGGCAACACACTGGTCGGTGCCAGTCCAAGTCCAACACCCACTCCTACGCCATCGGCGAGCCCAACACCAACACCCGTTTCCAGTCCTACTCCTACGCCCGTTCCTTCTCCGAGCCCAACACCGACTCCTTCAGCGCTGGTTGTTACCCCAGGCAAGGCGAACGTTGCTCTTGGAACGTCCCAGACTTTTACAGCGAATGGGCCGGCTGCGCCTGTGAACTGGAGCGTGAATGGCGTTCCGGGCGGCAATTCGCTGATCGGCACAATCAGTGACGCTGGCGTATATACGCCGCCGGCAGTCTTCCCGGCGACCAATGGTTTCATCGTCACTGCGAATTCGCAGGCAAATGCAGCGGTGTCAGCTACGGCGACGCTGCTCGTCGTCTACCCCAATAACACCGGTGGCGTGCAATCGTTGCCGATTCAATTTGGCGTTACCGGCGGCAATGATCAGGATGTCAGCCCGAATGTCTGCTGCACCGGCACCTTGGGTAGTCTATGGAACTTCAACGGCGCTCAGTACATTCTGAGCAACAGCCATGTCCTGGCGCGTTCCGGACAAGGAGTGGTAGGCGACGCCATCAACCAACCGGGATCATCGGCTTGCTTTGCCTCACCGAACACGGTGGCGAATCTTCAATTCCAATCGGCGCTGCAATCAACACCTACGAGCAACGGGATTGCGGAAAGCAACGTTGACGCTGCACTCGCGCAGATCGTGGCTGGAACCGTGGATCCCACCGGCGCCATTCTCGATCTCGGCGTCCCTGGCCCCTCCAGCATTGCCTCTGCTCCGCCTTCGGCCACGCTTGACACGGCGCAGTTGGGAATGTCCGTCGCAAAAACTGGCCGGACCACTGGTTTGACTTGCTCCAACATCAGCAGCATTAACGGAACCATGAGTGTGGACTTTGCATCCTTCTGCGGGGGTCCTACGCTGTTTACCAGCAAGTTCGTTGGCCAGGTGGTCATCAATGATCCAGCGTTTGGCCAGCCAGGCGATGCTGGTGCATTGGTTGTTACCACGCAGGCTGCTCGTCCTGTGGCCATGATCTTTGCCGGCGACGGCACCAACGTCCTGGCAAACCCGATTCAGGATGTGGTCAGCCTGTTCTCATCTCCTGCCCGCCCGCCCGTTACGCTGAACATCGTTGGGGGGCCAGACCATCTTGTGAGCTGCCAGCCCATGGCTGCTGTGCCAGATGTTGTCCAGGTGCCGGTATTGAGCCCAACAGTCGTGCTCTCTACGCAGGAGCAGTTCCGCGCTGAAAGCGTGCGCCAGTCCCGTGCTTCACAGCTGACGATTGATCCGGCGGTGAGCGCGGTAAAACTTGGCGTCAGCTCTGACGCGCCTGGAGAAGGGTCATTGGAAGTACATGTCTCCGGTGTCTTAAAGGCGCCTATCCCGGCAACGATCAACGGCGTCCGCACCAAAGTGGTCTTTGATAGCCAGAGCAGTCTGCCCCAGGTATCCATTACCCGGCTGGATATCGAGAGCACAACAGCGATCAAAGAAGCGCACGTCGCCGAACTCATGTCGCAACCGGGAATCCAGGGCGTGGGCGTGGCCATCAGCAAAGACAATCCTGCTGAGACGGCGCTCGCCATTTACGTAGTGCGCGGTGTCCCGCGTTCATCCATTCCCCCGACAATCGAGGGTGTCCGGACCCAGATTATTGAGGGAGCGCGGTTCCGGGCCTACTAGAGGCGGTCCGGAGGATTAAAAAAGGAAAGGGCTGAAGGCATTGCACGGCTTTCAGCCTGTCCTTTTTTAGGACTCAACACAGTCGTTCATGAATCGGAACGACGATCGGCATTCCACAATGGGAATTCGTCCCATGCTTCAACTGTCCAATCGTCGTATGTTTCGTTTGCCTGAAGCCGTTCGAACGATTTTGATGAATGCTGTTCACAAATATTGAAAGTAGTCTAAGCAAATTTCCTTAACTGCATGGGCAGCACCGGCATCGACCTTAGGAAAATTCTTACGCTGTGTAAGTAATAATTTCGATGCTTCGATCACTATGTATTGTGCGATTATCTTTGTAACGGAGCGCTCGCTGACGGACATCACAGGGTTGTGACAGAGAAGAGCTCCAATCCCTCACAGGCACGGCAGTTCCAATGAGATCAAGTAATCTAGCGCGCAGCATTCCTCCCGTAGGAGCAAAACAATTTGCTCCATGGAATATTTTTTCCGCATTGGTCCTTCTTCCGGACCTGTCATCGCTCAGCGTGACCCGCAAAGTCTTTGAAGGCTTTGGCATGAAGATCCACGCCGCAACTTCCGTTCAGGAAGCCAATCAGATTCTGCACAGCACAAGACTTGATCTGGTCATCTGTGATTTTGATGTGCCCCGTGCGGATGAACTTTCCCTGCTCCAGCCTTCCACCCACTGGCGCGGCGTTACCGTTGGTTTAATGTCTTCCGCCCGGCTTGATCAGTCCAGCCGCAAGCGTGTCCAGTTGCGCGTTCCCAAGCCTGTGAGTGTCGATATGCTGGTTCGGAGCCTCAAGGCCTCTTACTCCAGCATGGCCCAGCAACGGATCGCCACCTATCGCCATACAGTTCCTATTAAGCTGGTAGGCGGCACGCTGAATCACCGTGGTTGGCAGCGCGCACTTCATCAGGTAAACGTCCTCAATGTAAGCCAGACCGGCCTTTGCCTGAATGCCGTGGAACCGCTGCCCCATGGCGCATCGCTCACCATGAGCCTGGTTCTGCCGGAAAAAGCCTCTGTGCACGCTTCCGGCAACGTTGTATGGTCACACAGCAACGGAAAGACCGGCATCGCTTTTGAACGCTCCTCCTGCCCGGAGATGAAGAGGTTCCAGGAACAGTTGAACTCATTGCTTCCCGGCGAACTGGGCATGGTAGCGCACGCTCACGCACACTAAATTTCTTGATCTTGTAAAACAAAAGGCCGCGTATTCACGCGGCCTGATTCTTTTTGCAGCCAAAAGTTTTATACGCTTACAGGCTGCTTGCTGCGGTCTTTTACCGGCACTGGCGTAAACCAGTTATGCCTGTCCTTGGCCGTGCCGTTCACGATTCCAAAGAACTCACGTTGCAAGGCCAGCGTTACTGGTCCAGTCACGCCATTGCTGATGTTGATCTTGTCGATGGAGCGAATTGGAGTGATTTCTGAAGCAGTGCCGCAGAAGAAGACCTCATCGGCAATGTAGAGCATTTCACGAGGGATCATTTGCTCCACAACTGAAAGTCCAATATCTTCTGCCAGCGTCAACAGGCTTTCCCGCGTAATTCCCGGCAGCACGGAGTTGCCCAGAGGCGGCGTCAGCAGTTTTCCTTTGCGGACCACGAAGATATTGGCGCCTGAAGCTTCGCTCACATATCCATTCACATCCAGGGCAATGCCCTCCACGTAGCCGTTCACGATGGCTTCCATCTTGATCAGCTGGGAATTCATGTAATTGGCGCCGGCCTTGGACATGGCGGGCATGGTGTTGGGCGCGATTCGCGACCAGGAGGAGACGCACGCCTCAACTCCTTCGCTCACGTTGCCGTGCCCCAGATACTTGCCCCACGGATAATTGATCATATAGACCTCCGTGGGGGAGTTAAACGGGTTTACCCCGGCCTCGCCGTAACCGCGCATCACAATCGGACGCAAATAACATGGCCATACCCCATTGGCGGCAACCAGTTCTACGGCAGCAGCGCAAAGCTGATCAAGGTTGTAGTCCACGTCAATGCGATAAATCTTGGCTGAGTCCACCAGGCGCTGCATGTGCTCACGCAGGCGGAAAATCGCCGGTACGCCGGCTGGCGAGTAGCAACGTATTCCCTCAAACACGGAAGAACCGTAGTTGATCACGTGAGACATCACGTGGATCTGGGCATCTTTCCAGGAAATCATTTTTCCGTTGTGCCAGATCTTTTCGGTTGCTTGAATCGCCATGGGGGTGGGCTCCTTCAGGTTTGATTAGCTTGGCCAGCGCTTCCAGACCCCTGCATTGGCTTTCCAGCAAGTCTGAAATCATTACTACCTTATATTAGATAGGAAACGCAGGCAAACAGCACATTATATCTGACGGAAATTTCCCCGGCTAACATTACATACGCCTTAATTTTTGAGCGTATCGAGCGTAAATGTGAGCCGGGGAAATGATTAGGGCTGTGTTTTTGAAGCAGTCTGGGCCGGGGCCGTTTTTTCCTGCGCAGCCACAGCAGTGTTCTGTGCTACCGCCGTGGCCGGCGAGTAGAGATAGACCTTCGGGTTCGACATCATTGTCGGCATGGCCGCGAAAGGCTTGGAGTAATCATTGGCAGCATTCCAAAAGAGGAAGCCGTCGCCATGGTGGGCATGCGAAGTGCTTACCTGCTTCAGGATATATTCCGGAGAATAAGTCTTGGTTCTCCAGTGGAAAGCCTGCAGCCAGGGGCGAATCACGACTCCGGAGCCAGCCGTGATTTTTTCAAAGCGGTCCATTGAGACACCGATGAAATGCTCTGGAGCATCACCGGGATCCGTATAGCCATCCATGCCAAAGAAGTGTGAAGGATAGATCATGGGCGAAATCACGTCTGCATGCTTCGCCATCTTCACAATGTCCTGTCCGGTGTGGCTCAGGTCCACCGAACGCTGCCAGGCCATGATGCCGAACACATCCAGTGAAACCAGCACGCCCATCGGGTGCAATTCCGTATAAGCGCGATCGAGGAAGTTCGCGATCACGTCATCACGGTGCATGTTGGGGTCTTTCTGGAAGGCAAACTGTGCGTCAGCCTGATTGCCTTCGGCTGGGAAGCGGACATAATCAAACTGAATCTCATCCACGCCGGATGCCGCTACATTCTTGGCCAGCGCAATGTTGTAATCCTGAACTTGCTTATTGGAGCTGTCAGACCAGACCAGCTTGCCGTTTTCACGCCACGGCTGGTGCATGCTTCTGGACTGCACTGCCAGCTCGCCATGGTTCTGGGCGATATTGTCGTCCCGGAAGAGCGCCTGGCGCGCAATTACGTGCATGCCTTCTGAATGCAGAAAGCGTACATATTTCGGCAGGTTCGTAATGGGATGATTGTGGGCCTTCTTGGCCAGCGGGTGCTCAAACGGGATATTGATGGTGCCGTCGCTGTCCTTAATATCAAAGACCACGGCGTTTCCGCCTGCGGCATGCCATTTTTTCACCAGATCAATGCCGTGCGCGCTGCCTGCCGTGCCGCCTGTCATGTAAATGGCGCGGACTTCCGTATCTTTGCTGAACGGACGCGCTTTTTCCACAACCGGCTGCGGCTCAATTCCGGGAATCAGTATCGTTTCGCCCTTTTTGAAACTTGTCTTGCCGTTGTTGGCTTTAGCGATCGCATCCACATATTCGGCCACCGTCATATAAGAAGATTCTGTGAGATGGCCGCGCGCAACGAATTGCGCCGTGGTGACGGCCTTCGCCGTCATGGAAATCGTGCCTTGGGGCAGTTGCTGCTGCTGTGCAACCGCTTCGGGCGTAGTTTGTGTTTGGGGCTTATCAGATGCAGGGGCTGCCTGGACCGAATGCCGGGTAAAGATGGTAACAGCAACAATCAGCCCGGCTACAACCAGGGCTGCGGAGGATAAAAAACGTGACTTATGTGACTTATTGGATAACATTCGGACTCATTTCCCGGGGTCTTTCGCATCTTACAGTGTCCCGGTACTCTGATCAAAATGGCTGGAGTGTCTGTCCTTTTGTCACACACAACGCATCTAAATCTTTGGTGAGAGTGTACGACTGCCTGTTGACAAATGAGTAATGACAACTAAACAGCTTACATCTCCATCTCAGCATTGACCCTCCGAACCAGGAGGACTCCTCGGCAAAAAGAGGAATTATGAGGACTGGCTTTAATACCGCACTTGATCCTACCCGGCGCAGCTCGGACGCACAGGATTTTGACTCCACTTTGCGGCGCAAGATCGTGGGTCAGAACCCGGCCATCGAAAAAGTAGTGGAAATCTATCAGATGTTTCTTGCCGGACTGAACGCTCCAGGGCGTCCAGTGGGAAACCTGCTCTTTCTTGGTCCCACGGGCTCGGGCAAAACCCGCGTGGTGGAAGCAATGGCAGAGACCCTTTTCGGCGATCCACGCGCCGTCATCAAGATTGACTGCGCCGAATTTCAGCACAGCCATGAAATTGCCAAGCTGATCGGCTCGCCTCCGGGATATCTCGGACATCGTGAAACTCATCCCCTGCTCACGCAGGAGGCCCTGAATCAATGGCACACAGAGAAGCTCAAGCTCACTCTTCTGCTTTTCGACGAAATTGAAAAAGCCAGTGACGCACTTTGGCAGCTTCTGCTCGGCATTCTAGATAAAGCTACTCTCACGCTCGGCGACAATCGCCGCGTGGATCTTTCCCAGTGCCTGATCGTTATGACCTCCAACCTCGGCGCGCATGAAATGGACGACCTTATGACCGGCGGCCTGGGGTTCGGCAATGTAAGAAAAATGGGCCAGGTGGATGCCGCGCTTGACGATAAGATCACCCGCACTGCCCAGGACGCAGCCCGCCGCAAGTTCTCCCCTGAGTTCATGAACCGCATCGACAAAATCGTTGTGTTCAAGACCCTCAGGCCGGAACATCTGGAGCAGATTTTAGAGATCGAACTCGGTATGGTGCAGCAGCGCATTCTGCAGGCCACCGGCAACAGCCAGTTCGTCTTCTCATGTACCGCACCGGTAAAAGCGTTTCTTTTGGAAGAAGGAACTGACCCCAAGTACGGTGCGCGTCATCTGAAACGTGCCATTGAGAAGAATGTTGTCTTCCCCCTTGCAAACCTCGTCGCTACCGGACAGATCAAGCTGGGAGACTTTATCCGCATTGACCGGAAAGATAGTCAATTGACGTTTACCAAGGAAGCGGAAGGTGCGTTAGTGCCGGTCTTGCTGGAAAAATATGGCGAACTGAATCCCGGCTCACAACTTGCAGCGAAAGCCGGACGCGGCGGCTCTGCCAAGTCTCCACGCGACTTTGGCGGCATATCGCCACTGCTGGATCACAACAAATAGCAATCAGTGCTCAGCATTTAGAGAAGGCCGGGATAAAATCCCGGTTTTTCTTTTTTGGGAAGTAAATTGTAATGATGGATTGAATAACCACACGAGGATGGATGGAAGCGACCGGGCAGCACTGCTAATTTTTCTACATACTAACTACTGAATACTGATTCTCTATCCCTTCTTCAACTCAATCAACACCAGGCGCGCGACTTCCTTCAGCGTCTCAAAAACTCCCTGGCCCTGAAAAGCTACGGCTTCAAAGGTAGGCTCGTCTTTCTTCACTAGTTCGCGCTTCAGGTCTTCCACCGCCATGGCGGTCGGCAGATCTCGCTTATTGAGTTGCAGAACGTAAGGAATCTTCTTGAAGTCGTAGCCGTGTTCCTTCAGATTTTCCTGAAGATTTTCCAGGGCTTCAACATTGGCGTCCATGCGTTCTTCCTGTGAATCGGCCACAAAAACAACGCCATCCACGCCGCGCAGGATCAGTTTTCTGCTGGCGTCATAAAACACCTGGCCGGGAACGGTATAAAGATGGAAGCGGGTGCGGAAACCGCGAACCGTGCCCAGATCAAGCGGCAGAAAGTCAAAAAACAGGGTTCGGTCCGTCTCCGTGGCCAGTGAGATCATCTTGCTTTTCTGCTTATCGCTCGTTTTTTCAAAAATATGCTGCAGGTTCGTGGTCTTACCGCCCAAACCGGCGCCGTAATACACGATCTTGCAATTAATTTCTCGAGCAGCAAAATTTATAAAACTCAAGGTTCTCCTGGCATTCGAGTGGCTTACGCCCGAATGGCGTATTGCTGAAAGACTTTTTTATATCATATCGGACGGAAACGGGAACGGTTCCTATTTTATGCTCTCGCCTGAGTATCAAGACTTGTACGCTCCAGAAATTGAACCAAAGGTAACATTCCTTTGATCATTTCTGGGTTGAGGGTGGCAGCGGGTAATACCCCTCCTTGGCATAAACCTTCAGGTTCGGGCGCAGGACTCGAACATCCACGCTCCGGAAAGCGCTCGACTTGGTGGCCTGCGTGGTGTATCCAATCGTGTATTGGTTGCGTGCCGTGTCAGTGATCTTGGCATAAGCCTGCTCAATGCCCTGGCGATCAAACTCGGCCATCATGTCGCCTGCGGTGTCTGACACGTAGCGCGGAAGAATGTTTCCGGTCCCAAATCCGGGCACGCGAATGCGATTTGCCTGGTCGTAAATCGGAATCGCCGCCGTATCCACGCCAACGGCATAGATGCTGATGTCATTCGCCAGAAGGATTCTCTTCACTTCATCATAGCCGGCATTGCTTCCCTGCTCACGTCCATCACTGATCACAAAAATGATACGACGCCGCGTCTTGTCTCGCCGGCCCAGGTCGCGCGCTGCCAGCAGAATCGCATCGTTCAAGACGTAAGACTCTTTTGGCGCGGTTGGCACATCACCTTGTCCACCGGCATTGGGATCGTTCACTGAATGGCCATTGATAGAAGGCCCCCCAAATGGACCGCCTGCTACCGGCGGACCACCTTCACGTCCCGTACGCTTGATGCGATTCAGACTGGCCGTAGAAAGCCCCGTCGCTCCGGTAAAGCCTGAAATCTGCTGTACAGTGTGTCCATAGCGATACAACGCTACTTCGTCAAATTCAGTAAACGCACCCACCAGTGCTGGCAATGTTTCATTCACTTTCTTCATCGTGCCTGCAGGCAGGTCAGTATCGACTACGATCGCCGCCGAAATGGGAAATGGATCCACGGAGAAGAATTTGAGTTGCTGCGGTACGCCATCTTCATAAACTTTAAAGTCACTTGGCCCCAGGCCAGCCACAAGCTTTCCAGACGAATCTCGTACGCGTACCGGAAGCTGCACAAAGTTGACCGCGATTGTCATTTTGAAAAGATCGTCGCGTCCACTGGCTACGCCGCTCTGGGGTGTTGGGTGCATTGCCTGCGGTGTCGGGGTTGACGCGGCCTCTGGCAGGTCTGGGTGGACGTTCTTTGGCGCTGGTGGCGCATCGCCCGGAAACTGATTGGAATCCTGGGCCTTAGGCTGCGGGGCGTCAGGAACACCTTGTTGCTGCTGAGTAGCCTGTGGCTTGGGAACGGGGCTATCTGGAAGATTCTGCTGGCAAAAAACGGGCACAGCCGTCAACAGCAAGGCACAAATCAACCCCTTCGTCCCAAAGGTCAACCCGGGCATTAGTTCCTCCTACCACTTAGAACGTTTTCGTCGCTGTAAGTTTGCACCTCTTCGGTCCAACCCTGCTGTAATGAATCGTAAGGATTGGCAGTCCGGTGTGAGGCAACTCAGGTGCATCTAATACAATAGTCTAAACAGATGAAACAGGAAAGGCAGTGCTCAAAGGCCGTGATGCGGACTTTATTTTTAGCATTTGCGCTCTCATTCATCCTGACCTCGGCTGGTGGCCGCGCGCAGGAATCTACCAAACCATCTTCTCAAACAGACCAGAACTCACAGAACGATCAGGGCAAGATTCCTGTGTTCCGCAAGAATGTGAATCTGGTGAATGTGGTTTTTACTGTAAAAGACAAACACAATGTTTTGGTCCCCCATCTGGATAAAGACCATTTTGATCTGCTGGAAGACGGCAAACCCCAGACCATCAAGTACTTCTCCGCCCTTACTGACCAGCCTCTTACACTCGGCCTTCTGATTGACAGCAGTTACAGCATGAACCGTACCTTGCCTGAGGAGAAAATCGTTGCGGGTAATTTCCTGCAAAAGGTCGTCACGGACAAAGACCTGGCTTTCGTAATCAGCTTTGATGTTTCCGTGGACCTGCTGCAAGATCTTACCGCCAGCATGCATCTGCTGCGTGATGGTTTGGATAAGGCCCGAATCAACTTAAACACGGCAGGCATTGATCCAATGGGGCGACCCGGTCCGGTGCCGACTGCTAGTGGCTCCAATAAAGGTACGTTGCTTTATGACGCTGTGTATCTGGCCTCTGACGAAATCCTCAGTAAGGAGTCCGGACGCAAGGCCGTAATCATTCTTACGGATGGAGAAGATCAGGGCAGCAAGTTACGCCTGAAAGATGCCATTGAAGCTGCGCAACGAGCCGACGTGATTACCTACGTTCTGCTGATTACCGATCCAGGTTTCGCCTCCGGTTACGGTGAGATGAACAAATTGGCGGAGGAGACTGGTGGAAAACTCATCTCCGTGCATCGTTCAGACAAGATGGACAAAGCATTCTCAGAGATTGCGGATGAATTGCGCAGCCAATACACGCTGGCTTTCACTTCCACCAATACTGTGAACGACGGAAAATTCCGCCGCCTTGAGGTGAAATCCAAAGATGGATATAAAGTCCAGGCGCGCAAAGGTTATTATCCGCCGAATGATCGGGCCGCCAGCCGCTAGAGTAAATTTTGCCGCAGCTTAGGGCGTCTGCTGCTGTTTGGGGACGAAGTATCCCTTTTTTGCGCGCACCTTAAATTTCTTAGTCTGCGCCGTAATCTGAATGGGCCGGAATCCGCCATCTGCGATGAACCCTTCCGGGCGATAAGAAATGGAGTACTGGCTGCGCAGTTCTTCCTGAATGTCACTGAACGCGGCCACCACATCGTCCAATTTTGCCGGAGTAAAAGCGCGGCCGCCGGTGGCTTCTGCCAGCACCTTCAAATTGTCGTTTCCTTTTGTGTCATTATTCACCAGCGTCGTGCCGATGGTATAAACAATCACCTCAGCGCGTTGCGCCATGTCGATGGCCTCATTGCGATACACATGGCTCTCGTTGTCTTCGCCGTCGGAGACAATAATGATTGCCCGGCGCACTGGCGTGGCGGAAGCTTCTTTCATTAACTTGTCACGGCAGGAAACATAAATGGCATCCCACAGCGCCGTTCCGCCGCCGGCACGGATTGATTTCACGCCCTCTCTCAGCTTGTCCAGATTGTCGGTGAAGTCCTGCACCACATCCCATTTTTCATCAAAGGCCATCACAAAAGCTTTGTCGGATTTAGGGCGAATAATGTCGTAAAGAAACTCTGAAGCAGCGTCCTTTTCAAACTGGAAACGGTCACGAATGGAATTGCTGGCGTCAATCAGCAGCCCTACCTGCAAAGGCAGGTTCGTCTGTGCCGCAAAGTTTGTGATCTGCCGGGGAGCCTGGTGATTATCCAATATCCTGAACTGGTCCTGTTTCAAGTCGCGCACAAATCGCCCGTCTTTATCCACCACGGTAAAAACCACATTCACTTCGTCTGAGCGGACGCGCACCGTGGGAAGTTTATCCGGCCCGTTCGCCTCATTTACGGTTGCGGGTGGGGGAGTGGGAGTAGGCTGCTGCGCCAGACATACACCGCCGGCCATCACCAATACAAGGGGAAAAAACAGGGAGTTTTTGAAAATCATAAGAGGGCTGCTCAATATTTCTATTATATGCAAATCAGCTCACAAGCTTGCGTGATGAGATAGTTCTTGGCCAATAAAAAACCCAGCCGTTTAAGCTGGGTTTTTTGAAGGCTGATTGGCTGCTTACTGCCGGGGTACGTAATATCCCTTTTTAGCCCGGACTTTGTATTTTTTGTTTTCCGCAACAATCTGGATGGGACGAAACATACCGTTGGCTTCAAAATTTTCTGGCTTGTAAAACACGGAATACTGGCTGCGCAGCTCTTCATGGATATCGTGAAAAGCGTTGGCTACGTCCTGCAGCTTAAACGGGAAGAACGCCTGCCCTCCGGTTGTTTCCGCCAGCATCTTCAGGCTGCGATCGCCTTCGCCAACCGTGTTGCTCAGGTTTGTGCTAATGGTGTAAACAATCACGCCGGCGCGCTGGGCCATCTCAATCGCTTCCTGGCGCAGGTAGCGGCTCTGGTTATCGTCGCCATCAGAAACCAGAATAATCGCCTTGCGGACCGGGCCGGCTTCATGCTCTTTCATCAGTTTGTCATGGCAGGCATTAAATACCGCGTCCCACAGCGCGGTACCGCCGCCCGGACGTATCACTTTAACGCCCCGGGTCAGCTTGTCCAGATCACTGGTGAAGTCCTGTGTAAGGTCAGTCACTTCATCAAAGGCCAGAACAAACGCTTTGTCTGTTTTCGGACGGATAATCTGGTGCAAAAATTCAATGGCTGCATCCTGCTCAAAGAGGAAGCGGTCGCGAATCGAATTGCTGGCGTCAATCAGCAATCCCACGCGCAACGGGAGGTCGGTCTCCGCGGAAAAATTCGTGATCTGCCGGGGCGGCCGGTTGTTATCAAGAAACTTGAATTGATTTTCCTTCAGGTCCTTGATGAACTTATTGTGCTTATCCGTAACAGTAAAGATGACATTCACTTCGTCTGACCGGGTGCGAAATGTCTGTATCGGCAGAGTATCATCGCCTGCGGTGGATGATCCGGAAGCAACCGCATTGGCCGGCGGCGTTTGCGCCGGTGACGAGGAAGAGGCTGGAGCCTGGGGCGCCGGCGTAGTTTGCGCCACCGCGCAGCAGCAGAACAGCGTTACCACAGCCAGTAACGCAGATATCTTTTTGGGGTCCATGTGAGGAGCTCTCTTACTCATCATTATAGTCTGGGAAACAAATCCTCAATCTCCGATTTCGCGGAGAAAATCGCTTAACTCAGCCGGTAACGGCTGCTGGAACGAAAGCTGCCTGTTACTGATTGGATGCTCGAATTGTATCGCGGAAGCGTGCAGAAAGTTCCGGTCCAGAGATGCTTGTTTTGATCCTGTACCTCCGTAACTTAAGAGCTTTGCCGGAGCGCCGTAAAGCGTATCTCCCACAATGGGATGCCCGATGGAAGAGAGATGCACGCGGATCTGGTGCGTCCTGCCGGTTTCAATTTTCACCTCAAGCATGGAAAACTTTCCGTAAGCTCCTTCTATCTGTTTGCTTACCTGCCAGTGCGTAACCGCCTCGCGTCCGTGGCTTCCCCTCGTTGTCATGCGGGTACGCCGGACAACGTCACGGCTGATGGCAGAATTGATCGTACCCTTGGCTGTCTTCATCCAGCCGTGAACTAGGGCAAAATATATTTTCCTTATTTCACGCCTGGAAAATTGCTCCGCCAGCTTTCTATGCGCCTTATCCGACTTGGCCACAATCACCAGACCGCTGGTCTCCTTGTCCAGGCGATGGACGATCCCAGGCCGCAACTCGCCCCCGATTTGTGAAAGTTTGTTAAAGCGATGGAGCAGCGCGTTCACCAGCGTTCCGCGATTTCCTGCCTGGTCTTTGCCCGATCCCGCATGCACACTCATGCCCGCCGATTTATTGATGACCGCAATGCTTTCGTCTTCATAAATCACATCAAGCGGAATATCTTCCGGGAAGGCCTTCAGTGGCGGCAGCTCAACCTCGCCTGTGATCACAATTTCTTCTTGTCCGCGCAGCCGCATGGAAGGCTTGGGCGAATTTCCATTCACCAGGATTTTCTTCTGTTCGATCAGTTGCTGTATCCGGACGCGGCTGACATCGGGAACTTGCGAGGTCAGCCATTGGTCAAGGCGCTGGCCAGCCGCTTCAGCAGGAACGGCAAGAGTCTGAATGGACGAGGAATCGGACACGAAAGGATTGTAAGGAAGCAGTCAGAGGACAGCAATCAGCAGTCAGGAAAAGTGTTGAGCAGCTGGAGCGAAGTAAGGGTGCTTCTCGTCGGAGGCCATAACAGCGAGTCCACTCACATGCCGAGCCGCCTGCTCAAAGGCGAGATAATCTCTCTGGCATAAACACTTTTAGAGCGGTTTGGAGCGTAGCGCAGATTAATCGGTCACCGACCACGCGGCGAACGGCTTGCGACAGGGCTGAATGGATTCCTGAAAAAAGGATGCTTAAGCGGTTTGGAGCGTAGCGACAAAAATAAAGAAAACGACCCACTTGGCCGTGCGACCGGGCCGTTCTGAACCCGTCCTAAGACGGTGGGAACCCGCCGCGGCTCTTTAGGCATTTCCGTACTGGCGGAACCTCGCACACCGAGCCGTAATTATACGAGTCAGGCCCCCTGTTCATTGAATGTTGGTTCATGAACGGTTACCGTTCTCACCTGCGTTGCAGGCCGTTATCTTGAGTGATGCTAAAGAAAAGCAGACTAGATAGCAAGTGGGTCAATTTCTAAAATTTGACTCACTGGCGTGTCAGCGTCTAGCGATTCGTTGGACGAATCGCGTGCCTTTAGGCAGACGCGCACAGCTGCTTTTTCACCTTACTTTATGCTGGCTTCCATAAAGCAATAATGTTTTCATCAAGATCGCTGAACCAGGCAAATGTTCCGTTAGGAATCGTGACCGGCGGGACAAGTATCCACCCAGCGCGACTGCTTTATCCAGGTAGGCCTGCACGTCTTCATACTTCAACATAAATCGTTACATAGTGATGGGGTTCGTGTCCCAGCGATGAAATGTGTCCCTGAATTCCTGAAGCTGCCCCGGTATTGATCATCGTGGCTGGACCGCCAGAGGATTCGGTTTTCCAGTCAAACAGCTTGGAAAAGAACTCAACTGTGCGGGCAGAGTTAGTACAGCCAATCTCAAAATGTACGACAGGCTTTCCCATAATTCAGCGTTCAGCCTGCGCGACGCTCTTCCTGCAGAACCTCATCCAGGGCGCCCGCTAATTTTCCCGTGCGGCTGCTGAACTCTCCTGCCAGGAGATCATATTTCTTCTTGAGAATGTGGTATTCATCGGCAATATTCAACGCCGCCAGCACTGCCAGGCGCAATGAATCCACCGTGGATGTCTGGTCCGCTACCGAGCGCATCTTGCCATCCACAAATGTCGCCAGCTTTGTGATGTACTCCGTGTCCACGCCGCGAAGGTTATAAACCTGGTCGTAAATCTCCACTTTCACCGGCGCCGCTGTGGTTGGTTGTGTTACCACTCATCACCTCGTAAAAAGCAAACCTGCTGGATTGATTATCGTTCTCTGTGGGACAGAATCAAGAAAATTCGTGCCGCGACGGCTCAAATCAGCACAATGGATTCAAGCCTTCCTTATTCAAGCTTTCTTTGGCTGCACTACAACGGCCGTTCCATACGCCAGGACTTCGGTCACGCCCTGCATGAGCTCAGTAGCGTCATAGCGGACGCCGACCACCACATTTGCGCCGAGCTGGCCTGCGTGCTGCAGCATCAGGTCCAATGCTTCTTCGCGCGTTCGCTCGCACAGGTTGGTTAGGATCGTGATGTTTCCGCCGACCAGCGTCTGCAGTCCCGCGCCGATAGTGCCGAAGACAGAGCGTGAACGCACGATGATCCCACGCACCATCCCGAGCGTCTGCACAACTTCATAACCATGCAGATCAAACTGGGTGGTCGTCATGTTGTGCTGGACTATTGCCACTGTCGCTTCGCTCCAAACTGCTTTTGAAATTGACTATCAATTAAGAATTTCCAGCCCAGTAGCAGCGCTGCTCGGCAGTACGGCCTCGCAGCTTCCACTAAACAGGAAGTACTTAACCCTACCCTTCGGCCACCATCACATCAATCTGCTTGAGCATTTTTTCCACGCGGCCGCGGACCTCTTCACGGTCCTTGCGCAGGGAGATCATCTCACCACGCAGAACGTCGAGCTCTTCTTCGCGCTGCTCCAGTTGTTCACGCAGGCGTTGAGCATCGCGCTCCGCGGCTGCCTTGCCTTCCCTGGCTGATTTCAGCAGCTCGATTGCTTTGTAGATTTTTTCTTCCAGTGCGGGAAAGTCGTCACCGTTGTTTGTTCTGGTTTCCGTCTCAGGTTCAAATTCGCGCGCAAGTTTCAAAGACATGAGTACACTACCTCGCGGATGAAGTTATTGCGGAGTATAACGCACTCGCTTGTGGATAAAGAGACTCTTTTCTGAAATCCCAAAGCGCAGCAAGGGATCACTGCCATCGATAAGATGAAGACGAGATGAATTGAAACAAATAGAAAAGCGCTTTACGCGGATTGCTCTAACTCTTCTGACAATCGTTCACGCTTGCTGCTGAAATCCGTCAGCCCTACCACAGTCGCCATCGCCACACCTTGTACTCGAAAGAAAGTAGCTTCCGGCTCATCACTGAAGTGGAGAATCTCCGGCAGGCTGGCCATGGCGCCGCTCAATGCAATTTGCAGACTGCCATGTGTTTCATAACTGATTTTGTCGGCCACGCCGCCAGGATAGTCCGTACACAACGCTGAAACGGTCTCTGCCGCGCCGCATGCCAGCGCGCCGATAGCGGCCCGCCGGTTCCTGCGCCAGAAAAATGCTGCGGCCACAAAGAATGAAGTAGCAATGGCATAGTCAAGCATGGCGTGTGCTCGAGGGCGAATTACCTTGGGCATGTTTTTAGTGGCAAGTTTGGCGGCCTGGTCCAGAAGTGGCATGTGATCCCCCATTTCGTGCGTAGCTAACCTGACAGATGGAAATGTCTGGATCAGGGTTGTCTTTCACCGAGCACATCGGACATCTTTCGTATAATCGAGTAGTTCACAACATATCTTTTGAGGTTTTCTTTTGCCGGTTGGAACCGCATTTCACGAACGCACTTTTGCCCTGTGCCAGAGCCTGAACTATCGCGAGTGGTCAGGTTATTACACCGTCAGCAGCTATGAAGTGCACCATGAGCATGAATACAACGCCATCCGCAATGCTGCAGCGCTGATCGACATTTCGCCTCTGTATAAATACCTGGTAGAAGGTAAGGACGCTACCAAGCTGGTGAACCGCGTGATCACCCGCGACATTGATAAGGTGAAGGCGGGGCAGGTGATTTATTGTTGCTGGTGTGACGAGCAGGGTCACGTGATTGACGATGGCACCATCACGCGCCTGGGCGAAAACAAGTATCGCTGGACTGCGGCCGACCCAAGCTTGCGCTGGTTCCGGCAAAACGGCCTGAACATGGACGTCCAGATTGAAGACATCTCGGAGAAAGTTGCCGCCCTGGCCCTGCAAGGGCCGACCTCTGGCAAGCTGCTCAAGAGCGTGGCGGAAGCAGATATCGCCAACCTGAAATATTTCCGCATGACCAGCGGCAAAATTGCCGGCGTGCCCGTGGACATCTCACGCACCGGCTATACCGGCGACCTGGGCTATGAAATCTGGGTTCCCTGGAATGATGCCGTGAAAGTCTGGGACAAGCTCATGGATGCCGGACGCCAGTTTGATATCCATGCAGCAGGAATGCTGGCGCTGGATGTGGCGCGCATTGAAGCCGGCCTGCTGCTGATCGAAATTGACTACATCAGCAGCAAGAAAGCGCTGATCGCTGAACAAAAGTATTCTCCCTATGAACTTAGCTTCGGCAAGATGGTCCATCTGGACAAGGAAAACTTCGTCGGCAAGGCGGCGCTGGCGCAACACAAAAAAAATGGCGTTTCCAGACAGCTGGTGGGATTGGAGATGGACTGGGTAGAAATAGAAGACCGCTACGAGAAGTTTGGACTGACTCCTGCCGCGCCCGCGCAGGCATCGCGCGTGCACGTGCCGGTTTATCTTGGCGGCAAGCAAGTGGGTAAGGCAACTTCGACCACATGGTCACCCCTGCTGAAGAAGATGATTGCCCTGGCCAGTGTTGAGACAGCACATTCGCGTCCTGGAACCAAGTTGCAGATGGAAATCACGATAGAAGCTGTCCGCCAGAAAGTTACTGCGACAGTGGTAAGGCTGCCGTTCTTCAATCCTGAGCGCAAGACCAAAATTCCGGTTTAATTTGGCGGCTTAATTTGAGAATGTAGCTACCACCCAGAAATTGGCATAGCCATGCTGATCGTCGGGGCGGAAACACGCGCCAAAATTCATGCGATGGAAATTTGCACTGGCGGCGCGCTTAAGCAATTCTTCCGGCACGGTATGGGGCTCAGACGAGCTGAATACAACCACTTCCCTTGCACCGCTGACCTTGTTCACCAATTTCGCCACGCTGCCATCGGTATTGCAGGCAAGTTCATGCAGTGAAGTGTTCGATTGCAACTCAAGCGGCCTGCTGCTTTTGCTTTTTCTTGCCATGCCGAATGCTTGAGCAAAAGCAGAATCAAACTGCTCCTCAGAATATGTAGGAATCGAGAAGATAAAATCCTGCGTGGCATAAATTTTTCCGTGGTCCTCTATCACGCCAATTCCAACCGCGTTATATCTGGTGCTCAGCATGTTGGCGCGATGTCCGGCTGAATTGATCAACGCCAGATGGACATCTTCCATGTGGTCAGTGCGGGCCACGTTCTCTGCCGCAACGGTGAATCGCACTCCCGTTGCCCCAACGCGCTCAAGCAACGGCGATTCGCCGGCAAATTGATGCGACAAGCTGCGATTTCTTACTAATGCTTGTGTATGAAGCCGCGCCGCTCTTGCCGCCTGATCGCTCCACTCGAGCTCAGGCAGTCCGTTGGCGATCCGGGCATGGTTGAGCTGCTCAAAAACCTGCTTTTCTGCTGCAGACCACGCATGTTGTGTCTGCGACCGGCAACACAGCGTGGCCAAAAGCAACAACAAGAGGATGGAGATACGTTTCATTTCACTCTGCTGGACCAAAGAATGCAGTGATGACCCAGAACTTTGAAAATCCGTTTGATCCGCCGGTTTGCAGGCACACCCCAATATTCATGCGCTCAAGAGTGTGGTCGGGCACGATTCGGCGAAGGTCGTCCGGCATTGGACCGGGCTCAGACTGTGAAAAGACGACGAGCGCGGTCGCGCCGGGCAGGCTGTGGATCATCCGGTCAGTATTCAGGTCAGGATTGCAGGCTGATTTTGCCAGCCTGGGATCCGCTACAACTTTGACGGCCGGAAGTTTCCTGGCGCGCCTGGCCTCGTTAAATCTGGTTACAACGGCGTCGCGAACCTGCTTTACCGTGTAGGTAGCAAGTGAGTGGGCGAAGTCCTGCGTGACATAAAGCTCCTGCTTCTCACCTTCAACAATGCCGATGCCGATGGCGTTGGACTCTTTAGCAAGAATGTTGGCGCGATGTCCGGGCGAATGCATCAGCGCCTTATGCGAATCTTCCACGGTCGGCGCTTCAGCTACGTTTTCTGCAACGGAGTTGAAGCGCAGGCCCGTTGCACCCACACGCTCCTGCAACGGCTGCTCGCCGGGGAACTGATGCGAGAGCTCGTGCTTCGCTGCCAGCAGCCGGGAATGTGCCAGCGCCGCTTTGGCCAACTGCTCATTCCATTCCAGCTTTGGCAGGCCGGTTCTCTCACGCTCATGGTTCACAAGATCCAGCAATTGCTGTTCACGCCAGGTCGGCCCAGCATGCGCCGGAACTGCAAGAACAAAAACAAAACAAATCACCGCAACAATGGCCCGTTTCATTTGTGCCTATTGTACGTGAGAGGCTGCTTTTCTTTAGGCCCGCTTGGCCTTCAGTTCGGTCAGGATGCGGTCAATCTGGTCTTCTTTTTCCATCGCGGCAAAGCGGTCTTCCACGCTGGCCGCATCGGACGACAACAGATCATTCTTGGCCAGACCAATTGCTTCCTGGCGCATTACTTTATGCTTCATGCGATCAAACGTCGCGCCGTGATTCGGACCGTTCAGCGCGGCATGCGCATCGGCGGCCTTGTCCATGGTGCGTGCGCGGCGGCTCTGCGAAATCAGCAGCTCACTGCGAGAGCGTGCTTCTTCCAGCTTCTGCGTCAGCTTGTTGAGAGCGTTCTTCAAGGTCTCCACCTGCAATTTCTGGTCAGCCACCTGCTGCTGAAAGCTTTCTGTCAGCTGCTGGTAATGCAATGACCGTTCAATCGCGGCGCGGGCCAGATCGTCATGCTGTTTGCCTACTGCCATCTCCGCCTTGCGGTTCCATTCGGAGATTTTTTCTTCATTCTCTTTTTGTTTTTTCTCCAGCAGATGCTGGTCGGCAAGGGCGATGGCCACCTGCGTTTTCACCTGGAGCAACTGGTTTTCCATGTCCAGGATCACCTGCTTGATGAGCTTTTCGGGATTCTCTGCTTTGTCGATCAAGTCATTCAGATTCGCCCGAACCAATGTTGAAACTCTTTCCAGTAATGCCATAACTCCTCCAAAAAATGGTTTCTCGTCTACCTTCCTTATGAACTGGGTTTATAAGCGGTTTTCATGAAGTTGGATTTCTGGCCTGAACATTTCCCTGTTGAACACCAACGCGGCGCGATTGCATAGAGCCAAGAAATAATCCGATTGCCACACCGAGTCCCAGCCAGAAAAGCCAGCCGCCAGCTATAAGAGCGACGACGATTCCAGCCATTGCACCCAGGACCAACCCGATAATCGAGAGCTTTTTCATGACCTTCTCCAACACCGCATTCGTTTGTGTTGATCTGCCGGCAAGCCGCAGTTACGAGCCTGCCGGCAGACTGTTTATTCGCACATTACTTGCTGGCCGCCTTCGCCTTGCCTGATTGCTCACCACCGTTCAGTTCCGGTGATGGTTTGGGAGCCGGATCGCCAATCTGCTTTACCTTGGAGAACAGCTCAGACATGCTCATGCCGGAGAGCGATTCAAACAACGCCGGCACCTGCGCGGCAATTGCCGCCATGTCTCCGGTGAGCTTGCTGGCGCCGGCTGTGGTTCCGTTGCCGGTGGAGACAATCGTGATCTTGTCCACGTTAGCCAGCGGAGCTGCCATGGCGCGAACGATTTCCGGCAAGCCAGTAATCAGCTTGTCCACGACGGCTGCCTGGTTGTATTCCTGGTAGGCCTCAGCCTTGATGTTCATGGCCTTGGCTTCCGCTTCGCCCTTCTTGAAGGTGATGTCGGCCTCAGCTTCACCCTGCATGCGGATGGCGCTGGCACGGCCCTCAGCTTCAGCGATCAGGCGCTGCTTTTCGCCTTCAGCAATATTCAGCACGCGCTGCTTTTCAATTTCCGCCTGCTTCAGCACCGTGGAAATAAGTTCATTCTGGTGACGGGCGATTTCCGCTTCCTGCACCTTGGTCTGCTGTTCTCTTTCAATCAGCTGGACCTTTACCTGCTCCGCAATGACCTGTTGCTGCTGAATATTGGCCTGGATTTCATAGGCCTTGTCAGCCTGCGCCTGCTGCTTCTTGACCAGCTCATTAAATTCAGCTTTCTTTATTTCGAGATCGCGTTGCGCTTCCGCCTGCTTTGCCAGTGAGAGCGTCTCTGCCAGCACGCGTTCCTGGTCAGCCTGTGCGCGGGCAATGGCCGCGGCACGCTGGGCTTCCGCTTTTTTGATCGTTGTATCGCGATCAGCTTCCGCGGCAGCAACGTCCGCATCGCGCTTAATGCGGGCAACATCAGGACGGCCCATGTTCGCGATGTACTCATTCTTGTCACGAACTTCTTTAATGGTGAATGAGACCACTTCCAGTCCCATCTTGCTCATATCGCCGGCGCAGGTAGCACGCATACGATCGCCTACCATCTCCGGCTCTTTCACAATCTGCTCGACCGTGAGCTGGCCGATGATGCCGCGCAGGTGACCTTCCATGACAAGGCGAATCAGCCCTTCACGCTGTGGCGGCGTCTTGGACAGGAACTGCTCCGCGCCGGTGCGGATGGAAATCTCGTCAGACTTTACTTTGATCTGCGCGACAGCTTCCACCGTGACGGCAACACCCTGATTCGTGTAAAGGTCCTGTTGCGGCGCCACGTCAAATGACATGAGCTCCAGCGACAGCACCTGGTAATTTTCAATCAATGGCCAGATCACGGTGCCGGCCCCCTTCACCACGCGCGGTGTCTTGCCGCGACCGTAAACCAGCAACGCCTGGTTGGGTCCCACCTTGCGATAAAGACGGGCCAACATGGCCAAAACAAACATTAAGCCCAAAATGGCGAGACCAACGATGATCCACACCGATTGCAGTTCCATATTTTCCCCCAAAGCTTTCATTACGAACTCTTCTCCTCTTCACTCAAAATCCCGGCTTCGCCGGCAAGTTCGTTCCATCGCCGCACGTAAGCCACACCATGTTCAAACCTGGTAACAATCACTTCTTCTCCACACTTAAATTGCTCGGGCTTCTCTCCGCGCGCGGCACAAGCCTTGCGCGCGCCTTCCTGCTCAAAGATGATTTCGCCGGTCCCCTTCTCACGAATGGTTCCGCTCACCTTGCCCAGCACGCCGACCATCTCAAAATCCATCGGATCCAGTGAATGCTCATGCGCCATAAGAAATTTGGCGACAAAGAGAAACACGATGGAGGCGCCGGCAATCCCCGCCAGCGACGCCAGCACGAGTGCGGTAACGATCCAAATGTGATGGCCATGCGTCAGCAGATATCCCGCACCGCCGAACCACGCCAGGAAAACAGCGATCGTCATCGGATTGAACAGCGGGAAATGGCCGCCGTGCGATCCTCCGTGCCCCACATGAAAGTGGCCATGGCCCGGAATGTGAAAGTGCAAATGCAGCGTGCCGCTGACAAACGAGATGGCGGTAAACGCGAATCCCACGACAAAACAGATCAGATAAAAGAGTTCCCAGTTCATAACTAAGCCTCGCTTATCTCCGCTGCGCTCTTCTGCTGCGGCGGACGCAGCACGTGCAACAACTTTTCCGCCAGCTCCGGCGTTTCCAGAATTGCCTCCATCAGCACCAGGCAGCTGCGGGAATCCTTGTGCTTGGCCAGGTTCAGCAACGATCGGCTGACCAGCGGATCACGGCGAAAGCGCTCCGCTCCCTGGATCAACCAGAGATCCAGCGTGTCTTCTTCGGCGCTGAGATCGGAAAGCAGCTCATTGTGAAAGCCCTCCGGATCATCCACCAGATAACCCGGATGGACCTTGAAAAACTTGGCCAGCAGCAGACGCGTCTTGTTGGTGAGGTGTGGGCGCGAGCCATTTTCAATCTGCGAAAGATAGCTCTGGCTGATCTTCATCTTCAGATCACGCGCCACGGCGCGCACAACTTCCTGCTGGGTCATCTCGCGGCCCATTCCGCGAAGGTTCCCTTCCATTAATCTGAGGTAGCGTAATTTTTCACCGAGTTTCATATTGCAAATCGGGATAACTATATTTCGATTTGCAATATACGTCAAGAAAAATTGGGCCCTAAGGTATGATCTTCGTAAGCGATTGATAAATTGGACTTTAAAGTATTGAGACAACAGAATTGAGACGATTTGAGGGTGGCGGTTCCAGAGTAGCTGCCGAACTAATGCTTCTTTTGTTCTAATAGATATCGCGAGGTGTCTGAGCAATTGCAATGGATAACATTCTTGAACACATGCGCAATCTGCATCTGGCAATCGGCGATTGCCTGGCTCGTGGGCAGCATCTGGCCGCTCTGATCCTGCTTTATGCAGGTATGGACATCATTGCATCCATCGAATTGAAAAAAAGAAATAATAAGACCTCATTCATGAGTTGGGCTGACGCGTATCTCATCCCTGCCGGATCCCTGGAGTGCACGTCACTTGAGCTTTACTCGGCGCGCTGCGGCATTCTGCACACCATGACGGCTGAGTCAGACCTGTCTCGCAGAGGCGAGGCTCGGGCTATCTATTACAGCTGGGGAGCGGCGGACCCAGAGCAGCTGAATGCTGCCATTGAGCTGAGTGAAGCAAAAGGAACAGCCGTGGTGGTGAACGTGGAACAGCTGAGTGATGCTTTCATGGCGGCCGTCATCAACTGGGCCCGGGAGGTCAGGCTCAATGCGGACCGCCTGCAGCGGATAGAAGCCAAGGCAGAGAAATGGTTTGTGAATATGCAGACGGATGTGGCCTGGGCCTTTGTGGACGAACACAACAAAGAGCAGAATTGAGTTCGCTGTTCCGGCAAAAAAATACGGCATAGCTCATACGAGCCATGCCGTTTGCCTAAGCAGAGGAGGGCAAGAAAGAACAGCAGGGTTCATCCATAAATCCCGAGGAGTGAGTGGTCAAATTCCTTATTCTGGTTTTCTTCCGGGTTGACGCCCTTTTGCTTCTTGCCTTTTTTGCCGTTGCAATCATTTTGCTGGGTCGTCACGGAAGCGTTTGCATCTTGCTTGGATTCCTTCGCCATCGCCAGATTGGAAAAAGATGTTGCCAGGGCTGCGAGTGTGAGAATGCGGACCAGATTCGATTTCATGATGTTTCTCCTTTAATTTTTAGAATGTATGAAGGCTCATCTACTGGGCCTTGCTCAGGAACGCTTTGTTCATCCGTGCGTCCTTACACCATGCAAAACTGGAAGGGAGAGTTTTTATTCCGAAATCGTTCGAAGAAATACAAAAAATATCTTTCGCGGGGAAGCAAAAATAAATTTGAAAAAGCGGGAATAAAACGATCGCCGACATCGCACGTCATCGGGACATCGGGTGATTGGGAAAAGCTTCTAGTGCGCCATCGACCCCGGACCGCCTCCTCCTTTGGGTGGCTTCTTCATCAGGAAGATGAGGGGCAGGCAGGCGGCAAACATGATGGCAAGAATAAAGAACGTATCGATGTAAGCCATCATGGAGGCCTGTTGCTGCACCATGCCGTAAACGCTGGCATAGGCCTGCTTGGTAGCAGTGGCCATATCCATGCCGTTTGCCATGAAGCCAGCCCTGGCGGCTTGAATCATGCTTTGCGCGGCAGGATTGTATTGCGTGATGTTGGCTGACATGTCATTGCTGTGCATCTGCATATGGCGTGATGAGATCGCGGTCACGCTGGCAATGCCGATACTGGCGCCGATATTGCGCATGAGGTTGAACAAGCTGGTGGCATTGCCCATCTGCTCTTTAGGGATGGGGCCGTTCGTGATGGTGGTAAGCGGCACAAAGAGCAGTCCCATTGAAGTGCCCTGCAACAGTTGTGGCCAGAAGATGTCCCAGTATCCGGCGTTCAGGTTCAGCAGCGAGAGTTGGTAGATACTGAAGGCAGCAACGATCAATCCTGCCCCAAGCAGCTTGCGAGCCTCGATCTTGCCCATGAGAATACCGACGAGAGGCATGAACAGGAACGATCCCAGACCGCGCGGAAGCATGGCCATGCCGGCTTGCAGAGCTGGATATCCCATGAGCGTCTGGAGCCAGAGTGGAAGCAAGACAGTGCTGCCATAGAGCACGAAACCCAGCACCGTCATGAGAAAGACACCGGTGGCATAGGTTCGGTTCTTGAATATTCGAAGTTGCACTACCGGGTGAGGCGTGACGAGCTCGCGAATAATAAATGCCGCGAATCCGATGAAGGCAAAGATCGACAGGGTAATGATGAAGTTCGATCCAAACCAGTCGTCTTCCTGGCCTTTATCCAGCATGATCTGCAACGCGCCAATGCCGATGGCGAGATAGCCGATGCCCCAGTAATCAATGCCGCCCTCGCCGCGCTTGATATATGGCGGATCATGAATAAACAGTACGGCCATGATGACGGCAGCAATGCCGATGGGGATATTAATGTAAAAAAGCCAACGCCAGCTATAGCTGTCAGTAATCCAGCCGCCGAGCACGGGACCAAGCATGGGGGCGACGACGATTCCCAGCGCCCAGAATGCCATGGCCTTGGCGCGCTTCTCTGGCGGAAATGCTTCCATCAGGATGGCTTGCGAAAGCGGCTGCAAGCCTCCGCCGGTAGCGCCCTGAAAGATGCGGCAGATGATCAGTATGGGCAGGTTCGGCGCGATGCCGCAAAGAAAAGAAAAGATCGTGAAGCCGCCAACGGAAGCCAGCAAAATGTTGCGCCGACCAAAGTAATTGCCGAGCCATCCAGTAAGCGGAAGAACGATGGCGTTAGCGACAAGGTAAGAAGTCAGCACCCATGTGGCTTCTTCCGGCGTTACCGAGAGACTGCCGGCGATATGCTGCAGGGAGACGTTCACCACCGTGGTGTCCAGCACTTCCATAAAAGTGCCGAGCATCACCGAGATGGCGATGATCCACGGATTGATGACCGGTGCTGAAGCCTTGTCCATGATTGAATGCGGTTATGTTCTCAGCCGTTTCTCTCTACCTGGTAAAAACGGTTGGCTCAACAGACATGCCGGGACGCAGTTGATGGTTCGGGTCCTGGTCTTTATCAAACCGAATACGCACAGGGATTCTCTGCACCACCTTCACGTAGTTGCCGGTGGCATTCTCCGGTGGCAGAAGGCTGAAGCGGGCGCCCGTTGCGCCGCCGATGGATTCAACAGTCCCGTTGTATTCGTGGCCGTAAGCGTCCACTTTGATTTTGGCTTTCTGGCCCACCTGCATGCCGCGAAGCTGCGTCTCTTTAAAGTTGGCGGTGGTCCAGATGTCGTCAAGGTTCACGATAGAAAACAGCGGCGTGCCGGCCTGTACCACCTGACCCGGTTCAACGCTGCGCTTGCTGAGAATTCCCGTGACCGGAGCGTAGATCTTGGTGTATTTCAGATTGAGTTCCGCCTGCGCCAACGCGGAGACGGCTCTTTGCACTTCTGCACTGGCTGCACCCGCGCGTGCGCGCGTCATCTTGAGTTGTTCGGGAACAATGCGTGCACCTTCGGCTTGTGCCTCCGCCTGAGCGGCGCGGCTTTCCGCGCTGGCGATGCCGGCAGTGGCTTCGTCGACGTTGGCTTTTGCGGAATTATTCGCGGCTACGGCAGCGTCATATTGCTGGTGGGAGATTTCGTCTTTTGCTATCAGCATCTCCATACGCTTGAGGTCCGCGGATGTTTTTGCGTAATTGGCCTGGGCGTCATTGAGCTTGGCTTTGGCTGAATCAATATCGCGGTTCGCGGTTTTCACTCCTGCGTCAGCCGCCGTGAGCTGGTTGGAAGTGGTGGTTTGCGTGATCGGCACGCCAACATTCGCCGCGGTTGCATTGGCCTCTGCGTTGGCCAGGTCCGCGCGGGCGCGATCGACTGCCACCTGATAATCCTTGGGATCGAGCTCTGCCAGCAAAGTGCCAGCTTGGACTAATTCGTTATCGTCATGCAGGACGTTGACCACGGTGCCGGTGACACGAGTGCCAATGGGATTGATGTGGCCGTCAATCTGCGCATCGTCAGTAGATTCGCGAACCGAGTAATAGTGCCAAACAAAGATGCCGCCAATAATGAGAACGATCACCAACGCAGCCACCCCAAACTTTGCCATCGGGTGCGCGCGGAAATATCCTACGGGACCGCGACGATCGGGCGTGGAGCGCCGTTCTTTTCCTGAACGACGTTCATCCTGCTGCTGGCCGTCTGTTTTTCCCGGCTCTTCTTTCAGAGCAGGATCTTTCACGTCTTCTTCTTCCTCATACGTCGAGACGTTCCTTGATTCAGCCACCTTATTTCCCTCCCAAAAATGCCCGCGTTCTCTGCTCTGCTTCACCCAGAGCGCGCACCAGCGTAAGCTTGGCAACATTGTTCTGATACAGCGCCTGGATGTAAGAATCGTTGGCGCTGGCTACTGCTTCCTGCGACTGCACAACCTCAAGGCTTCCGGAAACCCCTGCTTTATAGCGGTCCTGCGACTCCCTGAGCTGTTGTCCGGCAAGGTCAATCTGCTGTCTTGCCACTCCCACCTGATCGTCAGATGTTTTTACGTCAAGCAGAGAGGAGCGGATTTCAAACTCGATGCGGCTGCGCAGGTTTTCCAGCTGCAACTGGTCCTGGCGCAATTGCGTTTGCGCCTGCTGCACATCGGCTTTGACTTTACCGCCCTGAAAAATCGGGACCTTTACGCCGCCGGTGAGGTTATATGTTTCTTCCGCGCTGCCCGGAGCTGGACCGATGTAACCGATCTGGCCGTTGATCTCAACGGACGGCAGCCATTCACCTTTTGCAGCTTTCACCGCAATTTCAGATGCTCGGACACGCGATTCCGCCGCAAGATATTCCGGCCGCTGCTGATAGGCGTGTGCCAGGGCTTCGTCAAAATTGATTGGTTCCGTCGGAGCATACGGCACTTTGTCCGTGAGCTCGAATACCTGTGAAACCGGCATTCCGATGGTTCGCGCGAGTGACATTTTCTGCTGCTCGTATTGGTTTTGCGCCGCAAGCACACGCTGTTGTTGCGTCTGCATCTGCACCTGTGAGCGCAGCACGTCAATTCCTGCGGCAACGCCGGCGCTTTTTAAATCCTGCGTCTGCTGGAAGATGGTTTGCGCCGTGGTGAGCTGGGCTTTCGTGGTTTCCAGCCGTGCTTCACTGGCGATTGTGAGCAGATATTGATTTCCCACCACAAGCACCACCAGTTCACGCGCATCATTGAGAGTGAACTTTGCGGCTTTTTCATTTTCCGCCGCGGCATGCACCTTGTTGAGCGCGTTGAAATCGAGAACGGTCTGGCTCACATTGGCGTGAGCGTCAAAGAGCCCAAAAGGGCCAACGACCGGCGAGGTCAATCCCGCAGGCAATGGAATGCCAAAAGCCGCCAGATTGATTTTGTTGACCGATTCGCTCACGTTGCCGGATACGTTGGGCAACAATGCGCTGAGCTGACGACGATACTGTGCGCGCGCCTGCTCCGTCTGCTGCTGTGAGAGCAGAAGACCAAGATTGTGCTTGATGCCGCGATCGATTGCGTCCAGCAGAGAAAGTTTCACGGTCCCGGGAACAAGCTTGTCCACCTGCGCGCTGCCGTTGAACGAGTCCTGCGAAGGAGCTTGGGCTGGCGAATAAGCTGGAGAAGAGCTCTCCTGCATGGGCGCCGGATTGATGGAAGGAACCTGTGCTGATGCCGAAAAAACAGCTAAAAACAGGAATGAGACTACCAGGACAGGGTACGTCCTCATTATTTTCCTCTTGCCGCGATATCGATTTTTAGATGCGCCTGTATTACGCGAGAGGCCTGCGCTTGGTCTCTCAATCGCTCTATATTTCACGTAGCACCAATAACTTAGGAAGCATATGTTAAAAATGAATTAATTAACCGTTTAGTTAGATTATCAGGCGAAGAAGTTCGATGCAAATTACTGAGGTTCATTGAGAAGAAAAAATGGGGCCGGGATAGGAAAATCCAGCGCCGCTAAACCAAATGTACTCAACTCCGGAAGGAGTTACTGAGCTGCTGGACAGGAAAGCTGGCCGAAGAAAATCGCATGGCCCGCATATTTGCAGACTGGATTGGCGAGGAAGCTCCACATTTTCCGCTGAGTGGTGTTGCCATTTAGACAAAAAAATCCCCGCAAATGATCTGCGGGGACCTTCTACAGCACTTGAAAAAACTAGTTGGCTTTAGCCTTAGTCGTCGTTGTCGTCATCGTCAGCAGCGATTGCCTGAACGAAATTGGTATTCGGGGTGCCCCAGCCTGTTGCAAGATCCCAGCCAGGAGCAGCCGAGAAGCCGGTAACGCCTCTAAAATTGTTATTGCCGATTGTGATGTCATGCAGGAGGGTATTCAGAGCACCGGTCCTTCCCAGTTGGTAGATGCGCTTGTTCAGCAGTCCCAGTGAATGGCCGGCGAACTGGTTCGCAATAGCCCCGATAGCTGACCACTGCGGTGCGCCTGCGCTGGTGCCGCCAATCAGGAAAAAGCTGTTCGGTGAGGGCGCAATGGTTCCGATGTGTACGATCACACCGCCAACCGTTCCCGCATTGTAGGCGATATCTGGATAGCCGCGATGTCCACCCAGCGTGGCCAGGGTTGCTTTTGGCAGATGCTGCTGGAAGTTCGGCAGTGCGAACACTGAGCTGATGCCACCGCCGCCGGCTCCACCAGGATCATTCCATACAACTTCACCCTGGTAGGTTCCATTCGGATTGGCGGCAACGGGCGTTCCGAAGAAGAGATTGGTACCGCCAACGGTGGTTACAAGAGAAGAAGCAGCTGGATACTGAGGCACACGGATGGTTGCGCCGCGTGCAGTTGCGCCATCGTCGCCAGCGGAAACAAAAGTACCCATCTTATTGCTCCCGGCTCGTTTATAGCTTGCTTCATTGGCGGCAATAATGGCCTGGCCATCGGGGCTGGCATTCAAGCCGAGCTCTGATGCGCCAAAGCTTTCCGACAAGATACTGCCTAGGCGGTTGTTGACCGCATAATTCTGCGCAGCCAGAATGTCGTCAAAACTATCGCTGGCAGCCGCAACAAGAATGATGCTGGCGCCCGGGGCGATAGCGTGCGCCCACTGAACGTCCAGGGCGATTTCCTCTGTCCAACCCAACTGGTCTGCATTGGTGGGATCAAAAGGAACGCTGCCCGGCATGTGGATCTGCTGGAACGACGGTGGTGCGGGAATTCCGAAGAGCGTATCGAAATCCGCAAGGTCGGCATCGATAGTGGGGCTGCCGAAGGCATCGATGATCACAATCGTCTGGCCTGTGCCATCAAAGCCGGCGTTAATCAGACTATCAACGCCATAAGCTGCACGGATAGCCGCTGGTCCATAACAGAAGCCATTCGTACTGAAAGCCCGAAGTTCACAAGCAAAATGCGCTGTGGCATCAGGCGCTACGTCCGTCATCACTTCAACTTGAGCGGCAAGAACTGACGAAGGACTGTAAGTCTGGGCATTGGCCAGATTGGTAGCGGTTAGGGTCAAAAATACAAGCATCAACAACAGGGATGTTCTTGGGGAGAACTTACTCTGCATTTAGCTACCTACACTTTTTTTGTTGGATTTTTTGCGAGCTCCGGCCGCTTAGGCGAAGGATAGGTGGGGCGCGTACCCCCTCGTACGCAACCAAGAACTCTCAAGTGCCGAGCATTCTCTAGGTTTTGCCGGTTTTAGTCAATTCAAAAAGTTAAGACGATACAATCCCTTGCCCTCAGATGCAGTCAATGCAGGTCCATGGCGTCGCGCACAGTGTTACACAAAGCCCGCGTTCGTTACGAAATCGCTGGACGTTGCGCTGCCAGCGAAATCACCTTTTTCAACTGATCCATTGCCTGGATAGTTTCCAGTAGTGAGACTTCCAGAGCTGAATTCTATTCAGTTTCCTGATTGCCCGCTTACTGGAACTATTTCTTTGGTCGAAACTAATGACTTACTAGATGGATAGTGGCTGGCTATGACATGCCTTCGAAAGATTGAAATGAATCCATCCACTGGATAGAAATCTGGTTTTTCGCTGGAATAACGTAACTATATTGCTTGATTTAGGTAAAAGATTTCATGATTGCGCAAGTCTTCAATGCTTTTGAAGATGGCTTTACAAAGCTTTACGCACAGGTCTTTGCGATCAAGAGCTTCCCCAAAGTCTAAATCTGAATAAAGCCACTGTTCTCGCGGGTAAGAGAGGGATGAAGTTTCATTTTTTTGTTGTAAATCGCTCGACAAATTCAGCTACTTCATTGAGAATTGCAGCCGAAGAATCTTCCGGGCTTCCCAGTCTGTGCTCAGCACTTGAAAAAAGAGGTATACGATGCAAAGAAAGTGCTCGTTGTCGTCTCCTTACGTTCTGCTGCTGGTAGTAACCGCTGTAGCCCTCATATCGGTTCAGTCCGCATCAGCCCGTGAAATGGCTAATCATACAGCCAAGTTTGTTCAAACCGCGCCCGACATGGGTCAGGCCGATCCTTCGCAGATTATTACTGTGAAGCTTCACTTAAACGGACCGAATCAGGACCAACTCTCCAGCTTCATTCAGTCGCAACATGATCCTTCTTCCCCCAACTTCCAGAAGTGGCTTACACCCGACCAGTTCAAAGCGCAGTTTGGAGCTACCAACGGAAGCCTGGCCACTGTCAAAAATTTTCTTACCGGAAAAGGTTTGACAATCATCAGTTCTGACGCGCGTTCGATCACCGTGCAGGGCCCTGTGGGCATAATTCAGAATGCACTTCACACCCAGCTGCACGACTTCAGCCTGAATGGAAACATTGTTCGCGCCAACATCAGCAATCCTGTGATTGATGAGCCGGCCGGATCAGCCGTGAGCGCAGTGAGCGGATTGACGCAGATTATGGCCAAGCCGCATAGCGTGGTAGCACGCGATGCCTCAGGTAACCCGCGCCAGCCAATTCCACTGAATGCCGCTGCTCCGAACACTCCAGCTCTGACGCAGTGCTTTACCCCAACCCCTGGAACAATTTCAATTACCGATGGCGTCAACACCGCAACCTACACTGGCAATGAATATCAGGGTTGCTTCTTCCAGCCTCTCGATCTGCAGACTGCTTACAACTTCACCGGTCTTTTCAATCAGGGTCTGGACGGAACAGGTCAGGCAATTGCAATCGTAGATGCCTTCGGCTCACCGACTATCGCCCAGGATCTTGCTGTATTTGACGCGATCTTTGGCCTGCCTGCGGCAAAGCTGAATATCTTCTTCCCCAATGGCCAGCCTACACGTGCGAATGCCGGTTTTGCCGGTGAAACCACGCTGGATGTGGAATGGGCCCATGTCGTTGCTCCTGGCGCAGTGATCAACCTGGTCATCACGCCAACCAACTCCTTCGCGGACCTGAATGCTGGCGTTCAGTTTGCCATTGAGCACAACCTTGGACCCGCAATCTCCAACAGCTATGGAGCTGAAGAGAACCTGATTGATGCAGGCACCATCGCGGACACTGAAGCTGTAATCGCGGAAGGCGCCGCTGCCGGCGTTTCCGTCAATTACTCCTCTGGTGATGATGGCGACTTCTCCATCGACGAAGGTCCGGGCAACACCACTGTCAGCTATCCTTCAGGCTCACCGTTTGCTACCTCAGTAGGCGGCACCAGCTTGTTTGTGAATCCTGACGACACGCTCAACTTCCAGACTGGCTGGGGCAACAACCTGGCGCAGTTGAATGCAGCCAACACGTTCCCGTTCCCTGACAGCGATCCAAATGATGGTCTCGGGTTCCTGTTTGGCGCGGGCGGTGGCGCAAGCCAGATCTTTGCGAAACCACACTTCCAGCGCGGACAGCCCGGTGGCGATTTCCGGCAACAGCCTGACATCTCTTATCTGGCCGATCCTCAAACTGGCGTGGAAATCGTTCAGACGGTAAGGGGCGTGTTGCAAGGTGAAATTATCGGTGGAACAAGCCTTGCTTGCCCACTGTTCTCAGCTCTCTGGACCATTGGGGCCCAGGCAGCCGGCGGCCACAACATTGGCCAGGCAGCCCAGACTCTGTATGACCTGAACGGCGATGCCATTAGCGATGTTCGGCAGGTTTCTTCTCCGAATAACGTGACTGGCGTGCTCAGCACTCCGAATGGAACAATCAACCTCTCTGATGTTGATATCACCGTTCCGGGCGCAGGTACACGGCGTTTCGTCACTTCGCTGGCTGGCGGTTCGGGCGGTCAGATCTTCAACCTGAGCTTTGGCACGGACAGCTCTCTGGTCGTGAATAATGGCTGGGACAACGTAACCGGAATCGGTACGCCGAATGGCCCTGCGTTCATTCAGCGGTTGGTAAAACAGCTGCGGAACGGCAACGGCAAGTAACCAGCTTCACCGCAAGATAAACTTGCGTGAAACTAAAACAGGCGGGACCGGATTCGGTCCCGCCTGTTATTTGCAGCCCATCCATCGCAAACCGCTTGCTGCAAATAAAAATGACTCTATTTATCGCGTAAGGTTTGTGGGGTTCCTACGCCGGTACAGAAATCCCATCCGCTGATGGCAAAATCGCCGCCAGAGAGTCCGCAATTTCCAAATTTGATATCGCGGAATACATCACCTTCAGAGATATGGCGATACAGCTCGGCATTTTCAGCCTGGCTTGAAGGACGGAAACCTCCGGCTGCGTTCACGATCCCGGCAAGGGCGGGTGAAGCAACGCTGGTTCCACCAACAACAAACCATCCGGCACCAAGGACTGGATTGGTGTCAAAAACCCAGACGCCTGTGGTGGGATTCGAGTCGAAGGAGAAATCCGGAGTGCCTCTGAAATCGCCGACGATGTGCCGGATCTTGTCCTGGAAGGCTGGACGCGGCTCAACCTGGCTGGGACCTCCGCCAGCATCCTGCCATGTGTCTTCCAGAATGAAATCGCCTGTTGTGGTATTGCGCGAAACCGTGGTTCCACCGGCAGAAATTACGTTTGGTGAGGCGCTGGGATATTCTGCGCCCGGGCTGTCACCGGCTGAGGCGAAATAAACCACATTGGGGGTTGTGAAGACGGAGTCAAAGAGAGTTTCCTGGGTAAATTCACCGCTGCCAAAACTCATGGAAACCTCACCACCGCCATTGGCAGCAACCAGATTGCTGGCGACCGTAACGGCATTAAACAGATTGATCAGATTATTGTTGGCGGCTTCCACCAGGAACAGCTTTGCGTTGGGCGCCATGGCATGGGCCCACTCGATATCCAGTGCCGATTCAATTTCGAATCCGCCAGTTGGATCATTGCCGGGCCGGGTGCCATTGGCAAATACAACGGTCAGGTTTGCAGCGGGCAATCCAAATTGAGTAGAGAACGTAGCCAGATCGCTGGCGGCCGTTGCATTATCAAAAGCCTCTACCAGGGCAATCGCACCGCCGCCGCCGTGGGGATTTTCTGTTGTCACATTGGGATTGCAGCCGCGAACTGGACGATGCACTAAGTCATAGACGCATCCGAGCGAAGCCGGGGTCTCAAAGAGAAAGCCGGGAAATGGCGGCAATTCGCTAGGCTGGACGGCCTTTCCCAGCAATCCTTCTGATGGAACGAATATGCGCAAATGAGTCCGGGCAGTGACGCCGATATCCGCCGGTTTTTGCACATTGGATTGAGGGATCATTACGCGGCCCTTTGACCGTCCGCTATGATCCTGGGCAAAAGCTGAAAGTGAAAAGCTAAGCAGCAATACAATAGCTGCCACGAGGGAGTGCCACAAAGAACGTCTCACGAAATCCTCCGGAAGGAAACAGAAGTGGAAACAACAACGTGGAACAACTGAGAGAACAACTCGCAGGCTTTCGCGAATTCGAAAGCTAAACAGAGTTGAGGAACTGCAAGCAGTATATGTCAGCAACTTGCCTTCAGGTTGTTTGCACCAATGAATTCGCGGGAAAATCTTTACCTAGTCGTATTACGATAGAGGAGCATACTGCGTGTTTTTGTGCAGATTTTTGCATGTAGCTTTCATGAAGAAGAAAAACCTGGGACGGAAGGGCGAAAATATTTCGCGAAAAATCTCCAGAGCGATTCGTTAAGGAATGTTAAAGAGATCGATCGCAGCAAAAGATCATACGGTCAATGCCATTCGATGCCGTAACTTCCGTTCGATGAAATCTTCTCAGTCCTTATAATGTGTCTCAGCATCCAATGACTGTGGATAGTACACAACAGGCAGAGGCAAAACCGGCATCAAGACTTGCTGAAACCTTTCGCGCCCTCCGCCATCGCAATTATCAGCTGTTCTTCTCAGGACAATTAATCTCCCTCATTGGCACATGGATGGACCAGGTTGCCGAATCCTGGCTCGTTTACCGGCTTACGGGTTCCGCGTTGCTTCTGGGGACTGTGGCTTTTGCGTCACAGATTCCTGTGTTTCTGCTCGCTCCGATTGGCGGCGCGCTCGCCGACCGCATGGACCGCCGAAAGATACTGATCACCACGCAATCCAGCATGATGCTGCTTACCTTTGTGCTGGCGTGGCTTACGCTTTCTCACCGCGTGCATATCTGGCATGTGGTCGTGCTTGCGGCCCTCACAGGCGTTGTGAATGCATTTGATCTGCCTGCGCGCCAGTCATTTGTGGTGGACATGGTGGCACGCGCTGATCTGGTGAACGCCATAGCGCTCAACTCTTCCATGTTCAACGGCGCCCGTGTTATTGGCCCGGCAGCTGCGGGCATTGTGGTTGCGGCCATCGGTGAAGGCTGGTGCTTTTTTGCCAATGGCATAAGTTTTATCGCGGTGATTGTTGGGCTGTGGATGATGAAGATGGAGCGGCCGCGCATGTCGATTGAGGGTTCGCCGCTGGAAAATATTCTTGAAGGTTTCCGGTTTGTTGCGCAGACGCGGCCCATGCGCGCGCTTATGCTTCTGCTTGGGCTGGTAAGTTTTGCTGCGATGCCCTATGCCGTGCTCATGCCTCTTTTTGCCGACAAGATTCTGCATGGCGGCGCAACTGCGCTGGGTATGCTGATGGGATGTTCCGGCGTTGGCGCGTTGGCCGGCGCATTGCTCTTAGCGACACGCAGAAGTGTAAGAGGGTTAAGCACATGGGTGGCCGTGGCCTGCGCAGGCCTGGGAGTAATGCTGGCGCTCTTCTCTTTTTCACGCACGCTCTGGCTCTCTGCTGTGTTGCTGGTGCCCGTGGGATTCTGTGCCATGATCCAGATGGCGTCTTCTAATACGCTCATCCAGAGCATGGTTCCAGACCGCCTGCGCGGACGCGTGATGTCTTTCTATGCGATGACCTTTATGGGCATGGCGCCTCTGGGATCATTGCTGGCTGGCAGTTTGGCGCACACGCTTGGCGCGACGTGGACAGTATTCATCGGCGGCGTTGCCGCAGTTTGCGGAGCAATCATATTCTGGACGCGCTTGCCGCAGCTGCGTCCGGCAGCAAGAGAAATGATTGTGGCACAGCAGATGTCTGGTGGAACTCCGGCGCAGGAGATGACAGCAAGAGTATTCACAAAGGCTTAAGCCTACTGCTGATGTTCTGCGCCAGCGGTCTATGCTTTTTTCAAAAAAGCAATCTGCGCACCATGATAAATCGCATGTTGTGCCATGCCGTCGAAAAGACGGTTAAAGTCATACGTCCTGCCCGGCACGGTGGATTGCAAACGATCGTCTCCGAATAACTTGATTCCTTCAATCAACTTTTGATGGCTGGTAAAAAAAGAATTGAGCGCATCTTGCCATGCCTTCTCGCTTGTATCGGAGACGGGAGGATAATCCTGCTCTTTGGGCATGGCAGGCCATGCTGGAATTGGCACGCCCTGGATCGCACCGAGAGTGAATTTCACCCATGCCTCTACGTGGTAAACCAGTTCCCAGATGGAATGGGCTTTGGGAAGTGGATGCGCTTCAGCCTGCGCGGCTGAGATTCCCGTAAGAATTTTGCGGACGGGATCACCGTACCACGCTTCACCATTAATAACGGCGGAGAGTTGCTCTGCGATGCGATTGCATTCTGTATTCATAAGAAAAATGGCTGGCTTGGTGACGCAAGGCCAGCCATAATTCTAATGCAGAGGATTGAATTACGCTCTTACGTACTTGCCCGCATCAATCAGCCGCGCGGCAATCTGTTGGGTCAGCGCGATCACATTGAACGGCTCATGCTTGAACAGCCTGCGCAAAATGACCATCTGTGTGCGCAGCATGTCGCCTTCAGCAACTGCAGCCACAACTTTCCTGGCCGCGGCCTCGATCTTGTCCATGGAAAGGCTCAGACTGACCTGCGCCATGGCAACCGCCAACTGGGTTTTGGCCTCGCCCTGGCTCTCCACCAACTTCTGGGTGCGCAGCGCAACAGAATCCATGGCAAAGACTTCAATCACCATGTCAGCAATCGCGGAAAGAATTTCCTGCTGCTGCTCAATGGCCGCCATGTACTTTTGCACTGCCGCACCAGCCAGCATAAGCGTGGCTTTTTTTGCATTGCTTACCAGCGTGCGCTCCGCTGCCAGCGTACCTTCCAGCGGTTCAGCAGAGCTTGGGCCGGACATGATTTCATCAGTCAGCTTCTTGATGGCGGGCATGAGGGGCAGTTGGCCTTTCATGGCACGTTTCAACAGCCAGCCGGTGATGATCATGCGGTTGATTTCGTTTGTGCCTTCAAAGATGCGGTTCACGCGCGAGTCGCGATAGGCGCGCTCCGCGGGATATTCTTCTACGAATCCGTATCCGCCATACACCTGCACGGTTTCGTCGACCACGTAATCCAGCATCTCAGAGCCATAAACTTTCAGGATGGAGCATTCGACGGCATACTCTTCAATATTCTTGGCCGTCTCTTTGTAAACGTCCGGCGAGTTCTTATCGATTTCAGACATCGCCGAATCAATCATTCCTACCGTGCGATAGGACATGCATTCACCGGTATAGACACCCACGGCCATATTGGCCAGCTTTTCCTGGATGATGCCGAAATCAGCCAGCGTTTTGCCGAAAGCCTTGCGCTGCTTGGCATATCCAATGGAGTTGTTCAGAGCGTTGCGCGCTCCGCCGACCACGCCGGCGCCGAGTTTGTAACGGCCGATGTTCAGTGTGTTGAACGCGATGACGTGACCTTTGCCGATTTCACCGAGAAGATTTTCTTTGGGCACGCGGCAGTCGTTGAGAATAATCGCAGTGGTGGACGATCCGCGGATGCCCATCTTCTTTTCTTCATTGCCAGACTGGAAGCCGGGGAACTTGCGCTCCACAATGAACGCGCTGAATTTTTCGCCATCGACCTTGGCAAAGATAATCACCACGTCGGCAAAGCCGCCGTTGGTGATCCACATCTTTTCGCCGTTCAAAATCCATTCTTTGCCGTCAGGAGAAAGCACGGCTTTGGTGCGTGCATTCATGGCATCAGAGGCGGAGGTGGATTCAGAGAGCGCGTAAGCGGCAATCAGTTCGCCGGTCGCGAGCTTGGGCAGATACTTGGCTTTCTGCTCCGGCGTGCCGAAATAAACAATGGGCAGCGAGCCGATCCCGGTGTGTCCGCCAAACGCAACACTGAAGCTGCCGGAAACCGACATGTGCTCGGCGATGAGAGCCGAAGAAATCTTGTCCATATCCGACCCGCCGTATTGCTCGGGCACATCCACGTTGCCGATGCCGATTTCGCAGGCCTTTTGAATAAGGCCGCGCGTCACGGCAAATTCCTTGTGCTCAATCTTCTCCACGTTGGGGAGAATCTCATTACGGGCAAACTCCTGCGTGGTCTGCGCAATCTGCCGATGCTCGTCACTCAGGTCTTCCACGGTAAACACCTGGTCAGTGGAGTGCTCTTCAATCAGAAAGCTTCCACCCGCCAGTTTGGTTTTGTTTGGGACTGTTGCTGTTGCCATGATTTTCTCCTTAACCACAAAGGACACGAAGGATCACCAAGGTCACTTCCAGCCCTTGCCTTCGACTAAACGCTTAATGCCGTCCTTCAGGTGTAAAACATTGAAATTGATAATTAGACCCAATTGCTTCTTGCTGAGCTTCATGTAGGAGAGGACTTGCGCAACATGAACTCTTGAAATTTCTTCAACAGATTTCAATTCAACAACCACAAGATCATTAACCAACATGTCGATGCGATACCCAACATCAAGTTTGATGCCGTCATAAACCACGGGCAATCCAACTTGCACCTCGACGCTGAGGCCAGATTTTCTAAGCTCATGCGCCAGACACGCTTCATAGGCACTTTCAAGCAAACCTGGTCCAAGCACAGAATGCACTTTCAAGGCAGCCCCTATAACAGCATGGCTGATTTCGTGCGGCGTCATTGCTCGTGCTGTTGCGGCCTGAGGCATACCTTTTTATCTTTGTGTTCCTTCGTGTCCTTTGTGGTTAAAGAGTTTAATTCAGGTTCTCGAAAATCCCCGCAGCGCCCATGCCGCCGCCAATGCACATGGTCACGATTCCGTATCTTCCATTGCAGCGCTTGAGTTCGCGCAGAAGCGTCGCTGTCAGCTTGGCTCCCGTACACCCCAGTGGATGACCCAGCGCCACTGCTCCGCCGTTGGGGTTGATCTTGTTGATATCGAGTCCGCCTTCTTTAATCACTGAAAGTGCTTGTGCGGCGAATGCTTCGTTCAATTCGATTACATCGATCTGCTCGAGCTTCAGCCCAGCCATCTTCAGAACTTTTGGGATGGCATAGACCGGACCCAGCCCCATCTCTTCCGGCAGGTATCCGGCGGTGGCAAAGGCCACAAAACGCGCCATAGGTTGGATGCCGAGTTGCTTCGCTTTGTCACTGGACATTACGACAGTTGCGGCCGCGCCATCGGAAGTCTGCGAAGAGTTCCCTGCCGTAACTGTTCCTTTGGCGTGGAATGCCGGACGCAAGCCAGCCAGCGCTTCGAGCGTGGTATCGGCGCGTGGGCCTTCATCGATCTTGAAGGTGATTTCTGTCCGCTTGGGCTTGGAGCCGTTGGGAGTGGTAAAGCTTACAGGCACTGGGACAATTTCGTCGTCGAACTTGCCGGCCTGGATGGCGGCAATGGCTTTCTTGTGGCTGTTCAAAGAAAATTCGTCCGCCTGCTGGCGAGTGATGCCAAAACGTTTGGCCAAGCGCTCTGCGGTCAAGCCCATGGAGAGATAGGAGTCGGGGTAATGGTCCACAAGCCAGGGATTGATGGAAACTTTGTTGCCGCCCATCGGAATCATGCTCATGGATTCGGTGCCGCCGCCGATGGCGACTTCAGCGCGGCCAGCCGCAACGGAGTCAACCGCCAGCGAAATGGCCTGCAAACCTGATGAGCAGAAGCGATTGATCGTCATGGCGGAAACTTCCACCGGCAACCCTGCGCGCAATGAAGCGATGCGGGCCACGTTCATGCCCTGTTCGGCCTCCGGCGTAGCGCAGCCGATGATGACGTCTTCAATTTCTTTTTTATCCAACTGGGGAATGCGGTCCAGCGCACCCTTGATGGCGACAGCGGCCAGATCGTCTGGGCGCGTGGCGCGCAGTGTGCCTTTGCCTGATTTTCCAACAGCGGTACGAACCGAACTTGCAATAACTACTTCACGCATAATTGCTCCCTGCTTGTGCTGCCCCTACGGGGCTCAAATCTCTCTCTACGCCTACCCCACCCTTCTCGGCTCGCATGCGCTCGCCTTCAGGGTGGGCTAACTCATATCGCGCCTACAGCGCTGGACTATCGAAACAATGCGGTTCTCTGTTTATCCTCAACTTGACCTATCGCTACTAAATCAAACTCACTGCGGCGACGGACTCGGTGTTGCCGTCGCCGATGGTGTTGCGCTCGGCGTAGCAGTCGCACTTGGCGTTGCTGTCGGCGAAGGCACAGCCACACTCGGCGTAGGCGAAGCTTCCGGCGTTACAGCAGAAACCGGTGTTGGTGTTGCTGCTGCCAGAGCCGGTGTTGGACTTGGCTGCGGCTGCATGTTTACTGCGCTTTTATCCGCCAACTTGCCATCCGGACCGAACAGGACCTGAAGCGCGCTGTTCTGGCTGGCATTCGCCAGGTCTGTAGGCACCGCAATCTCATAGGCCCAGGTCGATCCCACAAACTTATCGCCTTTCTCACTTACATCGCATCGCGCGTAATCCGGAGCACCCATCACAATCGCCACTTCTGATTCACTCATCCCGGCATGCAGAGTGTTGAACTGCCGCATCCAGCGGTCGAGCGAAAGATCAGAGGTGTATGGCAGCCGGATGCTGGTGCGAAACTGATCGAAATTCCGATACTTTGAATTTCGCGCCTGGCATTTTTGCTGCTCGTCCTTCGCGATCTTCACTTTCTTTTGAAACAGCTCATTCTCTTTTTCCAGGAACTCATAGCCCACCACAAAAAACCAGGTTCCCAGCAGCACTACAATTCCAAGTAGTATCAGGCCGCGTTTTTTCACTCGTTCCTCAGTCTGCCGTTAGTTCCTTAAGGGCTTGCCTGTCTTTAAAGTAAATTGAATGCGCTCCTGTGTTCTCTTCTCACCGCAGAGTGACTTGAAGCCTTCACGCTCCAGATCAAGGATGTACTGCTCGCTCACTGGAGTGCCGGGCGTCACGTTGCCGCCGCAAATTACTTCTGCCACTTTCGTCGCGACCTTCACATCATGGTCACTGATGTATTCCGCCTGCCTCATTAGATGGATTCCAAGGCGCAACGTCGCAAGTACGTTTTCACCCGGCGCGGGAATGTCTGTACGCGGCACCGGAGCAATGTATCCGGCGCGGGCCAGTTCCAGCGCGCGATCTTTGGCGTCGGTCAGGATGCGCTCGCGGTTCATGCTGATCAAATCGCCATCGGAGAGGAAGCCGAGGCCGCGCGCTTCATAGGCCGAGGTTGAGACCTTGGCCATGGCGATGGTCTCAAAGATCCGCTTCATGCCTTCCATTACTTCCACTGATTCGCCGCGACCATCGGGCCGCACGGCTTTGGCGTTGTCGAGTGCGCGTAGCAGCATCTCTTTGCACCCACCGCCACCGGGCAGCAGGCCCACGCCTACTTCAACCAATCCCATATAAAGTTCAGAGTGTGGCTGGCGCGCCGCGGAATGCAGGTTGATTTCGCAGCCGCCACCGAGCGTCATGCCGTAAGAAGCCGTGACTACCGGACGCGAGCAGAACTTGATGGCCTGCGTCATGCCCTGGAACTGCTTGATGGCAATATCAACTTCGTCCCATTCTTCTTCCTGAATGGCCAGCATCAGCATCATGAGGTTGGCGCCGACAGAGAAATTCGCCGAGTCACCGGTGATGACGAAGGCTTCAAACTGGTCACCGATTCCGCCCGTCTTGAGCGACTGCGTAACCATGGAAACAATGTCGCCGCCAAGTGCGTTCATCTTGGTGTGGAACTCGATGCAGCCTACGCCATCCCCCAGGTCAATGAGCGAAGCGCCAGCGTTTTTCTTCACCACGCCATTGGATTTCTTTGCCGTAGAGACGGACCACACACCTTCTGCAACCTGCACCGGTTTGTACTGTCCGGTGCGCATATCAAAATAGGCGCGGCCTGAAGGCGAGGAAGGATCATCTTTGTACCAGCTCTTTGCGCCTGCGGCTAAAAGTTTTTCTGCGTTGGCGGCAACGGGTTTGCCTTCTTTCTTCATGCGGGCAACGGTCTGCTCCACTCCGGCCAGGTCCCAGACTTCAAACGGGCCGATCTCCCAGTTAAAGCCCATACGCATGGCTGCATCGATTTCAACTACGGTGTCTGCAATTTCAGGGATGCGGTTAGCGGAGTAAGTCCAAAGATCAGAGAGCGTGGTCCAGATAAACTGCGTGGCTTTGTCACGAGGATCGCCGCTAAGAATTGTGCGCAGGCGCTCGCCCATGTCCTCAATATTCTTGGCCATCTCCAGCGATGGGAATTTTGCCTTCTGCGTGGGATGGTACTCAAGCGTCTTCCAATCGATGGTCTGGCGCTCTTCCCCCTGCGGGCCTTTGACCTTTTTATAGAAGCCGGACTTTACCTTGTCGCCCAGCAGCTTTTTCTCCAGCATTTGCTTGAAGAAATCTGGCAGTTTCAGATCCGAGCGTTCGTCCTGCACATTTTTACTGAAGTTGGTGACCACGCTGTTGAGCACGTCGAGTCCAACCAGATCAATCGTGCGGAAGGTGGGCGCTTTGGTCCAGCCGCCGCTGGATGTAAGCGCGTCGACCTCTTCAATCGTGAGGTCCATCTTCTGCATGACGTTGAAGACGTTCAGTCCTGCAAAGGTCCCAATGCGGTTGGCGATAAAGTTGGGCGTGTCTTTGGCAACAACAATTCCCTTGCCCATGCGGACATCGCAAAAATGTGAAATGGTGGCGATGGCGGCGGGATCAGCTTGCGGCGTGGGAATAATTTCCAGCAGGCGCATATAGCGGGGCGGATTGAAGAAGTGCGTGCCAAACCAGTGGCGGCGAAAATCTTCACTGAAGCCTTCAGCAATGCTGGCGACGGGAAGTCCGCTGGTGTTGGTGGTAATAATGCTCCCAGGCTTGCGCACGGCTTCCACTTTTTTGAGCAGGCCGCGCTTGATCTCTAAATTTTCGGCAACGGCTTCAATGATCCAGTCGCAGTCAGAGAGCAGCTTCAGGTCGTCATCAAACGTGCCGATGGTGACCAGCCGCTCCAATCCTTTTTCAAAGAAGGCAGCGGGCTTGGATTTGACCGCGGCTTCCAGACCTCCGGCAACCAGCTTGCGACGCGCAGCTTTGTCCTGGCTCTGGGCAGCGTCGGGCGTGGTGATATCCAGTAGCACGCAAGGCACGCCAGCATTGGCAAAGTGAGCGGCGATGCGGGCGCCCATGGTTCCCGCGCCCAGAACAGCTACTTTGTTGATCCGCTGATGGGTGGTTTTAGTGCCTGAGCCCTGGCTTTGGCCCTGGGCAGCGCCGTTTGCGGTGCGTGTTGGCGGCAGAGGAGGAACGGCAACATTACTCATCTCAAGCTAACTCCTGATTGGGGTGGTACGGGCAACTGGACGAGTTGATAACGTTCAAAATGATAACAGTTTTCATGAGCCGGCCCGTGGTGGTGAAGAATGACTAAAGTGATAAAGAATTAATGATTAAACAGTGCCAATTTTCGCCGGGAGGAGACGGAGATTGGCGTAGGCTGATAATAATGAATGAATGTTCATTCAGTCAAGAGTGCAATGGACAACATGTCAGAAAGGTTACCGCGGATTAATGGGATCCTCGCGGATCAAGAGTCTTTGACTGTTCGCCGGCGCGGTAGCCCGCGAGAGGCGAATGCGCCAGAAAATAAATTTACTTTTGCTATTGATTCGCTGGCGAATATATGGCAAATTAATCCTGCTCTTGGTTCTCTCTGACCATACCCGCCGTCCTATTGGGGGGCGGCGGGCTCCCTTTCTTTGACAACCTACGAATTGCTGACCAATGCCGGAGCGGGACGAAAGCTGCCGATCTTCACGATGATGCGTCCGACGCCCGGAAGGAAGCCGCTCTGGTGCGTGCCCATGCCTGGTGCAGGTCCCTGCAGATAAACGATACCGCCTTCAGGAATAGAGCCATCTGGCGCGCTGCGAATAGGCGAATGGCCAAAACGATAGTGCCAGTATGGCTGGTGGGATTGCGCGACGTAAGGCTGATGGTATCCGTGGGGCATGGGGTGATTCCGGAAAATCTTACCACTGATGGGATGGCCGTGATCGCCCGAAATCGCCGACATGCACGTCATCGGGAAAAGCAAGACTTACCACTGATTCACACGGATAAACACTGATTCATGAGCGATTCAAGCATTGCACCGGCCGGTTGAATTGAGGTTTGTTTTCAATAAAGGGTCTAGCCGGGTGGGGGTATTTTGGCTGAAGAGGACAGGCAGAAGGCTGTAAGGAAAATCGGGTGATCGGCGTGATCGGGTGATCGGAAGAAGATCGGTTCGCAGGTGACGGCATCCGCGGTCCAAGAGTTAACCCCGGGGTTGAATCGTGTAAGTCTATATTTTTCGGGGTTGAACCAGGTAGGGGAGGGGATGCTGAAGTGAGATCCTTCGACCTTCGGTAAGCCTCGGAACTCAGGATTTCGCCGACGGGCTCAGGGCGCCTGCAAGCCGGCTCAATTTTCCAGATCCGGGTGGGCGTTCACGTATTCGAGAGCTTTTTCGGCCATCTGGCGTTCGCCGTTATAGCTGAGTTTTCCCGGGGCTTCGGCCAGTGGAAGCCAGTAAGCGCGGCGGACTTCATGGCGCATGGCTTCAGTCACGTTATCGATCTGGCCGGACTGATATTTGGTGAGGAAGAAAGAGACGATCTTGAAAACTTTTTCATTGCCGGCCCATTTGCGGACATAGACGTATTTGATGTCGCCGAGTTTGGTAACCAGGGTGGAGGTGAGTCCTGTCTCTTCTGTGACCTCGCGCAGGGCGGTTTCAGCGGGCTTTTCGCCGGCGTCAATATTGCCTTTGGGCAGGGCGGCCACGTGTTTACGGTCCTCAGGCTCGCCTTCCCTGCCAGGTTCGATGACCGCTATCCACCACTGTTTTTGCATATGGCGCAAAACCAGTGCGCCTGCAGAGAATTCACGCGTCATTGTTTTGTTAAGAAAGACCCAATCTATACAAGGTAATAAAAGCTAAAAGGCTTCGCTTCAATCATTTTACGGCCAGGATGCACAGACTTTTCATCTGAAGTTACCAAGGTTACTGGATGTTGTATGGGTTTTGAGGAGAATTAATACAACTATAAGCAATATGCACCGTTGAACTTACTATGCAACATTTACCGTAAAGCAGCATCTTAGGATACAGGTGCAAAGCTAGACGAACGGACAGCTTAAGGAGCGCCGGTGAAGAATCCGCTGAATAAGATCGTGCGGTCAGTGCGGGCCCTGGGACGTGAACTTGCAGGTCATGTTGCTCCTGAAATACCGATAGAAGCGCCCCGTCCGGCGAAAGTGGGCATTGCACTGGGCGGCGGATTTGCCCGCGGTCTGGCCCACATTGGCGTACTAAAAGTCCTGGAAGAAGAAGGCATTCCAGTGGACTTTATCGCCGGCACCAGCGTGGGATCGGTGATTGGCGCGGCGTATGCCAGCGGCATTAGCGCCAAAGAGCTGGAGGAAATTGCCTCGCTTGTCCGCTTTAAAGATTTTTCCCGCTGGACCTTCTCCCGCTTCGGTCTGTTCAGCAATGACAAAATGGCCGTCTTTCTGCGCAAGGTTTTGCGCTGCAAAACTTTTGAAGAGCTGCGCATACCGCTGGCCATTGCCGCGACTGACGTTGTTACCGGAGACGCTGCAGTCTTTACCAAAGGCGACCTGGTAGATCCGGTGCGGGCAAGCTGCGCTTATCCCGGAATGTTCCAGCCGGTAAAAGTGGATGGCAGATTGATGGTGGATGGCCTGCTTGCGCATGCAGTTCCTGCCATGCCATTGCGCGACATGGGCGCTGACCGCGTAGTTTCTGTCTATCTGGCAGCACATTGGGTCAAGCCCGGCGGGCCGCGCCATGTGTTTGATGTGATTGGCCAGTGCTTCTCTATTGCGCAGGAGCGAATGTGCGGGCCGTGGAAGGCAGCATCGGACGTGATCCTGCAGCCGGAGATTGGCGAGTTTGCCTATGACGACTTTATCCGCTCCAAGGATTTAATCCGCTGTGGCGAAGCGGCTGCACGCGAGGCTATGCCAAAAATTCGGGAATGGTTTCCGGCAAAGACTACTGTGATCACTCCTGTGCCTGCCGCAGCCGTAACAGATTCAGGCTGGCAGGCAGCCGGCGAACCAGCGAAAAGCTAAAGCAGTCCAAAAGAAAAGTGTGTGAGCAACGCGTCCTGCGGCGAGAGGATTTCCACGACCAGCCTGTCAGAAACCGGAAGTTCACCAACGTTCATGTGCAGACGGTAAACACGTTCGTCGTAAGGAACGTCAGCCGGCATGCCAATCATCTCAATGGATTCAGGAGTGATTTCGCGGGCGTCAAGGCCATGATAAGCGCGAACGCGGAACTTGAGTTTGAGCAGAAGCTGCTGCGGATCATCCGGATAATCCACTGTGTTCACCGGCCCTTCTACCAGCGTTTTCCTGAGCGATGCAGTAATACGGAAGTTGAAGTGCTCAGGAAATTGATGAATCACAGAGCCGTCAGCGGAGACCACCTGGGCCTTGGAACCTTCCGCAATCTGGTGGGCGCCTTCAAGTTCAGGACACTCAATCAGCGCGATCAGGGAAAATGTCTGTCCTGAAGGCTTGAGTTCCATGATTTCGTATCCGGCCGGGGTGGCTGAATGCAAGGCGGGAACGTTTCTTTGTTGAGGCCCAGCGATGGCCACTGATCCAAGGCCGGTAAGCAGTAAACAAGATGTGCAGAAAGCGATGACAGTACGGGCTTTCATAACAAGGAGGGCTCCTCCTGCGGCTCCAAGGGATATGGCGTAAATGGGCGCCGTGATACACAAGAAGCTCACCTGATGAGAGAAGGATAACGAGAAAAAAGATGCTTCGCCTCCTCTGTATAACTGCGCACCCTGACGATGAAGCGGGCGGCTTCGGCGGCACGCTCTTACGCTATGCAGAACGTGGCGTTGAGACCCACGTAATTTGCCTTACTCCTGGCCAGGCGGCCACACATCGCGGTGGCGCAAAGTCTGACGATGATCTTTCCGCCATGCGGCGCAAGGAATTTGAGGCTGCGGAAAAAATTTTGAAGATCAGTCACGGCACGGTGCTGAACTATCCAGACGGCAAGCTTGATCGCCAGGATTTTTACGCCGTAGTCGGTGACCTGACACGCCGGGTACGGGAGATACGGCCGCATGTGATGATGACCATGGGAACGGAAGGCGCGATCACTTCGCACCCGGACCACTCCATGGCCTCCCTTTTTTGCACCATGGCATACCACTGGGCTGGGCGCACCAACCGCTTTACTGACCAACTGGAAAGCGGACTTGCGCCGCATCGTACACAGAAGCTTTATTACGCTACCGCGCTCTTCACCATGCCTGACCGCCAGCCGGTTTCATTGGCGCCATGCACCACTGTGATTGAGTTGAACGACGATGAAATCGAAGCCAAGATTGCCGCATTCAAGCAACACACGTCACAACAACCGCTCTTTGGTTTCTTTGAAGAGACGGTCCGCAATCGCAAAAAAATGGAAGTGTTTCATTTGGCCAACAGAATCGGGCCGTGCAAGTCTGAGCATGAGACAGATTTGTTTGCCGGCGTGGAAGAGTGAGGAGATCGGATCATCGCCGTGATCGGGTGAACGGTAAAAATCAAGAGTCCGCTAAAAATTGAGCAGACTCTTCTCTAATTGTTTTCAAAATTCCACTTTCCTAGCGTTGCTAATTACTAACTACTCATTACTACATTTTGTTATTTCGCCAATGGCTTGATGATGTCGCTCAACACATCTGGCCTGGATGGATCGCGAACCAGATGCGCATACTTCTCGCCATCGTGATAATTGACGGTAAAAGTTTTGTAGTAGTCGCCGTTCATGATCAGTAGTTCAAGGTTTTGACCATTAGCTTTGCCGAGCCTCAGGGCATCGCGGAGAATATCTGGATCGTACTTTCTGCCGTTCACAGCTACCAGCATGGTTCCGGGCGCGATTCCAGCTTTCGCTGCAGGACTGTCGTAAATCACATCGTGAATAGCGCCTTTATCATCGAGCGCGAGCCCGATGGAAAAACGAGCATCCACCGCATTGACGGATTTTTCCGTGGCCTTGGTGAATTCGCTGGGCGTGTCGTTATAGACGAGCTTCCAGCCGCCGTTGATGATCCCGCCCAGAGGAGCGCCTGGGCCGTAACTATCAAGCCTGTCGCGCAGAAATTTTCGCCAGTCGTACGGAGCAACATCATTCAGCGTTTTTACAATGTCGTCAAATGTATATGGAATGACTTTGGGCGGCGTATTTTCACCACCGTGAAAGATGCGACTGAAATCGTTCATGGATTTTGCGCCCTTGGTCTGCTCGCGGATGATCGTGTCCGCCTCCAGCCAAATCAGAAAACCTTCAGGGTAATAATCCACGCTGCGGCGCCAGCTTTCAAACTCAGGCTGTGCGCTGTAAAGCAGCTGCGCTGCATCGGCTGTATCTTGTAGCGGACGCCATGAGCGACCAGGTGTGTGATCTAAAGCTGCTGCCTGATCGGCGGCTTCGTCCAGAAATTGCTGCTTCTCCCAGAGGCCGCTGCGCGCCGCAAGAATGTCACCCCAGAAATCGGTGAGGCCTTCATATACCCACAGCAGATCGCCTTCCATGGGCGCTTGATAATCCGGCGTAGCCAACCCTTTCGGGCGGCGATATTTGCCGTTCCAGGAATGCGTCATCTCATGCGGCAGCAGACTGCCGGCAAGCCAGCGTTCATCTTCGTCAATCATGGTGCGCTCAGCAACGCGATCATCGCTGGATTCATGATGCTCCAGGCCGAAATGCGCAGTGTGGTCACTCAGCGTCAGCAGGAAGTGGTATTCGCGATAATGACGCGCCTGGAAGAGTGCTCCGGTTTCAGCGATCAACCGTTTGTAATGATCAATGGTCTCCTGCGGCATCTGCAGAGCGGCATCGCCATCGGAAACTTCATCAATGTAGTGCTGAATTGGACCTTCAGGCGTAAGCACGATACGCCGGAAGTGCGCGCCGGCGAGCACAGGTGAATCAATCAGAGTTGTCAGCGGGACTTGCTTGAATTTGATTTGGCCGCCATCTTCACTTTCAACCGGCAACGCAGTCCCGTAATGCCAACCGGCAGGCAACTTGAGTGAGGCGACAATTGGAATTTCATCTGTGTGCTTCCCTGGCACATACAAGACCACCTGATTCCAGCTCAAGACGGCAAGTTGGGTGGTTGCTGAAGCGCCCGACGAAAATCCTTCCGGCGGCGCAGGCATTACCAGATCGACTCGAGCTTCGAGCGTCGTCACACCCTGAGGGACAGTCATGTGAAACATGTACATCTCATCCAGATCGCGACGCCAGCGCAACTTTTCACCATTGGCAAAAAATTCCACCCCGGTCAGGTCCGTGATCGGTCCCGTTGGACCATGCTCGCCGGGAATCCATTTTGGGAAAACCAGCTTTACCTCTCCGGCAGTAACCGGAATCTGCATATGGGCATGCAGGATTTTTTCCGGCGCATGCGTGGCATCCACCACTAATTGAATCGGCGATGCGGGCGCAGTGCTGGCTGCTGGTTGGGAATGGCGTTTCTGAGCGAATGTTGCGGTGCAACTGAGAATGAAGGAAAGAAGGACTATCCGTCTGAAGATGATCATGTTTTAAGGTTGTCTCCTCCGGAGCGCATTAAGGTTACAAGGGGAGAAAGGACAAACGCAAGGCATTCACTTGCGATCGGCGCACTCGTATCCAACTTCCAATCTCAGCTGGAAGTTTAGGAAACTGCGACTAAGAATTCGCTTCTTCGTCTTCCACAAACGCGCGGAGTAACCAGTTAATTCTTGAAGCGGCCTGCTTAATCTCAAGACAACGCTCCAGATTTTGTTCTGATTTCACCTGCCTTGCCAGAAGTTCAGCCTGGGCCATAACAACAGTCAGCTGATTGTTGACAGAGTGAAGAAGATCTTTTGATGACATGCCTACCATACTCATTGGACTTACATTATGACCTGAAATGAAGCACCGCAAATAAATTATGGTTAAGTTTTCCGGAAATGAAAAATTGTCTCTGAAATTTCTCTTATTATTCGCAAAGCGGGATGAAATGCGTAAGGTGAATTACGAGAGAGTGAATTATTTTTTTCTTCGCTTGGCGACCGGCTCATCGGGTTGAGCCCCGGTCACCGTGGACAATACCTTGTCGAACGCCTCTTTTGCCGTCATCTCTTTCGTCCGGCCTTTGTTCTGGCGATATTTGTGCTCGCTATTGCAGGTGCGGCAACGCGTTTTAAGCACCTCTTCACCCATCATGGAGACAACGGCATGATCGGTGGTGCGTTTACACCGCGAGCAATGGTCATCAATATCGTCGCCCAGTCTCATGGTCAGCTCCTGCAAACTCTACTATAAAATATTTCCTGCTCTGCAGCCGGCGTACCCCTGAAAAACTTTAAGGGAATTTAATAAAGACATGCTCGCGGCACTTTGTGATTAAATCTCTCTCGTGCCTCAACATCGCGGAAAATTTATTACCTTTGAAGGGCTGGACGGGGTAGGCAAGTCCACGCAACTGGAAAATCTGGCCAAATACCTGCGCGACCGCGGCGTTGACGTAATCACCACCCGCGAGCCAGGCGGAACTGCCATTGGAGAGAAGCTGCGGACCGTTCTGTTGAGCTCGCGAACTTCAGGGCTTTCTCCGCTTGCCGAACTTGGGCTTATGTTTGCTGATCGCGCCCAGCACATTGACGAACAGATTCTGCCGGCGCTGGCTCGGGGACAATGGGTGCTCTGCGATCGCTTTACTGACTCCAGCGAAGCTTACCAGGGTGGAGGCCGTGAACTGGGCAGCGAGATCGTGCTTCAGCTGCATAAAGCCTTATGCCGTGATCTGCAGCCGGATCTGACCATCCTGATGGTCTCAGACGTGGCACGCATTGTGGCGCGCGCGCGGCGTAGAAATGTTGAGCAATCCAAAAGCATGGCGGAAGATGAGAACCGCTTTGAAAAAGAAAACCGCAGTTTTTATAACCGCGTGCTTGAGGGATATCTGGCAATCGCCAGACGTGCTCCACAGCGTGTAGCTCAAATTGAAGCGGCAGACCCAATCGCCAAGGTGCACAAAAAGATTGTTAGCGTAGTGGAACAGCGATTGTTTTCTGAAGTGCGGCCAAAGACAAAAACCTCATAACAACCTGATGCGCTGTTGCAGATTTCAATGATCCTTGCTCATCACAGCGTGCAGCTGCTGGTTGGGCCGCTGGCGGTGCGTCTCAAACCATCCTAAGAGCCGTGATTCAAATTCCTGCGGCGCTGCGGCCCAGGCCATGGTGTGTCCGGCGTATGGAACGAGCCAGAGTTGTACGTGATCTGGCGCAGACCTTGCAATCAACTCAGAATGCCACGGAGCAATACTTCGATCCACTTCGCCATGGATGACCAAAATAGGCACATGAGAGTGCTCCACGGCTTCCAGCGGACTTGGCTTGAGCAGGTCGACACCATAACGCAACCGCGCATAGATCGCAGACGACCAGATGGCAGGACGGCCCAGTGTGCGTCCGAACCATGGCTGTAAATGTAACGGACCAGAGATGCGCTCATAGCTCATCTCACGCGCCGTTGAGAACGGGCTTTCCACCACAATGGCGCAATAGCGATCTTCCGCGGAGAGCGATTGCAACATGAGCGCTGCGCCGTACGATTCGCCAAAACCATACATGCATTGGGGCGGATCATGTTCATAGATCCATGAAACCCAGCGATGAATATCGTCAGATTCTTTCAGACCATAGGTGGCAAGTTCGCCGCCGCTTTCGCCATGTCGGCGCGCATCCGGCAGCAGGACAGCGTAGCCATGATCGAGCAGGAGCTTGCCGTATCCAGCAATGCCCTCGCGATTGTCAGTGATTCCATGCAGTAGCACCACTGCGTTGCCGTTGTAATTTTGTGGATGGATAAACCATCCGCGCAGGAGCGCACCATCGGCTGCGGTAATGCTTACATCCTGCAACTGGGCGTGGAAGTTGTTTTCTGCGACCGTGGCGACTTGTTGGCGATGGTGTAGCGGACGCCGCGGAAGTTTGAGGCTTACATCGGCAACGACGATGCCTGCTATCGCGAAGAGAACAAGATAGAGAAGAAACGCCGCCAGAAGTAGCTTATGCCATTTGCGAAACCGTCTGGCTGGGATGCTTGAGTTTGAAGAGCGGGGCATGGTTCCTTGTCCTGGGCCTCATCATAGAGACGCCGGGACGACGGATTCATTACATCTTCGCGTGAAAGATTTTTCTTGGCTGCGTGACGGGTTTCCCAGCAAATCATTTAGGCTCGAGACCCCGCTATTTTCCGGCGTACATTTCTGCTGCTTTTTCTGCCATCAGCTTATTCTGGTTCTTTTCCGGATCAATGACACGCATGCTCTCCCAGTCATAGGCGAATTCCTTGCCACAACCGAGGCATACAAAATAGGTTCCGGTAATTGCCGCGACGGCCGAGCGCACCTGACCTTTGCGGCAGGTAATCAGCGGCGAACACTTCTTATGACGGCAGCGAAATACTTTTGACCAGGCCAGCTCAATTAACTCAATCACCACAGAACACCTCACGAAAGGGTCCCTCGGGAGGCTAAAAATAGATCAATCCTCAAGCTCACGAAGCTTAAATTGGGGGAGGGCCCGTGATGAAGATCATGCGCCAGTTTTCTTAGCTGGCGATTAGACGTGGGTTAAAAAAGCTAAAGGAAATAGGAAATACTTTGCAGATTTGGATTTGAATGTCTGGGGATTAGGGGGAGGGTGGGAGAGCCCTAAAATTTATAAGGGGGATACGGCTTCCGGGTCCATATCCCCCTATTAGCAGTCGACGGATGAGCCTGCTTCTGTAGTAGTAGAGTCAGAATGGGTCTGGGAAATATAGTGGAACTAAAAATATTTCAAGTAAATTTCGCATAACTAAATAAGTCGTTACTTTTCAGCAGCTTATGCTAAAAAATTCTTTAAAAATAATGGTCAAAACATGATTCCCATTTTGGAACGCCGTCTCTGGGTAGAATGAGAGCCATGTCGTTCTCCAGTTTTACAGGGAACCAGGAAACCGTTCACAGGCTGCGGGAGATGCTTGCCCGTGACAGGTTCCCCCACGCCGTGATTCTGGCTGGGCCGCAGGGCGCGGGAAAGTACATCTTGGCGCTCATGCTGGCCCGCACCATGAATTGCCTGAATCCCCAAGAAAGTGACGGCCTGCCAGATTTTTGTGGCGTATGCAGCAACTGCGTGCGGATTGGAGAGTCAGAAGATCTGGACGCCCGCTTTGCCGAGGCCGTGGAGACGCGCGAAGGCCTGCGCGAAACCGACAAGCGCGAAACCCGAATCCTGGTGCAAACGCATCCTGACGTTTTGGTGGTTCCACCGGACCCTCCGCAGATGATGATCAAAGTGGACCAGGTGCGGCAGGTGATCCAGACCTCGCACTTTCGCCCGCAGGAGGCGAAGCGACGTGTGTTTATCTTCGTGGATTCAGCCTTCATGAAAGAGGCAGCCAATTCGCTGCTGAAAGTACTGGAAGAGCCCCCGGATTTTGCGACGATTTTCTTGCTGGCGCGCAATCCCGGAGAGCTATTGCCCACCATCCGCTCGCGCTGTGTAACGTTCACGCTGAGCGCGCTGCCAACAGCGGAGATCGAACAATATCTGGAAAAGGCCAGGCCGGAATGGAATGCCAAACAGCGGCAACTGGTAGCCCGATTGAGTGGCGGCGCCATTGGGCGGGCGCGTACTTTGAATCTTGAGGAATTCATGGCAGCGCGGAAAGATGCATTAACGCTGCTGGTCACGGCAGTGCGGTCGGCCGATCATTCTGATCTATTTCGCACCACGGAAACGTATCGCGCAGGCGGTGAGGGCAAGGAAAAAACTGACCGTCTGTTGAGCGCTGTTTATGGATTGTTAAAAGATTTGACAGCGCTGATTTCCGGCACGCCTGAGCTGGTACGCAACACTGACATCGTAACGGAGCTCAAGTCCCTGGCGGCATCGATTGACTTTAACTGGATCACACTGGCCACGCAGCAGCTGGGATATGTGCAAAGCGGCATGCGCCGCAACGTATTGCGTCCATTATCACTGGAAGCGTTTGCTTTAGCGCTGGAGAAATAAATTTTCCATAAAGACAAAATTTTTATATCGAACTAATTGGCATATTTTGTGTGGAAATGTAAAGAAAGAAAATCAGTTGTTGTCCTTTTGAACAATTGAAAATCTGAAGCATGCTGTGATACGTTTACAGCACTGACCCGCACCTGAATTTACGATCAATATCACTCGAATTCAGCTCGGCCAACTGGCATGTCTAACCGGTGCAGTGTTCGTTGAAACGGACGGATAACTATGAAGGACGGAATGGAATCGACAGCGGCTCGCCAGGCTCCGGAACGGACGCAAGAGGAAGAATTTGTCAGCCGGAAGCTGATCCGGCCATCTCTGAGTACTCCGGCGCCGCGCACCGAACCAGTCTCTGAACGCCGCGAGCGTTTAGAGCGCACAGATCGCATGCCTTCCGTGCCCCGCCGCAACGGAACCGGTGAACAGACCCACGCGGAAAACTACTATTACCAGAAACAGATTCAGGGGAAAATTCCCGTTGTGGTAGTGATGAAAGACGGCGAAGAGGTGCAGGGCATTATTGAGTGGTATGACCGCAATTGCCTCAAGATCACACGCACAGGCGGCTCTTCCCTGCTGATCTACAAGCCCTCCATCCGTTACATCTACAAAGCCGGCGAAGGACAACACCCTTAACCATCAATGCACAGTCTCTGGACGGAAGTCTCAGGATTTCTTGCGCGCAACTGGCAGGAACTTGCGGGTTTTCTCACGGGTGCATTGTGCGTCTGGCTGCTCATCAAGCAGAACATCTGGAACTGGCCCATCGGGATCGCCAACAACGTTGTTTATGTCATCGTCTTTTATAAATCAGGGCTTTATGCCGACTCTGGCTTGCAATTCGTCTACATGGCGATTGCGTTTTATGGCTGGTGGAACTGGCTGCACGGCGGTGTGGACCACTCTGAGTTGAAAGTGAATCGCGCCTCAGGCACGGGCCTACTGGGATATGTTGCCCTGGCCGCAGCGGCCACCGGCATTCTTTATTGGATACTGCGCCACACCCCCAGCAACGTCCCATTTGCTGACGGTCTGACCACGGCGCTCTTTCTCACCGCGCAATACATGATGTCACGCAAGCTGATTGAAAACTGGTGGTTCTGGATTGTGGGCGACGTGCTGGTGATTGGCCTCTATACCTACAAGCATCTCTATCTCACGTCAGCATTGTATGTGGTATTTCTGGCGATGAGTATCGCCGGATTGCTGGAGTGGCAAAAAACGTCGCGCCGAACAGAGATGGTAGCCGCAATGGGATAGAGATATTGCGTTTCTGTTAATCGAACCCTCTCGGCGACTTCCTGCCGCCTTTGTTATTTTCTGCATCTATTCAGAGAGAAAGTTGTGATTTCCGCCCACCGGAGGCCCTCATGAGCACCAACGCTTCGATCAAAGAAGTATTCAATGAGCTGTTTACCCACCTGGAAAGGCTGGAGACGCAGAGTGAGGCCATCCTGCAGTTTCTGAAAGAGAAGAAGCGCGTCACGGACAAGCAGCTTGCGCCGTATCTGGAGCAGGCCGGCAATGCCAGCAACGTGAAGTGGCGCGCAGCGCGAGTGAGGATTGAGCGACTGCTCTCAGCCGAGGACGAGGAAAAGAAGCCCGAGACGAAGGTCGATAAGAAGCCGGAGATTGCAAAAGCAGAACAGGAACAGAGCGAAAAGAAGCAGGGTGAGCAGAAGAAAGCTAATGCGCAACCTGAAGAACAGTCTGCAAGAGAACAGGTTGCGTCACCGGAGCTTGAGGCCGCGATACAGGGCAATGCTAAACCAGAGTCTGAGCAGAAAAAGAAAGCCGAGACAAAAGATCAGAATCAATCTTCAGATAGCGAAGCTTCAGATCGCAAGACAGTCGCAGGCAGCGAAAAGCGTGACGAACCTTCCGATAAGCAGAAGTCCATTGACGATCAGCCAATGCAAGCCAAGAGTCAATCACAAGAGACGAAGCATGAAGAAGCGAATCATCCGACAGAGATGACGCAAGATTCGGTCCAGCGTGACAGCGGCAAGTCGACCGATGAGATGAAGCCCAAGGATAAAGATCGAGAAGCAGCGTAGAGTTTATTCCTCCACACCATCGTCAGCGCTTGCAAGAAATTTGTTATCTAAAAAACCCGTGAGGCTTTATCACGCCTCACGGATTCATTGTCATAAGCTCTGGCCTTTACTGCGTGTCGCGATGGTCGAGGGCTACGCCTCATTGGCAAAGAATGCTCAAGATGCGAAGGTCTGGGAGGTGGGAAAGAGAAATATCGTAGGGTGGCTCAAGTCTCTGCGGGTGCATGGATCTCGGAGAGGTGGACAGCGGATGTTAAAGAAACATGTTCGCCGGCAACGGCGGAGCCTACAATGATCGCCGGCAAAAACCTGAAGGGCCCTGCAAGTGAGACGTTCATCCAACAAAGTGCCCCGGTTCATGCGCCACGAATCGCGTTCAAGGCAAAGGGGAGAATTTTATTCCTCGATTTAACTGAGATCGTGGCAGTGCAAGCCGAAGGTAATTACGTTTCGTTGCGACATTTGCCCACTCCCTATCTGCTACGCGAGTCTCTCTCGTCGATGGCGGAGAAGCTCAGGCCCTACGGTTTTATTCGCATCCACCGCTCGGTCGTCGTGAATATTTCTGCCGTGGAGGAGATCCAACCTTTACCGACGGGAGAGTACAGGCTGCGCGTAAAAGATGGGAAAGAATACCTGGTAACGCGCACATACAAAGATAACATCAGAGACCTGGCTCAACTATGGGTAGGCTCAGAACGACTTCTCGGCTAACAGGCAGCTGCTTGGGGTGACTCTCCAACTATTGATCTTTGTCTTTGTGGCCTAGCGACGGGCTCACCTGGAGGTTGTGATTCGTAAATAACTTTGCAGATTTCATGCCTAAACATGCATGGCTGGACAGGTGCATCCGCACTCACGCTGGCCGGCATTGCTTTTGGCAGCGGTGCTGCCCTTCTAATTATTGGGGCGTGCCGATTCTCCTGGACAAAGCTGCGGCCTAACGTTTGATAATTGGCCTGTAATTCGCCTACATTCGCTATTAATTGCTCTATGTTATGGTGCGATCGCTTCTGCGATATGTTTGCTTTTCAATATCGGGTGCGTTTCTTCGACTTACAGTTTGAGGCTTTCCCCTGAGTTTCTCCAGCCATGGTGAGTGCAATAATGCAAGCAGTCACAACAACCATGCCTAATATAACGATCCGGACAGTCATCGACGGCCAAGAAGAAACGCTCTCAGAATATATATGCGACTGGCCCGATTGCCCGAATATAGCAGTTGAAGTTTTGGGGGTTGCGCGTGAATTACGCATGCGCGCAGCCGTATGCGCCGAACACGCAGCCCTCATCGGAAGCCGGGGAAACAAGAATTCCCAGCTGTAACTGGGGGCGATTCTTGCTCCCTCTTCTTGCAGCTCACCTGCTCCGTTGCTATTGTCTTGCCATGGCCACTTGCAGGCGTTCATCCGCAGAGATAAGGTGATTGCTGTCGTCTGCCGCAATTCCTGCGTCAAACTCCACCCAGTTCACCTGGCCTGAAAATTCGGCGTCACGTCCTTTTGGATAATCGCTGGTTACCGGCGATCCCGATTCAAAGCCGACGTCGCAGGTCTCTTCGCCGAAAGCGAACGGCTCCGTCCGGCTGATGCGGCCTTCGCCAGTTTTCTTGCCATTCACAAAGAGCGAAACTTTGCCGCCCTTGGCGATTCCGCCGCCATCGTAGGCAAACTCCATGCGCACCTGGTGCTTGCCCGGTGGAATTGCGCTGTTGCCTTCGACAAACGTCTCCTCCAGACCAAAAAAGTTGTAGGAGTATTTTGGCTTGCCATTCTTCATATAAAGGCTAAAGCCGCCTGTGATGCCTCCGTTGGCAACAATCACACCCTCAGCTCCCGATTCAGGCACCTCAATCTCAGCTGTAATTGCGTACGACTTGTTTTGCATGGTGATGATGGCCAACCCCGGTACCCTGGCAGTTGGCCCAAACACGATTTGGCGATTTCCGGCGATCAGGTCCGGACGGCCCGCAATTTCAGCGTTCCCGCGCTCCGCCATGCGATCGTCGAGAGGAAGCACGTTGTACTTCACTGCTTCAATCAGCCAGAGCTGCTGCAACTTCTTCAGCATCTCTGGTTGCTCCCTGGATAAATCCCGCGCCTGTGACCAGTCCTTCGATGTGTCATACAGTTCCCACTGATCATCATTGAAGGCCACCGTCTTAATCATCCCGGTCTCCCAGGGTGTGCGATGCTTGGTCACGGCAGTCCAGCCCTTGTGATAAATGCCGCGGTTGCCAAACATTTCAAAATATTGCGTCTCATGCCGGTCAGCCGCATTCGCATCGTTGAACGAGTAAGCCATGCTTACGCCTTCAATCGGGCGCTGTAGAACGCCATTCACCATCAGCGGTTGCGGCAATCCCGCGACTTCCAGGACCGTCGGTGCCACGTCAATCACATGATGAAACTGTGCGCGTACCTCACCCTTCCCTTTAATTCGGCTGGGCCAGTGAATGATCGCTCCGTTGCGCGTGCCACCCCAGTGGGAAGCCACCTGCTTTGTCCATTGATAAGGCGTATCCATGGCATGCGCCCAGCCGACCGCGTAATGGTTATAGGATTTGGGCGTGCCAAAATCATTGATTTTCGGCATCAGGCTCTCGGCCGTTTCCAAGTTGGCGAAGCCTGCCAGTGTCAACATCTCATTGAACGTGCCCTGCAATGATCCTTCAGCGGAAGCGCCGTTGTCGCCGACGATGAGATACACCAGCGTATCGTCAAGAATCTTGAGATCTTGCAGCGCAGTAATCACCCGCCCCACCTGCTGGTCGGTCTGCTCCATGAATCCTGCATACACTTCCATCTGCCGGCTCAGGACTGGCTTCATCTTTGCGTCCACCGCATCCCATGCAGGAATTTCCGGATGCCGCTTGGTGAGTTCGCAATCCTTGGGAATCACGCCGAGCTTCTTCTGTCGCGCAAATGTCTCTTCGCGAACTTTGTCCCAACCGTGATCGAACTTTCCTTTGTATTTGTCGGCCCACTCTTTCGGCACATGATGCGGAGCATGCGTTGCTCCAGGTGCGTAATAGACGAAGAAAGGCTTGTCCGGCGTGAGGGCTTTCTGCTGGCGAATCCAGCCGATAGCGTGGTCAGCCAGGTCTTCATTCAGTGTGTAACCTTCTTCCGGTGTCTTCCTTGGCTCAACGCGCGTGGTTCCCTCGAAGAGATTGGGATAATACTGGTTGGTTTCGCCGCCGATGAAGCCATAGAAATGCTGGAAGCCTCCGCCGCCCGTAGGCCAATGATCAAATAGACCCACTGCACTGCTCTCCCATACCGGCACTTCATGGCATTTGCCAAACTGCGCCGTAGAGTAGCCGTTGAGCTTCAAGGTTTCCGCAAGCGACGCGCATGTGTTTGGCTTCATCGAATTCTGCCCCGGCGCAGCAGTCGCAAATTCGGTGATCGAACCCATTCCGACCGAATGATGATTTCTTCCGCTGAGGAGCGCAGCGCGTGTGGGTGAACAGAGCGCAGTCGTGTGAAAGCGTGTGTATCTCAGTCCGTTCGCGCCAAGCTTCTCAAAGTTCGGCGTGTGGCACGGCCCACCAAACGCCGACGACGAGCCATACCCGGCATCATCGATCAAGATAAGCAACACATTCGGCGCGCTCTGCGGTGGGCGCAACTGACGGATTGGAAGATAGTGCGTGTCTGGATCCTTCGCATCAAACGTTGTGAGCCCCGGCGGAGTTACATCCGGAATAGGCAGCACATTTCGCTGGATTACCTCTTGCCGATCATCCGCTTTCTTTGCACTCGTAGTTTTCTTCGGTTCCTTGGCGCTCATATTTCCATCCTTTATTTTTTCTTAGCAGTGCCTTTGATTTCAGAGACATTTCGATCATGCCAGGCGCACCATATTTTGAATCGACTGGATGCGACGTCGTTGTCGTCACAAATGGTGGGCAGCAAAGTGAATTGCACAACAAGCAAAGGCAGATGCGCCGTTAACGCCTGGCTCAAACTCTTCCTCGAGTTAGGTTTGAGGAAATATCAGAAGATTCTCTTATGCCACTTTCTTCTCAACTTCTGCCACTGGCTGCGCCTCTGGAAATTTCCATTTGCCATTCAGAATTTCCGGCCGCGAACGAAACGGTCCGTGTATTCGCATTGGGCATGATTCATTTCCTCTATGAGTAATTGCCTACTTTATGCGACTTTCTTTGCTTCATCTGCCGCGGTTAATTCCACGTCCGGCAGCTTCCACGTTTTGTCGAACAGCGACTTCTTCGGACCATAAAATCGAAAAAGAATTTCAAACTGCACGCCGGGATTTGTCGGTACCCAGTTCGTTTCTTTTCCTGCCGGCGCTTTCGGCGAGAAATAGATGTCCACTGAGCCATCGGCATTCTTCTGCAAACCGGGATTCTGCGAGGAGCGGCTGGACCGCGATTGGTTGCGAATCAGTGCATGTGTTGCGCGGTCATAAACCGTCGCCGACCAATATTGCCTAACCGGAGCATTTGCTGGCACCGTGAGCCGGTACGTGCTGCTGCCATCGAAAGAGTTGCCTTTCTGGTCCTTGATGGTCATCAGATAAAACTGCCCCACGCCTAAATGCTTAGCACTGAAAAAAGCATAACTGTAGGTCAGGCCGCGGGAATCTGTGGGATAGCTATCAGGCTGCGAGTAATTTGTCTGAATCCCCTGGGCGAACTCCTGTGAACTCGAAGAAGTTAAATTGCTTGCTTATAAAGAATGACTCATCGCAGCCCATTTACGCTCGCTCAAATATGGGTGGAAAAGGAAAACGAATTATGCCCCAATAGGTCCTCCCGAGTCCCAGCACGTTGTTTGCGTTCACTCAGAGTGATTTCAAATACTCAATGATCGCCCAGCGGTCGTCAGGAGACAATGCTGGGCCAATCACTCCATTCCCGCGCGGACCATCTTTGAACTCATGCCCATGGTTGCTGTTGCCCGGCTTGGAAGTGTCATACAGAGAGCCGCCTTTAAGTTCTGTTGTATCGTGCCCCACTTTGACTGGATCAAATTGCTTGCTCCCCACCCAGAAAGTCGCAGGCCGGTCGCTCTGCGGAGAGAGTAGCAAGTACAAGTTGGGCACTGATCCATTGTGCAGGTATGGGGAAGTCGCCCAGATGCCGTTTAGTGGGCGCGCTTTATAAATAGCTTCAGCGCGCACTCGAACATCACCGGGATCGCGGTAGCCGCTCCACGTTATTTGCTCCTGCGGAGAAATAGCCATCTTGGTGAAGAACTTTGTCGCTACGCCATTGGTGACCAGATCCAGCCCGGCAGCCGCGGAGATGCGCCCTTTCTGCAGGTTGCCGGAATCGGCCGTGCGGTTCATAAAATCCACGGCTTCATGCGGATCGGTCCCAACGTAATCCACCTTGATGTCCTTCACCATCAGAAAATGCTTGCCCTGCTGGCTGATCCGCCAATAGACAGGCTTAGCAGAAGCCATATCTTTGCTCAACTCCGCCGGCGGAGGCAGATGGCAGGCCTGGCAATTTTGCTGGTACAGCGTGGCCCCACGTGCAACTTTGGCCTGGTCGAGAATTGGAAAAACATTGGGCCATTGTGGTGATCTCAATCCCTGGTAAGGCGCCGGCCCGGAAAGCAGTGTTTCCACGGTTTTGAGTCCGTTCATTTGGACGCTGTTGTCAAAGTCTCCGGCTTTCGGCCCAGCAAGATTCACTTCCGCGCGCACGCCCAGCGCCTCGCCAATGTTGCGGGCCAGGGGATCGGAAATAGATGAGTTGTATTGCACCCAGGTAAACCATGAGGCGTCCCAGACTTGCGGAAAACGCACAGCGGCATTGGCGGGAGCAAAGTTATTGGCGTTCTTCATGTCCACGGCGAACACCTGGTTGCCAATGCGAGTGAGGGCATCTGTGCGGCCAAAACCGGCAAGGTTGTCGTAGATCTTTCCCTTGTCGGTGGCGTCCTTCTCCCACATGGCGCGCGCAATGAAGTCTTTAAAGTTCTTTTTCAAGGCATCTTTGTCTGCCTGGCTGGCGTTCACGCCAAGCACTTGTTTTTCAAAGTTCGCATAGCGCCAGGGAATGTAGTCGGTCAGGATCAGCGCCCCGCCCAGAGCTTTTTGAAATTGGTAAACCTCAATCAGTGCCGGCGCACCGTCTATCTGCACGGCATTGTCCTCGAAATTGAGCTGGCCGGTATGGCAGGCCGCGCAGGTGAGTCCCAGGACTGGCTCCGTTATCTTGGTTTCAGGATCGTAGAAGTCTTCCTGGCGGGCGAAGCCTATCGGCAAGCCATCAGGATTAAATTTGGGATCGGTGATGCTGGTTAGAAATCCAAAACGGCTCAGGTAGGCAGCGTCAGCAAACTTTTCACACCCGAAGAGAGACAGGCAGGGCTGTTGCAGCGCCATGAACCACTTGTATGGAACCAGCCGTGTGCCCTGTGCCGTATGGTGAAACCACAGCCGCTGGTCGTCCGTCCAGTTTTGTTCCAGCCGCACCAGGTTCTTGGGAGCCGGCTGATATTCAGGCAGAGTTATTTCCAACTGCCTGGACACGAAAAAATAAGCTCCCGCCGCGATGATCGCGACCAGCAGAAATCCATAGAGAAACTTCTTTTTCATGCCCGTCTCCTTCTTTCAATCGATCTTTGAAGTAAAAGATCCTTGGAGATTAATCTGTTGCAGTATAGAGGATTGGACAGAGTAGCTCATACGTCGCAGCTCTGCTCTCTAGTTGGTGACGAAGTCACGCAAATCGTTTCTGGATTTTATGAAAAGGGGGGTGACTCCTGCTGTTCTGGACCGCAGGCTCCTTCGCCTGCGCACGTGAATCCATCTTACGCCCAATACGTTCTGTCCAGCGTCCGGTACTGGATCGCCTCCGCGATGTGTTTGCTCTCGATCTGCGGATTTCCTTCCATGTCTGCAATCGTCCGCGCGACCTTCAGAATGCGATCATGAGCACGGGCACTCAGTCCTTGCTGCTGCATGGCGCGTTCCAGCATGCGCTCACTGTCACTACCCAATTCGCAATATGTCCTGATCTGCCGTGAACCCATCTGTGCGTTGGAATAGTTACGCTCTCCTGCGGCAGCAAAACGATTGAGCTGTACCTCGCGTGCGCGCATCACTCGTTCGCGAATCTGCGCTGAGCTTTCTGCCTTGCTGTCACTACCGCGCAGCTCTTTGTAATTCACCGCCGGAACGTCAATATGAATATCAATGCGGTCCATCAATGGCCCGGAGATCTTTGACACATAGCGCTGGATCATCGGTTCAGTGCACTGGCACTGGCGCTGCCCTGATCCGTGATAACCACACGGACAAGGATTCATCGCTGCTGCCAGCATGAACCGCGCCGGAAACGTCAATGACATGGAGGCGCGCGCAATCGTGACTGTCGCGTCCTCTAGAGGCTGCCTCATCACTTCCAATACGTTGCGGGGAAACTCCGGCAGCTCATCCAGAAACAGAACGCCGTTGTGTGAAAGAGAAACCTCTCCCGGACGCGGAATGATTCCGCCGCCGATCAATCCTGCGTCAGAAATCGTGTGGTGCGGTGAGCGAAACGGCCGCGTGCCCACTAATCCAGAGGTGGCATCCAGTACTCCGGCTACGCTATGGATTTTGGTGGTCTCCAGCGCTTCTTCAAATGTAAGCGGCGGAAGAATCCCGGGAATGCGCTTGGCCAGCATGGTCTTGCCTGATCCCGGTGGTCCAATCATCAGAATGTTATGTCCGCCGGCGCAGGCAATCTCCAGAGCGCGTTTGGCAGTAAACTGTCCACGTACTTCCTTGAAATCAGCGGCACCATTGTGCCCGCCCTCATCCAGCATCTGTGAGGTATCCACCGTGAGAGGAAGAATTCCATTCCCGCTGTTGAGTAAGTTCACCACATCGATCAATGACTTGACCGGATAAACGTTTACTCCGCTCACCACTGCGGCCTCACGCGCGTTCACCTCCGGCACAATCAGGTTAGGAATTTTTCTGGCACGTGCAGCAATGGCAATAGGCAGCGCGCCGCGCACGCCACGAATGCCGCCATCCAGTGACAATTCGCCCACCATCACATATTCCGGCAGCTCTTTCTTCACCAGGCCGCCGTAGGCGCCCAGAATTCCCATGGCCATCGGCAGATCAAAGCCCGAACCTTCTTTCTTTATGTCCGCCGGCGCCAGGTTAATGGTGATCTGCGAGAGCGGCACTTCATAGCCGCAATTTCTCAGTGCCGCGCGGATGCGCTGCCGGCTCTCACGCACCGCGGCATCGGGCAGACCGACCGTCTGAAAGTTTTCTTTCGGATCGCGCGACGGGCTGACATCGACTTCCACCTCAATGATGTTGGCGTCGATTCCGAAAACGGCGGCACTTTGGGTCTTGAAGAGCATGCGGGTTGGCAGATCTCCTGAGTAAGGAAAGCATTTTACAGGAGTCGAGGTGCATGGCTATCTAAGGACATCCGTACTGCTGCCAGATTTGAATAAGGAAGGCGAGCCACACCCAATAAAATCGGCCCGAAACATTGAAGAGACGAAAGACCAACAACACACTTCCTAGGCTTGTCCATTCGTGTCATGCCATCCCTGATTCCATATGGTTACGGAAGTACAGGTTTCCATTGAATCTTGCACCCTTTGAAAGTACCATCTAGGCAATTTTCCGGTGTTTTTATGCTTCACCCTCTCGAACCGCGAGTCAATATCAGCCTCGACGTAAAAGTGTGGGGTTTGGACAAACACGGCAAGCCGTTTGTCCAGCATGCCCGCACTGTAAACACCTCCTCCGTAGGTGCGCGGCTGATTGGGATTGACTGCGTCCGTGAAGGCACGGTCATTTCTCTGCAGCAGGGCGAGCAAAAGGCGCGCTGCAAGGTGGTTTGGGTTGGACGTGACGCCGCCAAAGCCCGGCAAATCGGCATTTATTGCCTGGAGCCGGGCAAGAGACTCTTCAACCCCCTGCAGAGACTACCGGAGCAGAGACTACCGGCTAAACCAGCAACAAAATTTATTTCGAACTTCGCCACAAAAATAGGAATTACGCCGCTGCGAGGTAGATTAAGGAGACCTATGTCAGAGTTGGGAACCAGAAGAAGCCAGCAAAGATTCCACTGCACCGGAGGCGTTGAAATGCGCCGCAATGAAAATGCCGCGCCGGTCTTTGGCAATCTGAGCGATATCAGCCTTACCGGCTGTTATGTTGAAACGGTCTCCTCCCTTCCTGTCGGCACTGAGCTGCTCTTCATGCTGCGTATCCGCGATACCATGATCCGCGGCCGCGCCGAGGTCAAAACCTCTCACCATGCCGTGGGAGTGGGCCTGATCTTCCAGCACCTGAGCACGGAAGACCAGCAGAAACTGGAATTTCTGATTGGCACCATCGCTGGCTCGCATGAGATGAGCTCCGACGAGCAACGCAAAGTTGTGCATGAAGATCCTCTTCCGCCTGTGCGTCCGCTGGCTGGCGCCGCGCCGCGCGCTGCTTCCAACGGAAATGCCGGCCAGATGTCAGTCCAGATTACGCGCACCATCTCGGAGTTAAATCAGGTGGAGCAAACACTGGTTATCGACAAAGTTGATCCGCGCATCATTGCACAGTTTCATGATGCCGTGGAGCATATCCGGCAGACAGCGTGGTCCATGGTGCAGTGGGTGGAATTGAATTCCAATGGCGGCGATCCGTTTGAAATCCTCCCCCAGCTCGAGGCCGAACGCATGCACATGCTGCGCAAGCTGGCCCACAACGTTACCGCCGATCTCGATTCCGGCAGCGTTACCCGCTACACAGAAGGAATTTCCGATGTGTATGAAGTAGTGCAAACGCTTTATCGCGGATTGAGGAAGATTGTGATCGATTCTGCGGAGGACAAGTAACTTTCTAATCCCAATATCGATTCGGCAACTGAAGTTTCCGAACGTTCCGAAGTCCGTCACTAAGCTTGCGAACGTTTCTGAAATCCCGAACGTAGTGAGGGATCCCTATCGCCTCGATATTTTTTCAGTTTGCGAGACCAAACCCAGCCTTCACAAAAATGCTTGCCAGTAATCCTTAGCGTCATTCGCACATATTCCCAAAACAAAACCGCAAACTTACGCAAACTGAACTCAAAGTTGATTCGTGTTCATTCGCGTAAATTCGCGGCTGATCTTGCCTTTGACCTTTGTGGTTAGACTCTCTCCACCGCCAATGCCACTGAATTGCCTCCACCCAAACACAGAGCAGCAATGCCGCGCTTGCCATTGCGGCGGATCAATTCATAAATCAGCGTCACCAGCACGCGCGTTCCACTAGCGCCAATCGGATGGCCCAACGCCACTGCTCCGCCGTTTACGTTTACCTTGGCAGGATCAAGACCCAGCTCTTTAATCACCGCCACAGACTGCACAGAGAACGCCTCATTGATCTCATACAAATCCACATCTTCAGGTTTCCATCCTGTCTTGGCCCAGATTTTTCTGATGCCATCCACGGGGGCCATCATCACCCACTCTGGCGCAATGCCACTGGTTGCCTGCGCCACTACGCGGACCATCGGCTCCGCGCCAAGCTGTTTTGCCCGCGAAGCTGACGTCACTACCACCGCTGCTGCGCCATCATTCATAGTAGAAGCATTGCCCGCTGTCACGCTGCCATCTTTCTTGAACACCGGCTTCAGATTCCCCAGCGCTTCGGCCGACGTATCCTCGCGCGGACCTTCATCCATTTCAAACAAAGTGGTTGGGCCGCCTTTCTTCTTTGCCGGCAATTCCACCGGAACAACCTGGCTCTTGAAGCGGCATTCCTTCCATGCCTGCACCGCTTTTTTATGCGAGTTCACCGCATACTCATCTTGCTGTTCGCGTGTGACGCCATATTTCTGCGCCACGTTCTCGCCCGTCATGCCCATGTGATAGTTGTTGTAAATGTCCCAAAGGCCGTCATTCACCACCGAATCGATGATCTGCGAATTGCCCAGCCGATAGCCTTTCCGCGCCTGCGGCAGCAGATAGGGCGCATTCGTCATAGATTCCATTCCGCCCGCCACCACGATCTCTGCGTTGCCTGTCTGGATAGCCTGCGTTGCCAATGCAACGGCCTTTAGTCCTGATCCGCAAACCTTGTTGATGGTCATGGCGCCTACCGTATTGGCAAGCCCGCCGCCGAGTGCTGCCTGGCGCGCCGGATTCTGGCCCAGCCCTGCGGCGACCACCAATCCCATAATGCACTCATCCACCTGCGCAGGCTCAACATTGCCCCGCTTCACAGCCTCACGTACGGCAATCGCCCCAAGCTGCGGAGCAGAAAATGGCTCCAGCGCGCCCTGAAACTTGCCGATCGGCGTGCGTACGCCGCTGATGATCACCACATCTTCCATAACCGTCTCCTTAGGAAATCCCAACCCTTCATTATAAGATGAAGCTCAGCGCTTCGGCGCTTCCAAAACTATGACCATGGACCCCCAGCAGCCAGAGCTCTCTGCCCCAGCACCAGCGCCTATCGTCGCCGAACCTGCCATAAATCAGCCCGGCCCCGTCGCGCCCGTCTGGCACACCCTTCTGATTGTTGGCCTGATTCTGGCAAACTCTTTTGCCGGATCCTCAAAGCTGAGCGCGGTGCATGGCACAGGCTCCAGAATAGCCTTGTATGGCGGGACATTTATCGTCCAGTCGATTCTAATTCTGCTGATATGGTTTGGAATTCATCTTCGTAAAGTTCGCATGCGCGACCTGATTGGCGGCCGCTGGCTAACCGTTGAGTCCTTCCTGCTTGACGTAATGCTGGCCGGTGCATTTCTTGTGGTCTCAGATCTTATTCTTTTTGGACTTCGTATTGCCGTTGGCACAATTGACATTCACAACATGCAAAAGACGGTCGATGACACCATGCGCATGCTTGGGCCTCTGGCTCCCCACACGTATCTGGAAGCGGGGCTCTTTGTTCTCTTAAGTGTTGCTGCCGGATTGTTTGAAGAGATCATCTTCCGCGGCTATCTGCAGAGCCAATTCAGAGGTCTATCAAAGAATGCAGCCGTCGGCATCATAGGCTCAGGTATCATCTTCGGTCTCGCACACGGATATCAGGGCAATCGCGGCATGATCGTCATCGCGGTCTACGGCATGTTCTTCGGAATCCTGGCGCACTTCCGCCGGAGCCTCCGGCCTGGCATGATGGCACACGCAATGCAGGACTCACTGGCCGGGTTCACGCTCTTCCGTCTGGTGTCCCGCTGATCTTTTGATCTCCTCGCCATCTTCTCGCGCGCGGCTCACATGCGTTCCGCGCATTTTTCATTCGATTCAAACATTACCAAGGTACCCGCTGTGTCATCAGTCTGATTATTTGAAACTTTTTTGCTCAGTGCACTTCCTGCGCGCGCAAATATTTTTTGCGACATGCATTCCTCACCGCATAACTCCAAGGGATTTTGATGCGCGATGATGATTTCTTTACAAAACGGAGATTGATTTGCGCTTTTTTGTGAGTTGAAGCGGAACTTGTCCCGGCAAGAAATCAGAAATAACATCCATTTTTTTCTTGACTTCGATTTTCAACCACTCTATACATTCATCAATTGCGGTTTTTTACTTAACCGCATCCATGAAAAATGGAAAGGGAGAATAGAAACATGGCAACCAAGAAAAAGGCAAAGAAGAAGAGCAAGAAAAAGTAACTGCTCTTCACATGAGATGAAAAGGGGACGCGCAAGCGTCCCCTTTCATTTTCTGCCAATGCTCCAAACTTCAGTCTGAGGCTTTGCTCGCTGAAAGCGCTTTGCGCTCCACTGCGATTTCATTCTTTTCCAATGTATCTGCGTCAGAGCTGATTTCCAGGCCTTCGGCATCATCAAAGTCCAGCGTGAGATTGCGCGTTGTGGTCTCTACTGGTTCCAATTCGGTAATCGCTTCCGTCACCGGCGATCCCAACTCCGCAAACTTCCTGGCAGAAACCATCACACGAGTCTCCAGTGATCCCACTGCCTTGTTGTAAGACTCCACGGCGCGGTCCAGGTTCTTCCCAACGCTCTCTACATGCGAACCCAGCATGCGCAGACGATCATGTAATTCTTTTCCTAATGCGCTGATCTCCTGAGCATTGCGGGCCAGTTTCTCCTGGTTCCATCCGTATGCCACAGCTTTGAGCAATGCGATCAACGTAGTGGGCGAAGCCGGAATTACCTTTTGTGCCACGCCGCGCTCAATCAGGCCAGTGTCCTGCTCCAGAGCAGCGCTGAAGAAGGCCTCGCCCGGCAAAAACATCACCACAAATTCCGGGGTCGGCTCAAACTGCTCCTGATACTGCTTGGAACTGAGCTGCGTCATGTGTGTGCGGACCTGCCTCACGTGATCCTGGAGCTTTTGCCGGCGAACTTCGTCATCCGTCGTCTCTGCGGCTTCCAGATAGGCCTGTAATGGAGTTTTTACGTCGATGACAATATTCTTTCCGCCCGGAAGCTTCACAATCATGTCCGGCCGCAACCGGCCTGTGCTGGTATGAACCGTCTCCTGCTCCACAAAATCGCAGTACGGCAGCATTCCGGCAATTTCAACCACTCTGCGTAACTGGATTTCTCCCCATTGTCCGCGCACCGTGGGCGAGCGCAGGGCGCGCACCAGATTGCCGGTTTCACTCTGGAGCTCTTTCTGCGTGGTGATCAGTGATCGCACCTGTGTTGTCAGATCGCCATAAGCCCGGTCGCGTACGCTCTCCATCTGCCGGATCTGCTCGTCCACCTTTTTGAGCGACTCCCCAATCGGCGCCACCAGGTTCGCTACGGCCTGCTGGCGCAGCTCCAAATCGCCTTTTGCCTCACCCTGAAATTTTTCCAGCGTGGATTGTGCCAGATGCAGAAATGCCTGGTTGTTGCTCTTGAGCGCTTCGGCTGAAAGGGCCTGGAAGCTCTCACGCATTTCGTCCGTCATCTGCCCAAGCAGCTCAAGCTTTTCTTCATTCGCTTTGCGCTCCAGCGCGACAGTTGTTTCCAGCTTGGCTTTTGCGGCATTCAGCTGCGTATTTAGCTCTGTAGATTTAGCGGCTTCATTGCGTGCTTTTGTCAGCTCTTGTTGCAGTGCAGACAGCCGGGCATTCAGTACCGCGGAATTCGGACGCACCATCAGCCACGCGATGGCGAATCCCAGCGCCGCACCTACCACTACCAGCAATACGCTTCCTACCCCCATCATGCCGTGGCTCCTTTCCTCAGACTCTTCAACCCCACGCTTAACATCACAATCATCCCGTTACTCCTACTGCTTTCTCTTCCTGATCCAGCGGCTTTACCGGCAGGAAAACCCGCTGCTCCTTCATCGGACAGAGCGCCTTGTAATCACACCAGCGGCAATGCTGGCCCGGCTTGGGATCAAACTCACTGTCGGCAATTCCCTGCGCCACATCTTCAATCTTCTGGCGCGCCGTCTCCAGCTGCTTTGGCGTGCGTCCCGCCATCTCCTGGCTGTTGTCCTGGACATTGATGATCGCCAGCTCGCGTGGTGTTAAGTTCATCTGCGCCACGGCCATGGCATAGATCGAAAGCTGCAAGCTCTCTTCCGCAAAGCGCCGGTCTTTCGGCGCACCGGTCTTGTAATCGATCACGCGCACCACGCCATCTTCCAGCTGATCAATACGGTCAATCCTTCCGCGAATCTCGCGCGAACCCAGCATGAAGCTGAACTTGTGCTCCGTGGCAATCACGTTCGCTGAGCCTCTGGGATGTGCAAGCAGCATGGTGCGCAGCTGGTCTTCACCACGCTCTTCATAAATCTTCCGCTGCACCGGATCATCAATGTATCCCTTGTCAAACTCAGTGCGGAACGCCTGTATTGCGTCTTCCACGCTTAGCTCTTTTGCCCCCGGCGCAGGATCGTAATAATTCTTGAGCACCGTATGGATGGCAAAACCATACTGCATGGCCGCCGCAGCCTCGCCGGGAATCTTCCAGTCGCGCTCCAGCTTGAACTTCATCGGGCAAGTGGAGTAACTCTGCACCGCATTCGCGCTCAGCGCCATCTCGCGGGCAAAGATCGGCGGCAGCAGCATCCATGAGCCAACGGGGGAAGGCTCCAGCGGCAGCTTGGCTGATCGTGGCCCATCGCTGTTTCGCGTGATCAAAGCTGGCTTCAATCGGCGATCATTGATCATCCCGCGCAAAAAGCCCGGCGGTGTGGGATCTTTCTTTCCTTTTCCCGGACGCGACCCAATGCTCAGCCGGTCACGCGCGCGCGTGATAGCAACATAAAACAGCCGGCGCTCTTCCTGGTCGTGCACCAGCTTGCCCTCGCCCACGGCAATTGAGCTGCGCAGCGCCGGAGGAAATTCAAACAGACTTTCCTTGAAATATGTAGGAAACGAACCCGAGGTCACGCGCAGCAGCCACACATGAGAAAATTCCAGCCCTTTGGCGGCGTGCACGCTCATCAGCTGCACGGCATCCGGATGGCTGCGCTCCAGCTCTGCCATCTGCTCTTCCGTAAACAACGGGATAATGCCGCGGCCCTGCTGGTAATACTCCAGATATTGCAGGAACTCGCGCAGGGACGAATCCTTCACAAAAGCTTTCTTTTTCCACGCCGCCGCAAAGCGCAGGATCGCCCGGATTACCGGATCGTCTTCCGGCAAGTCAAACTGGCGGATCAAATAGATCAAAGCAGCTTCCGCGCTTAGCTTCTGCTCGGCGATAAACTCCCTGCCCTGCTTGATGGCCGCCAGTACCGGCGTAGCCGACTCCACAGTTTGCAGCACCGCGCGAAAACTCTTTGGTCCGCCCGGAGTCGCCAGCTTTTTCCGCAGCTCATTAGCAGAGACGCAGAACTTTGGCAGCGCACAGACACGGAACAAGCTGTCGACGTCATTGTCATTGCCCACGGCACCCGCCAGGGCCAGCAGATCGCGCGCTATCGCCGTTTCCAGCACATTCAGGCCGGTCACAATAAATGGAATGTCACGCGCCGCCAGCTCCGCCATCAAATCTTCACGCTGCATGTGCTGCCGGTACAAGACAGCCATGGACAGTTCGCCCGGCCTGCCTTCACTTCGTAACCTGGCAATTTCCTCAGCAATCACGGCGGCTTCGCCCTCATTCGACTCGCTCAGCACAATCTCCACCGGCTCATCAAAAACAAACCGCCCATCTTCCTGATCGCGACGGTCGCGCCCTGACTCCAACTGTGTCCGCTCAAAGTTGACCCGCGCACCCAGCGACTGCACCGGCGGATTCTCATTGATCGCCGCAAACGCCGTCCTGAGAATATTGCCGCGCGACCGCTGATTTTCATCCAGCACCACGCCTTCCGTCTGCGGAAAGCGTTTTTGAAATTCTTCAAACGCCGCGCTCGATGCTCCGCGAAAACGATAGATAGCCTGGTCGGGATCGCCCACGGCAAAGATGTTCTGCTCTTTACCCGCCAGCAACTGCGCCAGGATGATGTTGCTGGAATTGCAATCCTGGAATTCGTCAATCAGGATAAACCGCGCCCGGCGCTGCTCGCGCTCCCGCAACACCGCATTCGATTCCAGCAACCGCACGGTATTTCGGATCATCATGCCAAACGTGCCAAGGTTCTCGCGCTCCAGAAGCCGCATGGAGTTTGTGTAAACGCGCGCAATCTCCTGCCAGCGCTCAATCATCTCCTGCGAGCCGATCTCCTCCACTTCCTTGGAGCGGCAGTTGCGCGGCATATCGGCGCCCGGACTCAGGCAGTCGACATATGCTTGAAATTGCTCCGGCCCCACCAGCTCTTCATGGCAGCGATCAAAAAAGTTTTTCAGGTCATCCAGAAATTGGCCCAGATCCGCGGGCTTGATAAAACGCTTCAGCTCAAGCTGGTCAATCCGCTGCCGCAGGAAGACATAAACATCTTCCGGCAACAGCAAATTGAAATCCTGCCCCGCACGCTTGAGTACGCCAAGACAGTAAGCATGAAACGTTCCGGCAAATATTGCGGTCTTGCGCCGCAGCCGCTTCTCTACTCGCAGCTTAAGTTCATCCGCGGCATTGTCTGTGAATGTAATTGCCAGGATCTCTTCCGGCTTGGCGTGCCCTTGCTCAATCAGCCACGCAATGCGCTCCACCAGAACGGTGGTCTTGCCTGTGCCTGCGCCGGCCAGCACCAGTATGGGACCACATGCGTGCTCAATCGCCTGTTTCTGCTTCGGATTGGGGGTAAACTTCGTCACCTTGCAATTCGTTCTCTCTATTATGCGAATCTTAGGCGAAGGGGGCAATGGCTAAATTGTATTAAGTTGAGGAAAAACTGTTTATTACCCGGATTTATTCAGAGCAGCTCTGCCGCAGCTATGGCCATTGCAGCAATGGCCGCCGTCTCCGCACGAAGAATGGTATGCCCCAGTGAAGCCGCTTTCCATCCGTTGTTAGCGAATAATTCCAGCTCTGTATCCGACCAGCCGCCTTCTGGTCCAAATGCCAAAGCAAGCGGCAGCTGGCATCCAGCGAGCGCGGCCTTCAGCGAGAATTGCTCTTCACTCTCCGCCAACACAATCCTGCTGCCCTGTGCATCTGTGATCGCCTGTTTGAGTGTTTGCGGTTCGGCAATCTCTGGCGGCGACACTCGTCGCGACTGCTGCGATGCCTCATGCGTAATCTTGCGCCAGCGCTTCACACGGGCAGCGGCGGCTTTGGCCAGATGCTTCTCTGTGCGCTGCGCAATCATCGGATGAATGCTGGCTACGCCCAGCTCCGTAAGCTTCTCAAGCGCCCATTCCATCCTGTCAAATTTGAAAATGGAAAGATACACCGCGATGGGCGGCAGGGCTTCACTCTCAATCACCTCACCAAGATGAAACTCCACCTGCTCCGGTGAGGCAAAGACAACTGTTCCTAGACGCGGCGCACCGTCGGCGACAACTTCAAACACCTGTCCGATCTTTGCCCGCAATACGCGGAAGAGATGATTGGCGTTCGGCCCCAGCAGCCAGCCCTGATCACCCTGAACACGATCGGCAATCCAGCGGCGGCGGCTCATACACGCCGGAGCATCACATACGAGCCCACGGCCAGTCCCAGATACAAAATGCCCAGCAGGCGGCTTTGAAAGGTAAGAGCGTCAATGGTGGGATATCGCGACTGAAAGTAAATCTCAGCCGCACTAAGCACGGAGAAGATTGTTCCAATAATGATCCAGCTCTGGTGGCCCCAGGGAAAGAAATAAAGCGCGCCGAAAACCAGGCCTACTACCAGAAAGAGCCAGCTGCGCATGCGAGCCTTGGCAAGGGCGCCTACGGGACGAAAACGTTCCAATTGCAGTTCAGCAAAACGTCTGGGCAGTATTACGCGAATGATGCCGGCCAGTCCAGCAACAATCACCACAAACCAGATGTAGTACTTACCCAAAGATGTCTTTTACCTTTTCAAAAAGGCTGCGCGGCTCGGGCTTATTATCAATGGTTTCACCCAGCTCCGCCAGCAGTTCACGCTGGCGTTTGGTGAGCTTGTGCGGCGTCTGCACCCGCACCTGGACATACATGTCACCTTTGCCTGAGCTCTGCAGCGCCGGTACGCCTTTGTTGCGCACGCGGAACGTGGTTCCCGATTGCGTGCCTTCCGGCACCTTAAGCTTGTGCTCACCGCCGCCCAAGGTTGGGATGATAATTTCCGCTCCCACGGCGGCCTGGCTGAATGAAATCGGTACAGAACAATGCAGGTCTTTGCCTTCACGCTCAAAGAATGGGTGCGGCTTTACCTCCAGCACAATATAAAGATCGCCCGGCGGGCCGCCATTCGGCCCTGCATCGCCCTTTTCCTGGTAGCGGATCCTTGTGCCATCTTCCACGCCCGCAGGCACCGCGACGTCAAGCATCTGCTCTTTCATCACACGGGTTTCGCCCTTGCACTTGCCGCAGGGATCGGAAATTACGCGGCCAACGCCCTGGCATGCCGGACACGTGCGGGCAATGCTGAACATCCCTTGCTGAAAGCGGACCTGCCCGCGCCCTGCGCACGTGGGGCATGTAGAAGGCGCCTTGCCTGCTGCAGATCCGCTGCCTCTGCAGACTTCGCAAACTTCATAGCGCCGGACTTTGATCTGCGTCTTCTTGCCGAACGCCGCTTCTTCAAACGTCAGGGTAATATCGGCCCGTGCATCGCCGCCGCGCTGCACCCGGCTGCGGCCGCCACGGCCACCACCGCCCATATTTACGCCAAAGAAATCGCTGAAGATGTCGCCAAAGACGTCGCTGAAGTCGGTAAAGTTGGAAGGATCAAAGCCCACGCCTCCGCCGCCATTGACCGCGGCATGGCCGTACTGGTCATAGCGCGCTCGCTTATCCGCATCCATCAGCACGGTGTAAGCTTCAGAGCATTCCTTGAACTTCTCTTCCGCCTCAGCATTTCCCGGATTCCTGTCCGGATGGTACTGCATGGCCAGCTTGCGGTAAGAGCTCTTGATCTCTTGCTCCGTGGCCGTGCGGGTCACACTTAATATCTCGTAATAATCGCGTTTTGCTTGCGTCGCCAAAATTCCCTCTGTTTAAAAACTCAATCCAAAAAACCGGAAAATCACTTCCATGATCCAGCGGAGGCGCCTTCTTTGTATTTGACTGTCAACCTGCCACTCCATCTCTTTGAGTGCGGCAGAGTCATAGCCGAACGATGGTTTGCTATCTGAAGAATCGGGTTTTGTGTGTGTCTCCAAGATGCTTAAACCACGCTGCACGAATGGGCCCTATAACCTGTAACAACCTAGCCGACTTTCTTCGCCACCCGCACCATCGCCGGCCGCAGCAAACGGCCCTTGATGCGATACCCGGGCTGCAACTCTTCCAGCACATGATGGTCAGGAGCGGCATCGCTCTCCACCATCTCAATGGCCTCATGCACCCGCGGATCAAATGGCTCGCCTTGTGCCGGAATGCGCTCTACATTCAGCTTCTGTAAAACATCCTGAAGCTGCTTATAGATCAGTTCCACGCCCTTGCGCAGATCTTCTGGCCGGGCATTGGCATTTTTGAGGGCCAGATTGAAGCTGTCCAGTACCGGCAGCAAAGCCTTGGCTGCATCCGATACAGCAAAGTCGCGGAAATCCGCGCTCTCTTTTGCCGAGCGTTTGCGATAGTTATCAAACTCGGCCTGCAACCGTACCAGCCGGTCGAAGAGTTCATCGCGTTCAGTGCGAAGTCTCTGCAACTCGCTCGGGCCGCTTGCGGCCTGTTGAGCGCCAGCAGAATCTTTCTCAACAAATCCATCCGCCGGATCAGCGGCCGGAAGTTCATTCTCAAGATTCTGTTGTGGTTCCGTTTTCAATTTCTCTTCTTTCAATGGCTCTGTTCTGACCTGTTCGTCAAGGCCGGCCTCAGCCCTTCCATGGGACTTACTCATTACTGCACCTGGTCTCTTAATTGGGATTTTCACGTGTTCTCATTCAGCAGCTTGTCAAAAAGCTGCGCAATATATGAGACAGCCGTAATTGTGTGTTGATAATCCATGCGGGTTGGACCAATCACCGCCAGTGATCCGCGCACCTCTTCGCCCACACGGGCGGGCGCGCCGATCAGCACAAAATTGCGCATCTCCGGCACCGTCTCTTCCAGGCCAATCACCACGCGCACAGCCTCCTGGCGCGTATCGAGATAAGCTGAAAGCAGGTCAGCGATGCGCTCTTTCTCTTCGAGCGTCTTCACCATATGGCGCAGACGTTCGCGGTCCTGGTCATTGCCTACAAGATTGGCAACACCTTCTACAAAGATGTTCTTGGCGGGCTCTTCGGCTGCCAATGCGCCGCCTTTATAAAGCTCTTCCAGGCTTTTCATCAGGCGGTCATATTCGCTGCGCTCCTGCTCAATGCGCCGCCGCAGCTCTGTCTTCACGTTGCTGATTACCCATCCCCGAAAATTTTCGTTGATGTAGTTCGCAGCGGTATTCAGGTCGCTCTGGTCAAGATCGCGCTCCAACCGCATCATGCGGTCATGCACCACGCCTGCCTTCGTTACCACCACAGCCAGCACGCGATTGTTGCCCTGACGCGAGAAATACACATGCTCCAGCGCGTTCTTAGGCCCGGCATTGCCGATCGCCACTCCAACGCCGCTAGAAACCAGCGAGAGCACATGAGAGGTCCGTTCCAGGAACTCCTGCACATCCACCGTGCCTTGTAACGTGTCTGAAATCAGCGTCTGGTCGGCCGGTGAGATCGTTGCCTTGCCTGAAATCTGGTCCACGTAATACCGGTAAGCCTGCGAGGTCGGGATCCGGCCAGCCGAAGTATGGGGCTGCTCGAGATAGCCACTGTCGGCCAGGTCCGCCATGACGTTGCGGATCGTCGCCGGGCTGAGTCCATCCTTATTGTGGCGTGAAAGCGTGCGAGATCCTACCGGCTCACCCGTGGAGATGTAAGTCTCTATGATGGCGGTCAGAATTTCCCGTTCACGATGGCCGATTTGTCCTTGGTTTGGCATACTGCCGACTAACTAAACCTATTGTTTACAATATTTTGACAGGAATTTTGCGAACTCCTGCTTTTAATAGATTTTAGGAGTTTAGTGAGGTATTGTCAAGATAGCACTTTCAGGGTGAGAGTGCTAAAAAGCAATTGGCAGCTAGCAATTAGCCCGTGATAATTAAGAATATCGAGCCTTGTTCATTGATGTCTAAAGCTGAAAAAACCAAGCCAATTGCTAATTGCCAATGTTAATTACTGAATCTTAATCACGTCCCCCGGCGCGCTCTTGCTCTTAACCTCTTCCACCCGGGCAAGCACCTGCTTGGCAAACTCATATATCGATTTGGAATGAGCCCCATTTTCACCCTCCAGCGCCGGAGGCTTGCCAGAGTCGCCACCTTTACGGATCTCAGGGTCAAGTGCCACTGATCCTAAAAATGGCACGCCAAACTGCTGCGCCGTCCGCTCCACGCCGCCTTTGGAGAAGATATCGATCTCCTGGTGGCAATGCGGGCAGACAAAGTGGCTCATGTTCTCCACCAGTCCAAGCACATCCACACGCGCTGTACGGAACATCTCAATCGCTTTGCGTCCATCCTGTAGAGAAACATCGGACGGCGTGGAAACCACCACAGCGCCCGTAACCGGCACCGTCTGAAAGAGTGAGATCACTACATCACCTGTGCCCGGAGGAAGGTCGATCACTAGATAATCCAGCTCTCCCCAGACCACTTGCTGCAGGAACTGCCGGATGATCTGGTGCAGCATAGGGCCGCGCCAGACGATCGGCTTATCGCCGGGATTGAGAAATCCCACGGAGATAATCTTCACCCCAAAATTCTGCAGCGGCTCAATCAGGTTTTCATTCAGCACGCGCGGCTGCTGGCTGGTATTCATCATGAGCGGCACGTTGGGGCCATAGACGTCGGCATCGAGCAGGCCGGTCTTGTAGCCCATTTTGGCCAGTGCAACTGCCAGGTTTACCGCAATGGTGGTCTTGCCGACTCCGCCCTTGCCTGAGCCGACCGCAATAATGTTATTCACGCCCGGCAGCGGAGTAGGTCCGTGCTGCTGGGCTCCGTGTTGGTGTCCGTGAGCCATAAGTAATCTTTGATTATACGGGAAACGTCGATCGACTTCTTTGACTGAGAATGCTCAGCGCAGATCAGATTCTGGTCGCGTTTTTGCGCCCCGCTTCCCATTTGCGCAAATCTCGGCGCCGTCCTGCGTCTTCATAACGGCGCTGCTCTTCCTCGGTCTCTGGAATCACTGGCGGTACCGCCTTGCGATGCCCTTGCGCATCAACCGCGACAAAGGTCAGATAAGCCGAAGCCACATGCCGGATGGTCCCGGAGATGTAGTTCTCCACCCAGCACTTCACGCCGGTCTCCAGTGAGGTGGTAAAAGCGCGGTTCACTGAAGACTTCAGAATCAGCAGATCGCCAATATGCACCGGCAGGCGGAAGTCGATATGGTCAATAGAGGCCGTAACCACGTGGCTGTGCGAATGCCTGTGCGCCGCCAGTGCTCCAGCAATATCGATCAGGTGCATCAATCTGCCGCCCAGCAGATTTCCCAGTGGATTAGCATCGTTGGGCAGAACAACCTCCGCCATCTGCGACTGTGACTCCTGGACAGCACGCGGCTCCATATGCCGTGGCTTCACTGGACCATCGTTTGAACTCATAAGTATTTTCCCTTGTAGCGGTCTTCTATCAGGCGACCGAGACGAGCCTAATAACGCTCAAGCCTCTTGTAAAACATTATCAGAAAACAGCATCGCCTTCGCGGCGTGAGAGCTGCTGCTTGATTTGCTGATTTGAGATTCGATTATTCGGCTTTTCTGGGCCGGCGTTCAAGATATGTGCTCACAAAGCACTCGGCCTGGCGTTGCAAGCAGACATCGCGGAGAGACGCGATCCATTTATGCTCGGCGCAATCGTATTCCAGGCGGCCATATTCCACCGGCTCATGCAGGCGCTCGCTCACATAGTGCAGCACAATGCGCGTCTCTTCATCGCGAGCGATGGCAAAGCGCACGCCATCCGCGCAACGCGTTGCCGGCATGCGCACGCATCCACCGGCATAGCCGATATTGCAGAAATCGCGCAACTCAGTCTCTGAGGGGGTTACCTCTGTTTCGCAGGCGCGACACATGCCCGTAAAGCCGGCACCCAGCGGCAACCGGGCCGGAAAAGCCCAGCCCATGGAAACTTTCTCTGTAGGAAAAAAGAAGGGGCACGCCACAATGTCGTCATGCTAGCGCCATAACCCTGCGGAGTAAAGATGAATCTCAAACCTTTTTTGCTTGCACCGGATTAAGTGCAATCCACTGAATAAGCGGGTACTCACACCTTCGTGATGCTTCAATATGTTAGATTTTTTCCATGACCGACCCCAGCCGACGTGAGATGCTCACTCAATTTCTTGAACAGAATCCCGGCGATGCCTTTGCCCGTTACGGACTTGCCATGGAATATTCCAATGCCGGCGAGACGGAACATGCCCTGGAAGAATTCAAAAAGCTATTGGAACTTCATCCCGACTACTGCAACGGCTACTTCATGGCGGCACAAACACTTGAGCGCTCTGGTCGCACCACTGAAGCAAAGAAGATGCTGGAGAATGGGATTGAATCTGCCCGCCGAACCGGCAACAAACATGCTTTGTCAGAGATGAGCGGAATGATGGAGGAGCTTTCTTCTTAATTCCGAGCGTAGCGAGGAATCCCTATAGCAATGAAGCAGACTAATGTGAATCGAATCCTAGTTTGCAATCTTTCAGCTCAAACAGAAAAATTAATGGCGTATTTAGGATAGGGATCCCTCGCTATCGCTTCGGGATTTCAAAAGATTACTTTCTCGCCGCCTCCGCCATCACCTCTGAAGTCGGCCTCAAGCTCTTGCGAATGATCCGCTCCACGATTGAGGGAGACGTTTGATACAGCTTGATAAAGACCTTGTAAAACCAAGGCACGATCATTTCCCTTTTGCGTTTGAGCATGCCGTCGAGTGTTGCATTCGCAACCACATCTGCCGTTACCGCATACTTTACTGACGATCCCACCCGCTGCGGATTCTTGCCCTTGCTCATGTTCTTCACAAAATCCGTGGCGATATAGCCGGGGCAAACCGTCAGCACGTTGATGTTGTAGCGCAACAACTCCAGGCGTGCAGCCTTGCCAATAGCGTTCATCGCATGCTTGGTCGCCGCATAGCCGGACATATACGGCGTGGAGATATGCCCGGAGACTGACGAGATATTTATAATGTCGCCGCCGCCCTGCTGCCGCATGAGCGGAATCACGGCCTGCATACAATCGACGGCCCCGAACAGGTTTGTGTCGAACATGCGGCGCAGCTCTGACATCTGCATATCGGCTGCGGCATCGTTCAATCCAAAGCCGGCGTTGTTTACAAAAATATCGATGCGCCCAAACTTTGCGACCGCGGCTTTCACCAGCGCTTCCACCTGATCATGCTTGCTCACGTCGCATGCGACGCTCAGCGTGTTTGAGCCACCACCAAGCCGCTGCTCTGTCTCTCTGGTGCGAGCCAGGTCACGGGCGCACAGCACAACTTTTGCGCCCTCCTGCAAAAACAGTTTTGCAATGGCCTCGCCAATCCCGATGGACGCGCCGGTAATCACCGCAACTTTGCCCTGAAGTTTCATGGATGAAGTTTGTATTTGGTTGCTGAGGGTAAGTCAAGATGAGGCATACAAAAATTAAGCGTCTTAGTTCAGATCACCTGATCTCCCGAATCACGTGCGATCACTCGATCTTCCCTATAAAATATCTACGTGCCCTTGATTCCGCTATTTCCTCTTGAAATCGTGCTCTTCCCCGGAGCGCCGTTGCCCCTGCACATCTTCGAGCCGCGTTACAAAGAGATGGTCGCCGAATGCCTTGAAAAAGACCTCCCGTTTGGCATGGTGCGAGTAAAAGACAGCTCCCTCTCCGTCATCGGATGCTCTGCCAGCATCCTGAATGTAATCAAAAAATATGAAGATGGCCGGCTCGACATCGCCGCTGAAGGCATGCGCCGCTTTGAGATCAAGGAAGTGAACCAGGAGCGCTCTTTCCTGCAGGCCGACGTCACGTATTTTGAAGACGAGCCTTCCCTGCCCGTCGAAAGCGACCTGGATACCGTGGTGCAGTTGCACGAACAGTTGTTTGCCGTTCTCGGTCAATCCGTGGATATCGCGCGCGATACCGACTTGCTCTCATTCCAATTGGCGAATGAACTCCCGGTGGATCTCGACTTTAAACAGGCACTGCTGGAGATGAAATCAGAAGTAGAGCGGATTGAAACGCTGATTGAGTATTACCGCGCCACCATTCCTAAAGTTGAAAAGACATTGATTGCCCGGCAGCGCGCCAGCGGGAATGGTCACGTGCACTAAAATATTATTTCCAAACGCTCGAATCAACTTTCGTCTTTCGCTTCAGCCGCAATTGGATGAACGTCTCGCAGAGAACTTGTCACTGAAGCGTATAATTCAGAGCAGAGGGCCCTTCATGAATCTTCCTCGTACCCTGGGCGAGCTCAAGAATAGTTCTTTCTCTGAGCAGCGGCTGCGCACCCGCAAGATCAAAGATGAACTTCGTGAGAATCTGATCTCGCGCCTGCGCAACAGTGAAACCATTTTTCCCGGCGTCATCGGTTATGAAGATACGGTCGTTCCGCAACTGGTGAACGCCGTGCTTTCGCGTCATAACTTTATATTGCTCGGCCTGCGCGGACAGGCCAAGAGCAGGATTCTTCGCGCACTTACTACCTTGCTTGATCCGCAATTGCCATACGTTCCCGGCTGTGAAATCCACGATAACCCTTACGCGCCGATCTGCCGTCGCTGCCACGAACTGATTGCCCGTGAAGGCGACAACACACCGATTGCCTATCTCACTCCTGACGACCGCTATATTGAGAAGCTGGCCACGCCGGACGTGACCATCGCCGATCTGATCGGCGATATCGACCCAATCAAGGCTGCGCGCGGCGGCCATGATCTCTCCAGCGAGATGACGGTGCATTATGGACTGCTCCCGCGCGCAAACCGCGGCATCTTTGCGATCAACGAACTGCCCGACCTTGCGGGAAAAATTCAGGTGGGCCTGTTCAACATCATGCAGGAAGGCGATGTTCAGATCAAAGGTTTCCCGTTGCGACTGCCGCTGGATGTAGCGCTGGTCTTCTCTGCAAATCCTGAAGACTACACTGCGCGCGGCAAGATTGTTACGCCGCTCAAAGACCGCATTGGGTCAGAGATTCGCACACACTATCCTGCCTCGCTGGAAGAAGGCATCAGCATTACCGAGCAGGAAGCCTGGGCGCAACGCGACGGGCTGCAGTTGCATGTTCCCAAGTATGTTCGTGAAGTGGTGGAGCGCGTGGCCTTTCTCGCACGCGAAGATAAGAAAATCGACAAGCGCTCCGGTGTAAGCCAGCGACTGCCCATCAGCGTTCTGGAAAACGTGATCTCAAATGCTGAACGGCGCGCCGTGCGTAGCGGAGAGAAGATGATCGTTCCGCGCATTGGCGACGTTTACGCTGCGCTGCCTTCCATCACCGGCAAGCTTGAACTGGAATATGAAGGTGAAATGCGCGGCGCCGATACCGTGGCCCGTGAGCTTATCCGCATGGCTGTGGCAAAAACTTACGACGTCTATTTCAAAGATCTGAATCTGCAACAGGTAGTGCAGTGGTTCGAGCTGGGCGGCGAAATCAAACTTTCAGATACAGCCAGCGCACAGGAAGTTCTTGACGGTCTGCGCAACATTCAAGGTCTGACGGAAAAGCTTGCGCCTGTGGGAGTGAAATCGAAAGAGTCGCCAGAGGTTCTGGTCTCTGCCGCGGAGTTTGTGCTGGAAGGTTTACATGCGCATCGCCGCATTGGACGCACTGAAGAACGCGTCTTCGCTGCAGAAAAACAACCAAAGCGCCACGAACCAGCGTATGAACGGAATGAAGAGGAGCGTCCTCCACTGCGAAATCGGAGACCGTATAACTAGCGGCGTTTTGAAGGCGTGAGCGCAACGGGAGCCTTCTGCCGCATCCTGAGCGAGCGAAGGATCTCCACAATAGGTTCCCTCGTTACGCTCGGGACAGAAGAACAATGAAGTACACCAGATATTCCAAATACGTGGCCGATCTCGCTGACGAGATGAGCCTGGAAGACCTGCTTAACGCGCTTTCAGACTACATGCTTGAGTCGGGCTTCCAGAATGACTCCATGTATTTTCAGCAGATGGATGAGCATTCACTGGACGCGCTGCGCCAGGCCATTCAGCAAGCGCTGGAGATGGGTGACTTCCTGGACGAAGACATGCGTGAACGCCTGGAGCAAATGCAGGCGGAAGGCACAATGGAAGAGTTGATTGAGCGCCTGATTGAACGCATGCAGCAGGAAGAGCTGATTTCAGTCGACCAGCCGCACGATCCGGCGCGGCAATCCACCACTCCCGGACAAACCGGTGAGGCCCAGACCGACGCGCGCTTTGAAATCACGGACAAAAGCCTGGACTTTCTCGGCTTTAAGACCTTGCGTGACCTGCTGGGCTCACTCGGCCGCTCCAGCTTCGGCCGGCATGATACACGCGATCTTGCTACCGGCATCGAATCCAGCGGCGCGTCCAAGCCTTATGAGTTTGGCGACACGCTGAATCTCGATATTACGGAAACTCTTTCGTCCGCCATTCAGCGTGAAGGTTTGCACCTGCCGCTGAATATTGAATATTCGGATCTCCAGGTCCATCAGTGTGAATACCAGTCGTCTTGCGCCACAGTGGTCATGCTGGACTGCTCGCACAGCATGATTCTTTATGGCGAGGACCGTTTCACGCCGGCAAAGAAAGTGGCGCTGGCGCTCTCGCACTTGATCCGCACACAGTATCCCGGCGATTCACTCTCGCTGGTTCTGTTTCATGATTCAGCGGAAGAAATGCCCATCTCGCAGCTTGCGCGGGTAAAAGTCGGACCGTATTACACCAACACCCGTGAAGGCCTGCGTCTGGCTCAACGCATCCTGCAACGCCAGCGTAAGGACATGAAGCAGATCGTGATGATCACTGACGGCAAGCCGTCGGCTCTAACACTGGAAGATGGCAGGATCTACAAGAATGCTTTTGGATTGGACCCTCTGGTCGTCAGCCAGACTCTGGAAGAGGTTTCACGCTGCAAGCGCGCCGGCATCATGATCAATACTTTTATGCTGGCTTCTGATTACGGGCTGGTCCAGTTTGTGCAGCGCGTCACAGCCATGTGCAAGGGCAAGGCATACTTCACCACTCCGCAAAACCTTGGCCAGTATCTCTTGATGGATTATATGTCACGCAAGATGAAAACCATTCACTAGCTGCGGAGAGCGTTACTCAAATTCCACACTGCTCTGTTTGCCAGCTGCAGTCTCATGCACTACATCTTTCACCATCGCACGGCGGAATTGATCTGCCTGGCGGGTAGCCAGCACTCGGATGCGCCGAGCCGGCAGCGTTACCGGTTCGATCTTCTCAAAGCGTCCGCGTTCAACCTCAATATCAAAACGGAACCAGTCGCTTTTATAGAGACGTCCTGCGGCATAAAAACTGACTGAGGCAGCCATAGTGCCCTGGAAATCTTTCCCTGTAATAGCGAGGATGCGCTCGCCGATATGCTGCGTCCATGTGGTGCCGCCAACCAACGGATCATTGAGATATTGCCGCTCAAATGGCATGGCATGCGTCATGGTTCGGAGCTGTACAAGCTGAAGAAGAACAGATGCCCGCGCCAGATTGGTGATTACGATCTTGGCATCGGCCGTGGAAGCGCGTTCCAGGCGTACATGCAGCTCAGGCGCCCACTCACGCTCAAACTGCTCACGGGAAAGCTCCAGCCCGCGATCCGCTGCTTTGGCATATCGCAGCGTCGCGCGTGCCAGCACCACGCTCAGAAAGGTGGTCACTATCGTTGCCGCTACAGGAATGTATTCCAGCAGCGTGGTGAATGGGACACGGCTGATCATTGCCATAAGCATGTGGGAAGCTAGCTTATCCAGATTGGCCTGATTCCCCGAGATGCGGGACGTCCCGGGGCTTTGGTAATAAGCCGTAAGTACTTGAAACAGCATGAGGAGCCGTGCCTGGCTCCCCAAGTGAAAAATGGATGAATGCTTCGGACGTTATCCTTCAGTCTTTACAGCTGCTTCGGCAGCCAGGAAACCAATCTTCGAGTGGGTGCCGTCACAAAAAGGCTTATTGGTAGATGCGCCACAGCGGCACAATGCAACTGCCTGCTTCCCACTGATGTCCACTTTATTGCCATCGGCGTCAGCGATTTCTAATTGACTCAGGTCTCCGCTGAGCACATAAGGCCCGGTCTTTTTGATCAGTACATTAATTGCCATGTGGTTCGCCTCCAAAGAATTTCAACGTCGAACAATCTAAATGTTCAGCGGATAGCATGCAACATAATGAAATTTGGTTTCTAGCGTTTCTTGAACGCCACGTTCACCAGCAGCTTGTCGCCTTCGATATCCACCACGTTGCAGAAAGTCCGTTCGCCATGGCGATTGAAGTCGAGACCAAGACGGCTGTTGCCCACGCGCATGTTGCGGATGCTGAAGTGCTCAAGAAAATCCGGCAGAGATGGATTCACGATATTGATTTCTTTTCTCGGCGCGCTGGGCCGGATGCCGAGCACTGACATCAGCAAAAGAAACACAGTGCCGGAAGCCCATGCCTGCGGCGAACAGGAAACCGGGTACTGCACCGGCTCATCATGCTCACGGCGCTCAATGCCGCAGAACAATTCCGGTAAACGATAGTCGCGAAATTTAAGCGCTGCCTGAAAGAGCGCATTGAAGACCTGATTTGCGGGCTCGCGAAATTCGTAAAGAGACATGCCATGCGCGATCAATGAATTGTCATGCGGCCAGACCGACCCGCGATGGTAACTGAGCGGATTGAAAACACGCTCATCGCGAGACATGGTGCGCCAGCCCCATCCGGAAAACATGTCTTCCTGCATGAAGCGCTGCGTAATTACCTTGGCGCGCTCCTGCGGCAACATGCGCGTAAAGAGTAATTGACCTGGGTTCGACGAGACGACCTGCGTCTGGCGTTTGTCGCGGTCCAGCGCCATGGCGTAAAAGCCGAGCTTAGGCATCCAGAAAGCTTTTTCAAAACGCTTGGCCATCTCTGCTGCGTCTTTCTTCAGCTTGTCAGCTGTACGCGTGTCGCCAAACGAACGCATCAACGAAGCCATTCTGTACTTGGCTTCGTAAACGTAGCCTTGCACCTCGCAGAGCGCAATCGGCGTTTTTGCCAGCTCGCCATCACGATGCATGATGGCGTCCCAGGAGTCCTTCCAGCCCTGATTTGCAAGTCCTTTGGCAGAACGGCGCTGGTACTCGACAAAACCGTCGCCATCCAGATCGCCGTAAGAATCAATCCACTCCAGCGCACGATAAGCGTGCGGAAGCATGTCTTTTACCAGTTGCTCATCGGCGGTCCAGTTGAAAGTTTCACTCAGCAGGATGAGCCAGAGCGGTGTGGAATCCACAGATCCGTAATAAGGACCAAAGGGCATCTCGCCTGCGCGAGTCATCTCTCCCTCGCGATATTCGTGCAGGATCTTGCCCGGCTCTTCATCGCGCCAGTCGTTCTTCTCTTTCCCCTGATGCATGGCCAGAACGCGCAAGGTCTGCGTCGCAAGCGCCGGATTCAACATGAGCGACTGATATGCGGCAATGATGGAGTCTCGACCAAACATGGTGGCGAACCACGGGATGCCGGCGGCGATCACCCGCTCTTTAGCTTCGGGAATCTGCAAGGCATGGAAATCGCCTTTGCTCGTCTCAACCATGTGGTTGAAAATGCCGTTGCTGGAATGGAAGCTGCTTGAGTGTGACGCCCACTCCGCCAGCGTCTCACGGCGCAGGCGTAACTGCTGGGCAAAGTCCGGACGGCTTGAGCGCGAGCGCTTTCCTTCCACCTGGGGCACAATCGTGGTGTGCAGTTGGAACCGCCGGAACGGCGGCAGGCGCAGCTTCCATCGTGCTGTGGTGCCGTTAAAAGATTCCGGCTCAGGCGAAAGATGGATGACCGTCTCGCGCGAAACTCTGTCGAGTCCGCAATAGTGAAAGATGATGGAGTCGCGCCGGACCATTGGCTGGTAATAATGTCCCAGTGTTTCCCGCGCTACACCGCGCACCTGGAAGACATCCATAAAATCAGCTTCATACGCCAGCTCAACATTTAATTCCAACTCCTGAAAGTTGAAGTTCTCAAAGGAAAAATTATCAAAGAGCGTATCGGACGACAGTAGCTGCTCGCGGCGTATGTGCACCGTGTTTTCCGGAATTTCATACGTTTCGCGCATAGTGCTTTTACCGGTGGTCAGCTCTATCTGTGAAGCGAATGTCTGTTCTGTGCTGGAAGAGAGGACTACCGTTCTATAACCGTCAACGCGCAGTTCAAGCCGGCTGAGAAAACGCGTGTCATCGTGGAAGAAGCCAACGTCCGGCGCGCCGGGCGGCATAATGTCGCCGGCTACCGTAGTGGACAAAAAGGTCTTGCCATCAATCAGAGTAAGGTTGTTGACCTTGCGAGGCTCGGCATTTTGATACACCAGGCGGGGTTCTGGGTACGGCGCCGCAATTTCCACTAAATCAGAATGTGCAATTATCAGTTTTGCGTTCATGCCACAATCTGCTCCGCATCTTTTACGCCATCACGCAGGATTTCAGTATAAAGTTTGATGTAGTCCTGCGTCATGCGGTCCACGGAAAATAACTTTTCCATGTAGCTGCGGATTGTTTGTGCCGGAATCTTCAGGTTCTTAGCGCATTCAGCCAGCTCTGCAGGTGTTTTGCGGATGTGCCCGCTGACATTCTCCTTCACGACCTCAGAAACAGACCCGCCGGGTAATGCCAGCACCGGCGTTCCACAGGCCATGGCCTCAATCATCACAAGGCCAAAAGGTTCGTCCCATTGCACGGGAAACAGCATGGCGAGCGAATGGCCCAGAAAATCATTTTTTTCTTCCATGCCAATTTCGCCCACATACTCAATGAACCTGCCGTCAACATGCGGCTTGATTTTGCTCTCCCAATATTCCCGGTTGAGAGGCTGCACCTCACCGGCGATTTTGAGCGGGATGCCGGACTTCTTTGCAATCTCTATCGCAAGATGCGTGCCTTTATCCGCAGCTATGCGTCCCAGAAAACTCAGATACCCGCGCTTTGTATTTGCAACGGTATAAAGCGAAGGATCAATGCCATGATGGATGGTCTGCATGTGCGGCATACTCAACTTGGAGCGCTGAAAGTCACTGATTGTGATATAGGAAACGTCAGGATAAGAGTCATAGAACTCTGAAAGCGACGCATCATAAGCATGATGCACGGTATGGACCATGGGAGTCGCGACGAACCGGCTGAAGCTCACGCCCGGCGCGCTATTCACATGGATGAGATCAGCGTCCTGCGCGGCTTCCTGGACGGCCCAGGAAAAGTGATTCAACGCCTTCAACGTCGCTTCCACATCACCGCGAATCGGCCATTCCCCCTTGGGATAAAACCAGCGCATTGGCACATCCAGCGTGGATTCGCCGTTGGTGTAAACCGTTACATCGATACCCTGCAATTGCAGGCCGCGCGACAGCTCAGCGACGAACAGCTCCGTGCCTCCATATTTTTTAGGAGGCACGGCGATAAAAGGTGGCGCAATCAGGGCAATTTTCATGGATGTTTTAAGTGCTGGTCACTCAGTAAGATGCGCAATTTAACTCCAGGGGTGTCACTAAACGCCGCTTGTGCACTTTCCTTGGGTGAATCGCAGAGTTTAGCGCTCGTTGTAAATTGCGCAACAGAGACTCAAGTTGAAAAAGTGAATTGAGTTATGTTGTGGTCAGGACTTTTGCCTGCTTGCTCAGGGCCATTTCCACTGCCTGTTCAAACTCCTGCGCACGCACCTCACTTGTGTGACTCATGAGTACGCGCTCCCTGGCTGCGCGGCCAATGCGCCGTAGCTCATTTGCATCATAGCCGCAAAGATAGCGCACAGCGTCGTCACTACCGGCGGGGAACAGAATTTCTTTTCCTGGCACGAAAAAAGTTTCCAGCCCTGGCCAGTTGTCTGAAGCAATCGTAGCGCCGCAGGCTGCGGCTTCAAATAAACGGACAGAGGGTGAGTAGCCGGCCAGCACCATCTCACGCCGGGTGACATTCAGCGTGATTCGCGAAGAACTGTAAAGCCCCGGATGATACTGCGGCTCAAGATGCATGATGCGCTCTACATTCGCCGGCCAGACGATTTCACCGGGATATTGCGGGCCGGCGACAATAAATTTTTGCTGCGTGAGCTGGCGCGCGGGGATGCAGAGCAGCTCTTCGATCTTGGCTTGCCGGTCTGCCGCGTATGTGCCCATATAACTCATGTCGCAGGCAAAACGCGGATTGACCGGAAGCTCGTGATGCTTTTGTGGATCAACCGAGCAATAGAGCGGCACGGCAAACGATACGCCGAGTTCGCGTTGCAATCGCTTCAGCATGGAGCCGCCAGTAAAGCTGAAATAGATATCCAGCTCAGGCAGATGCTGCCGGAGCAGATAATCTGCGCGGCCATTGTCAATCAGGCTGCGTACTGTAACCGGCGTATCAATATCGTAAAAAGTTTTTACCGGCACGCTGGAAGACAGGATTTCTTCCATGGCGGTAATTGCGTCAGGAAAATAAGAGCCCACCATGGCGACATCAGAGTCGCGCAGCTCTTTGCGCACAGCCGGCAGAATTTCATCCCAGGCATCAAAGGTCTTCACATCACAGTAAGGCGGATGCGGCATGTCACGATTGTTCTGGTACCACTCCAGATTGTGCTCAAAGAAAACAATCTTGTGCCCGCGACGATTGAGCGCCTGGCAGAGCGCACGAAACGTGGTCGCGTGGCCATTGCCCCACGATGAGGTAATCGAAAGACCGAAGATGGTGAGCTTCATAAAAAAAGTAATTAGTAGTTAGTCATTAGCCTTAAGCTTGACGTTACATTTTTAGCTCTTGAATCATTTTTTTGCTTAAGCAATTCAACTTGCTTTCTGCGCTGCCATTCTGTTTGTAACAATAGCATTGAACTCCTGCCCGCGCAGAGCGTAGGTATGATCTCGCAAAGCGCGCTGGCGCATGTTGCTGCCAATTTTTATTGCATCGCCCGGAGAAATGGTTCGCAGCCAAGCCACAATCTCTTCCGCGCTGCCGGCCACAAGAATCTCCTCTTGCGGCGTAAAGAAAGTCTCAATACCAGCCCACTTGTCCGTGATCAGGCAAGCGCCGGCACCAGCAGCTTCAAACACGCGCGTTGGCGGCGAGAAGCCAACTCCTGCCATGGAATCACGATTGATGTTCAACACCATGCGAGCGGAGCAGTTCACGCGATTATGTTCTTGTGTGCCAACATGGCCGATCCAGCGAACGTTGGCCGGCAGCCGTTTGCCTTCCCAGCCTTCCCCGCCTAGAGAGAACTGCAAATCGGGCGCAAGCTCAGCCGCGCGTAGAAAAAATTCCTGCACGCGCTGCTCGCGATCAGGCAGGCGATGCCCGACAAATAAAAGATCACAGGCAAATGCTGGATCGGGTGGAACAGGAAAATGCGTTTCAGGATCGAGTGCATTGTAGATGGGATGGCAATTGGCAGCGCCCAAACGCTGATAGTGCTCGATCACCGGCTCTCCGCCGCCATAAGTGAAAATAAAATCATATTCAGAAATCATCCTGCGGAATGGATCAGCCGTATTCGCTTCAACGCGCGCCAGCGTGGCTGGAGCATCCACATCCCAGAATGCAACGCGGGTATTTCTGGAGCGGCATTCCAGGACTCTCTCTTCCAGAAGCTCATCAAATACGCCCACGCCACTGTGCTTGATGACCAGATCACACGCGGATGCCTGGCGAAGCAGCGCAGAAATATCTTTCGCAGTTTCGTAAACAACACTATTCACGTAGGAAAAATCGCCCGGATCACGCTTCTGCTGGCGGCCATAGGCATCCGGCTCAGCAAAGGTAACGCTGTGGCCCAATGCATGAAGCTGCTTATAGATACCGCGATAATACGTGGCTGCTCCATTCCAATAGGACGATGTGATGCTGGAGCCAAAAGCAAAAACCCTCATGCGGCAATCTCCTCACAGATGGAAAGCAGCTGCTCCGCCCGATGCGCGCAGGTGTGCCGTTCGCGGATCGTCTTCAATCCATTCTCTGCTAACTGGCGTCTTGCCTTGGTGTCGCGCAAGAGATGACGCATCTCTGATGCCATGGCATGGCCATTCTCCACCACCAGATAATCTTCGCCCGGACGAAACAATTTTTCTTCATCTTGCCATGGCGAACAGATCAACGGAATCCCGCAAGCCAGCGCCTCAAATACGCGGATGGTAGGAATGCCCTCAAGGCGATTGGCATATTGCCGGCGCGGAATGTGCACGGCCACCATGCTCTCTGCATACACCTGTGGCGAAAACAGATTGGGTAGATAACCGCCATAACCAATGTTTGCGCTGGCCAGCTTGTTCAAAGCCGTTTCCGGATAGCGCACACCGTGCGCCACCACGCGGCATCCAGGTAATAATCTTGCCGGGCCAATCAGAAATTCTTCCAGCTCAGCGGTGCGCTCGTCGTCACCCCAATTGCCGATCCAGATCACGTCAATCTCTTTCCGTCCCTGCAGAGGACGGAATTGATCCACATCAGCGGCTTCATGAAATGTCCACGCACGCTGCACCCCAAATCCGTCCACATAGATGCGCCGTATGGCCTCGCCAAAGGCAAGAACTCCATCCACGAGGTGGAGGTTAAACTTCAGGATCTCCCCGGCACTGGTATAGGCGCGATGATGCGTGTCATGAAATAAAGCGATGAACCCAAACTGCCGCTTCAGCGCAAGTACCTGGTTCACAACCGCAGGATCATTCCACTCATGAAGTAAAACCAGGTCGGCATCCTTAAGCTCTTCTTCTAGAAATTTTTGGAAGCCATCATCGCTTGAGTTGTAGAAGCGAATATCCAGCTCCGAGTAAATTCTGCGAAAGGCATCAATGGCTTCAATGGCGCGTTGCCCTTCACATTTCATCAGGTTGGTTAGCGACCATGAGCTGAGCTCTTCATAGCAGCGCACGTTGTGTCCCATGCGGACAAGCTCACGCATGAGGCCGCGCAGAAAATGCGCGTTGCCATGGTTCCAGTCAGAAATCATGGAGTGCGCAAACAACGCGATATTGAGCTGCTGTTTCATGCGCTGATGGCCCTTGCGGGTACCAGTTTCTGATACAGGCCCAGATAGCGGTCTATCATTCGGTCAGAGGTAAAGTATTTTCGCGCATGGTGATACGCCAGATTGCCTTCCAATCGGCGCAGTGATGGGTCGCGTTGAAGCCTCTCTACGGCATAAAGCAAACTGTCCGGATCATTATTGCGAAAGAAAATGGCAGCTTCGCCCCATAGTTCGCGAAAACTGGGAATATCACTGGCAACAATAGCGCAGCGAGAGAGCGCAGCTTCCACTGGAGCTAAGCCAAACGGCTCATATTGCGAAGTTGCCGCGTAAATGCCGGCGTGAGCCAGGGTCTCCACGATCTGGGCTTCGTCCTGCGCCGGCTCGAGATGAACGTTCGAGCTGATTTCTTCCGTGGCGAATACCGGGCTAGCAAATTCTGGATGACGGTCAGACCCGACAATGTGCACCGGCAGCGGCATTTCCCTGCGCAGAAGGAGCGAAACATTCTTGCCCGCATCCCATAGACGGCCAAGGGTAACAATATTTTCCTCTTTGCTGGCGTCAGGATTGAACAGCTGTGCCGTGCGCCCGTTGTGAATGACTGCGGTGGAAGGCAGCTCGCTGTAGTGAAATTCAATCTGCTCCAGCATCCAGCGCGAAGGCGCAACCACAGTGGTTGCCTCGCGTAGCCCGTGCGCAACCGCTCCACAATACCAATGCAGCCATTCTGTCTCCGGTGGAGTTTTGGCATGGACAGCCATCCACCAGCTCACCACATCGCTGTGCGCTACAACCACTCGCGGCACATCACAATTGAGCGCCCCGTAATAAAACTGGCTGAAGTGCAGGATATCTGGATTTGTTTCCTGAACTAACGCTTCGAGATACTGTGAAGAAGCCAGCATGTCTGCTTCAGAGTCAAGCATCCATTCCAGCTTGAAAGCCGTTGGGCGATAGTCCAGGCTCGGCAGCTCGTCCATCCAGCGCGTCTGGGCGTCAGTGGGAATGTCACCAAAGCTCACAAGCGTAACCTGTTCTCCGCGGCGAACAAGGCCGGTCACCAATTCTCGTGTATAGGTCCAAACGCCGCCCAGCGTATCAGCCGTGACTAAGATGTGCATGTTCCAATTCCTCAATCGGCAGCGGTGTTTGCTCCTGAATGTCGCTATACCCCTTATTCGCGAACATGGAGGTGTAATGGTGGTGGGCGCGTTCCCAGGCCAGCTCGTCGGGCGCGTCGCCAAAAGTCTGCATGTACAGCGGGCTTCCCGGATATGGGAACATCGGCACCGGTTCGCTTACCCACACGCCTTTTGCTTTGAGTTGTTCCTGCCAGCAGAGGATTTCCGCGCGATCATCTTTTTCTGTAAGGATCAGATTGGCCTGCACCCATGGAATGCGGCCCCGCGCATAGATCAGCAGCTCGGCAATGCGGTCAGTGCCCATGCGGCAATTCTTATTCAGCTCTTCGCGCCCTTCATGAGTAATGGATTCAACCCCGCACTCCATTGAGATACAGTGTGCGCGTCCCAGTAAATCTAGAGTCTCTTCATTCCAGAGATCGATGCGTGTCTGGAAGCCGATTTTTACCGGACGCTCGGCGATCCCTTCCAGCAGGCGCCGGACATTTTTCCCCACGCCAAAAATCTCATCAATGAAATAAATATATTCAACGCCACGGGCGATCAGCGTATCCACTTCTTGAAGGACGGCATCTACGCTGCGCTCTCGAAACTTATTGCGAAAGAGCGTTTTGTTGCAGAAGGTGCAGGACCAGGGACATCCACGCGCAAACTCCAACTCTGCGCCAAGGCCGTGATCATTCGTGAATACATGATGGCGGTGCACGTGGGCTTGAACGCTGTAGTTATGGAAAGCCAGCGGCCCAAGCAGGCTCATATCGGCTACGGCTGAAGCCGTACTGATGTGGAAGCCATCTTCTTCTCTAAAGCAGCAGCCAAGAATCTCGTGCCACGGCCTGGATGCCAGCTCTGCCAGAGTCTGGTCTGGTTCGCCGCGCAAAACCACATCACAGCCAGTCTTGCGGATCGTGGTAGCTGGCGTAGCCGAACCATGCGGCCCAATCACCACCTTGATCGCTTTTGTATTCAATCCGGCAAGCCATTCGATAGGCACACGAAGCTCAGGCGGCGGACATCGCCAGAAAAGATAGGATGGTGCTGTGGGAATCACCAGAAAGTCAGGAGCGAAAGCATGGATGCGGCTTTTAGCATCTTCCAGAGTGAGATTATCTGTCTGAGCATCAACGACCAGGGAATCCTGGCCGGCAATTCGCAATTGATCAGCGGCAAACAGCAATTCCAGCGGAACGTGCGGTTCCTGGCAGCCAAAGTAAGTTGAGCCTTTAAAATCCCAGTTGGGATTGAGTAAAGCAAACTTCATCCCACTCTCCCAGAAAGCTCAGCCGCCAGGGCAAAGGTAGAGAGTGGAACCGGAGCACGACGGCGTGCCGCAAGCACCTTCTGGTTTTGTTTCCAGAACTCCTGCAAGATGCGGATGGTTTTCTCCAATCCGATCTCAGGTTTCCATCCGGTATCACCGCAAATCTTGCTGTTGTCTGTGACATAAACAAGCTGGTCGCCAGGCCGGCGCGCGTCCATCACGCATTCCAGTCGATGTCCTGTCAGCAATTCAATCTCGTCCACTAACTCCAGCAGAGAGATGGAATTTTCCAGGCCGCCGCCCACGTTGTAAACCTCAGTGCGGGTGGTTTCAATGTTCTGGCGCGCAGCTTCAAAGGCACGTAGCAGATCGTCGATGCAAAGCACGTCGCGAACCTGCCGACCGTCACCATAAATCGCGATCGGCTCATCTTGTAGGGCCGAGTAAACAAAGTGGGCGACCCATCCCTGATCTTCTGTTCCAAACTGGCGTTGACCAGCGACACAGGACATACGCAAAACAACAGTAGGTAGGCCGTAAATGCGGCCGAAGTCGCGGACATACTGATCGGCAGCGCCTTTGGAACATCCGTAAGGAGAATGAAAATCCAGCGGCTGTGATTCAGCAGTGCCAGCATGATTTGGAATCACATAACGTTTACCATCGATCACAGGAGTGCCCAACCCCTGCTCGCCATAAACTTTGTTGGTTGAGGTAAATAGAATGAACGGCTGGTTGCCGGAACGGCGCGCGGCGTCCAGAACGTTGAATGTGCCGCCTGTGTTGACTTCAAAATCAAGGCGCGGATCGGCTACAGAAGTAGTTACCGCGACCTGCGCGGCAAAATGATAGATCTCGCTCGCATGCAGTACCGCTTTTTCAACCAAACGCGAATCGCGCACATCGCCAACAGTCATTTGCAGACGTCCTGAGTTCCCTGCCGTCTTTCTTAGCCATTCCAGATTGTGGTGCACCCCGGCGCGCGACAAATTGTCAAAAATATGCACCGTGGCATCAGTGCCGGTGAGCAAAGCATGGGCCAGGTTCGACCCAATAAAACCTGCTCCTCCAAAAATCAGCACTGAGCGAGTTCCCTGCTTCCGCATGGTTTCCCCCTTCAACTTTCCGGGCTTAAGCAGTTAAGCCAAATTCACTGAGCTCTGCCACCATTTCAGCGGCACGGTCCTGCGGCTGCTGTGAGCAGAGCCACGGCACCAGTTCCTTCAGCCCTTCCGCAAAGCGCACCCTGGGTGAATAGCCCAGGAATTTTTTCGCAGCGCTAATGTCTGCAAAGCAATGCCGCACATCACCCGCGCGATATTTCTGCGTAAGCTCCGGCGGAATGTCTGAATCCATGGCTCGGGCGAGCTCCGCAGCAACACCTTGGATGGAAATTGGATCAGCTGAGCCGATATTCAAGGCCATGCCATCGGCTTTCGATGATTCCATCGCCAGTAGATTCGCCTGCACCACGTCGCGCACGCTCACAAAGTCACGCATCTGCCGCCCATCTTCAAAAATCAGCGGCGCGTTGCCGTTCATCATGCGCGAAGCAAAATTCGCGGCTACGCCTGTGTAAGGATTGGAAAGCTCCTGGCGCGTTCCATAAATATTGAAGTAGCGCAGTGCGACCACAGGAAGATCATAGGTGCGGCCGAAGAGCAGGCACATCTCTTCCTGGTTCTTTTTAGAGAGCGCATAGATTGAGCCGCACTGGAGCGGCTTCGATTCATCGGTAGGAATCGGCCTAAGCGGGTCTCCGCAGGTTGGACAATTTGGCTCCCATTCCTTGGCCCTGAGTTGATCCACAGATCGATGTGGAGGTGCGACTTCACCGCATTGCAGGCAGAGATATTTGCCTTCGCCATAGATAGACATTGACGAAGCCAGAATTAATTTCTCAACTTGCTGCTTGCGCTGCAAAAGTTCCTGCAGCAGGACGGCAGTTCCCTGCGCGTTGGTGCCCATGTAGCGCTCAATCTCATACATGGACTGGCCTACGCCAACAGCAGCAGCCATGTGAAATACAACATCAACTCTGTTCAGGGCCCGGCGCACCGCCCGCGCTTCGCGTACATCGCCCAGCATGAATTCGGCTTCTTCCGCCAGATAGGCAGGCACTCCGTTGCGATGGACCTGGTCCGTGAGATTATCCAGAATTCTCACATGATGACCGGCAGCCAGCAGGGCGTCGGCAATATGCGACCCCACAAATCCTGCTCCGCCGGTAATAAGTATGTTCTTTGCCATGCTTACTTGGCTCCTATCAGAATGTCGTCATCTTTTTTGGCCGCCTTTGCAGCCGCATACTTACGGACAGACCATAAAGCAAACTCCACAAAATCTTCTAGGCGTTTTGGCGGGCTCGTATAGTGCGGCGCAAGTCCCATGTGCTCCGGCGTGAAACAAAGAGTCAACGTTGTGGTAAAGGGCTCGAGCGCCTGCATCTGGCGATCAAACCACGCTTCAGCATCAGGACGGAACCAGTCTGCCCAGCTGATGCCCGTGCGCAAATACTGAACGCCTAAACGCTGCAGCCATTCCACTGCCAGTTCCAGCCTGTGATCTTCATAGTGAAACCACTGGCAAATTCCCATGCCAGAGGGAAAAGATTTTGCGGCTAGCTTGGGCGAGCCATCTTCACGCAGAAGCCCCATATAGTAATGGCGATAATAGGCGCTGCCTTCGGCCTCTTTGTGCCGCGTAGTTGCCGACCACGTTGCCGGCAGGTCCATCAGGCTATACCAATGTACCCGATCCACGATCGGGAGCAGCAGCTCTGCCGTGCGCTGCAGACCAAAGACCTGGACTTCTTCCGCGCCAAAAGAAGAGACTCCGGCTTCAGAAACCCAGATCGGTTTCTTTGTCACCGCGCGGATCTCGTCGATCTTTTTCGGCCACTCGTGGATTTGCCAGTGGTTCCAATCGAGGGGGAAACCATGAACAGAAACCACATCCACGGCATCCAGGACGCCGTAAGAGCCGAGCAGTTCAATAAAATTGGGATCGATAGGCGAGATACCGCCGAGCGCGATGGGCAGCTCTGGATTTTCGTGACGGATCGCCTTGCTGGCTGCAATGATCATTTCGGCAAACATCTTCCAATCAGGATCCAGCTTGAAATCCCAATGGGAGAGATTATTTGGCTCATTCCACAACATGACTGCTTCAACCATGAATGCACCTGTTTGAGCTGGGCTGGTTTTACAGAGTTCCTGCTAATTCGTGGTCCAAAATATATTTGCCGTCGTCCTTGGTAACACCAGAGGGAGCGCATATCCAGGTTTCCTGTTCCGGATGGGCCGTGATTTCCAGGCCTGAGCTGCGCAGCATTCCTTCCATGGCGCCATGATTGGGGATCCACCAGTTGGTGGGATCGCCCGCATAGTTCTTCTCAATAAAGTACATGCAGGGAAAATCTGAGCTGCTGAATATCTCAGTGTTCCAGAATTGATAATCGTCGCTCAGCTCTGGACTGGAGAGCGAGCCGCGAATCATGGTTTGAAAAATCAGATTGCCTTTGACCTTTTTGATCACTTTATCCAGCGCATAAAGAGGATAGCGCAAATGATAAAAGACGCCCATAAAGAGGACATAATCGAACTGACCGGGAATACTGTCAACGTCATAGACGGAGTATTTGGCAAATTCGATATCGAGGTCAAGAGTTTTGGCGGCGAAACGCGCCTGATCCAAGTAGTGATCGCAGACATCAACGCCCAGTACACGTTCTGCACCACGCTTTTTCATATCAATGCAATGGAAACCGCCATTGCAGCCAATGTCGAGCACCGTGGCTCCCGACAGGTCTGCAGGCAGTGCTGGGGCGATGTGCTTCCACTTTACGTTTGGAAAATCGCCCAGAAAATGGTGTGGCGCGGTGAGCACGCCATTCAGATTTATGTTGTGGAACCATTCGCCCATTTCAGAGACACGGCGTGCGAGTTCCTGCTGGCCATTTGGATTCTGGACAACATCCTGCTGCTGTAGATTCACGCTGGTTGTAGCCATCGTTTACTACCGATCTCCAACGATCTAAATACTTAAAGGGGATTAGACTCGGAACGAGGAACTTAGGATGTCCTGTGGAGTAAAAAGGTACTTACCTTTGATTCAACAAGGGCGCAGAATTTTTGACAAACGAAGCTGCTGTTAAGCAGCTCCATTTCCGCAGGTTCAAAAAATTGTTTTGTCTTTATCTATCAAACCGTAACGTACAGACGATTCAACAGCTAAACAGCTCTGCGGCCCGTGACCAAATTAATGACCGCAACTACCAGGGCGATCACTAACAGCAGATGAATCAGTCCTCCAGCCACATGGAATCCCCATCCTAAGAGCCAGAGAATGATGAGAATTGCAAAAATCGTCCAAAGCATTTTCGGTTACCCCTCAAAATCTAAAGAACTTATTCAAACAACGCAGCTAAATGTGAGAGGCAGGTTTTAAAAGCGGAGTTGTCTCTCAAGACAAGGATTTTACGAACGTTTATTTTTTAAAGATGGAGATGCCACTGAGACGAGGTTGGAAAGGTCAATGTTGCGGAGTTTTCTGTAAAGCAAAAAAGAAGCGCCGGCTGCAAGAACCGGCGCCTCTGAATCAGCTACAGCATCTGGCTCACGTTCACGGACGTAGACGCTACCCACTGCGTTATCCCATACTCTTTGAGCTTGCGATATAAGGTTGTCTTGCCGATGCCGAGTGCTCGCGCCGTCATCAATTTATCGCCATTCAATTGCTGCAAGGCATCCAGAATCGCCTGCTTTTCCAGTTCAGCCAGGGACAAGATGCGGGTTTGCTTGTCTGGCAATGGATTGCGCATGGCGATTGTACGCAGATGCGGCGGGAAATCTGCAACGTTCAGAACCGGGCCGAGACTCATGGCTACAGCTCGCTCCAGGCAGTTTTCCAGTTCGCGCACGTTTCCAGGCCAATCATAAAGCTGGATCAGCTTCATAGCCTCACCGCTGATGGAATACTGACCCTGCCTGCCCTGCCCGATACGCTGCAAGAAATATTCTGCCAGAGGGCGAATATCTTCCTTACGTTCGCGCAAAGGCGGCAAACGAAGACCTACTACATTGAGCCTGAAGAATAAATCGCGACGGAATGTTCCCTGCTGGACAGCCATCTCAAGGTCGCGCGAGGTGGCAGCAATGATTCGCACATCCACGGGGACAGCTTTGTTGCTTCCCGGCGGATGAAACTCTCTTTCCTGCAAGGTCCGCAGCAGGCGGCTTTGGATATCAAGGGGCATCTCGCCAATTTCATCCAGGAAAAGCGTGCCACCACTGGAAAGCGCAAAGACTCCATCTTTAGGCTTGGGAATACCCGGCATGCCTTTGACAGAACCAAAGAGCTCATTTTCCAGCGCGCCTGTAGCAGGAGATGCACAATCAACGACCAGGAACGGACGGTCACAGAAAGGACCATCGGCGTGAATGGTGCGCGCAACAATTTCCTTCCCAGCGCCACTCTCTCCATGCACCAGAACGGGATGCTTGCTGTTCGCTACCTTGGCGATAATGCGGCAGAGCTTCTGCATTTCCGGCGACAGGGCAAGCAGCCCATTGTGCTCCGGATTGGTTTGCAGATGTTCACGCGCAATGCGATCTTCCAGCGTATTGCGCAGGCGTCCAGCGGTGCGTGTAAGCAGCGTCTTGAGTTCTTCACCCTTAAACGGTTTGCGGATGAAGTCGCACGCACCATTCTTCATGGCGGTAACCACAGAATCAATGTCAGCCTGGCTGCTTACAATGACGACCTCTGTCTGAGGATGGACTTCCTTGAATTTTGCCAGCAGGTCTAATCCCTCCTGGCCAACCTGCCGCACATCGAGCAGAACTACATCGACCGGCTGTATCTCCATCTGCCGCAAAGCACCGCGAGCATTCTCCGCTGTATAGACTTTGAATCCAACGCTGCCGGCCACTTCCTTACATAAATCCCTGACCCAGCGTTCTCCATCCACAACAAGTAGAAACAACGATTCGGCAGGAGTAGGTTCTTCTTGAGAAATAGCCCGCAACGCGCTTGACGACATAGCTTTCCCTTTCTGCGACTCGAACGCGACCGTAATGAAACCTTACAAATTGGTTTTAAACAACGTTCCTGCGGCGAAAGTACGAGCATGGATTTTCATGCCAGAAATCAGCCTGAAATTTGCTTTTTCTTTCCTTCAGAAATAGATCCGCGAGTCCCGCCGCTAAACGGTGCTCACTTTAAAAAGTTAACTACACTAAGGAAGTTAAACGTGAGCAGATGGTTTTTTACTGATTGACTTAAAAATTTCCAATTTCCGAACATGCCGGACAATGTCCGGAGAGTTCAATAGCCATAGCACTAAGGAGCAGTCGCGCCTATTACTGAAGAACTACGCTCGCTTGACTTAGGCAGAAGCCACGCGATACCTTCGCGAGAACGAGCATCGGCCTTATTCTGGGAGAAAATGTGCCTTTTCAGCGAATGATCACGCTCACAACGGACTTTGGATTGACTGAGCCTTATGTCGGAGCAATGAAAGGAGTTATCCATACCATTAACCCAACGGCGAAGGTAGTGGATATCACCAACGCGGTACAGTCTTTTGACGTGCTGGATGGCGCACTGGCCATTTCACAGGCCTATAACTACTTTCCCAAGGACACGGTGCATTTGGTTGTAGTCGACCCCGGCGTCGGCAGCTCACGCCGTCCCATTGTCGCCAGCATTGGACAATATTTTTTTGTAGCGCCCGATAACGGTGTGCTCTCCCTGGTTTTTGAAAAGGAAGAGCGCGTCACTGTTCGCCATATCACTTCAGAGCATTATTTCCGCACGCCTATCAGCAATACATTTCACGGCCGCGATATTTTTGCGCCCATCGCCGCCTACCTGAGTAAAGGTGTGGATAGCAGCAAGTTCGGTGAAGAGATCACAGATTACGTCCGTTTCCTGGCGCCTAAGCCAAAAGAGACTGCGCCGAATACATGGAAAGGCATTGTGCTCAAGACGGACAAGTTCGGCAACCTGATTACAAACGTGACGACCAAAGATTTGCCACAGCTTTTTACCAGCGCCAATGGATTCAAGATCATGGTGGGCAAAGCGGAAATCACTAAGCTACGTACAAGCTATGCTGAAGGTGCGCAGGGAGAGCTCTTTGCGATTGTTGGCAGCACCGGGTTCCTGGAAATCTCCGCCAATAAAGGAGCAGCTTCACGGCTGGCCGGCGCAGACAAAGGAAGCGAAGTTTCAATTACCATTACAGGCAGCTAGTCCATTATTTATGCGGCAACTCTTACGATTTTTCTGGAACGCTACCCGCGGTCATCGCTTAGCTCCGTGGCGCAGCCCTTATCTGCGCTGGCGCATGGAGACATATTCCGGGCTCAAGATGAACAAGATCGGCTTTCTTGAATTTTGGGGATTCATGATCCGGGAGAGAAAGCAGCTTCGCCATTTTTTAAGCTGGACGGCCGAGATGGAAAATTACGCCCGCGCGAAGCCGAAGAATCCGTAGCCCTTCTCGATAAAATCTTTTACGTACAAGATCCTTCCTTCCTACTCACACGCTGATGACTGCGCGTGCTGGCTTCATGGCCGTCAGGATGACGAATCAATTCAAAAAAATGCGGGACGCGCATTTGCGTCCCGCTCTAGAGGAGGCTCGACTTCAGCTTAGTGATGGATAAAAGCAGGGTGGCCATGCGCAGCAAATCCGCCGCGGAATCCGCCATGGAATACCGGCGCGCCACGAACAACGCCGCCACGTACTACGACCGGTCCGCGGAACCCAAAGCCCGGACGAACGAATAACGGTGAACGGAACACTACCAGCGGTGAGTAGAATCCGAATCCAAACGGACTATAAAGGATGCCGGCGCCGGGGATAAACGTATATCCTCCAAATGCCGGGTCCCAATACCAGCCAGCGCCAACCCATCCCGGACCGTAGTAGCCATTCGCCACATAGACGCGCGCCGCGTCCACGTTGGCTTCAGCCAGATACGATGAGCGCAGGCTGCTCCACTGATAAAGATCGCTCTGCTTGTAATTGTCCTTGTCAAAACCGTGCGCCTTCAGCTTGCCGTCAGGCGTATTCAGTTCAAGGCGCTTTCCACCGTCAACGCCGATCGTGTGATCGCCATCCTGTACATCGGCCTTGCCGTCATAGACCACGATCTCCTGGCGGTCAGCGTCAAATTCATAAAGACCCTTTTTCACCAGACGAGTCTGCAAGCCGCCTTCGTCGATGCGAAGGTTGTTCTGGTCATGGATTTCTGCGACCTCAACCATGGCCCGGCCCTGTTCCAACTGGATTTCAGTATCGGTAATGCTGGGCGAGATCAATTTGACCGAGCTGTCACTATCCACGCGCAGGAAGACGCCCGGCGTGAGCAAAATTTCGGCTTTGCCATTGCCCGTTTCCAGGGTCTGGTTTGGCTCCAACATGGTAGATCCAATGGAATTCGCGCTTAGCGAATCCTGACCAATGTTCACCTGGCCTTCTATGTAATTGACAGTTCCGGGCAGCGCAGAGTGTGCGTCCGGTGCAGCAAATGCGGGCGCAGACAGTACCACTGCCAGGAACAAGCTGGTTGCAGCGGTTATTCTCGACAGTTTCATGGAATTGACTCCTTGGTTAATTAGATCGATATTCGGGGAAAAAGTTTCGGTTCGTGAGGCTATAGGTTGAGAGAGAAGAGTGATAAGAATTGTTGGGAAGGGTAAGGAAGCAGTCAGCAATCAGCATTCAGCCGAAAACATCGCCGCAGATTTACGCAGATGAACGCTGATGAAAGTAAAATCAACCGCGAATCGATTGAAGCAACTAAGCATGTTGTTGTGCAGAAATTAAATCAGCGCTGACATTGCTTTTGAGGCGACAGGGTTCCCTCGGTCGGCTCGGGACAAAAACACAAAACTTTTGCTGAATGCATGGCTGTGTACTGAATGCTAGATATCGTACTTCTTCAACAGATGCCTGAAGGAACGATACGAAACCTTGAGCAATTCAGCGGCACGAATCTGGACGCCGCCTGACTGCTCCAGGGCCGATTCAATCAGCGAGCGCTCAACGCCGGCAATGTATTTTTCAAAATCAACGCCATCCTGCGAAACGTTGGGATGACCGTTGCCATTCGCCGATGCGACGGCGGCACGGGCGCGGGGGCGATCGGCATCGAGATCAATATGGAGCTCATCGGTGGTTTCCATGGCGACAGCACGCTCGATAGTATTTTCCAGCTGGCGCACGTTGCCGGGCCAATCAAAAGTTGCTAAAGATTCCAGCGATTGCGGGCTGATGCGCACAATGCTTTTCTGGGCCGCGGCGGCGTATTTTTTCAGGAAATGCGTAGCCAGCAATTCGATATCGGTACGGCGATCGCGCAACGGCGGAACTAGAATAGGAATCACGCTCACGCGATAATAAAGGTCTTCGCGGAAGGTATTGTTGGCCACCATCTCCTGCAGATCGCGATTGGTGGCTGCGATGACTCGAACATCTACCGGCGTTTCCTGCGTGCCGCCAACCGGGCGAATGGTCCGCTCTTGCAGAACGCGCAGCAGCTTGACCTGCATCTGCAGGCTCATCTCACCGATTTCATCGAGGAATATGGTCCCGCCGCTGGCTACCTCAAAGAGTCCGCGCTTGTTCTGGTTCGCGCCGGTGAAAGCGCCTTTTACGTAGCCGAAGAGTTCGCTTTCCAGCAGTGTTTCAGGAAAAGCGCCGCAGTTGATGGAGACGAATGGCTCCGTCGAGCGTGGCGAACAGGAATGTACCGCACGCGCGACCAATTCTTTGCCTGTGCCGCTTTCGCCATAGATCAAGACCGTACTGCCAGTCGGTGACACGGTGCGGATGGTATTTTTGAGCTTCTCGAGCGCCGCGCTTCCGCCGATGATGTTTTCCAGTGAGTTGCGTGTTGCAGCGTCGCGCTTGAGAGCGAAGTTCTCACGCTGCAAGCCAAGCGTATTCAGGGCGCGTCCAACGGCCAGCTTAAGCTCTTCCAGCAGCCCAGGGCCTTTATGGATGTAATCAAAGGCTCCGCCCTTTACGGCCTGCACCGCAGCTTCATAATCCTCAACGGCGGTAATTAGGATCACCGAGGTCTCCGGCGATGACTGGCGGGCAAAGCGCAGCACCTCGATACCATCGGTCTGCGGCATCTTGATATCGGTGATCAAAAGCTCGTAGTTGGCTGAGCTGAGTTTTTTCTTGGCTGCTTCCCCACCGTTCACGGTCTCAACGCGATGGCCGTCTTTGCGGAGCGAGATGTCCAGCATCTCGCATATGGAGCGCTGATCGTCGCATACGAGAATACTAGCCATGCGACACCTCCATGCGCATCGGCGCGATTTCCGGCTCTACCTCAGCCGCTTTGGCGTGCAATATTTCAAACACAAATTCCGCGCCGCTTCCGGGCGTGGAGCGGACAAAGATTTTTGCGCCATGGGCCTGCACGATCTGATAAACAATCGCCAGCCCTAAGCCCGTACCGCCTTCAAATTGAGACTGAAACGGTTCAAATATCTTTTCCGTAAGATTGGGCGGAATGCCAGGACCGGTATCGCGGATGCCGACCTGGATGAAATCCCCCGCGGGCTGGACCGAGATGGTGATGGTGCCTTTGCCGTTCATGGCGCGCACGGCATTTTCCAGCAGGTTCCAGAAGACCTGTTTGATCCGGTCGGCGTCAATGGCGGCAAATGCCGTGGGCGTGGCGTATTCGCGCACAATATGCAATTCACCAGTCTGTGAGCGGTTGGCCAGCAATGCCAGCGCGTCTTCCATCAGAGGAACCAGATCCATGCGAGAGAATTTAAAGCTCTTCTCGCGTGAATACACGAGAAAGTCAGAAATAATGGCATTCAGCCGGGTCGATTCGCGCGTAATGATATTCACCAGGGTCTGCTGTTCCTCATTGAATGGCGTCACTTCAGAAAGCACGTTGATGGAGCCGGCAATGGATGCCAGCGGATTGCGTATTTCATGGGCGATACCGGCAGCCAGCCGCCCAACCGCAGCAAGGCGATCACGCATACGGACTTCGCCCTCAAGGCGGCGCAACTCAGTGCGATCTTCCAGCGTGTAAACGTAGCCAATAGTCCCATGCTCCGGCACCGTGAGCGCCGTGATATTGATGCCGAAGGTCTTTTCCATCCCTGCAGGTGTAAGACCACGAACTTCGCCCTGTCCGGAAAGCGCCTCCAGCATGGGAAGACGGTCCAGAAAAAGTTCTGAGATATAGCGCCCATAGACTGACGAAGCTGTACGCTCCAGCAGTTTCTGTCCAGGCGCGTTCATCAGGGTGATGCGGCCTTCCAGGTCAGTCGTAATCAGGCCGTTGCGTATGGAGTGCACAACGTTTTCATGCAACGCCTGCAGGCTGAGCAACTCACCGCTTTTGTCCTGCAACTCCTTGCCGGCCTGGCGCAACTTGGCGGCAAGGCTGCTGGAAAGATGTGCCACGGCAAGATAGGCAAAAAAGTTGACCAGGATTACCAGCAGGAGCGATTTGGCATCTCCGCGGCCGGACATCTGAAAGTTTGGCAGCTTTTCAAAATAACAAAGCTCCAGGAGAGAGCCGAAAAGAATGAACGAAACCGCCGCGGTCAGGTAGGACCAGTATCGCGGCAGCAGGATGCTGGCCACGATGATGACCAGCGGATAGAGAAAATTAAAAAAGGTATCGACGCCACCAGTCACATAGACCACGGCGGTGACAAATGCGAGATCAGTAAAAATCTGGATGACGGCTTGCGGCTTATATTCGTTCCAGAGAGACTGAAGAACAAAGAAAAAGAAAGAGACAGTGAACCACGCAACAATCAGGGTCTCAAAAAGACGGACAGGAACATTATTGGGCGTGAGGTTGACGATCAGGAGTTCAACGGCAAGCAGAAAGGAAATAATGATGACACGAACTTTGATCAGCCATGCCAGCCATGTCCGCTCATTGAATCGAATGTCTCCCATGTCGCCTGTTCAAGCCGCTTTCGTGATGCGACCCGCCTGTTTGGAGCAGGCGGGTCAGAGTTTCGTTTATCGCCCAGTGCTTACTAGCCTGCCAGTTTCGAGATCATCGAGAACAGCGGCATGTAGAGAGAAATTACGATTCCGCCGACCGCGATACCGAGGAAGCCGATCATGATGGGCTCCAGCAGTGTGAGCATGTCTTTGGTCGCTGCGTCCACTTCGTCTTCATAGAAGTCAGCAATCTTCTGCAGCATGGCATCCATGGCGCCGGTAGCTTCACCTACGCCGATCATCTGGGTCACCATGTTGGGGAAGACGCCGCATTCCTTGAGAGGATCCACGATGGTACGGCCCTCTTCCACCGCTTTGCGGACTTTCAGTAACGCATCTTCTAGAACGGCGTTACCGGAAGTTCTTGCAGTGATGGTCAGGCCTTCAAGGATCGGCACACCTGAGGTGATCAGAGTTCCCAGAGTACGAGTAAAGCGGGCCACCGCAATTTTACGTAATACTGAACCCAGAACCGGAAGGTTCAGCAGCATCTTGTCAAACATGTAACGGCCCTTGGGGTCTTTGCGTATGTACTTGACACCGATCCAGGCAAATACCAATGAGAGCAGCATGAGCCACCAGAAGCGGCCCACAAAATTGCTCAGCATGATGACGATGTGCGTGGGCAACGGCAGATCAACACCCATGCTGTTAAACATGTTGGCAAAAATCGGCACCACAAACTTGAGCAGCGCGCCTACGACGAGACAAGCGATGGAGATAACCGATACCGGATAAATCAATGCCGACTTGACCGCGGATTTCAACTTCACGGCTTTTTCAACGTAGGTTGCAAGGCGCTGGAGAATGGTATCGAGAATACCGCCGGCTTCACCGGCCTCAATCATGTTGGTGGTGAGATCGTCAAAAATCTTGGGATACTGGCGCATGGCATTGGAAAGCGTTGAGCCGCCTTCCACGCTTTGCCGCACGCCCGTAAGGCACTTCTGGAAAAACAGGTTTTCCTGGTTGGCCGCCAGAATTTCCAGACACTGCACCAGCGGAAGACCGGCATCAATCATGACGGAAAATTGCCGGAAGAAGATAGCGATGTCTTTTGTCGCCACCTTGCCGGTGCCAAGTTTGGGAAGAGCAAATTCCTTGCCCTTTTCTTTAATGGCCCCGGGCGTAATGCGCTCGCGGCGCAATAACATGGTGACCGCGGCTTTGCTATCGGCTAACCGTTCCCCGGCAATACGTTTGCCCTGGGCGTCAGTTCCTGTAAATGTAAATACCGGCATACCAGTACTCCTCTCGTCCTTTTTGCCTACCTGCTTTTCCTACTGAGGGAGAGTCGGAAAAACTCGTTTACCTGCGTTGCGGTACGGCTGCTGCCGCACCTTTTGGCGCTTGCACGCCACGATTGATCATGTCCTGCAACTCATCCGGCATGGAAGAGCGCTGCAAGGCGGTTTCCAGCGTGATGGCCTTCTGGTGATAAAGACTCGCCAGGGCCTGATTGAACGTCTGCATGCCGAACTTATCTTGTCCTGACTGCATGGCGGAATAAACCTGGTGGATTTTGTCTTCGCGAATCAGGTTTCTGACCGCTGCATTCGGCACCAGAATTTCCATGGCCATAGCACGTCCCTGCCCGCCGACGCGTGGCAACAACGTTTGACACAGAATTCCTTCCAACACCAGCGATAGCTGCGCGCGAATCTGTGACTGCTGGTGCGACGGGAAAACGTCAATAATACGGTTAATTGTGGATGCGGCTGAATTGGTGTGCAAGGTGCCGAAAGTCAAGTGACCGGTTTCCGCAATGCGCAAGGCCGATTCAATGGTCTCAAGGTCACGCATTTCGCCGATCAGCACCACATCCGGATCTTCACGAAGAGCAGCACGGAGCGCGTTGGTAAATGACTGCGTATCTGAGTGCACTTCACGCTGGTTCACCAGGCAGCTCTTGTTCTGGTGCACGAATTCGATCGGATCTTCAATTGTAATAATGTGGTCATGCCGCTCGGTATTGATCTTGTCGAGCATGGCAGCAAGCGTGGTGGATTTACCGGAACCAGTGGGACCGGTCACAAGAATCAGGCCGCGCGGCTTGTCACACAGCCTGGAGACAACCTGAGGCAGGTTCAACTGCTGGAATGTCTTGATTTCAAAAGGAATCACGCGATAAACAGCACCCACTGCGCCACGCTGATTGAAGCAGTTACCACGGAAACGGGCGAGACCCTTCAGGCCGAAAGAGAAGTCGAGCTCCAGCGTCTCTTCAAAGCGATGCTTCTGCGCGTCAGTAAGAACGCTATACGCCAATTGCTTGGTTTCCGATGGAGTCAACGGCGGCATGTCCAACGGCTGCAGGTGTCCGTGAACACGGACCTGCGGCGGTGAGTTGGTGGTAATGTGCAAGTCGCTGCCGGACATATCCAGCATTTTTCTCAGCAGATCACTTAATGTGACATTCATAACCGCGTCTTCCCCTTTTACAAAAAACTCTTTTCAGTCCCCTCCCCTTCGTCAAGCTCAGGGTCGGGATTTCGGCAGCAACTTAGTGCATCGTTTCACGCGATACTTCTTCCAACGTGGTAACGCCTTCCTTAACTTTGACCAGGCCGCTGCGGCGCAGTGTAATCATGCCGCGCTCAATCGCTTTCTTCTTTAATTCCACAGCGGACGCGCCGATGAGAATCAACTCACGTATCTCATCGTCAACTTCCATCACTTCATAAAGACCCGCACGGCCCTTGTACCCTGTGCCGTTGCAATTGGAGCAGCCTTTGCCTTTGTAAACTTTTACGACCTTCGCCTCTTCCGGCGTAAAGCCGGCGTCAATCTTGGCCTGCGGAGGCATTGGCACTTCTTCTTTGCACTCTGAGCAAATGCGGCGGATCAAACGCTGTGCGCAAATCAAGTGAACGGCCGTGGCGACCAGAAACGGCTCAATACCCATGTTCATCAAGCGGCTGATGGTTTCCGGAGCGCCGTTGGTATGCAGGGTGGAAAGAACCAGGTGACCGGTAAGAGCGGCCTTGATGGCGATTTCTGCTGTTTCAAAGTCGCGGATCTCACCGACGAGAATTACGTTGGGGTCCTGTCGCAAAAACGCGCGCAGTGACGCGGCAAAATTCAGGCCGATGGACTCCTTCATTTGCACCTGGTTTACGCCGTGCAACTGGAATTCAACCGGATCTTCCGCCGTCATAATGTTGGTGTCTGGCTTGTTGAGCAGCGAGACGGAAGAATAAAGAGTGTTCGTCTTACCGGAACCCGTGGGACCTGTGACCAGCACCATGCCGTAAGGCTTAAGCACCGCGCGCTGGAATTTCTCCAGCGATTCAGATTCAAAACCGAGCTTGGTCATGTCGAGCCGGAGGTTTTCTTTGTCCAGCAACCGCATGACAACTTTTTCGCCCCATAGCGTGGGCAGGCAGTTGACACGAAAATCCAGCTGCTTCTTCTTGCCGCCCATCTGCATTTTCAGCATGATGCGGCCGTCCTGGGGCAGGCGCTTTTCGCTGATGTCCATCTTGCCCATAATTTTTATGCGGGAGGTGATGGCATCTTTCAACTTCATGGGCGGTGACATGATGTGCTGCAGTACACCGTCAATGCGGAAGCGCACGCGGTATTCTTTTTCGTAAGGCTCAATGTGGATGTCGCTGGCGCCACGCTTTACCGCGTCCGTCATAATAATGTTCACCAGCTTGACGATCGGAGCCTCATCCGCGGATTTCTCCAGCTCATTGAGGTCCATTTCCTCCTGATCAGCCTGGAGTTCGACATCCGCCTCTTCACCCATGGAAGCCAGCAGCTCATCCACGTTTTCTTCCTGCGTCGATCCGCCGTAAGCTTTCTCAATCGCGTCCATGATTGCAGACTCAGACGCGACGACCGGCTCAATGTTGAAGCCGGTCATAAACTTGATATCGTCCATGGCGAACACGTTCGTTGGATCGACCATGGCAATGGTGAGCGACGCGCCCACACGGCTCAGCGGCAGGATCTGATAGCGCTTAGCTGTTTCTTCCGGAATCAGCTTTACGACGGAAGAATCAATTTCAAAATATTGCAGGTTGATGGCCGGAACGCCGTATTGCCGCGAGAGAAAATTCGTGACCTCTTCATCGCTGACAAATCCCAGATGGACCAGCGTGGATCCAAGACGCGAGTTCGGACCCTGGTCGCGTTGCGCCTTCAGCGCTCTATCGAGTTGGTCCGGTGTAATGATCTTCTCCCTGACGAGAAGATCGCCTAACCTTTGCGACATAAGTTCGAGCAGATCCTGGAGTGAATTGACTCAAGCACACCATGTTTCGAGTGGCCGGGGGGACAGCCGCAGTTTTCGTGGAAAGACTTGAGTAGCACGATTGTGGGCCGGGTGACACAAATTGTCAATCAGCCGTTTCCCCTCTAAGGTTCATGCACTTACGGGAGATAGTAACCACCCGTAAGGGAAACTACGGATGGATCAGAGGCCCACAAAACCCTCAGATGGCCCACTCTGGACTACTCCCTAGCGGGATCACCTTAAATGAACCTCCATTGTCCTATTGGACATACGGACGATGGAACCAAACTGACAACTGTCGCGGGATTGGTGCAAACTTGGAGCTTTCGCAATCTTGCTATGAGTTCCTCTGTGTTCTCAACTGCCTTTCGCTTTTTCGATTACGGGCGATGCCGCCGATGGCAGATTTCCCAATCCCAGTGCGTCATCGGTGTACATCAGTGGCAAATTTTGTTTTTGATCCACGTTGATTCATGTTCATCCGCTGTTAGGATTTCGATCCCCCGATCATGGCGATCCCCCATGTCCCGATCTTCAGTCGTCTCCGTTGGTTGATTTACTTCTCCATCTGCAATTCCAGCTCTGCCCTCGTTCGAACCATGTAAAATTTAATCCAAAGAAAGCACGGCAATGAGCGACCTGTTACACATGCAGCATCGGACTCCTGACGGAGTTGATCCGGAAAAGCATCAGCGCATCCTCATGGCCATCCACCAGAAGCGCCTGCTCAGTTTTCTGTTTGACGGCAAGATGCGCACCGCGGAGCCGCACGATTACGGCATACAGAAAGGCAAAGTCCGCCTGCTGACTTTTCAGATTGCGGGCGACAGCAGCGGCCCTCTTCCCGGCTGGCGATGGATTGAGATACCGCGCATGTCCCAACCGGAAGTTCTCCCGCAGACCTTTGTTGGCAATCGCATTGTCCCCTCCGGCAATCATCACAACTGGGATGTTCTATTTGCTCGAATCGATCACACGCCTGAATAGGCCGCCCTCATCCAGGCACGTTTCACACCGCTGGCATATACTTTTCACGTTATGGCAAATATCGATAAGCATCCCGCTGGCTCTTTTTGCTGGGTGGAACTTGCGACCACTGATCAGGCTGCCGCCAAAAATTTCTACACATCTTTGTTCGGCTGGTCTGTAACTGACAGCCCTATGGGCCCCGACGATCTTTATTCCATCTTTAACATTGACGGACGCGATGCCGCCGCTGGATACACGATGCGCAAGGAAGAACGCGCACAGGGCATACCGCCCCACTGGATGCTTTACATTGCCGTGGACGATGCGGACAAATCCGTGGCCAAGGCTGCACAGGCCGGCGGCACGATTCTTGCTCCAGCGTTTGATGTGATGGACGCGGGCCGCATGGCCGTGATTCAGGATCCAACGGGGGCGATTTTCTCCGTGTGGCAGGCGAAGAACAGCCAGGGAATTAAAGTCACGGGCGATAACACGCTTTGCTGGGCTGATCTCAGCACGTCAAATCCGGATCGCGCAGCCAAATTTTACAGCGAACTCTTTGGCTGGCAATTCACCAAAGGTGAGCAGGACTCGTCCGGCTATCTGCATATCAAGAATGGAGGGCATTTTATCGGCGGCATGCCTCCGAAAGAGCATCGCAATCCCAACGCTCCGCCGCACTGGCTGATCTATTACCAGACAGCCGATGCCGAAGCTTCAACTAAAAAGGCAAACCAGCTTGGAGCCAAAGTCCTGATGCCTGCGCGCAAGATGGAAAATGTTGGAACGTTTTCGATTGTGGCCGATCCGCAGGGCGCGATCTTTGCGTTGTTTACCTCGGCGCGCTAAAAAACTTAAACCACAAAGGACACGAAGGAACACAAGGTAGGCGGTTATTTCTTCGTGAACCTTTGTATCCTATGTGGTAAATGCTTGTCTTTACGCCGCTAAATTCAAATCTGTCAGTCCGCTCTCTTTTTCATCCTGCTTGATTTTGCCTTTGCGGCTGGCTTTAGCGAGCTGGCAATTCAGCTCTGCGCCTACCAGCATGAAGAAGCTTGTCCAGTAAAGCCAGATCATCAAGGCGATTACCGCGCCCATTGCGCCATACGTCCGATTGAAATGGGCGAAGCTGCGGAAGTAGATACCCATGACATAGGAAAGGCCAATCCAGCAGCCCACGGAGAGAACGGCCCCGGGCAGCGTGGCCCAAAAACGCTGTCTCACATTTGGCGCAAGAAAATACATTGCTTCCACGGCCAGCACGGTAAAGAGCACGGCAACCGTCCAGTGTATATAGGGCCATGCCCGGACAAGCAGCCAGGAGAGATTCATCCGTGCGGCCAGCCATGTACCAAACTGCGGGCCAACGATCATCACTCCTAACGCGCTCAGCAGCAGAGCGCCTACAAGAAACGTCAGTCCGACAGCCAGCGGCCTTGTGACCCAGAACGGACGTGCCTCCTCCACTTCATAGGCAATATCAAGGGCTTCAATGGTTGCGGCAAAGCCGCCGGACGCTGTCCAGAGCGTTCCCAGAATTCCGAAAGAGAGAAGTGAGCTGCGGTTGGGGGTGACAACAGTGGCAAGCACGCGACGGAGCAGTTCGATGGACTCATGCGGCACAAAGCCCGACATTAAATAGAGCACCTGGTCAAATGGCTTGGCGCCGGGCAGATAAGCGGCGATTGCCGCTACCAGCACAAACACCGGAAAAAGCGAGATGACAAAATAATAAGAGAGCGCGGCAGCCATCTGAAGCGTGTGCTTGGTGGGTACATCTTCCACCGTATGCCAAAGCGCGTCTTTGATCCCGCTGTACGTCATTGTGTTTTCTGTAGAGATTGTCGTTGCATCTGATTTATCAGATGCCGGATAGCGTCTGCTGTTTGCGCCAGGAGTGCGCACAAGTATAAGCGAATGAGAAATACCATTCATACCCTGACATTTACGCAAGAAGTCCGACGCGGCGTACCTGAGGTCTTTGCTTTCTTCTCACAGGCAGAGAACCTGGAAACGATTACCCCAGACTGGCTGAGCTTCAAGATTCTCTCGGTAACGCCGTCGCCGGTCCGCGAGGGTACTCTTATTCAATATAATCTTCGCTTGCGTGGACTCCCGCTGCGATGGAATAGTGAGATTGTAGAGTGGGAGCCACCACATCGATTTGTCGATTTACAGCTCCGCGGGCCTTTTAAACTCTGGCGGCACGAACACCGCTTTGATGCGATTGAGAGCGGTACGCGAATTACGGACACTGTGAACCTTGCGCTACCTCTGGGACTAGCCGGAGAGCTGGTTTATAAGATCGTGGTCCGCCCTGATGTTGAAAAGATATTCGCTTTTCGAAAGCTCAAGATTGAGGCCATTTTCAGTTAAAAACTTGCGGCTTGTCCTGCCTTTGCGGGTGAATTCTGCCCAAAGCAACCAAAGCGCCAGCGGTATCACCCAATACTCATGGGAGGAGCCTGCTTTATTTGCGGCAGGCACAGACTGCTTTTTCTGATCCGACTCAATTTTGCCCCCGGTTCATATGGTATGTAGCCGTTATTCGTGTGCTCGCCTACCGCAAGCAGCGGGCGAAGATGCGATTGAAGTTGTGTTATCTGTCAGATAGCAAACTTGATTGACTTTGCGAGCCATGGCCCCTGAAGAACAAATTCCGTTGGCCTATCCCTCCGTCCGTCGCGTTGGATTGTGGACCTGCTATACCCTGATTGCGGCCTCACTGGCCATTCTTGCCGGCTGGCAATTTCGCATTCCCGTGTTGCGAGCTGAGGTGCTTGGTTCCTTTGTCGCGCCAAACTCTGCGCTGTGCTTTCTTCTTTGTGGCGTTTCCATTCTGCTGCAGAACTCACGCAAGAAAATCCTTTCCATATCCGGTGTTGCGTTAGGGCTTGCGGTCTCAACTTTTGGCGCTGTAGTCCTTTTGGAACACCTTACCGGCCGGGACCTTGGCGTTGACAGAATCTTCTTTGCCCATCGCCTGGGAGACTGGTCGTTGCCGTTTCCTGGCCGTGTCGCCATTACTTCATGCACTGCATTTGTCATAGGCGGCCTGGGGCTTGCTTTGCTGCGCCAGCGCAGCAGGATCGCCTTTGCCGATTTTGCTGGATGCATGGTTCTGGGGGTTGCATACATCGGCATCATTGGCTACATGTTCGGCTTCCGTCTTTTTTATGGACGTGTGATGGCCATGCCGACGGCGTTGCTCTTCACGACATTTGGAATAGCAATGCTCTGTTCAAGTTCCGCTGCATGGGTAGTTCGTGCGCTTTCTAATCCCCGGCTTGGAGGCCTGCTGGTACGAAGGCTTACAGCGGCCATTATCCTCTTAATTCCCGCACTGGCGGCGATTGAGACGTGGCTGGAGAAAAAAGAAATTGTGAACGGCGACAGCGGAATGGCCATATTGGTACTGGTGGTTGTGGCTGTCTTCTTTTCGCTGGTGTTGCGCACCGCAGCTGTCATGAACTCCATTGACGAGTCCCGGGAAACAGCGCAGCAACGCGCCACGGCCCTAAGCGGAGAGCTGGGCGCTTTGATTGAAGCCTCGCCGGTTGGCATTATCCGCTTCCATAAAGACCTGACGGTTTCAAGCTGGAGCGCTGCCGCTGAAAGAATGCTGGGCTGGAAGGCGGAGGAGATCATCGGCAAACATATTCCAGGCGATCACGCCTCCAACAATGAATGGGCCCAGTTCGTAAGCAAGCTTTCCGCTGGGGCATCACTTGTTCATATTGAAACCAAGCAGCTCAGGCGTGATGGGTCTGTGATGGACGCCCTGGTTTCAGGCGCTCCCATTCATAACGCGGCGGGCGGTGAGCAGGAATTTATGGGCGTGATTGCAGACTCAACCGAGCTGAAATTGGCCAAGGAAGCACTGATCCGCACAGAAAAGCTCAGTGCCGCCGGACGGCTGGCCGCAAGTATCGCCCATGAAATCAATAATCCCCTGGAAGCCATCACCAATCTGCTATACCTGGCGCGCTCCACGCCGGAAAAGGTGCAGCAATTTCTGAGAATGGCAGATGAGGAACTGGCTCGCGTTACTCATCTGACCAAGCAGACACTCGGCTTTTATCGCGAGGCCGGCGCTCCGGAGCAGATTGATATTGGCGCCTTGATTGAAGGTGTGCTGAACATCTACCAATCCCGCCTCCGGACCAAACAAATTACGGTGGTGAGAGACAATCTCATCCATGAAAAGATCAATGTTGTGGCCGGCGAGATCCGCCAGATCATCTCCAATCTGCTGGCGAATGCCATTGATGCCTCTCCCAGCCACGGCACAATCACGATCAGAAACAGATTTGTCAGCTACGGACACACCCGCGACTCTGGCGTGCAGGTGACCATCGCCGATACGGGTTCGGGCATTCCTGCCACGCTCAAGAATAAAATCTGGGAGCCTTTCTTTACCACCAAAAAAGATACTGGTACAGGCCTGGGACTGTGGGTGAGCAAACAGATCATTGAGAAATATAAGGGATCAATCCGGTTCCGTTCAGATAAACGCGGCACGGCGTTTGTGCTGTTCCTGCCTCTGAGCGCACCTGCGCAAACGCTAAGAGCAAGCGCCAGCTCGAGAGCTTCATGATAGACGATCCATGTTTCAATTGCGGGAGACTAGCCACGCAGTATGCATCTAAAAAATGAAGATTTAGTTAAAGTGATCTGGGGTAGATGCTTTGTAAGCTGCCCTGCTGCTAAGCTCAAGAAACTATTGGCAGCCTACATATAGAATAGGTTCTTTCCACCTGGTTTGCATGAATAGCGAGAAAAGCCTGATTGCAAAACATTTTGGCCTGCGCGGCATCGCTTTGTTTGAAGCGATCAAGGGTGTTGGCAGCCTCATTTTAGCCGTCTGGCTTCTTTCCCTGTTACATAAAGACCTGGAAACCGTTGCCACGCACCTGCTTCATTTCCTGCATAGAGTCCTGCATCTCAGCCCGGATGGCCACATTGCCCGATACATTCTGCGCGGCGCTTCCCGCGTGACGCATGGCAATCTGCTGGTGTTTGCCGGGCTGGCGTTTTTATATACAGCGATTCGGTTTACTGAAGCGTCCGGTCTCTGGTTGGAGAAGGAATGGGCAGAGTGGTTTGCGCTGGTGAGCGGCGCCATGTATATGCCCTATGAAGTCTATGAAATGGCGCGGCATCCCAGCCTGATTAAATTTGCCATTCTCACTATCAATGCCCTGATTGTCTGGTACATGGTCTGGCTTTTGCTGGCTGCACATAAGGACAAGAATCCTCCGCCAGCAACCACACCCAAAGAAGCCGCTCCGCAGGAGAAGACGGTCTAATTTTCCCTGCCTGAGAAAATCTCTACCTCAATGCGCCTGATAAACCGTTTTGCCGCCGACCACGGTGCGCAACACGCGCGTCTTCAAAATATCTTCTGGCGGCACCTTGGTGATGTCACGATCCAGCACTACAAGGTCCGCCAGCATGCCGGATTTAATCTCGCCTTTTTTGTCTTCATCAAATTCCGCATAGGCTGCGCCGGTGGTGTAAGCAGCGATGGCTTCCTGAATGGTCAGCTTCTGCTCTGGAAAATATTCTTTTGTGCCGGCTTCATTCTTGCGCGTGACTGCCGCATACAGACCGCGGAAGGGAGTGATGGGTTCTACCGGATAATCAGTGCCAAAGGCCAGGACAACGCCGTCATTTAGAAATTCTTTCCACGCGTAAGAATATTTGGCGCGCTCAGGCCCAAGACGCGATTCCGCCCAGTTCATGTCTGTTAGAAGATGGTTGGGCTGCATGGAAGCGATGACGTTGAGACTCTTGAATTTCTTAAAGTCATCCGGCGCGACGACCTGATCATGCTCAATGCGGAAGCGGAGATTTTTCTTGCCTGTCTTTTGCTCTGCATAGGCAAAGGCATCAAGCGCCATGCGCGCAGCGCTGTCTCCAATGGCGTGAAAACCAAGCTGGAAGTTATTGCTGACGCGCTCTGCCGCCAAGGCATTGAGTTTGTCCTGCTCATAGCGAGGAATGCCAGCATTCTTGGGATCGTCACTGAAGGGCGCCAGCATGGCTGAAGTGCGGGAGCCCAGCGAGCCATCCATAAAGCCCTTGAGCATGGTGGTGTGCAGCATGTTGTCATCATGCGCGTGATGCTGGCGCTTTTGGATGAGCTGCTCAACCGGAGCATCAAACGGCAGCCACTCAGCAATACGCAATGTGAGCTGGCCTTCTTTTTCTATCTGCTCGTACGTCAGAAAGTCTTCCCAGTCAGAATTGTCCTGTGCGGAGGTGATGCCCCAACTGGCTGCGTCATGCAAGACCAACTCAGCTGCGCGGCGGCGCTGCGCCATGGTTGGCGTCGGAATTTTGGACACAACCAGACCCATGGCTGTCTCACGCAGAATACCGGTGGGTTCGCCTTTATCGTCATGGTCGATCTTGCCGCCATGCGGATCTGCAGTCTGCGCCGTGATGCCTGCAGCTTTGAGCGCTGCAGAATTTGCGATCGCAATGTGCCCGTCAACGCGAGTGAAAATGGCCGGATGTCCACTGGTTACGGAATCAATATCTTCATGCGTTGGCGTTTTCTGTTCGGCCCAGAGCGTATGGTCCCATCCGCCGCCTCTAACCCATTCACCCGGCGCGGCAGTTTTTACGCGCGCAGCAATGCGCTGTTTCATGTCGTCGAGTGATTTGCTGCCGACCAGTTCCACATTCAGCTTTTCAAATCCTGCAGGCCCGAGATGCACATGCGCATCATTAAATCCGGGCATGGCAAAATGCCCGCCAAGATCGACCACCTGAGTATTTGCGCCTTTGAGCTTGAGAATTTCTTCGTTGGTGCCAATGGCAATGATCATTCCGCCGGAAACCGCAATGGCATGAACGCGGCCGCTTTGTGAAGCGCCGGTATAGATATCGCCGTTGATAAAAATTGTGTCTGCTGATTTATTTTGCTGCGCGGAAAGAGAGCTTGCCATTATGAGCACCACCAGCACGGCTGGAAAAAATTTCATTCATGAACTCCGGATAGAGCCAACAAGATTAACAGAATGCGCTTCAACCCCAGATCACGATTGGCGCAATCAAACCATTCGCGCAAAGTATGCGCACCTCCTCCGTCACCGCCAGCGCCGATAGCCGTGGCTTCAATGCCGATGGAGAGCGGGATGTTGGCATCCGTGGAGGCAAGACGTGAAGATGATTCAATTCGCAGATGCTTGTCTACGGCGCGAACAATCTGCAGGATGCGCGCGTTGGCCGGAAGCTCGGTGGCAGGGCGGTCGCCGATATTTTCCATGGTCAAGGTGACTTTGGGATCGCCAGAGCGATGCGAGAGCGGCGCTTCACGCCATGCTTCTGCAACGCATTCCCGCAGACGGTCTTCAAGTTTCTGCAGCTCTTCACTGGAGGCTGAGCGCAAATCCACTCGAACCGACGCCGATTCAGGAATCGAGTTCACGGAAGTTCCGCCGGAAATCACGCCGACATTAAACGTTGTACGTGGCGACTCTGGTATGTGCACTTCGCTGAAGCGGGCCATCGCACGCGCAAGCAACACAATGGGATTGGGGACGCCGAAGTCGCTCCAGGAGTGTCCGCCAGGTCCGCGAAAGGTAATGGCGAAGCGCCGGCTGCCCAGTGCCTGATTCACATACGTGTCAGTGCCGGCGCCATCAATCACCAGCAGGGATTTGATGGCAGTGCTCCAGTGCGAAGACGAGAAAAGATGCCGCATGCCGCGCAGATTGCCTTCGCCTTCCTCGCCAACGTTGCCGATGAAGACGATGTTGGTGGCAAGCTTAAATGCCGCGCGCTTGAGCACGCTGGCCATCGCCAGAAGGGCCGTTACACCGGCAGCGTTATCACTGACGCCTGGACCATACAGTCTGGTGGCTTCTTCATGCGTCTTGAGCGCAGTGCCCTGAGGAAAGACGGTATCAAGGTGCGCGCTTATGCCGATGAGCGGAGCATCATTCCCACCGTAGAGCAGTCCCAGCACATTGCCGATCTCATCGACATGGACGTTCTCCAGTTCCAGCGCAGCAAAGCGTTGTTTGAGCCATTCCGTGCGGGCGGCTTCACCGAAAGGAGGCGCGGGAATTTCCGTAAGTTCACGCTGCCAGCGGCGATATTCCATTTCCTGATTGTGGAGATACGAGAAGGCTGCGTGGACGCTGCGCATCTCAGCGATACGGGCGATCTCGCGCTGCGGCAGGGTCCGTGAAGTGTCAGGAATAGGCGGGCGACTGGCCATCTGTTGAACCAAATACTATAACTCGCCCATGGCAAAAAGAAAGGCGGCCAAGGGCGGCCGCCCTGGAACACGAACGATTGAAAGTCTATTTGGGTGCTGGCGTAGCTGCGCTGTCGTCAGCCTTCTTGGTGCTTTTCTTGCTGGATTTCTTCGTGCTCTTTTTGCTGCTCTTAGCTTTCGCAGCTGGTGTGGGTGACGGTGCGGCTGTCTGTGCGAACGACAGGGATGCGCCCAACAGAAGGGCGAACGCGATGGTAACTAGCTTCTTCATTCAGTCTCCTTGTAAGGAAGTGAGTTTTTAAAGCGAACACTTGTAAAGATTTTGTGACCGACATTGTAACGAGAGTAGCTGAAAATAAAAAGCGGTCTTTACAGACCGCTTTTTACCGGTATCTACTGAGTTATTTAGGGGTTGCGGTTGGGGCTGGAGCAGAGGAGTCAGTTGAGGCGTTGCTCTTTTTGGACTTCTTGCTCTTTTTCGACTTCTTAGTGGTCTTATTGGAAGTTGCAGTGTCGCTGTTTTGGGCGGTGCTGCTGCCTGCCGACGGTGTCTGATTTTCTGGTTTGCTGCCACCGGCATCCTGAGCAAAGCCCAGAACACAGCCGAGTGCCAGTGTGCATACCAGAGTCAATAGCTTTTTCATTGCGTTCTCCTTCAAAGGGAAGTTACGAGTTATAAATAATCAGAACCCGCGCACCGGCCAATAGTTGCGTTCACGGGGTGAAGCTAAATGCCCTAACACCTTACTAAGTATTGGCTGAAACATTCTGGCAGCAGGAGAGAATTTCCTCCTCTGTAAGGCAGCGATCTGAAGCTTTGGCACGCTGAAAAATGCGGTCCACCAACTCCTCCGAGGCGTTCATCCCCTTACGCTCCAGCCAGAAAATTACATTGGACTTGCCCGACATCGGACCAATCTCAATGATCTGCTCCAAGCCGAAGTAATGTGAAGGTACACCGGAGTAGACGGAGTTGGCCAGTTCAATATCGCCTTTGCGAAATGCCTTTATGACAGCAGCAGCATGTACTCCCGTGGCTGTACGAAAGGCATCTTCTCCCATCACCGGATAGTTGCGCGGAATGGGAACTTCCGTGGCTTCTGACACTGTCACGCAATATTCCTTGAGCTTGGTAAGGTCCTGCTCTACCCACGGCTCGATCCCCATTAATTTAAGGTTCACCAGCATCTGGTCAATCTGCGTGTTACCCACACGTTCGCCGATGCCGAGCGCCGTGCCATGCACGCAATCTGCTCCGGCAGCGATGGCAGCGAGTGAATTCGCGACAGCCAGGCCACGGTCGGAGTGTCCATGCCAATCCACGCGAATCTTCTGGCCTGACGGCTTCACCACTTCGTCCAGCACAAAGCGGATCAGCGCACGCACGCCGCTGGGCGTGGAGTGGCCGACGGTATCGCAGATCACAACTGCAGTTGCGCCGCAGTTGATGGCGGTGGAGTAGAGCCGCTTCACCGTTTCAGGGTCGCAGCGTGAAGTGTCTTCAGTTACATACATCACTTCCAGCCCGAGCGATTTTGCATATGTCACGGCATGCTCCGTGGTGCGCTGGAGAAAATCGTCAGTCCAATTTTCCGTGTAGCGGCGGATTGGGCTGGAGCCAAGGAAGCACGCTACTTCAATGGCAATGCCGGCGCGCTGAGAAATTTCCGCAACTGGACGAATATCGTTCTCGTGGGTGCGTGCGGCGCAATTGGGCTTGATCTTCAACCGGCAGTTGGCAATTTCACGCGCCAGCAATTCCACGTCAGCCACGGCCCGCGGACCGGCGCCGGGCAGGCCGATATCCACGAGGTTGATGCCGAGATCCTCCATTAGATGGAGAATCCTGAGTTTTTCTTCAATGGCGGGGTCTTTTACCGAGGGTGATTGCAGGCCATCTCGCAGCGATTCATCGTCCAGTAGCACGTGTTTGGCAGGCGCAGATTCCGTGCCTGAAACCGTATTCCAGTCGTAAATCAAATGAGAGTGTTTCAGCATAGGTTTGTGAAGCTCCAAGGCCTTATTGCTGATTTTACTCTCAGAGGAGGCGGCGCTGCAGATGGGATTTTGTGCTTTTCAGTCCTCCGCTCATACGATTTATTAGTTTTTGGGAGCAGAAGATCGACAAATCCATTTCATCTACTCTGCAAACGCCGCGCGCATTTTGCCATGCTGATGGTTATTGAACGGTAAAGATTGCGCTATGGTCATGCTGCTTGCCCTGGGCATCGACTGCGATGACCGAGAGAAGGTGCTGACCTTTGCTGACAGTCACCGATGCATCCAGCGTACCCATATCAGACGAAACGATCAGGCTGCCGTTAATGGTCGCGGTTATTGAGTCGATCGGCACATTGGTGCCGCTGTTAGCGGAAATATGGAGTTGTACGGTGGTGGAGTTCAGTGTTGCACCGTTGGCCGGCGAGCAGATGCTCACGGCATTGCCTGTGGGATAAGGACATGTGCTCGCCGTGGTGGTGTTGAGAAAAACCAGAAGGTGGTTGTTACTGTCAACCACAGCAAAGTCAGGACGTCCGTCGCTATTGAAATCGCCATTGACCACGGCTTGAGGGCCAGTACCACCTGGATCACCTAAATAAATTGGGGCGCCCCAGCCAGTGCCCTGCGCGGGAAAAAGCGCAATCACAGGCTCTCCTCCGATGGTGGGGTCAGGTGTCAAAGGCAGAAGAATACCTCGAAGGCCGGCATTTTTTCCCACGGGATGGATGGATGCGGGTTTCAAGCCGGCGATCGTATACAAAGGATCAGCCGTCAACACCGTGCTGCGGAAGCTTCCACCGCCAAGATTGGTGAATGCAATCACGCCGGCGCGATTGGTGGGTCCGCCAGCGAAAGAAACCAGCAGATCACCTTTGGTGTCGCCATTCAAATCCACGGTGTGCGTGAATTGAAGTCCGGAGTCACCCGAGAAGATGGTCACCGGCGGTTTAAAGGTGCCATCGGCCTTTTGAAAAAAAATAACAACGTGCTTTGTGGTCCCATTGGCATCCGTACTGACGGCGGCGATGTCCTGAAGGCCGTCTCCGTTGTAATCACCGCTTGACGCGCCTGAAAGCCTGGTACCGGGAGCGCCGAAGACACTCTGCATTTTTACGGCGGTGCTTTGCGGCTGGGTAAAAAATCCCAGGCCATTATTTACCAGAATAGAAATTTGCTGGTCGTTGCTGGAAACCAGCAGGCTCGGGAGTGCGGTGTGAGCCAGAGTGATAAAGCCTATTTCATCGGTACATGAATTTGGAAACGGCGGATCAGGAAATGGCAAATCATAGTCCCTGCTTTCGACGAAAGTGCCATCGCCATTGCCGAAGTGCATCGATATTGCGGGGCCACCGCTGCCGCAGCCCTGGGTAACGACGTCAACAATTCCATCACCATTAAAGTCGGTTGCAACCACACGGTTGATGTCGTCTCCATCTACCAGATAGTCCGCCGAACCGCCGTTCGGGAATGTGCCGCTGCCTAGGTTGAGAAAGACAGTGAAGGTCTGGCCATCGAATGGTGTAGTCAGCAGGTCAAGCTTGCCGTCATGGTTCAGGTCCGCCGTAAAGACATCCGACGGAGTGCGCGGGTCGGTGTAGATAGTCCGCTGGAAAGATTGTCCAAAACTGGAAGCTGAGAGTAAAAGTGCGGTGAGAGTTGCAGAGAGCAGATGCACGGCCGAAGTGGATTTCATTCGACACCCCCGAATTTGTGAGCTGCTGCATAGGAACTGGCAGGTGAGTAGCAGGTTGCCAAACTAGGTACGGAACTGGTTATTTTTTAATGAACGCGCTCGAAACAGAGATCGGCCCATTGGGTCATCGCCGTGAAGAGTGGCCAGAATACTTACTGAGGATGAAGCAGATTCTGCGGGGGCAATGCAGCCACTCCGTTTTATGTTCGATATAAGACATAAGCGGTGCTAGAATGGTTAACAGCTTTTGCTGCTGGTCCGCCTGCAAATTTTGAGTACAGACCCACTTGCCGCCGAAGCCCGGAAGGAGTTTATCGGGCATGACGCGTCAGGAAGCAAAGCGCATTCTTTGTGTTTCCCAATCCCCTTCACATCTAAAGGAACTGTGTTGCGCTATTGCTTCCGTGGCTTATGAGGCCGTGCCAGCATCATCTCCGGAACAGGCGGTGGCATGTTGCAGCGGCAACCGTCTGTCCGCGGTGGTCATGGATTCGGAGTTCTTTGCGGAAAGGGGCTGGTCAGTTGCGCAGTCATTAAAAATGGTGAATCCAGGCATCCTCATTTTTCTTATGGAAAAGGGCCATAACGGCGATATTCCTGACGGGATAGACGCGGTCGCCACGACTATCGCCCGCATGTTGCAACAACTAAAAGCCTGTTTCGCATAAGTCAATCTTTAAGTATCCAGCAAATTGAACGTTTTACTCTTTACTCTGGTGCAAACGAAGAATCCCGGGTTACCTGCTATGTCCGATATCGCGCGGACGAGGTGGTGGAGATACGATAAGCTTGGGCCGTGTCAGCAAAACCTAAAAGAGCCAAGGTTAAGACGAAAGAAACCGACCATGATGGTCTTTGGGTCTCTCCACGTTACAGCCTGAAAGGGCCAAGCGGCGAACGCGCATGGGAAAACCGTCCCGGCGGCCCTCCAAACAGCAGCAAATACCTTGAATTGGCTGACATCGCGCTTGGGCTGAAGACGCCAGATTCAGCCTTCAAAAAGCGCAAGTCAAATGAAGCCCATGTCACTGACAAGACAGAGCCTTATACCCGCTAGTTCCCTAAAATTTCTGTGTGTTCGGTACCGGACAGACTTTTCCATCCGGGAGTACTAGCCTTTCAGGCAAAGGTCTGTTTATGCCTTGCTTCCGGATACTCTTATTTGGATATGACGAGGTTCTGATGCCATTGCGGGCAGCATTGCTGCGCCGCGCCGGGTATGAGGTGACTGAAGTCAAATCCCTGACAACAGCATTCAAACTACTAGAGTCAGAGACATTCGATCTTCTTCTCACTTGCCAGGCGGTGCCGCCATACTTCCGATCCGTACTCATCGAAACGATTGGCCCACTGCGCCCGCTTCTGCGATTCCTTTGCCTGGAACCGGACCTGGTTTATTACAGTCCGGACTATCTTTTGCCGGGCTCCAGCACTGCACCCAAATTTTTAACGGATGTCCGCAATGCCATGCATGGCGGCCCGCCAAAGCGCGTGTTGGAGATGAAGCCAATAAGCGCAAGAAGCGGATCCTGAAGCCTACGCCAATACAACTCCTCATTTTCGCTATGTACGATACAGCACAGTATTCGTATCCGATAAGGCGTAGCATTAACTTGACATCTTTATAACGCAGATCAGCTAGCCGTATCGGCGCTGCTCACCAGGCTCATTTGCGCGGTCCAGATGTAAGGTCCGACGCATCTTCCAACGAGGCTTGGGAATGGCAGCCGCTGCAACGAAATCAGTCCGTTACGAAAACATCATCCTCGCGGGACTGCCACGCAGCGAAATAACCACACTTCAACAGCATCTTTCTCCTGTGGAGCTGCCGGTTAGAACGTTTCTGTACAGAGCAGGCGAGTCTCCTGAATACGCTTATTTCCTCGAAACCGGAATCGCATCCATGGTGAGCACATTGCGGAATGGGAATACGGTTGAAGTGGGCGTGACCGGCAAAGAAGGAATGGTGGGACTGCAATGCGTATTGGGTACGGAAAGCCTGCCGTTTGAGTGCTTCATACAAGTGCCGGGGCATGGCTATCGAATCAAATCGAAGAGACTGGTGGAACAAGCTGGGAGCAGTAGGACTCTCCGTAAAAAGCTGCTTTGCGCCACCCAGGGACAACTGGTGCAGATGGGTCAGATAGCTGTCTGCAATCGCGTGCACGAAATACAAGAGCGCCTGGCACGATGGCTGTTGAGCTGCCACGACCGAATCGGCTCAGACGATCTGCTCTTGACGCATGAATTTTTAGCAACCATGCTGGGAACGCCACGTTCCACCGTGAGCCTGGCCGCGGGAATTCTTCAGCACGCAGGATTCATTCAATACTCCAGAGGACGCGTGGTTATCAAAAACCGCAAGGCGCTGGAGGAAACGGTGTGCGAGTGTTATGCGCTTATCCGCAATGAGACCAACCGGCTGGCGTTGTTATAGACAAAGATCGAAGCCAGCCGAAAGCACAAGCGCCGAACAATCATTCCTCAGGCGCTTTTTAACGACAAAGCAAGAACCGGTTAACCACCCGCGAAGGAACACAAAGGCAAGACTGCTATCGCGGATTCGCGCGGATCAACGCGGATCAGAACAAAATCTCACCCTGATTTTTCCTGAATGACACTGATTGAATCGTGCGATTGGAAAATCTTACTGCGGATGACTGCCTTTGATGACCACCGCCCCCGCAGCCATGTCTTTTGCCGCTATCATTTTATGTTGCTACTGCAACATAAATATGTTGCAATGGCAACATGGAGGAGGCTATGAGCGAACTTTTACAGGCGATTTCCCGGCGGCGAGCGATCAAAATATTCGAGCCGGTAACGATCTCCGGAGAACAGCGCGAACAGCTTCTGGACGCGGCCAGATTGGCCCCTTCCAGTTTCAATATTCAGCCTTATCACCTGTATTGGGTGGATTCACCCGCGATGAGGGAGACAGTGGCAAAGTTGTGCTACAACCAGCACCCGGCCCGAACGGCTTCCGCCCTTGTGGTTGCGGTGGCAGATGTTGGCTGCTGGCGGGAGACGGCCCGGGACCAAATCGAGTGGATGCGCAGGAGCGGATTCGACGAGGCCAAGATCGCGGAGGCTGAGCGCAAAGCCAAGCTGGTGAAATGGTTTTTCATTCAGGGATGGTGTAACGTTCTGGGCGCGCTGAAGTGGGCCATTTTGCGGACCGTGAATCTGTGGAAGATCATTGGAATGGGACCCGTTTCGCATCAGGGCCTGTTCAAGTGGGCCACGAAAAGCACCGCTCTGGCCTGCGAGAACCTGATGATCGCGGCCGAGGCGGTGGAACTCAATACCTGCCCGATGGAAGGTTTTGATCCACGGCGACTGGGAAAGTTGCTGAAACTTTCGAAACACCAGGAGATCATCATGGTGATTGCAGTGGGAAAAAAATCCATGAGTCACGTGGACCAGCCACAATGGCGCCGGCCGCTGGAGTCGACGGTCACATTTCTATGATGGACGGCAAGGCAATTCCCGAAGATATTCTGCGAGATTCGGTGCTGGCGCATGTTGCGGCAGCATATTTCTCGGTAGGCAAGCGGCTGGAACGAAAGACGCAGTGCTCGGCCACCCGAGGGTTCATCATGAACGCTCTTCGGGACGGCGGGAGACTCAATCAGAACCAGATCGCCAACATGCTTGGACTGGACCGGACCGTGGTACACAGGGCAATCAAGACCATGGTCAAAGAAGGACTGCTGTCAGAGAAAAAGGCACCCACAGGAAAGGCGCTGCTGGTGCAACTGACCGCCAAGGGGAGCAAGTACAGGGAGAACCTGATCAGGATTCGCCGCGCCGCGGATGACAAGCTACGCGAGGAAATGACACCGGAAGCCCGCCACACGCTTATCACGCTCTTAAAACAGGTGGCTGAAACAGAATTCTGAAAACAGAGAACACGGAAAACCCATCACCACTAAGATATCTTCGAGCGGTGTGATCTGCAGTTCCCCGGTTAAAACTTGCCGGGATTGAAGGCGGATCCTCGGAAGACCCGCGTCTGTGTGTCCTGTTACTGCCGCGCCATCGCGAGCCGCACTACCTCTTCAGGCGAGATCAGGTGATCCACATCCTCCGCGGCTTTGGATATTGCGATCTCCACTCCCTTTACATGGCCGGTAAATTCGTTTCCACGCGGGCCATAATCCTGCGATACGGGTGCGCCGGTATCCTGGCCAACGTCACAGCCGTCATCTGCGGAAAAGACCATCGCCGCAGTGGCAGCGACTTTACCTTCGCCGTCTTTCTTGCCGTCGACATAGAGCGATACTGTTCCGCCCTTTCCCAACCCGCCGCCGGCGTAAGCGAACTCCATCCGAACCTGGTGCTCACCGGGTGAAAGTACTGACTTGCCTTCAACGTAAAAGTAGTTGATGCCGAGCAGGTTGTAACAATACTTCAGCTTGCCGGCCTTGGCGTAAATGCTCCATCCTCCAATGTTGCCCCCCTGCGCCACAATCACGCCTTCCGCACCGGATTTGGGCACCTCAATGACAGCGGTTATGGAGTGAGATTTGTTCTTGATGTTAATCACGGAATTCTCTGACAGGCGCCCCATGCTGCCGAATAAGATCTGCTTGTCTCCGTGAATCAGTACTGGGCGGCCGGCAAGGTCAGGATTCATGCGCTCGGCCACCTGGTCGTCAAGAGGCAGCACGTTGTAGCGCGTCGCCTCAATCAGCCACAGGCGCTGCAGGTCGTGGAGTTTCTCGGGCATCTGTTTCGTTAGATCGTTTGCCTGGGTCCAATCTTTATTGGTGTCATAGAGCTCCCAGTTGTCATCATCGAATGGCACAGTTTTTTCGCCGACCAGAATCCATGGCGTCTTGTGTTTGGTTACCGCGGTCCAACCTTTGTGATAGATACCGCGATTGCCGAACATCTCGAAATACTGTGTCTCGTGGCGTTCAGCGCCTCTGGCGTCATTGAAGGTGTACAGGAAGCTGACACCTTCAATCGGCGTCTGTTGTACGCCGTTGACTGAGAGCGGCTCGGGCAGTCCAGCTGCTTCCAAAATGGTGGGAGCAATATCAATGACGTGATGGAATTGAGAACGCACCTCTCCTTTGCTTTTGATCCCCTTGGGCCAGTGCACGATGGTCCCGTTGCGCGTGCCACCCCAGTGCGAAGCCACTTGTTTGGTCCATTGATACGGCGCATTCATCGCGTGCGCCCAGCCCACCGCATAGTGATTGTAGGATTCCGGCCCACCCAGCTTATCGATTCGCTCCATCAGGAACTTTGGGGTCTCAAGCGCGGCTGCGCCGTTGAAGTTAATCATCTCGTTATACGTGCCGTTCAACGTGCCTTCAGCCGAAGCGCCGTTATCGCCGATGATGTAAAAGACCAGAGTGTCGTCCAGGATTGCGGACTTTTTCAACGTATCCAACAATCGTCCGACGTGGTGATCTACATATTCCAGGAAACCGGCGTAGACTTCTGCTTCCCGCACAAGTACGGGTTTCAATTCAGCCGGCATGGCGTCCCAGGCAGGAATTTCATCGTGGCGCTTCGTCAATTGGCAGTCTGGAGGAATCACTCCGAGCTTCTTCTGCCGAGCGAAAGTCTCTTCACGCAGCTTGTCCCAACCCTGATCAAACTTGCCTTTATACTTGTCTGCCCATTCTTTAGGAACGTGATGTGGGGCATGCGTTGCGCCCGGCGCAAAATAGACAAAGAAGGGTTTGTCCGGCATCAGGGCCTTCTGCTGGCCGATCCAGTCGATGGCCTTGTCCGTCATGTCCGGCACCAGATGGTAGCCTTCTTCCGGCGTCTTCTTAACTTCAATTGGATTGGTTCCTTCGTACAAAGACGGGTACCACTGATGGGCTTCGCCGCCGATGAAGCCGTAAAAATATTCGAAGCCGCCTCCACCTGTGGGCCATGCATCGAACGGGCCCGCTGAACTTGTTTCCCACACCGGAACTTCATGGCATTTGCCAAACTGTGCCGTGGCGTAGCCGTTCAGCTTTAGCGTTCTGGCGATGGGCGCGCAGGTATTTGGCAACATGGAACAATAGCCCGGAGAGCCGCTGGCGATTTCCGTGATCCCACCCATGCCGACCGTGTGATGGTTACGTCCGGTGAGCAATGCCTGGCGAGTGGGCGAGCACAAAGCCGTGGTATGAAAACGGTTGTACTTCAGGCCGCCGGACGCAAGGCGTTCTGCCACCGGCGTATTGCAGGGGCCTCCGAAAGCGCTGGACGAACCAAAGCCCGCGTCGTCAATCAGAATGATCAGAACATTGGGCGCGCCCTTGGGCGGACGCAGCTGATTGATGGGCGGATATTTCGTTTCCGGATCGCGGGCATCGTAGGTAATCAGACCAGTGCGGGGGCGGTCCGGGATGGGCAGAATGTTGCGCATAATCTTTTCGTCAGGCATGGATTCTCCTTAAGTTTTGGCCCTGGGAAAACTTGCGATTGCGCCACCCTCAAACAGGAATCTCGTCGTGTGCAGCCGTGCACCGTTGCTCGTCACCGTGTGAATCTGGTAAGTGCATCTTTGGCGAGACGATCGAAGGATGGCGTTTTATATTCCGTCAACAAGTTAGAATCAGAAGGCTTTGCCCATGTGTGAGAACGGTTGACATGCGACGAGATGGTTTGAATCCAGATTAACGGGCACGTGCTCAGTGTGCATGCGAATGAACCGGACGAAAGAGAGATCGGGACATCGGCGACATCGGATAATAAAAGTCATATTTACCGCTGAGGCCACCGACGATCGCAGCAAGAGCCGGTTGAACCACAGAGGACAAGAAGGAACGAAGGCAAACGAAATCTCACCACCGATTTTCAGTGATTGTGCGTATGGAAAATTATGAATGATAAGAGCCCCCTTATGCCCATTCACAGTAATCCTGTCTAAGCATTAATTCCTCGCCAGTGATATCGAACAACGACTCCTTAAGCAGCATCACAGGATTCAGCAATTCCTGTTTCAGCGGCGCTCAGCTTATGGCGATTTCCAATCCAGAGCGCCCCGGGGGTACGTTCATGCTATCCAGATTCAATCGAACTCTCATACCAATGTTGTCCGCAGTTGTGTTGCTGACATGCCTCGTCCGTTTCGTGAAAATCCAAAGCGTATCTGCCCAGGATATTCCATCGGCTACGGCTGCCGCTGCGAGCCAGATCACCTTCACCCTGGACCATGGCGAAGATGGCGAAGTGGGCGACAGCGCGATTGTTGCCGGAGATTTCAATCGCGATGGACAAGTTGATGTCGCGATTGCCAACGATATTTTTCAAGGCGTTACGGTAAGGCTGGGATTGCCGGGTTTCGAGAAAGACGCCACGTATCCCACGGGCCTCGGCGCGAACGAAGTGATAACGGCTGATTTCAACCACGATGGCAACCTGGATCTGGCAGTAGCGAATGCTGAGACGAATACGGTCAGCATTCTTCTGGGCAATGGCGATGGCACATTTCACAAAATCAATGACGTGCTGCTGGCCGGAAATCCCAAGGCCATTGCCGCGGCGGATTTCAATCGCGATGGCTTTGCCGATCTGGCTGTAATCGATTGCATTCCCAATGGCGTGTGCCATTTGTCCATCTGGGATGGACATAGCATCGGCGATCTAACGGTGGGACAAAGCATTGTTCTGCCGGGCCCAGCCAATTTAGCCAAAGGACTCATGGTTACATCGGACTTCAATGCTGACGGCCGTCCTGACGTGGCATTGGTGGCCGGCAATACTGAGGCGATGATTTTTACTGACAACACTACCGGCAAGCTGCAGTTGCACTCTTCCTTCAAGCTGCCGAATGGAAGCATTGCCAGCAGCATGGCGTGGGGATCGTTTAATCAGGGAGACGCCCTGCCGGATCTGGCGTTCCGAGTATTCGATGTCTGCGGGCAATCCTGTTCATTTGCCAATTCGGTGTACGTGTTTCTCAACACTGGAGCGGGATCATTCGTACTGCGCGATCGAATTGGAGTAAGCGCAAGCAAGGCAGGCGGCTTGATCGCGGTCACTGACGTGAATGGGGACAATACGCAGGACATTCTGACCATCAATGAAGATGTGAACAATGCGATTGTGCAGTATTCGCTGAACCATGGAGATGGCAAGTTCGATCCGGCGGTGACGTTGTTTACGCTGCCGGACGAACCTCCCTCGGTCGCCAAAATCCAACCGGCAGGCATGCTGGTGCGCGACATGAACTTCGATTCGCGGCACGATTTTGGTGAAGCGTCTGAAGACCCCCTGGGCATGGATCTTGCCGGCTGGCTGATCTTCACCAATGATAATGCGCAGACAAATTGTCCACCGCCGAACTCAGCCAACCTGGCAGCGAAAATTTGCTCACCTGCTGCCAACGCCACGGTGGGAACGTCACTGACCGTGACGGGCTCGGGGAATTCTCCGGCAGGAGTGAAGAGAATGGAGCTGTGGATCGATGGAAGCAAGCGGTTCCAGGAATGGAATGACCAGCTGCGAGCGACGGTATCGCTGAGCAAAGGCAAGCATCGCGTTGTGGTGCAGGCAGTAGATCAGGATGATTCGTTCTCTCCGACAGCGATCTTTGTGACGGTGCCGTGACGGAGGAGAAGACGCAGGCCTTTTAAGAAATTCTTACCGCGGATGAGCGCGGATCAACGCGGATTGGAAAGAATTCAAAGAGAACAAGCTGGGGGGAAATCTTCCGGCCAATCTATAGATCGCAATGCGTTACGCTGCAACCGATCCGCAGCAAGAGATCGGCTGGCAATCTGCGTTGCTCCAGTCCTGCGTCAGCAGGACGGTTGGTAGTAGCCCGCCGTTTCAACGGCGGGCGTGTTTTAAATAAAAAGAAAGTCCCCGTCAGGGGACGACTGAGCCTTGCATTAAAATCCGCAAGCATGTCCCACACTTATTACAGCATCCTTGTGCATTGCGTCTTTTCAACAAAAGATCGCAGGCAGTTAGTTCCTGCCGATCTAAAAGAACGGCTCTGGCCTTATATGGCAGGCATAGCGCGCCTAAATAAATTCAAGGCTATCGCCGTTGGAGGCATGCAAGATCATGCTCATGTGCTCTTATCATTGCCCACTGCCATGCCGGTCGCCAAAGCCGTGCAATTGATCAAAGGTGGATCTTCCAAATGGATTAATGACCATCAAAGCCGGCGATCATTTGACTGGCAAGATGGCTATGCGGCTTTCTCCATCGGCGTATCGCAATTGCCGGATACGATCCGCTACATAGAAAATCAGGAGCGGCGTCACGCTAAGATGAATTTCGCCGACGAATTAAAGAAGATGCTGGAGCGGCATGGGATCAAATTATCGCGCGATTGAAATCACGCTATGTTTCAGCCGTCCCCTAAAGGGGACTGGGATCGTTTCTTTCATCCTTTCCCGCCGTTGAAACGGCGGGCTACTCCCATACGTCCCGCTGAAGCGGGACTGACGTATTAAAATTGCCACCTTCCTACCACATGGCGGAGTCCTTTAGGTATGGGTGCACATTTTAACAATTCGTCGACCAGAGTTTCGTTGAAGAACAATGATGAGTTCAAGAAACTAACATCAAGGACCGCCTAAAACTGAGTGGGTAGAATCTTATCCACTATAGTGATCTGTTCATCAGGACATCGCGCGTCATCGAAAAACCGGAAACACATTTACCACAGAGGACACGGAGGAACACAGAAGAAAATCAACTAACCACAAAACAATCACACAGCCGAGTACGGCTGTGCTATACGAGTTATTTAGCCACAAGCATTTCGCGGCTCATCGGCGTCACTCATACTCCACGCTCACCAGAAACAATCCACTCGCGGGGGCGGTAGCTGCTGCGGCAGAGCGGTCTCGGAGGTCGAGGATGCGCCGGACGTCTTCGATTTTCAAACTGCCTTTGCCGACCATAAGAAATGTCCCGACGAGGTTGCGCACCATGTGATGGAGAAATCCGTTGCCGCGCACGGTGTAGATCAGCTCGTCGGCGTGGCGATCCCAGGAGGAGTGAAAGATAGTGCGAACGTTGTTGACGGGGAGAGCTTGGTTGGTGGGCGGCTCTTCCCTTTCGAGAGCAAAATTTTCTTCCGCGAGAACTAGATTATTTCTTTCGGCGCTGTCCTGTTCGGCAGTATCTTTTTTGGCGCCATCTCGTTCGCCCACGTCTCGTTCATCATCATTCCGAACAAATTGTTCTTGCTTAGAACGTTTTAAATTTTCTCCCTTACTGGCAGTGAGTTTGCGCTTTTCCGGATCGACGGCCGCAAAACTTGTGAAGTCATGTTCGCCTTCCACGAGCGCCGCGGCCTGGATCATTTTCTGTTCGTCGAGCGGGTAGGGGTGGTGGTAAACATAGCGTGCCTGGAATGGAGAACAAATTGCTCCACGATAGATGTGATATCGATAGGTTTTGGCGGTAGCTGAGTGCCGCGCGTGAAAATCTGGCGGCATTTCACTGATATCGAGCACGCGGATGGCTTGCGGCAGTACATTATTCAGCGCGCGCAGCAGATTTTCCGCGGGAATGGGCGATTCCAGCGTAAAGCTGGCGGTTTGAGCGAGTGCGTGGACGCCAGCATCGGTGCGCCCGGAGCCTTGCGGCAGAGTTTTTTCGCCGGTGAGGTGTTCGATAGCGGACACCAGTGTTCCCTGAACGGACACCTGGTCAGGCTGCACTTGCCATCCGGCAAAGTCATGGCCGTCGTAGGCCAGCGTGAGTTTAAAATTGCGCGGCAAAATCGATACTCCGGTATTTTTTACGCCCAAAAAGAGGAGCTGAGCCGATATACTAACGGGTTTCCGCTCAAACACGTCTCGATTCTGGAACCTCCGTGGGGGATTCCACGTATCTTTTAAGCAAGAAGGTGACGGAATCAGGGAAATACAGTCTTTAATTTATTCATCATCAATGTTACGTCAACAATCTGGAGAAGAAGAATGTCTGTAGCTTTTATGAGTAGGGATTTCATCAGAAAGATCGCGGCGGTAGTTTGTCTTCTGAGCATGCCAATGTCGGCGCTGCAGACAGGAGCCGCGCAGCAGCCGGGCCGGACGCCGAGCACTGCGGCTCAGCCGAGTGCGGCAGGGCAGCAGAGTCAGGCTGCAACGTCAGATCAGGCAACGCAAGCCGGGCAAGAGCCTACCGGAAAGACAGTGCCGGATGCTCCGCAATCCAAGCTGCCTGAGCCCACGCATGTGGATTATTCGCGGCCAGTTTCGTTGTTTCCAAATCCCTTTGCGCGCTATATCCCACGCGACGTGGAACCGCCGGCATTTACAAATGCTCCCAAGATTGAACAGCTGGTCCAGAACGGCAAGCTGATGCTCTCGCTGGATGACGCGATTGCGATTGCGCTGGCTGACAACCTTGATATCGCTGTGGCTCGCTATAATCTGCCGAGTGCCGATACGGATATTCTTCGCACGAAAGCAGGCGGATCGTTTCTGGGTGTAAATGCAGGCGTAGTTTCAAACACTCCTGGCGGCGGCCAGGGTGGAATTGGCAGCGGCGTTTCTGGCGCTGGAGCCGGCGGCACAACAGCAGGCGCTGGCGGAGCCGGCGTAGGCGCTAACGGATTCGTAGGTTCAACCAGCGGTGCTGGTCCTCAGCCTGATAGCTTCGATCCTGCTTTGACCGCTACCTTTGCAATTGAAAAATCTGACTCGCCGACTAACTTCGGTTTGCTTTCAGGTTTGAACGGCACAGGTTCCGTTATTCCCATCGCGACTGCCAATACCACAACCGGAGATCTCACTTACTCCCAGGGATTCTCGCCCGGCACTGCGTTGCAGGTTAGCGTCAACAACCAGCGGCAAAGTTCAAATGGCGCCGCGCAAACATTCAATCCGGCAATTTCTTCCAACTTCCGGGCGACAGTACGCCAGCATTTGCTGCAGGGTTTCGGACGCAGCCTCAACCTGCGTTTGTTGCGTACAGCCCAGAACAATAAGAAGATCGCTGAAGAAGGTTTTCGTCAGCAGGTCATTGCTACTGTCAGCCAGATTGAAAATATCTACTGGGACCTGGTCAACGCCTACGAAGATTACAAGGTAAAAGAGCGCTCGCTGGCGCTGAACCAGAAGACCCTGTCAGACAATCAGAAGCAGGTCACAATCGGCACGCTTGCCCCGCTCGATGTAGTTCGCGCGCAGAGCACGGTAGCTGCAGCGGAGCAGGCCTTGATCGCCTCCAAAACAAACTTGCAGCTGCAACAACTCACCATTAAGAACGCGTTGACCCGCAGCCTGCCCAATGATTCTCCTCTGGTCCAGGCAGAAGTCATTCCGACTGACATCGTGCAGATCCCTGACGAGGAAAATCTTCCGCCTGTACAAGATCTCGTTAAACTGGCGCTGGACAACCGTCCGGATTACAAGCAGCAGAAGATTACACTGAAAAACAGCGAGATTAGCATCAAGGGTACGAATAACGGATTGCTCCCAGTCGTTGACTTCATTGCCTTCTACGGGGCTTCATCTCTTTCCGGCGTTCAGAATCCTTTGGGCACCTGCCCACCGGGAGTGGTTCCAAGTCCCACCATATCTTGCACATTGGCAGGCACAATCGCTTCGTCCGGCCTTGGTAACAGTCTTACAAATCTCTTTAATTCATCCGGCCCGGACAAAGGGGTTGAGCTCAACATTCAGATTCCGCTGGGCAATCGCGTAGCACAAGCCACGCAGGTGCGTTCCATGCTCGAATACCGGCAATCGCAGTTGGCTATCAAGAGCGCGGAGAACGCTATCACCATCGGTATTCGCAATGACGTGTTCACCCTGGAAAATAATCGCGCAAGCGTTGTAGCCGCCCAGAAGGCGCGCGACCTGGCCGCACAAACCCTCGATGCCGAACAGAAAAAATATAACCTCGGTGCCTCAACTTACATCAACGTGCTGTCTGATGAGCGCGATCTAGTACAGGCCGAATCTACCCTGGTCAGCGCCATGACAAACTATGCCAAGGCGCGCGTTCAGTTGGATCGTGACACTGCCCAAACCCTCGATCGCTATAACATCAAGATAGATGAAGCGGTGACGGGGAATGTAAAGACGGAGCCTAACGTTCCGGGAACTATGCCAAATAAGACTGCGTTTGAAGAAACCAAGACTCCTGCGCAACAACCACAGGATCCATCAACCCAGCCACCGGCACAGCAACCACCAAAGTAGTATCTAAGCTATTTCTCTTATAGAACCGGCTGGCTCAAGCTAGCCGGTTTATTGTTTTTAAGTACATTTTTCTCATTTGTTTAATGATTGATTTCAATCTACTTGTTTCGCTATAAAACTATGGCAGGAATAGTTCGCTTAATGATATAGTTTCCCGAATATCCCCCTTTACAAATTGTGTCGAGGCATTTTCTTGGAGTTGAGATTCGTGCGCACCTTTCTGTCATTAGTTTTTCTTGTCTTCACTGCTACCTGCTGTTTTGCCCAGAAAGAAGACTGGCTTCCCGTTACGCAGCAGGATCTGGAAATCAAGCAGGTCCCTAATAACCCTGGAGCTGATGCCATTCAGCTTTACTACGCTGACTATATCGAGGATCAAGAAGGTTATGAGTTCTTCTATCAACGCATAAAAGTCCTGAATGAAAAAGGCAAGAGCCACGCAGACGTGGAAATTGTACTTCCCCAGGATGGCGAACTCACAAGCCTGAGAGCTCGCACAATCCATCCTGACGGAAAAATCGTTGAATTCACCGGCAAGCCATATCAGAAGATCGTAATCAAAGGACGCGGCATAAAAATCCTGGCCAAGTCATTCACCATGCCCGATGTGACGGTGGGCAGCATTATCGAATACAAGTACAAGGTCGCGGTGGAATTAACGATTCGGATCGATAATTTCTGGACCATCCAGCATGACCTCTATACGGTGAAAGAAAGTTTTCGCATGACGCCCTACTCCGGACCTCTTCTGGGTTTTGACAACGGTTATCGCGTCGCGGCTCTTTATTCACACATGCCAAACAATATCAAGCCTGTCCAGAAAGGCGGAGGCTATCAGCTGGAAGTTTCTGACATGCCGGCGTTTGAAGCTGAAGGCTATATGCCGCCGGAAGAAGATTTCAAGCCGCAAATGCGGTTCTTCTATGTTGATGCCCACACCGCCGAGCCGGACAAGTTCTGGCAGGAAGCAGGCCGCAGGTGGAACGACGATGCCGAGCATTTTATTGGCAACCACAAGGAGGTTGCTCAGGCGGCTGTTGAGGCCGTTGGCGATGCCACCAGCCCTGAACAGAAATTACGGAAGCTTTATCTCAGGGCCCAGCAAATCAGAAACCTGGCTTACGAACGTGCACGCACAGCACAGGAAGCAAAGCAGGAAAACCTCAAAGGAAACCAGAATGTCGCAGATGTACTGGCCCGCGGCGCCGGTTACAGCAGTGACATCAACCGCCTGTTTGTCGCCATGGCACGTTCTGCAGGTTTTGATGCCTCCATTGTTCGCGCCAGCAGTCGCAGGGAAAGATTCTTCGATAAAGGGCTGCTGTCCAAAGACCAGTTGGCTTATGAAATCGCGGTAGTGAATGTCGCGGGCAAGGACGTTTATCTCGATCCCGCCACGCGTTACTGCACCTACGGCGAAATTCGCTGGATACGAACATCTACAACGGGAATAAAGCTGGATAAAAAGGGTGGTTCGTTTATTACCGTGCCTTCTGCTACCTATGAAAAGGCCATGACAAAGCGATTTGCCAACATGACGCTCAGTGCTGATGGAACGTTGAAAGGCACTATCACCGTCAGATTTGAAGAGGGCGAAGCTCTGGAGCATCGTCTTGATGCGCTGGAAACAGACGAAGCAGGCCGCACAAAATCTCTGGAAGATGAATTGCAAAACTGGCTGCCCAGCGGGGCCGTTATCAAGCTCACGGAAGCACAGGGCTGGGATTCCTCTTTCGAACCGCTTGTCGCAACTTTTAGCGTAGAAGTGCCGGGATACGCTTCGGCGGCAGGAAAGCGTATGGTATTGCCGGCCTATATGTTCCAGGTGAAACAGATGGATGCTTTCGCGCACGCTGAGCGCAAGTTTCCAGTATATTTTGCCTATGCATTCAGCGAAACTGATCGCGTGACCATTACGCTGCCGGAGGGGTTCAAGCTGGAAAGTGTTCCCCAGCAGCAGACGGCGCAGCTTGGGTACGCGGCATACCAGAATCTGGCGCAATTTGATGGCGCACGCCTGGTCACTCAGCGCATTTTGGAAATGAACGGAATCTACATCAGCCTGGAGCGATACAAGGAAGTCAAGGATTTCTTCAACAAGGTCCAGGCCGGCGATGAAGAGCAGGCAGTTCTTACCGGAGGAAGCGCCAATGCACAGAAAGGCAATTAGTTCATTCCTGTTTCTCTTTTTCTTGGTTGGTTTGCTTTCCAGGCCCGCATATGCCGCTATCCCGGACTGGATGCGCGCCGCTGCCCAGCAACCGGCTAAGTCCTATGCTGACGACACGAATGCCGTCACCTTGCTGGACGATCAGGAAACTACCGTCAAGGACAACGGAGAAATCATCACCCATCAGCGGACCGTCTATAAGATCCTGCGTCCGGAAGGCAAAGACTACGCACACATGGGGCTGGCCTTCGATTCTGAAACCAAAGTCACCTACCTCCGTGCCTGGAGCATTACTGCCAAGGGACAGGAATACGAGTCCAAGGAGAAAGACGCATTTGAGCGCAGTGTAGGCAGCCTGATTGAAGTTACCGGCGTTAAAGAAAAAATCCTGGTAGTTCCAGGAGCAGATGTCGGCACGGTCGTTGGATTTGAGTATGAACAGAAATGGCGGCCGTATCTCTTTCAGGACTATTGGTATTTTCAAAGTGATATTCCGGTGGCAAAAAGCCGGTACACTTTGCATCTGCCAGCCAACTGGGAATATCGGGCTGACTGGTTGAACCATGCAGAACAAAAACCAACCGAACAAAATAAAACTTATATCTGGGAAGTAACTGACATTCCCCGGATTGAACGTGAATATCGCGAGCCCGCCTATAGAGCGCTTGCAGGACACGTAATTGTTACTCTTCTCTCTGATCGCGCCACGGGACGCAATTCCAAGTCATGGGATGACCTGGGGAACTGGTACTCCCAGCTGACGTCAGGAGTTCGTGATTCAACCCCTCCATTGCGGGCAAAGGCGCTGGAACTCGCACCGGCAACGCTCTCCACATTTGACCGCGTCCGTGCTCTTTCTCTCTTCGCCCAGAAAGACGTCCGCTATTATGCGGTCGAAATTGGCATCGGCGGATACCGTCCGCATCAGGCTAGCGAAATCTTCAACCATCGCTACGGTGACTGCAAGGATAAGGCCACGGTGCTGAGCGCGATGTTGTCGCAGATCGGCATTAAGTCTTATTACATGCTGATTCACGCCACTCGTGGAATCTACACGGAAAAGACACCGCCGAATTCTCGCTTCAATCACGCGATCCTTGCTATCCAGATGCCGGAAGGAAGTTTTCCTAAAGGCCTTCCTGCTATGTATGAGCACCCCAAGCTCGGCCATCTGCTGATTTTTGATCCTACCAATGACCTGGTGCCATTGGGCCAGCTGCCTTATTACGAGCAGGATAGCTATTCCCTGCTTATGACCGAGACCGGTGGAGATCTGATCCATCTGCCCGTAAGCTCACCTGACTTGAACCAGGTTCACCGCAATGCCAAGCTCACCTTACTGCCAGACGGTACCCTGCAGGGTGAAATAGAAGAAACACGATCGGGCTATTTGGCAATGCTGGGGCGCGCCTACCTGCAGAATGAAAGCCAGACGGACCGCAAAAAAGTGCTGGAGCATTTCTGGGGGCCGAACCTGGGTGCGTTCCAGATTGATAGCTTCGAACTGAAGAACGAAAACGACATCGACAAAGACCTGGTTCTGCATTACAAATTCACTGCCAGCCACTACGCCAAAAATGCAGGCCCGTTGCTTCTGGTGCGTCCACGCGTAATCGGAGAAATGGCCGGTGCCTTTGATGTAAGCAAGCCGCGCCATTATGCCTACGAATTTGAGGCTCCATTCCTGCGCAGTGACAGCGTGGAGATCAAGCTGCCTGAAGGTTATACCGTTGATGAATTGCCGGATCCGGCAAAGGCGGTCTTTCCTTTTGCCGAGTACACCAGCAAAGCAGAAAAAGACGGCAACGTTCTCAAATACAGCCGCCAATACAAAATGGAAGCCACCCAGGTAAATCTCGACCATATAGAACAACTTAAGAAGCTTTTTGGCGAGATTGGCGCTGATGAAAAGAACATGGCCATCCTGAAAAAAGGAAACTAACTGTCCGCATCACCGCAGTTGATGCCGACACTCACATTTGTTTAGGTCTTTTGAACATGCTGACAGGAGTGCGCCAGTGAGTCGTTGCGGGTCTGCAGCCGCCATTTTCCTTGGCGCATTCCTCTTTTTTTCTGTCTTTGCTTACGCGGACGAGGCTCATCCGTGGCTGCCTGTAAATTCCACCGAGTTGCAGATGAAGGAATTCAAGCAGCTTCCCGACGCAAAAGCAGTTCTGCTTTATTACGACCACGAAATAGATGACACCAATCACACAAGTTTTTTTTACTCCCGTACCAAGATTTTGGCGGAAAGTGGAAAAAAATATGCTGACCTGGAAATCCCCATCGTGGACAAAACCTCGGTTCAGCAACTGGCAGCTCGTACTGTTCATCCAGACGGAAAAATCGATGAATTCACAGGCCAGCCCATCGAGAAAGTGATCCTTCGCGGTCGTGGAATAAAAATTCGCGTTCAAGCTATAGCTCTTCCTGACGTATCGGTCGGGGACATCGTCGAATATAAATATGTCCTCCATTATGGTGATGAACTTCGCCACGTCTGGACCGTGCAACATGATCTATACGCGCTCAAGGAAACCTTCCGCTTCAAGTACGACAAAAAATATGTAGTCAAATGGCTTTCATACGGCAGCCTGCGTGACCCTGATGAGGACCGGAAATCCAGTGTGCTGAAACTGGATTTGGAAAATGTTTTGCCCTTTGAAGCGGAAGAACAGATGCCGCCGGAAGACGAATTCAAGCAACATGTAAGGTTTTTTTATACCGACCCGCGCTTTTACTCGAATTCCAGGTATTGGACTGAAACCGGGGCTCGATGGTCCAACGCGGTGAAGGAGTTTTTGGAAGCGCATCATAAGGATGTTGAGGCTGCTGCACATGCTGCTATCGGTAATGAAACAGATCCTGAAAAGAAATTGCGCAAACTATATGCACGCGCCCAGGAAATCAGGAACCTTACCTATGAACGCAAGCGCACGCGTTTAGAAGACAAGAAAGAAGACCTGAAGGAAAATAATTCCGCGGCGGAGGTATTGAAACGGGGTTACGGCGATCGCAGTGATATCGCCATGCTCTTTGTTGCCATGGCAAAGAGCGCGGGCTTTGATTCATCTGTTGTCATCGCCTCAAACCGTGAATTTCATCTCTTCGATCCAGCATTGACGTCGTTCAGACAGTTTGATTCCGTCATCTCACTCGTCCATTTAAATGGCAAGACCATCTATCTTGATCCCGGCACTCGTTATTGCCCATACGGGATCATGCGTTGGATGTTCTCTGGAACCACCTCCATGGACATGAGAAATCCTGGCGATATGGCCAATACACCGGATTCACGGGGTGAAGATGCCATAACCAAACGTCTGACAGAGGTGACTCTCACTCCTGAGGGGGACGCCAAAGGCGAAGTGCATGTGGAATTTTTCGGAGTTGAGGCCCTGGAATGGCGGCTTGCTGCCCTTGAGACCGATGAAGCAGGGCGCAAGAAAGCTCTTGAAGATGAACTTAAATCGTGGTTGCCCGCTAACGTAGTTGTAAAGATGACCGAGTCCTCCGGGTGGGACAATGAAGATGTGCCGCTGACTGCGGCTTTTCACGTGGAGGTTCCAGCATTCGCATCGGCTGCAGGAAAGCGCCTGCTGATTCCAACCGCCTTTTTCCCGCCGCGAAACAAGTGGAGGATCAGCGGCGGTACCAGGAAATATCCTGTGTATTTTCACTATGCGCATATGGAGATGGACCATCTCTCCGTGCAGATACCTGAGGGTTATTCCGTAGAAAACCTGGCCGCTCCGCAGGAGGAAAATGCTAAATTCGCCAGATATGCCAGCAAATCCAGCGTTTCAGGACAGCAAATCCACCTGCTGCGCTCTCTAAATTTTGGCGGCATCTACTTCCCGCCTGATCGTTATGATGACCTGAGAAACTTCTTTATAAAAGTTCAATCAGACGATGAATCGCAAACCGTGGTGCGTCCCACCCCCAAGCAGGCAGAAGCCCAAAAGTCCAATTAATTCCCTGTCTCCTGAGTGATGTAAACGGTTCTTGCCGTCGATTTTACGCATCTTCTATGATGTAATCAGGATTACCTATGGCAGATCAGCAGAACAAGAAGAAAGACCAGAGCGGGATTGCGGAAAGTCCCATTGCGGAAGTTTTTGAAGGCCGTCACCCGGCAGAGTCGGAAAAGAAATGGGCGGAAACCACCCTGGCCAAAACACTGGAAAAGGCCCCGGAAAAACCTATCGGCGCGCCCAGCGGCATCAATCTCGACGATAACGGCAACGCCCAGTTCACCACGCTCAGCGGTGTGCCCATCCGCCGGCTTTATACCCAGGCCGATCTGCCTGAAGATTGGAATTACGAAAAGTATCTGAATTATCCCGGACAAGCGCCATATACACGCGGAATCCATGCCAGTGGCTATCGAGGGCGCCTCTGGACCATGCGCCAGTTCTCCGGCTTTGCCTCGCCTGAAGAAACCAACGAACGCTACCAGTATCTGCTGAAAAGCGGCGGCGGCGGACTTTCTGTCGCCTTCGACCTTCCCACCCTCATGGGTTATGACTCTGACCATGTCGCCAGTGAAGGCGAAGTCGGCAAGTGCGGCGTTGCTATTGATTCCCTTGAAGACATGGAAATCCTCTTCAAAGGCATCGATCTGGAAAAGACCACCGTCTCCATGACCATCAACTCGCCCGCGTCAGTACTGTGGGCCATGTATCTGGTGGTAGCGGAAAAACAGGGCGCAGACTGGAATAAAGTCTCCGGCACCTTGCAGAATGACATTCTCAAGGAATACATCGCGCAGAAGGAATACATCTATCCGCCAGCGCCATCGATGCGTCTGGTCATCGACACCTTTGAGTTCGGCGCCAAATTTACTCCCAAGTTCAACTCTATCTCTATCAGCGGTTACCATATTCGCGAAGCCGGCTCCACCGCACTGCAGGAACTGGCCTTCACCATCTATGACGGCGTTGAATACGTGGAATGGGCCCTCCGCCGTGGTCTTGACATTGATGAGTTCGGCCCGCGCCTGAGCTACTTCTTCAACTCCCACAGCGACTTTTTTGAAGAGATTGCCAAGTTCCGTGCGGCGCGTAAAATCTGGTATCGCCTCATGAAAGACCGCTTCGGCGCCAAGCAGCAGCGCAGCTGGCTCATGCGTTTCCACACGCAGACCGCCGGCGTTTCGCTCACCGCGCAGCAGCCCTTGAACAATATCGCACGCGTGGCCCTGCAAGGCCTGGCCGCTGTGCTTGGCGGAACGCAATCCCTGCATACCGACTCTTACGACGAAGCCCTCGCTCTGCCTACACAGGAAGCCGCGCGCATCGCCCTGCGCACCCAGCAGATCATCGCCTATGAATCCGGTGTCGCCAATACCGTCGACCCGCTGGCCGGTTCATACTTCCTGGAAAAACTCACGCTCGACATGGAAAAAGGCGCCTTCGACTACTTCGACCGCCTTGACGCTATGGGCGGCATGGTCAAAGCAATTGAAAATGGCTTCCCGCAGAAAGAAATCGCGGAAGCTTCTTATCAGTATCAGCGCTCTGTGGAAGCAAAGGAAAAGATTGTGGTCGGCGCAAACGATTTCACCATTGAAGAGAAACAGATGGAAACGCTCTATATCGACGAAACCGTTGGCCAACACCAATCGGCAAAACTAAAAGCTTTGCGCGCCCGCCGCAGCAATGACGAAGTTCGCCGCTGCCTGGACGCGCTCAAGAAAGCCGCCTCTCAGGAGCCAGTCGTCCGCAATGACGGCCGCATCAGCGACGCGAACACAATGCCGTTCATCATCGATTGCGTCCGCGCTTACGCCACCGTCGGCGAAATCTGCCAGGCATTAAAAGAAGTTTACGGAACGTATGAAGAGGTGAGCATTACGTAGTCACCGCTTCGCCGAGCAGTTTCAGGCGGACAAGGCAAAACAGCGATTGGCCTGGCTTTTTTCTGAAATCCCGAATCCCGCGCGAGTGGGGAGGGGATCCCTATCACGCAAAGAATACTTGAATCGCAGCCGCCCTAGGCTGCGCGGAACTCACTTACCTTTGCGGGCTTCGCGTCCATAACAGTGAAATCAGATCACCTGATCATGTGCGATCATCCGATCTTTGTAAATCACCCACTGCTCCGTTCCTGCAATCTTCTCCAGCCACTCAGCCTCAGCCAAAAGCTGTTCATGCTCCGTGTACCGATACGCTACATAAACTTCTCGCGGCGCTTGATCTAATGACCGTCGCAAATTCTCCATTACCTTCACAAACACAGGCTCAGAAAATGGATTGAACAGATACACTACCAGCGGCCCATCAGGAAATTCAAAATCACAGGCATCCTTGCAGACCATCTCTACCCGCTCACACTTACGCCGATCACTGGAATAATTTCCAATATTCTCCTGCGCCGCCCTGCACAAGTCCGGCATGAACTCGACGCCAATGACTTTCTTAAACGGATAATCAGACGCCATCAACAGCGCCCTTCCCTTGCCCGCACCCAGATCAATAAACGTGAAATCTTTAAACCCGTCATGCTCCACAGGCTCACCATCCGCGCCTTTGCTAACCGTTGACTGCTGAATGCTACGCGCTAACTCCTGCATGATCTGCTCAAAAATCCATGGATCGCTGGCGTAATACGCGCCGCCAAGCAATCCGGCCTTCAGTTGCGTCAGGAACCCGACATTTGATCGCGTGGTATTGACCGAGTTTTCCCAATCATAATCCAGATCGCCAAATTTCGCCTGCCTGTGTGACGGCAACAACTCCAGTGCAGCTCGCCACAGAGCACCACCGAACTCACGCACAGTCCGACCCAGCCCAAAATAGCGCACACTCTGCCGCCAATGCCGCACCAGCGCCTGCCGCGCATTAAACGGCCCGGCATTCTCTTCTCCAGCAGCAGCGCTGCTTAGGTTAGAATCAGCTTCATCCATGAAAAAGGCCCTTGATCATCTTACGAAAGCCGACGTCATTCTCGGCTCCATTATCACGCGTGTGGGCGCATGCAACATGGCCTACCGTGATCCCACGTTCGAGATGTTGGCGCGGGCCATCGTCTTTCAGCAATTGAGCACCAAAGCCGCGCGCACCATCTATGGCCGCTTGGAAGAAGCTGCCGGAGGCAAACTCACGCCGGAATCCATCCAGAACCTGAGCGTGGGTGAGATGCGCCGCGCCGGTCTTTCACGGCAAAAACTTGGCTATATCCGTGATCTCGCCGAACATGCTTTGAGCGGCAAAGTTGATTTTGCCAAACTACCGGCTATGTCCGATGAAGAAGTCATCGCCGCACTCACTGACATTAAGGGCGTCGGCGTGTGGACCGCGCATATGTTCCTGCTTTTTTCCCTGCGACGGCCCAACGTGTTGCCCGTCGGCGACCTGGGTGTGCGGATGGCGATCCAGAAAGCTTATAAAAAGCGCAAACTACCCACGCCCAAACAGATCGAACACATCGCCAAAGGTTGGCACCCCTACTGCAGCTACGCGGCATGGTATTTGTGGCGGAGTTTGGAATTGCCCAAAGACGAAAGCCCAACCCCCAAAAAGCGCAAAGCATCAGGCAAGAAAGCAAAATCGCGCTAAAACCTGCACTTTGTGTACCTTCGTGTCCTTTGTGGTTAAATTGTTTTTGATAGAATCAACTCTGTAGATGGCTTCTGACCGCAAAATCCGCGTACTTGTTGCCAAACCTGGTCTTGACGGCCATGATCGTGGCGCGAAGGTGATTGCCCGTGCCCTGCGCGATGCTGGCATGGAAGTGATCTATACCGGCCTGCGGCAGACTCCGGAAATGATCGTCAATTCCGCGCTGCAGGAAGACGTGGACGTGATAGGCCTCTCCATTCTTTCCGGCGCACACAATGCGATTGTGCCGCGTGTATCAGACCTGCTGAAGCAGAACAAGATGGATGACGTGCTCTTCGTGATCGGCGGCATTATTCCTGAACAGGATTTTGACTTCCTTAAGAAGTCCGGCGTCAACGCCATCTTCAACCCCGGCACGCCCATGGGTGACATTGCAGAATTTATTCGCAAAAACGTAAAGCCTCGCGGCCTGATCACAGCCTGACTCCGTTCATCCCTGTTATTCGTCGCACCACACCTGCTGTCCGACCAATCAGTTTTTCAACTCCATCCATCTATTTTTTCCTAACCTGGCTATCCGCTGGAAGTCTAAGCACTCTGATTGCGAGGGAAGCAAAAGCCATGAAAAAGCTGATTATTCTGGGACTCATTGCACCGCTCTGTCTAGGACTGGCACAGGCACTCGACGATGAACACAGAGGTTCGCATGCCTCCATCACTATGAACAGCGATTCACCAAACGAAAACTGCACTGACCAGCTGCGTGTCAACGAAGCCGAGTTTCGCGCCAACATGCGCGACGAGGAAACCAAGACAATTCCCAACCAGCCGCTCACCATCAAAGGCGAAGACAATGGCGGCATCGCCGTCTCCACATGGGACAGCCCCGAATTCAGCCTTAAACTATGCAAGCAAGTCGCCGCGGCAGATGAAGCCACAGCCCGCAAGGTTCTGGCGGAAACGCATTTGGAAATCAATGGCTCACAAATCAGCGTGCAGGTTCCCAAGGAAGACGATTTTGTTCTCGGCACCCTCATTGTCGTCAAAGCGCCCAGAAACGCCACTCTGGACCTTCACGTTCAGAATGGCGGAGTCTCGTTGAATAACTTTACTGGCACCGCAGAGGCACATGCACAAAATGGAGGCATTTCACTTCGCCACAGCTCAGGCAAGCTGACCGCCAAGGCCGAAAACGGCGGCGTTTCCATTAAGGATTGCGGAGGCGAAGTTACTGCCGAGGTCGAAAACGGTGGCCTCTCCATCGCGCTGCCAGAACATTGGGATGGCAAAGGTCTTGAGGCGCACGCGCAAAACGGAGGATTGGTCATCTCCGTGCCAAAGACTTTTAATGGCGGTCTTGAGGTTGCCGCTTTACGGGAAACATCCTTGATTTGCAGGGACGATATCTGTAGTGCGGGTGAGCGTTCGGTAGAAGGCGGCCATAAGATTTTCCGCATGGGTGGCGCCAATCCGCAGGTCAAAGCCAGCACGGAGAATGGCGGCATCATCATTCAAGAGCGTGATCACCACCGCGGAGAACTTTAAGAGACATCCCTGCACTCCTGACTGGCATGAGAAGCACAGCAGCACGGGCGCCTCTGCAGGATGGCGCCCGCTTTTTGTTCCACAACACCCAGCACACAACTCCTCACTACCCAATGCGTGGCTAGCGGGTTAGAATGACCGCCAATGAGCGCAGAAGTAGCAAGATCGCCCCAGACGGATCCAATCATGGACCGTTTGGAAGACCAGATTGACTGGTACAACAAGAAAAGCCTGAGCAACCAGCACATTTATAAATGGATTAAGACGGTGGAGATTCTTGCGGCCGCAGTGATTCCATTTTTATCGACGCTCAAGTTTCAATATGCGGGATGGATCACCGGCGGCCTGGGCGTGTTGATAACCGTTCTGGAAGGCATGCTTCACCTCAATCAATACCAGCAGAATTGGATCGCCTATCGCTCTACGTGTGAGCTGCTCAAGCATGAGAAGTTCACTTTTCTGGCTGGCGGTGGCGCCTATGCAAATGCAACCAATGCTCGCGCGCTGCTCGCCGAGCGTGTTGAATCGTTAGTATCGCAAGAGGATACGAAGTGGGCATCCATTCAACAGCAGGAATCCAAGCCGAACGCAAGCTAATGCCCACAGCGCCAACGTATCGCGCCTTCATTTCTTACAGTCATGAATCTGATCTGCCACTCGCCGCTGCATTGCAGACCTCTCTCAGCCAGTTCGCCAAGCCGTGGTACCGCCTGCGCTCCATGCGCATCTTTCGCGACCAGACCGGCCTCTCCGCCAACCCTGCGCTGTGGCAATCCATTGAAGATGCGCTGGGTGAATCAGAATATTTTCTCTTCTTTGCTTCGCCAGCTTCGGCCAAATCGCCATGGGTCCAGAAAGAGGTTGAGTGGTGGCTCAAAAATCGTTCTTCCGCCAGGCTGCTGATTGCACTCACTGGCGGAGAAATTCTCTGGAGCGGCCAGGACTTTGACTGGCAAAAGACAACAGCGATCCCCGCCTGCCTGAAAGGCGCATTTCAATCTGAGCCGCTTTATGCTGATTTTCGCCAGGCAAAAGCCAACGGAAATTTTCACAACTCTGATCCTTCCTACCGCTCAGCGCTGCTCGACGTCGCTTCCCCATTGCTTGGCCGCCCCAAAGACGATCTGGATAGTGAAGACATCCGGCTTCACCATCGCGCAGAGCGCACTGCGTGGGGCGCCACTGTGTTTATTGTGTTGCTCGGTGTGCTTGCGAGCATCGCATTGTATGCCGCTCATCAACGCCAGAAAATTGCTTCATCACGTGCCCTGGCTGCAGCATCCGCGCGAGTAGAAGATCCTGCGCTTGCCATGTTGATTGCTCTCGAAGCCCGGCGTGTTTCAGATACCGTTGAGGCGCGCTCCGCGTTGCTGAGCGCGCTGCAGCAGACGCCTCACGTCAATGCGTTCCTATGGGGACACACGGATGGTGTCACACGCGCCATCTTCAGCCCTGACGGCAAAACCATTCTCTCCGCCGGTTGGGCCGATCAAATTATCCTGTACAATGCCGCAACCTACGCAATGCTCGGCCAGCCAATCGCGGCGCCGAAAGGCCTGGTCGGCGTAGCGGTCAAAAAAGATGGCTCCCAATTCGCCACCGCAGACCGAGATGCAGTCGCTGTGTGGAACACAGCCACGCATCAGATGGTCGGTGCTCCGCTGAGCTACCCTGGCGAGGAATTTGAGCACATTGGCTTTTCGCCAGATGGCAAATTGCTCGCCGCAAGCACCGCAGCTTATGGTGGCCGTCCATCAAAGGTGATTGTGTGGGACCTAGCCAGCCGGCAGACCATCGCATCTCCGCAAGGGCATTGCTTTGCTTTCAGCCCGGACAATTCCCTGCTGGCAATCTGCTACTACACCGATCTCAGATTTTTTGATCTCCGCACACGCAAGCTGCTGAAGCAAACTCTTCCCGGTCACGATAAAAATATCTCTGCCATCGCTTTCAGCAAAGATGGCGCAACCGTTGCCACGGGATCTGAAGATCAGACCATTTTTCTCTGGAATGTAAAAGCGCAGAAGCTGCTCTACAAATTAAGCGGACACACTGCCATCGTTTCAGCACTTCTGTTTGCTCCGGACGGGAAAACACTTTTCTCAGGAGACCAGGGCGGCACTGTGCTTCACTGGGACCTGGCCACGATGAAAGGTACCGGCAAGGCGATTCAGAATCCAGACACCTCAATTTCATCGCTCTTTATGGATGATGCCGGCCGCCTGAAGGCCCTGGCGCTCGCGGGGAACGTCATCCTTAGCCTGAATATAGACGACGATCCAGCGCTCGGCCATCGCATTCAGGCAACTGACGCACACTCCGCGAATATTGCGTTGAGTCCTGATGGCCGCATGGCGGCAACCAGCGGCGAGTTTGGCCAAATCGCTGAATGGAGCGTGACGACCGGCAAGTTGAACGGCGAAACTTATAGCGGTCATGAAAAACAGGTGACCGCTCTCGCCTATTGTCCGGATGGCAAAACTCTGATCTCCGGCGCCATGGATGGCACCGTTGCTTTCTGGGACAGCTCGACCCATCATGCCCTGAATGCACCGGTAAAGACGCATCGATCTCCCGTCTGGAGTGTTGCTTGCAGCCCTGACAGTAAAACCGCGGCCTCCAGCAGCGACGCTGAATTGGTCTGGTGGGACGTCACTTCCCATAAAGCACTCGGACCGCCCGTGACCGCGCAGAAAGACCGTATCTGGACTCTGCGCTTCAGCCCTGACGGAGAATTTCTTGCCGCGGCAGGCAACAGCCACACCATTGCGATCTGGAAGACACGCAACCAGAACCAGCAAGAAAGAACTTTCACCACAGGCCATGAAGGCTTCAAAGAGATTGTTCCTGTAGGCGTTAGCTTCAGTCCGGATGGCACGCTGCTGGCAGCAAGCATCGCCGGAAATGCCGTGGCGATCTGGAATTTCAAGAGCGGCAACCTGCTTCAACCACTCCTATCCGGCCATACGCAGTTAGTCTCGAGCATCGGCTTTAGCCGCGATGGAAAACTTCTGGCATCTGCCGGCCAGGATGGCGACATTCGCCTTTGGGACGTGGACACACACGCATTCCTGGGAACATTGCGCGGAGAGCCATCATCCGTAGATAGCATTGCCTTCAGCACAAAAGACGGCACGCTGGCGGCGCTGGGTGAAGATGACAGCATTACATTCTGGCAGGCTGATTACGAAAGCTGGGCCCGGCAGGCCTGCCAGATCGCAAACCGGAACATGACGCCAGATGAATGGCAAAACTTCTTCGGGAAAAAGACGTACCACAAGACTTGCGGCGATCGCTAAAACCAACATTCTTCCATCGGCATGAGCTTCTATGTACACTGCATACAACGTCCATGGCCCACAAAACACTTTTAATTGCTGCGTTAGCCGTTTTCAGCTCCATTTCTGCTGCCTGTCAATGCTGCCCTCAGGTCCCGCACATTGAGAAGCGCCAACTGCTCTGGCAAAAACTTCAACTGGACATCGCTGCGGTCGATCAAAATCTCAACGGCGTCATGGGCGTGGCCGTTGAAGATCTCACCTCGGGCGAAACTTTCTTCATTCACCCCGACGAAATCATGCCGCAGGCCAGTTCCATCAAAATTGCCGTGCTTGCCAACCTCTATCTGCAGGCGCAGCAAGGCAAGCTGAAACTCACTGACGAATACATTGTCCGCAAAGAAGACCTGGTGGATGGCAGTGACATCATGCAGGGCCTCACGCCGGGAGTCACCAAGCTGACTTTGCGCGACTTGGCCACCATGATGATCGCCGTAAGTGACAATAGCGCCACCAACGTTCTGATTCAGCGCGTCGGCATGGACAACGTAAATTCCATGCTGGAGAGTCTTGGCCTGCACACCACGCGTCTGCGCCGCCAGATGATGGATCTGAAAGCGGCCGGTGAAGGCCGTGAAAATATCTCCACCCCTCGCGAAATGATGACGCTGCTGGAAACTATCTACCGCGGCAAGCTGTTTAACAAAGACATGACCGCCGATTTTCTCAAGATGCTGAGCACGCACAAAGAAAGCTCGCTCCTGCAGGGACTTCCCGATGACGTTATCGCCGCCAACAAGCCCGGCGAACTCGAAGCCGTCCGCAATGACTCTGGAATCATTCTGCTGAAAAATCGCCCATACATCCTTTGCGTGATGACCACATATCTCAAGGACGAAAAAGAAGGCTCAGCCGCGATCCGCAAAATATCTGCGCTCGTTTACAGCTATTTTGACCGCGTGTCGCGCGCCTCCGACTATGGCAGGGTCGTCTCACCCAAGTAGCGCTTCGTGGCCACGCGTCATCCCACTTCAGCTACAATTTCTAGTGTATGCAGGCTTTCGGCAGAATTATTCCATCGTTATTCATCATCTTTTTCTTTGCTATCGACGCTCCGGCCCAGTTCAAACCCGTGCCTCTGCAGCCGCCAGCACAAATCAATCCACATCTTTATAATCCCGCTGCCGATGCCACGCTGGACATCCGCCACGCCATCGCTGCCGCTGCAAAAGAACACAAAAACGTGCTGCTCGATTTTGGCGGTAACTGGTGCATTGACTGTCACATCCTGGACAACGCTTTCCAGCAGCCGCGCATTGCTCCCCTGCTGAATAACAACTATGTTCTGGTGCATGTGGACGTGGGCCAGTACGATAAAAATCTGGAAGTCGCAAAGAAATATCACGCTGATCTGAGTAAGGGCGTGCCTTCTCTCTCCGTGCTGGATGCACGCGGCGCGGTGCTTTACGCAACAAAGGATTTTGAACGCGCGCGCGTGTTAAGCCAGGAAGATGTAATCCAGTTTCTGGATAAATGGAAGCCGCATCGCGCGGCAAAATAGCTGCATCAGGGCGCTTGCAGCATCTGCTCTACTTCATGCATGAAAGTTTGTGGCCCTTCATGCTTAGGCACAACTTTGTCCGGGCAGCTTTCGCGTTCAACATAAACATGCGGATCCGTTTGCATCAGCACCTTCTGCCCAGGGCGCTTCTTCTTGAGCTCTTCGCAAAAATCCAGGCCGGGCTGGGCAAAATGGCCGACATCAACGATCACCAGTTGATACCGGCGCAAGGCAAATGCGGCATGGGCTGCCTGTAGATCTGCAGCAATATCGACTTCGTGGCCTTGCATGCGGAGCATGAGAGCACGCAAATGCTGGACTGTTGCATGACCATCAACAAGCAAAATACGAGAAACGCGTTTGGCACGGGACATCAGGGGGAACCTTGGGTGAATTTTCCTGCTGCTCACAAGCCTACAGCAGCATCCATTCCCGCAACTCACCCGATTTCCGTAACCCACTTAGAATTTATAGTCAGCGAACAAAATAAGAAACTTACTTCATGTGCTCATTGAACCATGCCGCCGCGCGCTCGATCACGTCGCGCTGGTGCGCCGGATTGGCAAAAGAATGCCCCTCGTGCTCATAGACAACCAGTTCAGTTTCCACGCCCAGCGTTTTCAGCGCATGCCAGAATTCATACGATTGCGGCGTAGGACATTCACCGTCGCTGTCGCCCACCAGAACCAGCGTCGGCGTCTTTGCCTTCTTGATGAATGTGATTGGCGAGCTCTTCGCATACACCTGCGGATCATCATAAACAGAAGCCCCAAAGAACGGGACCATCCACTTGTCGATCTGGTTTTCGCCGTAATAGCTCTGGAAATTCGCCAGCCCCGCGCCCGCAACCGCAGTGGCAAAACGATTGGTCTGCGTCACCGCCCACATCGTCATGTATCCGCCATAGCTCCAGCCGGTAATGCCCAGGCGATGTTCATCCACCGGAGCTTCCTTCAGCACCTGATCCACTCCGGTCATGATGTCGCGAAAATCACCGTAGCCGAAATCTTTTACGTTGGCGCGCGTGAACGCCTCGCCCTGGCCAAAACTTCCGCGCGGATTCGGCATGAATACAAAATAGCCAACTGCTGAAAGCGCAACGCCAAAACTGTGCCAGTTCGGCCAGCTCGAATGCTCCATTGAACCCGGCCCGCCATGCACCAGCACCACCATGGGATATTTTTTTGCCGGATCAAAATTCACCGGGTAAAGCAGCCAGCCTTGCAGGTTGAAACCATCATTCTGCCAATGGACACTCTTGGCCTCTCCCCACCCAGCTTTCAAGCTGGCATTCTGCGTGGTGATCTGCTTCCATTGTCCGATGGCGCCTGCCCAGACCTCTGGTGGATGCGCCAGCGACTGCCGAATCACCGCCGATGTCTTACCGTCGCTCGCCACGGAAACCGCACTGCCCCATCCGGTGGCGTTGAGCTGTCCAGGCTCGTGGGCCAGCGTTTCAATCTTGCCGCTTGCCACATCCAGCGTGGCGATTCCAGCCTCGCCGTCCACATCTTCTCCAAAAAGAATCTTCTCTGGCGCCGTCCACGTGAGCCAGCTTGCGGAGGCTTTCATATCCGGCGTGATATTTTTGGCCTCGCCGCCTTCCGCGGAGATGAGAAAAATATCGCCGCCAACCGAAGGCTCGTCACTCATGATGCCGGAGATAAACGCCACTGATTTTCCATCCGGTGACCACGCCGGAACCGCGATCTGTGCTTCCACTGGCGGCGTGTAGATCGACTTCATCTCTCCACCCGTTGCAGGGATGGTATAAATCTGCGCGATATACCAGTTGTTGTCGCCGTTGCCATGTGCTGCGGTTGTCACAAAACTTTTTCCATCCGGCGACCAGTCATATTCATAGATATACATGTCCGCCGGCGAGATTTGCGTTAGCTTCCCGCTTGCCACCTCCACCAGCGCCAGCCGCTGCTCCGTGACCGCTTCTTTGATCACGCCGGTCTGTGCTTTCTCCGCTACCAACGGTCCGGCAGCGCGCTCTGCATTCTCTGTGAATAAGATCGCGATAGTCTTTCCATCAGGAGAGAAGCCTGGCGTGGCCAGAAATCCTTTTACGTTCGTGAGCTTCTTACTGGAGCCACCTGTCGCGTTGGTGACATAGAGCTGCTGCTGGCCCGGATCTTCGGCGTCAGAGAGAAACGCCAGCTGCCTGCTGTCTCGTGACCAGGCAACGCCGCCTTCAGATTTTCCATGGACGGTAATGTGCGACGGCGATCCTCCGCTTATGGGCGCAACATAAATCGCTGAACCTTCTGCCGTGGCTTCAACCCATGCCAGATGCTTTCCATCTGGAGCAACTGCCGCCTGCCAGAAGTTTTTGACGGCAAATAGCGTGTCGATCACGCCGTTCATGGGTGATGCGCCGGTCTTTGCCGCGCCGTGAGCAGCCGCCTGACTAAAAGCAAAGGAAGTTGCCGCAAAATAAAAAAGAATAACCGCCATCAAAGGTCTTCCCGCTTTGGTCATTTCCAAATGTCTCCAGATGAGTTTTATCGTTCGATAATGCAGGGCTTGAGCCAACCAAGTTTAGCAAAGCGGGCCATGGCCAGAAACTCCGAATCGCTACCACGCTGAAAGAGCCAGCATGTTCAGTGGTAAATGCTCGCTATGGTATTCTCCATTCATCATGCGACATTTTCTAATTCTTACAGTACTTTTCTGCACGTGCGCGTTGCCCCTGAAACAAGCCGGCGCACAGCAACCTAAGGCCAAATCGCAGACCGCATCGCCCGCTCCTGCGGCAAGACCTCGGGCAACAACCGACGAACAACTCATGCAAAAGACAGCCCAGGCCACCATTGACTGGGACAAATCATCTTCACCCGGTGTCAAGGTGGAAGCGCTGTTGCTCAAGACACAACAGGTCAACGGCAAAACCGTCATGCAATATCACCTGAAAGTTACCGGCGCGCCCTTGAACAAGTTTTATTCGCTCACCATGTGGCCTATCACGGCTCCTGCTCCGGTACGGATGATGGATGGTCTGGAAGTCGCTAAAGACGGGACTGTCGGTTGTCCAAAAGATTCAAACAAAAGCTGCGGCCAGCACATGAAAGGCGCCGAGTTGATCCTGACCTACACACCTGATATCGGCGAAATCTACAGGCATGCCCTGGTCTCTGAAGACCATGCTTCCAGGATTTTTTTCTCCGTAGTCCCCGCGCCCATGATGGAGCATGACAAAGCGTGTAGCCTGGAAGTAATACGCCTGAGCCCACGTTTTGAGCTTGCTGTGATTCGAGGCAAAGGATTTGTTCCCGGCGACCTGCTCAACTTTCACACCGCTTCTTATCAGGAAGTGCATGATTCACATCCCAAGGCAGACCCTCAGGGAGAATTCTGGGGCGTGGTCTCGCCCTTTGTCGCCGGTAAAACACTGGGCACCACGCAGGTTACAGTCAAAGGCAAGAGCTGCGCGCCTTCACTCTCATTTGAGTGGGGATCAGAATAGCGTCTATTTGCAGTTGCAGCTTACATCCTGTGCAGCACCAAAAATGTGTGCCAGAAAAAATACTTCCACCACAACACCGGCTCCAAGAGTCACGATATGCAGGTTCTCCCCCAGGCTGGACGAGGTAGCTGGTTGTGATTCCTTCAGGGGGCTGCTTCGGGCCGAACAAATACCTGTTCAGTCCTGTACACGACTGAACTTCCCATTCCGTAGCCCTCATAAAGAATGTATTGCACTGTTGGCGTCCAGCGAAAACTTATTGGGAGGTTGGCGAGTTGCAAAGCACTCAGTATGATATTGCCCGTCAATGCAATCCAGCCATCGTAGATTTCTCTGCGCCCCGTTTCAGATTCCATCTTGATTGAGTTCGCATCATCATCCGTAAAATAGATATTACAGACCAGTGCGCTCGATAAATCAGGAGGAAAATCAAAACGGTATTGGAGCCTGGAACCGCTTTGTTCAAGCGCTGCTAAACGCAAGTGGACTTTCAACCACTCCAGCTCTGTGACGATCAATGATCTTTTTTCTTGTGCCATGAACCTATTCTCCCAGAAGATTGGGTGAAATCAATATCGGAACGACTGGTGTTGCGCGCCGCGGTGACAGATATATAAATGGCGCTACCTTGTTAAAGGAAAAACGAGGGCTCTGCTCGAAGGCGACGAACCATGATGTCCGTGCATAGTTTTCCGGAGTGTTTCGGCCAAAGATTATGGTTGTCAACTGCGACCGCCGCATGATCGATTCTGCTAGAAAACCAGCAATATCGGTAGCATAAGCTCCTAAGCCAAACGTTCCAGAAAACCCGAGAATCTCTCCCGAAGCAAAAATCGACTCCGCATTTTCCTGCGTCGTGTAATGGAAGAGAATCTTAGTTTTCAAGTCCTTTTGCTTCTCTTCAATCTCCTCCTTGAGTTTTTCCCGTTTATTTTTTAACTCCGCCGTATTGGCCCGACTTGCCAGCAGAACGTCAGTCATCGACGCTAAGCCAACCCCGGTCAAGAGGGCTGACGTAACAACGCCGAGCACCTTGAGCACGTTTACGGCCGTTATGCCCTCAATCGTGCCACCAACGGACAGCGCGCCAAGCGTGTCAACTTCAGCATCATGTCCACTAGGATCAACATTGTTTACGGGATTCTCTACAGCGAATGTGTACCGGTGGAGTGCAAGTGGTTCGTCTAACGATCCCTCAAAATCATCCATGCTCCAGAATCTGCCCTGGCGCTGGTCATAATATCTGGCACGGTTGTAATAAATGCCGAGCAGCGGATCGAACTGTTCTCCGGCAAACCGATAGTTATTCGGCGTTGAGCCGGTAGATGCGATCAAGTTACCGAAGGCGTCGTAATCGTAGGTATCGGTAACGGCGCCAGTGGAGCTGGTGAGGAAACGGACGGAGCCGTGTCCGTCAAAGCCGTAGAAGCTGGTTGTCGGCGTACCGGCCAAGGTTTGTTGTTCATTGATCTGAGAAAGTCCGTAAGAGTACGTTCGCGAAACCACGCTGCCCTGGAGCTCATCCAGCACCTGGGCATAGCCAGTCAGATTCTGGTCCGCTGCTTCCGAATGAGAGATCAAATGTGGTAAAAAACTCGTCCCCTGTTCTTTGAGGCCATTTGCGAGTCTATCTTCATGGCATATTTTGAAATGGCTGTCGAATAATCTTGCCCCCATTGTTCAAAAGCTCATCCGTGGAGAAAATCTGCATCATATCCTCGATACTTCCGAAACTGTTGCGCATCCTTTTAAATGGCGCAACCTCAAAACCAGTAGCCAACTGACGTATCCCGATCAGTTGATCTTCTTTCGGCCGCCGACGACGCTACTCAGGCGAATATTTTGGCGCAAGCGTCAAGTCATACTTCTGAGTTTCGTTCGTTGAAAGAGTACCCAAAATTACTTGGAGAAACTTAGCGTCTGTCACGCTGGGCGGCAGAACGGTTGGGGCACCAAATTCCTGCGGCGAGCCGAAGTGATTTGCATGCGGATGCACTCTGAACTCGCCCGTCTTGCGATTGCGGTAAATCGTTACCCTTCCCCCATGCACCCAAAATCCCAACCCCTCAGTACATGTCTCGGAACAATTGCCGAATGATCTTTCCACCTCTACTCAAGAACTCGTTAGAAGGAATCACCGTTGTTAATTCCTCAATGCTGCCGAAGCTATTTTGCATTTTTTTGAGCGGAGCCAGTTCAAACCCATCCTGGGTGTGGCAAACTCTGATTGGCCAATCCTCTTTCAGCCGACGACGGCGCTCCTCGCTTGATAACCTAGGCGCTTGCGAGAAGTCGTAGTTCTGCCGATCGGTCTTAGAAAGATTCTCAAGGATGCACTCGAGCAGTTCTTCATCCCTCACATCACGAGAAAGGACGGTTTCGATACCAAAAGGTTGAGGAACCCCGAACCGGCGCGCGTACGGCTGGACAGAAAACTCCCCGCTCCTACGATTCAGGTACACAGTCACTGTTGGCCCTTGCTTGAACATTAGTCGAACCCCGGACTTGGGACTATTTTTACCATGATCTTCGTGCTCTGTTCTAGTTGCTCGATTTCCTGCATAAAAGCTGCAAAATTCCATGTAACCTCTTCGGTGGGGATTGCAATAACCACACCTCTCACCTTGAGATTCGCTTTTACAATATCGACTGCAGGGCCACCGCCCCTGTAGGAGGTCTGCACTATAGGTGGAGCGGTCTCGATATTGTTTATCGCTCCCTTCACCACACCCATCAGCGCTGTTGGTGACGAAATTTGTCGTGTGCCTTTGATCTGAATTGCCGTCTCCGACTCAGCATCATAATAGTCATAGGATTGAGTACTCCTTTCAAGATTTGCTCCGGCTGCAAGTTCAACATCGCTTCCCATAGCGCTGGGCGAAGTTGAGTACTTCGCACTGGTATTTTGAAGATTGGTCGCCATCTGTTCGATGGTATCGGTCGCTATCGTAGCAATTTGCACTGAACCTTGAACATAGAGCAGCCATGTCGAGACGGTGTCTACGATCTGCGGAACTCGGTACAGATTGTAATAAACAATATTAAGCACATTTTGCGCGGCAACAAATGTAGTCGCTGCTATCGCACTGATACTTCCTAAAGCACTCGCGACACTGCCCAATTCAAAATCATGACCACCCGGATCAAGATTATTAGGAGAATTTGCCCCTGCGTATAAGTATTTATGAAGGCTCCCCGGGCTTTGCGAATCCCCCTCCCACGTATCCATGCTCCAGAATCTTCCCTGGCGCTGGTCGTAATATCTGGCGCGGTTGTAATAAATGCCCAGCAGCGGATCGAACTGCTCTCCGGCAAACCGATAGTTATTCGGCGTTGAGCCGGTGGATGCGATCAAGTTGCCGAAGGCGTCGTAATCGTAGGTGTCAGTAATGGCGCCTGTGGAACTGGTGAGGAAACGGACGGAGCCGTGTCCGTCAAAGCCGTAGAAGCTGGTTGTCGGCGTACCGGCCAAGGTTTGTTGTTCATTGATCTGAGAAAGTCCGTAAGAGTACGTTCGCGAAACCACGCTGCCCTGGAGCTCATCCAGCACCTGGGCATAGCCAGTAAGATTCTGGTCCGCGACGAGGTAGCTGGTCGTCACGCCTGCCACGGTCTCCTGCACGCGGTTGCCATCGCCGTCATACACCAGCGACACGCCACCTGCAGCGACCATGTGATTCTCGAAGTCGTAGATATTCGATCCCACGCCGCCATTCAGCAGATTGCCGTTGGCGTCATAAGGATCAGTTGCCGTGCGGTCATTCGCGTCATAGTTCAACAATCCTGTGGCAGCGATAGCCGGCAGCGTGGAGTTGCGCTGCAAACGGTTGCCGACCGAATCATACTGATAGCTCACGTTGCCTGAAGCGCATCCTGGCGCTGTGCCACAGACAACATTTTCTGACGTTAATCGATACAGGTCATCGTAACCGTAGTTCACCGTCCGCCCGCTGAGCTCAGCAACGCTCAGGCGATTGCCCGCCGCGCCCAGCGTATATGCGTAACTTGCAACCGGACTCCCCGGAACTCCGCAGCCCGTGCCCGTGGCACATGTGCTGTGCATGTTCGTCAGACGGTTCAGTGGATCGTAGCTGTAGCCAGTGGAAACACCGTTTGGATAACCGTATCCACTGAGATTGCCCACCGCGTCATAGGAATATGTGGTTGCTCCGCTCACGTCAGTCACAGATGCCAGACGATTCAGCGCGTCATATCCATACGTCATGGCCGCGCCGCCCGTGTTTGACGACTTCAATGTCTGCATATTGCCCGCGGCATCATAGGTGTACGTCAGCGTGCCGAACGGAGTAGCTTTCGTGAGCAGACGATCACGCAAGTCATAGCCATAGTTCGTGGTGCCTGTCGCGTCCGTCATGGATAGGCGCCGCCCGGTGGCGGTATAGGTATAACTGATCTGCGCAGCGCCGCACGGAGCCGCCAATCCCGCCGGTCCAGCGCCGGGAGCGCACGCCCCCGTTGAGAAGAACGTGTCAGCGGTCTTCTGCTTAAGCCGATTCATGTTGTCATAGCTAAACGTGGTGGTGTGCTGATTGAAATCCGTCCGTGTCGCCAGATTGCCCGCCGCGTCATAGGAATACGACTCACTCTGGCCCAGCGGCAGTGTTCGTGTGCTGCGCCGTCCCATCTGATCATAAGAATATTTCGTCGTGTGGCCATCGGCATCCGTCTGGTTGATGCGGTTGCCGATCTCGTCATATCCGTAGGTCGTAACCAGCGGCTGGTTATTCAAGAACTGCGTGACTGTGGTCAGGCGTCCCAGCGGGTCATAGCCATACTGAGTAATCTTGCCGGCCTGGTCAGTCTTTGAGCTCTGCCGCCCCAGGGCGTCATATTGTACAAAATCAGAAGTGGTGTCAGGGTAGAGCGTCTGCACGCGACGATTCGCAGCGTCATAAAAGAACTGCGTCTTGTGCTGCAGTGCATCCAGCACAAACGATTGATTACTGGCCGCGTCATAACCAAACGTGGTGACTTTCGCTGCCGCGTCCGTGACGGTCGTCCTGCGATCGGCATCGTCATAGCCATAGAACGTGGAGTTGGTCAGCGCGTCAATCGTCTGCGCCACGCGGCCCGCCGCGTCATAAACAGTCTGCGTGCTTGTTGTGTCAGGATAGATGGTCTGCCTAAGCCGTCCCACCGGATCATACACATACGTCGTCTTGCGCTGCGCGCGGTCCGTCATCGTGAGCTTATGATCGTCGAAATCATACGTGTAGGTTTCAAATGTCTGGTCAGGATACGTGACCGTGCTGAGCCTGCCGTTATTGTCGTAGTCGTAATGCGTTTTCCGCTGCAACGCGTCAAACGTGTCGCTCTGCTTTCCGATGGAGTTATACGCAATGCTGGTAACGGTGTTATCCGGATTGGTGGTGCTCTTCACGCGATTATCGGCGTCGTAAGAATAAGAGGTGGTCAGCGTCTCTTTGGTTCCGTCACTCTTCGTGCGCGTTACCGCCTGAGTGAGCCGGTTCCCATTTGCGTCATAAGTGAAATTGGTTAGGTTGTTGAGCGCGTCTGTCTGCGAGGTGAGATGGCCTGCGGCATCATAGGCGAACGTGGTTTTGCCTTTTGCCGCATCGATTACGATTACCGGAAGGCCCTGCCCGTTATAGGTGTAAGTCGTCTTGTTACCCATCGGATCGGTTGTATCCAGCAGGTTTCCATTCGCGTCGTAATTGTTGATGGTGGAATGGCCCAACGGGTCGATCGTGCTCAATACCTGGTGGCGGCCGTTGTAAGCGTAGGTCGTCGTGTTGCCCAGCGCGTCGGTCTCCGTAAGCCGATTGCCGGATTCATCATAGGTATAGCTCGTCGTCTTGCCGAGCGCGTTGGTTGAAGTCAGTTTATTGTCGTCGGCATCGTAAGTCGCGAAGCTCGTGTTATGGAGAGCATCCGTTACGCTTGTGATATTGCCGTCATCGTCATAGCCGTAAGTAGTGCTGTTGCCTAGGCGGTCAACCACTGTTTCATGCTGCGTGCTCGTGTCATATGAGTAGGCGGTGGATTTTAGCGATGCGTCCAGAGACGAGCTCAGGCGTCCGCCGGAATAGCTGTTTTGTAGAACGTTGATCCCCCTGGCGTCAGTGATGGACGTGAGGAACGTGCCCTGGTAACCGAACTTGGTCGAGTTGCCTAATGAATCAGTGAAAGAAGCCAGTTGGTTCGTGGTGTTATAGCCATAGGTAAGCGGAGGGTTATTTTGCGGATCAGTGATCGAAGTAATCTCTCCGGCAGCATTGCGTACAAAGGCGACATTGATTCCGCTTGAGCTGGAAATTCCGTTTGGACCGATATTGATTACGTTGCCATTTGGGTCTGTGATACTGGTGACACCTAAATTCTGGTCAATGACGTATGTGAATCCTTCCATCGTCGTGAGGCGGAAAACTGTGGGGTTGTAAGGCTGGCCGGTGAGATCCACGATATCGACCGGGCCCGGCACCGCTCCATCGAGAAGCAAGGATGCTCCATCTGCGGGAGTAAGCGTCGCTCCAGCCGTAGCTGATCCTGTAGGCACCTGCTGAAACCCAAGGGAAGGAACCGTAATGGGATTGATGATGTCGCACTCCGGCAATGCCACGGCGCGGAATTTGTAAATTCGTCCATCAGGGAAAGAAATGGTAACGAAGCGGTCATTATTGGAAATGAGGCAGAAGGTGGGAAAGGCAGTCTGGCTTGCCGTTTCCGTCCAGCCGAAACCAATGTTCCGGTTTCTCTGAAGGCGAGCGCCGTTCAGGCTCAGTGACCAGCCCTGGCCAAATTCATGAATGCCGGTATCAAGGCTGTCATAAACGCGCACAACATCAATCGACATTCCCGGCACCGGAACTGTCAGATCGCGGAATGCAAGATGAACAGCACCGGGCTTAGCCCGCCCACGGACTGTGACCGTGACGGAATCTGTGCTGATTAGGGCAGTTGCAAGAGAACTGCTACGTCCAGTCAGACGGATAGTGTATATACCATTCGCCAGTATCGTTGGATCAAAAGTCGCTGCGTTAACAGCTGTAGCTGTGCCGTCGAAGCCGGCAAGATGCGTAAATGTTGATGGAACCGATCCGTCCGGATTATTCAAGGCGTAGTCCAGGGTCCAACTCTCCGTGCTGGAGGTGATTACGACCGGGACGGGTTCAGTAATTTCGCTCCCGTCACCCGGAGTCAGGATCTTGACGAATGGAGCGGGAGCATCCGGAGGCTGCACAGACACACTGATTGGGGCGACGGTGGTCAACTGTGTATCGCTGGCCGATAGCTTAAGCACATAAACACCTGCTGCCGGGAACGTGGCCGTGGTTTGTGGGTTGGTCGGATCAGTAAATTGCGCCAGTTGCGGGCCGCTCACCTGCGTCCACTGGCTTGTTAGTGGAGCGCCTGCTGGCTGGCCATCGTCAGTTACGGTATTTGTAAACGTGAGCGAGGTTGCCGGTTGAACAAGTGTGTAGTTGCTTGGGCCATTGATTACCGGCGCTTTATTTGCCTGATTCACTGTAACTGTCAGGTTGGTGGAGGTTGTGAGTTGCGTGTCGCTGGCAGTAATCCTCACTCCGTAGCTTCCGGGCACTGCGAAGGTCATCAGCGTATTGATCTTTGTCGGGTCGGCAAACTGAATTGGCGCGGGACCACTGGTTTGCGTCAGCAATGTAGTGACGGCTGCTCCCACTGGCAAGCCATCATCAACAACTCCCGCAGTGCTGAAACTGGTGGTATTGGTGGGCAGAGTAATCAAGGGGTTCACCAATCCTGTAAAGACCGGCGCCCTGTTCACCGGAGGATTTACCGTAATTTGAACTTGAGAACTGCTGCTCAACTGCGTATCGCTAGCGGTGATTTGGAGTACATATATGCCGGGTACAGTGAAATTGGTGAAAGTTTGCGCGCTGGTGGGAAATAGGATTGTAGCTGCAGCGGGACCACTAATCTGTGTCCAGGTGGAAGTGACTGGCTTCCCAACGGGCAAGCCGTCATCTTTTATGCTGGCATTGAGAAATACCTGAGCGGGGCTGGTCAGTGAGGGTATTGTAGTGATCTGGTTTGGCCCGGCACTCACCGTGGGCGGCTGATTCTGTGGAGCGGCGAATACTGTGACATTCACTGTCCGTGACGACGTGAGTAATGAGTCACTGGCGGAAAGTTGCAATACGTAATTTCCTGCCGTGCTGAAAGTTGCATTCGTGGTTGGGCTGGCAGGAGCACTAAAAGTGACCGGCGCGGGACCGCTGACCTCACTCCATTGAATACTGAGAGGCACTCCTGCGGGAATACCATCATCCGTAACGGTTCCAGCAAAGGTAAGAGTATTTGCAGGCAGAGCCAGCGTCTGGTCGGGGCCGGGAAATACAACTGGCGCCTGGTTAATGGGATTTACCGTCACTGATATGAAGCCCGTTCCGGTCAGTTGACTATCGTTTGCCGTCAGACTGAGCAAATAACTTCCTGCCTGAGAGAAGGTGACAGTTGTATTAAGAGCTGTTGGTGCGCTAAAGACGACCGGCGCGGGACCGGATTGTTGTGACCACTGAAAGGTCAGGACTGATCCTGGAGGATTGGCATCATCGATCGCGGAGGCATTAATGGTAAGTGTGCCAGGTAGCGTGACCGTGGCCGATGACGGAATGGATACTATCGGGGCAGCATTCGCCGGGTTTACCGTGATTTGAACGCTCGAAGTGGTTGTGAACTCGGAATCGCTTACCGCAAGCTGCAAGTTGTAAATACCAGCGGCGGAAAAGGTAACGTTCGTGTTCTTTGAAGTTGGAGCGGAAAATACAACAGGCGAAGCGCCAAATGTCATTGACCATTGGAAGGTGAGCGGCACCCCGGCAGGCAATCCATCATCCGTTACGATGGGAGTAAATGAAACCGTGTTCGTTGGCAGAGTAATCGTCGAGACTGTGGAAGCTATGTTCACCTGTGGCGGCGTGTTGGATGGAATCAATGTAACGGTAATGTCCGACGTGGTCTTGAGTTCAGAGTCATCCGCTGTGAGACGAAGGACATAAGTATCTACGGCACCAGAACTGGTGAAGGTTGCATCGGTTTCTAGTGCCGTTGGACTGCTGAAGAGAACAGGCTTGGGTCCGCTTACAACAGTCCACTGGGTAATAAGCTTTGCCGTTGAGGGGATTCCATCGTCCGAAGCTGTTCCGGTCAGATGGATGGTGCCAGAAGCGTTCTTCACAAAATCGATTGTGATATCGGGACCAGCACTCGCTACTGGAGCCTGATTCGTGGGGTGCGCCAGCACTGTAATAGTGACGTTGGATGAGGCGCTCAAAGCCGAATCAGACGCAGTCAACTGAAACACGTAAGTGCCCGCGGCGGTGAAGTTGACATTCGTTTCTGTGGACGCTGGATTGCTAAATACTGCCGGTGCCGGGCCGCTTACCTGTTGCCATGCGCTGGTGAGGGTGCTTCCAGTTGGCAATCCATCATCCTCTGCTACCCCGCGCAGAACGGCTCCTTTCGGAAGAGTGATTGTTTGGTCGGGGCCTGCATCCACAAACGGAGCACTGTTGGCAGTACCGTTCCATAGGGCAGATGCTGAATCCACCAGCGTGCCAACGTTTGCGTTGATGGTGTCTGTCCCGGTGGACGCGCCTGAATAACAGAACGTGGCTTCGCCAAAGCTGTCTGTACGCACAAAACCGGTTGCAACATTGGTTCCGGAGGCGTTGAAAGTAACGCCGATCGCGCCTACCGGTTCGCCGAATCTGCTGGTGACGAGTGCTGTAGTGCAACTTTGCGAGCCAATCGCCAGTGCACTTGTCTTAGGCTCAATAGAAAGCGTCGCATCCGGCGCAGTGCTCAGCGAGATTCCTGAGCCATAGCCATAGGTATCAAACGACGCGTATCCGTAAGAGTCAGCCCCGAAAGGGATGCTTCCTGTAAGCCGATGGCTGCCGGTGGCGACTTGCACCGACGCGCCGGAAAACTGTGTATCGCCGATGAGACTGAAGCTGGACGCCGGCACTGGCACGCCATCAATCTGAACCGATCCTCCTTTATTGAGGTCGGCGAATACATTCACGAAGTTCGGCGTGAAGCCGCCTGCGTCTGTACTAAATGCTGCTCCTGGAGCCATGATGACTGCATCGCCCGAGAACTGTTCAAACGGTGGGACCAGCATCATCATGGGATCGCTGTTTTGAGTCCCATTGAATGCAGAAGCATTTTCATATTGCGCGACCAAGATTGGTTTGTCCGAAGTAATGGAAGAGGGACCAATCACAATCTGTTCGGAAAATTGCCCTCGGTTCAGAAGCAACTTCTCCCCGTTACCGAGCGTGACGGTGGTATTGTCTTGCGACGCCAAAAAGCGGAACGTGTCTCCGTGAATAAGACCTGAAAGCGGCATCGTAACAAATGCCGTACCCCAGGCGCTTACCGGGGGAAGTTGTTCCACGATGTAATCACAGAATAATCCGTTAATGAAGACACACTCATTTCCACCGAATACCGCGACTGGTTTATCGGAGGTAATGATCGAGCCACTCAAGTCAGTGTTCGAAATTCCAGCTCGCAGCTGATAAACGCTTCCTTGGTTCATCACAACGGAATAAGGGACGTTTGCCTTGCGCCCTGGAGTATCCGTGGAAGGCGTAACCGTTACTGTTGTTCCATCATAAGCGGCGACAATGTCTGCTTGTGAAGGATTGGAACCTCCAGATGGATTACTTGGAGCAGGCGTAGATTTATAGCCGAGGACGATGTATTCGGTGCCTAACATCGAGACAGGCAAGCCCAGATAGGCGTCAGTAGAAGCAAATCCCGCACTGAGTCCATATACGGCGACCTCGTTCTGGGCCGTTATGTGTATCCCCTTGTTCTCTACGGTGTCGGTGGTGTCCAGCTGTGCGGTCACTGGGACATTGATTGCCGTGATCTGCCCGGCATTGACTGTAAAACTCTGCGTAATTCCAAGGCCCGGTATGCTGAAGGTTCCCCTGGTATTGGTTTCGGAACCGATAAACATCGTAATCAGGAGAGCTTGAGTTGGGGTGGGCGGAAGATTTCCGGGGAAAGCCAGCCAGAAGTCCATACCTTGATTCGTGCGGGCTGGGCCAAGGTTGAATACTCGAACCGTCACATCCGCGCTGCTAAGTAGCTGTCCGTCCGCCGCTGATAGCCGCAGCACGTATGTTCCAGCCTGCGAAAATGAAGCAGAGGTTTGGGCTGCACTCGGATTATCAAACGTTGCAGTCCCCGGCCCAGAAATCTGCTGCCAGAAAACAGTCAGCACCCCGCCAATAGGCAAGCCATCATCCACCGCGGAGCCGTTCAAAATTCCTTTGTTTGGCAGGATCACCAGTTGGTCAGGCCCAGCATTTACAACGGGTGCCTGGTTGACGCCATTGTTAGCGGGAAACACTACGATTGTGACCTGTGCGGTAGAAGTTAAGACACCATCGCTGGCACTTAACTGCAGAAGATAGCTGCCTGGAGCAAAGAATGTTGCCAGGGTCGAAGCCGACGTTGGAGATGCAAATACGACAGATGCCGGTCCCTGGATTTCTGACCATTGCAGGTTCAGTATTCCGTTTGGAAGCCCATCGTCAGTCGCGCTGCCATTGAGCATTGCGGTGTTCGTTGGCAGAGTGATGCCAATGCTCTGTCCAGCACTGACGACCGGAGCCTGGTTTACCGGTTGCGGCTGAACGGTGATTGCAACGTCCGAGGAGCTTGAAAGCACGGTGTCGCTTGCAGTCAAACGAAGTATGTATGTGCCCGGAATGGTAAATGTCGCCTGTGTAATAGCGGTGTTTGGCGAGCTGAAGACAACTGCCGCAGGACCAGATACTTCACTCCAGGTTGTGTTTAGAATGCCGTTCGGCAGGCCATCGTCAGTTGCTGTTCCGTTAAGGTTCGCAATATTCGTGGGTAAAGTAATCGTTTGGTTTGGCCCGGCATTTACGATGGGCGGCTGGTTGACCGGATTCGCGGTAATGCTCACGGTCACCGGAGGACTATCGACCTTACCATCATTCACAATCAACTGCACCACGTACAGTCCGGCGGCGTTGGCTACAAAGCTCGGATTCACAATGTGGGGACCCGAAAGAGACGCCGTGCCATCTGGCGGTTGGGAAAGAATGGCCCACGTGTATGTCAATGCATCGCCGTCGGCGTCGCTTGAGGCACTGGCATCAAGCAATACCGTGGCACCTGCGCTGACCGTCTGATTCGCCCCTGGATTGGCTACCGGAATGGAGTTGATTGTCGAGACAATGACCGTGGCGGGCTGGCTGTTCACGATCCCGTCATTCACAATCAACTGGATCACATAATTCCCGGCCTTGTCGGCGGTAAAAGAAGGGCTGGCGGAGGCGGGGGCCGAGAGCGCGGCAGTGCTGCCTGCCGGGCTACTTATCATCGACCACGAAAAGATGAGCGTTTGGGCGTCTACATCAGAAGAACCAGTGCCGTCCAAGGTGACCAAACTTCCTAGAGGCACAGTTTGTGCCGGGCCTGCGTTGGCTACCGGCGCCGTGTTCTGGTCAGAGATGGTGACAGTAACGGGCAAGCTGTCAACCGTTCCATCGTTGACGATCAACTGAATAACGTAGTTTCCCGGCACGTCCACGGTAAATGTGGGCTTAACGGCGGAAGCATCAGAGAGAGTAGCCGCGCTCCCTGCCGGCGCGTTCAAAATCGCCCAGGTATATGTGAGTGCGTCGCCATCGACATCGGTAGATTGGCTTCCGTCGAGAGAAACCAGGCTGCGCGCTGTAACAGTTTGGTTGGCGCCGGCATTTGCTATCGGCGCGGAATTGATATCGCTAATGGTCACCGTGGAAGGCGCGCTATTTACCTTGCCATCATTTACCACGAGCTGAATAACATAGCGTCCCTTTTTGTCAGTAACAAATGTAGGGTTTGCCGTTGCGGGATTTGCTAGTGCCGCTAAGCTACCGGCAGGAGTACTGACAAAGGACCATAGATAGGTTAACGGATCGCCGTCTACATCACTGGAATGCGAGCCATCCAGTTGTACGGTCGCTCCAGTTTCTACTGTTTGATCAGTACCAGGGTTAGCTACTGGCGGAGAGTTCTGCGTGCTGATTGCTACGGTAGATGGAGCACTGTCAACCTTTCCGTCGTTAACAGTCAACTGAACGGTATAGCTACCAGGCTTGTCAACAGTGAAACTAGGAGTAGCAGTTGTCGATCCGGTTAGCGTTGCGGTACTTCCCGCAGGAATACTCTGGAATGACCACCGGTAGGTTAGCGGGTCACCATCCACATCCGTAGATCCTGTGCCGTTGAGATGAACTGTGGTGCCAACAAAAACGGTCTGTGCTGGCCCGGCATTCGCCACAGGAGGATGGTTTGCATTGCACGCTGGAGATCCACTGGAAGCGGTAACAGTCCGGCTGATACCGTCCGGGCCCTTCAGTAACCAGACCAGAGTCGTGCCATTGAAAGGCACATCAAACACAAAGCTCTGCCGTCCGACAAGAAAGAGCGTGGTCTGGCCGCGCTGCGAAGACATTTGCAGGAACTTGTTGTTGTCACCCACAGGAATGGTGATATTCACGGTGTTCTGGTTCTGATAGCCGTAGCGCGCGGTGTATGATCCGCCGCCATTATTTACCACGCATTCCAGGACCGGGATCACTGCGGCGTTCGTGACCTGGAACAATGCCGTGGCCAGAGCAGCCGTATTCAGGGCGATCCCCTCTCCGGAATGGGTGCTGCCAAATGTTCCCGGCTCCATCATATTGAAGCGCGCAGGAGCTGCCATGCCATCAGGATCCAGCCCCGCCGAAGAGCTTGCCAAGAACGATAGATCGCCACGGATGACCTCTGCGCGTGCACGAGGCATCCCCGCATAGGCCGGCAAGGAAGAAAAGACGAGAGTCCAGATCAGGCTGGTGCTTATGATCTTGGAAAGAACCGTATTGAGGTTAAAAAGACATCCACATCTCTGCCCTGCCGAAGAATAGTTTCGCACCGGTATCTACCTTTGCTAATAAAGTCAATACTATTTTCATGTTGCATAACCATTCTCCTGGGCTACTGGGCAGTAGTCCGCAAACTGATTCTGGAAATATTGTTTGCTAATCTTTGCTGCGTATTTAATATGATGATTCATGTTTTGACAAGTAAATAGTTAAAGCGCTATCAAGCGTTCTATATAAGGCATTTAGACTATGCCTTCTACCGAAAAGACAAACCCTTAGTAGCACATGGATCACATATTTCCTTGGAGGCGGATGAAGCAGATCAAAGGTGGGGTTCTACATGTGCCCGAACTGCTAACCATGCGATCAAAACTGCCGCTGGCTAGTTTGAGGAACACGGTCAGAGCATGGCAAGGAAGGCACCATCTACAGGTAAAACGGGACCTTGAACTTATAGAGAAACATGTAGTGTTGACCGTCATCGCTGACGGGATCGAATCCCCCGCTCGCGGCAACGCGACCTTCGAGCAGAAACAACTTTCTGCGCAAACTCGGATCAGTTGGCAACTCAACTACCAGATTGTTTGTTGATTGCCCTTCGTTCGGATAGATTTCAAGGTCAACGGCCCACACGCGATCGGCCCCTTGTTTATAAAGTCGGTCCACGATTTTCAATGACTCTTCCGGGCTTTGTTCGCCGAGGGTTCTGATGTCGTGATCCCTGGACTCTTTGACCCACGCTAAGGCTTCTTTGTGTGTCTTGGTATCGAGGAGTTTTCGGCAGAACACATCTTGACGTGATCCGGAACCGGGCTCGGGTGGTGGAATCCGCACGAACAGGAACCACCCCAAGCAAGCTGCTGCCACGAAAAACAGGAATAAGAACCACTTCATCAACCTGATAGTAGACCAGCAAATCCGGGGAGGATGAGATTACTTCCGTATTAGCCCGGAAGGTGCGTCAAATATTGCAACGGCGAACTTCATTTTGGCAAGATTCCCAAGCCCAGGAAAATAATTGGCTCCTCAGGTAGGACTCGAATCCGCGTGAAAATGTAAATACAACAACCTACAGCGCAGCAGATGGCATGAAATTCAGCGTTTTAGATGTAACGCAGCGTGAACGGCACGGAAACGGCACGGGCTTGAACGTAGCTGGCCTAAGAATCCGCTTCTTGTTTTAGCCGCAGAAGGAAATAAAGATTATTATTGCGGACTGTTGGGGTGTTCAATGCGGCGAGCGATTCAGCGACGTTGCCGAGCACGGTTACGCCGCCGATTGCTTGAATAATGCCCGCAAGTTGATGGGGCACAATTCCAGAATTGACTCCAAGAAAAACTCCTACAAACGTCGCTAGCAGCTTCGCGCCCGTTTTCTTTAAGATTGCTTGGCGTTCCGTTCTAGCCTGGACTTCCATTTTCCGAATTTCCGGCTCTAGTTGATCTTCAAACAGCTCACGCGCCTCCGCATCAGTACAGGAATCTTTTCCCTGGACGTATTTACCTATAATCCCCTGAAGAGCGATGCGATAATTGAGAAAATTAGTGTAATCTTCGCGTCGAATCCTCAATATGTGCTCAAGCGGAACGTCACTAAGTAGAGGCACCCGGTGGGCTAGACTAGCGCAGAGTGCCGCAGATCTTGCGGCAAGTTGGTTGTCCTCATTTGCAGCGGCTAGCACCATCGCTTCGCCTTCCCGGTCTGTCAGGTACTTTGTGTTGTAACGCAGTCCATAAATCTGTTGCAACGTCAAATCTGTAGTGATGTTGTCAAAAATCCGATCCACAAATTTTGTCTTCTCAAAAAGTTCTGCGGGCAATGGCCCGTATGGACACTCATCCAACGCAAACGGGAGGTTAGAAGATCGAAATATTTGACCGTGCTCCAGAAATTCCTCCGGTCCCTGAAACACCACGGTGTCGTGTCCGTCCTTGAAAATTTTGGACGCGGAGAATCTATCGCGGTTGAGCTCCTTCAAGACCTCGGCGGCTCTCTTGATGTTTTCGGCAACAGGGTCTTTTCCCGCACGGCAACTGGTACAAACATGTAAATGGTCGAGGACCGGGACGATGATGCCCGCCTCAATCAGGGGGCGCAATTCAACCAAGGCGTTGATATTGACGTGGAACATCCGCCGGACTGCAGGAAGATCTGTCGTGGCACTCGTATGTATGTGCAACGGAAGGACGACACGATCACAAAATAAGGCAGCATATCTGCCTACCAGCTCAATTTTTCTTGAGCGACACCGGAAACTGCTGCATCCTGCTTGCCCTCGCAAAGATGTACTCGCAAGGAAATTGAATGGATTGATATCTTGATCGGGTGCAACAATACTCAAATCCGGCTTAAGGCTTTCTCTAAGGTCAGCAGCTAGATTATCCCACTCTTTCGCGGTAATGTTATGCGCGGCTTCACTTATTTTGTCTGAGGATATTAATCCACGGTTTTCTAATATATCGATAATCTGGTTCATCTAACGCCCCCGCGCTTACTCATTTCTTATTATTGTATTCAATCGATGGTTTAGTTTAAATGGGTTGCCACACTCATGTTTTCTCAACAGTTTCCGAATTTGAACAATACCGATAAGCGCGGTGCTCAGAAATGCGAGACCAAAACCGGAATCGCGCCGGTGAATGACCGCCGCTGCAAAAGTAATTCGGGGTTGCGCGCCGTTTTGTGACACACTCCGCCCAAAGCCCTATCATTTTCGGAATTTCATAGTCCCTAGCGTATGCTTGTGGGTCCACTGGAGAGAATCCTCGTCATGAAGCAGATTAATCTTGCACTAGAGAATTGCTACGGGATTAGAAAACTCGACTATCAGTTCGACTTCTCTACGGAATCGGTTTACGCCATTTATGCACCAAACGGCTCAATGAAATCGTCTTTCGCAAAAACATTCAAGGACGTTGCTCAGGGTCTTCCCTCTAGAGACCGGATTTTCCCGGGCCGCGTCAATGGGCGCTCAATTAAGGACGAAAATGGAGCTGATCTGAATCCGGATAGCATCCTGGTACTACCCCCGTACGATGAGGTTTTTACGCACGACGAACGAACATCTTTATTGCTAGTGAACGATAACTTAAGAAAGGAATATGAGCAGCTTCATATCGGCATAGAGCAGGCCAAAGAGGCGCTACTCAAGGCCTTGAAGGTGCAATCCGGCTCCAAGAAAGACTTGGAAAAGGAGATATCTTCCGCGTTCACGGCTGCCGATAACAAATTCATTCCGGCGCTCTTGCGAATTAAGGAGGAGGCCCTCGGACAGAAGGACGCGCCGTTTGCTAATGTGCAATACGACACGATTTTCGACGAGAAAGTTATGCAGTTTCTCAATACCAAAGATTTTAAGACTGCGATTGCGGAGTACATTACCCGATACAACGAACTGTTAGCCGCATCGATTTACTTCCAGAAAGGGATCTTTGAGTATTACCACGCCGCTACAATAGCGAGATCCCTTGCAGACAACGGTTTTTTTGATGCCAAACATTCCGTTACCTTCAATAACGGCACCGAAACCGAGGAAATCAAGACCGTCAAGCAACTAGAAGAGATGATTGCAAAGGAAAAAGACAAAATCACAAAAGACAAGGATTTGAAAAAGAAGTTCGCCGAAATTGAAAAGCTAATTACCAAGAATGCGACAGTGCGAGATTTTCAGGCTTACCTGACAAGCAACGAAACCTTACTGCCGCATCTGTCTAATATCGCCACGTTCAAGGAGGATGTTTGGAAATCTTATCTCAAAGTGAACGGCAATCTCCTGATTGATTTGATTGCGAAGATTCAGGCGGCAGCGCAGAAAGAAAAGATTATCACGGAGCAGGCTGCCAAGGAGCGAACGCTGTGGGAGAAAGTCATAGACATATTTAACGAACGCTTTGTCGTGCCGTTCAAATTGAGGGCGAAAAACCGTGAAATGGTCATTCTAGGCAACGAACCCATTCTGAGCCTGGAATTCATTTTTGAGGATGCCGGTGACCGCGCCCCCGTAGAGCGCACCATGCTTCTGGAGGCGCTCAGCCAAGGGGAGAAGAAAGCTCTTTATGTTCTGAATATAATGTTTGAGATTGAGACGCGACGGAAGACGAAACGGGAAACTCTGTTTATTGTAGATGACGTTGCGGATTCCTTCGACTATCGAAACAAATATGCAATCATCCAATATCTGAAAGATATCACCGCCGAGCCAACCTTTCGGCAGATTATTCTTACCCACAACTTCGATTTTTTTCGCACCGTCAAGGCCCGGCTGCGGCCGTCTCTGCGCTCTGACCACTGTTTGATGGTCACCAAGACGGATACCGGCATCTCGTTTCACAAAGCCAAAGGCGTTGAGAATGTTTTTGTGAAGGACTGGAAACCCAATTTTTTCACCGATCAAATGAAGAAAATTGCAGCTATTACGTTTGCTCGCAATATCGTTGAATATACTAACGGGACATCCGACTCTAAATACGCCACTTTGACCGCGTTACTCCACTGGAAGAAAGATACTCCGAAGATTCTTGAGGAAAACCTGAATGACATTTACGTCCAGGTGTTTGGCGTGGTGGCCCCCGCCGCTACTCACAAGCCGGTCATAGACATCATCTCTGAAGAGGCCAAAAAAGCGGGAAGCGGCGGTGCTAAATTTGAGCAAAAAATCGTTCTCGCTATTGCAATTCGCCTGACTGCCGAGCGCTTTATGGCAGAAAAAATTGCAGATCAGGCATTCGTTGACTCTATCGAAAGAAATCAAACCACTGAGCTGCTAGATAAATTTGAAGCCAAATTTCCCAACGAAGAGGTCGCGATAAAAACACTTCGGACTGTTGTACTCATGACTCCCGAAAATATTCACCTGAATTCGTTCATGTACGAACCTATATTAGATATGTCCGACGAGCATCTTAAGAAACTGTACAAGATGGTGCTGGCGCTGAAATAGAGGAAGCTCGGTATTTCTTGGATAAATGCTAGTTTGCACGATAACTACTCTCCGGTACAATCAGAAATGCGATGGCCCCGTAGCTCAGATGGACAGAGCGCACCCGTCGTAAGGTGGAGGTCGGGGGTTCGATTCCTCCCGGGGCCACTCCGTTCGATACTTGACTATTCCGCACTGACGGATCAAAATATAGTTCTTACGACGGTGGTGCATTTGTAACCATCTGGGTGAAACGGGATTTAGACTCGTCGAACTCAAGAAGGGCTGAGGTGCCTTGACGGTATCTCAGCTCTTTCTTTGTACACACGCATGGCATTTTAATAGCCCATCGCACGCGTCACGGGGTTCTGAAGGCGCAGCGAGTCGTGCTCAAGTGTTTAAGTGGCGAACACGTACGCCGCCAGCAGCGAAGAGAATAGCAACTGTTAGAACGATTGGCTTGTGAATCACTGCACTGTGTTTTAACAAATCTTTTTATCTTCGATTTCTCAACAGCTTAGCGAATATTGAGCAAATCCCGTATTGACACCCCGGCAACCCGCGTACTATCTTCACATTCCTAATAGCGAAAGTATAGCGAAACAACCCAGCCCCATGTCATCCGTTGCCGTAATCCGTTCCCTGGTCGAAAGCCGTCTGCCCGGCGCTCTCACTGTCTATGAGCGTCAAGCACCGGAAACATTCTCTACCGGCATTGCTGCCATTGATAGCGAGGTCGGCGGTATTCCCATTGGAGGACTAACTCAAGTGTGTGCTCCGGTTGGCGTCAGCTCTGGGCGCACGTCTCTGCTCTTGTCGCTGCTTGCTCAAGTCACCGGCAAAAAAGAACAGTTCTGCGCTGTGGTGGACGCGAGTGATTCTTTCGACCCCGAATCGGCAGATGCAACGGGCGTATGTCTGTCTCGCTTGCTTTGGGTGCGCTGCATTGAACATGGAATGAAAGCCGTTGAGCACGCATTTAAAGCCGCAGACATTCTGTTACAGAATGGCGGCTTTGGGGTAATTGCTATTGACCTCGGCAATGTGGATGAAAAGCTCATTAGGAAAATTCCACTCACTACTTGGTTCCGATTTACACGCGTCATGGCAGCGCTGCCGACCGCACTGGTGATAATGCTGCCTTATTCTGCCGCTCAAAGTTGTGCGGCATTGACATTGAATATGGGTGCTTCTATCGAATGGACCGGAACGGGTACAGCGTCTCACACTCAATTGATCTTACGCGTAGATTTCAATATTGAGATTAGCCGCACACGCACAAAGAAGCCGGTCCAAAGTGCAAGGAACAATTTCACCGCAAAACCACAATGGGCGTGAATTATGTTTGGCTGCATTCATGTTCCCGACTTCGCTGCGCAAGCGGCATTGCTTCGCGAATCCAAATCTCTTCCGCTGGCCTTATTCGATGGCCCTGAATCTCCATTGAAGGTTGTCGCATGTAACGCAGCGGCTAGGGCTGCTGGCGTCAGCATTGGAATGTCTAAGCTGCAAGCCGAAGTCTGCGGCGTCGTGCTCAGAAGGCGAGTTAGGGACCACGGGGAAGCGGCGCAAAATGAGTTGATTGATTGCGGCTATAACTTCTCACCGCACATCGAAGCCACCAATCCAGGGACAGTTATCGTCGATCTTGCTGGCTGTGAGCGGTTAATGGGCACCGGCAAGACCATCGCACAGCTCATCCTTGGTGAAGTTACAAAGCTCGGTTTTGAAAGCCATGTCAGCATCGTTACGAATCCCGATACTGCTCACTATGCTGCCCGAGGATTTAAGGGAATCACAATCATTCCGCCAGGGCATGAAGCACAGCGGCTAGAGACATTATCGGTTGAGGTCTTGGGATTGGAACCCAACGTCCAGGATGTATTGCAAGCCTGGGGCATCAGGACTCTAAAAGCCCTCGCTGTTCTGCCTTCCGTTGAGCTGACTGAAAGACTCGGGCAATACGGGTTGCACTTGCAGCGGCTGGCGAGAGGTACGGTCATGCGTGAGATAGTGCCCGCAGCATTGCCGCCATCGTTCCAAGAAAGCACAGAACTGGAAGAGCCAATTGAGCTGTTAGAACCGTTGGCCTTCGTTCTCAACTGTCTATTGAAACGGATCATGGACCGGCTGATTGAAAGAGCCCTTGCCACGGATCAAATTGAAATTGAGCTGACCTTGGAACTTAATTCAGACCGCGACGTGAACGCTCCTGCACGCTGTACCACTCTCACCACGTATCAACGCACCGTTAAAGTCCCTGTACAAACACAAGACGGCAAGGTGCTGCTCCAATTGGTACAACTCGAGTTCGCCGCTCACCCGCCCCATGCACCCGTAAAGAAGATCAAGATTGAGGCAATACCGGCCCGCATACGATATGGGCAGACCGGATTATTTCAGCCATTAGCACCGGAACCAGCAAAGCTAGAAATTTCAATGGCCCGCATCCGTGCAGTGGTGGGCGAAATGGATTCGCATAACCGGCAGCTCGTTGGTTTTCCCGCATTGCTGGATTCACATCGCCCGGACCATTTCCAGGTAACGCCGACAACCATGAAACACCGTGAGAGTCATCCCTTAACAAAACTGGCATTGCGGAGATTTCGCACCGCGATTCCCGCGAGAGTGGAAGTTAACATAGAGCAAGCACCGGCCTGGATTGGGTTCTCGCGGGGAAAAGGCCGGATACTTCAGGCGTCCGGGCCGTGGCGTAGTAACGGTGATTGGTGGGATGCGACTAGCGAATGGAAGCGTGACGAGTGGGACGTGCAAATAACACTAGACGGGTGTGCCGCGCTATATCGAGTCTTCTATGATCTGCAATCAAAGAGTTGGTTTGTCGAAGGGATGTACGACTAATGTATGTAGAATTGCATTCCCGCTCGGCGTTCTCTTTCCTGGACGGGGCTTCTGTCCCTGAAGCCCTTGCACAAACCGCTGCTGAATTGAATATCCCGGCAATGGCATTGCTTGACCGTAATGGGTTCTATGGTTCGGCTCGCTTTCACATGGCCGGGGACAAGACCGGCACCCGTGCCCACGTTGGCGCAGAGCTGAGTATCACCGACGAAGCCGACACCGTTAATTATCCTCTGCTCTGTGAATCTCAGCTCGGGTATCAGAACCTTTGTCGCTTAGTTACGCGCACCAAATTGCGCGTACCCAAGCACGCCGCGAGTTCTGCTCAACTTAATGAGTTGGAAGAGCACGCATCCGGCCTAATCTGTTTGACGGGTGACGAGTGCGGCCCACTTGCTCATGCGCTTCGCAATGGCGGGATGAGTGCAGCCCGAAATCTGCTAAACAAACTGAAGGCAATTTTCGGCCCCAGCAATGTATATGTCGAATTGCAACGCCACTTCCACCGGGAACAAGAGCAGCGCAATCAATGTGCGATTGCATTAGCGCGGGAATTGAATCTCCCACTTCTGGCAACGAACGGTGTTAGCTATGCCACGGCTGCCGACTGTGAAGTGCTGGACGTGTTTACCTGTATCAAGAACAAAAAGCAATTAGCTACAGGCGGACGGCTGCTTTGCAGCAATGCAGAGCGGCACATTCGTACGCCGGAATGCATGGCCCAAATCTTTTCTGATATTCCAGAATCTATTGTAAATACGGTTGAATTGTCCTCACGTCTGCAATTCACATTGAAAGATTTGGGCTATCAATTTCCGAGTTACCCGGTGCCCGCTGGCGAAACCACGGATTCGTTTCTCTATGCTCGAACGTGGGAGGGTGCGCGTGGGAGATATCAACCGATTACAGACCGCGTAAGAAGTCAGCTTGACCGCGAATTGAAACTTATCGCGCATCTTGGCTTGGCGGGTTACTTCCTGATTGTTTGGGACATCGTGCGGTACTGCAATCAAAACGGCATCCTTGTACAGGGCAGGGGATCTGCGGCCAATAGCGCCGTTTGCTATTCCCTCGGCATTACTGCTGTTGATCCTATCGGCATGGATTTGCTCTTTGAGCGTTTCCTTTCCGAAGAGCGCGGCGAATGGCCGGACATTGACCTAGACTTGCCGAGCGGAGATGACCGCGAAAAAGCTATTCAGTACGTCTATCAGCGGTACGGGCAATTGGGTGCGGCCATGACTGCTAATGTCATCACGTACCGTGGACGGCTGGCAGCCCGCGAAGTTGGAAAGATCTTTGGGTTCGATACGGAAACCTTAAATCGGCTCTCCGCGCTGGTTGGAAACTTTGAATGGCGCGGCCCTAATGATACCTTCGACCGGCACTTCACAACCGCTGGACTCGACCTCACCCAGAAACGAATTGCAAAATACCTCGACCTCTGTATGCGCGTCCAGGATATTCCACGCCACTTGAGCCAACACAGTGGCGGCATGGTGATTTGTCAGGGCCAACTTGATTCTGTGGTGCCGCTGGAGCCAGCAACGATGCCGGGAAGAGTGGTTGTGCAATGGGACAAAGATGATTGTGCTGATATGGGCATTGTTAAGGTGGACTTGTTGGGGCTTGGCATGATGGCAGTTTTGAAGGATTCCATTTATCTCATTCGCGATCATTACGGCCAAGAGATTGATTTGGCACAGTTGCCCCAAGACGTTCCGGACATCTATGGCGTGATACAAAAGGCGGACACTATTGGAATGTTTCAAATTGAGAGCCGGGCACAGATGGCATCACTGCCGCGTAACAATCCAGAGAAATTCTATGACCTCGTAACTCAGGTCGCATTGATTAGGCCGGGGCCAATTACCGGTGCGATGACCGCACCATATTTGAAACGCCGTCAGAAAAAAGAACTTGTCACTTACCCGCACCCCTCACTCGTTCCCGTCCTTGAAAGAACATTGGGCGTACCCCTCTTTCAAGAACAGCTTTTGAGAATGTCGATGATATGCGCCAATTTTACAGGCGGCGAGGCTGAAGAGTTGCGTCGAGCGTTGGGACATAAACGTTCAAAACAACGAATGCTAGAGATTGAAACTAGATTACGGGCCGGTATGACACAAAACGGGATTGCACCCAAAGCTCAAGATGAGATCGTCCAGTTCATTACGTCATTTGCGCTATACGGGTTTCCTGAATCGCATTCCGCGAGTTTTGCCCTCATTGCATACGCCAGCGCCTTTCTAAAAGTTCGATACTTAGCCGCATTCACGGCGGCGCTGTTAAACAATCAGCCAATGGGGTTCTACTCGCCAGCCACGCTTGTAAAGGACGCGCAAAGGCACGGTCTTAGAGTAAGACAGGTTGATGTGCTGTGCTCTAATTGGGATTGCTCTCTGGAAAAGGCGGGTGGAATAACCGTGATGCGCCTCGGTCTGCGGTATGTTCGAGGGTTACAGCAAGTCGCCGGGGAGTCTCTGATCCGGGCGCGGAAGCAATGCCAGTTTGTCTCGATTGAGGATCTGGCCCGGAGAGTGCCGGAGCTGAGTCGCAGTAATTTGCGAATGCTGGCAACGATTGGGGCACTGAATCAAATCGGTGACAAGGGATTACATAGACGGGATGCGCTTTGGCAAGTGGAAAAAGCCGGGCAGCGGGTTGGCAAGTTGTTAAAGGGAATCATTGCGCAAGATACGACTTCGCCGCTGTCACAAATGGAAGTTGAAGAAAGGCTTGTGTCGGATTATCACGGAACCGGATTAACCACAGGCCCTCACCCGATGTTTTACCGCAGAGAAGAAATGCGGCGTCTCAATATCAAGTCGGCTGCTGAGTTGCGAGAGACGAAGCACGGAAAAAGAGCAACGGTTGCCGGTGCGGTGATAACCCGGCAGCGGCCCGGCACCGCAAGTGGTCTAATCTTTTTGACGTTGGAAGATGAAACGGGAAATGCAAACGTAATTGTTATGCCAGACGTTTATGAGAAGTACCGGCAGGTTGTTTTAGAGCCAAGATTCATTCGCGTCTCGGGGACTGTGCAGAATCAAGATGGAATCGTGCATTTAAAAGCTCAGCGTCTTGAGCCTCTAGCCGTTAGCGCGGTTGTGGTTGAATCTCACGACTTTCATTGACGCGAATGACAATATTTTTACGGGAGAACCAGAAATTTTATCTGCTCTTTTTGTATAGTGCAGGCGCTATGTGCGCCGCATCTGCTGTTATCTCGCGGTCAATATTTTTGTCCTTGCAAGGGGCAATCCAACCCACATCATAGCCTTGGAATTTACCGTACCCGTCATCATGATTGAACATGCTAAGTCTGTTCTTATCGTCACCGTCTTCTACGGCGCGCCCCTCTGCATAGCCTCCCATTTTGTTATGAGAGCGGAAGGCATAACAGATGCTTACTTTGCCGCGCTTGTTGGCCTTGGTTACATATACGCCGTCCAGGGCGAACGAAGCCGGGTCTAACATCGTGTCATGGAGGTGCGCGATAGTCTCTGCCGCGTGCTGTTTAATTTCGGCATCGCTCATTTTTTGTATGTCATTTTGAGCAAAGGATGCCGCGACAAAAAGTATGAGTAATGCAATTTGGTTTTTCACTTAGTACCCTCTCCGTGAATTACTGGCTACTGCTAGCCGCATAAATAAAACGCGCTCATATACGGCGCGAGGGATGCGGATTGATCTATAACCGCGTTTGTGCATCTTCTCGGGGCGGCTTAGGACCAACACGCCCTGCTCTTTCTCGAAAATTCTTGTAACCGTTTGCCGAGAATAGCCCGTCAGAGAGGCTACCTCGGCAACGGTGAATGCTTGCTTTTCTGCTTTCATTTTTCCCTTTCCGCGCCTTCCTCGCGTTTTCCGGAAACCGCCTCAAGGTAAACGGGTGCCGTTGTGTGAAACAGTGTTTCAATAGGAACTTTGGTCTTTTGGCCTTTAAGTGCTTTTGCGACTTCTGTTGAGATATGGAATTTTGTGACGCGCATAATTTTCCCTTTTCTTGGTGATTTTGTTTGCTATTGGGGATGCCGAAATCTACTCTATTTCTAAATCAGAGTCAAGACCTAAATTATTGATTATAAAAGCGTTATGGATTTCTAATTCGGATTTCTAATTCGGATTTCTGGGGTGTATTTAGAGAACGTATTTTGAAATCTGCTCGGCATGGCTTCAATTAGATTTGCCGCGCGATTTGTCTTTTACTGGTCGATTGGCTGCTCGCCAACGTGCCACGCGATGAGCTTCGCGGTGTGCGGGCGTACAGTAATCCACGTTGTCCGACGAAGGAACGAAAATTGTCTGACATTTTGGGCACTCCCTAAAGCGTTTCATAAACACTAAGAGGAATGCCGCCGTTTTCCAATCGGGGCAATACAGCGCCGGGGTGAAACGCTCCTCACAGTCCGACCACCATACGACTAATTGAGCCTTGCGGAAAAGATCTGCCATCAGGCCGGAGTAGTTCCATCGGACGGCATTACGTTTCAACCCAAAGGATTCGAGCGATACACGTCCTTGAGAACTCGTCCAGTTCAACTCTTTGACTGGGGCATAACCCTTTATCCAGGGACGCACTCTTTCAAGTGATTTGACAATGTCCCCCTCATGCCCGGATTCAAACGCCCGCTCTAACTTGATAATCCCGGCATACAAAGGAATCTCTTCGGGCGAAAAAATCTTCTGTAGTCGTTTTATTACGTCATCCGCCGTGACTAAGCGAACGAACATGTTCCCGGTGTGATTTGCCGGGAAGAATGTGCCCAAGCCGTCCGCTTCCTTTACAGTTCCCGCCTCAACCAGAATCGGCAGTGTAACGGTTTGTAATGTGATACGTGACATTCACAAGACCGTATCATAGTATTTGCAAGCAATGCAAGGCGAAACCAAAAATGCTGAGGATTTTTTGACTGTGGACGAGGCTGCTCGGCGCGCGGGCATCTCGCATTGGACCGTGCGGAGTTGGTTACAGAAAGGCTTGCTGACGCGTTATAAATCCGCGTTCCGCACCGTGGTAAGCGAGCCTGAATTGCTGTCCTTGTTGAAGCCCAAGAGGACAGAAGCAACATTGGGACAACAACGATGCAAAGCAGTTGGACTGGATGATGATCGAACTAATCTTGAAAGCGGGTTTTGATTCTTATGGCACCCCCGGTTTGGGTTTTATCCGTCGATTTACAAACGAAGACCGCAACCTTTCAGTCCGGAATGGCGGACGCGGCGCGCTCGGCTCGCGGTGCCTTTACCGACATTAAGAGCGGTGCGGGCGAGATGGGGAAAGATGTCGGCGGGTCAATGACCGAAGCCCGGCACGGCGTCATGTTATTGGGCGAAGAGTTTGGCGTCCATCTTCCCCGTGCACTTACAAGTTTCATTGCGGGTATCGGGCCGGTTGGCGCGGCAATGGAAGCGGCTTTCCCCTTCCTTGCGATCATTGTCGGCGCAACGCTTCTGATTGAGCACCTTGAGAAAGTCAAGGAAGCCGGGGAAAAGCTAACCCTCGACCAATTAAATTTCGGTACTGTAGCCAATAACGTCTTCAATGCCCTGGACGAAAAGATTTTACAAGCGCAGATACGCACGGACGAGCTGAATAAAAATCACATGGCCGCTCTTCTAGATGAGCTGCAATTAATAAACAAGCAGAGTCTTAGCGAGTTGTCCCATGCTTTTGATGAGCTGGCAAAAGGTGCCGACGTTACATTTAAGGGCTTAGAGTCCCATTGGTACACCTTCGGGATTGGGTCTGCCGGTGCCAAGCACGCACTCACCGATTTCAAAGCCGAGTACGAGTCTCTGCTAGCACAAGGAAAAGACAAAGAGGCGTCAGACTTGCTCGCGGGAACGCTGAAGAGCGCCGAGCGCGTCCGCGATATGCAAAAGCAGTATGCCGCAAACCAAGCGGATACGAAGACCGGGAAGGGCGCAACGGGACAAGATGCCGATTACAACAAATTTGAGGAAGCCGCGCTAGCTCTGAAGACTGCCGGTGTAGGTGTAACGAAAGAGGAAGTCCAGTCCCAAAATGCGTTAGTCGAAGCCCTCCGCGATCAATTAAGTGTTGAAGCCCGCGTTAGTGACCTTAAAAATCGCCAAGGTGGAAACGCGAAACATGCCGCTGATAACGCCATTACAGCGGACGGGTACAAAGCCCTTAAAGCCCAATTTGACGCCGAGCGCGCCGAGCAAGAACAGGAAGACAAGGAACGCGAGGAAGCGCGCAACCGGGCTATTGCCAATATCCAGGAAGGCGAAAAGCAAAAGATTGATGCAACGCAGCAAGGAAGCGCGGCGCGGCTCGCTGCAATCGACGCGGCCATTAAAGAGGAAAACAATAAGGGACTTCAGGAAACCTCTTTTTATCGCACGCTCTTGAATGACCGCATCAACCTGGTCCGGCAAATGTCCGAAGAGGAAGCCAAGATTAAAGCGGAAGCCGCGAAGGAAGCCGCCGAGCACGAAGAAAAGATGGGTGAGATTGAGCTTGCCGCTAAGCAAGAGCAGTTAAAACTCGCTCAGAGCACCCGGCGCGTGAGTGCTCAAGAACAGGTAGCGGATGAAATCGCGGCGGCTAATGAAGAGTTCAACATTAAAAAAGCGGCCCTTGACAAAGAGATGGCGGCGCTAGACCAACACTCGAAAGAGTATGAGAACAAACTTAAGGCGCTCCAGGACAAAGAGACCGAGTTAACGCAGCAGCATGAAAATCAAATAACGCAAATCATGGACAAAGCGCAGCAAGACCAAAATCAGAAGCTAATGTCTGGCATGGCAAGAATGGAGGACATGTTCGCTAGTGGCTTAACAAACGTCATTATGCGGCATCAATCGTTCGCGGCAATGATGGATAACATCGGCGCGCAAGTGGTTTCAGGAATGCTAAAGAACGCCATCATGTCAATGATGACTATGGACATGGGCAAAGAGAAGGAAGCCGCCGAAGCCGCCCGTCAAATGTTTATCGCCGGAACACACTTCCCTTTTCCCGCGAATATTGTCATGGCACCGGCTATGGGCGCTATGGCCTTTGCTTCCATGATGGCTTTTGCGGAGGGCGGTACTGTGCCCGGAATCGGGTTGGGCGATACCGTCCCCGCAATGTTGACGCCCGGCGAGCACGTCGCGGACAAAGGGCTAACCGAAGGGCTTCGCGGAATGGTCAAGAATGGCGCGAACGGTGGACAGCATATCCATATTCACGGGGTTAGGTTCGCGCCGGAGATCCACGCGGTTGATGCTGACGGCGTGGACGCCGTGCTCGAAAAACATCAAGCGGTGTTTCAGAAACATCTTGAAAGCTCACTTAGAAAGATGAATAGGTAAACAACATGAATAGCAAAAACCATAAATCTACATTTGAACGTTACATCCTTCCGACCTTCCTAAGCGCCGTTGCAATTGTGGCGTGGGGATGTGGCGGCAAGACAGCCCCGAGTCCTATTAGCAATCTCGGGCAAGCCTTCAAACATTTGGCAAGCCGCGCCGCGAGCGGGTCGCACATTTACCAACCAACCGGCGCTATCAACGCGATGGGTTTTGCGGCCCAAGCTACAGCCGCGCCGTCAGCTCTTCAGCAGAGTTTCCAGGGGAAATGCACTTTCGTCCTGGACCTTTCAACTATCCCGGCTGGAAACATTATTCCTTTGGTCATTGACCGGGGAAATGACCAACAGTGCAGCACGTTTTTCAGCGCGCCTAACCCTACTGTTGGGTCTATCGTGAGCGAGGACGGAACGGTTGGAACGTTGCTAGTAGTGGCGGACAGTACAACTGCTCAGAACCTTGTATGCAAGGATCTAACTAACACCGGCCCGACTACTGACGGCTCTTTCTTGTCCGTATGGTTTCAGCCGAGCACTAACCAAGTCCAGATTTTTTCAAACACAACGCAACTACCGACTACCTGCACGGTGCCGGTATCTCCGGGAGACGCGGTGACGCGCATTTCTGCCCAATTCTTGAAGAGCTAGGGACACGCCATGAGTTTAATAATTTGCGCTTTCAATTCGGACAGCACGACGGTGTGCTCTGAAGACCGGGCGGGCCGTTATGACGAGGCCGGGAATTTCATTGTGACTCGCGAGGGGCAAGTTAAGAGCATTCAAGTGACGCCCAATATTATCTTCGCGACAACCGGATTGGTTACGATTGCGGAGGCATTGCTATCAATTGTCCGGTGCTTTGCTGGATTGAATTTCCATCAAATGGCTGAAACTATTCCGCAGCTCGCACGCCAGTTGATGAAGGATGCAAGAGCTGCATACCCGCAGTTTGTCGGACAAAACGAGCCCCGCCTAGTCGGTGTACTCACGGGTTGGGATAACGAGAAAAAGGCCCTACGCTCTATTTGCTGGCATTGGGAGCGTAACTTCGCGCCTACGGAAGCCCCATCGGATGTTGGCACTTGCCATATAGTATTTTCCCCTTGCGTTGATTCGTATAACAGGGCCAACTACTTATTGCAACACGGGGCGTCTCTGCCAGATATATTTACGACACTAGCGGGTGAGTTTCCCACGGTTGGGACCGGTCTAACTATGCGCACTGTGGTTGCTAGGGACTGTGAGTCCTGGACTGTAGGAAGCGCCGCGCCGGGATGGACGCTCGGCGCTGGAGCGCAGCTCAATACAGCCAATGACTTTGTACAAAGCGGGTCTAAGTCACTAAAAATAACTCACACTGGACCCAATAACTCCGTTTCGAGGCAGACTGTTAACGTAAATGGCGGTCAAGTTTACGTTATCTTGGGATGGATAAAAACAGATGCCATAACGAATGTATCCGGGCACGGCGCTTATATAAACATCGCAGCCGGTTCGGGCGTTACGGGCTTTACCATCCTCACAAAGTTTGGGGCCGCCGACCAGGGTTTAACCGCCACACCGACCATTGGTTTACAAGCATCCGGCTCCGCTGTTCCTTTTACTTTTTTGGAGTGCTATTTCATTCCAAACACAAGCGGGCAAATATCGGTCGGCTTGCAATTGATTTCCAATAATGCTGCATCTGCGTGGTTTGACACTGTATTTCTGTACCCCTTCCAGGGAAAAGCGTATTCCGGTCTCACATCCGGGGCGACATATCATCTTTATCCGTACATAGACATTTCAACCGGCAATGTCGTATTTGCTAACGGCACCCCTCCGGGCACGTCCCCAAGTGACACGCTCGCCATGCAAACACAGCTAGACGGGCGCGTCCCAATTGAACCCATTGCAATAACGATGCCTTCAGCGGGCGGGGGTTTCTCAGGTACGGGCGGCGGCTCAGGGACTTGTCCCGAGATTTACGAGCCGGTTTATATCCGCCGCTACTCGCAAACCGGCGAGCTGACTTTCGAGGGATGGATAAAAGCCGGGGAAATCCAGCACGGACATTTTGACGGCGCAGCCAACCGAGGGGATTTTCTCAAGGGTTATAGCTTCACACAAAAGCGGGATGTCTTCCGGCCCGTGCAACGGCGGATGATTGTCCCGTGTCATGGTTGGTCCATTGTGAACGGGCGGCGCGTGACATGTTGCGAGATGGTTTACGTTAGCGGGCAATGGGTGCCCGCCTGGAAAGCGCCGGGCGCGGTATTCGATACCAAGTCCAGTTACAAGATAATGATTGAGGTTCGGGCGGATGAGGATGACGAACACAATTATTATTGCGGGGATTTACTGATTCACAACGGCGTTATTTTGGGTTGCTGAAGGGCTAGGTAATGTTTGCGGCCATCTCGTTTGATCTTAGTTAGATGACCCCAAAAAGTGTAATGGTGAAGGGCTTTTATGCTCTTCGGTGCGACCCGCTCCTAAATCCGGGTAGAAAGTGAGCTGAAGAAATGCTTCTTAAGCCTAAGCCCGCCCCAAAGTGCCGCGTCATTAAGAAGATAACGGACCGTGAGACATTCTATTGTCTCAAGCCCGCTTCCGTGGTCCTAGCGGTGAATGTTCCAAACTGTGATCCTCTCGTCTTGTGCCTGGACTGTGCCCGCGAATTGGCGAAGGAAATCATTGACAGCACACCCGGTGCACGCGGCGACCGCCGCAAAAAGGACCGCCGATGATGTTAGCAACGGCCCTCGCCTGTACCGCTCGCGGTTGGCACGTTTTCCCGTGCAATGGGAAGATTCCGATTGAGGAAGGCGGGTATAAAACGGCGTCCACCAATGAGACAAAAGTACGCGATTGGTGGACGCGGTATCCTAACGCCAACATTGCCATTGCGCCAGGACCGAGCGGGATAACCGTGTTGGACCTGGACACCGGCCTAACGGACGAAAACTCGCTCCGTGCGTTTTGCGCGGCGCACGGCATCCCGGAGACATTAGCGGTACGCACGGGCAAGCGACCCCAATACCGAGTGCAGCTTTATTTCTCGGGAAACACATCATCGCTAAACGGTTGGCAAGAGGGCGGGTTTGCCGGAGACCTTCGCGGCGCTTGGGGTCATGTCATGGCGGCGGGAAGCGTTCATCCCGAGAGCGGAGAGCGTTACGAGGTTTTGTGGGACAGACCGCTTGCCCCCGTGTCGGAATGGGTCCAAGCGTTGACAGCCGCGCCACGCAAGGATATGGACGGCAACCCACTACCGCCGCGCACGCTAGATGACGGGCCTATTAGTGAATGGCGGAATGATGCCATGATTCGGATACTCGGCAAAAAGCGTAGCGAAGGCGCGAACGACGACGAACTCCGCGAGTACGCCGTACAGGTAAACGAATCGCGGATGGTTCCACCGCTGGATGAAGATGAGCTAGAGCGCCTCATTCGGAATGCGTGCAAGTTTCCGATTGGAGAGCGAGCGCCGGAAGTCATCCTTAGCGGAAGCAAACCAGTGCTCGAGCCGCCGAAGGACTGGAAGACTCGCTATCACACGTTCGATGAAATTAACGAAGCGCCGCCTATTAGCTTTCTCATCCGGGGCTTTTTGGCCGTTGGGTCAATTACGGCTCTTGCGGCCCCGGTTGGGCAGCGGAAGAGTCTCATCGCGTTGAACGTGGCGCACGCTCTATGCACTGGTGAGCCGCTCTTTAAGCAGTTTACCGTTGATAGAAAACCCGCTCGGGTCGTTTACCTCTGCCCGGAAATGGGGATTAGTTCATTCTCTGACCGGCTTAAGAAAATAGGTCTTATGCCGCACGTTGGAAAGAGCCTTTTTTGTCGCACGATGAGTGCTAGCGGGCTTGTGGACCTGGACGAGTTAGGCGAAGAGTTGGACGGTGCCGTGGTGATTATCGACACGGCGGTCCGCTATCTAAGGGGTGATGAAAACAGTTCGGAAGACATGCGGGTGTTTGCGGAAAGCGTCTTTCGGCTAATGCGTTGCGGCGCTCTCGGCGTTTTGTTGCTGCACCACAGCGCCAAAGGCACAAAAGAGAGTCTTGAGTTGACCCTTGAAAATGCAATGCGTGGTTCAGGTGAGTTAGGTGCGTTCGTCTCATGCTGTTGGGCAACACGCTTGCAAGATCCAATGGACCCGTACAAGTCGGCTTCGTATATCTCGAACGTAAAACAGCGGGACTTTGAATCGAAGCCATTTGAAGTGACAAGCGGGCCGGATTGCCGGTTGCACATCGTTACAAAGCCAGGTGAAGCGGTCTTATCCAGGCGGCAACCGGGTGCGAAATCAAACCGCGATGGCCTGGAAGATGCCGCCCTTACGCTCATACGCGGTAACCCGGAGGCGTCAGTCCGGACCCTGGTGTGTATGTTGGCAGATGCAGGTATCAAGCGAAGTCTCGCTTGGGTGAGTGGCAAGCGGTCGGAGATTAACGGCACCGGCGTGACCCTGAGTGTTCACTCCTTATAAGGAAAGGAATAATAGTGAACAGTCCCCTCACACTACTACGAGCTAACGCTCTCGTAGTGTAGGTTGTGTCGGGTCAAAGTCTATCGCCTGATATGCGGACTGCAAAGAGAAAGGGGGGGGCGGTCTAAATCTTAACAATGTAAGCTAAAAAGCCCTCCGTAGCCCATTTTGATACATAAACATTAATTATCAAAAAAGGTAAAATTTACACGGTATTTTGGGCGCATAGTCCGCAGTCCAGCGCCGTCATAAGCATTATTAAGCACTCGTAGGATGTGGGAGACATCCAGGGAAATGGAGTTTCAACCGTGCCAACCGAATGGCTCACCGCAAACGAAGCAGCCGCATATCTGAAAGTCAAACCTCGCACCGTCCTGAAGTGGGCCAAAGAGGGCACAATGCCCGCACACCCTCTTTCCGGCTCTAAGCGCGTTACCTGGAGATTTCTCAAGACAGAATTGGATGCTATGCTTTCCCTGCCATCTGCTGCGAGAGATGGAGGACTCAATGCAACGCAGCAGAGTTAGAACAGGAAGTGTAGTACAGGACAAGCGCGATAAAGTTTGGCGCTTTTATTGGTGGGAAGACGGCAAGCGGCGGTCAAAGGCCCTCGGAAAATTCAACGCTAAAGCGTTAGCGTGGAAGGCTGCGAAGTCTTTACGTGATGCGTTAGAGAATACGACTCCGTTAAGGTCGCACACTCCCTCGGTTAGTGCGCTGATTGACCATTACAGGAAAGAGAAGATGCCAACACGCCTGGACACAAGTCGCGGGTACGATTCGTGGATTCGTGTCCATATCTTGCCCAAGTGGGGTGATGCGCCAATCACGGATCTGCAAGCGCGGCCCGTGGAAATGTGGTTGGAATCGCTTCCGCTTGCACCCAAGAGCCGTGTTCATGTTCGCGGCATTCTTAGTTCGCTATGGAATTTCGCAATGTGGCGGCAAGATATTCCGGTACAGGTCAACCCGATTAGCCTAGTCAAGATCAAAGGCGCGTCCAAACGGGTGCGAGCGCCTCGCACATTAACCGTTGAGCAATTCCGCGTGCTTCTTTCTCATTTGAAAGAGCCATTCGGAACAATGGCGTTAGTGTGTGTTTGTTTCGGGCTTCGCATCTCTGAGTGTTTGGCGTTGCGTTGGTCCGATGTGAATTGGTTAGGTGGGTCTCTTCGGGTCGAGCGCGGCATCGTGGAACAAAACGTGGATGACGTTAAGTCGGATGAGTCTCGGAAGACGTTAGCGATTGCGCCGGAACTGCTCGCCCGGCTGAAAGTGTGGAAGCGGACCACGGTCTTTTGTGCGGACAGCGATTGGATTTTTGCCAGTCCGTTGAAAATCGGAAGACTCCCGTATTCATACACTGGATTTTGGCGAGAGCTAGACCGCGCATCGAAAGCCGCCGGGCTAAGTCACATCGGTACGCATACTTTTAGGCATTCTTACCGAATGTGGATTGATGCGATTGGTACGCCGGTTGGAGTGCAACAAAGACTCATGCGACACTCTGACATCCGCACAACCATGAATATTTACGGGGACGCGAGCGCGGAAGACATGCGGGAAGTGCACAGCAAGATAGTGCAACTCGCTTTACCAAACTAACGGCACGGAAATTGGCACGGGTGATTCGTAAGCTACTGAAAGATTGGCTCCTCAGGTAGGACTCGAACCTACAACCCTTCGGTTAACAGCCGAATGCTCTGCCATTGAGCTACTGAGGAGTGGGCAAACAGCCGCTTGCAGAAAGTAGGCGGCCGGTTGAAATGTCATCTTAAAAATAGCATGCATTTGCCGGATTTAGCAATTCCCAAATCCGGGACTTATCCCCTAAGAAAACTCCAAAAATCACTGCATTTTGCCGCGAACGGATTACGTAAGCTGCAGGGGTTGGCAGGCTTATCGCTCTCCTCCACCTCTCCAAAACTCACCTCGCATTCTGCGACGGCCATCTGAGTTCCGCAACCCGATTAAAATGATTTCGATAGCCTTTTGAGAAACGGTTGATTAAAAACAATGTCCTCGGAATCAAAAGCTCAGACCCTCAAGCCTCCTGCCCCGCCCAAAGCCAGAATCGCCGCCGTGACTGACAACTATCATGGCCGCCAGATCAGTGATCCCTACCGCTGGCTGGAAGACGGCGCCTCCAAAGAAACGCAGCAGTTCGTAGCAGAAGAAAACGCCTATACCCGGAGCATCCTGGAGGAAATTCCCGGGCGACTGGAGCTGCGCGGCAAGATCGAACGCCTGCTTACCATTGGACGCGTGAGCCCACCGCGCATCGGCGGCAACCGGTATTTCTACGAACGCCGTGACGGCCGGCAGAACCAGGCCGTGGTCTATGTGCGCGAAGGCCGCGATGGCAAAGATCGCGCCTTGATTGACGTGAATGCTCTCTCGGCGGATGGGACCATCGCGCTGGATTGGTGGTACCCGTCGGAAGACGGCAGGTATGTTGCCTTCGGCACCTCAGCCAACGGATCCGAGCTGAGCGCGCTGCAGGTCATCAATGCAGAAACCGGTTCCCTGCTGGCGGAAAACATTGAGCGCACGCGCGCTGCCAGCGTTGCGTGGCTGCCAGACAGCTCCGGCTTTTATTACACGCGCTATCCGCGCCCGGGTGACGTGCCTGCCGGTGAAGAGATGTATAACCGCCGCGTCTTCTTCCACAAAATGGGTCAGGACAAAAATGCTGATGGCATGCAGGAGTCTCTGATCTTTCCCAGTGAAGGGCAGACCATTGACCCGCAGCACTGGCCCAGCGTCGCGCTATCGAACGACGGACGCTGGCTGCTCATTGAAGTAAGCCAGGGCTGGACCAGGACAGAACTCTATTTGAAAGATCTTTCTTCTCCCGCGGCCAAGTTTCAAACCGTTACACGCAACGAAAACTTTCTCTATCATGCTGAAATCCTTGACGGCCATCTTTACATCACCAGCAATGAAGCTGCGCCGCGCTTCCGCGTCTTCAAAGCAGACTGTGCCGCCCCTGAACGCGCAAACTGGAAAGAGATCATCCCCGAATCTGACGCCGTGATTGAAGGCCGCGCCGCCATCATCGGCAAAAAGCTGTTCGTTCATTCCGTCAAAAATGCCAGCTCGCAACTGGCACTCTTTGATCTTGGCGGCCAGCACATCGTAAATGTCGCCATGCCGGCGCTCGGCAGCATTTTTGATCTCGGCGGGAACTGGAACAGCACGTCAGCCTATTTCGGATTTATCTCATACGCCACCCCAACCACGATTTATGAGGTCGATTTCACAGGGCGCACCAGAGAATGGGCGCGCGTGGAATCCGGCATTGATCCGGCGAAATACCAGGTTGATCAGCTGTGGTTCAACTCCAAAGATGGCACTCGCGTGCCAATGTTCGTGGTCAGCAAAAAAGGCATGGCCAGGAATGGCCACAATCCAACGCTGCTCTCCGGCTATGGCGGATTCAATGTTGGACGCACGCCTTTTTTCAATCGCAATGTGATGCTCATGTTTTTAGAGCAGGGCGGCATCTATGTCGATGTGCAGTTGCGTGGCGGAAATGAATTCGGTGAAGACTGGCATCGCGCCGGCATGCTGGATAAAAAGCAAAATGTTTTTGACGACTTTATTTGCGCCGCCGAACATCTGATTACGGAAAAATATACTGACGCTGCTCATCTAGCCATTCAAGGCGGCAGCAACGGCGGCCTTCTGATGGGCGCTGCGCTCACGCAACGCCCGGAGCTCTTTCGCGCTGTGGTATGCCAGGTCCCGCTGCTGGACATGCTGCGTTACCAACAATTCCAGATCGCCAAGCTCTGGATTCCCGAATATGGCTCATCTGACGATCCAGAGCAGTTTGAGTATCTTTACGCATACTCGCCTTATCATCACGTGAAATCAGGCACACTCTATCCCGCCGTTTTATTCATGACCGCCGAGAGTGATACGCGCGTCGATCCCATGCATGCCATCAAAATGGCGGCGCTGCTACAGGCCGAAGCTGCCAACGGCCCGGACCGTCCGATCCTGTTGCGCGTAGATGCTAAGGCTGGACATGGTGTCGGCAAGCCAATCGCCAAGCTCGTTGATGATGCCGTGGATGTCTGGAGCTTCTTGCTCTGGCAGCTGGGTGTCACACTATAACCACTCAGATTTCTTGTGCACAAAAAGAAAGGAGCCGCTCAATACGGCTCCTTTTTTACCTTATTACCCAACCAGAAAAACTCACATCGTGTTCAGCGGTTGTGCCAGCCTGAAACCAAGCCGGCGGTCCGCCATAAATCCCACTTCTTTTTTTCCACTGGCATAAGCAGCTGTGGTGCCTGCGCTTTTGTCTCCGTTCAATAGCGCCCCAAGCAAAGCACCGCCTCCTGCTCCTCCGCCAATGAATGCCAGGTTGCGCTTCTTATAACTGCCGCCGCTCACAAAAACGCTGTTGGTCTGCAACGGGACAATCTTGTTATTCAACGTGATGGAAGAAAGCGTAATCCGCACATAGCCAGCACTGTTCACGTGACCTGATTCGCGAGCAGCCACCACCGCACCTGTAACCGTGGCTCCTGCAGGCGCCAAAGTCTGCCCATCGACTTCCAGGGGCTCATCCAGTACGGCAGTAAAGCTCTGGCCGGCTTGCGTTGTGGCGCTTGAGATGGGCTGCTGCAAGCGCACATAGATATCTGTGTTCGCCGGAACAACCGGCGCTTTTCCTTCAGCGAATGGCAACTGCTGGGATGGGGGAGTGTCAGCGGCCACAGTGTCAGGTTGCGGATTCACGCTGCAGCCTGCCATAATCCCCGCCAAAACCAGTACCGCCGGTAATGCGATCTTCAAAGAATGGTCTTTCATAGGTCTAACCGACCGCGGCGGGGGACTACCGCTATACACAGTTAGTGCAAGACAGATGCCAATAAAGCGCCTTTATTTTCTGTAGTTTGGATGATAGACGTGGCTTAAAGCTGTGTAGTTTTTACCACGAGCAGGGTAGGTGTTTCGTTAAGACTCGAGCGCCAAGTGCAGCCTGAGAAAGCTAGCGAGTACCGCTGGCTCCGGCGGATTCAACTCCAGCCGTCACTTCAGGCTGAATCACCACTCCGTCAAATGTAGTGGTACCAAGCAGGCGGCCATTCGCCAGGTTTAAGTTCCGAACGCGCCAGCCGGTGCTGATGGCGCTCCACATTTTGCCGTTGTCGCTGGACTCAAGCACGTTGGTGGAGCTTCCACTGGTAACCAGAACGCGATGGTTCTCATCATCAAACTGCACGGAAAGAATGTTGGATAGACGCAGTGAGGAAATTCGTTTCCATGAATCGCCAGCATCAGTACTGCGAAAGAGTCCGGTGCGTGCGCCCATCCAGATATCTCCTGCGTTGTCCACGGCAACGGCATTCACCGTGAACTCAGGACCAAGCGGTTTTGCCGGCAGCCAACTCTCACCGCCGTTCACAGAGACAACCACCATATTCGCGTCAGCCACGGCAACGACTTTACCCGCAACGCTGATGCTGACGGGCACTCCCATTCCAGCCAGCGTTTCCTTCTGCCAGCTCGCGCCTTTGTCTGAGCTTACAAAAAACCCATTCGCGGTAGCGGTCAGCCATCGTTCCGCTGTCAGTTCCAATACGCTTACACGCCCTGTCAGTTCTGCGGGAGCCGCCAGACGGACAGCTTTCTTTGCCGGCGCAGCTTCACCTTTATTTGGCACAATCACATTTCGGGGGACCCAGTATGTGCTGTTTGGTAGAAGCGCAAAGACGCCATGGTCAGTTCCGGCGACCAGAGAATTATCCGCAGCCTGGCGCAAGACAAACACATCACGGCCATCAAGACCGTCACTCGATTGCTTCCAGGTTAGCCCTGCATCGTGGGAAATAAACACACCACCAAATTCCTTGTCATTCAGAACACCTGCATACAGTGTGGCGCTGTCATTGTGGTCCACCAGCAATGCTGCCACCTGGCGATGCGTAAATCCACGATTGGAAGCCGTAAACGTCGCGCCACCGTCATCGCTCGCCAGCACGCCGCTGCGATCGGTCGCGAGCAATACATGCGACGGCCGCCGTGGATCAATCAACACATCATTGATAATGATGTTGGATCCGGTCATGTGCTTCCAGCTCATTCCGGCATCCGTGGTCTTCCACAAACCTTCTGTGGTGCCGGCATAAACAATGTTGTGGTCTGTAGGGTCCATCTGCAACATGCGTGTACGCCGCGCGGAGTAAGGAATGCCCTGCATCTTGCGGAATAACTCCCCCGCCGTCTCACTGCGATAGATTCCGGAACACGCGCTGATAAAAAGATTCGATGGCTGTGTGGAATCGATCACGATGGAGAAAACATCGGAGTCGTCAATCACGCCTTTTTTGATGTTGTGCCAGCTCTTGCCGCCATCTTCTGTTTTCCACGGCAGGTGCCATGTACCGGCATAGATCACATCGGCATTTGCAGGATCAATGGCGATTGACTCCACATTCTTCAGCTCTGCCTGGTTCTCCGGCGAGATACGCTCCCACGCCTCACCGCCATTGCGGCTGCGATAAATTCCGTCGAGTGCGCCAGCCACCAGGACTCTTGGATTCGCGACAGAGATACTCAATGCTCTCAGAGATTTGCCATGCAGATCGGCCACAATCTCCCATGTTTTGCCGCCGTCTTTGCTGTGAAAGAGATCGCCGTCAGTATTAGGCAGCTGCGCATTCCACGCGGCGACAAAAATGTTACGGGAATCCACGGGATCGATGGCGATATGGTCCAGTACCATCTCCGCTGAATTTCCCGGACGCGCAAAGCGCTGCCAGCTTGAGCCACCGTCAATAGAGAGATATAGATTGCCTGCGCTGGTGCCAAGGAAGATGCGGTCAGGGTTTTTAGGGTCCATGGCCAGGCTGCGAACAGTGCCGCCATCCGGGCCAACCGGCTGCCATGACTGCTCCGCCACAAGCATGATGCAAGACAGCAACATGCCTATCAAAACTGAGATTGTTCGCATCGCCAAGCGCATGAAACTTAAGATTCTATTCCCAGGAATTCTTAAAGATGTAAAGAGATTGCCACGACGATTTTCGCGCAACAAGTTACTGAAGGGCAATTCATTAAGAAAGACCAACTTGAACCGGATGAACTGCTGTAAAAAAGCGCGCGGTTGAACCACGCGCTCTGTAGGAACTTTGACTTGAGGTTACTTTGCCGGCGATTCGACGCTCAGGACATGCACCAGTATCTGCGTACCAGATTCCAGCTTGACATCGCCGGACGTTGAAATAATCACAGGGCCTGGCGTATCGGCACTCTGAACCGTGCTCAGGCCTAATCCTTTAATTCCGGTCACGCCCTGGGGTGTACCGATGCTAAGTGGTTTGGCTCCCTTCCCCACACCAAGTTGTGCAGCAGCAGCACCGCCACCGGCATTATTCATTGGTGATTGCTTAACTTCAACTTGTGGCTGGTAAGGTGTCAGATCGCCAGCTAAGGGCGCTCCGGTATTGGGAGGTGCTCCAACTACTCCACCGGATGAAGAACCTCCGGAACTGCGAGTCACAGTTCCTATTGCAGGCGGCAGCATTTGCGAAGGCTCATCAACGCGCGACCTTCTTACAACCGGTGCGGAGACCGCCTGAACAACACCCTGGAAGTTGATGTCGTGACGTTTAAGTAGAATTCGGTCAAAGACAATTCCCAGGCGTGATTCCTGGTGCTCGGCGTCACGCACTCGAACTTCCGTGACATGACCGGTTAGCTTCGTCTCCATAGGAATAATAACTTTTCCATGTGAGACCACATCTTGTGAGACCTCTGCTTTAATCTTGTCGCCTGGTTTTAGCTTCTTTGCCTTCAGTGAACTGCTCAATTCCACCAGCAAGTAGGTGTTATTGGGCTTTGCTACATCAGGTGTTGAAGCGGTCCCCGTACCTGCGGCAACCGGGCTCTTCGCTCCACTAGCTGGTTCCTGGCTTGCAACTTCCGATTGTGTTGTGTGAGAAGAATCGGAGGGGTGAGACGCCTTCGGCTGTTCTGCTTGCGCCTGGTTCAGAGCGATAAAAGATGCTTGCGAGCTTAAAGGCCACGCGGTAAGGAGAATAACCGTGGCTGCGGTCCAGTAGCTTTTCATGCCGCACCTCATGATGCAAAGAAGGCATCGGATCCGTCAGAAACTACGCTAACATTCTTGCACCAAAGAGTGCTGAAATCCAATAAATAATGCCGGATAAGCCGCGATTTGAGCGGGCTGTAAAACCAGCCATACAACCCGCTTTTCTTGTGCTTCAAAAAGAGCAAGCAATGCTCTCTTCGTCAAGTTGCTTTTATTTAGCGGCAGCCGGAGCCACCACTTGCACCACCATCTGCGCCCCGTTGTCGAGCTTAACGTTACGGCTTCCTGAATGGAATAGTGAGCCAGAAGGCGTCGCGTTCATTGCCACTCCTTCCATGCCATTCAAACCAGGAGTTACATTCCCGTTGGCAGACGGCCCTGCATTGGAACTTGCCATTGGTGGGGTTCCACCATCTCTAGCTCCGGCACTAGGGTTGCTCGTATTCCCATAAGGCGTGGCAGTAATTCCACGCCCACCGGAAGTAACATTATTAGAACCCCGATCCATTCCACCACCACCTAATGAACTGGTGGGCGGAGCCTCTGCGGGCGCTGAAAATGCGATGATGACTCCATTGAAAGGTACTTCCTGTCCACTTTTAGAGACGGCCACGTTAAAAAGCACTCCTAGCTTCGATTCGCCCTCTTTCGTCTTGGCTTGAGCTTCCGTTATGTGTCCTTCAAGTTTTGAACCTTTTTGCAACACCACGCTGCCATTGACTTTTACATCTTGCGTGACTTTTGCGGTAACTTCATCACCGGCCTTGGCCTTTTTGGCATCCACTGACTTTGTGAGCTCTGCCTGCAACTGGGTGCCATTGCTGAGCGCGTTCTGTGTTGCAGGAGCTGCACTGCCGGCCGGAGTCTGAGCCAGGGCACTCACACCAAATAAACATGCAGCAGCGGCGAATAGAAACTTATTCATGTTGGATGGTCCTCTCATTTTTACTTTTGACGGGCTGAAATTCAGGGCTAGAGTTTAACGGATTTCATCAGGATTTCAGATGCAATCCTTTGGAAAATCATCTACCCTCAAAGTATAACTTAACCAAATTCAGAGAGTTACATGGAGATAGACTTTTCTTGATGGAAGTTCCTTCTGGTCTTTGTTTGCTGCTCTCCCAAGTTCCTGAAGTGATGGTAACCTTTTAAACAAGAGGAAAAGTATTGAGTACACAAGAAAAAGTCCTGATTGTGGAAGATGAGGAGAACGAGCGCTCGGGCCTGGCTGAGCTGATCTCCGCCTGGGGATACAGAACAGAAACCGCCCGGGATGGCCTGGATGGCCTGGAGAAAGTGGCAACATGGTCTCCGGGCATCGTTGTTACTGATTTCAGAATGCCCCGCATGGACGGCATGGAACTGCTCCAACGCCTTGCCGAACAGCCGCAGCAGATTGCCGTAGTTTTACTCACCGCCCAGGGGAGTATTGACGTTGCCGTAGACGCCATGAAATCCGGCGCTTATGACTTCATCCAGAAACCCGTGGATCCGGCGCGGCTCAAACAGATTCTGCAAAACGCCGCGCGCCAGCGCGGAACAGCCATCGAACTGGAAGCCACAAAGAAAAAACTGAGGGATACAGGACTTTTCGGGCAGATGGTGGGCGCTTCACGCCCCATGCAGGAAATCTTCCGCCTGATTGAGATGGTAGCGCCGAGCACCGCGTCCGTTCTGATCACAGGCGAGAGCGGTACAGGCAAGGAGATGGTGGCACGCACCGTCCATGACATGAGTCCGCGCAAGAACAAACCGTTCGTCGCTATTAACTGCTCCGCCATTCCGGAAACGCTGATTGAAAGCGAGATCTTCGGCCATGAAAAAGGCGCATTTACCGGGGCTATGGAGCGTCGTGCAGGCTGTTTTGAACTGGCGGAAGAAGGCACGCTATTGCTGGACGAAATCGGAGAAATGCCGGCGGCAACGCAAGCCAAACTTCTGCGCGTCCTTGAAGACCGCAAGCTGCGCCGGCTGGGCAGCAAGGTGGAAACGCCAGTCGATGTTCGCGTTCTGGCCGCAACCAATAAAGTGCCGGAAGATGCCGTGGCCAAAGGCGAGCTGCGTGGCGATCTCTATTACCGTCTGAATGTCTTCAACATTCATATGCCACCTTTGCGTGAACATAAGGAAGATATTCCCCAGTTAGTTGAGGCGCTGCTTGCTGACATGAACGCCAAACACGGCCGGAGTGTCAGCGGCGTGAATGAGAACGTGCTGCAAATGTTTCAGAATTACAACTGGCCCGGCAACGTGCGCGAGGTCCGCAATACCATGGAAAGGGCCGTCATCGTGTGCGATACGCCTCTGGTTGAGGCGCGCCACCTGCCGCCAAACTTTGGCAATGCCGGCATCAAGACGATCGCCAGTGACGGTGAAGGCATACGCCTTGACGTGGGAACTACCGTAGGCGACGCGGAAAAAATGCTGATCCTGAAAACCCTTGCTGCCAGTAACAATAACAAGACGCGCGCAGCGGAAATTCTTGGCATAAGCCTTAAGACATTGCACAATAAGCTGAAAGAATACGGAAACGCAGCTGCGGTAGCGGGTGAGAATTCGAATTGAAGCATTGATTCCCTGTTGCCATTTTCTAAGCGCTGCAAGGAAAATCTAGAGCCATGAAGTTTCAAGAGCTGGAGAAATCATGCCCGTCTTCCGTCTGAAGACCAAGCTTGTCGTCGCTATCACCGGAATGGTAGTTGCGATTGTGGCAACTCTCTCCACGCTCTATATCTCTGAAGTTATCCGTCAGCGTATTCAGGAAGTTTATTCGGTAGCAGAGGTCATTAAGCTCCACGTTTTCGCTGTATCGAAACCGGCCCTGGCGGTTGATCTGGGCAGCTCAAAAGTTGATGTGAATGATCCTAAGCAACTGGAGGCTGCCGTCCAGGAGCTGCTGCAATCTGATTCGAGCATGTCTGCCCTGCTTGAATCCGTAACGGGCGATTCGCCTAACATCCTTGACGCATGCATCGTCGATGCAAATGGCCTCGCTCTCCTGCATACCAATCCCGCGCTGCAAGGTACGAATGTGCCTCCGCGTGAAGATTTTTCTCATGTTTTGCATTATGGAATCCGCCAGCAGATCAGGCTGATATACGGGCCTCCGAAAACCTACGACGTTCGCCTTCCGCTTGTCCACACCGCCACTGGCAAGCCTTTTGGAGAGGTGCGCGTAGGTGTGCATACGGCGCTCTTGAAAGACAGCCTCAAGCCGCAGATCAGGCAGGCGCTGATTTTTTCAGCCACAGCGATTATTCTCAGCCTCATTCTTGCCGCCGGCCTCTCAAACCTGGCCCTGCGCCCGCTGGAAGCCATCAGCCGCCGCCTGGATCTGATCAGCTCAGGCAAAGCTGAACTGGTGGGCGTCCCGTCAAAACGGTCAGATGAGTACGGCACGGTTTCAACCAAGATTGAACGCCTGGGCCGGCAGATGCGCGACGTCAAAGAGGTCTTCTCTGCCCTGAAGGAAAACCTGGACCAGATGATGGCCAACCTTCAGGACGGCGTAATGCTCTTTACCAGCGACTTCAACGCCGTGCTGGTCAGCGCCTCTGCCGAACGCTTTATTGGAAAGCCTCGTGGCGAAATGCTGGGACGGCAGCCTTCAGAAATCTTCTCCCGCGAATCGCGCCTTGGCCGTGTGATTATGAACGCCTTTGCCACACGCGAAACCATCAATCAGGAGGAGATTGAAGACGAACAAGGGCGGCACATTCAGGTGGCGATGGATTTTATTGAAGAGCGCGGTGAGCGCATCGGCGCGCTGTTGACGCTGCGCGATGCCGAGTCAGTGCATCGTCTTGAAGACGAAATCGAGCTGTCTCGACGGCTCTCCGCTATTGGCAGATTGACCTCTGGCGTGGCCCATGAGGTCAAAAATCCCATCAATGCGATCGTGGTGCATCTGGAAGTGCTGCGCCAGAAGATGAAAGAGATTGATCCCGATACGCGCCGCCATCTCGATGTGATTGGCAGCGAAATCCAGCGGTTGGATCGCGTGGTGCAAACACTGGTAGATTTCACCCGACCTGTGGAACTTCGCTTGAATGATATGGACCTGCACAAAGTGGCGGATGATGTTGTTGCCCTGGCCTCACCCCCAGCGGAAAAGAACAATGTGCTCATTGAACGCCATCCCGGTCTTGAATCGCTGCCAGTGCGTATTGATGCCGATCTGGTCAAGCAAGCCCTGTTAAATATTGTGCTCAATGGTGTGCAGGCCATGCCCAGTGGAGGACTGCTGCACTTGACCGTCAAGCGTGAAAACGATAATGCACTGATTATGGTGCGCGACCACGGAACGGGCATTCCAGAAAATATCCGTGACAAAATCTTTAATTTATACTTCACTACAAAAGCAGGCGGAAGCGGGATAGGATTGGCCATGGCATATCGCGTGATGCAACTGCATCACGGATCGATGGAATTTACCTCGATCCTGGAACATGGCACCACCTTTTATCTGCGTTTCCCGATTATTGAAGCTTCTGCCAATGGCGATGCGCCCGCTGTGGCAAAAGAGAATTCGGTCAGTACATGAAACTACTTCGTCTACAATCCGCGGTCATTGTTTTTGTATTGGGCCTGGGAATCTTCGGCTGCTCGCAGAAAAAGCCTGTCCTGGTTGCGCCGCAGCAGGTGCCAACTACCGTGGCGCCGGAACCGACTCCCACGCCGGAGAAAACGGCAGAACAGCCAGCCGACCAACCAAAAGAAACATCCCAGCAGACGTCTGCCGCCGACCAATCAGCAGCAAATGCTGCAGTTGAAAAAAGTAAACCAAAAACGACTCGTCGCACGGTAGCAAAGAAGCCGGCGCCGCCCGCTTCCACTAGCGCTGAGAAGTCAGGCACCGAAGTTGCAAAGAACACGCCTAACAAAATCGTAGTGCCGGCCGATAAATCTACTCCGCCGCAAAGCTCGGCGGGCGGCCAGATATCACCCGGCGCCACGCCGGCCGATACCGGCAGTCAGGCCTCCACTGAACAGCTTCTTCAGAGCGCGGAAAACAACCTAACCAGCATCAAGCGCCAGCTCACAAAAGATGAGGAAATCATGCAGGCGCAGATCAGGGAGTTCATCAAGCAGAGCCACACGGCGATCACGGAAAATGATCTGGCACGCGCTCACATCCTTGCGGTGAAGGCGCGCCTGCTCTCAGACGAACTCGTCAAACATCAATAGCTATTTCGCTGATGCATCCGGCTGGTGGATACCAAAGACATTGCCTTCCGTATCCAGGCAATAAATCTGCCACCCGACCCCAGGGATCGCCATCTTCGGTTTGGTGATCTTTCCGCCGCCGTCGATCACCTTCCCAACATACTTATCTATGGAATCAACCTGAATGGTGTTGATAGTGCGCGGCATTTTGTCCTGATAGCGGAGGATACCGCCGTCAATTCCTGGTTCATCGGCGCCGGTCTTCACCAGCCAGTACTCCGCCGGACCGCCCCAGAAATTCGACTCCCATCCAAAAACATCGTGATAGAACTTTGCTGCACGTTCGGGATTGTCTGCTGCAAACTCAAAATGAACAATACGTGGCATGATGCCCTCCGTGAATTTGAATGATGAATGGAATCAGGACGCACAGACTCTGCCGGGCAGAATCTGGTCCCGCATGTAACGAAATATGCGATATGTAGTTAGGCTCGCTGCGGCTGACGGCTCTGCGCGCCATACTTCTGTGTGGCATAGCCAACGATCAAGCCAACCATCGCGCCGGGCAGCATGATCTGGAAATAGTATCCATGCTGCATGAAAGCGATGATCCATGCCAGAAATGCGCCCACGGCCAGGCCAAATACAATGCCAAGCGCCAGCGAATTTACCTTGCGGGCAAATACTCCAATCAAAATGCCCGCAATAAGACCTTTGATCATGGAGCCGATCACAATCCCCACAATCCCGGCGCGCACCGCCGGCGTAAACCAGGCGGTAAGACCATCCAGAATCCCCAGAACACCGCCTAACACCAGACCGAGCACAATCTTGTTCATCGGCTGCCTCCTTGCGAAAGTTGAGGGATTCAATCCCTCTAAAGTCTTATTACCCGTGTTTGCCGAATCCTTTAACCGCGCCGCGAAAAAAGAATAAATAAAAGGCGCATGAAGAGATACGCCAGCACCAGCACTACAGCCACCCTGTTGCGGCTTACCAGCCGCGCTGTCTGCTCGAAAAGATTTTCCCGATAAGCACTGACCGGCATATCATCCAGATATTTACCCACATCCGTGGATAGCGCCTGCACTCTGGCATAACGAGCGCCCATGTCATCAGCCATGGCCTTGTGACAGATGGCCTGCAGCGGGCGCGCAACAGTCTGACTACCGATCATGTATTGCAGGATCGACCCAAGGCCAAAGACATCCGTCCGCTGGTCGATTGCTTGCACATCGCCCCGCTGTTGCTCCGGCGACATGAAGCCGGGTGTGCCAAGAATACTGCCATGCGCCGTTATGGTTTTAGACAAGTGAGAATGCTCTTCTGTTGTGACATTGCTTGAAGTTGAGGATCTTTCTGAAGCAGCTGTCGCTTCAATGTTCATCACCTTGGCCAGCCCCCAGTCCATCACCAGCACTTCACCAAATGCCCCGATCATGATGTTGCCCGGCTTCAGGTCGCGATGAATAATGCCACGCGAATGCGCAAAGGCCAGCGGCTCTGCGATGCGCTGAAGTAATTGCAAACGCTGGCGCAACGGCAAGTCCGCAATATGCTGGTCGAGGGTCTGCCCTTCAACATTTTTCATGCAGTAAAATGTGCGGCCATCGGATAACGTACCTGCGTCATGGACAGGAACAATGCCAGGATGCTCCAGCTTCGCCAGGATCACGGCTTCCTGCGTCAGCCTTGATGCGAGATCAAGGGAGCTGTTTTCGACCGAAAGGATTTTGAGCGCCACCGGCCGATGCAGGATTGAATCTTCCACCAGCCATACCGATCCCATGCCGCCATGCCCAAGAAGTTTCAGCGCACGATATCGTGTGCCGGAAAGGTCCGGCGTCTGCATCTCCGTCTGCAGGCGGGCAATTACCTGGTCAGGTAGAAACTTCATTTTGCTTCTACTCCCAATAATGCACTCGACTCACGCTGATATTCCTCGTCGCTTCCAGTCATGTCGCGAAGCTGATCGAGCACGCAACGGCGAAATTCACGCCGCGCAAAAGCCAGATAGTTTGTGACATCCGTTACGGCCAGGTTGAACTCCAGCGCCAGCTCTGCATAAGCAGGCCGCGCTTCCGCATCGCCCAGATCATAGCGCTCAAACAGCGCAAACTGTGTCGTCTTCCCTGCCGTCTGGCAATGTGCACGTAATTTCTCGACGGCCAGTGCAAATAGAGTCCGTACCCACTCCTTTTCGAAATAATCTTCCGGCGACTCCATGTGTGCCGCGACAGCCAGCTCGTGCTCAGCCTCTTCAAAGTCCAGTGAGACGTGCATCGCTGTATCACCACGTTTCTGGCGATGAGCATCACGCGTCTGGTTCATAAAGAGACGGTCAATGCATGTGCGTAGAAAGGTCCGGAGCTTGCCTTTGGCTGGATCATAGGAAGCCAGGAAATCTTTCTCCATAAAGCGCGAGAAAAAATCCTGTGTAAAATCCTCGGCGTCTTCGCGCTCCAGCCGCCAGCGCATGCGTACGTATTTATAGACTGGTCGCCAGTACGAGCTGGTAATGGCATCGAGCGCGCGTTCGCGATCCCGCGGATCATGGCTCTGCGCTGCCACCACCACGGAATGGCGTGTCAGCGGAAATGCGTCGCCTTGATGGTTGGGCGCCAAAGTGTGCTCACGTTTGAAGGTGCTGCGGCGAGTTTATTCGTGAAGCACTACGAAAACAAGTTCAGGATTGAGGAGTTTGCGCAGTTGGAACCGCCTGAGCAGCGTTGGCCGGAGCTCGAAAAACGTACTTCTCTTCCTTGCGGAACGGCAGGCGTAACAGAAAGCCACGTTCATCGATCAGCCCCTTTCCACTCATGAAACTCAGCACATTGAGATTATGGTTCAGGTGCATGGGATGAGCCTTCGTCGAACCGGCAGGAACGTCAAACACAAACAGCCCTCCCGGACTCAGTAGAGACGAAAGAAAGGTCAGCTCGCCGGGGAGATCAGGCAGGTGCTCAAGAACATCAAAGGAGAAAACAGTATCAAAGCTGTGTTGCTGCGCGGCCTCAATCAATTCTGCTTTTGTAAGAAAGAAATAAACCGCGAGTTTCTGACGCTCAGCCCGCTGGCGGGCAAAGCGCATGGTCACGCCTTCCACATCAAAATAAGCCACAGGATGGCCGCGCCGCGCCAGTTCGAGCAGTATCTCGCCGTTCCCCGCGCCGTAATCAAGTGTTGCGCCGCGCGCCAACCGTATGACCTTCATGTTGGAGCGAATGCGTTTGTATTCCAGGTTGTAAGCAGAAATGTCGAACAGATAAAGCTCTGAATTCTGCCGGTACCACTCTGCCATCTGCTCGGCGTTGTCTTCGGCAGGGTTGGCTAGTTCCCAGTTTGCTGCAAGTTGCCGATTGCTGCTGGCCCATAGCTCGCGTATTCGCTCATCTGAGTAGCCCGTAAATTCAATCAACTCCTGCATGGACGCAGCGACATTTCTTGCATTCTGCTCACGCGCGCGCAGGACCAGCCAGGTTGTCCCGGCGACAGAACTCAGCAACACAAGAATGCCTAGAAACCATGGGACAATCCCATAAGACCCAACCGCAAAAGTTGCAAGAACAATGCCGGAAGCCAGTGTTATGCCTGCCCAGCGGAGATGGCCATCTTCCCTTCTCACAATGGCAATATGCGCCGCAGCCGCCAGCAAAAGTAGAATGATGGCGCCTTGTCCGGCGCTGGCTCCCATTAATGACACAAAGATCAGGACGAGATCGGTCGTCCAGAAAATAGCAGCTAATTTGTCACGCGGAATCTTTTGGCGGGCAGCAGCCCAATTGATCCCGGCAATACAGAGCGCCACGATCACTGCAAACATCCTACCGCCATTCGAACTCGCCAGAAGTATGCCAAAGATCAGCACGGCAGCAGCAATACGCCAGCGGATTTTAATTTCCCAGTGAAACTTTCTTTCCGGACGAACACTAAGATGAAGATAATCTGGCGTGTAATAAATCAGGACGGCAACCGCTAGAGCCGCCAGCAGAAAAGCCACTGTACTCTCAACCGACCACCGTCCGCGGGCGACAAAGCGGAGTGGAATGGCTGAAACAACCAGACAGAGTGAGAATACGGCTCCCCATATCCGGCTGCCTCGAATAAACTTTTCCTGATCGCGATAGTTCATGCGTGACCCGCCATTTTACAAGACGCGAGATGCCAGAGTGACCACACGTTCATGCTCCTGCTATTCTTTTGGAACGCATGACTCTCTCGGTTTGCATCATCACGCTCAATGAAGAAGCCAACCTGGGCCGCACACTGGCCAGCCTGAAGGAAATTGCCGACGAAATTATTATCGTGGATTCCGGTAGCACAGATGCAACTACGACGATCGCACAATCATTTGGGGCTAAAGTTTTTGCCGAGCCGTGGAAAGGTTTTGCGCGGCAGAAAAACTCGTCACTGGCAAAGGCCACATGCGACTGGATCCTCTCTCTCGATGCCGACGAGGAAGTCAGCCCTGAGCTCGCAACGAGTATCAAAAAGCTGCTCAAATCGGGCACAACCCCGGAATTTTCCGGTTACATGATGAACCGCCGCAATATCTATTTTGGCAAGTGGCTCAAGCGGAGCGGCTATTATCCTGACCCCAAGCTGCGGCTGATCAAGCGTGGCGCGGCTGAATTTGAACTGCGCGACGTGCATGAAGACATGAAGATGCCGGGCAAACTTGGCCATCTGCAGGGCGACCTGCTTCACCATGCTTACCAGACGATAGAAAGCTTTCTTGACCACCAGAACAAATACTCATCTCTAGGCGCGGACATGGTGGTACGCGAGCGCAAAGTGGGCTTTAGCGTGGTAAACATTGTCTTTCGGCCACTGGTACGCTTTATCTGGGCTTACTTTTTTCGCATGGGATTTCTGGACGGCCGAGAAGGACTTATCGTCCTGATGAATCACGCGGCCTATGTGAGCTGGAAATACGCCAAGGCATGGCAGAAATCGAAAGACAAACTCGATTGATCTTCACAGTCCACTCCAACCGGCATTGGCCTTACTGATCAGTTACTTTGCACTCCGGTAACTGTCTTCAGGCGCACAAGCAGCCTATCCTTGTAGACCATGATGTTGCGACGGAATTGTTATGCATGGGCTCTTTTGGCTGTATTTACGGCGTTGACCGCTGGCCGGTCATGGGCGCAGGAATCATTGGGGGACATCGCCCGGCGCCTGCGCACGGGAAAGCCAGACTCCTCTACTCCGGCGAAACCCGGGGAGCGCCCTGCAGCCGTGGTATCGGTCAATAACGACCTGAACGCCACCATGACCATCCTGGCAGAGCAGGACGAAACGGCCTATGCCACGCGTCTGCGCACACAGCTGGAGCAGGAAAGATTCAAGGTGCTGGACGATGTAGCCGCCGCCGAACGAGCCGGCAAGACTCGCTTCGCCGGAGGCGACTGGCGGCTCCATGTATTTTATTCCGCCATTGAAACGCCCAAAGAAGCCATCCCCTCTACCGAAGCGGGCTGGGCTGACCTGCTCGATCAGATGAAACGATGGGCTTCACAGCAGCCAGATTCCATTACGGCGCAAGTATCCATGGCTTATGCCTATTTGAACTATGCCCGGCAAACGCCCAGCGCGCAGGGAGATTCAGCCACAACAGAAGGGCGTCGCGTATTTGAAGAGCGGCTGAAGCTTGCTGAGACGGTCTTGAATCAGTCCTATCAATTGCCAACCAAATGTCCTGAATGGTACGACGTAATGTTGCAGGTGGGCCGCACCAAAGGCTGGGATATGGAAGACCTGTCAGCTTTGTTTCAGCGCGCAGTCGCATTCGAACCTGATTTTTACTACTACTATCAGGAACAGGCGCTGAACCTCACGCCGAAATGGCGCGGTAAAGATGGCGATGTAGAAAAGTTCGCCGATGAATCAGGCAACAAGGTTGGCGGCAAACCTGGAAGCATTCTTTACTGGGAGATCACACAATTCATTTTGGGCGATCGCGAATTGAATAATCCCGCGCAGCAGTTCTCCTGGTCGCGCGCGCAATTGGGCTACCAGGCCCTGACTGAGCAATTTGGTTCAAGCATGCTGCGAAAAAACCAGCAGGCACAAATGGCGGCACGCTTTGGTGACTACATGGTAACCGACGAGACAATCGCTCAAATTGGAGACCACTGGGACCGTTCGATCTGGGGCACCAGAGAATATTTCGACAAGGTGAAGACATGGGCCAGCAGTTCAGCAGTACCGTTTCGCAAGACGATCGAAGCGTATAAAGCAGTCAGTCTGAACGTTGCCACGCCAGAGGGCCAGAAATACGATGAGCTGATTGCCAGGGAATTTTCCGGCCGCTACGCACGCGCAGTAAAAGAATGCGCAGCGAACGCAACAGGCCCGTCACCAACACTACTAATTCTGCTGATGGGCAAGAGCGGCGCGATACAGCAGATGATGGTTGTCCCAGACAATGCCAGCGACAGTTGCCTGCGTCCAAAGCTGGAAAAGGCTACATTCACACCTCCGCCCAAGCCTGAGTATTGGGTAAGAGTTTCATTAGGCCCCAAGCCTTAAGCCTTGCGATAGCCAACTTCAGAGCAAGACTCATGCGCTCCATTTGGCGGCAAAGCACCGCTTCAAGTTCAACTCAAGCAGCACGGCCGACTTGCGCGCTGAGCGGCATGCATTGAGGCTGACCAATTCCTAAGAAATGAAATATGTTTAGCGGTTTGGAGCGAAGCCACACTTCCATCTAAAGACCAAGCCGCGAGGCCGACCACGCGCCGAGCGGCATGCCTTAGGGCGGATAAATTCTACGGAAATTAAAACTCTATTTCAGCGGTTTGGAGCGAAGCGACACACTTCCATCTAAAGACCAAGACGCGAGGCCGACTTGCGCGCCGAGCGGCAATGCCTTAGGGCGGATAAATTCTACGGAAATTAAAACTCTATTTCAGCGGTTTGGAGCGTAGCGACACACTTCCATCTGAAAGACCGAGACGCGAGGCCGACTTGCGTGCCGAGCGGCATGCCTTAGGGCGGATAATTCTACGGAAATTAAACTCTATTTCAGCGGTTTGGAGCGAAGCGACACACTTCCATCTGAAAGACCGAGACGCGAGGCCGACTTGCGTGCCGAGCGGCATGCCTTAGGGCGGATAATTCTACGGAAATTAAACTCTATTTCAGCGGTTTGGAGCGAAGCGACAAAAAAAGAAAGACCCGGGAGTGGGGTCACCGGGTCTCGAAACTTAGTTCAGATTTGGACTTGTCTTAAGCAGTTTGCGCTGCAACTTGTTTTGTAACGCTTTCCGCTTGAGGACCCTTCTGTCCCTGAACAATTTCGAACTCAACATTATCGCCTTCCTGCAGGCTCTTATAGCCTTCTGACTGGATGGCACTATAGTGGACAAACACATCGGGACCATCATCTCGGCCGATAAAGCCGAACCCCTTTGCGTTATTGAACCATTTGACTGTACCTTTAATTCGAGACACGTTCCTTACTCCGGACGGGTCTTCGGAAACACGGTCTTACTGTGGTCCCTGGGACCAGTTTTTCTTCTCTTGGGTTTTGCCTATTTTTGGGAGTGACGCAAACACCGGAGATATACCTTCTCCCGGCATTCACTCGTCTTTATACCCGTACTTTGGCTTTGTGAATATTTTGCGCTCATCCATAGGTGATGTCAAACTTTTATTGCACAAAGATAGGGAGCAACTATGCGAAAACATTGACTCTTCCGCATATGCGGCATGAGCGCTGAGTGATCTAAAGTGAAATCGAAAAATATAGGTTAATTGTTCAGTTTCGCCGTAATTTTTTTTCGAGCCACAACAACGAAGCGATCGTTTTTGCGTCGATAATTTTGCCTGTCATCGCCATTTGTACCGCTTGGCGCAGAGGGAAAAACCTGACAGTGATGCGCTCATCTTCCTCCGGCTCGGCAACCCCCTTATGTAATCCGCGCGCCAGATAGACCGTCATGCTCTCATCCAGAAATCCCGGGCTCACAAAGAAGTAGAGCGCTTTCTCCCATCGCGACGCCCTGTAACCCGTCTCTTCAATCAGCTCACGCTTGGCGGCTGCAAGATGATTCTCACCCGGATCAACTCGACCAGCCGGCAGCTCCCACATGCGTTGCCCAGCAGCATAACGATACTGGCGTTCCAGCAGCACATGCGGCGTGCGCCTGGATTCATCCAGGGGCAACACGACAATTGAACCGGAATGACGGATTACATCACGCCGCGCTTTGACGTTTCCTGGCTCCTGTACATGGTCCGTCATCACGCTGAAAACGGGGCCTTTGAATGAAACTTTGGAGGAGATAACACGAACTGCTTTGGCTTTTTTGCGGGCAGATTTCTTGCGTGCAGACATGCAGACAATATAAATGGTTTCTTTGGGCAGCAGCAGTATTGAGGGAAGAGTCAGACGTGCAATTCTGTTATCCTCGCGTTGAATGGCGGTTAAGCAAAAAAGCGGCGTGCGTACCGTAACGCTGATCGGCGCTGGCAATCTTGCACAGGCGATTGGACCAGCTCTGCGTGCCGCAGGATACAACATCGATGCAGTCGCTTCGCGCTCATCAGCAGCATCGCGAAAACGCGGTAATACGCTAGCAAGGAAATTGGGCGCGAGGACGATTGCGCTGGAAGATGCTGCGCCTGATTCAGACATTATCTGGATCTGCCACACCGACGATGCGCTGGCCAACACAGCCAAATGGCTGGCACTTAAGCCGGGCTGGAAAAACAAAATTGTCTTTCATTCCAGCGGAGCGCTTTCCAGTGATGTGCTTGCTCCGCTGAAACATGCTGGCGGCAGCGTGGCATCTTTGCATCCCATGATGACATTTGTTCCCGGATCATGGCCGAAGTTGCGCGGAGTACCTTTTGCAGTAGAAGGCGATGCACGCGCGATTGCTGTGGCCCGCAGACTGGTCAAAGATCTAGGCGCGGAACTTTTTACGATCAGGAAATCCGCTAAGCCGCTCTATCATGCTCTGGGATCGTTCTCTTCGCCGCTGATTATCGCCACACTGGTAACAGCGGAGCGCGTGGGCCGCGGAGCCGGGTTAACAGCAAGCCAGACACGCAAAGTCATCGGTCCCATCTTGCACCAGACTCTGAAAAACTATCTGGAAGGCGGAGCAGCAGCAGCGTTCAGCGGTCCCATCAAACGCGGAGACTTGAACACAGTGCGCCGGCACCTGAAAGAGTTGAAGCGCGTTCCTGCGGCGCGTGAAGTATATCGCGCACTGGTGAGATCGGCGTTGCTGGACTTGCCGTCGCTGAACCCAAAAAGGCTTTTACAACTGCTGGAAGAACCTTTGAAACACAGAGTAACGGAGTAATCAGAGGAAGGGCTCAGGAATAGTTTTTGATCTAGCGTTCCGTAAACAGATGTCCCAGTTTTTCCTTCTTGGTGTTTAGATAACGCTCTGAGGCGGCATGGGGCTCAACTTCGCAGGGGACGCGCTCTACCACCTTGATTCCCGCCGCTTCAAGCGCCGCCACTTTCTGCGGATTGTTGGAAAGCAGCTTGACCTCTTTTAATCCCAGTGCTTTCAGAACCTCAGCCGGTAGCTGAAACTCGCGATGATCGGCCTTGAAACCCAGCTCTTCATTGGCTTCAACCGTGTCTCTACCCTGGTCCTGCAGCTGATAGGCTTGCAGCTTCGGCATCAAACCGATGCCGCGGCCCTCCTGCTGCTCATAAAGCAGCACGCCGGCTCCGGCTTCAGCGATCATCTGCAGAGCCATCTCCAGTTGCTGGCGGCAATCGCAACGCAGAGAGCCGAATACGTCACCGGTGAGGCACTGTGAATGAATGCGAACCAGCGGAGGAGCGGAGTGAATGTCGCCCATCACAAGCGCCACAGCTTCTTCCTTGCGGCGGTCGCCTTGTGGACCGGTTGGGCTGAACTGGCCTTCAAATCCCATGATGCGGAACTGCCCCCAGCGCGTGGGAAAATCAGCTTCCGCCATTTTGCGAAGTGTAAATTGAGAACTCACTTACTTATTATAAATTGGTGGAGCATCTGTTTATGCCGAACATCCCGGAAATTGAAGCCATGCAGTTGGAGATACGGCGAAAGATGACTCTAGAGCAACGCCTGCAAGTGGTGATTGAGCTTCTCCGGCTCGCCTTTCTTCCCGATCCACTTCCTATCTGGGTGAAATGAGCGCAGCCAAAGTGTTTCGCAACGTCGTGAATGCGCTCGATCATGCGTGCACAAGCCGATTTTCTTTTAATTAAGAGTGCAATTTTTGAATCCGTTGTCGTACCTTGGGATGTGCAGGCCGTCAGTATGAGTCAATTGAAATTCTCTTTCTTAGCTACACTGCTTTGCTTTTCAATGCAGGCCACTCATGCGCAGACCAGCGCGCAGCCATCCGCTGGTTCGCAAATCCCAACGCTCACCACACGTTCAAATCTGGTGCTTGTGCCTGCATTGGTAAAAGACAGCACCGGCAAAGTTGTCTTTTCGCTTACAGCAGACGATTTCGTCCTTACAGACAACGGTACTCCGCAAGCTGTGCGAATCGAAGAAGGTGCCCTCGGGCAGCCTCTGGCATTGGTCGTCATCGTGGAGACCGGCGGCGAGGGTGCAGCGCATCTCCGCGATTATCGAACTCTTGGGCCGGTGCTGGATGCGATCATTGGCGGCGTGCAACATAACGTTGCCGTGATCAGCTTTGACAGCACTGCGCGTCTCGAACAAAATTTTGAAGCCAACACAGATACCGCAGCAGAAACCATCAGCAAGCTTCACGATGGTGACACGGGTGCCGCCATTCTTGACGCGCTTAGTTTCGGGATTGAGCTACTACGCACCGAACCGCTAGCTTATCGGCGGGCGGTCCTGCTCCTGAGTGAAACCATTGACAATGGCAGCCAAACCAACCTTGATGATGCGGTTCGCGCCGTCCAGGACACCAACACAGCCATCTATAGCTTTGGCTTTTCCACCACGCAGACCGCGGTGAAGCATCAAGCGTCAAAGTTGCCCTTGCCCGTGCCCGGAGGAACGCCATATTCAAATGAATCATACGCGCCGGGTGGCTGCATGAGCCGCGATCCCAACGCCGACCCAGACGCACATGGCAAGCGCGCTGTGCAGGCCCTGGACTGCGCCAGCGACTTGATCCCACCTCTTCGGCTGGCGCGAATGGCGTTCCTGCTTGCCAAAGACGGCATGCGGCGTAACGTGCCAAAGTCAGTAGCTGAGTTGACGGGTGGCGAGTACTTCGACTTCAAGGACGGAAAAACACTCACCCGCCACTTGATCACCGTCTCCAACGATGTGCCGAATTATTATTTTCTGAGTTTCCGTCCACAGTCTTCACAAGCTGGGCAGCACGCGCTGGAATTGAAACTGAAAAATCGTCCCGGCTATGAAGTGACGTTTCGCCGAGGATACTGGATAGATGTCCCAGTTGGCGCAAAAGAATAGTTTTGTCCCATCGCGTTATACTGGTTAGTTTCATATAGCCCGTGGAGGGATTCAATGGCCTCATCTGCAGTCAGCTTTGCAAGAGAAAACCAGCAGAAGTTTTTAGGCGAACTGAAAGACCTGCTTCGCATTCCCAGCGTAAGCACTGCGCCGGAACATAAAGAAGATGTCCGCCGCGCGGCTATTTTTGTTGCCGACGAAATGCGGCGCATCGGGTTGGAAAACGTCGAGGTCATCCCAACGAAAAATCATCCACTGGTGTATGGCGACTGGCTGCATGCGCCGGGAAAGCCGACGGTCCTCTGCTATGCGCATTACGACGTGCAGCCGCCCGACCCGTTGAATGAATGGCTTACGCCTCCGTTTGAGCCCACGGAGCGCAACCAGAATATCTATGCCCGCGGCGCCGTTGACGACAAAGGCCAGCTTTGGATGGAGATCAAGGCCGTGGAAGCGTTAATGCGCGGCCATAATGGCAAGCTACCAATCAATGTGAAGTTTCTGATTGAAGGCGAGGAAGAGGTCGGCGGTGAGTCGATTGCAGCGTACGTCCGCGCGCAGAAAGCCAAGCTCAAAGCCGATTTCGCCCTGGTGTGCGATACGGAGCTTTTCGCCCCGAATCTACCGACGCTTTGCGTTGGCCTGCGCGGACTGGTCTATACGGAGATTGAAGCCCGCGGCGCAAAAATCGACTTGCATTCCGGAATGTACGGTGGGGCCGCGCCGAATCCTTTCTTCGCACTTATTGAAATCATCAGCAAGCTGAAAGATGCAAAAGGCAAGATCCTTATCCCCGGCTTTTACAAAGGCGTTAAGGCGCCCAGCAAAGATGAGTTGAAAGCATGGAAGCGCCTGCCCTTCAATGAAGAGCACTATCGCAAGGCTGAGGTAGGCTCAAAAGTTCTTACCGGCGAACCGGGCTATTCCGTTCTGTATCGTACCTGGGCCCGGCCAACGCTGGAGGTCCACGGCATGCCCGGAGGCTTTACCGCACCCGGCGCCAAGACCGTAATCCCGGCCAAAGCGTTTGCCAAGGTCTCCATGCGCCTGGTGCCGAATCAGAATCCGGATGACATCCTGAAGAAATACACCAAGTATGTGAAAAAGCTCACACCCAAAGGGATTGAGCTGAACATCAAAGTTTTCAGCAAAGGGCCGGCCTGCGTGGTGGGCACAAATAATCGCTTCATCAAGGCCGCGACCGAAGCATTGCATGATGTCTTCAAGAAAGAAACAGTATTTATCCGCTCCGGCGGATCGATTCCAATCGTCACCGACTTCCAGGACGTGCTCAAGCTTCCCAGCGTGATGATGGGGTTCGGCCTGCCAGATGACAATCTGCATGCGCCGAATGAGAAGTTCCATATCCCTAACTTCTATCGCGGCATTGAGAGCATCATTACGTTTTTTGAGAAGTTGGGAGTGTAAGAAATCGGTGGATCTGGTGATCGCGCATGATCGGGTGAGCGAAAAAACACTGGTTGAACCTTGTGCACAAATGAAGCGCAACGGGTATGCCATCATCCCCGAGGTATTGAATTGTACTGAGGCGGAAGAACTCCTTTCTAAGTTGGAGGCTTCTCAACTACAGCGCAGCCGTGCCGGCGTACGACATCTGCTTGGCCATCCTGTGGTCTCGGCTGTCGCAAATGATCCCCGCCTGCTTGGGCTTGCTCAGGAAATTCTGGGCGACCAAGCCTTTCCCTTTCGCGCCACGCTCTTCGACAAGTCTCCTGACGCAAACTGGCTGATCACCTGGCATCAGGATACGGCGCTGCCACTACGCGAAAAAGTTGATGCTGCCGGCTGGGGGCCATGGTCAGTCAAAGAAGGTGTGATCTATGCTCATGCGCCAGCGGCAGCATTGGAAAGAGTAGTTGCCCTGCGCTTGCACCTCGACGATTCAACCGCAGCTAATGGTCCATTGCGCATTATTCCTGAGACGCACTGCAGAGGTGTCTTGAGCGATTCAGCAGTTGAGACAATCGTAGCGCAGGAACCCGGCGTTACTTGTATGGTGGAGAAAGGCGGCATCATCGCTATGAAGCCGCTGGCCATCCACGCATCATCGAAATCACAAGCGGAGATTCCGAGACGCGTGCTTCACATTGAATATGCGACCAATACTGCTGTATCTGCTCCACTGCAACTAGCCAATTGCCTAAGATCTTTCCGCCTTAATCCTTTAGCCCCTTGCACGTCTGTGTACCAATTCCTGTTTATGCCATCTTGTTCGGTTGCACCATTCGCGCTACAGTTTAGGCAGCTCTCATCGATTCTCCGCGTCCTTATAAAAATCCTCACAGGAATGGTTTGGTCAATAGCTGCACAAGGGGTGCGACATCCTGTGGTTTGACCGGTTTATCCACAACATATTGTGGGCTAATCTCTTGACCGCAGGTTACTCTCTGGATACATTAACTGGAGACGCGGGTTATCTACTCCAGCCGGTGAGACCCGGGAAAAGTAAACAGAAATTCGCACCTGTTCAGCCACAGCCGTGCGACTATTGGCCATTCCTGAAGGAGTAGGAAGTTGCTCAAATTAAAAAAGCTGCAAATCCTCGGGTTTAAGTCCTTTTGTGACCGCACGGAACTCAAGTTTCCAGGCGAAGGCATAGCTGCTGTCGTAGGGCCCAACGGGTGCGGAAAATCCAATATCTCTGACTCCATCTCATGGGTCCTGGGCGAGCAATCTGCCAAGAGCCTGCGTGGCGTCCGCATGGAAGACGTGATCTTTGCCGGCACACGCGACCGCAAGCCCACCGGCATGGCCGAAGTGTCTCTCACGCTGATCGACCCTCAGGTCTATGAGGGCACGGTGAATGGCGTTCCTGAGATCGACGTGCAGAATGACATGCCTTCCGATGATGACTGGGACGAGGCCACAGTCCGCTCTACCGCTGCTGAAGCAACGAATGCGCATGTAGCCGAGGTCCAGCCTGGTCCGCTCGACTGGAAAGAAGGAATGGAACAAGAGGCAGAAGGCGAGCAGGCCCAAGCTGCTGAGGCTTCAGCAGAAGCCACGCAGGGAACTCCGCAAGAAGCGGCACAGGAAGATGAACATGAGCAGCCCGGACCTGAAGGCAATGTGCAAGCGTCACAGACGGCGAACAACGCGGTTGTTCTCAAGATTCGTCGTCGCAAGTTCAAGCCTACGGTCTTTGCCAAGGGCGAAATCATGGTCACACGCCGTTTGTTCCGCACCGGAGAAAGCGAATATCTGCTGAACGGCAAGCTATGCCGCCTGCGTGACATTCAAGACATCTTTATGGGTACCGGCCTGGGACCGGAATCGTACGCCATCATTGAGCAGGGACGCATTGGCCAGATCCTGAGTAGCAAGCCTTATGACCGGCGCGCAATTATTGAAGAGGCCGCGGGCATTACCAAATTCAAGACCAAGAAGCGTCTGGCGGAAGCCCGGTTGGAGCAGGCCAAGCTCAATCTTTCCCGCATTAATGACATTTTTGATGAAGTCACCCGGCAGATGAACTCTCTCAAGCGTCAGGCCGCCAAAGCCGAACGCTATGCAAAACTGCGCGATGAGATGAAGGAAAAGCTTCGCGTTGTGCTGGCCAGCAAGTTTGCCCAGATGGGTCGTGAAGAAACCGGCCTCAATAGCTCGCTGGAAGCCGTGGGCGAAGAGATTCGGGAGCACGCCGGTTCCGTTGAGTTAAAGGAAGCGGAGCACACCGCCCGCATGCAGCGTGGCTACGCCATTGAGAGTGAGATTGCTCACAACGGCCAGACGATCAATGCTTTTGCCGTAGAGACAGAGCGCGCCGTCTCCCGCCGCGAATCAAACCAGGAGCGCTGCGCAGAACTGGACGCACGCTCTGCGGCAGCTTACGCCGAGTTGGAGCGCGCCCAGGCGCAATTGCTTTCTCTTCTGGAAGAAGTTCAGACGAACCGGCGCTTTGTCGAGTCTGCGGCATCAGAAGTTGCGACGGGGCAGCATGAGTGGCAGACAGCACAAAGCGCAGCACGGGATGCCAATACGGCACTTTCCGATCAGGAGCGGCAGCAGGAAGCGCGCCGCCATAGTGTGATGGAAGCCATGTCGTCGGCTTCGCAGGTGCGCAATCAGGTGATTCAACTCGAAGAGCATCTCACTGCTTTGGAGCGTGAAGCGCTTCGCCTGGATCGTGAAGCTTCTGCAGCACAGACGGATATTGAAAGCTTCGGCGGCAAACGCGGCCAGATTGCTTTTGAATTTGAGACCATCACACAGACAGCCACCGCCTTAGGCACCCGGATCGGCGATGTCCGCGCGCAAATTGAGAGCAAGCGCAAGGAAGAGGAAGAAGGCAAACGCAATCTGGACATGCTTCGCGCCGAATACGCAACGGCGCAAGGCAAGCGGAGTTCGCTGGAGTCTGTAATCAACGAGCATGGCTACTCCACAGAGTCAGTCAAGCGGCTTTTCCAGTCGAACGCCGTTAGCAATTCCTTCACACCAGCCGGCGTGCTTGCGGATTTTCTTGAGGTTGAAACGCGCTATGAAAGCGTGGTGGAAGAGTTCCTGCGTGACGAGCTGAACTATATCGTGGTGAAGTCGTGGGATTCCGCTAACGAAGGCATGCGGCTCTTGCAGTCTGACGTGGATGGCCGCGCGACCTTCCTGGTGCATCCGGAAGATGCTCAGGCCAAGTTCTCCTTTGCCGCCAGCGATGCTCCTCCGCCAAGTTCTTCCCGGCAGGAAGAGCTTGTCTCACTCAAAAATTGCATTCGCGTGCTGGATGGCTTTGGCCGCTCACTGGAAGTAGTGCTGCCCAAGCTGCGCGATGGCTACATCACGGCAGATGCCAGCATCGCCCGCAATATGGCCCTGGAGAATCCAGATGCATATTTCCTCTCGGCTACAGGCGAGTGCTTCCACAATGTAACTGTCACAGGCGGCAAACAGCGTAAAGAAGGCCCGCTATCACTCAAGCGGGAATTGCGCGAGATCAGCAGGCAGGCGGCTGATTTGGAAGCGGCTATCCAGAACGAACAGGGGCGCGTGGGAACTCTGGGACGCGAACTGGTGGATCTTAGCAAGTTATTAAGCAACCTGGAAGAAGAGCGTCGTGAAGCTGAGAAGCAGGCTCTTACCTCTGGACACGCTCTGCGTCAGATGGAAGCTGAGCTGGCGCGTACTGGACAGCGGCTGAACACTTATCGACTGGAAATTGAGCGCACCCGCTCCGCCAAAAACGAGAAAGAGCTGGCCGTCTCAGAAAAGCGTGAACAGGCAGAAGCTTTGGAGCAGAAGCGTCAGGCGCTGGAAGACGATATGAAGGCGGCGCAGGAACTTGTGACATCACTCAAGGCTTCACGGGATGAAACAGCTCAGATCGCCTCACAGGCCGCAGCAAATCTTGCCGTGGTGGAAGAGCGCCGGCGCACAGCAGCGTCAGCACTGGAGAGGATTGAGTCGCTCTCTACGGAAGCTGCGCAGCGCGTAGAGTCCCTGCAAACACAGATTCAGTCGGCTGCTGCGGAAAAGACACAGCGTGAAGCGGAGAACATACAGATCGCCGAGCGGCTTGAAGCTTTGCGCACAGAAAAGGCTGCCGCAGAAGCCAGAGGCCTCGAACTACAGCAAGAGTCAGAGCAGGTCCGCGCACGAATTGCGGAGATCGATCAGGAGTTGAAGGCGGCGCGCACTGAACTGGATGCCGCTCGCGAACGCAAAAGCGCCCTGGGGACACAGTTGGCTAAGCTGCAATCAGACCTGGCGCACATGGCTGAATCCTGCATCAACGAGCTGGGAGTCAGCCCCGATGAGCTGCGTACCGCTGAGATCGCGATGGTTGAAGGTGAACAACTGGCAGCGGAAGAAACCACCTATCGCGAGATGCGCACAAAGCTGGACAACATGGGGCCTGTCAACATGATGGCCCTGGAAGAGTACAAAGAGACCGAGCAGCGTCATCAATTCCTGGAAACGCAGCGCAAAGACCTGTTGGATTCGATCGAAAATACGCAGGCGACGATCAAGGAAATCGACGAGTTTTCGCGGCAGAAGTTCCAGGAAGCATTTGATCGGATCAATGAGAACTTCCAATTCACCTTCCGCAAACTGTTTGGTGGCGGTCAAGCCTTTATGCGGCTGACCGATGAAGTGAACACCGCGGAAAGCGGCATTGATGTGGTGGCATCGCCTCCGGGCAAGAAGCTGCAGAATGTTCTGCTGCTTTCCGGTGGTGAGAAGGCGCTCACGGCCCTATCATTGCTTGTCGGCATCTTCCAGTACCAGCCGAGTCCGTTCTGCATCCTGGACGAAGTGGATGCGCCGCTGGACGAAGCCAATATCGGACGGTTTACCGAGCTCATCCGCGAGATGGCGGTGCAGACGCAGTTCATCATCATCACGCACAGCAAGAAAACGATGTCGATTGCGCCGGTGATGTATGGGGTGACTATGCAGGAGCCCGGCGTATCAAAGATTGTTTCGGTCAAGTTTGGCGCAGACGCCGGTCTGCCAAGGGCCGCTACTGCATAAAATATGAGCCGCAAGATTCGCCCCATGATCGGACTGCTGCTTACGGCAGACATGGTCATCGGGCTTTCTTTTGCTTCTGGAAACCAGCTTCGCGCTGACAGGATCGTCATCATTAAATCGGCGCGCAGCATGACCTTATTCAGCGGGGATAAAATCCTGAAAACCTACAAGGTCGCCCTCGGGACCGTGCCTGTTGGCCCAAAGCAGACTGAAGGCGACCACAAGACTCCCGAAGGTAACTATGTTATCGACAACAAGAATTCTCAGAGCATATTTCACTTGTCACTACATATCTCGTATCCCAGTCCTGCCGACCGAGAGCGGGCGAGGAAACTGGGCTCCAACCCAGGCGGTGACATCATGATCCATGGGCTGGCAAAACAGTTTGCTTATCTCGGGCCGTTGCACAGGCAAGTCGACTGGACCGAAGGGTGCATTGCAGTGACCAACGCCGAGATTGAAGAAATCTGGAAGCTGGTGCCGGTCGGCACGCGCGTAGAAATCCGGCCTTAACGCGGAGTCACCATGAATGGGATTCATGGCGAAAATTTGTTGCCGATAAATGCTCGCGCGAATTTCAAAACCCGAAAAAATCTCCCGTTTCAAAAAATATTTTTTCCATTGAAAGCAATTTTCAGTTTCAGGTACTACAAAGTCCATTGAAAATCAATGCAAGAATCTCCTTGTTTCATGCGGGTTTCATGGCTTGTGCATTTCTCATCCAATTTCCATGCGATACATTTTTAGCCGCGCGAAAAAACCTGGATTTACACGGTTGACAAAAACAGTTGAGCGGCTAGAATACGACCTCGCCCACGTATTTCAGTCATGACAACTCAAAGCACACAAAGCCGCATTATTGTCCAAACCGATTTTCCAGAACTAACACTCCACGCCCGGGGCAAGGTCCGCGATCTGTACAGCGTAGGCGACCATCTTTTGTTTGTCGCCACTGACCGCATTTCAGCGTTTGACTATGTTCTGGCCACCGGCATCCCGGAAAAGGGACGCGTGCTCACGCAGCTTTCCCTCTTCTGGTTTGACTTTTTGAAGGACGTCGTAAAAAACCATCTTGTCACCGCGAACGTTCAAGAGTATCCTGCAGCACTCAAAAAATATGCTGACGACCTTCGTGGACGCTCCATGCTGGTGAACAAGGCGCAGATGATTGACTTTGAATGTGTAGCGCGCGGCTATCTTTCCGGATCAGGCTGGAAGGAATACCAGCAGACTGGAGCAGTGTGCGGGATAAAGTTGCCTGCAGGGCTGAAAGAATCAGACAAGCTGCCAGAGCCGATCTTTACCCCGGCCACCAAAGCGCTGAGCGGCCATGATGAAAACATCTCGTTTGAAGAGATGGCCAAGCATACGGGAAAAGATCTTGCAGAGAAACTGCGGGATTTGACGTTAAAGATTTATAAAACCGCAGCCGACTATGCTGCGGGCCGGGGCATCATAATTGCCGATACTAAATTTGAGTTTGGTCATACATCGCAGGGCCTGGTTCTTGCCGATGAAGTCCTTACTCCGGACTCTTCGCGCTTCTGGCCGGCGGACAAGTACCAGCCGGGCAAGGCACAGGAATCTTTTGACAAGCAATATGTTCGCGACTATCTGGAAGCGATCAAATGGAACAAGCAACCGCCTGCTCCGGCTTTGCCTGACGATGTAGCACGCAAGACCAGTGAGAAATATATCCAGGCGTACAAGGTAGTGGCAGGGCGTGAGTTGCCAACTGGCTGAGTTGCCGATGGCATGAATGCGCTTGATTGGACCATTCTCGTAATCATGCTTTTTTCGGCGCTGTTGGCGGCGGCGCAGGGTTTCTTTTTTGAGATTATCTGCCTGGCAGGATCGATTTTGGGGTTCCTGCTGGCAGCGTGGGGATACAGCAAGCTTTCTCCGTGGTTTTTGCAGTATGTCAAATTGCCTGCATTTGCAGATTTGGCGGGTTTTCTGACGATTTTTGTGTCGGTGGTTCTGCTGGCGGGTGCATTAGCAAGGATTGCCCGCTGGATGATTCATGAAGCAGGCCTCCGATCCGTAGATCGCGTGTTGGGCGCGGCCTTTGGTTTTGTTCGCGGCATGGTGATTGTGACCGCCGGAGTCATGGCGATCACAGCTTTTGCACCTGAGTCAGAGGAGCTGTCTGGCTCACAACTGGCAAGTTATTTTCTGGTAGCGGGGCACGGCGCAAGCTGGCTGGCTCCAGCCGATGTCCGCCAGAAATTTCGCGCCGGCATCATCAAACTCCGTGAAGGGCCCAGTCCAAAAAGCGAAAAACAAATAAGTAAATAAGTAGAGAAACGGGATTGGCGCATCTGGAAAGTGAGGAGAATCTGTGAAGGACCAGCTCGAAGCACTCGTATCGCAGATGTACAGCAGCGGCATACTTTATTCAGAGGCCGTGCGTGAATTCAAAAAGCGCTTCATCATGAACGTCCTGCAGCAGAACCGTGGAAACCAGTGCAAGGCGGCGCGCGAATTGGGCATGCACCGCAACACACTGAGCCGCACCCTCACGGAGTTGAAACTTGACGTGCGCCAGCTGCGCGATGGTGGCCGCCGTCCCGTACGCAGTGAGAAGCCAACGTTGGTGGACAAGCAAAAGCTCGTGCGGTAACGATCTTGCGGCATCCCATCGCTGCATTTTGAACCAAAGCCAAGGTCTAAATTCTGTCACAAGACTCCGTTAGCGGAAGAACATTCGTGCGTCCCGGGTTCCAATGGGACGCTGCTGACGCCTACCTTTTCGATATTGACGGCACCCTGCTCAACAGCCGCGATGCAGTTCATTACTTCTCTTTTCGCGACGCCATGCGAACCATCCTGGGCAATGAGGCAAATATTGAAGGCGTTCCGGTCCATGGCAATACCGATCCAGGTATCCTGCGCGCAGTTCTGCATCGTGCAGGGCTCAAGGATGCAGAGATTGATTTGCATATGCCGGAGATCGTGAAGTTTATGTGCGCTCAAGTTGAGCGCAACCAGGACCAGTTGCGTCCTGAGCTTTGCCCTTCCATCCTGGACTTGATCACTCATCTGCACACGAACGGAAAGCTGCTGGGAGCAGCTTCAGGGAATCTTGAGCCTGTCGGCTGGCTCAAGCTGGAAAAAGCAGGTATCCGAGCAATGTTCGCCTTTGGATCATTCTCTTTTCCGCGCGAGCTCCGGTCAGACATCTTTCAGCATGGCGTCGATCTTGCCCGCCAAGCCTTAGGTGAACAAGCATATGTGACCGTGGTTGGAGACACACCTTCTGACATCCAGGCGGCACGCGCTATTGGCGTTTCAGTAATTACCCTGGCCACAGGAATCTTCAGCTTTGAGGAGCTTACGTCCCACAATCCTGATGCATGTTTTGGTTGCGCGTCTGATTTACTTAACCACCATTCTTGATTCCAGGTTTTAAAGGCTCGATGTCGAGAAAGAATCTCTAAGATCCGGCTAAGTGAGAGGACTTACCACCGAAACTTAGGTAATAAGACGCAATATTCCCACAGAGATTCGTTCCTAATAACGGTACAATCAGTATTCCTGCAATGAAACTTGGATTCGCCATTCTATCGCTATTTTTGTGCCTGACGTGCGCGGCAGCGGACGAGCATAAGCCCATGGCTTCCAAACAGGACAGGAAGCTGGCAGCCAAAGAGATAAAAGAGGCTCTGGAATTGCAGCGCACAGGCAAGCCTGAGGACGCGTTGCAGGCCGCAACAGTGGCTGCGCAGCTGGTTCCAGGGAATGCTGAAGCCATTACCCTGAGCGAAATGCTACGCCAGGAAATTATGGGCAAGCACCTGGATCAAGGCAACCGGCTGGCCGCTGTGGGTGACACGAGCGGAGCGATCAAGGAATTCCAGGCAGCGCACCAGATTGACCCATCCAACGCCTTCATCATGCAACGGCTGCATGACGTTTCTCCACCGGTAGAAGATGACGATCACAAGCACGTTCTGGAGCTGCTGGCCAGTGTAGACCAGATTGACCTGCAGCCAGCCCCGGGGAAAAGAAACTTTCATATCCAGGGCAACACGCAACAGGTCTATACCCAGATTGGCACCGCTTTTGGCATCTTCATGCAGTTTGACCAGGGCATGAATACTCGTTTTCTGCAATTCAACCTGGAAAATGTTGATTTCTATACAGCAATGGACATTGCCGGCAAGATGACCAAAACTTTCTGGGCGCCGCTTGCCAACAATGAAGCGATTGTGGCCGGCGATACTCTGGAGACCAGAAAGCAATATGAGCGGCTGGCGCTTCGAACTTTTTATGTTGGCAATATTTCAACGCAGACGGACCTGCAAGACCTGGTCAACGTGATGCGAAACATTTTTGACATGAAACTGGTCAGCGTACAGCCGGGTAAAAATACCATCACGGTGCGCGCGCCCAGAGAGAAAGTGGAAGCGGTTGCCAGTCTGCTTGATGATCTGATGGACGCCAAACCGGAAATCATGATCGATGTAAAAGAATACGAGATTGATACAGACAATCTGCGCAACATGGGGCTGAACCTTCCCACCAGCTTTCAGGTATTCAGCATCCCTTCAGAGATCAGAAAAGTCCTGGGGTCGGACGCTCAGACGGTCATCAATCAGCTCAATCAGACTGGCACCATTGATCCTTCCAGCATCTCCTCTTCTGACTTAAGCAACCTGCAGGGATCGCCGCTGCTGGCTCCCTTTGTCTTTTTTGGCAAGGGCAATGGTTTAGTCGGCGTTTCGACGCCGGGTATCAGCGCAACGCTTGCCATGAATTCATCTATCTCAAAAGATCTGGAGCACATGACGTTACGCGCTACCGATGGCGAAGCCGCAAATTTTCTTGTGGGCGAGCGTTTCCCAATCGTAACCAGCACGTTTGCCAACGTGGCAATTAGCGCCGCCGGACAAACCCAGATTGGCAACACTCCGCAATTTACGTATGAAGATCTGGGCATCTCCATGAAGACTACGCCGCATTACCACAGCAATGGCGATATTTCCCTGCTGTTTGAATTAAAGATCCAGGCGCTGGGCACGCAATTGATCAACAGCCTTCCTGATATTACATCCCGCTCTTATAACGGAACCATCACAGTTCAAGATGGCGAACCCTCCGTCATCATGGGCATGGTAACCGAACAGGAAACACGCTCTACGCAGGGCTTCCCTATTCTGAGTCAAATCCCCGGGCTAAGGTCAATTCTCAGTTCAGACTCCAAGGACCATCCGCACAGCGAGTTGTTGATTGTGGTTACGCCTCGTGTCGTTCGGCGCCCGTTCCACGACAGAGGCAGCAGCGTTTTTTGGAACATAGCGCCTTAGGCTTAGTGTTTCAAAGTGACGATATCTTCATTTCCCTGCATGATCAATCTCAAACTGCACCATGCTCTTCAATGTAGCTTCTGGGATGGAGCTGATTCCTAAAACCAACCGGCCGTTGATAAAGACTGAAGGAGTCTGATTGATGCCCAGCGACTCTCCCAGCTCCTTCGATTTGTTAACGCGGGCTTCAGTTGCCGGCAGAGCAGCGCATGCGGCGATCTTATTTGCGTCCAAGCCGCTCGAAGTTGCCAGCTCTTTGAGCTTGTCATCGGCTGTGGCCAACGCAATGCTGTTCTGGCTTTCAAAAATTGCGTCTATATATTTCCAGAATGCGGCCTTGTCCGATTGAGCAGCGCAGTCAGCGTATTCGGCGGCCTTTAAGGCCCATGGATGCAGAGTGGCGGGCAATGGGAATTGCTGGAAGGTATAGCGGGCCTGGGGAAAGTCGGTTACCAGTTTTTCCAGAATCGGCTGCGCCGCTTTGCAATGAGGGCATTCCAGGTCACTGAATTCCACGATCTGAATCGCAGGTTTCTCGGGTCCGCGACTCGGTCCAGTTGCCGCCTGCAATTTTGTGCGCGCAGGTGCGTATGGATTCGGGCCAAAAGGCACTTCCTGTCCAACAAATGCCGTTTGTGCACTGGCCACAAAGAAAAAATGGTATGGCTCATTCCTGTTGATGGAAACAACCACTTCAGCAACACCGGGCACAGTAGATTCTTTGATATCAATGACCTGCCATATCAGCGAAGGATCGTAGCCAAAGCTGCGCTTCATGTAACTATCAATTTCTTCTGGCGTTGGCAGGCCTGCCTTTGGCGGCGTAGTGGCGTTAAAAGTATTTGCGGGCCGGGCCGGCGCTGTGGTTTGTGCAGATGCCACGGTGGCGGCAAGGACAAGAATAAAAGCAAGAATATTCGTTTTGGTCATTGATTTTTTAGACTTCCGATTTTTGGGCGATGGGGAAACGGCGGCCAACTCCAAAGGCCTTGGGAGTAATTTTCAGTCCCGGCGCTGCCTGCTGGCGCTTGTATTCACTGCGTTCGATCATACGGATTACATCGCGCACCAATTGCAAATCATATCCGCGATCGGCGGAGATTTGCTCAGCCGTATGGTAATCCTCAACATAATCTTCCAGAATATTATCCAGGACTTCATACGGCGGCAGTGAATCAGAATCTTTCTGATCTGGCCTTAATTCGGCGGAAGGGGGCTTATCGATTGTCGATTGCGGAATCACGGGATTGAGAGAGTTCACGTAACGGCTGATGTTATAGACCATGGTCTTAGGCACATCAGAAATTACACCCAGACCACCCACCATGTCACCATAGAGCGTGCAATACCCCACTCCGAGCTCTGATTTGTTGCCCGTGGTCAGCACCAGCTCGCCAAACTTGTTAGAAAATGCCATCAGTATATTGCCGCGGATTCGTGACTGAATATTTTCTTCCGCAATGCTCTCAGGCAATCTGGAAAACAATGGCGATAGCGTTTTGCGATAGCCATCAAAAATCGCACCAATCGGTATGACCTCAAATCGTATGCCCAGTTTGCAGGCCAGTTCGCGCGCGTCCTTGATACTGTGCTCAGACGAATACTGGCTGGGCATGGCGATACCCGTAACGTTCTCTTTACCCAACGCATCCACGGCGATGGCTGCGGTGAGTGCAGAATCAATGCCTCCGCTCAAACCAATGACAACTTTGCTGAAGCTGCACTTTCGAACATAGTCGCGCGTGCCAAGGACGAGAGCTGCATAAGCGCTGGGGACGCCAGGCGCTGTCTGCTGATGCACGTCACCCTGCATCGTATCGGAATCAAAAATTACCAGGTCTTCTTCAAATGATTTGGCCTGGTTCACGATGCGCCCATCCGGGGCTATCACCATACTGGAACCATCAAAGATGAGGCTGTCATTGCCGCCCACCTGATTCACGAACAGGACAGGGACTTTGTTATCGCGCGCGATCGTCGCCAGCATTTGCCGGCGCAGCTCTCGTTTGCCCAGATGAAATGGGGATGCGGAAATGTTGATGACAAAATTGCCTCCCGCATGCAAAAGCTCATCGACCGGATCAACACTGTACAAACGTCGATGCCAGAAATGCTTGTCATTCCAGGCGTCTTCACAGATCGTCACGGCGAATTGCTTGCCGCAGGCAGGAAAGAGCTTCTGTGCTTTAGCGGGATCAAAGTAACGCAGCTCATCGAAAACGTCATACGTCGGCAAGAGCATCTTGGACTGAACAAATTGCACCGCGCCATCGCGCAGTACTGCCGCCGAATTCATGACAGATTTTCCGGTTTCAACCTTGGCCGGTGAGACAAAGCCGCAGACAATCGTTATGCCTGGAACCGCCTGGGCAATTTCCTGGACAACCTGTTGATTACGCTCGACAAAAGCAGGCTTTTCAAGAAGGTCACGTGGAGGATAGCCGCAGACCGCAAGCTCGGGAAAAAGAACCATCTGGGCGCCGCGTTCAAGCGCCCGGCGGGAAAACTCTATGATCTTTCTTGAATTGCCAGTGAAATCCCCAATGGTGGGATTGATCTGCCCTAGTGCAATCTTCACACTTCTAGTTTAAACCGCCGTTCCATTTTGCGTCAGGTTTCTGAAGCTTAGGGCTGCGGAGGCTTCTGGCCGCTTGCGGGTTGTTGCTCCGGTTGCTGCGTTTGGTTCTGGTCATCGCTTGGAGGCGTTTTGCCATGGGTGCCCCACTGTGGCTCGTCTTGCGGTGGCTGTTGCGCCTGTGTGGGCGGCTGGAATACAGGCTCCGTCTGCTCATCCGGACGCTTCAGTGTGGGCTTCTTTGCCGGTTGATGTGCTTGCTGCACGGGATCCGTGGCTTTTACGTCCTCTGGAGCATCGGTCGATTTTAACGCTGCCAGCGTGGGTACGCCATCGCGTACGTCCACTTCTTTTTCTGTCTTCACAATCATCTGACCGCCGACTTTGGCAATCTTCACCATAACAACTTCATCGCCCACAAAACGGACAAACACGATGTCCTGCGGGGCTGCGCCGTAAATCCAATCTTCGTATTCCTTCCCCTTGTCGTCTTTTTCGCGGACTTTTTGCTGGGGACGGTCCTTTGCCATGATTACCATGTCATGGTTCATGCCCACCAGAACCTCGTGATTTTTTACGGCCGCCCTGATCTTGGGTGGAAGCGTTTCCGCATAAACTTCAGCGGTGGTCTTGACTGTGAAATCCAGTACCGGAGCAAGCAGCGCTTTGAATTCCGCTCCATCCATCTGTGGAACATGTTTCTTGAACTGTATTGTTAATGCGCCACCTGTGGGCTGGGCCTGATTGGGATCGGCGCCGCCGGCGCCGCCACCAGCGCCCATGATCTCAATATGTTGATACCATTTAGTCTTTTTCTTCGGTCCGCCATTGATTTCCACATAGATGGATTTTTCGCGGATCAGAACATTCGTAATCTGAACCCGGTCACCGATCCTGGCAGCAGTCCCATAAGATTGAGATGACCTGTAAAGCTGCCCGTCGTCGGGCTTCACAATCCCATCCGGAGTGATAATCATGTCTTTTTCGCCGATAGGAAAGTTCTTGCGGACGTGAACCAGTTCGGCATCGACCAACCGAATCAGAAGCATTTTGGTGTTGCTGTCCAGGTCTTTCCGCTTTTCCAAGTCCACCGGTTTAACCATTGGGACGCCGCTTGGCGGAGCCTCTGGCGCAACCTTGGGAAGAGTAGGATCGGCCGCGCTACCGGGCGAGACAATGATAGGTGCGGACTGGCCGGCAGCCAGACCAGACGCGATTACGAGAACAAAGTAGAACGAAAAAACACGGGGTAACATGGGGGCACCTGTTGGCAGCTGCTTCTTTTATGATTCTCCAAAACAAGGCATTTTTCAACCTATTTAACAGCCATTTCCGTTAGATGCCGCCGCCTCCCGGGATGAAATGCAAGTTTTTATTCCTTTTCATGATGGTGAAATGGCTATTCAGCCCCGAGAGAGCGACCACTTACGGAAAGTCCATCGCGCGCGACCATTGCCGGCAGGACCTGGCCGCCATAGCTCCGGATCGCGGCAGAGATGTGGTCGCGGTTTTCCGGTTCAGTAAGAAAAACAATGCAGCCGCCACCGCCAGCTCCGCAAACCTTCGCCGCCAGGGCGCCCTGGCGCATGGCTACGGCAATCAACTTTTCGATCAGTGGAGTGGTAATCCTGGGAGCGTTTGTCTTACGCAGCTTCCATTCCTCACGGATAAGCTTGGCCACCTGCTTCCAGTCAGCCATGGAAAGGGCATGGTGCATGGCCCGCGCAATCTCCCCAATGCGTTCAAAGTTGTGGAAGATTTTCTTGTTGCCATCAATGTGCGCTTTAAATACTTCCCAATTGTTGATTCCTGATTTGCGAGGAGCGCCCGTATAAACAAGGATGAACCGGCGGTCGAGATCCTCCGGGGCTGCACGCACGGCGGAGTGGTGAATGCCGTCTGGATCGAGATGAATGGAGCTGATGCCGCCGTAAAGCGCCGGATAGTAATCCTGGCAGCCGGTAGGAACCTTGATGAGCTGCGCTTCCACGTTCTGCGCGATCACGCGAATCTGCTCGCGATCCAGCTTTTTGCCGGTGTATTTTGCCAGCGCCGCGGTGGTGGCAATCATCAAGGCAGAAGAGCCGGAGATTCCAGCGCCAGCCGGTGATTCAGAATGTGTTTCGATTTCAAAGCCGCCTTCAGGGGCAAAGAAGCGCGCCAGATATCCGGCCAGCGGATGCTTGAACCTGTGCGTAGAACACAGCTCTTCAAAGCTGGCAAACTCTTCTTCAACTTTGGTATCGAGCGAGCACAGCCGGATTGTTTTTTCTGGAAGCCGGGTCACGCGGCAGCGCGTAAGAATATTGACGGCGAAATTAACCGTGACTGCGCCGGGATGGAAGAGATAGAGAGGCCACAGGTCAAGAGTCCCCCCGGCCAAATCTACCCTGCAAGGCGCATGCGCAACGATCGTTCCCGGCGGCGGCAAGCGTTATTCCGTAAAGAACTGGGCCATCTTGCGAAACTTCTCGTAACGGCCATCCAGGAGCTTGGGCACAGCACGGTGCTTCAGCTCGTTAAAGTGCTTAAAAAGGACCTCGTCCACCATGGTTGCGGCAGCATCATGGTCAAGGTGGGCGCCACCATCGGGCTCGGGGATGATTTCGTCGATGATCGCCATTTCCTTCAGGTCAGGGGGGGTAATGCGCAGCGCCTGGGCTGCAATCTCTTTCTTTGACGCGTCCCGCCACATGATGGAAGCACAGCCTTCAGGAGAAATCACGGAATAGACGGAATTTTCCATCATGAAGACGCGATCAGCCACGGCAATACCAAGCGCGCCGCCGCTGCCACCTTCACCAGTGATAGTAGTAATGATGGGGACTTCAATGCGCGCCATCTCACGCAGGTTGCGGGCAATGGCTTCTGCCTGGCCGCGCTCCTCGGCTCCAAGTCCGGGATAGGCCCCAGGGGTATCGACAAAGGTGAAAATCGGGCGGTTAAACTTTTCCGCCATCTTCATGCAGCGAAGCGCCTTGCGATAGCCTTCAGGATTGGCCTGGCCGAAATTGCGCTGCACGCGCTGCTTGGTGTCACGGCCCTTCTGGTGGCCGATGACCATTACGTTTTCGCCGTGGTATCTGGCCATGCCACAGACAATGGCCTGATCGTCGCCATAATTGCGGTCGCCGTGGATCTCACTCCAGTCCGTGAAGATGCGCTCCACGTAGTCCATGGTGAATGGGCGCTGCGAATGGCGCGCCAGCTCGGTCTTTTGCCAGGCATTGACGTGGAGACGAATCTGTTCACGCAGAAAGTTGATCTGGTGTTGCAGATGCTTAAGCTGCATCCGAGCGTCCTGGTCCGCGCTGGCACGCGTTTCAAGCAGGGCTACCTGCTCTTCAATGACCTCAAGTTGACGCTGCGCTTTCACTGCTGGGTCCAACGATGGCTCCTAAATTTGACTCAGGGGCTAAAGCCCCCATTTAAGGAAGCCTTACCGGCACGACTCAAGTCGTGCCCTGACACTTGTGATCAACAACCACTTGTATTAATCACAAATCTTGCAGCCCTAGTCTATGATCTGGACCGCTCCCCGGCCGCATAACTCCTCTACTCGGGTAATAAAACTGCGGTCTGCACAGATATTATATCTGTCCGCCTCCATCACGACCATGAAGTCGCCAGGTCGCTCCACGGCAAACATCACTTTTGCTTCGCCTTTACGTTCATGGCAGATGGCTTGAAGCGCGTCAACGGTTGTTTCCGTCGCGGTATCGAGTGGAACGCGTATGCGGATGGAGCGCGGCAATTTGGGTTGGGCTTCGTCCAGAGGTATGAGCTGGTTGATCATGATTTTCGGGTTGGAACCTTCTTCCACGCGGACACCAGCTCTCACCAGCATAGGAATTTCCTGCTTCAGGATGGCCTGCAGTTTCTTGTATGAATCCGGAAAAACAACAGCTTCGATTGTGCCGGTCATATCTTCCATGACGGCCTGCGCATAAAGATCGCCCTTGCGCGACTTGAGCACACGCACATTGGAGATAACTCCAGCCGTATCGATCAGCTCATCGCGGCCTGTGCTGGCAATCATCTGGCTGATGGCTTCTGCAGTTTTGTACTTGGGGAAGTTGGAGAGCTTGTCACTGTACTTCTCCAGCGGATGGCCGGTAATAAAGAAGCCAAGGACTTCTTTTTCGCTGGACAGGCGCATGTGCTCGTCCCACTCAGGGACGCTCGGCAGTTTTTCCTGTGTGCCGTTAACTTGCTCGTCCTGAAAAACGCCGAAGAGCCCATGCTGGCCAAGTTCGGCATCGCGCTGCGTCTTTTGTGCTCCTTCAATTGCCCGGTCGAGCACGGCCATGAGCTGGGCGCGATAGCCAAATTCATCCATGGCGCCGGCTTTGATCAGCGATTCCAGCACACGCTTGTTGAGCAGGCGGAGATCAACCTTCTCACAGAATTCAAAAATTGAATTGAAACGGCCAATTTCTTTGCGTGCAGCCGTGATTGATTCGATGGCATTGCGGCCAACGTTCTTTACCGCGGCAAGACCGAAACGAATCGCGTTGTCATGCGGCGTGAAGTACGCATCGCTGACGTTAATGTTGGGCGGCTCGACGGGAATCTCAATTTCACGGCACTCGTTTATATATTTCACCACGTTGTCCGTGTTGCCCATCTGCGAGGTGAGCAGCGCAGCCATAAACTCCACGGGATAATGCGTCTTGAGATATGCCGTCTGATACGCCAGCAGAGCATACGCAGCAGAGTGCGACTTGTTAAAGCCGTATCCGGCGAATTGCTCCATCAGATCAAAAATCTTGACTATTTTCTTTTCCGGGAAGCCGCGTTCAGTAGCGCCTTTCACAAAGCGATCGCGCTGGGCCTCCATCTCAGAGGCGATCTTCTTGCCCATGGCGCGACGGAGTAAATCAGCTTCGCCCAGCGAGTAGCCCGCCAGCACGTTGGCAATCTGCATCACCTGCTCCTGATAGACGATGACCCCGAGCGTCTCTTTCAGCAGGTCTTCAAGCTGTGGCAGCTCATACTCAACTTTTTTGCGGCCCCATTTGCGATCGATGAAATCATCAATCATGCCACCCTGGATCGGGCCAGGACGATAAAGCGCGTTGAGAGCCGTAAGGTCATCAATGGAATTGGGCTTGTAGCGGCGAAGCACGTCCGTCATGCCGCCAGATTCAAACTGGAAGATGCCTGAGGTGAGTCCGGTGTGGAAAATGCTTTCGTAAGTTTTGGCGTCGTCAAGTGGGATCTTTTCCAGATCGATAGCCGTGCCGCGCTGTGCAATGAGCTTGAGCGCATCATCCAAAATGGTGAGCGTGGTAAGCCCAAGAAAGTCCATCTTGAGCAGGCCCATCTTTTCCACCGCCTTCATGTCATAGGCGGTCACAATTTCGTCGTTCTTGGTCTTATGCAGCGGAACCAGCTCTGTAAGTGGCTTGGGGGAGATCACCACACCCGCGGCATGCACGCCAGAGTTGCGCACCAAGCCCTCCAACTTGAGCGCTGTATCGATTAGCTCTCGCACCTGCAGCTCTTTATCGTAGGCTTCCTGTAGAGGCGGCGAATCCTCGAGCGCCTGGTTCAACGTGATATTCAGCGTGGTCGGGACCATCTTGGCGATGCGGTCCACGTCGGCATACGGCATATCCATGGCTCGACCAACGTCTTTGATAGCGGCTTTGGCAGCCATAGTGCCGAAGGTGATGATCTGGGCCACGTTCTCGCGCCCATATTTCTGCGTAACGTATTGGATCACCTCACCACGGCGGTTCATGCAGAAATCAATATCGATATCAGGCATGGAGACGCGTTCCGGATTCAGGAAACGCTCAAAGAGCAGTTCATGCTGCAGCGGATCGATGTCCGTGATGCCCATGGCATAGGCAACAAGCGCACCCGCTGCCGACCCACGGCCCGGTCCGACGGGAATGGCATTTTCCCGGGCGTAACGGATGAAGTCCCAGACAATGAGGAAGTATCCGGAAAACTTCATCTGCTGAATGATGGCGATTTCACGAGCCAGCCGCTGCTCATAGTCAGAGCGGGATTTCTTCAGACGGCCATCTGATTCCAGTTGTCCAAGGCTCTCCCAGCGGCGAGCAAAGCCCTGCCGCGCTATATGCTCAAAGTAGCTATCAAGCGTGTAACCTTCCGGCAACGGAAATTCCGGAAATGGATTCTTGACTTTGTTGAGCTTGAAATTGCAGCGCTCAGCGATGGCCAGCGTTTGCTTGATTACATCTTCACGGCCATTGAAAAGCTGGCGCATCTCATCCGCGGTTTTCACGAAGAACTGGTTGCCGTGGAACTTCAGACGCTTATCATCATTGACGGATTTACCAGTCTGCACGCAAACCAGAATGTCCTGTGCGTGGGCATCATCTTCACAGAGATAGTGGCTGTCATTGGTGGCCACCATGGGAATACCCAGCTCTTTTTCAATGCGAAACAAGTCGCCGTGAATGCGATGCTCTTCCGGAAGTCCCTGATCCTGGATTTCCATGAAGAAATTATCTTTGCCAAAAATCTCACGGAAGTTGGCCGCGGCATTGCGCGCGGCATCGTACTTGCCTTCCAGCAGGTTCTCGCATACTTCACCGGCAAGGCAGCCGCTGAGACCGATCAGACCTTTACTGTGTTCTGCGAGAAATTTTTTGCTGATGCGCGGCTTGTAATAAAAGCCGTGCATGCTGGCCTCAGAGGTGATCTTGATCAGGTTGCGAAAACCTTCTTCATTTTCTGCCAGCACCAGCAGATGGTTATATGTGTCGCCTTCCGGTGGCGCGCGATGATCGTCCTTTTTGCAGACATAAAGCTCGCAGCCAACAATCGGCTTGATACCGGCCTTCGTAGCAGCGTCTACAAACTCCACCGTGCCGTAGATATTGCCATGGTCCGTCATGGCGACGGCCTTTTGCCCGATGGAGGCTACGCGCTTAACGAGGCCTTCCACACCACAAGCTCCATCAAGGAGTGAGTAGTCGGTATGAAGATGGAGATGGACGAATTCAGACATGATTGCTGCTTCTTTCTATTATATCGATTGAAGCAAGCAAAAAGGCCTGTGAAGACGTGTGGAAAAGGCGGACACAATTTTCACCGCGAAGTCGCTCTTTGGCGGCGGAATCAGGGCTTTGTGGGTGACGGTGTAGGCTGCGCTGCTGGCTTTTCTTTATCCAGGACAATGTCATGTTTTGCCTGGCATTCCTGCTGCGGATCCATGGTGGCCACGCCGACAAGATCATCTTTTTTTGCGTGAAATTCAATGGGTGGATTGCGCACTTTCACCGGGATGCCGATGAATTTTGCTTTGCCTTGCGCATTGGTATAGACACCCATATCGAGCTTGTGTGCGCCGACAAATCCCCACGCCATATGAACATTAATAAGAGCCGCGAAAACCGGCTTGCCGTCAGTACCGGTTACGTTGAACTCAATGGAGCAGGGACCGGAAGCGCCGTCAGTGACGGGAGTCTCGTCTGGTTTTGGCGATTGCGTTGATTGCTGCGTTTGTGCTGGTTGCTGGCTCGACGCAGGCTGTTGAGTTTGCGCGGTGACGGATGCAAGATTTATGCAGAGGAGCAGGGATGCAGAAGCGCAGGCGCAATAGAAAGCGATTTTCATAAGCGGTTTGATTATAGCTAAGCGCGCATGGCCCACTGCTCATGCTGTGTTGTGTTTCTCCACTCCTCCGCGTCTCCGCGGTGAATTAGAATTGAAAAAAGAAAATGGACAACAAAGGCATCGCCAATATTTTTTATGAGACGGCTGAACTGATGAAGGTAGCGTCGGCTGATCCGTTTCGCATTCGTTCGTATGAGCGTGCAGCGGAAGCGCTGGAAGGCTGGCCGCAGCTGGTTTCCGGTATGGAGGAAAAAGCACTGCTGGAGATTCCGGGGATCGGCAAGAGCATGGCGGCAAACATCCGCGAACTGGCAACGACGGGCAAGCTGAGCATGCATGAAGAGATGCTCAAGAAATTTCGACCTACAATGCTGCAGCTGCTGAAAGTTTCCGGCCTGGGTCCGAAGACGATTGCCCTGATCTGGGACACATTCCAGGTCTGCGATATTGACGGCGTTGCTAAGTTGGCAAGCGAAGGTAAGCTGCGTGAGCTGCCGCGACAGAGCGAGAAATCAGAACAAAAAATTCTGAAAGCAATTGAGAACTATAAGCAACTCACTGGGCGATTCCTGATCGATGTTGCAGATGACGTGGCACAGAAGATGAAGGAATTTCTGGAAGGTCTGCCGGGTGTGGACAAGGTGACACCCGCGGGGTCGCTACGTCGTGGACGCGAGACGGTCGGCGATCTGGATTTACTAGTTACGGGTAAATGCTGTGAGAGCGAGAAACAGCGCGACAATGTGATTGAGCGCATCGTAAATTTCCCCGGCATCATGGAGGTGATAGCTCGGGGTGAAAACAAAGTGAGCTTTAAGTTACGCAGCGGTTTGCAAGTGGACGTGAGAATCCTGCCGCCTGAATCGTTTGGCGCGGCCATGCAATATTTCACCGGCTCAAAGAACCACAATGTCCAGCTGAGGCAGAGGGCGATCAAACAAGGTTACACACTGAATGAATATGGCCTGATCCGCGTCGAGGACAACAAAACTGTTGCCAGCAAAACAGAAGAAGAGATCTACAACAAACTGGGATTGAAATATATTCCAGCAGAGCTGCGCGAAGATTGCGGAGAGATTCAAGCCGCGGCGGAAGACAAGTTACCGGAACTCATCACACAGGCCGATCTCAAGGGCGACGTCCATATGCATACCGTTGAGACCGACGGCAAATGCACGATCGATGAGATGGCGCAGGCGGCGCGTGCCCGCGGCTACAAATATATGGCCATCACCGATCACTCAAAGAACCTGGCGTTCGCCAACGGCCTGGATGACAAGCGCGCAGTGGAGCACATCAAAAGGATCCGCGAAGCGACAAAGCATGTTCCGGGCATTACGATTTTTGCCGGCATTGAGGTCGATATCCTGGCTGATGGAGAGCTTGATCTCTCTGATTCCGTGCTGGAGCAGATGGATATCGTCATCGCCAGCGTGCACTCGCATTTCAACCAGGAACCGGCGCAGATGACGGACCGTCTGCTACGTGTGATTGAGAATCCGCATACGTCACTGATCGGCCATCCCACAGGACGAATGCTGCTGCGGCGTGAAGGTTTCAGCTTTGACTATGACAAGGTTTTTGCCGCAGCCGCAAAGGCCGGTGTGGCGATGGAACACAATGCGTATCCTGACCGGCTGGATTTGCGCGACCAGCACCTGCGCATGGCAAAGGCCAAGGGCGTGAAATTTATTGTGAATACTGACTCACATCATACGTCGCACATGGAGAAGATTCGTTACGGCATTCTGCAGCTGCGGCGTGCGTGGCTTACGAAAGACGATGTGCTGAATACTCTGCCCGCGGCGGAATTCGCCAAAGTTGTGCGTCGCGGCAAGCCGGTGCTGGCGCAGGTGGCGTAAGCAATTCGCTGATTAGGATTTCAGCATCTCAGAAGTGTATGCTGTCCCCGGAGCGCCCACATGCCTGACAATCCAACTACACCGCCAAGCAGTCAGCCCAATACAACGCCAAACGCAACTCCAAGTACTCCGCCGAAAACAGACGGGCCCAGCTTCGGACACATGTCCATGGGTGAGGAAATGGACAGCGCCAAGTGGACCCTGCCGCCGATCATCCCGGTACTAATAGGCGTGGCCCTCGTAGCGGTTGTGGTGACGGTTGTGATGTTCGCCACTAAAGACAAGCCCATCGCGGCATTGGCTATTACCAAGGTTGTTTCTGCCCCGCAGGAAGACAACACCATGGTGGCCGTTCAGGTGAAACTTGATAATCAGATTCAAGGGCCGCTCTGGATCAAAGAGGTGCGGGCTGAAGTGGAGACCGCTGACGGCAAGAAATTCAGCGACCTTGCCGCGCCTGCCGTGGATGGTCCCAGATATATGCAGGCCTTCCCTGCCCTGGAAGAAGCAAAAGCAGACTGGCTGCAGGGAGAGTTGAAGATTCCGCCGAAGACTACTTTCAACGGCGTGGCAATTTTTTCTTATCCGGTAAGCAAGCAGTTGTTTGACGGCCGTAAGCAGGTCACGCTGCGCATTGCGCTCTATGATCACGATGGATTGAAAGCAACTGATCCTCCTACAACAGCAAAATAGGGCCGACGGCGTTTATAATTCCAGCCATGCGTACGGACTGGACGCGGCAAGAGATCGCCGCACTCTATCATCAGCCGCTGCTTGACCTTCTTCTGCAGGCGCAAAAAGTTCATCGTGCGTTTCATCCCGCCAATGAGGTTCAGATGTGCCGGTTGCTCTCCATCAAGACCGGCGGATGCCCGGAAGACTGCGCTTACTGTCCGCAAAGCGCCCACTATTCCACGGGCGTGGAACGCGAACCACTAATGAACGTTGCGGAAATTCTGCCCGCAGCCCAAAGGGCCAAGGCCGATGGCGCAACTCGCTTCTGCATGGGTGCCGCCTGGAGACAGGCGCCGCATGGCCGGGAGTTTGAGTCTGTTCTGGAATCCGTTCGTGCCGTGGCCGCCCTGGGCATGGAGGTCTGCTGCACGTTGGGCATGCTTACAGAATCGCAGGCTCGGCAACTTAAGGAAGCCGGCGTCACTGCATACAACCATAACCTTGATTCGTCGCCTGAGTTTTACGGCAAGATTATCCGCACGCGCAGCTATTATGAGCGGCTTGAGACTATTGCCGCCGTCCGCAAAGCCGGCATCACGGTTTGCTGCGGAGGGATTCTGGGCATGGGCGAAGAAGAAGAAGATCGCATTGGCCTGCTGCAACAGTTGGCGGCGCTTGATCCGCATCCGGAGAGCGTGCCGATTAACATGCTGGTTCGCGCGGAAGGCACGCCGCTGGCATCCCAGCCAGATTTCGACCCACTCGCCATGGTTCGGACCATTGCCTGCGCGCGCATTCTTATGCCGCGTTCGATGGTGCGCCTCGCTGCCGGACGCAAGCAGATGTCGCGCGAAGCGATTCTGCTCTGCTTTATGGCGGGAGCAAACTCCATCTTTACCGGCGAACGCCTGCTGACCACGCCGAATCCAGCGCCCGACGAAGATACAGAGATGCTGGAAGAGCTGGGATTGAAGCCGATGGAATTAGCCGCGAATACACGCGAATAGTAAAAATCAGAGATATAATTCCGCAGCTTTGCTTTGGAGACCATTTCATGAAAGCAAGTATGTCTTCCGGTCTGCTCCTGTCATTGCTTCTCGCGGTATCACCTGCCCGAGCGAAAGAGTTGCACGCAACAATCGTTTATGACGACGTCGCCACTAACGTGAGCACAGCAAATGAAGAAGCCGGCCAACTGTGGATCACCGTCGCTGATCTCAAGCGCGCGACGCGCTTTGAGGTAAAGCCGCAAGGCGTCTGCCGAGATGAGCTGTGCTTTCCATTGCCAAAATCAAAGCGGCAGAGCTTTCTGCGCGAAGAATCCGGCAAGAAATGGTTCAACCTGACGGCGTTCGCCGCCTTGGTCCATCAACCCGTGGCGCATGATGAAGCGCTTTCAACCTGGTATTTTGGCCTGCGCGCTGACCAGCGCCAGGGCTTGAGCTCTTTACTGGCTCCTGACTTTACCCTGCCGGATATTCACGGCAAACAGCACCGGCTCTCGGACTTTCGCGGGAAAAAAGTTCTTCTTGTCACGTGGGCCTCGTGGTGAGGATGCCGCTTTGACCTGCCAGGCTGGCAGGCAATTTACGAACAGTTGAAAGACAAGAATTTTGAGATCGTCTCCGTGGCCCAGGATACTGGCGGCGCCAAAGATGCCGGCCCTTGGATTGATCCGCTGCAATATCAGGAAGCCAAGCCTGATCTGCCTAAAGAGACCATTGAGACAGCAAAGAAGATCGGCCCGCTGACTTACGCCGTGCTGATCGACGAGAAGCATCTGGTCTCAAAGCTTTACAACATGGTGAACGTGCCTACCGGCGTATGGATCAATGAGAAAGGACGCATCGTGCGTCCCAATGAAGTTGCGTTCGTGGATGACCGCTTCAAGAATTTCAGCGGACTTGACGCCGCGCCGTATCTCAACGCGCTCGAAGACTGGGTGGAAAAAGGCGACAAGAGCGCCTACGTGATGAGTGAAGATCGTCTGCGGGAAAAGCTGGCAGCCAACGACCCTGATATCGCGCTAGCCGCAGCGGAGTTTGGCCTGGGCGAACAACTCTACAAATACGGCCATCCCACTGAAGCGATTCCACATTTCAAAGAAGCCCAGCGATTGAATCCCAAGAGCTGGAATTACAAGCGACAGGCCTGGGCGCTCTCTGATGCCAAACGCGACTACGGAACCAGCTTTAAGGAAGAGGTAGATAAGATCGGCGGGAGCAAGGTGTATTATCCGCCGCCGGAACTGCCGGCAGAAAAACAGAAGTAACCACAAAGGCATAGTGAGCATAAGACCTCCATGCTGAAACACTCTGGACATCCGCTTGCTAACCCGCTATAAAAGTCCGTTCTTTCAAGGAGTCTCCATGCACGGTTCCTCTCGTCTTGTGGTTGCTGCTTTGTATCTGATCGCTGTAGTAGCCAGCCTTTCGCAAGCACAGCCAGCGCAGGCGCAAAAACGTTCCATCACGGAGAAAGATATCTTCCAGTTCAACTGGATCGGAGATCCACAAATCTCTCCTGACGGCTCGCGCGTGGCCTTTGTGAAGGTCACGGTGAACGACAAGAAAGACGGCTATGACACGTCGATCTGGAGCGTTTCCACGCGCGGCGAGGAAGTTCCGCGCCGCATGACCGACGGCAAGCATGATTCTTCTCCGCGCTGGTCCCCCGACGGCAAATGGCTGGTCTTTGTGCGTGCGCCTGAGCCCTCTGCCGCGCCCGGTGGCCCTGGCGCAGCAGGACGCGGAGCAGCTCCGCAGCTTTATATGTTGCCTGTGAGTGGTGGCGGCGAATCATGGAAGATCACCGATCTGGTGCGTGGCGCGGGCAATCCCGTGTGGTCGCCGGATGGAAAAATGATCGCCTTTGAGAGTGACACGTCACCGGAAGACCTGGTTAAGCAGCGCAAAAAAGACAACGCTCCCGCAAAGGGCAAAGACGAAAAGCCGGGCGACAAGCCAGAAGCTGGGCCGGCTGCAGCAAAAGCTGAAGCCGCCGATGCCGACCACGAAAGCGATGTGAGGGTTATAACTCACTCCGTCTATCGCCTAAACGGCGCTGGCTATATCGATTACAAGCATCCCGATCACATCTGGGTGATCAACACGCCGCAAGGTTCTGACGATGAGGTCAAGCCAAAGCAGCTTACCAGCGGCAAATATTCTGAGAGCAACATTCTCTGGTCGAACGATTCCAGCACGATCTATTTCACGGCAGAGCGTGTGGACGATCCTTCTTATGAGCAGCCGCATACGGACGTTTATTCCGTTGCCCCTGCGGGCGGCGAGCCCACCAAGGTGCTTACCTTTAATATGGGCGCACGGGAGATGTCGCTCAGTCCGGACGGCAAGCGGCTGGCCTTCTGCGCCTCAGTGAATGAGCCGGTGAACTCCTACACTGAGCCTGATCTCTGGGTAATTGATCTGACGAATGGCGCCAAACCGCGCAACTTGACTGCAAATTATGACTTTGATGTTTGCAGTGGCGTAGGTGGCGACCAAGGTACTCCGCGCGCGGGCGGTGGAGACCACGTTGTATGGTCTGCCGATGGCAGCAGTTTGATTACTACCACTGCGCGTGAAGGCAAAGCCAACCTGATCCAGGTGGATATTGCTTCAGACAAAATTACCGAGATCACGCGCGGCAATCAGGCAGTGGAGCGCTTCCGTCCTAACAAAGACGTGTCTGGATTTGTGGTATCCGTCTCCACGCCAACGAACATCGGCGATCTTTTCTGGGTGGACCGCTCATCAGGCGGCTCGCCGCGACGGCTCACACATATCAATGACAAGCTTTTCTCACAGCTCAACCTGAGTGAGCCGGAAGAGGTCTGGTACACAAGCTTTGATGGGAAGAAAATCCAGACCTGGGTGCAAAAGCCGCCGAATTTTGATCCAGCAAAGAAATATCCGCTCATCCTGAATATTCACGGCGGTCCGCACGCAGCCTATGGATTTGTCTTTGACCATGAAATTCAATGGATGGCCGCGAAGGGCTATGTAGTGCTTTATCCGAATCCGCGCGGCAGCACGTCCTACGGGCAGGAGTTCGGCAACATTATTCAATATCACTATCCCGGCGACGACTTTAAAGACCTGATGATCGGCGTGGATGAGATGCTGAAACGCGGTTACGTTGATCCGAAAAAACTTGGCGTCACCGGCGGCAGCGGCGGTGGCCTGCTCACCGATTGGGTGGTGGGACACACGGACCGTTTTGCCGCAGCCGTGGCTCAGCGCGACATTGCAAGCTGGGCAGCATGGTGGTACTCCGCAGACTTCACTTTGTTCCAGCCCTCATGGTTCAAGGCGCCGCCGTTTGAAGATCCGCAGGACTATGTGAACCGCTCACCGATCACCTACATCAAGAATGTGCATACGCCGCTAATGCTGGTGCTGGGCGAAGCTGACTATCGCACGCCGCCGGGATCGGGCGGCGAAGAAATGTTCCGCGCGCTGAAATTTTTGCGGCGTCCCGTGGTGATGGTGCGCTTCCCCGGCGAATCGCATGAACTCTCACGCTCTGGGCAGCCGTGGCATCGTGTGGAGCGGCTGGAGCATATTGTTGGCTGGTTCGATAAATACCTGCAAGGTATGCGCAAACCAGAATATGACGATGTGGACGCAGGCGAAGTAAGCCTGCCAGCAAGCGATCAACCCGGCAAACATGATCCTAACAAGCCGGGATCGGCGGCTGAGAAACCGAAGAAATAAAGTTGACTGAAAATAAAATCGGGGAAGGCCGGTTAGCCTCTCCCCAATTTCAAGACAGATTTTTGGCTCAGGCAGTTTTTGCTTGAGCAACCTGTGTAACGCCTTTGGTGATTTGTCCAATCGCTTCCTGGGCCAGCCTGAGTGCGGTTACATTCAGTTCACCGCTGAGTTCCCGGTTAACGCTGGCGGCTTGTGAAAGCGCGTTAGCGGCATTGAGAACGGCCTGCGCGCGGCCAACGATTGTTTCTGGATCATAAGGCGGTATGCGGATGATCTTGCCGTTGAGGATCATGAAACCACCGCCGTCACCTCCGCCGAACAGGACCATGAATTCCGCAGATTCTTTGAATTCTGGCATAAAAATGCTCCTTGCTGCTGGCTTGATGGGCCAAACTTTCAGCCTTGCAAGGTAGTGCGCAAATGAGATATTTCGTTACATCGATTTGTTCGCCTGTTGCTGCTTGCTGACATAAATGGAATCCCAAATGATGTGCCAGGTTTTCTCGCCATCGTCAGATTGCTCAGCCATCTGGCGCACTTTACCCGGCGATACCGTGTACCAAGTCCAACGGAAGATGGGAGAGGATTTCTGATCACTGATCATGACCATTTTGTTGTCGACCAAGCCGCCGGCCATGGGAGGATAAGCGCCTGCATTGCCTGAATTGTCAAAATAAATCTGATGAAATTTCTTGTCGCGAATATCGTAGTAGTTGAAGCTGGTGCCGGTCTCAATGCCGCGCCCGCTTTTCCAGTGTTCAACCAGCAGGCAGCCATCCTGTTCACGTGTAACAAGATTATTGCCAACTTTTTGGCCTGCGGGATTCTCAACCGACCAGTCACCGACCCAGAAATCAAACTGGCGAAACTCCGCTGTCTGGCACGGAATAGTTGCTTTGAGAAATTGCTGATAATCAGAGTTGTCACGCAACTTTTTAAACTCGGCCACCGAAGGCAGATATGCGCGTAAACGTGGCGCTTGACCAGTGGCTTCGATTTCTTTCAATTTGCCGAGGGCCTGTTGCATTTCGCCTTTGGCCACATAGACTCTGGCGATATCCACTTTTGTAATGAGCGGCCTGAAATTCAAGTCAGCTGCATGCTGAAATGCCTGCAGAGCGTCATCAAATTTTTGCAGCTGCAAATTGCATTCGCCGAGTTGGCTCCAGGCTTGTGCGTTCTGCGGATCTTTAGCCACAATCTCGGAATAGATCATTGCTGCAGGCTGCCAGTTAGATTCGGCGAATCGTTTGTCGGCAGTTTGTTGATCAGTATTCTTTTGAGCAACATTCTGCTGCGCAGTAACTTGGCTGCAGTGAACACCAATCACAAGAGCGACAGCCATGATTGCAGAGCGAACGGAGAAAAGTTGCATCATAATGTCCTCACTTTTTGCGGACGTAAGTAAAGTCATATTCCATGGTCCAGCTTTTGCCGTGATCGCTGGAGGCCTGGGAATACTGGCGAACATGATCTGCATCGATCGGGACAAACTGCATGTGTCGCCGGATAGGAGAGCCACGGGCATCGGCGCTGTCAGCAAAATAACTCATCACGCCGTTTTCCAACCGGCCTTCAAAATGGACGCTGTTCGACTGGCTGTCCACCCAATCCTGTATCCACTTTTTCAGGCGTGTGTCATAGTGGTTGAAGCTCTTTCCCGTTCCGCCTCCGGTCCAGTTCTCCAGAATCACGCATTGATCGAGGATGAGTTGAATGCTGCTGGTTCCTGCAGGATTGTGCCCCTGCGTGGTAAATACATCCCACTCGCCGATCCAGAAATCAAATTGCCGATACTCGGGCTGATGAGCGCAGGGATGCGCAACTGCATCCGCTTTGTCGATGATTTTCTTGAAAGCTGGATCTTCGTGTAACGGGATAAGATCGTCATCCTTCTGAATCAGATCAGTCTGGACAAACCCAGCATCCACGGCTTTATTGAGAGCAAGAAAAGCATCATCTTTTCTGTTCAGCTTCGTTAATGTCTCGGCCTCACGGTAAAACGCTGAAGCACCAAGCTGTGAGTCGGATTCGATGCGCTTAAATGCAGCAAGTGCTTCGTCATATTTCTGAAGCTTGTGCAACGATACGCCAAGCCGCAGCCAAGCCAGCGCGTTTGCAGGATCGGCCTTGGTAATCGCGCCAAACGCATCTGCTGATGTGTTCCAGTTTTTTGTGGAATAAGCTTGATTCGCCTGCTCCATCGATGGTCCTGCCGGCGAAGCAGTCTGTGCGACAAAGACAGCCGCCACGACCATTCTTTGCATGCTCCACGCAATACCGCTCATCGCGCCCCCAGAGTTTTACGTTAGACTTACTCTTCCCTGTTCGCTACTTTGACCATCGGCACACTATTTAGTGAGCAGGCACGAAGCATTGCTTAAGCATCAGACCACTTTCAGAGTCGCTGACACCGTCTAAAACTCTTTTAATCCCGGGACGAGGTGAACCGCCTTGAAATTCTCCATACGCAATAAAAAGGACCAGACATTTTTTGAGCGCCACGGACTGACGATTGTGACCAGCTGCATTCTGCTGGCGTGGGTTTTGCTGTACAGCGTAAGCGACGAAAAAAAGCATCTCGGTTCATTCTTTGGCAATGCCATCGCCGATTGGACAGGTGTTGTAGTAATGATCCTGGCCACAAAACATTTGTACGAACGCGGTTCAGACGAGAGCAAGAAACCTCGCGGCAAGTTGCCAATCCGGATTCTTGAGGCCATACGCGAGCACTCGCTAAGTATCTTTCTAGCTATCACCGGAATCATCTGGATTGCTGTTTATGTTCATGCTGATTCCGAATCCAAGTGGGGTCAGGTAGTGGGAAACATTGTTTCAGAGTGGACCCAGATTTTTGGTCTTGTATTACTGACTAAAAAGCTGGTGGAGACAGGATCAAAAGAAAGCAAAGAAAAATAAACCGCGCGCTCCAGAGGATTGCACTGTGCTGTGTTCCATAACACGGGGCGCATTAAAAAAGCGCTACCTTTCGTTCTGCCAGGAAGAACGCGGCTGCACTCAAACCGCGCCCGAAATTAAGTCCAGAATCTCTGCCTTGGAGGCTCGCGGGGTAAATATCTGAAACCTACTGCTGATACTAGCTCTGGGTAAAGCATAATTTTGCCCGCGCACATTCCTTAATTTCCGAATTCCTCTGGTACAATTTAATTCACAGCGCAGGACAGTGCGTTGATCCGTAGAGCCCCTGAACAGGATTCGATTCTTAAGTTGTTCCTGTCTATTTTCTGTACTACCCCCTGTAATTTGGTGGTGGGGAATGAAACTGGTGGTGCTATGGATGCAAGAAGATCAAGGGTTCCACTCACCTTTGAGAATAAGCTGGGGACGTAGTTCAGTTGGTTAGAACGCTGCCCTGTCACGGCAGAGGCCGCGGGTTCGAGTCCCGTCGTCCCCGCCATTCATTCCAGAAGATTAGGCGGATTTTCATTGAAACCACCGAGGGCACGTTTCGCGGCCTTTTTGTCTGCCTTTGCGGTGATCCACAGTCTCTTATCCAGCAACGAGTGGCCCCAGGGTTCAGCTCCAAAGTAAGTCCTGCGACCGCCACGCGCGCAGCACTCTCATCACTGTATTGCTCGACTGTGCCGATAAACTAGTGCGCGGCGTTGCCCCGCGCGCCGAATCGGGCTATCACCTCAGGAACTCACCAATTACGACCGCCAACGCCGGGCTAGCAATGATGTTGTAGTGAGTCGTGCCGGGGAGGATGGCCAACTGCGCTATCGACCTCATCGATCCATCGAGTCCGGCGTCCCGTTGTGCGCCACCGAGAGCCTTGTAGAATTCAACGATATGCTCGGCGCGCACGGCATCTGCATCGGCAAAGACCAAAAGTGTCGGTTCCTTGAGGGCCTTGACCTGCGCTGACCAGTCAAATGGCGTGCTGGCCAGTTCGCCCATCTTTCTGAACGACGTTTCCCAGTCCGTCTTCGGATACATCGTCGCAAGTGGTGACTTTTTGACGCTGTCTGCAAGCATTGGTGCGTTCTTGCTCATCTGTGCGAACGCGGCAAGCCCTTCCGGATAGAATCCGGTTTGGGCCATCGCAGAGGAAATCACCACCAGGTGATCGACGACTTCGGGATGTCGTATAGCAGTTTGCAATGCGACACCTCCACCGAATGAATAGCCGACCAAGTCAATTTTCCCCAGCTTCAGGTACGCGACCAGCGCGGCTACATCATCGGCCAGTGCTTCAAAGCGGTAAGGACGATCGATGTCGCCGGTGTTTCCATGTCCTTGCAAATGCACCGCAATCACCTGACGGGACTTCGCCAGAGCCTCGATATTCGTGCCAAAGCCTTCGAACGCGGTGATTCCGCCGTGGAGCAGAACCATCGGCTTACCTTGGCCATGAATCTCGTAGTAGAGCTGCATGCCATGAATCGGTGCGTATCCAGTTTTACTTTCTGCGTTCATAGGAACGCCTGATGCGCTCACTTCAGTGCCAGCGAGACCCAAGAGCAGCACAGTTATGAGTGTCAGAATGTTATTTCGCATAGTCTTCCCTCCAGTAGCCAGGTTCTGCATGTTCGGTTGCGCTATTCATGAGCAACTCCCGCGAGCGAATCCAGACGAGCGTAGCTGGCTTCCTTTCACGTTCCATGCCTGTGGCCAGCATTGCCGCACGTATCTGGGTACCTAGTCTCTTGAGCTTTACTTCTTGGGACGCGACTCCGGCGGCACAAGACCTGCGAGGCGGTAGTACACAACGAGCTGGCCGTAGTGTTCACCGCTATGTTCGATGATGCCGTATGCGATGTCGAGAACGCGCGCTTTCTGATGAGGGAAATAAACAAACTCCGTCATCATGCCTTTTTCGCCTTTGGACTGAATGGCGGCGGCTCCTTCGGCAAAGGATTTCTTTACGAATGCGACGATATCCGCCTTTGTTTTGTACTGGTCGCGCTTTGGATCGCCCACGGGAGGCTTCCGCCCCATCACCGTATCAGTGAAGTAGTAGTTTGAACCCGCCGCGTGCAGCAACTGCTCGGCGAAGCTCCGCTGCGCGGGTGTCGGCTTGAAGTCATATTTGTCCTCGGGGAAATCTTCGGCCATCGCCGTGAGCTTGCGGCCAATCTCATTCCAGGAATCGAGCACGACTTTCACTTCCGGTTCGGCAGGTTTGTCGGCTGCATCTTTCTTCATCGCGTCCTGGGCATGGGCGGGAAATGCAAATGCCAGCAGGACGAAAGCGAGAAACGGTATTCTTTTCATTTTTTTCTCCACGCTTGAGTTTCGCGAATCAAATCAGCTTCTTATTTCGTCTGTACCAGTCCTGCAACAACGGCAGCAAGTTTATCGAGTTGCTCCGCCCAGCCCTCGAGTTGCCCGCTCTCGATTGCGTTCTGCATGGTTTCGTTTCCAATGAAAGTGAGTTTCGTCTGGCCGTTTCCAATATCCTCAAAAAGAATCACGTTGTGCGCATCGTCTATGGCCTCAAGCTCTACTCCCAGCTGCTCAGGCTCAATCTTGTTTCCCTTCGAATCGGAAAAGTACATGGATGAGACGATCTTCTCGTACGGAACAATCTC